>OLYB01000001.1_pt1 | contig 566835 bp, 527 predicted proteins | sample 1674481 | NCBI WGS metagenome assembly OLYB01 (sample SAMEA103958167, study PRJEB25191) | human gut metagenome
TATGAATTGATTTATTTTAAATATGATAAATTTCTATTTATCGATCATGAGATACTTCATTCAGGAAGTACATCTTCGAACTTGTTTAATTAGTAAAATTCTCTTTGTGAATTCATCAAATTTATTTTTATGTTTTATCAGCAGTGGGAGAGTAGTAACGCCATCAAAGCGCAATCATTATGCCATTATCACGCAATTATTATGCCATTTACCAAAATCAAGGTTATAGCGCGCCATTTATATGCCATCATCGCGACATTATATCGCCATTTCAGTGCAACTATAGTGCCACTAATACGCAATTCTTGCGCCATTTATTTAGATCAATCCTATTTCAAGAAGATAATAATATTGACATTTCCGTAAATACACAGTATTATAATGGTAACGTCATTATTATTTTTGATAATAATAAATTAGCTTACGCTGCCTAATTATGGCGGCTGTTGTGCTTAGGCGTCCTACAACCTAGGTTACAGCATCATTCCTTTGTAGGGAACCTTGCCGGTAAAGCTTTGAATCGGTAAGAGAAACATGAAGCTACTGATATTTAGTGGGTGTTAGTTCCCACTATTTGGAGGGAATGGTTTTCGTAAGAAAACAAAAGAACTGACTATGATAGTAGAAGAACGTGGGATTCTGGTTTGGACGCGGGTTCGACTCCCGCCAGGTCCATTATTTGTACTAAGGAGGGACCCAACGAAGTTGGGAGGATTCCTTAGTGCCTATGCAGACGCCTGCGAACGGAGTTCGCCTTTTAATTCGTCTGCTCCACTAAATGGAAAAGCAGGGCATATAGATTTTGTTTCTATATGCCCTGCTTTTTATTTAAACTACAAGTTGATGGTCTGACGAGAGATGATCGGATAAGATGTATGTATGATGTATAGGGTTCTATACCAATCCAATAAAAGATAAAAATGATGGGGAGGCTTTATATATATGTGTGCATGTGATTTTGATATGCCGGATGTGATAATGAAAAGCAGACTTGCTGTGCTGCGCATCGTGGGTGTGCTTATGCTGATTGTGGTTCTTGTCTTGGGTGGCATCGGCATATATATGAGAGATAAGCTGGTATATAACTACTGGGACAAGCAGAGAACTAAAATTGGAAGCATAATGAAGGTATCCGGTTACACTATAGACAGGGGAGATCTGGTTATGATAGATATCGAAGGACACAGATATCTACAGCGGATAGTAGGACTACCTGGTGACAGTATACAGATAAAGAATGGTATTTTGTATGTCAACGGATCGGAATTTGATACTAAGGACATAGAAGTAGACAGTATGAGCTTCTCAGGGACCGTCCCTGAAAAAGAGTATTATGTTCTTGATGACAGGAGTTTTCTGTATGATAGTGGACGCTTCGATATTAGATTCATGCCGGAATGCCTTATCCGCGGTGTGGAAGTATTCTCGTATAAGGTAAAATAGCAATCAGAAATAGCGGGCAGAAAAATAAACAGAAATAGATGTAGAAATAAGAAACAGAAAAAGAGGTAAAAAAAATATGGATTTTGAACGATATACTGATGAGAGAGTTCATATGCTAAAAGTCCGTGCTATGGGTCAGCTTCTAATCATTGTATTTGCTCTAGTTGTGTTAATAAAGGCTCCTATGTTTGATATATATTGTGTGAGAGTTTCTGGATATTCAATGGAAGCCTCATTTCATTACGGCTCGGAATATTTGATGAAAAAATCAGGATATACTCTTGAAAGAGGTGATGTGGTAACTCTATGGGGAGACAGCGGTGAGTATATGATCAAGAGAGTTATAGGCATGCCAGGCGAGCAGATCAACATAGTTGATGGACATGTATTTGTAGATGGTATAGAGCTAAGTGAAACATATGTGACATATAAGGATGATTTTTCAGGTGCTTATCAAATTCCGAATGATCAGTACTTTGTAATGGGAGATAACCGCCACAATTCTTCAGATTCCAGGTACTGGGCATACAGTTATGTGCCGGCGGAAGAAATTACGGGAAAAGTACTGTGTCAGATAAGCCCGTATTTCAGACTTATAAAGAGTCCGGATTATAATATTTAGAAATAATATTTGGAGGTGAGGATTTGCAGAATGCAAATAAGAGAACAAATTGGTTCTTGCTCGGGGACATACATGGCCAGGCGGCTCCTATAGAGTATTTTTATAAATTCAATAATGAAAGACTGAATCTTGATACTTTCCAGAATAACTTGATCCTGCTTGGGGACGTGGGCTGCAATTTTTCCATCATCGGTAAGGGTGATGAGTATTGTAAGCAGAGTCTTTCCAGATTCCCATTTACCTATATATGTCTTCGAGGCAATCACGAGGCAAGGGTGACAGATGTTGTAAAGCTGTTTCCAGACAAATGGGAGCAGAGGGAGAAGTATGGCGGTATCATATATGTGGAGAAGGAATATCCGAGAATTGAGTATCTTGAAGACATCCCGGCTGTGTATGAATTCGGTGGATATAAAACATTGTCAATACCGGGGGCTTATTCCATCGATAAGCAGCTTCGGATACAGAACAATTGGGGATGGTTTGAGAATGAACAGCTGTCAGATTCTGAGATGGAGATCGGCAGGAATCTAATAGAGAAATGTCCGATTATGGATCTGGTCATTTCCCATACATGTCCCATCACATTTGAACCGAGGGATCTCTTCCTGAAATCCTTCGATCAGTCGAAGGTTGACAAGAGGATGGAGATATATCTAGGCGAGATAGAAGCAAATCTTGATTATAAGAGATGGGCATGGGGACACTTCCACGCAGACAGGTTATATCCGTGGGATGGCGACAAGGAAAAGTTAATGCTCTTTGATGAGAACGTTGTAGATCTGAATAAGTTTATGACGATGAAACGGACGGACAGTCTGTTTGATATAATTGCGTAGTGATTCTGAACACGACAGGCGTGATATGCTAGCCAGGCGTCGCCTATTATAATACTAAACGAGTATAAAACTACAATAAAAAAGAATAAAAAAGAATAAAAAAGAACTGATAATATACGTTTAGATATTATCAGTTCTTGGGGTTGTTAAGAATTAAAAAGTTCCATCTGTGTATTTACATTGTCGTTGTGTTCGACAACTATAACATCTTGTACATTAAACTTCAGTATCTCGGCTAGGTAAATTAAGTTCTCTAGCTTCGGGAGGCTTTTGCCTATGGTCCAATGGTGAACAGCCTGCGGCGATACAGCGATCAGATTGGCTGGATTTCTTTTATAAATATAGAAGGGATTATTTAGGCTCTAGCAAAATTCAAAATGATGAAAGTGATATAGAAGAATTATTAGAAATAAGGTTTATAGAGTTTGTCTGTAGATTTGTATATCAAATGAACCATTTGGGTGCGAAATATGAGGATATATATATAAAACATGGCGATTGGGGGTTTTTAAAACAAGATGACAGTACATATGGAAAAATAATAAAAGATAGTGCGTTGTCTAGACCTAAGTCATTTGATGAGATTGGCTCAAAGGGTGAAATGGTAACTGGGTTAAGTTATATAGATGCTTTGGATGTACAGGATTTTAAAATGATCAAGACTGTATTAAATGAAATTACTAATATTGACAATACTAGTAATGATAAAATACCAGGCATTTCTCTTGAAAAGAAAAAAATAGATACAAATAGCACTGGCGGATATGTGATGATATGTGGATTGGAACAAAAAGGAACCAAACAAGATGTTCTAGAAAATAAAGGAGCTTATATAAAGAGATTTATTTGGTCACTGGTAGATGAAAATAGACGTATATTAAAAAAATATTATCGATATGAAAATGATGAAAGCATAATAGAAAAAATATATGATCATGATCAGATAATGAGAGATATTTTATTGAGCATATTGAAAGAACACGTTCAAGGAGACGTTCAAGGAGACGTGTACGTGTATCCTTATCAAATTAACAATGAAAAAGACAATATAATTTATTGCGGATATAGACATAATGCAGAAAATGAGGGAAAAGATACAACGAAGATTGGAAAAAGAGTAGTTACATACAATTGTATCAAGGAAATTCCTGCATATTACTGCAATGAAATAAATAATGTCTCAGGAGAAATTGTTAGGTTGCGATATCTGCAGGATGTAGCCGATCTGATGAAAAAATCTTATGTATTTGCACTTGTTAAGGATAAAGTAAAAAATCAAATAGAATATGAAGATAAGACAAACAGCAATATTTGTTTGGCAAATAATTTTTCAGACAATGTAGAGTGTACAAATCGAACAGAGGCATATTGTATTACATATATAGACCGTTATATATCACAAAACAAAGGTGATTGAAAAAGGTTATTCATTGAATCCATCATTTCAGTAATTGGTTCACACCTATAATATTGTGCTTTTTTGAAGTGTTCAATAAAGAAATTTGTGAGCTCAAATGCCGGCGCCTGTAAGGGATGGCGTCTACATATCAAATGTAGTATAAGTAGTTTAGACCGGTTATGAAACGAAAGGAGAACAAAAATACTATATGAATAACAATTTGACTTTTATTGACAAAATTTATAATTACAAGACAGCAGAGTTTGGCGCAAACCAGAATAGAAATTTTCTTAGAGGAATGCAGCTGGGAGAGTCTAGATCCTCTAATCCAAATCACATATATATTTTGAATGTGGATGGTGGAGAGTTTAATAAGAATGTCATTGATGGAGCTGTTGCGGCTACAGTGGGTATCGCTGCTGGTATTGCAAGTAAGAACAGACGTAAAAATAATATGGATCAAACACAAGCATTAGACCTGGAGTTTTCTGATGATGATCTTACAGACGACTTTGAAGATCTTGAGGACATTACGGATATCTCTATAATTGACCCAGAGGCTTCTGATCTTAGCGGGTCTGAGTATGAGTTACAGCTTATAAAAATGGCTTATGGTAAAATTAGTGGAGATGAACTGGAAGATTGTTCAAAGGATGAGATGAAGAGCAGGATAGAAAGTGTTTGTTATTTTGTTCCGGAGGTACCTATAGATACAGAGATACCTGGTATCGGCTTGAGATTAGATATGGTGACTGAGAGAAGAAATTCAGAGGGAGAATGGGAATTAATTCATAGCAACAAATCTCCGTATTGGATCAACGATGCTTTAGTTTTATTGGGACATCTGGCTTATGATCAGGGACTCATTAAGCAATTCACCAAGGAGTTAGAAGCTTTTATAAGCAGCAAGTCCAAAGACAAAATAATTGTTCTGGGAGTAACTGGATGCACTGAGAATTTAAAAAATATTTTGCTGGAAAAAGGCGCTCAGACCATATCTCTTATTTCACCAGTTTGGACTGACTACAGAACAGATATCAGAAATTGTATTAGCGATGCTGGTTACGCATTGTCTGGGGATATGGATGAGGTTATCTCTAAACTGATAAATACAAGAAAAGGAGAGCTGTATACAGATGATATAAAATTTGCAGTAAAATCTGCTGTATCACGAATTCAGTCTGATGAAGATGAACACACAAAAGTACTTACATCAGATGATTTTACTTATGATTTCTGGGATCAGACTGAATATATACTGCAGTCGCCTAAAAGAATTAAAGCTTACCTGGATAAAAAGATTTATGGCCAGGATGAAGCCAAGCAGGTTGCGTCCACGCTGCTCTGGAATCATGTAAATGGCAGAGCACGTAACGTGGTGTTCGTGGGACCAACCGGCTGCGGAAAGACTGAGATCTTCAGGCAGATTAAGGCGTTATATAAGAATGTGGTTTTGTACAATGCTACAGTCCTTACTGGAGAAGGCTGGAAAGGGGCATGTAAGGTAACATCGCTTTGGGATGGAGTTGCCCCTGAGGATCGTGATCACTTGATCGTTGTGTTAGACGAGGCGGATAAAGTGTTTGCTGATGCGTATAAGGTAACGGTGCAGAATGAACTGCTTAAGCTCTTAGAACCTGGAAAAGTATTACTGAGGAAAGATGATCTGATTCCGACTGATGAGTCCTCATTCACGATTGATACTACCCACATAAGTTGGGTGTTCCTAGGAGCTTTTGAGGACATGCTGAAAAATAAGGAAGTAAACTCGCATATGTCTTGCATAGGATTTAAATCTGCTGATACTATATGTGATATGACGGAATTCAAGGGATATGAAAGTACATTCACACCAGATGATCTCATCAAGTATGCTCATGTCAGACCAGAGCTTGCGGGTAGAATAACCTGTATTTCCCAGCTTCAGACTATGCACGAGAATGATTTCTATAATTTATTAAACAGTCAGGGATTCATGGACAGGTTTACAAAAGAATTTGGGGTTGATGTAAAGTTCTCAGATGATCAGAAGAAAAGACTCGCGAAAACTGCCGCTGAGAACGGATTGGGAATTAGATATCTAATCTCTTCGATCAAAAACATTGCTGACAGACAACTGTATGAAAACTGCAACCGAACCGTAATTGGATTGTGGTAGACATTTACACCCCGCCTTGACGGTCTTGTATGACCGCCAAGGTGGGAAGGGATTTTCTTAACGCAATGCGCCGTTATCATCAGGAAAATCGAACATAGAATATATATCATATAGTGCACTTTCTATTTCAGACAGGATTTTCCCAGTGTTGCATTCATGGTTACAACCGACCGGATTATATTCCCATTCACGACAGATGTTGGCTGGGTTTTCATTGGTGGCTTTACTTTTGCTATCATCTAATTCGCTAGCGTAAGTATTGTAATATCTGCAGGACCGGCAATTGTTGTTGATATAACGTCCGTAGAGACCTATAAGGTCCCACAGAGCTTTACGTCCACGAGGTTTATCTTGGGAATCAAGCGCCTCTCGGATTTTGATCTTCTGAGCTTCAGGATATAAGGTATCTCTCTTATCAATAGAACTTAGTGCATTGAAAATATTGTTAAACTTGAGAAAGTAGTTTTTATAGAATTTTCTATATTTCTCCTTGTCAAATATTTTGGTTTTAGTTATATTTTTAGCTATATCTGCAGCTTGATCTGTAATATATTCCTCTGTTGCTATATGTGATACATCAATTCCTCTTTTAAACACCCTTATTGTCACTTCATAGAATATAGGATTATATTTGTCCAAAACGTCATCCATTACATTATCAAATTTTGCTCTGCTTTCGCAATTCTTTTGGTGGTTGTCTGCATTACTATTTCCATTTGCTATAAAAGGATGGCGAAATTGGGGTACTTCTTTGTCTTTTTTTTCTCCTTCATCGTTAATGTATTTAAAAAAAACTTCAGGCACTGAACCATCCAGTTCTTTTCTTTTGAGATTGTTGTATTGACTCATGTTCAAAAACTGTTTTTTTTCTACATAAATTATAAGCATAAACTGTGATATAATTTTTGAAAGCCAATATTTATGATAACCACATTGCCAGTCATATAAATTTACAGAAGGGAAGCTCCCCGATCTTATTAAATCGTTTAAATATTTGGATATCTTATAGGTTGCTATAGTAATACCAGTTATTTGATTATATTTAATCCTCGTGTCGGGAATGTCCCGAGTAAATATCAGGTATTCGTCATTCTCTAATTGCTTTGTTTCTTCTAGATCTTTTGTTGTATTTTTTCTTGATGATATGAGGGTTAACTTATTTAGTAATTCATCAACTTTCTCTAGACAAGTAAACAAAGACATGGTTATATTTTTATCTTTATCATTGTCTATTTGTATAGATATTTCTTTACTCCATGCCCGCCTTACAGTAAAAATAAGCTGATCTATAATTGAACAGGGGTTGTTATAATAAAAAGACAGCAAAGATGGGTTTGTATAGAAATTGCTCAAACGCAAATTATTTAGTATATCTAATATAGTGTCTTTTTCAGGTTCGGTGTAGCTGTTAGTATTCTTCAAAAAATCCCCAAATTCCCGAAATTTCGTAGAGGGTTTTAAATAGTCCGCCAAGAGCGCTGTAAGCGCTGCATCACATTCTATTATTTTACCTTTATATTCGTTATTCTGAGTTGTGTAAAATATGCCAGTTAAGGCAGTCAATATTTCCGCAGTATATCTTCCGTAGCTGGTTTTTTTAGAGAATATGGTTCCAGAGTTGGAAGATTTTATGCTTATTCGGGGGAGATACGGATAGTATATCACTCCATCAGCGAGGTCTTCCAATTCTAATGTTACTTGCTTTTCTGAGTTGGTTCTTTTGTTAAGCAAATAATCAGAACATTCTTTTGAGAGAAAAACAAAAGGGTTATTTAATTCGGCATCATCGTCCTGCCCATTGCCTTTACAGTATTTTTCCTGGAGCAAAGCGATGGTATTATAATAAGTTCTTTCATCTGCAGACGAATTCTTATCATCAGCATATGAGAAATTAATTATTGCTGGTTCTGAACCGGCATGATTCTTTTTGTATGAAGGTATGGAATCTACAGCCCATTTAGTGAAAATTAAATGAAGTAAGAAGAGCATAACAAACCCATTTATTTCATCTTCCTTGCTTTGAGATCCTGGTGCTTCAACAGACGAATCCGTTTTTTTGATATCTGTTTTGTTTTTTTTCATCGATATATCCCCCGTGTTATTTTTGATATGTAGAGAACCCCAATAACGTTCTAAATTGTAGAATAACATAATGCTAAAACATCTTCAATGTGTTATGTCTTGAAAGCAAAGTATAGACCGACCAGTTGAGCATAGATGGTTATTGTTGTTTATTTGTGGATATCTTAAGACAACCAGTTTTATGCCAGATAGAAGTGTAGGACAACAAACAATGCCATTAATTATAACAAACGAAGAAACTAAAGAAATATTTGTAGATCAATGCATAAAGGAGTTAGTCAATAATCGGTTTAAAGGAGAATTATGTTGAGTACAGGTACATTTCATAGAAAACAATATTTTCGTGTGAAAGAATTATTGCAGTCTGAAAACTTTATTGCCATAGTGGGACCTAGTCGGGTGGGAAAATCTGTAATGATGGCTCAGTTAGCTGATGAGTGTGGCGGCAATTATGTATCATTTAAATTGCTGTCGGATGATGCTTCAGATGACATATTTGATGATATTTTAAAGAGAATCAGCAATAATGAGGAAACTATTGAATATTTAGACGATATTGCTTATTTAAAAGATTTGGGAAGGCGATTAGTGGTTTAAATGGCTGGAGATTTGATGATTCTTTTCGTACTCCGGAAGATTACTTCTTCACAGTATTGCGTTTCTTATATGATATGGAGATAATAGAGTTTGTAAAACCACTGGACGATACGGAGTTAGATGATTTTCTTTATGGTTTTGTTATATCATGGGATACACCGGAAGAGTTGTTGAGAGTACGATTCGAAGTTCTGTTCATAATTGGTTGGGCGACAATACAGGTAAATTGCATTTTGACAACATGATCCTTACTGATTATATACTGTCTTTAGACACAGAGATAAAGAGGATTCCTTATTATGTGTTTATGGCACATATAGATTTGACAGGTAGAATATTTGATTGATTTTTGCAGAATTTGAATAACACTTTTATCAAAATTTCTCTTGCATCTATCATTTCGTTATGTTATATTAAATGAGTTGTGAAAAGAGTGATGGTCCTCTGTGCCCATATATCCGATGGATATGGCAGTAAGAACATCAGAATATTAAGGAGGAACACAATGAACGATTACATCAAGAATCTTGAGGCTTCTCAGATGAAGGAGAGCGTTGACAAGTTCAACGTAGGAGACACAGTTAAGGTACACAACCGTATCAAAGAGGGTAACAAGGAAAGAATCCAGATCTTCGAGGGTACAGTTATTAAGAGACAGGGCGGAAGCAACAGAGAGACTTTCACAGTAAGAAAGATTTCTAGCGGATGCGGTGTTGAGAAGACATGGCCTGTACATTCACCTTTCGTTGAGAAGATCGAAGTAGTAAGAAAAGGTAAAGTTAGACGTGCTAAGATCTACTACTTACGTTCAAGAGTTGGTAAGGCAGCAAAGGTTAAAGAGCTTGTTAAATAATTTAGCTTATAACATGTAGGACAAGATGGCTGGGGTAAATATTTACTCCAGCCATTTTTGAAATAGGGCGGAGATTGCTGAACATGAGTGAGAGATATGACAGAATAAGAAGAATACGCCGTGAGAAACGCAGGCAGCGCAGACAGCAGAGAACGTTGAAGAAATCCATGAAGTATCTATTTGGATGGCTTATAACGATTCTGACAGCAGCAGTTCTAGGATATGGATTTGTCGCATTTGGATTCCAGAAAGTCTATATGGTGGGGCCATCCATGACTCCGGTTATACCGGACGGACAGAAGTGTGTTGTCAATAAGATAGCATACCTTGTGGGTTCACCGGACAGATATGATATAGTTGCCTACCGTTCTGTGGAACACCAGGACAAATATTATTCGATCAAGAGAGTTATAGGCCTGCCGGGGGAGACTGTGCTGATACAGAATGGACAGGTATATATAAATGGAAATCCGCTTACAGACAGTCCGATAGATAGTGAGATACGAACGGCAGGTCTGGCGGAGTCATCCATCACGCTCGGGGAAAATGAATATTTTCTGCTTGGAGACAATCCGGACAGCAGCCAGGATTCGAGATTCAGCAGTGTGGGGAATATAAAAAAGAGCGAGATGCTTGGAAGAATAAAAGAGTGAGATGGAAACATCAGGAACTAAGGATACAAACATCAAAGAGGTGCGTTGAATGAATATACAGTGGTATCCTGGTCATATGACAAAGGCAAAGCGTATGATGCAGGAAGATATAAAACTGATAGATATAGTTATAGAGCTGGTTGATGCGAGGATTCCGCTTAGCAGCAAGAACCCGGATATAGATGAACTGGCAAAGAACAAATACAGACTGATACTGCTCAACAAATCAGACCTTGCGGATGACGCCGTCACAGCAAAGTGGGAAAAATATTACAGCGAGAAAGGCTTTTTTGTGGCTAAGATCAATGCCAGGGACGGTGCCGGGATGAAGAGTATAAATGGCATCGTACAGGAGGCATGTCGTGAGAAGATAGAGCGTGACAGAAAAAGAGGTATAATCAACAGACCTATAAGAGCGATGATCGTGGGAATACCAAATGTTGGAAAGTCCACATTTATCAATTCATACGCGAGAAAGGCATGTACAAAGGTTGGAAATAAGCCTGGCGTGACAAAGGGCAAGCAGTGGATACGTCTGGGAAAGAACATAGAACTTCTCGACACTCCGGGAATACTTTGGCCTAAGTTTGATGATGAGGCTGTAGGTCTCAGACTGGCATATATCGGATCTATCAATGACGAGATCTTGAATGTTACAGATATAGCAGTTGAATTAATAAAATTTTTACAGGCAAACTATTGTCAGACACTGACTCAAAGGTATAATATTGAAAGTACTGGCGACCCCGTGCAGGTGATTGCGCAGATCGCTGAAAAGAGACAGTGTATAAAAAAAGGTGGCGAGTTGGACTATGATAAAGCTTCAGCTCTTCTCATGGATGATTTCAGATCAGGTAAGCTTGGACGGATCACTCTTGAGACACCTTAAAGGAGTATAGATGAGCGAAGATACTAATAAAGAGACAAATGTTGCTGATACCTTAAACGAGATATTTGATGATGACCCTGCGAAAAAAGCCAGGGAAAGAGAGATTGCCAAATACGAGAAAAAACGTCAGAAGGCACTTGAGAAAGAGACCAGAAAGGCGGCGAAGGCAGAGGCTAAACAGAAGAAAAAGAACGGTGAATCTGAGGAAAACACCGAAGTTAGTCAGTTAGGCACAGATAAGAGTGCGGAGGGACAGGCTTCGGGTGTCAGCGGATGGTCCTGGGATCAGGCGGTGAAGGAGAGCAGCGAAAACCAGACTGAGACTGATCAGAATAAGAATAATAATGAATCCAGTGAATCTGCAGAGACGCCAAATAAGAATGAATCTGAGAAAAACGAGAATAAAGCAGATACATCGAGCAAGAATGAGTCCGATGTACAGGCCGTATATTCTGAGGATGGTGAGCTTGATGAGAAAGCGCTGAGAAGTAAGCTCAGAGCTGAGAAAAAAGCAGAGAAAAAACAGAGAAAGGCTCAGAAAAAGGAAGATAAGGAGATAAATATCGTAAAAGATCTTCTGTTTCTGTGTATGTATATACTGATCGTCATAGGAATCTGTTGGGCAGTGCTCACATATGTGGGACAGAGAACAGAGGTGAGCGGAGAATCTATGAGTAATACTCTGCACAGCGGGGATACATTGTGGATAGACAAGCTTGAATATGAGTTTGGTTCTCCAAAGAGATTTGACGTGGTGGTGTTCCCTTATGAGGAAGAGAAAGACACATTTTACATCAAGCGTATCATAGGTTTGCCGGGTGAGACTGTGTATATAGATGAGGAAGGAACTATCTATATCAATGATGAGCCTCTTGAGGGCGATAAGTACGGCAGGGAGCCTATAGCTGAAGACAAGAGAGGTGTAGCATCTGAGGAAGTGACACTTGGCGATGATGAATATTTCGTGCTTGGCGACAATAGAAATAACAGCAGGGATAGCCGTTTTGAGGATGTTGGAAACATTCACAAGGATGTGATAATAGGCAGGGCTGTATTTAGATTTACCGGTGGTTTGGGTAAGATAGAATAGAACATGTATCGAGGGCCGTTGCCGATAAGAATGGCAATAGCCCTTGTTTTATGGAGGAATATATGAGCAGCATTGCAGAGATAAAGAAGGTGTTTGCATCGACAGATCTGTCCGATTACGACAGACTGTTTGAAGAGTATGCCGGGGATGACAGAGAGGGAGTTAAGAAGATACTCGAGTCGGCCCACAGGAAAAAGAAAGCATACGATGATGAGAAGATCAGAATGTACAGGATGTTCGAGTACGAGAGAAAGTATAGTGATAATGAGTTTATCTGCGGTATAGATGAGGTAGGCAGAGGTCCGCTGGCAGGTCCGGTGGTTGCTGCTGCGGTTATCCTTCCAAAGGAATGTGATATACTGTATCTGAATGATTCAAAGCAGATATCTGCCCAAAAGAGGGAACTTCTGTATGATGAGATCATGGAGAAGGCTGTTGCAGTGGGAGTAGGTATGGCTAATCAGGATGTCATAGATGATATAAATATTTTAAACGCTGATTACGAGGCAATGAAACAGGCTATATCAAAGCTCTCTGTTAGACCTCAGCTGCTGCTCAACGATGCGGTGAACATTCCTGGTGTCGATATCCCACAGGTAGGCATCATAAAGGGAGATACTTTGTCCGCATCCATAGCGGCTGCGAGTATAATCGCAAAGGTGACAAGGGATAGGCTCATGGTAGAGTACGATTCTATCTATCCTGGATATGGATTTGCACGCAATATGGGATATGGAACGGCGGAGCATATAAAAGCGTTGGAGACGATCGGACCGTGTGCGATACATAGAAGATCGTTTATCACAAAGTTTGTGTGATTATATCAAAATAGATAAGATGGTGTGAAGATGGAGAATAGCGCTGTATTAAATGAGTACAACAGCAGACGAACAGGTTCTGAATATGAGACGGCAGCGTGCGACTATCTGAAAAACTGCGGCTATGATATACTTGCAAGAAATTATAGGGTGTCTGCGGGGGAGATAGATATTGTTGCGCAAAGCGATGGATACATAGTGTTTGTTGAAGTCAAATTCAGGTCCAACACTCATATGGGAGCTGCCTCCGAGGCAGTGGATCACAGAAAGCAGAAAAGGATCTCTAAGGCTGCGCTGTATTTCCTGAAGCAATATGGGTATGGCGTTGAAGTCCCAGTGCGGTTTGATGTCATAACTGTATCTGGAAATGAGATAACACATATAGAAAATGCATATGATTATGCAGGCTGGTAAATTGGGTGAAGATCTATGAAGAATATAAAATATATACCAAATAAAAGCAATTCAACACATATCCACAGTGTGAATGGGGTTGATTATATAACATTTGACAAGCTGGATAAGGCTTGTGTGGTTCATGCGTTTTCTACGAGAACAGGGGGCGTAAGTGAAGGGTATCTGGGCTCTATGAATCTGAGCTTTCACCGGGGCGATGATCCGGATAAGGTCATGGAAAATCATCGACGCTTTGCGAAGGCTGTCGGCTACGATCACACGAAGCTTGTGTTCTCCGATCAGGTACACAAGACGGATATATACAAAGTTACAGAGGCGGATGCCGGAAAAGGAATAGTGAGAATCTCCGATATAATCGGAATAGACGGACTTATGACAAATGTTCCAGGTATACCGCTTATGACGTTCTATGCTGACTGCGTTCCGATATATTTCTATGACCCTGTTAGAAAAGTTGTGGCTATGAATCATTCCGGCTGGAAAGGAACCGTAGCTAAGATCAGTCAGTGCATGATAAAAAGACTTGGAGATGAGTATGGGACAGATCCCACAGATCTTATTTGTGCTATAGGTCCCTCTATTTGCAAGGATTGCTACGAGGTAAGTGAGGATGTGGCAGAGCAGTTTAAATTAGCTTATACGGAGCAGGAGGCGCGTGAAATCGTATATCCTAGAGAAAGTCAGTATAAAGGCAAATATTTGCTTGATCTTCATACAGCCAATTATTTCAATCTGGTGGATGCCGGGGTGAAACCGGAGAATATTGATGTGACAAATATATGTACATGCTGCAATTCTGATTGGCTTTTCTCACATAGAGCCAGTAAAGGGCTTAGAGGCAATCTTGGTGCTGTTATCATGCTGCCTGAATAGAAGAAATCCTATGGACGTTGATTTGGTAAAACAAGATTGTTGTAATATATGAGGTTATTATGGAACATATAGTAAAAAATGTACTTGAAAATAGTATAGCCGAAGAACTGGAGATTGAACCCGGGGACAATATCCTCGCGGTAAACGATCATCCGATCGAAGATATATTTGATTATCAATATCTTATAAATGACGAATATATAGAGCTGCTCGTTAAAAAATCAGACGGTGAAGAATGGCTTTTGGAGATAGAAAAAGATTATGACGAGGATCTTGGAATAGTATTTGAGAATTCCCTTATGGATAATTACAAATCCTGTTACAATAAATGCATTTTCTGTTTTATTGATCAGAATCCAAAGGGCATGAGAGATACGATATATTTTAAGGATGATGATTCAAGACTTTCATTTTTGCAGGGCAACTATATAACACTTACAAACATGAAAGATGAGGATATAGACAGAATCATCAACTATCATCTTGCCCCCATCAATATTTCTGTTCATACTACGAATCCGCAGCTTCGGTGCAGTATGCTCAACAACAGATTTGCGGGAACGATCCTTGAACGAATTCGGAAGTTTTACAATGCCGGAATTCCAATGAATGGACAGATCGTGTTGTGTAAAGGGATAAATGATGGAGAGGAGCTGTGGAGGTCCATATCTGATCTGATGGAATTTGTGCCGGTCATGGAGAGTTTGTCGGTGGTCCCGGTTGGCCTTTCGGATTATCGTGATGGATTATTTCATCTCGAACCGTTCGATAAAGAAGATGCCTGTGAGGTCATAGATATAATCGAACATTTTCAGAAAAAGGCATACGAAAAGCATGGTATACATTTTGTTCAGGCAAGTGATGAGTGGTATATAAACGCGGGCAGAGATTTTCCAGAGGCAGAGAGATATGATGGCTTTGTACAGCTCGAAAATGGAGTTGGAATGGTCAGACTTATGAAAGAAGAGTTTGAACAGGAGTTCAGCGCTGTTCAAGGTGATGACAGGGAATATGAGGTGTCGATAGTCACGGGGGTTCTCGTATATGATTCTATAAAGATCCTGGTGGACAGAATGAAAGAGAAATTCCCAAATGTTAAGATACATCTGTATAAGATAATAAATGACTTCTTTGGTCATAGAATAACAGTTACAGGATTGCTTACGGGCGGAGACATAATCAAACAGCTCAAGGGAAAGCCTTTGGGACAAAGACTTATCCTGCCGTCAAATACCCTTATGGCTGATGAACCTAAGTTTCTGGATGATGTGACTCTGGACCAATTTATAGAAGCTTTACAAGTGGATGTTTGTATTGTAGAATCAAGTGGTGCTGATTTTATACACTCAGTGATCGGGGATGAGATGCATTCTCGTTTTGAAAAGTAAATAACACAGATATACAACGTGTACACGTTAAATTGTCTGTACAATATATAATGGAGGAAACAGATATGAGCAAACCTATAGTAGCCATAGTTGGCAGACCAAATGTAGGTAAATCTACTCTGTTCAATGTACTTGCAGGAGAGAAGATATCTATAGTTCAGGATACCCCTGGAGTTACAAGAGACAGAATTTATGCCGATATAAACTGGTTGGATTATAATTTTACGCTTATAGACACTGGCGGTATTGAACCTGAAACGGATAATATCATACTTAAAAGTATGAGGGAGCAGGCTGAGATTGCGATAGAGACGGCAGATGTCATTATTTTTATGACAGATGTAAGACAGGGAATGGTTGATGACGACTCAAAGGTTGCCGATATGCTCAGAAGGTCGAAGAAACCCATAGTTCTTGTTGTCAATAAAGTTGACAGCTTTGAAAAGTTTATGCCTGACGTTTATGAATTCTACAATCTTGGACTTGGAGATCCGCATCCGATATCAGGCTCATCAAGACTTGGAATAGGAGATATGCTGGATGAGGTTGTATCCCATTTTGACGAGTCAGCAAAGGAAGAAGTCGAGGATGAGAGACCTAGAATTGCGATCATAGGTAAACCGAATGTGGGTAAATCTTCTATTATCAATAAGCTCCTGGGCGAAGACAGGGTTATTGTATCAGATATAGCCGGAACAACGAGAGATGCCATAGACACAGAGGTAGTCAGAAATGGCAGGGAGTATGTGTTCATCGACACAGCCGGACTTAGAAAAAAGAGCAAGATAAAAGAAGATATAGAGAGATACAGTATCATACGAACAGTTTCAGCTGTTGAGAGATGCAACGTTGCAGTATTGGTCATTGACGCCACGGAGGGAATCACGGATCAGGATGCCAAGATCGCAGGAATAGCCCATGAGCGTGGCAAGGGTATGATAATAGCTGTAAATAAATGGGATGCTATAGAAAAGAACGACAAGACCATATACAAATTTACAGAGGAGATTCGAAATAAACTGTCTTATATGCCGTATGCGGAACTGCTTTTCATATCGGCTGAGACCGGGCAGCGTCTGCCAAAATTATTTGAGACTATAGATGCTGTTATAGAGAACCATTCACTCCGTGTAGCCACAGGAGTCCTCAACGAGATTATGAGTGAGGCCGTTGCAATGCAGCAGCCACCATCAGACAAGGGAAAGCGATTAAAGCTTTTCTATATAACACAGGTATCTGTGAAACCACCTACATTTGTCATATTTGTAAATGACAAAGAGCTTATGCACTTTTCATATACCAGGTATATTGAAAACAGGATAAGAGAGTCTTTTGGTTTCAGGGGAACACCTTTAAAATTCATAATCAGAGAGAGGAAAGAGAAGTAATTATGGATATGTTGATCAGATTGATATGCCTTGTAGGAGGTTACGGAGTCGGCTTGATCCAGACCGCATATATATACGGAAGGATAAAAGGTGTCGACATCAGAAAGTACGGAAGTGGAAATGCGGGAACAACGAATGCCCTCAGAGTGCTCGGGAAGAAAGCCGGACTCATTGTTTTTCTTGGAGATTTTCTCAAGGGAATAATTGCCTGTTCGCTCACACATATCATACTTGGACAACTTGACGTGGGAAATGCATATATGTTCGTTTTGTATACAGGGCTTGGAGTTGTACTTGGACATAATTTCCCATTCTACATGCAGTTTAAGGGCGGTAAAGGAATTGCAGCCAGCGGTGGAATGATAGTAGGTCTCTGGGACTGGAGACTTGTGGTCATCTTGCTTGCAGCATTTATCATTAGTGTTGTGGTTACCAGATATGTGTCGGTTGGCTCGCTTACGATCATGATAGGTTTCTTCATATTGTACACAATATTTGCGATACATGGAGATTATAATTTTACATCAAATGCAAAGATGATAGAGGGAATCGTGTTGGCAGGAGTTATTGCAGGAATGGCAGTGATAAGACATCTGCCGAATATAAAGAGGCTTATAGCTGGAACAGAGAATAAATTGTCGTTTGGTTCGAAGACAGCATAAGCAAGATATCGTATTATTTTGGTGATGCGATGAAGAATAGGTGGGTATGTAGTAGGTGCATATCCACCTATCTTTTATATATATATGTATGTATGTAAAATGTTAACCTAGTTAACTTCCGGTAAAACTAACTTGCAACTAAAGAAAAGATGTACATAACCGAACATATGAAAAATATATCTGTGATATGGTTTACATAAAATGTTATTGCACTACAACCAATATTATGTGATTGCATATCCTACTGTCAAAACATATGATTTGAATTATGTGAGTTTACATAAAATAATAAAAATACGTTATTACACTAAAAAATATTAAAAATATGCAAAAATATGCATTGATTACAACAATAGACTGGATTATAACGGCAAAAAAAGTTAAAATAAAAAGATGCAAATAAAGATATGCAGAAAATATGCAAAAAAATATGTATGAAAGCAAAAAGCAAAATTAAAATATTTGGAGGTATTTTACTATGAAAATAGGAGTTCTTGGAGCCGGAGGATGGGGGTCGGCACTAGCAAATCTTCTGGCGGGAAACGGCCATGAGGTGACAGTATGGTCGATAGATGAGAGGGAGGTAGCCATGCTCAAGGAGTTTCATGAGCAGAGAGACAGACTTCCGGGTGTGATATTAAACAACAGCATTGAATACACAACTGATGCGTCAAAGTCAGTGGTAGGACAGGATATGGTCGTATGCGCTGTGCCTTCTCCGTTTGTAAGAAGTACAGCTAAAAGTGTGGCTGAATACGTGGCGGCAGGACAGTTGATCGTAAACGTGAGCAAAGGAATAGAGGAATCGACTCTCAAAGCTCTTGTTGAAGTGATAGAGGAGGAGATCCCACAGGCGAAGGTGGCAGTGCTGTCCGGACCTTCACATGCAGAGGAAGTTGGAAGAGAAATCCCTACAACAGTGGTTGCCGGAGCGCGCGACATGGAGGTTGCAAAGACTATACAAAATACGTTTATGAATGATTATTTTAGAGTATATACTAGTACAGACGTGACAGGCATAGAGCTTGGTGGTTCAGTGAAAAATGTAATAGCTCTTGCGGCAGGAATATCGGATGGCCTTGGCCTTGGAGACAACACTAAAGCAGCACTTATGACGAGGGGAATGGCAGAGATAATGAGGCTCGGTCTTGCCATGGGCGCTGATGTCAAGACTTTGTCAGGCCTGTCAGGCATGGGGGATCTCATTGTTACATGCACATCAAAGCACAGCCGCAACAGAAATGCAGGATATCTCATAGGACAGGGAAAGACATATGAGGAGGCTATGGCTGAGGTCAAAATGGTTGTGGAAGGCGTATATTCAGCCAAGGCGACTTTGGCACTTGCAAAAGAACACGGGGTTGATATGCCTATAGTTGAGGCTGTCAATAATGTATTATTTAACGGCATGACGGCGAAAGAGGCACTTACGGAACTGCTTAACAGAGATAGAAAGAGTGAATTGTAAATAAATGTGAACAAAAAAGAGCCGAAAAATGTTTTTTGTTCACAAAGTGTTTACAATTACTTCTTGTTATGTTAGATTGTTACTAAGTGTGTAAGTCTAAAAATAATTAGAAAAGAGGTATGACAATGGCAAAAACTACGAAAAAGCTTATAGCACTCCTGCTAGCGATAGTTATGATAACTACGTTGGTTTCGCCTTCTAATTATAACTGGTCGAATGCGGCCGAGACGAGGGGCGGGGATAATTATGCAACGGAGACGGATGCTCTGGCGATGCTTGCAGATGCAGCTATCACTGGCAGCCTGGAAGACTACATTACTGGAGCCACTATATCGAATGGTTCAACTGAGATATATGGAACCACACGTACGGACAGGCCGGCGAATGCACCACTTCCGGTTGACCCAAATGATCCTACAAAAACAGCTGGGGATGTTAGGGTTTTGCTTGATATTGTATTTCCAGAGGAGCTTGTTAAGGATATAAGAGATTCTGGTGAAGATGCAGTATTCAGATACACTATGCCGGATACCATCAAGTTTAATGATGATATCCTGAATCAGGATATTAAAGATAAAGATGGATCCGTAATTGGTAAGTACTCTGTTATAAACGAAGTATTGATTGCTACAATTGATCACACAGCTGCTTCTATACAGAATGGTATGCAGCTTGATGCAAACTTTGGTGCGTGGGTCAATATTGATCTTTCGAAATCAAATGAAAAGAATGAAGTGGAAAATAAATTTTCAAGTAAGGTGGCAATCACAACACCTGTTGATTTTAAACCAGATCTTGATGTTGTTAAAACTGCATCTGAAGGTCGGGTGAGTGATCCTGATGATGGTTACGTGTATTTTGATTACACAGTGGAAGTTAGTTCTCCACACGGAACAGGTAAAGAGAGTCTCACATTTTTCGACTCATTGACAAATAACGTTTCTGGCGTCGTTCCGGAGGTTACCGGATTGAAAGTGATAAAGTCTGATGGGACAGACTGTAGTTCTCTACTTACATATAATAGTGGGTCCTCTAGTATAGAAGGAACGCTTACAAGTCTTAATCCAAAAGAGTCATATAAGATTACATATACAGTTAGGAATAAGGTTGGAGATCTCGCACAAGATATAGTTAACCTGAATCAGAAAAACGAAGTTGAAGCAAAAAACTCAAAGGTTGATAAAAAAGCAGAGACAAACAAAGGATTTAAATATGTAAAAGACGGAGCAACTGATATCAAGGTCAGCAAGTCATCGGAAGGTGTTTATGCAGATGCTGATAATAATCAGACGACTTTTAGGTATAAAGTTGTTGTAAGCTCTGAATATGGCAGTGACGGTGACATTACTCTCAACGATGTGCTGGCAAACACACTGGATTCGAAACTTGGCACTGATGCGAAGAGAACTGTCCAGAACGTGTCATGTAAATTGAAAGATAATACAACAGGTCAGTATACAGATGTAAGCTCTGAGGGATATGTAACACCGGCAGATGGAACTATTGATAATGGAGACAAGGTTGTCAGTGGTACTCTTCCAAAGCTTAATGCCAACTCACAGTACGAGATAACATACGATGTCGTTTTGTCAGACATAGCAGACAATATTGGATCTTTACAGATAAATAATAGAAATAGTGTTGATATAAAAGATAAGTCACATCATGAACATCAGGATATCGACAGCACCACATGGTACAATTCAGGAAAATCAACTGCATCTATAAGCAAATCCGGTGAATTGTCCGCTGATAAGTCAACTATTACCTGGACAGTCACAGTAAATTCAGACAGGAAAAAGAATCTTACCGGAATGGCAGTGTCAGACATCCTTAAGAAGAATGACGTGGAAGTAGGGGATGTTAAAAAGTGTAATCTGTCAATAAATGACTCAAGTGTATCAGATACGATCAATCTTCCTGCGGAATTTATAGAAGATTCAGGTAAGCTTTATCTTACTGATGGCACATCAAGGATTGAGATTCAGGAGAATAAGTCAAAAATCGTATTTACATATACAACAGATTCTTCAAAGTTGGATAAGCTGGTTGATACATATTATAATGTGGCAACGATAGAGAAGAACGGCATAACAGACAGTGTAGATGCTACAGTTAATGTTACAGGTGATACACTTAAGAAAGAGTTTTCCGCTGAAAAGGAAAATGAAGACACTTATTCCCTGACATGGAAGTCGACAATCTCTGGTCTTGATAAGATAAACTCCGGTGATACATACAGCGATAATGTTACAGTTGAAAATGGCTCACTTCCAAAGCATTATTTTACAACTGACCAGATAAATGGACTGCATGTAGCCGGACTTACAGAGGGGGTTGACTATAAAGTCAGTGTAACATATACTGATTTCTCGAATGTGTGGAGTCAGAGAAGCTACACCGTGGACAGCGTTGCTGATGTCCCGGTTTCTTCTACAAATTACATAACAGGATATACCGTAACGTTCCTTAACGACATAATAGGAACAACGGAATCCCCTATAGATTATGTAATAACTTATGACACTACAGTGAAAACTGACAGTAAGTATAATGCCATCAACAACGGTGAGATCAATATAAAGGGATCAACCAAGAAGGTTTCTGCTAATCACGAAGTATCAGGTATAACAAAGGGATCAATAGTAGAAAAGTACAGCTATACAAATGGCAGCGATGAGAAGGAAAGCATTGTTGGATATGACAAAGACAAAAATGTATTTGTGTATAAGGTTGTACTGAATGGAGATTTTGCATATGGTGATGGCGATAGATTTTCATTTAAAGATACGCTCCCTGAAGGTACAGAGCTTGATACAGAATATCTAAAGCCAGAGATGCTTCCTGGTGGAAAAGGTGAGATCAAAGATCATCCGGGAATATATTTTGTTACATATTATGGACAGAACGGCAAGCAGGATACACCGGATATAGGAGTTTCTAACTTTATAGAGAACTACAATGTAACTAATAACAGTATCAGCTTTGATATTAAGTCACTTGGTATATATGGAGTAAATTCCAAGGTAGTTGTATATTACGCAGCCAAAGTCACAAAGGATATTTCGTCTGTTGTAGGCGGCAATGATGAAAGCTTTACTAATAATTGCTCTGCAACTGTCACAAGAAGCAATGGTTCAACAAAGACTGCCAGCGATAAGGCTAAGGTCACGGTAACAGGTCCGAATATATCAAAGACCGCTGGTGAATATGATGGCGCTTCTAACAGTGTAGAATATACAGTTAATATCAATGAGAAAGGGGAGACCCTTGGAACGACTGGATATATAACTGTGGTTGATAAGTATAATTACAGCGCTGCCTCATCAGTAAAAAGTGTATACATTAAGGATAATTCTCTTAAACTTTACTATGCGGAAAGCGGTGAAGAGGTTCCGGCTGATAAGTACAGTTACACCTATGTCGATGACACTTCGACCAAGATGTCCACGCTTACGCTTACCATGGATGATTCAACTAAGTTTATCCTTAAATATACGTATACATTGGTATATACAGGAAAACTTAAAGCGGATGTTGTAAACACAGTGGGTATACTCGGATCAACCAGCTCTGCGGATTCATCATCAGTCAATACCAATATAGATGATCAGGATTCGTACATGCAGTCAACTGTCAAACAGTATAACCTGTCTATAATCAAGACGGATTCCATCATGACAGGAATAAAACTGGGCGGTGCAACATTTGACCTTTACAGATATGGAAGTCTTGAAGATCAGAATGACAGAGCTTGGCACATTATAAATCCGGAAGATGGAAAGGAACGTATAACCAATGATTCAGGTAGGCTGGACATAGATGGCCTTTATTACAACTATTATTATAAGCTGGTAGAGACTAAAGCACCTGAGGGTTACAAAGCGCTCTCAAAGCCTATTTATATACATAATACTAACCTAAATTCACCTGTTATTGGAACTGACAGACCTGAAGAAATAACGGATGATGATATTTCAGATATAATTCTTGAGAACGGAACATCTCAGGATTATGAGCTTCCGATTGGCAACAATCCGGAAGACAGAAAGATCACTGTTGATAAGATATGGAAGGATGCATCGGGCGGAACTTTAAAAGATATACCTGTTGACAGCATAAAAGTTAATATCTATGCTTCAACAAATCCTTCGTCATACGATAAAAATTCTGCACCTGTAAGGACAGTTACATTAAACAGTGCAAATAATTGGTCGAGTGGTGTGTTGACACTTGATGTTGCTGATAACGATGGAAAATATCTCTATTATTTTGCTGATGAGGAATTTGAAAACGAAGATTATAAAGTTTCGATAAGCAATAATGGAACAGTTTCAGGTACGATCACTATCACGAATACCAACACGAAGGTGACAAGTGAGACGATAGACATACCGGTCACAAAGAAATGGGTGGATAGCGATAACGTTCTGTCAGCAAGACCTGAAAACCTCAAGGTTACACTTGCAACAAAGAATGCAGCCGGAGAGGTGACAGAGATTGCAGATAAGACACTTACATTAAACGATGCAAACAATTGGAGCGGAACATTTACAGATCTTGACAAGAAGGATGGCGCTGGCAATCTGATTAACTACACAGTTGTCGAGAATGATGTGAATGGCTATACAGGAAAGCTTGAACTCACAAAAGATGAGAATGGAGTGGTTACGGCTGCAGAGCTTACCAACACACTGAATGTTGGAAAGATACAGATCGCCAAGCTGTTTAGTGGGGATCTTGATGATACAAAGCTCACAGATGCACAGAAGAGACAGATCACATTCACAATCGCAGGTCCAGATGGATATAATGGACCAACATCAGTTACATATGATCAGTTCACCTCTGGAAGCTACGTTGTAAAGAATGCTCCATATGGAACATATACAATAACAGAGACGAATGCTGCATTTGACGGATATAAGAACATAGTTACATATGCTGTAGGTGCTTCAAAAAATGATACAGATGCCACTGTAGAGATATCTTCAGATGCTACATCACTTGTGACTATTACCAATACCTATACTGCATACGTCAATATAAGCGGAACCAAGGTATGGGATGATAATGACAATCAGGATGGTCTGAGACCGAATAACATAACTGTTATTGTTAAGAATGGTGATACGGAAGTTGACAGGAAAACGGTTACACCTGATGCAGCAGGAAATTGGGCATACAACTTTGAGAATCTTCCTAAGTATGATGCGGCAGGCAAAGCGATCACATACACTGTATCAGAGGCAAAGGTAACTGGCTATAATACTCAGATAACCGGCAGTATAGAGAGCGGTTTTACCATCAAAAACACCCATACACCTGAGACAATTGACATTGAGGGAACCAAGACTTGGGATGACAATGATAATCAGGATGGTAAGAGAAAAGATGCTATCACAGTCAGACTCTATGCTGATGGCAGTGAGATTAACTCAGAGAGTGTAACTGCAGCAAAGGGCTGGAAGTATAAATTTACAGATCTTCCAAAGTACAGAGGTGGTAATGAGATAAAGTACACCATCACTGAGGATACGGTTGAGGATTACAATACTGATATCAATGGATATGACATTACCAACAGTTATACACCTGGAAAGACAAGCATCTCAGTACTCAAGGAGTGGAATGATGCGGATAACCAGGATGGCAAGAGAGCTACAAGCGTAAAGGTTAAGCTTGTGGCAAACGGTATCGATGTCACAAACTCTGAGGTTACACTGAGTGCTGACAATCAGTGGAAACATACATGGAATGACCTTCCACAGAAGTCCGGCGGAAAGAACATAACATACACTGTTAAAGAGACTAGCAGTATCGATGGATATAGCGCCAAAGTCACAGGCGATGCCAAGACAGGCTTTGTAGTGACTAATAGTCATAAACCTGAGACTATTGATATCGAGGGAACCAAGACCTGGGATGATAATAATAACCAGGATGGCAAGAGACCTGATAAAATCACAGTCAGACTTCTTGCAAATGGAACTGAGACCGCAACAAAAACAGTGACAAAGTTAGAAAATTGGAAGTACGGTTTTACAGATCTTCCAAAGTACAGCGATGGACAGGAGATAAAGTATACCATCACAGAAGACAGCGTAGAGGGTTATACGGCAGCTCCAAATGGATATGATATTACAAACACACATGTTCCGGAGGTTACAGATGTTAAGGTTACAAAGATCTGGAACGATGCCGGAAATCAGGATGGTAAGAGAGCAACAGAGATCAAGGTTAAACTGTATGCTGATGGTTCAGAGGTCGCTGGCTCAGAGGTAACTCTTAAAGCAGATAACAACTGGACATATACATGGAAAGATCTTGCAGTTTATAAGAATGGTACGGCTATAGGTTATACAGTAGATGAGACAGCCACAGTAACCGGATATACGAAGAAGGTCACGGGTGATGCCAAGACAGGATTTGTCATAACAAACAGCTACACACCAGAGACCATCGATATAGCTGGTACAAAGACATGGGATGATGCAAACAATCAGGATAGAAAGAGACCTGAGAGCATCACTGTAAATCTTCTTGCGGATGGTCAGTTATACAAGACAAAGACTGTTACAGCTGATGAAGATTGGAAGTATAGTTTCAAAGATCTTCCAAAGTATAGCAGTGGCAACAAGATAGTTTATACCATCACAGAGGATGCGGTTGGTGATTATGCTACTGTAATAGACGGATATAACATTACAAACACATATACACCGGCAAAGACAAGTGTATCAGTCACAAAGAGCTGGGATGATGCAGACAATCAGGACAGGAAGAGACCTACGAGTGTAAAGGTTCAGCTGCTTGCGAACGGAATAGCAGTAGATGGCTCAGAGACTATATTAAAAGCAGATAACAACTGGACACATACATGGACAGATCTTGATGTGAACAAGGATGGAGCTGCGATAGCTTACACTGTAGAAGAAACAGATATTACTGAAGGATATACTCCAGTGATAACCGGAGATATGACAACAGGATACACAGTTACGAACAGCTACACACCAGAGACGACATCAGTAAAGGGCATTAAGATCTGGGACGACGGTGAGAATCAGGATGGTATCAGACCTCCAAGTATCACAGTCAACCTGATTGCAAACGGAACAAAGATCAAGAGTCTTGAAGTCACAGCAGCAAATGACTGGAAGTTTAGTTTTACAGACCTTCCTAAATATGCAGATGGATCAGAGATAACATACGAAGTAACTGAGGATGCTGTTTCCGAATACACTACAGCTGTGACAGGAGACGCAGAAAACGGATATACATTTACCAATAGTCACACGCCTGAAACGATCAATATAGAAGTAACAAAGACCTGGAACGATGCAAACGATCAGGATGGCAAGAGACCAGGAAAGATTACGGTAAATCTTCTTGCAGATGGAGACATATATGCTACGAAGGAAGTAACTGAGGCAGATGGTTGGAAGTACAATTTCACGGATCTTCCAAAGTACAAAAATGGCAATAAAATCACGTACACCATCACAGAGGATGTTGTTGAGGACTATCAGACACTTGTCAACGGATATGATATCACGAACAGTTATACGCCAGGAAAGACAAGTGTATCAGTTACAAAGGCCTGGGATGATGCTGATAACCAGGATGGCAAGAGAGCTAGAAATATAAAAGTAAGACTTCTTGCCGACGGAAACGTAGTTGCAGATTCTGAGGTGGATCTCAGTGATGCCAACAACTGGAGTCATACATGGAGTGATCTTGATATCAACAAGAGTGGATCACCTATTGAATATACTGTTGAAGAGATCACAGCGGTTGAAGGATATGCAACAGTTATCACAGGATCTGCGAAGACCGGTTATATCATCAAGAACAGTTACACACCAGAGACAACTTCAATAAGTGGTAAGAAGATATGGAATGATGCAAATGATCAGGATGGTAAGAGACCAGGAAAGATCACAGTAAATCTTCTTGCAAACGGAGTGAAGGTGGCTGATAAGGAAGTTACAGCTGCGAACGGCTGGAAGTACAGCTTTACAGATCTTCCAAAGTACGCAGGTGGCAACGAGATCACATATAGTATCACAGAAAATGCTGTTGAGGATTATCAGACACTTGTAAATGGATATGATATCACGAACAGTTACACACCAGGAAAGACAAGTGTATCAGTTACAAAGGCTTGGGATGATGCCGACAATCAGGACGGCAAGAGAGAGAGTTCAGTAAAGGTTGAACTTCTTGCTGATGGAACTCCTGTTGTTGGATCAGAAACAACTCTCAGTGCTGACAACAACTGGACATATACATGGGCAGGACTTGATGTCAAGAAGAGCGGTGTGAATATCGTCTACAGTGTAAGAGAGATAACGTCAATTGATGGATATACAACTACAGTCACAGGCGATGCTGAGACAGGATTTACAATAAAGAACAGCTATACCCCAGAGACGACATCAGTGAGCGGCAGCAAGACATGGAATGATGCGGACGATCAGGATGGCAAGAGACCTGAAAATATCAAGGTAAACCTTCTTGCAGATGGTAGTGTATATGCTACAAAGACGGTAACCGAGGCAGAAAACTGGGAGTATAGTTTTACAAATCTTCCAAAGTATAGAGATGGTGGAATTCAGATCAAGTATTCTGTATCTGAGGTTGATGTACCAGAATATACAGGTGAGGTTACAGGTTATAATATCACGAACAGTTACACACCGGGAAAGACAAGTGTATCAGTTACAAAGAAGTGGAGTGATAATGATAACCAGGACGGCAAGAGAACACCTAGCGTAATGGTTCGTCTTCTGGCTGATGGACAGGTTGTAGCTGGCTCTGGGGTAACACTCAGCGAGGCAAATAACTGGACACATACATGGAATGCTCTTGACGAGAAGAAAAATGGACAGACCATCGACTACACAGTTGAGGAGACTACAACTATAGATGGTTACACAACAGTCATAACAGGAAATGCAGCTGATGGATATGTGGTTGACAATCAGCACACACCTGAGACGATCAATGTATCAGGTACTAAGACGTGGGTTGATGACGATGATCACGATGGTCAGAGACCAGATTCAATAACAGTTAAGCTTCTTGCAGATGGTACTGTTATAAAGAGCCTCGTGGTTACAGCAGATACTGACTGGAATTACAGCTTTACAGATTTACCAAAGTACAAAGATAATGGAACCTTGATCAAGTATTCTGTATCAGAGAATGCTGTTTCGGGATACAAGGCATCTGTTGTTGGATATGACATAACTAACACATACAAGCCAAATGTTATAAAACTTACCAAGACCATAAATGGAGATATTACAGCAGATGATGCAGCGGCAAATGTAACGTTCAATGTTACAAACAATGCAGGCTACAGTAAGATCATAAAGCTTACAGACCCTGAGGTGGCAAAGCTTGGAAATGGCAAGTATGAGATAACTCTTGTAAATGTGCCTGATGGTACATATACAGTTGAGGAAACATCATATGCATATGATGGAGCAGCGGTAACAGTCAGCTATACTGTGGATGGAATAGACGGTGAAGGAACAGAGGCATCCGGAATAACACTTATCGGTGGAAATACAGCTGATGTAGAGTTCGTTGATACCTACAAGCTTGGCACTGTCAAGTTCACTAAGGCTGGACTTTATAAGGAGTCATGTGCTGAAAACCCTGATGATGTAAAAATGCTTGATGGTGTAGAGTTTGCGCTCTATGAGGGTACAGATACAGAGTGTGAGAATCCTGTAATGACAGCAACAAGTGTAAATGGTGTTGTGACATTCAAGGATCTTAAGATAGGTACGTATCTTGTAAAAGAGAGTAAGACTATCGGAGATTATATTGTCGATAACACAGTCTACACAGCAGAGGTAACAGAGGCAAACATTGGCACTTATGCAGTGTTAAATGGTGTTCAGGATAACACATTGATAAATGATCTTCCTAGAACAGATCTCAAGATAGAGAAGGTTGCAGAGGAGGACAATGGCATAAAGCTTCCAAATTCAGTATACGGACTCTACAAGGAGAACGAGAATGGTGAGGAAGAGCTTGTCGCTAAGGCTACAACAGACAGCAACGGAGTTCTCAAGTTTGACGGTATTTTGATCGGCACAGAGTATACGATCAGAGAGATACAGGCGCCGGATGGATACTATGTATCTGAACAGCCAATATCAATCAAGTTCAAGAAAGATGAGAACGGAAAGATTACAGTTGAATCATTTGACGGTGGTTTTAATACTGACACAGGTAAAGTCACAGCCAGAGTTGATGAGAATGGAAACATTACATGGCTTGAACCTTCAGTAAAATACAGCTTTGAGAAAGTAGATGAGGATGGTGTTCCTGTAAAGGGCGCAACACTTCGACTCGAGGATGCTGATGGAAAACTCATTGATGAGTGGGTAACAGATGGCAGTGCGCATGAAGTCAACAATGTACTTGTAATTGGCAAGATCTATGCACTCATAGAGGTTAAGGCTCCTTCGGGCTATGACAAGGCTGATGATATACTGTTCACAGTTTCTGATGATAAGGTTGCAGCTGGCGAGGATATTGTTGTTACTATCACAATGGTTGATAAGAAGACAACAACGACCGAGACTACGGAAACCACAGAGACAACCGAAACTACGGAGACCACAGAGACAACTGAAACAACCGAGACAACACAGACTACTGAAATAACAACAGAGGACAAGAACAAGCCGGATACCGGTGACAGAGCTCCTGTTGTACCAATAGCAGTTATACTCTTTATAAGTCTTGGCGGATGTGGTGTTATTGTGGCATCTAAAAAGAGAAAAGATAATCAGAACAGCAAGTAATACGAAGCTGTGACATGTCCCCCGGGAATATCGCCTTATATGGTGGTATTCTGGGGGATTTTTTTATTCATAAAACAGCAGTTGCATTCATATGTTATATATAGAAAATGACCGCAGATCTATTATGTTTACAATAATAAAATTATGTAAATAAATAGCATGTCAGGAGGATGTATGGAGGAGTATCAGGTATATCAGGATATCAAGGCTAGAACAAATGGAGAAATATACATCGGTGTAGTTGGACCGGTAAGAACAGGAAAATCAACATTTATAAAAAGATTTATGAATCAGATGGTCATACCGAATATTTCAGGTGAAAATGACCGTCAGCTTGCACTGGATGAACTTCCACAGTCAGCGGCTGGAAAAACTATAATGACGACCGAACCGAAATTTATACCTAAGGATGCTGTATCGATCAATGTTGGTGAAAACATTGACATGAAAGTTAAGATGATAGACTGTGTAGGGTATGTCGTGAAGGATGCAGAGGGACAATTTGAGGATGGGAAGGAGAGAATGGTTAGAACTCCATGGTATGAATACGACATTCCTTTTTCAAAGGCTGCGGAGATAGGAACAAACAAAGTTATAACAAATCATTCTACAGTTGGAATAGTCGTAACCACGGATGGCAGTTTTGGGGAACTCCCGAGGGAAAGCTATATTGATGCCGAAAAGAAGACTATAGAGGAGCTAAAAAGCCTGGGGAAACCATTTGTTGTTGTTCTGAACACGGATAAACCATCTGGAAATCAGGCGCGTGCGTTGGCAGAAGAGATGAGTGATACATATGGGGCAAGTGTGGTTCCTGTCAATGTTGAACAGCTTAGAGATTCAGACATTACGTACATATTCAGGGAGCTATTGATGAGTTTCCCTGTGACTGCGATCTATTTTGATATTCCAAAATGGCTTGAGGTTGTTGACGATGACAATGAAGTGAAGAACAGCATAATATGTGATGCTGTACAGATCAATTCGGTTGTAAACTATCTCAGGGACATAGATGGAATAGTGTTTCCGGAGAATGATCACGTAAAAAAATACAAGTGTGACAATATAAATATGGCAGATGGCAGAATAAATATAAGTGTCTATATACATAGCAGTTATTATTACCAGATGCTGTCGGATATGATGGGGGCTGAGATAAACAATGAATATGATTTTATTACCGAGCTCAAGACGATGTCAGATAACAAAAGATATTGTGGGAATGTCATGGATGCGCTTAAACAGGTAAATTCCAACGGATATGGTTTGGTTATGCCGGAGAAAAACAATATTCGGCTCGGCACACCGGAGGTCATCAAGACCGGAGGCAAGTTTGGCGTAAGGATAACAGCAAATGCGCCGTCGGTGAATATGATCAAGGCGAATATAACAACGGAGATCATGCCACTTGTCGGAAGCAAGGAGCAGGCAGACGACCTCATAACGTATATATCGGACAACAGCAACGGTGACGATATATGGGGAGTAAATATATTTGGCAAGACAATAGAGCAGCTTGTTGATGATGGCCTTAACAACAAGGTGAGCAAGATAGGTGCCGAGAGCCAGCAGAAGCTCCAGAATACGATGGAGAAGATTGTAAATGATGGAAATGGTGGAATGGTGTGCATAATAATATAAGATTGCATATTTATACTCTGCTATGTTAAAATGTCTAAGGTGTCCGGGGATGCCTTGGGCATTTTAGTTATGGGAAAACGAAAGAGGACGTGAATATGTCGGCGATAGATGTAAAATTAAATGTGTTTGAGGGCCCGCTGGATCTTCTTTTGCATTTGATAGAGAAGAATAAAGTTAATATATACGATATACCTATTGTCACTATCACGGAGCAATATCTTGAATATGTGAACAATATGGAGGAAGAGGATCTGGATGTCATGAGTGAGTTCCTAGTCATGGCAGCGACTCTTATCAAGATAAAATCCCGTATGCTTCTGCCAAAGGATGAGGAGACAGAGGAGGACGAGGAGGATCCGCGTGAAGAACTCGTGCGAAGGCTGCTTGAGTACAAGATGTACAAATATGCGGCAGGAGAACTCAAGGATCTAGAGCTTGAAGGAAACAAGGCATTTTTCAAGAAGGCTACGATCCCTGCAGAGGTTAAGAATGTAAAACAGGATGTAGATCCTTATGAGCTTATATCAAAGGCTGATATAGATCTGCAGAAGCTGAATGAGATATTCAAGTCCGTTATGCGCAAGCAGGTGGATAAGGTGGATCCGATACGAAGCAAGTTCAAGGAGATCGAGAGGGAGGAGATATCCCTTGAGGAGAAGATGGCTGAGGTCAGAGAACAGGTGAGGGGCCTTGAAGGGATAAATTTCAGAACTCTGCTTGAGATGCAGGCCTCCAAGATGAATGTTATAGTTACTTTTCTTGCGATTCTGGAGCTTATGAAGATAGGTGCTATAACAATAAAGCAGGAAGAGATATTTGGGGAGATAGTCATAGATTCTCTTGATACAATATAGTTGAGATGAGGTAGCGATGAATAGCGAAGATTTGCAGAATAATAATATACAGAGTGAAGATATGGCAACTGAAGATATGGTAACTGAAGATATGATAACTGAAGATTTGACAGTCGAAGAAACAGTGGGTGATAAAAATGACGGTATTGATAATGTAGAGCATAATTCATCTGATATATCCGGTGAAGATGCTGATACTGAATCTGATGAACCGCAATATAAAGAATACAGTGACGATTATCTCACATCAGCTCTTGAGGCAATTCTTTTTTCATTGGGAGAGTCAGTTTCTGTGGACAGACTTGCTGCGGCACTTGAAATGGAGAAGAAAAAGCTTGTAAAGCAGCTTGAAACTGTTGTGTTCAATTACAATAACAATGACAGAGGAATCAAGATCATAGATCTCGATGGATCTCTACAGCTTTGTACTCGCAATGAGTACTACGGTGTGCTTGCCAAAATAGTGAATACGCCGAAGAAGCTTTCACTTACAGATGTTGTGCTTGAGACATTGTCGATCATAGCCTACAAGCAGCCGATCACAAGACCTGAGATCGAGGCGATAAGAGGTGTGTCCTGCGTGCACGCCATCAACAAGCTTATAGAATACAATCTTGTTCAGGAAGTCGGAAGACTTGACGCGCCGGGACGTCCGATTATGTTTGGAACAACTGAGGAGTTCCTTAGGTGCTTTGGTGTATCTTCAACAAGCGATCTTCCGGTCATAAGTCCGGATAAAATCGAGGACTTCAAGAAGGAAGCCTTAGAGGAAGCGGACTTTACACTCAGCGTTGACACAACGTCTGAGGATTGATGTACATATTCAGGCACCAAAATAAAAATATAAATTGTATTAATAAATATAAGAAAATCCATGCACGGTGAGCTGGTGACAATATATCACAGAGCTGTACATGGATTTTTATGCATTTATGCTTCTATATGCAAAAAATGTAACATCAGACGGTTATTTTTACTCGGTTGTAATAATATAATATCAAGACCAAGTAAAAAGGAAAAATATGTATAGGCTGACAGGTGGAAAAATAAATATCATGACATGTATAGTGATCATGGCTGTGATACTCGGAGTGGTCATATGCGGGATGCAGCAGGATACAACAGCATCGACAAGTTGCGTTGATAATAAAACTATGAATGGGACTGAAATTGCAGAAGTTTCCGCGACGGATGGAGATCTGCAGTTATATGCTAAAAATGCAGTTCTTATAGATGGGGAGACCGGAGATATTCTATATGAAAAGAATGCAGACGCGCACAGACCGAATGCAAGTACAACAAAAATACTTACATGCATACTTGCCCTGGAATGTGGGAACCTGGAGGATACGGTGGCAGTTTCATCATATGCTGCAAAGCAGCCGGAAGTAAGACTAGGAGCCCGGGAGGGGGAATGTTATACATTGGAGGATATGTTATACGCCATGATGCTTGAGAGCTACAATGATGCCGCAGTAATGATCGCTGAACATATAGGAGGCTCCGTGGAAGTATTTGCAGATATGATGAACCGGAAGGCAAGAGAGATAGGTTGTCATTCTACATACTTTATAACGCCAAATGGACTTGACGCGCAGGATGAATCAGGGGGGCATGGGACATCGGCGGATGATCTGGCTCGGATAATGAGATATTGTATTCTTGTATCGTCCGAAAGAGATATGTTCCTGAAAATCACCCAGTCGTCATCACATACATTTGCCGAGAAAAGTGGCAGCAGGACTTTTTCATGTGTAAATCACAACGCGTTTCTCAATATGTCAAGTGAAGCTCTGTCCGGGAAGACCGGATTTACCTGCGATGCAGGATATTGCTATGTGGGTGCGGCAAATAAGAATGGACATACATATATATGGTCGCTTCTGGGATGTGGCTGGCCGGGCAACAAGACTTATAAATGGAAGGATTCAAAAACTCTGTTGTCATATGCGGGAGAACACGCGCAATATACAGAGCTGAGTGCTCCTGAATCCCCGAATGTTACTGTAAATTATTCATCCAAATCGGCAAAACCGGGAAACATCTGCACAAAGTGTAATCTGTCGGGGATCGTAGCGGAAGCCGGTGATACAGAGGGAAAGGTCGATGACATACGATATGTGTACAATGTTGCAGATTCAGTCAAAGCTCCGGTGTACACTGGGGAAGTTGTAGGAAGTCTGTTTGTGTACAGAGGAAGGAAGCTTATTGATATTGTTCCGGTCACGGCGGCGGAAAAGAAAACTGACGTTTGTTTTATGGATGAAATATTACTGGTTCTCAGACGTGCGGCGATGTAACATTTGATCTTATCAGGCATATATTAAATTATCAATGATATAAGGGCGGTGCATTAGAGTATGGATATGGATTGTGTATACTATGTGGTTGGCGGTGACAGAAGAAGCTGTTATATGTCACTGACACTGGCTGAAAAAGGATACAATGTGTTTCATTTTGATCCATATGATGCCGATCTGCTCAGACATTCGCCAGTCACCATCATATCCGGGGCGTCCGGAGTAGGATTTAGAAGACTTATAGAAGGGGAATGCGCATCACCATCCGGAACAGGACTTAAGGCGATCGTACTTCCGGTTCCTGTATCAAGGGATGGCGAATTCATAAATGGAAGAACCCTTCTCACGGTCAGCAGTGTTCTTGAGTGCAGCGGTGAATTTGATATGGTGTTTGGCGGAGGTATCGACAAATATATGCCAGATGAAAATGGATCAGGTCCTTATGTATTTGATTATCTCGCTGATGATGAGGTGGCTGAAAAGAATGCCATAGTCACAGCGGAGGGAGCTATATGTGATGCTGAATCGCTGTCCGATGTAAATATTGATGGCAGCCTCTGCCTTGTGACGGGATTTGGCAAATGCGCGAAGCCGCTGGCAAAGAGACTTGCTGCGTGGGGAGCTGATGTCATCATCATGGCAAGACGACCAAAGCAGAGAAATGACGCGGCGCTGTGTGGATATAAGGTAATGTCATTTGAGGACATACCGATATACAGTCACGTTCTTTTAGAGGTGGATTTCTGCTTTAACACAGTGCCTGCAAGGGTTGTGTGCGATGACATATTATCACAGCTTTGTAAAGGGGCAGTGGTAATAGACATTGCATCAATGCCAGGCGGAGTGGATTTTGAATATTGTAAGGAGCACGAAATACCTTACAGACACAGTTTGGGAATTCCCGGAAAACTCTCGCCAAAGTCATCGGGAATCATTCTTGCAGATGCTGCCATAAAGGTGGTATCGGACTTTAATAAATAGGAGATAATAAAACATGAATTTATCAAAGTGCAATGTTGGTTTGGCTATAACCGGTTCATTTTGTACCTTTGATAAGATTAAGATAGAAATAAAGAAAATGGTTGAGATGGGAATAAATGTGTATCCGATATTCTCGCCTCACTCCGCAGAGTACGATACGAGATTCGGGAAAGCTGACAAATTCGTAAATGACGTTGAGACGATAGCAGGAAGAAAGGGTATTTACACCATACAGGAGGCGGAGCCTATAGGTCCCAAGGCATATCTTGATGCGCTGGTCATAGCACCTTGTACCGGCAACACCATAGCCAAGCTGACAAATGGAATAACTGACACATCGGTTCTCATGGCTGCGAAGGCACATCTGAGGAACAACAAGCCGCTCATCATATCGGTTTCGACAAATGATGCCATGGGTATGAACTTCAAGAACATCGGTCAGCTCATGAACATGAAAAATATTTATTTTGTTCCATTTGAACAGGATAACTGTGTGAAGAAGCCCAATTCGCTCATAAGCAGACTTGATCTCATCCCAGCCACCATAGAGGAGGCTCTTGAGGGAAGACAGATACAGCCTGTGCTCATAAAATAGTTTTGTACACCCGATGGGGTATAATTTTTGTTGCTTATTACGATTATTATACCTCATCGGGTGTAATGTGTAAGGAATGTGTGACGAATCTTATATACCTGAAAAAATGAAATCAGACTTCAATCATTTGATTGAGGAAAGAATGCTGATTTTGGCAGATTGATAAAAATATAATATAATACGAAATCCCAGAAGTTACTTACTATCGAAATGTGATTCGAAATGTGACTTCTGGGATTTTTGTTGACTGACATAAGATAGTCCTGTAAAATATTTATTGTGAGACAGGGAGTATCATAATGTAATTTTGGAGTGTAAAGTAATATATGAGAGATCCGGAAAAACTAAAAGAGGAAATGGATGAGCGCAATAGAAAGATCCTTGATGTTGCATTTGAGCTGTTCGTAGACAAGAAGATAGAGGCGGTGAGTATGGGAGATATCGCAAGGGCTGCCGACGTGGGAAGGGCTACATTGTTCAGGTACTATCCAAGTAAGCTTGAGCTGGTCATAGCGGTATGTGCTGATCAGTGGAAAAGATATCTGGATGGCCTGGACGAGAGAAGGCCTATATCGTCTGTACATGACATACCTGCTATAGACAGACTGAGATTTACCATGGACAGTTACATAGACATGTATCAGAACCACAAGGCGTTGCTGAAGTACAACGATAACTTCAACTACTATGTGACACATGAGGGCAAGAACAATGATCAGCTTGTTGATTTCCACAGTTCACTGTATTCGGTGGACACCAGACTTCACATGATGTACGAGAAGGCGAAGGTGGACAGAACTATACGGACTGACATACCGGAAGCAGAATTCATGCGTGTAACGGTTCATTCCATGATGACGGCCTGCGCCCACTATGCGGAGGGCTTCATATGGGGATCGGACGACAACAAGGACTACACAGACGAGCTTATAATGATCAAGGAAATGATACTTGATTATGCAACAAAAGGGATAAAGTAACAGAGTTTATAGGATAGAATGTTATGGAAATGGAGGTATGGAATGAGAAAAGAAATACTATTTAAGAAGGGAATTATAACAGCACTTACGGTGGCGATGGTTACGTCGCTGGCGCCTGCGATCGGGGCAGGTGGCTTAAAAACAATCACTGCGAAAGCTGAAGAAACAGAATCGCACAACTATAATTCACAGGGTTTTTGTACAGAATGTGATGCTTACCAGTCGGCGGTGCTCACTACAGACAAGTATGATATTGACGATGATAATAGCAAGGACGATGTGTACGAGATTGGAAATGCAGGTCAGCTTTTCTGGTTTGCAGGACTTGTAAACGGCACTCTTGATGGAGTTAAACAAAACAAATTAGCCAATGCAGTTCTGACAGCCAACATCACAGTAAATGAAAATCTTCTTGATTCCTTACAATACGATGCAGAGGGCAACGTTTCCAACGGAAGTGATTTTATAAGCTGGACTCCGATTGCAGATTGGATGGGAAATCGTACAACACAGTATTCAGGAACGTTTGACGGAAATAATAAAACCGTAAGTGGTTTGTACTTTAATGGTGATTCAACATGTATTGGATTATTCGGAAGTTCAGAATCCGATGGCAACATAAAAAATGTTGGAGTCGTTGATTCCTATTTCAAAGGGAATGATCATGTGGGCGGTGTGTGCGGAAACAATGCTGGCACAATCACAAACTGTTATAATGCAGGGAATCTTACCGCTATTGAGTCATCTGCTACTATAGGCGGTATATGTGGATATAATAATGGTGGCACAGTCACAAACTGTTATAACACAGGAACTGTTACTGCTACCGGCTCAGCAGCTTCTGTAGGTGGTGTGTGTGGTTGTAGTATTTAACTAATTTTAAACTGTTATAACATAGGAACTGTTACTGCTACTGGCTCAGATGCTGATATAAGCGGTATATGTGGATACAATTTTGGGCCAATCAAAAATTGCTATTACCTCGCAGACACAGAAGATGAAAATGGCGGCAAAACCGCCGCACAATTCGCCAGCGGTGAAATTGCGTATCTCCTGTCACAGGGCTGCTCAACCGGAGAAGGTGATAACACTGTGACTTACGATGGCTCCATCTGGGGACAGACCATCGGAACAGACACATATCCTGTATTACGCGGTGCAAAGGTATATAAGAACATAACTTATTTTGGCTGTAACGATTCGTCTGACGTTGTCTCGGTTGCGTATAGCAATGAAGATAAGACAACTTATGGAGACCATGACTATGTTGACGGGGTGTGCAGATACTGTGACGAAGAAGCCTTGGCATCTGTTACAAGTGGTGAGATTATCACATACTATTCATCATTTCAGGATGCGATAGATTATGCCGAAAATATACCTGGCAGTGTTGTCGCTGTGATGTCATATACGGGATATAAAACTTGCTATGTAAATAATCCTGATTCCGATTTTACCATTGATATAAACGGAAATAATGTAAATGGGGTTACAGTAAACAATGGGAAAATAACAATAATTGATTCCAAAGCGAACGGTGAAATGCAGGGCAGCTTAGTAGTAAGTAGTGATTCAATAGTAACGCTTGGCGATGTGAAGATATCAGAGTTAATAAAAGTCCATGGACAACTGGTATTAAATGGCGGAGATTTAGAAAGAATAAATTTATATGAAAACAGTGCGAAAGTATTCTTTAACAACAGTGATATAAAAATCAACAATTGTATATATTGGTGGGATGAATATTTTGAAGGACTGATTATAAATGCCGAACTTCACAATATTATTCCTATTATTCCAAATTGGTCTAGACTTGAAGCAAATACTCCACTTGTCGGGGCAGGAAATAATATTACATTGGATGTAAATTGGTTCAATATATTGTCAGGGGTTACGGAACGTGATATGACATCCAGCATAAAGGATAATAAACTTATAATTGGAGCATTGATCAATGAAAAAGTGAAGACCGAATTTGAGGAAGGCGCAACGTTTACTTATTCTGGCGCTGAATTAAAACCAACTGTTAAAGTATATATTAATAAAGTTTTACAGGATGATGAACAGTTAATAGAAAACACGGATTACATCGTATCATATTCTGACAACATCAATGCCGGCACAGCAACTGTAACCATAACAGGAATCGGCGCTTACTCAGGATCAAAGAATGTCACATTTACCATCGAGCCAAAGAAGATTGACAGTCCAATATTTGACGGACTTAAGTCTGAGTACACATACACAGGACAGAAGGTAGAGCCTGAGTTTGCTCTCATGGACGGTGATACAGTCATTCCTTCAAGCGAATATGAAGTATCTTACAGTGACAACACAGAAGTTGGAACAGCTACAGTAACCATCAAAGATGCCTCCGGTGGAAATTACGAGGTGAATTGTAAGGCTGAATTCAATATAGTTAAAATTGATACAGTTATTATAAATGAACTTCCAGTGGCAGATGCTGTAAGCTATGATCCAAATAAAACTTTAGGAGCTATAAACATTTCTGGTGGAAATGTACTTGACCCTTCAGGGAAAAACGTACCAGGAAGCTGGAGCTGGGCAGATACCTCAGTAGTACCGACAGTGGACAATTCAGGTTATGATGTTGTATTTACCCCTGATGAACAGGAACATTACAATCCGGTCAGTGGAACTGTTCAGGTAAATGTCTCAAAGGCTGATGTAAACGTAGTTGATTTGCCAGTGGCAAGCGCAATAACATATGGCGACGATCTTGCAAAAGCTGTTATATCTGGAGGAAGAGTGTCCTTTGATGGTATTGATCAGGTTGAGATACCGGGAACATTTGCATGGAAAGATGAATCCATAAAGCCATTTGTATCTGACAGCGATAAGACACTATACACCGTTGTATTTACTCCGGCTGACAGTGTGAATTACAACACTGCAGAAGCTGAGATTACGGTAAATGTGAGCAAGGCTGCTATGCCGAATTTTGTGATGAGTGTTGATAATACCCACAAAACAGTAGGAAGTATTTCCCTTCCGGGTGACTGGACATGGCTTGATAAAGACACTAAGACTGTGATAAAGGCAGGCGGATCAGTGGAAGCAATCGCTATATACGTTGGCGATGACAAGGAAAATTATGACAGCACAGAGCTGAAGATAACCATCTACAGAGCGGCATGTTCAGAGGGGAAGACAGTAAAGTATACACTAAAAGGAGAGAAGGCTCCGACCTGTACAAAGTCTGGTACTGGACATACAGAGTGTTCAATCTGCGGTGATGTCATGAGCACAGGTGTGTATGTAAAGGAACTTGGACATAAGTGGAATTCCGGCAGGGTGACAAGGAAACCTACATACACGGCGACAGGTGTGAAGACATTCACATGTACCGTGTGCAAAGCAACTAAAATTGGAAGTATTGCCAAACTTGCAACAACTGATATAAGTAAAAAGACAAGCAAGATCACTGTTTCCGGAATAGAGAACAAGATCTATAATGGAAAGGTACATACCCAGAAGTCTCTTGTTGTAAAGGCTGGTGCAAAGACACTTAGACTGAACAAGGATTACACTGTCACCTACAGCAAGAACAAAGCGGTGGGCAAGGCTAGTGTGATAATACGTGGTAAGAATGCATATTCAGGAAAGATAACAAAGACATTTGCCATAGTAAAGGCTGCCAAGGGAAAGACATATACAGTTGGAAAATTCAAATACACTATAACCGGAGCAAAGACAGACGGCACCGGAACAGTTGCAATTGCCGGTACAACGTACTCAAGGTCAGATAAGAAATTTGCATCACTGACCATCGCAGATACTGTCATTATAGGAGATGTAAGGTTTAAGATAACATCTGTAAGCGCAAATGCATTCAGCAGGTATACGGCTCTAAAGAATGCCACTATAGGTAACAATGTGACAAGCATAGGGTCAAACGCATTTTTATCATGCAAAAACCTTAAGAAGATGACGATAAAGTCAGCTAAGCTCAAGAGCGTTGGCGCAAAAGCCTTCAGTGGAACATACAGCAAAATTACATTTGCAGTACCTAGGAATAAGGCCACAGCATACAAGAAACTGATAAAGAAGGGCAGTCCTTCTGCGAAAGCAATCTATAAATAACAAATATATAAATTGCCTGTAAAAACAAGACTTTCAGAACTCTTGTACATGCAGCGTATTCGCCATTTTCGATACGCCGCATGTATACAGAAGTCTGGAAGTCTTTTTATATGTCAAGGACAATAGCATATTTTCTCAGCCAGTGATCAATCTGGAGAAGATATGCCATCATCTGAGGTCCTGCCATGAGCTGGCCGAACCAAGGTCTGCCGTAATCCTTTGGCGCGTTTATGAAGTTTTTCACATATTCTCTGTCGATGAGAGGCAGAAGAGGACTTTCCGGATCATTTAGTACGCAGAGAAGCCTCTTTGCAAGCTCCTGTTCATAATGAGGGTCATATGACTTTGGATAAGGGCTTTTCTTTCTGTACATGATCTCGTGCGGTACATAATCCTTCATGGCCTCCCTGAGAAGCTTTTTCTCACAGCCTTCGGAATATTTGTACTCCCATGGAACGTTGAACACATAATCAAGTATTCGTGGATCTGCAAATGGAACTCTCGCCTCAAGTCCGCTTGCCATGCTTGTTCTGTCCATTCGGTCAAGCAATGTCTGCATGAACATCCTGATATTCAGATAAGATATCTGCCTGCGCCGCTTTTCTGTATCGGATTCCCCCGGGAGAAGATTGATCTCGGATAAGAGATAATTGTACAGAGATGACACATATCCTGGTATATCAAGACAATCTCTGAGGTCCGGTGACAGTACTGAGAGCCTTGGCGACAGATCCTTCATCCATGGGAATGTGTCTGCAGACAGCAGTTCATCCCTGTAAAACCAAGGATAGCCTCCGAATATCTCATCTGCACATTCTCCGGTCAATACTACTTTGTATTCCTTTGCCACAAGTGAGCAGAAGTAGAGAAGGGAAGAATCCACATCCGCCATCGTCGGCATATCCCTTGATTCCACGGAAGTATACAGATAGTCTGCAAGATCACTGTAATTGCAGGTGAGATATGTGTGGTCTGAACCTATGTGGGCTACCATCATATCTACATATGGTCGATCCTGCTCCGGCTGGAATGCATTTGACTTGAAATATTTGGAATTATCTTTGAAATCAAATGAGAAAGTGTGCAGCTTTTTCCCTTGCTCCCTGAGTTTTGCGGCGCATACGCTGCTGACGATTGATGAGTCGATGCCCCCCGAGAGAAATGTACATACAGGCACATCCGATACGATCTGTCTCTCTATACTGTCCTTGACAAGATAACGGACTTTTTCCACAGTGTCTTCATAGCTGTCAGTGTGAGGATTGCTGGTTATGCGGTAATATGTGAAGTCTGTCATTCCGTAGGGTGAGAATTTCATGAAATGTCCCGGCTTTACTTCGTCTATATTCTGAAATACTCCACAGCCTGGAGTCTTGGACGGCCCGATTCCGAACACCTCACATAGTCCCCGTGCATCAATGACAGGCCTTATACCTGGATAGTAGAGCAGGCCTTTGATCTCTGAGGCGAAGACAAGTGTTCCGTCATCAGTTACTGAGTAGTACAGCGGCTTCACACCGAAGTGATCCCTGTACAGATATATGGTCTGGATATGTTCGTCATATATCGTAAATGCAAATATTCCGTTCAGCCTGTGAACAAAATCGGGACCGAAGTGAAGAAAACAGTTGAGAATAACCTCTGTGTCCGAAGTTGTATCAAATGTATATCCAAGGGCGAGCAGCTCCGATTTCAGTTCCTTTGTGTTGTAGATCTCGCCGTTGTACACTATGTATATAGTATTTTCGCCGATGACCTTTTTCATAGGCTGTTCGCCTCTTGCTACGTCACGTATGGATAGTCTGGTGTGAGCAAGCCCACAGTGGGATGACAGCACTGTATTCTGTGCGTCCGGACCTCTGTGAGCAAGCGCCTTATTCATGTCGTTCAATATGTATGAGTATCGTTCCTGTTCGGTATTGAAATCCCTGCTGGAGTTATAGAATCCTGCGATGGAACACATATATTTACCTCTTTTTGTGGTATCTATATATTATATTGGGGAGTTGATTTTATAGAACTTTTAGATGATATGCGGTTGTAGTATGATTAAATAAAAGTTATAATCTAAACAAGATTTTTATATGAAGAACTGACATTGCGCTTGGAGAGGCACATACAGGAGGACATATAAAATGACGATATTTAAAGATAAGACTATAACGGACAATTTTATTTTGGGCGCTGTACTATGAACAATGTTAAAAGCAATAAGAAATGGAGGCGCGAATTTATGACATTGTTGATGAGAGATAACGAAAATAAGCTGTTGGGCAAATACATGCATCTGATTGATCAGGTAAAGAAGCTAGATGTAAAAGATGCTGAGATTGCTGCTAAAATACTGGGAATCAAAGAACAGCAAATATATGAGATAAAAGATTACATAGCAGAACATCCTGAGATGGACGAGGATGATCTTGCTGAACATATAGCATATTGGCTTGATCTGGACTGATAATTTGTAGATAAATGTATGTAAAGTAAAGTGCATGAATCGGTTTTTCATGCACTTTATTTTGTTATATCACACCACAGGTGTAATGCAGAATAAAGCATGCGTTGATATAATTGAATACACTGTCATGTTATGATTATTGCAACAATTGAGCTTGGAGTTTATAGAAGACATATCCTTAAGAAACAATACAGAAAGAGAAAATCTACCGTGAAAAATACAATAATACAAACTAATAAAAAATACCTTCCGGGACTATTAAATATTGCGGTTCCGATCATGCTTAGCAATCTGATATCTCAGCTTCAGATGCTTATAGACAGAATATTCTTAGGACATGTAAACAGCATGTATATGAGTGCACTCGGCAATGTGACTTCACCTATGTGGACAACCATGTCATTTTGTTTTTCCATAGTGACAGGAGCGTCCATACTGATAAGTCAGAGCGTTGGCGCAGGAGATACCAAGCATATAGAAGAGTATTCAGGTGCCATGGTGAAATACAATAATATCATACCGATACTGTTATTTTTCTTCTGGACATTCTGCGCTGAATTTGTATTCAGACTCATGGGCGTGTCAGATGGTCTGATGCCGATGTGTCTTGATTATTCCAGGTATTATGCGCCCGTATTTCTGATAACAGGACTTGGCGGTGCTTTCAGTGTAATACTTCAGACGTCTAATTATACAAAGCCGCTTGTCATATATGGAATAATAAGGTCGGGAGTCAATATATTCCTCGACTGGATCATGATATTTGGAAGATTCGGGCTTCCGGCCATGGGGATAAAGGGTGCAGCCATAGCGACTACAATAGCGGAGTACTCTGGACTTATATTTGCAGTGATATTCGTGGTATCAAGCAAGAAACTTAACACCAAACCATCTATGAAATGGGTAGTAAAGGCACATATAAAGCCGTATCTTTTGTCGGCAAAGCTGGGAGTGAACACAGCTCTTGAGGATTTTGCATGGAATCTTGGTAATCTGCTGCTTATAAGGATTCTCAACGCCATAAATGAGATGGCTGCCGGAATTTATTCCATCATATTCAGTGTCGAGGTCCTGGCGGTTGTCATCATTGGAGCGATAGGAAACGGTACAATGACGCTAACCGGTGAGGCAAAAGGAAACAATGATCTGAGTAAATACAAGGGTGTATGTGTCTGTGCGTATGGCTTGTGTATAGTAGTTGGAATCATCACACTCGGTGTCTGTCTTGCGTTTCCACAGCAGATCATATCACTTTTCACCAACGACAAGAGTATAATTGCATCGTGTGGGATATATCTGATCTTTATCAGTATCAATCTGTTCGCAAAATCAGCAAACATAGTTGTTGGCAATGCGATCAGGGGCAGTGGCAACACGATATGGATGCTCATAACACAGCTGTTTGGCACGGTGTGGGTGGTTTCTGTGGCGCTTTTGTTTGTGTTTGTCCTTAAGCTTGGAATAGCAGGTGTCTTTCTTGCAGTCATAGTGGACGAGATCGTTAGATCATTTATCAATCTCGGCAAATATCTGAGGATAGTGAAAAACTGGGAAAGCACAGACTGAGGTAAAAAGGCTGAATTTGCTAAACAGTGAGTGCGACATTTAGTGGCATATATAATTTAGAATAGACGTATCAGAAAAATAAAGTCTTATATGAAAGGGGAATATGATATGATTTTAGAAACTGATAGATTATTATTACGTCACTGGCAGGAGAGTGACGCAGATATATTATTTGAATATGCAAGTGACCCTGATGTGGGACCTATAGCTGGCTGGCCTGTGCATGAGAGCAGGGAGTACAGCCTTGATGTGATACGGAATGTATTTAATGGGCCGGAGTGTTATGCTGTGTGTCTGAAGGACAGCGGCCTGGTTGTCGGTGCCATCGAATTACTGTTAAATGGAAGGACAGATATGACAGATCGCGATGACGAATGTGAACTTGGATACTGGATAGGAAAGCCTCACTGGGGCAACGAATACGCACCAGAGGCGGCCAGGAGACTCATAGAACATGGATTCCTTGATCTGGGCATGAGAACAATATGGTGCGGTTACTACGATGGCAATTCCAAGTCCCGCATAGTACAGGAAAAACTCGGATTTGTGTTTCATCATACCTGTGATGAAGTGGATGTGCCTCTTTTGAATGAAGTCCGGATAGGACATACGAATATTCTGACGAGAAAACATTGGCTGTCTTTGAAGATGAAGAATGCACTGTATGATCAGCTGGCCAGGGATTATTGCTGTGATGCGGCCGATATATATTCCAGTGACAATATATTCTCTGAATACAGACAGATAGCAGGGCAGAGGCAGTTCAAAGGACAGGAAAAGTGCCCGCTCAAAATAGCTGTGGTAAATGGCAAGCTGCTATTTACCGGCCGAAGAGAGATTGTAGATGAATGCAGAAAACGCTATGAGAATGCATCTGGCAAATGGTTCATGGATATAGAGAAATTTCGTGAGCTTGACTGTATTCTTTCCAGATACGGATGTAAATTGAAATTTGCTCACCCATTTTACCTTCCAACGGAACTGAGCGAACAGGGAGTGAGAAAAGATACTACAGATAAAACCGTTGATTCGATGATAAAAGAAGATTTTAACCTTGTCAGGTATACGGGGGATGAGATCCTGCAATTCAAAGGAGATGACAGGTGGTGTGAAGCTTTCTGCTTTGATGATAACACACCTGATGTACTTGCTGTGGCAGCTGTATCAAGTTATGAGATTATCGGTATGGCTGGCGCAAGTGCTGATAGTGACGACTTCTGGCAGATTGGTATAAATGTTGTTCAAAAAGCTGAGGGAAGACATGTGGGTACAGCGCTTGTATCTGAACTGACCAAGGATATACTCAGATGTGGTAAAATTCCATATTATGGCACAGGAATGTCACATATAGCATCACAGAGAGTTGCCGCTGCGGCAGGTTATGATGTGTTCTGGTTTGAACTGCTGACGGGCAAGTAAAAGAATCGTTGACACATCTTCATGTTAATGATAAAATAATCACATCTAAGGGTCGTAAAACGACCGGAAAATAGTCAAATGCTATGACGAGGAGGAGTACATGCATCCCCCGATCAACAGAGAGGAGACGGTGGTGAGAGTCTTCATCAGGAATGTGTGGAAGGTAGCCTTCGAGCAGTGGATTGAAAGATTGCAGCATACATATTTGTCGGCTGTAGTCGAGTAGGTTTCAACGGTTTTCCCCGTTACAGGAATAAGATATTAATAATGATTACAGTGATAATTTATTATAGTATCTGATGAGTGCAGACATTTGTCTGAATTTAGGTGGTACCACGGATATGAACATATTCGCCCTAAGCGTAAAGCAGTTGCGCTTAGGGCTTTTTCTATGCATGGGGTGCATATATACATCCCGAGGCGTAAGTTTAGATTATCATGAACTTTACAGGAGGTATAAGATATGGAGATCAATGGAGCAAAGATGTTTGTAAAAGCGTTGCAGGAAGAGGGGGTAGACACTCTGTTCGCATACCCTGGTGGAACAGCGATAGACCTGTTTGATGCGTTGTATGATGCAAAAGGTATCGATATGATACTTCCAAGACACGAGCAGGCGCTTGTCCATGCAGCAGATGGATATGCACGTTCAACGGGAAGAGTTGGAGTGTGTCTGGTAACAAGTGGTCCGGGTGCGACAAACCTTGTAACGGGAATTGCCACTGCCAACTACGACAGCGTGCCACTGGTATGTTTTACAGGACAGGTTCCGTTGAACCTTATTGGAAATGATGCTTTTCAGGAGGTTGACATAGTTGGGATCACAAGAAGCATATGCAAGTACGCAGTCACAGTAAGAAAGAGAGAGGATCTTGCAAGGATCATTAAAAATGCATTTTACATAGCAAGAACCGGAAAGCCGGGTCCTGTAGTTGTTGATATTCCTAAGGATATACAGCTTGCCATGGGAAGTGACGAGTATCCATCAGAGGTAAATATCAGAGGTTACAAGCCTTCAGAGGGCGTACATGTCGGACAGATCAAGAGAGCCCTTGCGGAGCTTAAGAATGCAAAGAAGCCCGTGTTCCTCTGTGGCGGTGGTGTAAATATCGCCCATGCAAGAAAAGAGATGCAGCAGCTTGCGGAGAAGACAGGTATCCCTGTAGTCACAACCATCATGGGAAAAGGTGCAATACCTACAGATCATCCACTGTATGTAGGTAACATCGGTATGCATGGTAACTTGGCATCCAACAAAGCTATCATGGAGAGTGATGTTCTCTTCTCCATCGGATGTAGATTCAATGATAGAATAACAGGTACTATAGATACATTTGCCAAGAATGCCAAGATCATACATGTTGATATAGATGCAGCGTCCATATCAAGGAACATAAAAGTTGATATACCTATAGTTGCAGATGCAAAGGTTGCAATATCCAAGATGCTTGAATACGCTGAGCCTCTTGATATCAAAGACTGGGTAGATGACATTATGAATGTCAAGGCTGAGTATCCTATCAACATGAACAGATATGATGGTGTGACCCCTGAGGCTATCATCAGAACAATAAATGATATGTACAGCAATCTCATCATCACAACTGACGTTGGACAGAACCAGCTCTGGACAACGCAGTACATTGATATAGACGAGAACAAGCAGCTCTTAACTTCCGGAGGTCTTGGCACCATGGGTTATGGATTTCCTGCCGCTATAGGCGCAAAGCTTGGCAATATGGATAAGGATGTAATATGCATCTCAGGAGATGGCGGAGTTCAGATGAACATTCAGGAGATGGCTACGGCTGTTGCACTTGAGCTTCCTGTTACCCTCTGTATACTTAACAACGGCTACCTTGGCAACGTTCGTCAGTGGCAGGAGTTGTTCTTCAACAAGAGATACAGCAGTACATGTCTCAGATACAGAAGAAGATGCAACAGAGATTGTCAGAATCCGGACAAGTGCTGTCCAAAGTATTCGCCTGACTTTGTAAAACTGGCTGAAAGTTATGATGCAAAGGGAATCAGAGTCACTAAGCCGGAGGAAATAAGACCTGCATTTGAGGCTGCAAAGGCCAATACAAACGGACCTACAGTTATAGAGTTCTTCATAGATCCTACGGCCAATGTATTTCCTATGGTTCCTGGTGGAAAATCACTGAATGACATGATACTTGACTGCTGATATTGATAAATTGATTTTATATCGGTAATAGAATGTACATATATAGATTTGTATATTATCCAAATGAAAGGGGTATATAGAATGAGCGTAAAGAAGAGATGGATATGCCTGTTCGTAGAAAACGAAGTAGGTGTACTTGCAAGAATTTCAGGTTTGTTTTCAAGCAAATCATACAATATAGATACAATAACTGTCGGTGTTACTGAGGACGAGACCATATCAAGAATGACCATCGGTTTCACCAGTGATGACAGGACATTTGAGCAGGTGAAAAAGCAGCTCAACAGAAGTGTTGAGGTTATCAAGGTAGTTGACTACACTGATATAGCCATTCACAACAACGAGATTTTATTTGTCAAGGTCAACAGCTGTTCAAATGAGGATAAGGATGAAGTGTTCAGAATTGCAAATGCATTTGGCTACAAGATCACTGACTACAATAAGAAATCAGTGCTTGTTGAGTGTGTTCAGACTGATGCAAAGAACGACAATGCAATAAAACTGTTCAAAGAGAGTTTTCCTAACAGAATAGAGGTTGTAAGAGGCGGAAGTGTAGCTGTCGAGGCTATAAGTATGTCAGACAGATAAAGCCGTATCATAGAGAGCAGTGCTTGATATGTTTTAGAGTGTGAAAGGAAAATAATGTAAGATGAAATTTGTGATACAGCGTGTTAATCACGCCTCTGTAGAGGTGGACGGAAAAATTATCGGCAACATAGGCAAGGGACTTCTGGTCTTTGTAGGTGTGTATGATTCTGACACCAGAGAGATCGCTGACAAAATGATAAATAAGCTTGTGAAGATGAGAATATTTGCCGATGAAAACGATAAGACGAATCTCGATATAAACAGTGTTGACGGACAATTACTGATCGTTTCACAATTTACACTGTGTGCTGATTGCAAAAAGGGAAACAGACCATCATTTATAGGTGCAGGGGCACCGGATATGGCAAATGAGATGTATGAATACATAATAACGAGATGCCGTGAACATGTAACTGTGGTTGAACATGGGGAATTTGGAGCAGATATGAAGGTTGATTTGTCCAATGATGGTCCATTTACCATATTATTGGACAGCAGGGAATTGTAATTTATTGTCAGATTGATAAAAAAGCTGCATTATATTGGGAATTTTTTATAAAATCCCACAATATTGTTGAAAAAATGAATATTTGTTAATATAATTACAAGTGGAGTTTCTATAATCAATAAAATATAATCATAGAAAGTTCAATTAAACTAAAAAGGAGAACTATATAATGATGACAAAGGATCAGATTGAATCTAAAACCTTTAAAAAAGGACTTTTTGGATATAATAAGGATGAAGTTAATAGCTTTTTGCGTACGATGGCTGAGGAATATGGAGATCTTCAGACAAAGTATGCAGCACTTGAGTCAGAGAACGAGGTTTCAAAAAAGAGCCTTATGGAGAACAGTGTAAAGATTTATGAACTTGAAAAGCAGCTTGAACAGGCAGCTCCTGGATCAAAGAAGGAAGCCAACGCAGCAAACGCAGAGGCAAACAAGATCATCAATGATGCAAAGAAGAAAGCCAATGAGGTAATTGCAAATGCAAAGGCTGAACTGGCAAAGCTTAAGGATGAAATGGAGACACTCAAGAGCGGATCAAGCGCTAAAGTTGCAGAGGCTGCAGAAAAGGTTGAGGCTGCAGTTGAGGCGGATCCTATTACAAAGCTCAAGATGAAGTCACAGGGTGGAGATGCTCCACAGAAACTTAAGATGACACCAAAGTCAACTCAGACTGCAGAGCCAAAACCGGCAGCATTCACAGGTAAGAGTGCTCAGGCTGCTCAGGAAGAGGAAGAAGAGGAGCTTATCGTAGGCGAAGTAGAAGAGGGTGTAAATCGTAATCAGGTTCTCATCGGTGACGGTGACGAAGGTGATGATGATTTCGAGTTCTTATAAAAGAATCTATAAAGGAATCTGATCATTAAAAAAACATACGGTCGGGATGGATACATTATAAAGCAAAAAGGGAGTTTTATATATGACTTATTCAGAATGCGCAGATCATATCGGAGGTATTCTGGGAAAGATCGACTGGAGTGACACAGAAGATTGCAGTTTGCAGTTTAATATCATAGGCTCAGATAATGGGGGATTTTATATAATCATAAGGGATCATGAGGCTGATATTAAGGTGATTGGCAGTGGGGAAAGCGGTGAAACAGACAAATATGGAGATTCATATGAAAATACATATGGACATACATATAACGTAAAGATAGTTGTAACGGCGCCGGTGTTGTCCAGACTTCTCATGAAAGTGATTGATCCGATATATGCATACACGACAGGCAAATTCAAAATGATGGGTGAAGTCGCACTTGGAAGAAAAGTTCTTATCAAGCTGTGCGATGTTTGCGATACAAAATCAATATAATAAAAGATCATATCAGCAACTCTTGATATCAGAGTATTGTTGATATGATCTTTTTTGTTTATACGTCTCGTAAATTAAATCTTACATTAAATCCTAGAGGAGCTCTGCGACTTCCTTGAGAAGCCTCTCTGTCTTGTCCCATCCGAGGCAAGGATCTGTTATAGATTTACCGTAACATCCACCATCTACAGGCTGATTGCCGTCCTCTATATAACTTTCAACCATTACACCCTTTACAAGATTTTTAATCTCAGGATCATAATTTCTGCTATGGATTATTTCCTTGACAATTCTAGGCTGTTCAATGAACTTTTTGCCTGAGTTGTTGTGGTTAGCATCAACTATACATGCATGATTGACAAGGTCGAACTTCTTGTATGTGTCAGCGAGAAGTCGAAGATCCTCGTAATGGTAGTTTGATATAGACTGTCCATGTTTGTTGAGTGCACCGCGGAGAATGCAGTGAGTGAGGGGATTGCCATCTGTGTGAGCCTCCCATCCTGAGTACAGGAATGTGTGATGATGCTGCCCTGCTATACATGAATTCATCATAACATTGTAATCACCACTTGTAGGGTTTTTCATACCTACAGGTACATCCATACCGCTTGCTGTCAGTCTATGCTGCTGATCCTCAACAGAACGTGCTCCGATGGCAACGTAGGAGAGGATATCGTCGACATACTGCCAGTTCTCTGAGTAAAGCATTTCATCGGCAGCGGTAAGACCGGTCTCCTTTATCGCTCTGATGTGCATCTTACGGATAGCGTAGAGTCCTTCAAGCATATCTGATGCCTTTGTAGGGTCAGGCTGATGGAGCATTCCCTTGTATCCGTCACCTGTTGTTCTAGGCTTGTTTGTATATATACGTGGGATAACCAATATTTTATCCTTAACCTCGTCGGCAACCTTTGCAAGACGACTCTGGTAATCACATACAGCATCCTCGTTGTCCGCTGAACAAGGTCCGATGATAAATATAAATCGGTCATCATCGCCTACGAAAATTTTCCTGATCTCTTCATCTCTTTTGGCTTTGATGGCTTTCAACTCGCTTGAAAGAGGGTATAGTTCCTTGATCTCATCGCCAGTCGGTACTCTTTTTACTAATTTCATACTCATGAAACATTTCCTCCTTATTTTCTAATCGTTGATTATATCAGAAATATTACGCAAAATAAAGAAAATATTCATATATAGAAATTATCGTTAGTTTTTATAGAATAAAGACTACATGTAAATGAATATAATGAGATAAATAAATTTTAGGATAAAAGTTTATGATGATTAGAAAAATGTGGGTACATATAAGCCTGATTCTGGCGCTGATACTGTGTACTGGAATTGTTTGTCCTGTATGGAATGTAGTAGCTGAGGAAAGTCATCAGTCTCTGAAAAATGACAACTCGGCAGAGAATAATGAAACTCAAGATGCCGATTCGTCTGCAAATTTTGATGTCGATATCAAATCTCCCAGTGCAATCCTTATGGAAGCGGAGTCTGGGCAGGTGATCTATGAAAAAAATTGTGACACGGCCATGGCTCCGGCATCGGTCACAAAAGTCATGACACTCCTGCTCACATTTGAGGCGATCGACGACGGGAAATTTTCTCTGGATGATACTGTTGTTGTGAGTGATCACGCTGCATCCATGGGTGGCTCACAGTGTTTCTTTGAGTCCGGTGAAGAACAGACAGTGCAGGATATGATAAAATGTATAATAATTGCTTCCGGAAACGATGCGGCAGTGGCTATGGCGGAGAAGATAGCCGGTTCAGAGCCGGCATTTGTGAACATGATGAATGAGAGGGCAAAAGAACTTGGAATGGAGAACGCATCGTTTAAAAATGCCTGTGGGCTTGACACTTCTGGGCATGAGATGTCAGCAAGAGATATAGCCCTAATGTCCCGTGAACTTATCACAAAACATTCTGAGATATTTGATTATTCCGGCATATGGATGGACCACATAACACACAAAACAGCCAGGGGAGACAGCCGCTTTGACCTGGTGAACACGAACAAATTTCTCAACATGTACACAGGTGCAACAGGACTCAAAACAGGCTATACAAGCACCGCCAAATACTGTATGTCAGCAACAGCAGAACGTGACGGGATCGATCTTATAGCTGTTATAATGGGTGGGGAGACAAAAGAGATGAGAAACAATGATGCATGTCATCTCCTTGATTATGGATATTCAAAGTGTCACAAATACACAGACAAAGAGATTATGAAAGAAAAGAAATTAAGTGTAGACAAAGGTACCTCTGATTATGTTACAATTAAGACTATCCCGCAGTTTGAAGCAATTCTGCTTGGATCGGAAAACGCTGACAGCGTGAGCAAGAAGATAGATATTCCAGAAAAGATAACTGCGCCTGTCAAAAAAGGTGACGAACTGGGAGAGGTATCTTACTATGCCGGTAAGAGATTTATAGGTAAGGTGATGATATATGCTGATGATAGCGTGGATGAAATTAATATCAGTTACGCGGTGAGAAAGGTTTTTAGAAGGTTGGTATTATGAAATACTTTTTAATTATTGTAGCTGCATTATGTGTGATAACTCTTGTAAATATATTGCTGGAGAGTCATAGGGAAAATAGAAAAATATCATTTTCAAGCTACAGGATAAAAGACAAGAGACTTAAGAAAAATGCGAAGATCGTGATGATATCAGACCTTCATAATGCCTGTTATGGAGAGAAAAATAGCGAACTCTTACATGCGATTGAAACGATATCCCCCGATCTGATTCTGGTTGCAGGAGATGTTATAGTCGGAAAGACTGGCTTGTCTGTTGATACGGGTGTCGATTTTCTGAACTCTCTCGGGGAGAGCTTCCCCGTGTTTGTGGGCAAGGGAAACCATGAAATGCGCACATCAATATATGAGAAATACGGAGATATGTGGGAGACTTTGTATGAAAGAACGAAGGATAAAGTCCACTGGCTTATAAACGATAGTATTTACCTTGCCGATTACAACATGACGATCTATGGTCTTGACATGAAACCTGAATACTACCGCAGATTTAAAAAGCTGTACATGGACAGCGCTTATCTCGAAGGAGAATTACGGAAGCCTGATAAGCGATCATATAACATCTTGATAGGCCACGATCCGGATTATTTTGAGGAATATGCCGCATGGGGAGCAGATCTTTGCGTGTCGGGGCATGTCCATGGTGGACTTATAATAATTCCACATCTCGGCGGGCTCATATCCCCAATGATAAAGTTCTTTCCAAAATACTATAAGGGTGTCTACAACATAGGAGATAGTCATATGATCGTAAGTGCTGGAATGGGACTTCACACATTAAAGATAAGGGTGAACAACGAACCTGATCTTGTCACCATAAATCTGGTGAAATAGCATATATTATCTGAAATTTGTGACATTATATGTAAATATTTAAAAATATTTAATAGTTGAAATAATCTTCTATACACTATAGAATTATCTGTACTGGATAATATCCTTTAAAATGTATTTGAGGGTTGGAGAGCGCACTATGAGTAAAGAAATAGATAATGGAATAGATGATGATATAGATACAAACACTGACGACATTAATATATCAGACGACAAAAATGTATCAGATGACAATGATATATCAGATTCTGAAAAACAGATATTTGGTGAAGAAAGCGTGACTGAAACGGCTGAATCTGAGAAAATATTTGATGAAGAACAAAATTCTCAGAAAGAAGATTCAGATACGATATTTGAAGCTGCCGATTCACAGCTCCCGCCGGATGATTCTGCTGCAACAACAGTTCTGACTGGAATGACTGATGCTGTAGGAAATATATCCGGTACGCAGGAATCAGATAATGCCCCGGCTGAAACCGGGACTAGGCATGAGACCAAAAACCAAGATAACAAAATAGAAAATAAGAAGTCTGGCACAAAAAAATTAAGTGCATTAAAAATATTTGGAATCGTATTTGCAATTGTGGTTGTATGTACATATGTTGCAGTATCTGTGTGGTTTATGTTTCATTATAATTACAAGACATATATAAATGGCAACGATTACTCATTCTTTACGCTGGATGAGGTAGATCAGTACATAGGAGAGTACATATCAGATTATTCGCTCACGTTGAAGTTGAGAGACGACAGTGAATACAGGATAGATACTGATGACATAGGACTTGTTATAAGACCCAACATCACGGCTAAAAAGATCAAAAATGAACAGAATGGTTTCCTGTGGCCATATTATATGTGCAGGAGAAAAGACTATGAGCTTTATTACACGGCAGATTATGATAAAGACAAGCTTGAATCGCTTCTAAAGAAATGTGATTTTACTCAGGAAGCCAATATGGAGAAGCCGGTGAATGCTTCTGTTGAGATAAAAGATGGAAAATCAACAATTATTCCGGAAACTGAAGGAAATTATATTGATTTTACAAAATTATGCTGTATAATAGATGAGGCGCTTAATAAAGGCGATCAACTCGTTGATCTCGATGACACAGATGTATATGAGAAACCAGAGGTGACTGCTGACAGCAAAGAGATAATATCTGAGCAGGCAAAGCTTGAAAAGGTATTGTCCATGAAGATTACATATAAGATAGATGAGATCTCATGGGAACTCACCAGTGAGGATTATGGTGACTGGATATCTGATATCTCAGCTGAAAAGATTGAATTCCAGAAAGATAAAGTCCATGAGTACGTCCAGAATATGGCGGACAGGTATGATACATACGGTGTGCCGAGAAACTTCAGAACACACGATGGACGTATAGTAACCCTTGATAATACATGGTATGGCTGGCTGATAGATGTTGACAGTGAAGCTGAAGAACTTTACTCTGTTCTTGAAGCTGGAGAGTCCGTTGAGAGGGTGCCTATTTTTGACTGCTATGCAGCGGTTTACCGCGATGGCGGCGATGATATCGGCGATACTTATATAGAATGTGATTTTGGACAGCAGCATATATATGTATATGTCAACGGTGAACAGGTCATGGATTCTGACTGCGTTACAGGAAGCCTTGCCGACTCAGGCAAATACAGAACCCCTGGAGGTGTGTATACAATACTTTATACAAAGACGCCTGCGGTTCTTATCGGAGACGATTATGAGACACCTGTAAAATACTGGATGCCATTTATCGGTGAACTTGGAATAGGTTTCCATGATGCAACATGGAGAAGTGCTTTTGGCGGTGACATTTATAAAACCGGAGGTTCTCACGGATGTGTAAATCTTCCTTTGTCAGCCGCAGAACAGTTGTTTAATATAGCGTACGAGGGCATGCCCGTTGTATGCTATTATTAAAGTATAATTGGAGATGTACCCAAGTGGTTGAAGGGTCCGCACTCGAAATGCGGTAGGTCGGGCAACCGGCGCAAGGGTTCAAATCCCTTCATCTCCGTTATCACTTATATATTAGAGAGGTAAGTCTTTGTACTTACCTCTTTTGCTTAACAGCAGGTTTAATATAAATCTAGTGTAAAAGGGATATGAGCAGAAATATGTCATGCGAAGTTATAACGTTTGAGAATATAAAAAGGGCAGCGGATCATGTGGGCAGTCATATAGGTGTGATTCCTGACACGGCCATAGTTCTTGGGAGTGGGCTGGGACATATGGCTGATAAGATAGAGGATCCGGTTTTTATAGAATATGCAGATATACCGGGCTTTCCAAGATCCACGGTTCAGGGACACAGGGGACGTTTTGTATATGGCAGATTATCTGGCAGATATGTTCTCCTTATGCAGGGGCGTGTTCATTTCTATGAGGGCTATAGCATGGATCAGGTCGTAATGCCTATAAGACTAATAGGCATTCTTGGAATAAAGAATCTTATTCTAACCAATGCTTCAGGCGGAATATCTGATCAGCTGAATGCCGGAGACATAATGGTCATTGAAGATCACATTTCTTCTTTTGTGAGATCTCCACTCATATACAGCGATTATGCGAAGTTTGGTGTCAGATTTCCCGATATGACGCATGTGTATGATCTGGAAATCATAGAGAAACTGAAACAGAGTTACGATGAGCTTGGCATGATATATAAGTCAGGAGTCTATATCCAGGTTACGGGACCACAATACGAAACACCTGCGGAGATACGGATGTATCGAAGTCTCGGTGCAGATGCGGTGGGTATGAGTACCGTATGTGAGGCTATAACAGCTAGACATATGGGAATCCGTGTAGCTGGTCTGTCCTCGGTGTGCAATAAAGCAGCCGGACTTGGCGGTGAGTTGTCACACGAAGATATAATAAAAGTAGGAAATGCGGCAGCGGAGAAGATGCAAAGAATAATCTCATCTTTGTTGCAGAAAATCATATAATTATTATTGGAGATATAGAAATGGATGTAATTCTTTATACAGACGGATCGGCAAGAGGAAACCCAAACGGTCCAGGTGGATACGGTGCAGTGCTTCAGTATGTTGATGCATCAGGTAAATTGCATGAAAGAGAATATAGTCAGGGATATATTAAGACGACGAATAACAGAATGGAGCTCATGGCCGCAATAGCTGGCCTTGAAGCGCTTATAAAGCCTTGCAATGTCAAGCTTTATTCTGATTCCCAGTACCTGTGCAATGCGTTCAACCAGCACTGGATAGAGGGCTGGATAAAGAAAGGTTGGAAGCGCGGCAAGAATGAACCGGTTAAGAACAGAGATCTGTGGGAGAGACTTCTTGTGGCAAAGAAGCCTCACAATGTTGAATTCCTATGGGTTAAGGGCCATGCTGGCAATCCGGGAAATGAGAGATGCGATATACTTGCGACTGCTGCCGCAGATGGCAGCGGAAAAATTGTTGATGAGGGACTTGTCGAGGAGTGATCGCTTTAAATCCATAAGCAATATTAAACACTGAGGTAATACATATGAATAAGACTGAATTCAGAAAACTTTTTGATGACAAGATACTTATACTTGATGGTGCTACTGGTACCAATCTCATGGATGCCGGAATGCCCCTAGGCGTATGTCCAGAACAGTGGATACTTGAACATAAGCAGATCATGATAGACCTTCAGACAGCATATCTGAATGCTGGTACTGATATCCTGTATGCACCTACATTTACATGTAACCGCATAAAACTCAATGAATATGGACTTGCGGACAATCTTGTGAGCATGAACAGTGAGCTTGTTAAGCTGTCACAGAAAGCGGTTGAAAACGCCGGACATGGACTTGTCGCAGGAGACATCACCATGACCGGTGAGATGCTCTACCCTATGGGCAAACTTCAGTTTGAAGAACTGGTAGATGTATACAAAGAGCAGATAAAGGTGCTCGATGAAAGTGGATGTGATCTCCTGGTAGTGGAGACAATGATGAGCCTTGCGGAGACGAGAGCAGCTGTCATAGCAGCAAATGAAGTGTCGAAGCTTCCTATTATAGCCAGTCTGACCTTCAATGAAGATGGGCGTACACTTTATGGAACTGATCCGGTTACAGCTGTAAACGTCCTTCAGAACCTTGGGGTTGCGGCGATAGGAGTAAACTGTTCTACTGGACCTGACAAGATGGTCGAGCTTGTGAAACAGATGAAAAGTATAGCGTTCATACCTGTATTTGCGAAGCCAAATGCCGGAATGCCGGAGCTTGTGGACGACAAGAGTGTATACAAAATGACACCGGAAGAGTTTGCTGCTGACATGAAACTTATAATAGAGGCAGGTGCCGGAATGGTCGGAGGCTGCTGTGGTACCAGACCGGATCACATTAAGGCACTTTCAGACATGGCCGCCACAGTGCCAGTTCCAAAGATAAGCAGTGAACATGTGAGATGTATATCGTCAGAGCGTTCATCCCTAGTCATAGATCTCGATGCGCCGTTTAAGGTAGTAGGTGAGAGGATAAATCCTACTGGCAAGAAGAAGCTGCAGGCAGAACTCAGGGAAGGTTCCCTTGAACTGGTTATGAACATGGCTGAGGAACAGGTTGAAAAGGGTGCATCTATCCTTGATATAAACGTAGGAATGAATGGGATCGATGAGAGGGAAATGATGCTGAAGGTTGTATATCAGGTATCCCAGGCTGTAAATCTCCCTCTGTGTCTCGACTCAAGTTCACCAGAGGTTATCGAGGCTGCTCTTAGGATTTATCCGGGAAGAGCGCTTGTTAATTCGGTATCTCTTGAAAAAGTAAAGATGGAAGAGATACTTCCACTGGTCAGAAAGTACGGCGCTATGTTTATTCTTCTTCCTTTGTCCGACAAAGGACTGCCGGAAAGTTCTCAGGAGAAGGAAGATATAATCAACACTGTTCTCGGCACGGCGTATGATCTGGGGTTTACAAAAAAGGATGTAGTTGTAGACGGCCTTGTTGCCACGATTGGGGCCCAGAAGGATGCAGCTGTCAACTGTCTGAGGACCATCAACTATTGCTACAGTAACGGTCTTGCAACTATATGCGGACTTTCGAATATATCATTTGGCCTTCCAGAGAGAATGTTTGTAAATACAGCATTCCTCACCATGGCCATAGAGCGAGGCCTTACAATGGCAATAGCTAATCCGTCACAAACGATGCTCATGAATGCTGCATACGCTTCAGATATGCTCCTTTTTAAGGAGGATAGTGATGTCCGCTACATTGAAAATGTAAAGGCTTTGGATATAGCAGCACCGGGGGCCGGGGCTTCAGGCGGCAAAGCCGGCGCAGATTTGGAGGGTAAAAGTCAGATATACATAGATGTCCTCAAGGGAAACAAGAGAACTATCCTTGATGATGTGAATGCTGTCCTTGCGAGCGGAGCAGACCCTCAGTCCATAATAGACGACGATCTTATCAGCGCAATAAATGAAGTTGGAAAACTTTTTGAGAAGAAGAAATATTTTCTGCCGCAGCTTATTTCAAGTGCAGAGACCATGGAGATGGCTATAGGAGTCATAAGTCCTCTTGTCTTAAAGGGCAAGGACAGCTCAAATATGCCTACAATAGTCGTTGCTACCGTTGAGGGCGATATTCATGACATAGGTAAGAATCTTGTTGTCCTTATGCTCAGAAACTATGGATTTAACGTGATCGATCTCGGTAAGGATGTTCCATGTGATGTGATAATACAGGCTGCAAAGGAGAATAATGCAAGTATCATAGGTCTCTCAGCTCTCATGACAACAACGATGGTGAAAATGAAAGACGTGGTAGAGGCAGTCAGAGAGAATGGTCTTGACAGCAAGGTTATCATAGGCGGTGCGGTTATAACAGAGAGTTACGCTGAGGAGATAGGCGCAGATGGATATTCAGAAGACGCCGCAGACTGTGTTGTCTTAGTTAAGGAACTGCTCGGAATAGAGTAAATATTCAGCACATTTTTGTGTAAACGTTATAAGTTTTGGCAGTATGAGCAAATCACATTAAATTTTGCCCTTTGCCAATCGGAAAAAAGAGAGAAAAATCGCGATAAAATGTGTGTTATAAATTGACATTGAAGAAATTTATAACTATAATAATTTAGAACATTTTAAAGAGACGAGTTGAAAGGTGGTACTTATAGATGGGTAATATTGTTTTGTCGCTGCTGGTTGACAACACATCAGGAGTTTTGAGCAGAGTGTCAGGACTGTTCAGTAGAAGAGGTTACAACATTGACAGTGTGACAGTAGGAGAGACTGAAAATCCTGCTTATTCCAGAATGACTGTTGCAGTGAGTGGCGATGAGGCGAGTCTCATCCAGATCAAAAAGCAACTCAACAAGCTTGAAGATGTGGTCAATATCGTTGAACTTGAGCCTGGTAAATCTGTGTGCAGAGAACTGGTGCTTGTCAAAGTGAAGGCATCACCGTCTGAGAGAAAAGACATCATTTCTGTTGCAGATATTTTCAGGGCGAATATTGTTGACGTTTCAAAGGAATCGGTTATTATAGAGCTTACCGGAACAACGATTAAGTGCGAGGCATTCCTGAGACTGCTTGATGGTCATGAGATCGTGGAGCTTGTCAGAACAGGACTCACAGGACTTATCAGAGGATGAGTCATATAATAAAGTTTTTAATTATCCAAGTGGTAGTTAATATATAAGTCATTTTATACAAATTTAGGAGGATTAAGAAAATGGCAGAAGCAAAGATTTATTATCAGCAGGATTGTAATCTTTCATTACTTGATGGAAAGACAATAGCAATCATAGGATATGGTAGTCAGGGTCATGCACATGCCCTCAACGCTAAGGAGTCAGGATGCAATGTCATCATCGGTCTTTACGAAGGAAGCAAATCATGGGCTAAGGCTGAGGCACAGGGATTTAAGGTATACACAGCTGCTGAGGCTGCAAAACAGGCTGATATAATTATGATTCTTATCAACGATGAGTTACAGGCAGATATGTACAAGAAGGATATCGAGCCAAACCTTGAGCCAGGCAACATGCTTATGTTCGCTCATGGTTTCAACATTCATTTCGGTTGTATCAAGCCACCAAAGGATGTTGATGTAACAATGATCGCACCAAAGGCACCTGGACACACAGTACGTTCAGAGTACCAGGCAGGAAAGGGTACACCTTGTCTTGTTGCTGTAGAGCAGGATGCTACAGGTAAGGCACTTGACATCGCACTTGCATATGCACTTGCAATCGGTGGAGCAAGAGCTGGTGTTCTTGAGACAACATTCAGAACAGAGACAGAGACAGACCTCTTCGGTGAGCAGGCAGTTCTTTGCGGTGGTGTTTGTGCACTTATGCAGGCTGGTTTCGAGACACTCTGCGAGGCTGGTTACGACCCAAGAAACGCTTACTTCGAGTGTATCCATGAGATGAAGCTTATCGTAGATCTTATCTACCAGTCAGGTTTTGCAGGAATGAGATATTCAATCTCTAACACAGCTGAGTATGGCGACTATGTAACAGGTCCTAAGATTGTTACAGCTGAGACAAAGAAGGCTATGAAGCAGATACTTAAGGACATCCAGGATGGTACATTTGCTAAGGAGTTCCTCCTTGACATGTCACCAGCAGGTCGTCAGGTTCACTTCAAGGCTATGAGAAAGCTTGCTTCAGAGCATCCATCAGAGAAGGTTGGAGAGCAGATCAGAGCACTTTACAGCTGGAACAACGAGTCAGACAAGCTCATCAACAACTAATATTTGATAGAGTTTATCTCACCGAATTATATATAAAGGATTCCCCGGTTTTGACTATTTTATAGTTGAGACCGGGTTTCTTTTTTACTTTGTACAGGTTTTGTGGTAGTATATACAAGAGCGTGTGCGTATATCTTACTGCACATATTATATGTCAGGGTCTTAAGGTACCCGGGAGGTTTTACACATGGGAAAACAGCTTACGCAAAAGGATATAGAGAAGATAGAACAGGAGATAGAATACAGAAAGTGCGTTGTCAGAAAGGAGAAGCTTGAGGCTGTCAAGGAGGCTAGGGCTCAGGGTGATCTCAGTGAGAATTTTGAGTACTACGCTGCAAAGAAAGACAAGAATGCAAATGAGCGAAGAATAAGATATTTGGACAGACTTGTGAGAACAGCAGATATCATAGAGGATAACTCCTCGGATGATGAGGTTGGTATTGACAACACAGTTACTGTTTATTTTGAGGACGATGACGAGGAAGAGACATACCGGGTTGTGACAAGTGTCCGTGCTGATATTCTTGAGGGACTTGTGAGCAATGTTTCACCTATAGGAAAAGCCATTCTCGGACACAAGGTTGGAGACAGGGTACAGGTCGTTCCCGAGAGGGGAGATCCTTATTTTATAACCATAAGGAAGATAGAAAACACCCACGACGACGGATCATTTGAGATAAATTAAAATTGTTAAACGGCAGGGATAATATGAATTGTTTGGAAGCACAATCAAAGATCATGGCATTCATAGAGAATAAGCTGCCTGACGATGAGCTCAGGGAGTTTATTAAGCATGTCCGTTCCTGCAAAAACTGTTACGAGGAGCTTGACATATATTATACTCTTATCGTCGGAATGAAACAGCTTGATGAATCAGATAATATATCGACAGATTTCAAGAACGCTCTCGACAGACATCTCGATGAAGAAATGAACAGACTAACAACGGTAAAGAGGATTGCAAACTCGACAATAATGGTCGTCATCGTGCTTGTGGTCTCTGGACTTATATGGCTGTACAGCGGCGTGCTTGACAAGGTATACAATTACGAGCAGACATCCAAGCTGAGTGAACAGAGCGAGTATTATTATCAGGATTTCTTTGGCTCAAGACTGCTAAACGATGAAGAATATGATGTCAGTGATATAGATAAATATTATATAGAAATCAATACCACACAGGATGAAACAACAGATTTTATGAAACGTGTACACAAATATAATCTGAGCCATAAAGGAATGAACAGCTTATAAATTATTCAGTAACTTATTTTATAAATGGAGGACACACAAATGCCAGATCACAATAAGAAGATTTTGATAATAGATGGACACAGTATTTTGAACCGGGCTTTTTATGGACTCCCGGATCTGACAAACTATGAGGGACTCCACACCAACGCAGTCCTCGGATTTTTGAACATTATATTCAAGATCATAGATGAAGAACAGCCGACAAATATGTGTGTTGCATTTGATGTAAAACAACCTACATTTAGGCATCTTATGTACAAAGAGTATAAGGGTACAAGAAAACCTATGCCGGACGAACTAAGAGAGCAGGTGCCTCTTATCAAAGAAGTTCTTACTGCTATGAATATAACGATCATCGAAAAGGGTGGCTACGAAGCTGATGATATCATAGGGACGCTTTCAAGAATAGCAGACAAGGATGGCTACAAGGTCGTTATTGTGTCGGGAGACCGTGATCTCCTTCAGCTGGCAACTGATAACATTCTGGTAAGGATACCTAAGACGAAGGCTGGCGGCACCACTGTGGAGAATTATTATGCAGCTGACGTTCAGAAATTATACGGCGTTACGCCTGTACAGTTCATAGATATGAAAGGACTCATGGGTGATACATCCGACAATATACCAGGAGTTCCCGGAATAGGTGAAAAGACAGCAGGAAAGATCATTCAGGAGTGGAAATCGATAGACAATGCGTTGGAACATATAGATGAGATAAAACCGCCTAAGGCACAGAAGAACCTCAGAGAATTTGCAGATCAGGCAAAAATGTCAAGAGAACTTGCGACTATTAAGCTTGACTGTGTACTTGATTTCAACCTTGATGATACAGATCTTTCTGATATGTTTAATGACAAGTCTTACAATATCATGAAAAGACTTGAGTTCAAGAGCATGCTCAAACGATTCGATGCAAAGCCGGACGCCCAGGAATTGAAGCCTGAGATAACAGTGATAAATGAAAACAGTGCGCTGGATACTGTCCGCGATACTGTTATAGCTGCTGGAAAAGCCGGAATGTATGTTATATCAGACAGTGATATTCTTTATGGAATAGCAATAACCTGTGACGCGAGGACAGTGTATGTGATCAATTCCATGTCCGGTGTTTCATCAGATGCTGTGTCTGACATTGTGAGAGATATAAAGACTTCCGGTACATCTATATGTATCGGTGATATTAAAAGTTGTCTGAACGATATGGATTTTTCAGAATGTGATACCAACGTATTGGATGCCGGAATTGCAGCGTATCTGTTAAACCCGCTTGAGAACTCCTATAATTACGATGATATTTCCAAGGAATACCTTGAGGTAATGCTCCCGTCGGAAAAGGAACTGACTGGTAAAGAGGAACTCAATGCATTTACATTTATAAGCGATAACTTTCTTGAGCTATTTGCATATAAGGCACTCGTTCCGCTCCTCGCAATGGATACCTTGATCGAAAAGCTTAAAGGGACAGGTATGTATGATCTGTATATGAACGTAGAACTTCCTACGGTCTACACTCTTCATGATATGGAAAAGCGAGGAGTCCGGGTAGACAGAACTGCTCTTGAGGAATACAGCCATAAGCTTGAATCCCGTATAAAGGAACTGCATGATTCTATCATAGAGTACGCTGGCAAGGATTTTAATATCAATTCACCAAAACAGCTCGGTCCTGTATTGTTTGAGGATATGGCTCTTCCGGGCGGAAAAAAGACCAAGACCGGCTACTCGACGAGTGCAGATGTGCTTGAAAAGATAAAGAATGTCCACCCTATAATAAATGATATCCTTGAATACAGACAGCTATCAAAGCTCAATTCAACCTATGCTATAGGACTTGGCAGCTTTATATCCTCAGATGGACGTATTCACGGAACGTTTAACCAGACGATAACCGCCACCGGAAGAATAAGCTCCACAGATCCAAATCTTCAGAACATTCCGATGCGTATGGAGCTTGGAAGACTTATCAGGAAAGCATTTATACCACAGGATGGCTTTGTGTTTGTCGATGCCGATTACTCACAGGTTGAACTGAGAGTACTTGCACATCTGTCTGATGACAGCGTCATGAAAAACGCTTTCCAGAATAATATAGACATCCATTCGACCACCGCTTCTGAGGTTTTTGGAGTTCCGATAGATGAGGTGACACCGCTGCAGAGAAGACACGCAAAGGCTGTCAATTTCGGAATCGTTTATGGAATAAGTGCGTTCGGGTTATCTGAGGATCTTGGAATTTCAAGAAAAGAAGCTTCGGATTTCATTGAGAAGTACTATGACACATACAAAAGTATAAAGACGTATCTTGATGGACAGGTAAAATTTGCCAAGGAGAATGGATATGTGAAAACGATGTTCGGTAGAATAAGACCGATACCGGAGCTCAAATCATCCAACTTCATGCAGAGGAGTTTCGGAGAGAGAGTTGCTATGAATTCTCCTATACAGGGATCTGCGGCTGATATCATCAAGATTGCCATGCTTCATGTAAATATAAAGCTCAAGGAGCTTGGTTTGAAATCACGTCTTATACTTCAGATACACGATGAACTTCTCATAGAGACAGCGAAGGATGAAGTAGATACCGTTAGAAAGATACTTGTGGACGAGATGATGCATGCGGCTGATATGACGGTTCCTCTTGAAGTGGGCATTGCATCCGGAAATAATTGGTACGAGGCAAAATAACATGAAAATAATCGGTATAACCGGAGGAATAGGCTCCGGAAAAACAGCGGTACTCAATATATTAAAAAGTGACTATGGCGCATTTGTCATGGAAGCGGATGTCCTTGCCCACTGTTTGATGAAGCCGGGACAGATGTCGTACAACGACATTGTTAATGCATTTGGACAAGACATTCTCATGGAAGATGGAGCAATAGATAGACAAAAACTGGGACAGGTAGTTTTTAATGACGAAGAAAAGCTAAAAATTCTCAATTCGATAACCCATCCAAACGTAAAAAAAGCCATTCTTTCATCTATAGAGGAAAAAGAAATTGCTGGATGTGACCTGTATGTTCTCGAAGCAGCACTCCTTATACAGGATGGATATTTGGATATATGCGATGAGATGTGGTTTGTATATGCGGATCTAGAAAAACGTATAGAAAGACTCTGTATGTACAGAGGCTTTACCCGCGAGCGGGCAGCAAAAGTCATCAGATCACAGGCACCTGATGAATATTACGAGATGAATTGTGTGAAAAAAATAGACAATTCAGGAGATATCGATGAATTGAAGAAACAGATAAGCATTGCAATGCAAATATAGTGTAATATTTTTTAGTTATAATCACGGATTGTACGGATAAAAAGACAATTTTTTTGGTGATTTCTATTGAGAATAATGAAACAATGCGTTAATATTTATTTATGTGTGTTTTCATTATTTTAAAGGGGGACATAAACATGAAGTTTATCGAACAGTTAAAAGAACGAGCTAAACAGAATAAGAAAAAGATCGTATTGCCTGAGACATCAGACATGAGAACCATCGAGGCAGCCGGCAAGGTATTGGCAGAAGGCATTGCGGACATTATTCTGGTAGGAGACAAGGAAGATATCATCAGCAGAGCAGGCGACATCGACCTGAGCAGAGCGTCATTTGTAGATCCAGAGAATTATGATAAATTTGACGAATATGTAGATGCTTTTGTTGAGATGAGAAGAAAGAAGGGCATGACACCGGCGAGAGCCAAGGAGCTGCTTTTGACAAATCCGTTATATTTCGGATGTATGATGGTTAAGCAGGATGACGCAGACGGTATGGTTGCAGGAGCTATCAATGCATCCGCAGACGTACTTAGAGCTGCACTTCAGACACTCAAGACAGCACCTGGAACAAGAATTGTATCAGCATTCTTTCTAGTAGTTGTACCTGATTGCGAATATGGTGCAAATGGAGCATTTGTATTCTCCGATGCAGGATTAAACCAAAGTCCATCAGCATCAGAGCTGGCAGATATCGCAGAGCAGTCAGCAAAGTCATTTCAGCTTCTCGTACAGGAAGAGCCTGTTGTGGCTATGCTTTCACACTCAACAAAGGGCAGTGCAAAGCATCCTGACGTAGATAAGGTGATAGAGGCTACAGAGATCGTAAATGCAGAATTCCCTGATCTCTTGTGTGATGGCGAGCTTCAGTCTGATGCAGCACTTGTACCGGAGGTTGCTTCATCCAAGGCACCTGGAAGTAAGGTGGCAGGACATGCCAACGTTCTTGTATTTCCTGATTTGGATGCTGCGAATATCGGATATAAGCTTGTACAGAGACTTGCAAAGGCTGATGCCTACGGTCCTGTTACACAGGGTATCGCAAAGCCTGTTAACGACCTTTCAAGAGGCTGTGTAGCTGACGATATAGTAGGTGTTGTTGCAATTACTGCTATCCAGGCTCAGGCTCAGGAGGCAGGTCTTATGAAGGTAACTCCTAAGGAGAGATAATAAAACTGTATGACGGTATACATATAACAAAAACGAGATGTGAGCGTATTGCATCTCGTTTTTTGTCTGTCTTTACCTGTTTGGGTATTGAAAAAATAATCCTTTCATATATACTAAAATGTAGGTTTAAATATAAAATAACAAGATATAAACAGGAGGTTTTAGAGATGAAGGTTCTCGTAATTAATTGTGGAAGTTCATCATTGAAATATCAGCTCATCGATTCTGACTCAGAAGCTGTTATTGCAAAAGGATTGTGTGAGAGGATCGGAATAGACGGCAAGCTCACACATCAGACGATCGGAAAAGATAAGTACGAAAAAGTCGTTGCTATACCTGAGCACAACACAGCTGTAAAATATGTGCTTGATGCACTTCTCGACAAGGAGAATGGTGCCATTGCATCACTTTCTGAGATCGATGCAGTGGGTCACAGAATCGTCCACGGTGGAGAAAAGTTTGCCAATTCAGTTGTCATAACAGATGATGTTATGGCTGCTATAGAGGAGTGCAATGACCTTGCGCCACTTCACAATCCCGCAAACCTAATCGGAATCAGAGCATGTCAGGCACATATGCCAGGTGTTCCTATGGTTGCGGTGTTCGACACAGCATTCCACCAGACAATGCCGGACAAGGCATATACATATGCTATACCATATGAGTATTATGAGAAGTATAAGATAAGAAGATATGGTTTCCACGGTACAAGCCATAGCTTCGTATCGAAACGACTTGCTGAGCTTGTCGGCAAGGATATCAAAGATACCAAAATGATAATATGCCACCTTGGCAACGGGTCAAGTATAACGGCTGTAGATGGCGGAAAATCGGTTGATACATCGATGGGACTCACTCCGCTTGCAGGACTTCCTATGGGAACGAGAAGTGGTGATATAGATCCTGCAATTCTTGAGTTCATTGCCGGTAAAGAGGGCAAGTCAGTTCAGGAGATCACAACGATCCTCAACAAGAAATCTGGAGTGTCAGGTCTTTCAGGTGTCTCAAGTGACTTCAGAGATCTTGACAACGGAATGAAGAATGGAAATGACAGATGCAGACTTGCTCTTGATGTTTTCTGCTATAGCGTAAAGAAATATATCGGCGCTTACGCAGCGGCCATGGGCGGGCTTGACGCCATCGCCTTCACCGCTGGAATCGGTGAGAACAATTCCTACGTTAGAAAGATGTCGACCACAGGGCTTGGGTTCATGGGAATAGATATAGATGACGACAAAAATGCTGTGCGAGGTGAGGAGATAAAGATATCTACAGGAAACTCGCATATCCAGGTATGGGTCATCCCTACAAACGAGGAACTTGCCATAGCTCGTGAGACTGTGGAACTTGTTAACAGATAGAATTATCTGAATACGATAAGATACATGACAACAGTTGACGAAATTGTATAAATTTTTCGGTGAATTTTTTACAAAATTTTGTTGACAATGAATATACGCATATGTATAATAGCAGATGTGCGATTTTTAGGAGATATTATGTTAATTGATTTATCTGAGATTTTATCCACTGAAGGATTGACTAAAAGCGTTGAAGTACATGTAGGCTTTGATAGTTTCCAGTTTAAGGGAATGGATTACCGCATTGGTCAGGCGGATGATTTTCAGCTTGACCTTGTAAATGATGGTAAGAACAGAGTTAAGGTTTCAGGCAGTACAGATATTGTCATGGAGCTTGTGTGTGACAGATGCCTTGAGGAGTTCGAGAGAACTTTCCATATAGATATCGACACGGTTATTGATACTTCCGTTTTAGATTCTGATAAGGTAGATGAGATAGATGAGTTAAGCTATTTTGAAGACTGTAATATCGATATGGACGCACTGCTGAAAAAGGAACTGATGGGTTTAGTTCCAATACAGATTCTGTGCAAGGATGACTGCAAGGGACTCTGTAAGGTGTGTGGAACGAATCTGAATCATGGTACATGTAACTGTGATGATTTTGTTCCTGATCCAAGATTATCAGTTTTTAACGACATCTTAAAGAATTGAGGAGGTGTGAATAATGTCAATTTGTCCAAAGAATAAGAGCTCAAAGGCAAGAAGAGATAAGAGAAGAGCTAACTGGAAGATGTCTGCACCAGCATTAGTTAAGTGCAGCAAGTGTGGCGAGTTAATGGTTCCACACAGAGTTTGTAAGAACTGCGGTTCATACAACAAGAAAGAGATTATTTCAGTTGCTGAGTAAGCAAAAAATGCTATAGAATCAAGGGATTGAGCGACTTTCGCTCAATCTCATTCTATAGGATAGCCCGAATTTAGCACAATTGATTTATTAATATGCGATTACTTGGTAATTTCAAGTATAATTTGATTTACAATTCCGAAATTCATATCTAATCCTGATTTTTCTATATACATTGTTATTATTCTAATAGTCAAGAAAAGGATATATACTCCGATAACTTTTTTCTATGCTTTGACAAACACGTATTCCTCTTTTTATGTACATCAATATATTCTTTTCCAGAATTTTTATAAAGAATTCGATATTATTTGCCGATGACTATGTTATAAGTATTGAATGATGGTATACTGAACTTATTAGAAAGCCATAATTATAAGATATTTGCCAGCCGAAACCTATCGGGCGCCAAAATCTTTTGAAGAAGCAAATCCAGTTTTTGTTTCTTCAAAAGGAAAATACGTGATGTAAAAGCAATGAAGGGATAAAGCGATAAGAGATAATATCATTGAGAAAAGTAAAAGGAAAGTAAGTATTAAAAACAGCATAGCGTTATAAAATATGCAGTCAATCGCCTTGAAATGAGAAGACGGTTATCTACTAAAGGGGAATTTTTATGGATTCAGAAAAATATCTGGCTGCTTTAGACAAAGTAGTAAAAAAGAGATTTCCATGCACTGCTTATCACATTGGTGGATATCAGGAAGCTGCTGTTTGTATACAATCTGATGATGTAGGATGGATGGTTTACAACGGGGAAAGAGGTAATCGATATGATAAGATTGAGTGTGACACTATTCTGAAGGCTTGTCTTGAGTTTATCAGAAAACTTACACACAACATTCAGGAGTACTTCCATGGAGGAAGAATTGATATTTATTATAACAGACGTTACATAATAAGAGGCTAACTGTTTTAAAATTATACAGTCTGAACATGGTATATGGAATTTTTATTCTATGTACCATGTTTTTATTTTTGTTTTGGTAATCATTTGACTTTGACTTTATGGAAATATATAATGACTTTGTGTGTTTATGCCCTTTTTTAGATTTATTGTGCAGGGTATGACGCATCATATATAAATACGAAACAATTTGTTTGTGATAATTGATACACAAAAAGGAGAATCAGATATGGGAGACACAAGAATAGTTGTAGATGCTATGGGCGGAGATTATGCACCTGAATGGATAATCAGAGGTGCTGTTGAGGCTGTAAATGAAGGTGCAAAAGCTCATATAATACTTACCGGTAAGGAGGCTGTGATAAAGGGCGAACTTGCTAAGTATACATACGACACTTCCAAGATCGAGATAAAGAACTGCACAGAGGAAATAACCTGTCATGATGCACCGGTACAGGCTATCAGAAGCAAAAAGGACTCATCACTCACAGTTGGTATGAATATGGTTAAAAACGGTGAGGCTGATGCTATCGTATCAGCCGGAAGCTCAGGTGCTATACTTGCCGGAGGTCAGCTCATTGTAGGAAGATCAAAGGGTGTTAAGAGATCACCTCTTGCACCGCTCATCCCTACAACCAAGGGATATTCACTGCTCATAGACTGTGGCGCGAATGTTGATGCCAGACCAGAACATCTCGTTCAGTTTGCCAAGATGGGTACAGTATATATGGAGAATATCGAAAAGATTGAAAAGCCCCGCGTTGCGATAGTCAATATCGGTGATGAGGAGGAGAAGGGCAATGCCCTCGTAAAAGAGACATATCCACTTCTCAAAGAGTGCAAGGATATCAATTTCATAGGAAGCATAGAAGCCCGTGAGATACCTAACGGCGCAGCCGATGTCATCGTGTGTGAGGCATTTGTGGGTAATGTCATATTAAAGCTCTATGAGGGCCTTGCAAAGATGCTTCTCGGTGAGATCAAGAAGGCTGTTATGTCTTCATTTAAATCTAAGATAGGTGGAGCACTGATAAAGGGTTCACTCGGCGAACTCAAAGAAAGATTCAATGCCAAGACAAAGGGTGGAGCACCTCTCTTAGGTCTCAAAGGCCTGGTGGTAAAGATTCATGGTAACTCACACAACGAAGAGGTTAAGAGTGCTATATTCCAGTGTATAAGTTTCAGTGAGACCGGTGTAAATGCCAAGATTGCTGAAAAGATCAGTGAGGAACAGGCATAATGGCAGGCATGAATAGAAATTATGATGAACTTGAAAAAAAGATCGGATATCAGTTCAAAGATATAAATTTGCTGATCACAGCATTGACACATACATCATTTGCCAACGAACTCAAAGTAAATAAGACAGATTCCTATGAAAGATTGGAATTTCTGGGTGATGCAATTTTGGAATATATCGTGAGTGAATACCTTTTTCTAAAAAAGAAAGAGTACGAGGAGGGCAGGCTCACAAAACTTAGGGCGAGTCTGGTATGTGAATTTACCCTCTCTCAGATATCTGAGAGTCTGGGCTATGGGGATTATGTCCGTCTCAGCAAGGGGGAGGAACTGACCGGAGGAAGAAAGAGAAAATCAATATTGTGTGATCTCTTTGAGTCGGTTCTTGGCGCCATGTACCTCGATGGGGGCATTGAACCTGCAAAGGAGTTTGTTCACAGATTTCTTCTCGATGACGTTGAGACAAAATCTCTCTTTTACGATGCAAAATCAACGCTTCAGGAATTCTGCCAGAAGCATGGCAGGCAGCTCAGCTATGAACTTATAGAGGAGCGAGGTCCGGAACACAGCAAGATATTTGTATCAGATGCGGTTATCAATGGCAAAGTCACAGCCAGAGGTGAGGGACCCAACAGAAAGACCTCTGAGCAGATGGCCGCATATAAGACTTTGTTACAATTAAGAAAAAAGCAGGATTAACATATGTATTTAAAGAGTATAGAGGTAAATGGTTTCAAATCATTTGCCAATAAAATAGTATTTAAATTTAATCATGGCATCACATGTATTGTCGGTCCTAACGGTTCCGGCAAGAGTAATGTCGCCGATGCTGTCAGATGGGTTCTCGGTGAACAGAGTGCTAAAAGCCTTCGAGGCTCTAAGATGGAGGATGTCATTTTCTCCGGAACACAGCTCCGTAAGCCTCAGGGATCCGCATATGTTGCGATAACCCTTGACAACAGCGACCACAGTCTTCCTATAGATTACGGCGAAGTTACTGTTGCCAGAAGAGTATACAGGTCGGGAGAATCAGAGTATCTTATCAACGGAACCGTGAGCAGACTCAAGGATGTCTACTCCCTTTTCTTTGATACTGGTATAGGTAAGGAGGGATACTCGATCATCGGACAGGGTCAGATAGAGAAGATACTTAACGGTAAACCGGAGGAGCGCCGTGAGCTCTTTGACGAAGCGGCCGGTATCGTTAAATTCAAGAAGAACAAAGCGGCAACAGAGAAGGCTCTTGAAGCTGAGAGAGACAATCTGAGCCGAGTTAATGACATCTTAAAGGAACTTGAAAAGCAGGTCGGTCCCCTCAAGGAACAATCTGAAACGGCAAGGAAATATCTTGCTTTCAAATCCGAACTGAAAAATCTTGATGTCAATGCATTTCTTCTTGAGATAGAAAAACTCAGAGCTGATCTAGAACGTGATCAGGCAAGACTTGAGATCGTAAATGATGACATTGAAGAAAATAGGAATCTCTACGAACAGACAAAGGAAGAGTACGAGCAGATTGAAAACACGATAGAGCAGCTCAATTCTGTTATTGATTCATCCAAAAACGAGATTCATGAGGGCAGACTTGCCAAGGAGCGCGCAGAGGGTGAGATAAATGTTATAAACCAGCAGATCATAACCCTCAAGATGAACGACAAGAACATCCATGAGCAGATTGATAGGATAAATGCTCAGATCGAAGCTGGAGAGCGTGAGCTTACAGAGTACACTTCACAGAAGGACAATCTGGACGATTCAAGTTCGAATGTAGAAAACGAACTGCAGGAAGCTAGGAAGCAAAGCGAGAAAATGTCCAGATATATTGAGGAGTGTCAGCAGGAGATAGAGAACTGCAAAACTGACATAATCGAGTATGTCCATGAGAGCGGTACACTCCAGGCAAAGGTCGGCAGATATGACGCCATGCTGGAGAATATCAATTTCCGTAAGACACAGCTTAACCAGAGACTTCTGCAATCAAAGAGTGATGATGCTGGTGATAAAAAAGAGTTTGAGGATCTTTCGAACCAGCTTACAGAGCTTGAGGAGAGCGTAAAGTCTGTTCTTGCAGATCTCGACAATGCCACAGAGCAGTTGGAGGATAACCAGAGCAGAAATAAGACAAACAGAGAACTGATACATAACACAAACGAAAAGCTTTCCGCAACCAGATCCAAGATGGAGGCACTTCGAAATATTACAGAACGTTACGACGGATACGGAAACAGCATAAGGCGTGTTATGGAGCAGAAACAGCACAATCCTGGAATAATAGGAGTTGTAGCTGATATAGTCACAGTTAAACAGCAATATGAGGTTGCAGTGGAGACCGCACTTGGTGGAAGCATACAGAACATTGTCACAGAGGATGACGCAACTGCAAAGAGAATGATCTCATATCTCAAGAGTAACAAACTGGGAAGGGCAACATTTCTCCCACTCAATACAATAACAGACAGAGGCTCTATAAGGAATGATGTTCTCAAAGAAAAAGGCGTTATAGGTGTTGCCTCAGACCTTGTGGATGTCGATCCTAAGTTTTCAATCCTTGCCAGGAATCTCCTTGGCAGGATAATAGTGGTTGACAATATAGATAATGCACTGGCAGTTGCCAGAAAGAATAATCAGTCATTAAGACTGGTTACCATCGAAGGTGAGCTTATCAATCCGGGCGGTTCACTTACCGGTGGAGCATTTAGAAATTCAAGCAACCTTCTCGGACGAAAGAGGGAGCTTGATGAACTCAAGGAACAGATAGAGCATCTCAAGGGAACGGCTACAAGAGCTGCAAAGCTTGACGAGGAGCTGAAAACATCAAGGGAACAGCTGAGACAGGATATTGATAAATATAACTCCGAGCTCCAGAAGGCTTATCTCATGAAGAACACCCTCACGATGAGTCTTAATCAGGTGAAGGAAAAGCTTGCTGAATCAGAGAAGATGACGGCATCAATAGAAAAAGAGATGTCTGAGCTCAACAATCAGATAGCGGAGATAAACAACAATAAAAACTCCCTTGCTGACAACAATAAAAAGCATGAGGCAATGAGGCTTGAGGCTGAGGCCAGGGTCGATGAACTAGAAAGCCATAGCCAGGAGAACAAAGATAAGCTCGCCGCTGCAAACGCAAAGGTATCCGAGCTTATGATAAAGTTCAACTCCATAAAGCAAAGGGATGACTTCATTGTTGAAAATATCCGAAGGATCAATATCGATCTTGAAAAGAACCGTGAGGAGCTTGAAAGCTTTACAAGCCGTGTCGAGACTTCGTTTGCTGAGATAACAGAGCTTGAGAATAAGATAGAGTCGATAAGATCTGACATAGAATCGAGATCCGGCAGCATCACGGAGAACGAGGACAAGGTTGCTGAGTTTTCTGCAAAACGCGAGGAACTTCAGCAAAGTCACAAGGAATTCTTTGCAAAGCGTGAGGAGCTTTCCGAAAAGATCGCCGGACTTGAAAAGGATTCATACAAGCTCACATCGATAATCGAAAAGAGTAGTGAGAAATCCGATGAACTCAGCAGCTACATGTGGGAAGAATACGAGATAACCTACAGTGCAGCAAAAGAGCTCAGAGATGAAAAACTGCCAGAGCTTCCGGCACTCAAGAAAGAAATAACAGCTGTCAAGGCGAAGATCAAGTCCCTCGGTGATGTCAATGTCAATGCCATTGACGATTACAAGGAAGTCTCTGAGAGATATGAATTCTTAAAGGGACAGCATGACGATATAGTTAGCGCCGAGACAAACCTTGTAAATATCATAGCCGAGCTTGAAAAAAACATGCAGCAGCAGTTTGCAGAGAAGTTTAAAGAGATACAGGTAATGTTTGACAAGGTATTCAAGGAACTTTTCGGCGGTGGCCGCGGCGCTCTTGAACTTGTGGATTCGGATGACCTTCTTGAGACAGGAATAAGGATTATCGCACAGCCGCCTGGAAAGAAACTCCAAAACATGATGCAGCTCTCAGGTGGAGAAAAATCACTCACAGCCATAGCTCTGCTATTTGCGATACAGAGTCTTAAGCCATCTCCATTCTGTCTTCTTGACGAGATAGAGGCTGCCCTGGATGATTCTAACGTAAGAAGATTTGCACAGTATCTGAACAGGCTTACAAAGGATACACAGTTCATAGTTATATCCCACAGAAAAGGTACTATGGAGGCTGCGGATATACTGTACGGTATAACGATGCAGGAGAAGGGAGTTTCAACTCTCGTATCTGTAAACCTGATAGAAAATGACCTTGACAAGTAAACAGATATAAAGATATTTACATTTTTATAATGAGACAGGAGGTATGGTATGTCAGAGGAAAATAAAGATATTCTGAACAAGAATGAGAAGAAAGAGAAAAAAGGCTTCTTTGCGAGACTCAAGGAAGGACTTGCAAAGACTAGAAACAATATCGTGGAGAGCTTTGCTGATGTATTTGGTGCTTCCCACATAGATGATGATTTCTATGAGAACCTTGAGGAGACCTTCATAATGGCCGACATGGGATATGAGACCACCGAGAAAGTAATCGAAGATCTCAAACAGAGAGTTGAGGATTCCCACATCAAGGAACCTGCAGCCTGCAAGGAACTAGTGATAAACATAATCAGAGACCAGATGTCAGTTGACGAGTCAGCATATGACTTTGAGAATAAAAAGACTGTTGTTCTCGTCATCGGCGTAAACGGAGTTGGAAAGACGACCACTATAGGAAAGCTCGCTGCGCAGTACAGACAGAGGGGTAAGAGAGTCCTCATGGCGGCAGCAGATACATTCAGAGCTGCAGCGATCGATCAGCTTAAGACATGGGCAGACAGAGCACAGGTAGATATAATATCACACAATGAGGGCGCGGATCCTGCTGCTGTAGTATATGATGCTGTAGCCGCGGCAAAGGCAAGAAATACCGATATATTGCTTGTTGATACAGCGGGAAGACTTCACAACAAGAAAAATCTCATGGATGAGCTTGCAAAGATGAGAAGGATAATCACACGCGATTATCCGGAGGCAAATGTTGAGGCGCTCATTGTACTTGATGGAACAACCGGTCAGAATGCACTTGAGCAGGCAAGACAGTTCAGCAACGTAACAGAGCTTGACGGTATAGTCATAACAAAGCTTGACGGAACAGCAAAGGGTGGTATTGCCATAGCTATTCAGTCAGAACTTGATGTTCCTGTAAAATTCATAGGTGTAGGAGAGAAGATAGGAGATCTCCAGAGATTTGATCCACAGGCGTATGTAAATGCATTGTTTGCTGACTTTGACGAGGATCGTTCAGAGATAGATATGTTGATTGATGAGGACGAGTAATATCTCTGAACAACACATGTATTTCTGATTATAATATCAAATTTAACTTAACTTATAACTTTTAATAACATATAAGGAGACTTTTGGAAAATGGCAGAAGAGAAGACAACTGACAAACTGACACTTGCTAAATTTGAGGAGGCCTATGAACTCGTTCAGAAGGTGGTTCTTCCCACAAAGCTTATATACAGTGACTACTTCAGCGGATTAACAGGAAACAAGGTCTATTTTAAGCCTGAAAATCTGCAGAAAACCGGGGCATACAAGATTAGAGGAGCCTACTACAAGATCAGCACTCTCACTGATGAGGAGAGACAGAAGGGACTTATAACAGCATCGGCCGGAAACCATGCCCAGGGTGTTGCATACGCCGCTAAGGCATATGGAGTAAAGGCAACAATTGTCATGCCTTCATCAACACCACTTATCAAGGTGAATAGGACAAAGGCATATGGAGCAGAGGTTATATTATACGGAGATGTATACGATGAGTCATGCGCATATGCACTGGAGCTTGCTGAGGATAAGGGATATACGTTTATCCATCCTTTTGATGATCTCGATGTTGCCACAGGTCAGGGATCAGTTGCAATGGAGATTATAAAAGAGCTTCCGTTTGTCGACTACATACTCGTTCCTATCGGAGGAGGTGGTTTGGCAACAGGCGTTTCAACTCTTGCTAAGATGATGAATCCTAACATAAAGGTTATAGGTGTTGAGCCTGCAGGTGCAAACTGTATGCAGGTATCACTTAAAAATAAGAAAGTGACAACACTTCCTTATGTGGATACTATTGCAGATGGTACCGCAGTAAAGACTCCAGGAAGCAAGATATTCCCTTATATACAGAAGAATATTGATGACATCATCACCGTTGAGGATAATGAACTCATCGTGTCTTTCCTTGATATGCTTGAAAATCACAAGCTTCTAGTGGAGAACTCAGGACTCCTTACAGTTGCAGCTCTCAAGCATCTTGATGTCAAAGGTGCAAAAGTTGTAAGTATTTTGTCAGGTGGCAACATGGACATGATCACATTTGCATCACTGGTACAGCACGGACTTATAGCCAGAAGCAGAATATTCACAGTGTCTACACTTCTTCCGGATAAGCCTGGCGCATTGATGAATATTTCAAAGGTCATAGCCGATCTTCAGGGAAATGTCATCAAGCTCGAGCATAACCAGTTTGTCTCGATCAACAGAAACTCAGCAGTTGAGCTTGTCATAACCATGGAAGCATTTGGACCTGAACACAAGCAGCTTATCATCAATACACTTGCCGATAAGGGTTACAAGCCAAAGGAAGTAATGACAAAAGGAATATACAATTAACTTTGGATAACAATAAGATCACAATAACAGTAAACAATAATAGATTCATTGAGTGCGGGCAGGGGGACAACCTCTTCTCCGTTCTCAGCAGGGCAGGGTATGTATTCAGCGGAAATTGTGGAAAGCGAGGTACCTGCCAGCGGTGTCTTGTTGATATAGCGGGTGAAGGCCCTGTAAAAAGCTGCGCGTATACGGTGACAAGAGATATTGCAGTGACTATCAGTGATGATAACACGTCCATACTCACCTCATATGCCCAAGGATATGATCAGTTTGGTGGCATATCTAAAATGGCAGACACGACTTTAACGGATATCGGAAAGAGTTCTGCCAAGATGCAGAATCGGAAGCTTGGAGCAGCTATAGACCTTGGAACGACCACCATAGCAATGGAACTGGTTGACATGTCAACAGGGATTGCTATAGACAGACGCGGATTCATGAATCCTCAGATAAAGTACGGAAGTGATGTCATATCAAGGATCGGAGTGGGATCAACTGAGGCTGGTCTGACCGATCTCAGAAAAGCTGTGACGCATAAGCTTGCGTCCGAGCTTTATGATATGGTTGCTGAAACAGAAGGCATATCCCATGTTGTCGTATCTGGTAACACCACCATGAATGCGATTCTTGAAGGATATACTCTCGACAATCTTGGACATTCACCATTTGTCATTAGAAATGCTGATGCTGAAACTATACCTGGCAATGTTTTCTTTGATGGAATGTTGTATGAAGACTCCGCATACACTGATACATTTGCTGACATGAGTATCACATGCCTGCCAAACCTGAGTGCTTTTGTCGGCGCTGACGCGCTGTGTGGAGCGTTGGTTTGTGACATAGACAGATCAGACACATATCAGCTTTTTGCGGACCTTGGAACAAACGGAGAATTGATCCTGGCAAAACAAGGAATCGGATATGCGACATCATGTGCCTGCGGTCCGGCATTTGAGGGAATGTTAAAAAGAGGAACCTCTGCGCCGACAACAGCCTTTGATCTGCTTGACAGGCTCAACACACTGCACATCGTAAGTGATGACGGTGTGCTTACAGACCAGTATCTGGAAAATGGATACAGACTTGCAGGCGGAATCGTTGTCGATATGGATATGATACGAAGCTTTCTGCTTGCAAAGGCGGCTATATGTGCAGGTATTGAATCGCTTATGGATATTGCGGGTATATGTGATAGAGACATCTCAAAAGTCTATCTTGCCGGCGGTTTTGGCTGCAGTCTGAGGATATCCAGCGCTGTAAGTCTCGGCCTCTTTCCTGAAAGTTTTCGGGAAAAATCGGAATTTTCTGGAAACACATCACTGTACGGGGCACATAAGTGCTTGATTGATGAGTCTTTTATTGATAGAATATATGAGTTTAAAGGAACTCTGACTGCTGTTAATCTGGGTGAATTTGATGGATTTGACAGAAGATATTACAGCCACATGAATCTGAGACCATGGAGTTCTGATAACAGTAAATAACATACAATACACAGATAAGAAGAACACGATATGAAATTACTAAGCATAGCAAGTGGCAGCAGTGGAAACTGCTATTACGTTGGAAATGACAATACACACCTTCTAGTGGACGCAGGTATAAGCTGCAAGAGAGTGGAGACAGCTCTGAAAGATGAAGGGTTAAAGCCATCCGAGCTAAATGGGATTCTTGTGACACATGAACATATAGACCATGTAAAGGGAATCGGCGTTCTGGCAAGAAAACATGGTGTGCCTATATACGCCACAGCAGGGACCATCATGGAGATGAAGAACATGTCATCTCTTGGAAGTATTGATGAAGGTCTTTTCCATGAGATACGCCCAGATGAAAAGATCTTGATAAACGATATAACTGTCGATCCTTCATCCATATGGCATGATGCCACAGATCCGGTGTGTTACAGCCTGTACGGAGATGGAAAAAAGATATCTATCGCAACAGATATGGGGAATTTTAACGATTATATAGTAGATAAACTTGACAACTCGGATATAATGGTAGTTGAAGCCAATCATGATGTGAGAATGCTCGAGGCGGGATCTTACCCATATTATCTCAAAAGACGTATTCTCGGCAATTATGGGCATCTGTCAAACGAGCTCTCAGGTAAGCTTATATACAGACTTCTCAACGATCACGTAAAGGGGATTTTGCTTGGACATCTGAGCAAGGAGAACAACTTTGAAGAACTGGCATACGAGACAGTCAAGCTGGAACTTGTCGACAACTCATTTGCAAGCGATGTAAGGGAATTTGGTCTGGCAGTTGCCAGAAGGGATGTGCCGATGGCTGCTATAGAAGCCTGATCTTAATATATTGATCAGAAAGCCTGAACGGTTTTTAAGGAGTAAAAAAGATGAGTCTGCTGAGACAGATATCATCATCAACAAGGAGGATAAATGAAATGAAGAAGAGAATCATAACTGTAGTAGGTAAGGACAGCGTGGGAATCACAGCTAAGGTATGTGTATATCTGGCAAACAACCAGATCAATATACTTGACATATCACAGACTATAGTTGCAGGGTATTTCAACATGATGATGGTGGTTGACACTCAGGAGTCATCAAAATCAACAGAGCTCATCGCTTCAGAGCTCGGTCAGATCGGAGACGAGATCGGAGTTCAGATAAAGGTACAGCACGAGAAGATATTTGAGACAATGCACAGAATTTAATAATACACAGTCAGACGACGGAAAAGAGGATATACATGATTAGCATAAATGAAGTAATTGAGACCAATAAGATGATCTCAGACATGAATTTGGATGTTCGTACCATCACAATGGGTATCAGTCTTCTAGATTGTGTAGGCGCAGATGTAGACGATACATGCACAAAGATTTATAACAAGATAACAACATATGCCAAGGATCTTGTGTCAACAGGTCAGGAGATATCAAGAAGATATGGCATTCCAATAGTAAATAAGCGAGTTTCTGTAACACCTATTGCGCTTGTGGGCGGTTCAGTCTGCAAGACAAGCGAGGATTTCGTCAAGATAGCAAAGGCTCTCGATAAGGCAGCAGATACTATAGGAGTAAACTTTATCGGCGGATATTCTGCACTTGTAAACAAGGGCATGACTCCTGCAGATGAGCTTCTCATCCGTTCAATCCCAGAGGCTCTCTCAACAACAGGAAAGGTCTGCAGTTCAATCAATGTCGGTTCAACAAAGACTGGTATTGATATGGATGCGGTAAAGCTTCTCGGAGAGATGATCAAGCACACAGCTGAACTCACAAAGGATGAGGACTCTATCGGATGTGCAAAGCTCGTTGTATTCTGCAATGCACCTGATGACAATCCTTTCATGGCCGGAGCATTCCACGGCGTTACAGAGGGAGATTGCGTAATAAATGTCGGTGTCAGTGGTCCTGGCGTCGTAAAGAAAGCTCTTGAGAAGGTGAGAGGAGAGAACTTTGAGATCCTTTGTGAGACTATCAAGAAGACAGCTTTTAAGGTTACAAGAGTTGGACAGCTTGTTGCCAAGGAGGCATCTAAGATGCTTGGCGTGCCATTTGGTATCGTAGACCTGTCACTTGCACCTACACCTGCCATTGGCGATAGCGTTGGTGAGATACTTGAGGAGATTGGTCTTGAGTATGCGGGAGCACCTGGAACAACAGCAGCGCTTGCACTGCTCAACGATCAGGTAAAGAAGGGCGGAGTCATGGCTTCATCATATGTGGGCGGACTCTCAGGAGCATTTATACCTGTATCAGAGGATCAGAGAATGATCGATGCCGTTTCAGCAGGTGCCCTTACACTTGAGAAGCTTGAGGCTATGACCTGTGTATGTTCTGTAGGTCTTGATATGATTGCAATCCCGGGTGACACATCACCGGCAACTATCTCAGGAATCATAGCGGACGAGATGGCTCTTGGTATGATAAACCAGAAGACTACAGCTGTCAGACTTATCCCTGTCATCGGAAAGGGGCTTGGGGATCAGGCTGAGTTTGGAGGACTTCTCGGATATGCACCTATCATGCCTGTAAACAGCTTTGCATGTGATAAGTTCGTCAACAGAGGTGGACGTATCCCTGCACCTATTCACAGCTTCAAGAACTAATTCTGATCGTGTATGGATATCGCGTATATGGATTATGGATATTTCATACGCATATCGATATAATAGATATAAACAGTGGATGCGCACGGAACTTCCGTATTTCGTGCGCATCTCTTTTGCTGTAATTGAATAAAAAGAAAAAATATTTAAGGAATTTATATATGAGAAAATTAGCGTTATCGGATGAGATACTGATGAAAGTTGAAAAACCCGCAAGATATATAGGTGGCGAATACAACAGTGTGATCAAGGAGAAGGACAAGATAGATGTTCGTTTCTGCATGTGTTTTCCCGATGTATATGAGATAGGAATGTCCCATCTTGGAATACAGATACTGTATGACATGTTCAACAGAAGGGAAGATACATGGTGTGAGAGAGTATACTCGCCATGGCCGGATCTTGATGCTGAGATGAGAAAACATGCCATACCACTTTTTGCATTAGAATCACAGGATCCTATAAAAGACTTTGATTTTCTGGGTATAACCCTTCAATATGAGATGTGTTACACGAATATTCTTCAGGTGCTCGATCTATCAGGTATTCCTCTGCGCACCAAGGACCGTAAGAAAGGGGACACACTTGTAATCGGTGGAGGCCCTTGCTCATATAATCCAGAACCTATTGCAGACTTTTTCGATATATTCTACATGGGTGAAGGTGAAGTATCGTATGATGAGTTGCTAGAACTTTACAAAGTCTATAAGCACTCCGACATGACAAGGCAAGAATTTCTCATAAAAGTGTCAAACATTCCGGGACTTTATGTGCCAGAGCTCTATGAGGTGACTTATCATGAAGATGGAACGATAGCCTCTTTTGGCCCGAAATTTGATGGTGTCCCGGCAACAGTTACAAAGACAGTGGTTATGGATCACAGCAAGGTGACGTATCCAGAAAAACCGGTCGTGTCATTTATGAAGCTCACCCAGGACAGAGTCGTGTTGGAGATCATGCGAGGCTGCATAAGAGGCTGTCGTTTTTGCCAGGCGGGAATGATATACAGACCGACAAGGCCTAAGAATGTAGATATGCTAAAGGGCTATGCTGAGAAGATGTTGGCAAGTACCGGACATGAGGAGATCACTTTCAGCAGTCTGTCATCCAGTGATTATGAAGATCTCCCTGAACTTACCGACTGCCTGATTGAGAAGATGGACAATGAGCACGTAAATATCTCGCTACCATCTCTGCGTATAGATGCTTTCTCACTTGATGTTATGAGCAAAATCCAGGATGTCAAGAAGAGTTCCCTCACATTTGCACCGGAGGCAGGAACGCAGAGACTCAGAAATGTCATAAATAAGGGGCTCACCAAGGAGGACATCATGAATGGTGCCCTGAAGGCATTCAAGGGCGGCTGGGACAAGGTAAAGCTTTACTTCATGATGGGACTTCCTACGGAGACTTATGACGATATTGCAGGAATCGCAGACCTGTCGGAGGAGATCACAGAACTGTTTTTCGCAAATATTCCGAGGGAAGAGCGAAATGGCAGAGTGATGGTCACAGCTTCTGCATCATATTTCGTGCCAAAGCCTTTTACACCATTCCAGTGGGCACCGATGATAAGACCTGAGGAATTTGTCAAGAGAGCTTACTTTGTGAAGGATAGATTTCGCGAGGAGAAGAACCATAAGAGCCTTAAATTCCAATACCATGAGGCAGACATAACAATACTAGAAGGACTTCTTGCAAGGGGAGATAGAAAACTCTGCGACGTCATATATGATGTCTACAGATCAGGACAGATATATGACGCATGGACAGAGTTCTTCAAAAAAGAAAACTGGGACAATTCCATGGCTAAGCACGGTCTTGACATTGATTTTTACACATACAGGGACAGAAATGTTGACGAGATCCTTCCGTGGGATTTCATAGATATAGGAGTTACAAGGGGATTTCTTGAGAGAGAGTGGGAGAATGCCCAGAATGAAAAGGTGACTCCTAACTGTAGACAGCAGTGCTCAGGATGTGGTGCGGCAAGATTTGGAGGAGGTGTGTGCTTTGAAAATAAGAATTAAATACTCCAAGCTTGGCAATCTGAAATTCATAGGTCATCTTGATGTTATGAGATATTTTCAGAAAGAGATAAGGAGGGCAGGTCTTGATGTAAGCTATTCAAAGGGATATTCCCCTCACCAGATAATCTCATTTGCAGCTCCTCTTGCCATGGGAATAACATCTGACGGGGAATACTTTGACGGTGAGTTTGAATCAGTCTCAACATCAAAGGCCATGATCGATGCCCTGAATGCCGTCTCTGTCGATGAGATGCATGTAACAGAGTGCGTCCTTCTTCCTGATGATGCAAAAAATTCCATGTCAGTAGTGTCTGCATCGGATTATGTGATCACATTTGAGGAAAAATGTTCCACTGAAGAAAAATCCAAATTGCTTGGCAGTGTGATGGATTTCATGGTGCAAAAAGAGATCGTGATACTCAAAAAGACCAAGAAAAGCGAACGTGAGGAGAATATTAAACCGGGAATCATGAAATGTGAACTTAGAGGTGACTCCATGTACATGCTTCTCTCGACAGGAAGCGAATACAATCTGAAGCCAGAGCTTGTCATGCAGGCACTCTATTCGTTTTCAGGCATTGAACATAACCAGTTTCATTACCATATACACAGGCTTGAAACATATATGGATTCCCCTAAGGGCGGTATCATGCCACTTTATCAGGCTGGAACATCATTTTGATGCTGCCTAATATGCAGCAATTCGACACACAGATCACATTTCAAATACATTTTACTTATTTGAAATTCAAAAAGTAATATATTAAATATCAAGGAAATAAAAATGAGAAAACTTGTTGTCACACACTATGAAAATAAAATACTTCAGGCAACCATTCACGATGGAAAAGTCACAGACCTGAATCTGTCTGAAAATGATACTGTTCTCGGCAACATATATGTGGGAAAGGTTGCGAATATAGTAGACAATATAAATGCGTGTTTTATCGACTACGGAGATAAACTGCCATGCTATTACAGCCTTGATGACAATGACATCATATATGCCGATGGGAAAGAACACACCAAGCTCAGGATCGGCGATGATGTGGTCGTACAGATCAGCAGGGATGCTGTCAAGACAAAGAATCCTGTCGGATCCTCCGAGCTTACCATCAGGGGCGAATATTCTGTAGTTCATACCGGAAACCAGATTGGAATATCAGGCAAGATAAGTAGCAGAAAACTCCGGGATGATCTAAAAAAACTGGCAAAGGAAACTCTTCCGGACAATATGGGTTGTATTATCAGGACAAACGCGGCAGGTGCAGAACACGACGTCATAAAAAAGGAGTTAAATGATCTTGCCGGCAGACTTGAACAGATATTAAAGGCGGCGACTACAAGAAAGTGTTTCTCATGTCTGTTCAGGAATCCACCTGAATATATAGAAAACATTACTCTTATCGGAAGCCAAAAGATAGATGAGTTTGTGACCGATGATCTGGATATATTCAATGTATTTAATGAATACTCCGGCAAAAAAGGTCTTTGTGATATAAATGCAGTTCTGTATTCCAATGATAATTGCCCACTTTCGGCAATATATAACCTGAAAAAAGAAGTCGAGGGTGCACTTAAAGAGAGAGTATGGCTCAAATCGGGGGCTTATCTCATAATCCAGCAGACAGAGGCTATGGTGGTTGTGGATGTCAACACAGGTAAATCTGTTTCAGGAAAGGATATGTCACAGCATATCCTGAAGGTCAATACTGAGGCGGCGGTTGAGACGTGTAGACAGCTAAGACTCAGAAATCTGTCCGGAATCATAGTCATAGACTTTATCAACATGAAAAATCCTGATGACATATACAAGATTCGCGATGTACTCATAAAAGAGTTGGCAGATGATCCGGTTCCAGCAAAGTATGTCGATATAACAAAACTAGGCCTCATCGAGCTTACAAGAAAGAAACTTAAGAGACCGCTCCATGAAATGCTTATTTAAAGATGTTTATCTTAGTAAAAAATATTGTAAAAATATATCTGAAAATTATTGACAAATAACCACCTTGATGGTAGATTATATGAGTATGCCGCACAGTTAGGTATAAGTGTGTTAACAGACACCACCAAAACTGGCGAGTTTGATTAAGGAGGTATTAACCATGTACGCAATTATAGCAACAGGCGGTAAGCAGTACAAGGTAGCTGAAGGAGACGTAATCAAGGTTGAGAAGCTCGCAGCAGAGGCTGGAAGCGAAGTAACATTTGATGATGTTATCTTAGTAAGCACTGATTCAGACGTTAAGTGTGGAGATGCAGTTGCTAATGCATCTGTAACAGCATCAGTAGTTGGTGAAGGCAAGTCTAAGAAAGTTATTGTTTACAAGTACAAGAGAAAGACTGGCTATCACAAGAAGAATGGTCACAGACAGTCATATACTAAGGTTGAGATCAAAAAGATCAACGCTTAATTATTGATTGTATCGATTATAAGACATGATTGATGTAGTTATTTATCAGAACAGCAATTCGGATTATATAGGATTTAAGACGAATGGACATGCCGGTTATGATGATCCAGGACATGATATCGTATGCAGTGCAGTGTCTGCTATTGCGATAACTATTTTGAACTCTATTGAAGAACTTTCAGATGTGAGTTTCACACTAGATTGCGATCAGGAGAGTGGCAATATGGATTTCATGTTCAAGGAGTCACCTGATATCAAAGCACAGACTCTGATACAGGCATTTGTCATCGGTATATCTGGAATTGAGGAATCCTATGGCGATTATATTTGTATGACCTTTAAGGAGGTGTAATTGACATGATGAAGATGGAACTTCAGTTTTTCGCTCATAAGAAAGGTGTAGGTTCTACAAAGAACGGCAGAGACTCAGAGTCCAAGAGACTTGGTGCTAAGAGAGCTGACGGTCAGTTCGTAAAGGCTGGTAACATCCTTTACAGACAGCGTGGAACAAAGATTCACCCAGGTCTTAACGTTGGTATCGGCGGAGATGACACACTGTTTGCTACAGCTGATGGTATCGTTAGATTTGAGAGAAAGGGTAGAGACAAGAAGCAGGTTTCTATCTATCCAGTAGTTAACGAGTAATATTGGATATATATAAGTAATACTATCAAGAGACTGGAGTAATTTTTATTATTCCAGTCTTTTTTTACAGACAAAAGTGCAGATATAGGGTATACTATGAAATAGTGTGCAGATATGTATCTGTAGAACTTGACACAGACAATTAAGACATTAAATTAAGATATTGAATTAAGACACTGAATATTCGGTAGAGAATATCTGACACAGAAAGGCGGTATTGTATGTTTGCCGATAGAGCCAGAATATATGTGAGATCAGGTAAGGGCGGTGACGGACACGTTTCATTTCGAAGAGAAAAATACGTGCCAAACGGCGGTCCTGACGGCGGAGATGGGGGCAATGGCGGAGACGTCATATTTGTTGTCGACGAGGGAATGAATACTCTTACTAATTATAGACACGTAACAAAATACAGAGCCGGAGACGGCGAAGAGGGTGGCAAGAAGAACTGCCATGGCAGCAACGGTGCCGACATAGTACTCAAGGTTCCACCTGGAACTGTTGTAAAGGATTCCGAGACAGGGAAAGTCATACTTGATATGGCATATAAGAAAGAACCTGTAGTATTTTTAAAGGGCGGACACGGTGGACGTGGAAACAGAACGTACGTTACATCCACCATGCAGGCTCCAAAATATGCACAGCCGGGACAGCCTGCAAAGGAACTCACGGTCGATCTGGAACTTAAGTGTATCGCGGATGTAGGCCTTGTTGGATATCCAAGTGTTGGAAAGTCAACATTTCTTGCCAGAGTGACAAATGCGCGTCCGAAGATTGCAGCGTACCACTTTACAACACTTGTTCCAAATCTTGGTGTTGTAGACCTCGGTGACAAGAACGGATTTGTCATAGCTGATATTCCAGGAATCATAGAGGGCGCCTCGGAGGGAACAGGTCTTGGCCTGCAGTTTCTCAGACATATTGAGAGAACAAAGGTTATAATTCATATCGTTGATGCAGCCTCAGTTGACGGCAGAGATCCTATCAACGACATACATGTCATCAATGAGGAGCTCAAGAAATACAACAAAGACATAGAGAACAGACCACAGGTCATAGCTGCAAATAAAGTCGATCTGCTCGATGATATTGGATATGAGACAGTTATAGAGATGCTGAAGGAGGAATTTCCCGAGGATCAGGGATATAAGATATTCCCTATATCTGCAGTGTCAGGAAAGGGCATAAATGAGCTCCTGTGGTATGTCAACGACCTTGTCAAAGCATCTCCTAGAGAGATCATTGAATTTGAGCCTGAGATAGATCTGTCCATGCAGGATGATCCAGAGCTTCCATTTGAGGTCAGAAAGTCAGACGAAGAGGAAGGCGTATACATCGTCGAGGGTCCTCGTATCGAGAAGATGCTCGGTTACACCAACCTTGAATCAGAGAAGGGATTTGACTTCTTCCAGAAGTTCCTCAGAGACAATGGAATTCTCACACAGCTTGAGGCACTTGGCTGCGTAGATGGAGATACAGTCAGAATGTATTTCCTTGAGTTTGATTATTATAAGTAAAATAAGTAAAGGAGATGGCTGCTTTCGTGGCAGTCAGATATGATAAATGAACAGCAAACAGAGAGCATATTTAAAAGGGCTGGCACAGACTACTCAGCCTATACTCAACATAGGAAAGTCATCACTCACACCTGAATTTACAGCATCGGTTGCTGAGGCACTTGAAGCTAGAGAGCTTGTCAAGATCTCAGTTTTAAAGAATTGTCTCGATGATCCGAAAGAGATCGCATCTATGCTCAGTGAGAGAACGCACTCAGAAGTCGTACAGGTCATTGGCAGAAAGATCGTTCTGTACAAAGAATCAAAGGAACGCAAGAGGATTGAGCTTCCTTAAGCTTATTCATAAGATATCGATTATATTGCAGCATTTTGCATTATATTTGAAACTAATAGGAGAGTTTTTATGGATACACGGTTTTCTAAGCGCATCGGTATACTTGGGGGGACTTTCAACCCGATACACTACGGTCACATTGAACTTGGAATACAGGCTCTGTCCCAGTTTGATCTGGATAAAGTTCTCGTGATGCCAAACAATAAACCGGCATATAAGGATGTGACATCTGAGATAGCTGCAAGTCATCGTATAGAAATGATAAAGCTTGCAATATCAGATATTCCGGGACTTGAGTATTCTGATTTTGAAATTAGCCGTCCAGGGATCACATATACTTCAGATACCCTTGAAGCCCTACATTCATTATATCCTGATGTTCACTGGTATTTTATAATGGGCGGTGACTCGGTAATGTATTTCGATAAGTGGTTCAGACCGGATGTGATAGCTCGTCTGGCAACCCTTATCATCACCACAAGAAGCGACACGCCAGCAGAGTCTGTTGCCGGCAAGATAGCAGATCTCAGATCTATGTATCCATATGCTGATATACGAACTGAGACAATACATGAGTATGACGTATCCTCAAGTCAGATAAGGGCAAATGTGAAAACAGGGCTCCCTATTGACGATGACGTGCCTGCTACAGTGAAGGATTATATACTTCAGAATCATTTATACGAAACAGGAGAGAGAACATGAACAGACCTGAGATGAGGGAAAGACTTCAGAATAAACTTACAAAAAAAAGATTTGAACACTCTCTTGGTGTAGAGTATGTATCAGGTTGCCTGGCTATGGTTCATGGTGCCGATGTCGAAAGAGCACTGACCGCAGGACTTCTTCACGATTGCGCCAAGTGTCTGTCAGCGGAGGATAAGCTCGCCAAATGTAAGAAGCACGAGCTTCCTATAAGCAAGGTAGAGTTCGAAAATCCTGAACTTCTTCACGCCAAGCTGGGAGCTTTTTATGCTCGTGAAAAATATGGTGTAGAAGACGATGATATTCTTTCAGCCATTGAATTTCACACAACGGGCAGACCAGCCATGTCGCTTCTTGAAAAGATAGTGTTCGTAGCAGATTATATCGAACCGAACAGAAGGGCACTTCCAGAGATCGAACAGATACGACGGGAGGCATTTACGGATATCGATGTATCGGTGGTTCATATACTCAGAAACACGCTAAGCTATCTAAGCAACGAAAATTGCGGCAGCACCGACGAAATGTCTGTAATGACATATAACTACTACGTCAGCCAGACTGATGAAAATAAAGCGAAATAGCAGCGTATATAAGCATAAAATACATATTTGATATTCCGGGGAGGAGCCATATGACAGATTCAAAAACAAATTTAATAATAGACTCTAAAAAAGATTCAAAGACAATGCTGAAAATCACATGTGCCGCATTGGAAGATAAGAAGGCTTTTGATATCAAGATCATAGATATAAGTAAGATCTCAACACTTTGTGATTATATTGTCATCGCTGACGGTACAAACAAAAAACAGGTTCAGGCGCTCTGCGACAACGTGGAGGACGAGATGAGAGAAGCGGGATACAATCATAAAGGAGTGGAGGGATACTCCGAAGGTGGATGGATTTTACTAGATTATTATGATATAATTATTCATATATTTTCAGAGGAATCCAGAAGATTCTATAACATTGAAAAGATATGGAATGATGGGGAAACAGTTTCATTAGACAGCTTAGACTGATTTATTATTTGGGGATTATAAAATGGAGAGTAACAGACTATTAAGCGATAATTATATCAAAATCAATCATATTGCGTCCAAATGTATGAGACTATTTGTCATACTCATACTTCTTTACTGGGTTTTCACATACATCGGAGGTCAGTGCAACTTTGTTATTCTATGTTCCTGCATGGGCGTTTGTTGTATACTGGCTCTGACACCGACGGTTTTCATCGATATGCTCAAGAACAATCAGGGTAAATGCATCAAATATATAGTTATAGCCCTTGCTGTTCTTATCTGTACTATACTCAGCACGACATTATCATATACGGCAATGATTGTCTGGATATTTCCAATGCTTGTTGCATCCCTGTATTATAACAAGACTATGGTTTTGTATACAGCTCTTTTGTCTACACTGGGAGTATTCGGAGCTGATATAGCAAATTACCGTCTGTGTGATCTGGTGATCCCTCCAGTTCATGCTGATTTTGCGGACAATATGATACTCTTTATTGCTCCGTGTGTAATTGCAATATTCCTCATGTCGTTCGTATCATACTTTATAGTATCGAGAAATTCATCTATGTTGAACAATGTTATCGAACATTCTGAGGAGGTTAAGACAAATCAGAAAGAGCTCATATATGCATTTGCAGAGCTCTCAGAGAGCAAATCCAAATCAACTGGAGAACATATTAAGAGAGTTGCGAAATACATGGAAGTGCTCGGCAAGGCATCTGGCTTTGACGATGACTATGTAGATATGTTATCAACGGCTGCCATGATGCATGATATAGGTAAGCTGATGATCAGTGAGGAGATTCTTAACAAACCATCAAGGCTTACAGAAGAGGAATTTGCAATCATGAAGAGTCACGTTCTCTATGGGGATGCACTTTTATCCAAATGTCCTGGACAGATCCTTCAGATCGCAAGAACTATTGCCAAGGAACATCATGAGAAGTGGGATGGCTCTGGATACCTTCATATGAAAGGCGAGGAGATTGCATACATAAGCAGACTTATGGCTGTCTGTGACGTATTTGATGCACTTACCTCAGCCAGATACTATAAGAAAGGCTGGTCGATGGAAGAGGCGTATACAGAAATCGTAAGCCAGAGTGGCAAACAGTTTGATCCAAAGGTTGTGCTTTTGTTCCAGGCTCATTTTAAAGAATTTAAACAGATAGCAGAACAGAATGCCGATAAACATATCTACTAACTTTATGCATCCTTGGATGTTTCCTTTATCATAATAAGAGCCTTTTGTATAATATCAATTATTATACAAAAGGCTCTTATTAGTTATTACATCTGTCTGAAAAGTCCTATAACTTTTCCAAGAATATCACAGTGTTCAACAATGATTGGATCCATATAATCATTCTCCGGCTGAAGTCTTATATGTCCGTTCTCCTTGAAATAGCGCTTTACAGTAGCCCCATCCTCTATAAGAGCAACCACAATGTCTCTGTTTGAAGCGGAAGAGCACTGTTCAACTATAAGCAGATCTCCGTCATTTATTCCTATGTTGATCATACTTTCGCCCTTAACTCTGAGCATAAATGTCTGATTGTTCGTGTTATGTATGTACTCTGGTGGAACAGGGAAATAATCCATTATATTCTGTGTGGCCAAAATAGGCTGTCCTGCAGCAACCTGACCAACAATAGGTATATTGACAACCTCACGTCTTGAAAGGGCGAAATCATCATCTATAATCTCTATAGCCCTTGGTTTGGTTGGGTCGCGCCTGATATATCCATTCTCCTCGAGAGATGCGAGATGAGCGTGCACGGAAGATGTAGATTTAAGTCCTACAGCCTTGCATATCTCCCTTACTGAAGGCGGATAACCCTTGCTGAGCTGTTCCTCCTTGATATATTCCAGAATCTCGTTCTGTTTATCTGATATCTTTCCTTTTCCCATAAGAAATCCTCCATTACATGATAATCTAATTAAATGTTAATCTAACCGATGATCAATTATTAATTTTCTTAATCAGTAATTTTATAATAGCACATATGTTCTTGTATTGCAAACTAATGTTCTTATGAGTAAAAAAATGGACAGTATTTAGTGCATAATGAACCTAGACATGTGAGATGGATCCAATCACAAAAACTACAAAAACAATATATCGTACAAATGTTCGAATAAACTATTGACATCAAAACATGTGTTCGATATAATACTAACATGATCAAAACAAACATACGTTCAGGAGGGATTTATTATGAATAAACTTTTCAATATAATAAGCAGCAAGAAGATAAGTATAATAATCACGATCATCGTGATATCAATTTTATATCTGGCCGTCACACACAAGGATGCTTCAGAGGCGGACGCAACCAACGCAAGCACAAAATATTATACATGTATAAGCATCAAAGCTGGAGACTCCCTTTGGAATATTGCAGATGAGTATATGACAGACGAATATGTATCTAAGCAGGAATATATTGATGAGGTGGTATCAATCAACAAGCTGGATGATGAGTCTTCTATAACAGCTGGATGCAATCTTGTAGTTCCTTATTACAAAGTATCAGAATTCAACTAGTAACTAATTAACTGATAAGCAAGCAGCTATAAAGCATTCAACTAAATCTAAAATAGCAATCGGGGATGAGAGTATGCAGGAACTTGATAATACATCAATAGTCACAAAGTTCCAGCATACTCAATTTTTGTTTTGCTTGATGTTTTATTTGAGATAAAACTATTCGCAAAACTCTCTGTTTTTCGTAATAGATACGCCCGCATTTTTTCAGTAAAGATGCGTCTAGTTACGTTGAGTAGCAAGGGCATAGGAATTTTTCACATCTTCTAAATATTAACTATAAACTATGTGTTATTATTTAGGAGGTTTTTTTTATGGTAAACAATTCTAACGAACAGATCAGTTGTCTTTTTAAAGGTCGCTTTTTCAAAGTGGCAGAATCCAAAGAAACAATGTTAGACAAGAAAACAGGAGAAGTTAATCACTATTATTCTATGGTGCTCAGCAACGGAGTTAGGACGTTTGGTTGTACCTGTGGTGAAAACTCAGATCTTGTGAAGGTTGACCTGTTTAAACCTTGCATGATGTATATAGATGTTGTTGAGAAGAACGGCATCCAGAAACTTAAGGTTGTTAAGGCAGACACTGCCGATGGTAAAGGTGGTGTAAGTGATGGTAAGTAAAACGTTTGTGTCGGCTAGTTCCTTGATGGAGGTGTATAAATGTACTTGTGAGAGAGCAAAAGAAGATTTTATGTCTTTGCTTGGTGCTTGTGCAGAGAACGTTATTGAACGTGGCAATAACTTTGCTTATCTCATGGGACAAGTTGAACTTTTGGAAATATTGCTTGATGGTATATACCCTAAAGAACTTTTGAAGGAGATCAAAGGTCCTTTGGATAGTATAGAAAATATTAGTATAAGGGGGTGACGTCTATGACATTTGAGGCAATAACAACCGCTGTTGGTAATCTTGGCACTGTGTTAACAACAACACTCGGCACTATTGCAGATAATGCTATGCTTATGATTATGATCGCTGTGCCAGTCGTTGGTGCTGGCTGTGCTGTCTTTGGTAAGCTTATCAAGGCAGCTAGAAAGTAATTTTGCTTTCTTGTTTGTTGTGAATATGTAAGAGTAGGGTGTTGGGCGTACACCCTATTTTTATATAAAGGTTTGGGAGGTGTAAAGTGAAAATTAAAATAAATACTCATAGATTTGTGTATCAAATGGCTTGTGTTTTCTTGGCTGTTCTGATAATGTTCTGTGTGTTTTCTCCGCGGCTTTCAGTGCGTGCTGCTGATGCTGATGTGGGTTCTGATTATCAAAATTATGTAGTATTTAAGGACTCTTTGTCTAGAACTGGTTATATGTCATATTATGATCATAGTTCTGAAGATTGGCTTTTTCCTACATATTGTAAAGTTAAAAAAGATTTAACTATAGCAGATTTATCAGGCACAAAAATTTCCTGGTATAACAACCCTAATAATAATAATACTATTCTCTCTAATTATTGGAATGATTTTCTTTCTCGTTCCGGTATATCTGATTTTGATATGTATTGTATTGTTGCAGCTACTGCCTCTACATGGCAAGATGGTGGAATGTCAACAGGCGTTAAAACATACAGAAATATAGATGCATGGTATGTTCTTGTTCCGTCTGGTGCAAAGGTATGTTGGGGGAAAAGCACTGAAAATCCTGTAGAGGATGGTTTTTGGAATCAGGGTTTTATCAAACTTGCTATTGATGCGCAAGGCTTTTTTGCTTTTAAGGCTTCAAGATGGAACAATGAAGATTTTACATATGCTTCGTATTGTTACGGTTGGGGCGATTATTCAACCTCTAATAATTCAGCAAACTCTGAACCTATGAAAAAACAGGATGATGTAAATATTATTACTCTTGAAAATCGTCATGAAAAAGGCAATGCGCCTTTTATTTTTACTAATATGGCTTCTGTCAATGTGACCGGTTGGGGCGATTGTGCAAATATGATCAAGTTCGTTAAGGGTGATAAGTCGGTAGCAACAAATGCAGATAGTTCATGGACAGAGAAAAAAGAGGGCTGCGACTCTTTCGGCTGGGATAGCTTTGATTGCTCTCTTACGCGATCAACAGATGGCTTTGTGTTTAATTCGGATTATGCATATGACAGTTACACTAAAATGACCGCAAGTCCAGAGGACTATCAGGTTATGCTACAGTTTACCTTGCGTAGTACATATGAGGTAAAAAATTCTGTTTTTCAGGATCAGTCATGGAGTACGGAACGGATGTTTTATAATTTATCTCCGAATCATTTGCGATCACTTAGAATCAATGGTAGTCATATAAAATTCATTAATTCCACTAGTGGTAATGGTGATGAACAAGGAACTACTTCTACTGGTGTCGCTTTAGGGGAATCGGCAATTACTCCTATAGAAACTGTTGCGGCTTTGCTAGGCGGTAATGCTGGAGATATCGTTCGTGTTGGTACATGTGATATATACTGTACGGTAATGCTCTATAAACTAGGCGGTAATGCTGGGTATTCTTCGGATGTTAGAACATTTAAATGGGATTTTTCGACTTTAACTAAAACTGATTTGTCCTCAAGGACAAATGTTGTAACAGAGGGGGAGGGAACTGATAAGAAAGTCACTCAGGTTGTTGGTAATGATGACGGTAAGACAGTTATTAATATAACTGTGAACGGTGGAAACGGCGGAAACGGTGGTAGCGGTGGAAACGGTGGTAGCGGCGGAAACGGTGGAAACGGTGGTAGCGGTGGTTCTGGCGGTGGCTCTGGTACTGGTGTTGATGATGATAATAGTAAGTCTTTTTGGGGTATACTTGCGGCTATTGTGGCATTTTTTAAAGCATTGCTTGACGGTGAAAATGGGCTTTTTCCTGTCATTGCTGCATTTTTTGATTTTATACCAGCATCATACTGGACTGTTGTGATAGGCATTGTCGTTATTATCGCCGTAATATCAATTTATAAGTTGCTGAAAAAGTCGTAAAAAAGGGGGAATTTGAATGATAGACGCTGTAAAAAGTATAGCCAAGGTTATTTTTGATACTGTGAAGTATAAATTTGATGCTGGTGGTGTGTCGTTCTCAATCTGGAACATAGTTATGACTTTTTTAGTATGTGAATTAGTCGGGTATCTTTTGTATATGTTTATTGTTAAGATTTCGGAGGATGACAACTAACAAAAAGACTGGTTTTATTTACCAGCCTTTCTGTTTCTCCGTATTCCCCATATGACTATTGTTATTATTATCGCTATCGGTATGGCTAATATAATGCATGTTGCTAATATTACCCATATTATTGGTGATTCCATTATTATTCCGTTCCTCCTTTTTTTTATGGGTGAAATCAATTATAAGGCATAAGGAAAAATAAGTAATGAGGTGGTTTTATTTACCAGCCTTTTTGTTTCTCCGTATTCCCCATATAGCTATTATTATTCCAGCAATTGCTGGTAATAAGAAAATTGCTATTAACATTGTCCACCAGGTCATGCTAAAAAACTCCTTTCGTAGTGTTGGGATAATTATAAAGCATAAGGAAAAATAAGTAAATAATGAGGTGATTATATGTGTAAAGAAAATTGTGATAAATGTTTACAGGATGAAAGTTGTTGTAATGGTGTATTTGCCCCTCTTGTTGAGTCTTGCCGCGATGAATGCATCCACGCTGATGAATGTGGTTGTGAGGGGATGTGCCAGTTTTATGAAATAGAGGAGTGATAATATATGGCGTTACTTTGCATGATCGTTTTTATGGTTGGCTCACTGCAGCTTATTAAAGAGTATCGGGAGTTCAATGAATTTAAGCGCGACGAAACAACGTTTAATGAGTATAAAAATAAGGAGGAAGAATATCTTGAAAACAAAGTACAAGGTGATGATTTTGATTGGTAGTACGTTAGTTGTAGCTTTTAGCCTGTGGCACTTGTGCCATATTGGTATCACTGCTCAGGCGGCAGAGTATCAGTCGGGTATCATTGGAGCTGTTCAGGTGGCTACACCAGGAGATGCAAATTTTCAGAATGTAACAAGAGATATAACAGATGTATATAAGGTCCTTGTGCTGATTGCTATAGAATTTATGTTCTGGATTCTCTGGAATATAATTCGTACAGTATCAAGGATATTGACAGACTTTAAAAAATTTTAGGAGGTAAGCTTATGGATAAAATGATATTGGATATTTATTCAAATGGAGATCTATACATGATGGCAGCAAAGATATTTTGCTGGATGATAATATTGCTTTTTATCGCTGTTGTTCTCGGATGCTTTAGGGGGATGCGCTTATGATGATGTTTATTATTATAGTCTGCTTGATTGTATTTATATGGGTATATGTGCCTATTATCCCCTTTACAATAAAGCATTTTTATCACATCGTGACGAACGGGGCAGTAGATATATACAAGTATTTTAAATATAAGAAATACAATGAATGTAAAGATTACGGACGTATATATATGATTACGGCATACCGTAATAAAGTCTTTGGTTCTGGTAAAACCCTTGATATGACAATGGTCGCCCGCCGGATATTTAACAAATACGATGGTCTACCTGTCTGGTCTGAAGATAAACAAGAGTTTGTGACACAGCATATACATCTAATATCTAATGTGGAACTTTTGGACGTGCCATATACTCCGTTCGTCTCTGCAGAGCAGATGAAGAATGTCACCCAGGAGGAACAGGACGTGACTATCTTTGTTTTTGACGAGGTTGGCGCGATTTGGAATAGCAGAAATTACAAGGATAACATATCTACAGAGCTACTGAAAAGATTGTTACAGGTGCGTAAAAATAAAATCGGAATAATCTGTACTGCTCAGCGTTTTAAGTTTGTCGATGCGCTTTTAAGGCAGATCACTGGGTCTTTGTATTGCATTAATAAAATGTGGCGTATCTTGTCGATCAGAGAGTTTGACGCTGTGAGTTTCGAAAACTGCGATAATGTGGATATGCTGAAGCCACTGTCAAAGTCATACAAATTTGTATTTGATAAAGACTATGCAGCGTACGACACTAGCGCTATTGTTGACGATCTGAAAAAGAAAGACATGTTGACAGATGCGGAAATCTTAGCCGCTCAAGGTGTAATCGAACCTAATATTGATTTTGCGACAGGTATCAAAAAACGATATAGAAAACGCAAAAGGTAGTGATGCGTGCGGCTTAAGCCGCCGCACACGTCCAGCTATACTTTAACGTGCGCTTATACATAATTAATAAGTGCTGTTAGCAGAGTGATCGCATCACTCTGGTAATTATAAACATGTTCACAGTGCGCTGCCTGTCAAGGCCTAAAGGCTCTGCCGTGCCTTGACAGGCGGCGTGCTGTGTACTACGTGCGTGGAGGTAAAACATGAAATATATACTTTCAATCCTTAATCAATTGTTACGGCTTGCCAATAACTTAATAAAGCTTGCAAGTCGCATTGTAAAGTAGAATTACTTGACGTGAAATCCCCTATGTCTAATAGTGGGATTTCATTTCCAAATGGAAAAAATGAAAGGAGTAGAGAACTGCATGAGATACGGTTTGATATACGAAAAAACAGGCTTTCAGAATATGGAAATGACATATAGTGTTGACATGGTTAGATACGCTTTTGCATTTGATAAGACAGCTTGTTGTTCGCTTTCAAAAGATATGCAACATCTATATGACTATCTGAGTGATAAGATAAGAACAGACCTTTATAAAACTTCCAGATCATTTGGATATAAAGACTTGTTTACATTCTCGTCCGATTATGACGATAGGGATAGCAGCGTTATAACGGTTGGAATTGGACTAAACGGAGTAAATAGAGACGATGCATTTAAGTGCTTTCTGGAGTTTAATCCTAACAAGGTTGATGCAGATATACTGTGCATGGTTGTTGATGCATTGCATCCAAACTGTACAAAGCATTGGTTAAAGTTAGTCCGTTGGGATTTAGCGGTTGATATACCAGTTCAGAGGTCGCAAGCTTGCTTTTACAAGGACAGGAGAGATTATGCGTATTATAAAAGTGCAAGGAAGGGAGTCACAACCTATCTTGGACAGCGTAATAAAGAGGGATTTACAAAACTGTACGATAAAACGCTTGAATCAGGACTTGCGGAAAATCTTACAAGACTGGAAATAACGTTCGGAGAAATGGACTTGCCAACGATGCCACAGGTTTATATTGATACAAACAGTCAAGAAGAGTTGCTCCTTAATCTGTCTGGAACAAATAGAGTCCTTGCGTTGTTGCTGAACCAGCTTGATACTGGAGACTTTGAAACATATTATAATATGCTTAATTACAAACTTAAGAAAAAGCTTGAACCATACGTGAAGCATGGAGTTAGGCTTGAATATGATTTTAAAGTCATTTATAGCTTGATGATGAGGCTCAAGGCTCTTGAGAAGAATTTTGATTTAAGTAGCGACTGGCACAATATAAAATTCATGGATGAAGAAAGTCCGTTCGACAAAGGAAATTAATCAAAGAGTGAGGGCAGGTATCTATTTGAAAAATATGTGTTTTGCGAATAAAGGTACGCAGGAATGTAAAAAAGATGTTGACACCGTAGCAGAGGGGTGGTAATATCCTAGACAAGAAGATGTGTTTTATTCGCAAAACTCAGGTTTTACGAATAAAGTATAGCAAAGAGAATCTATTTATGCTATACTTTAAATATGTTAGATATGTTTTACAAGGAGGTCACATCTATGGCAAAGGCCTATAGCAAACAGATGGATGAAAATAACATATTGTTGCTCAGGGAAATATTATCAGAACTTCCACAATATGTGACGATTACATTTCGCGGAATCGAGAACACAACATCCACACGAACAAGACTTGGATATGCAAGGGATATAAAGATATTCTATGAATTTCTGTGCGAACACAATCCATACTTTAATGGTAAAACTCCAAAAGATATAAAAACTGATGATCTCAGCCGGCTTGAAGCTGAAGACATCGAAGAATTCCTTGATGCCATGCGTTTATACGAGAAAAACGGGCGTACATACACCAATGGCGAACAAGCGTTAAAGCGCAAATTATCGGCGTTAAGAGTTTTTTTTGCCTACCTATATAAGAACAACCGTATTGACTCAAACGCTGCAGAAAAGGTTGATATGCCCAAGATACATGAAAAAAAGATCATCCGCATGGAGCCAAACGAAGTTGCTGATTTTCTCGACAACGTTGAATATGGTGACGGCCTGACTGAACGCCAGAAAAAATATCACGAAAAGAATAAAGTTCGAGATTTGGCTCTTTTGTCACTCATGCTTAGCACAGGTATGCGTGTATCAGAATGTGTGGGTATTGATATACACGACATCGACTTTGATAATATGCGTATAAAAATAATACGAAAAGGTGGAAAGGAAGCTTTTGTATATTTCAGCGATGAAGCATGCGAAGCTCTAATAAAATATCTAGAAGAAAGGAAAAAACTTGTGCCTGAATCAGGACATGAGAATGCTCTTTTTCTCTCATCGCAGTTAAAAAGGATCTCTGTCAGATCAGTTGAGAATATTGTGAAGAAATACTCTCTCACCTCTGTTCCGCTCAAGCACATAACACCGCATAAATTGAGGAGCACATTTGGCACCGAACTTTACCGGGCTACGGACGACATATATCTTGTGGCAGACGTACTTGGACATTCAGATGTAAATACTACACGTAAGCATTATGCTGACATGGATGAGGACAGAAAAAGGCGATTCAGGAATGAAGTTCAGTTGCGCGAAAAACGTCCTGTAGTCAATGAGGACTTAGACAGAGCTCGAACTCCTCAAAACGTGCAGAGTGAAACAAATCAGGAAAAAATTGATAACAAAAAGCAAGAATAATTTACAATAATAGTATTATGTCAACAAGGAGCTTAACTAATGAAAATTCAGAAACTTTTATCATACACAAGACGTGCTGTGACAGATTACAATATGATCAGTCCGGGTGACCGCATTGCCATAGGAATATCCGGGGGCAAAGACAGCCTTACATTGCTGTATGCCATGGCAAAGCTGAAGAAATTTTATCCAATACCATTTGAGCTCGAGGCCATAACCGTTGACCTTGGTTTTGAAGGCTTTGACACATCAGAACTCAGAGAATATTGCGAATCTCTTGATGTACGATATAGCGTATGTAAAACTCAGATAGGCGAAATTATATTTGATTATAGAAAAGAGTCAAATCCATGTTCTCTCTGCAGCCGGATGAGAAAAGGCGCTTTCAACGACTGTGCAGTCAGTCTAGGATGTAACAAGATCGCTTATGCCCACCACAAAGATGATGTGATTGACAGTTTTCTCATGTCGATGCTCTACGAAGGACGCATACACACCTTCTCCCCAGTAACACATCTTGAGAAAACTGGTGTAACACTCATTAGGCCCCTTATATACGTTTTGGAAGGCGAAATAAGAGCGTTTGCCCGTGCAAATGCACTCCCAGTATGCAAAAATCCTTGTCCGGCTGACGGCGTTACAAAGCGTCAGGAGAGCAAGGATATAATTGATGAGTTAAAGGTACGAGTTCCTGATGTAAAAGACAGGATATTTTCATCTATTGAAGGTGCAGGGATCGATGGATGGGTGAGACATTAGAGAGTTATTCCGCGGAAATCTATCGATTAAATTCAAATAAAAAAGAGGTAATCAGCCTCTATGTGTAATATATGTGTATGATAAACATCATATACATTAATTAAATATGGAAACACATAACCAGGCTGATTGCCTCTTTATTATATTTTTGCATGAATTTTTATACATGCAAGTTATTTTGATCGATAATTCTGATCAATAATTGTTTACAATGTCATAGAGCAGATCAATGGTCTTATCTATACCATACTTTGATGTGTTGATACAGATATCATACCCCTTCATCTCACCCCAGCGCTTTGATGTATAATAGTTGTAATATGACGCTCTGGCCTTATCCTCTTTCTTGATCATATCCTTTGCCTTTGACTCACTGATATTGTACTTCTTCGCTATTCTGGCAGCTCGATCCTCCATGTCTGCATACAGGAATACGTTGACAACATTGTCAAGATCTCTGAGGGCATAATCTGCACATCTGCCTACAAACACACATGAACCGTCTTTCTCAGCCAGGTTCTTGATTGTGTCAAAAGCTGCAAGGAAAACCTTGTGATTGAGTGGAAGTTCTGTCGAACTGCCAAATCCAAGGGAATATGGATCCATGACCAACGAATATAAGAAACTGTTTGTAGGTTTCTCATCAAAGCTGTCGAATATCTCTTCGCATATCCCACTGTCCTTAGCTGCTTCCTTGAGCAGTTCCTTATCATAAAATGGAATGTTCATTTTTTCAGCGAGCGCCTCACCTATCTGCTTTCCGCCGCTTCCAAACTGTCTTCCTATAGTAATTATCTTCTTTTCTGCCATAATAACCACTCCCATCTTCTTGTAATATTTATATGTCCAATATGCCAATTATATATGACTTATGTACAAAATACTTAAAATCTTATATGTGTTATTATAACATTTATACAATAAAGTGTAAATAAAAAAGTATAGACAATTGACTGTTGTTTGCAACAATTGTCTATACTAAGGTGTATGCTGAGTTATTTTAATTTCTCAAGAACCGCTTTAAAATACTCCGGCAGTTCCGCTTTAAATTCAACATATTCGCCGGTGGATGGATGTATAAATCCAAGAACACCCGCATGAAGAGTCTGCCCCTGAAGCTTAAACGGACATTTCTTCGGTCCATATACTTCGTCACCCAGGATGGGATGACCGATAGATGCCATATGCACACGTATCTGGTGCGTACGCCCCGTCTCTAACTGACATTCTATGTATGTGTAACGGCCGCCAAATCTCTCAAGGACACGATAATGAGTGACTGCCCTGCGTCCGTTTCTATTATTGATAGCCATCTTCTTTCTGTCCTTTGGACTTCTTCCGATGGGTGCATCCACTGTGCCTTCATCGGAAGAAATATTTCCATAAACGATTGCATAGTACTTTCTGGTGATGCTATGCTCGTGAAGCTGCTCAGAAAGCGCTCTGTGGGCATTATCGTTCTTGCATACCACCAATACGCCTGTGGTGTCCATATCGATCCTATGGACAATTCCGGGCCTGAATTCGCCGTTTATACCCGACAGTGAACTTCCAAAATGGTACATAAGACCGTTTACAAGTGTTCCACTATAATGACCAGGTGCCGGATGCACAACCATGCCCTTGGGTTTATTTACGAGAATAACATCATCATCTTCATATATGATATCAAGCGGAATGTCCTCTGGCACAATATCTATGCTCACCGGATCTGGCACAGATATATCTATCATATCACCAGCTCTAACTTTGTAACTCGGCTTCACAGCCTTTGAATTCACAAGTATCAGACCATCATCAAAGAGTTTCTTGATAAACGATCGTGAGTACCCATCAAAATATTCACTTAAAACCTTATCAAGCCTTCTGTCCGTCCATTCCTCGGACGACTCCAGATTATACTCTTCCATAATAAATCTACCTTATCTACCTTATATTCCTTAACTTAGTAATTCTATATTATTTTATATTGTATTCCATTTTCATAGAATTTTTCATATTCATAGTTTATCAAGATTTAGTCTTTGAACTATGAAGTATATCCGTAAGATCATCATCCTTGTACCTGAACATTATAAGTATGACTATAACTATAAAACTACATGTCACATATATATCTGCCACATTGAACACCGGAAAGTTGATGAGACAGAAATCAAACATATCCACAACAAATCCCCTAACGATTCTGTCAATCATATTGCCAATCGCACCGGATATGAGAAATACAAGACAGATTCTAAGAGGAGTAAATTTTGTATCTGTTCTCCTAGCAAGCTGTATATATACATATATAGATCCGATAAGGATCACTGTTGTAATTATGAGGAGAAATACTACCTTGCCTGAAAAGCTTCCCCAGGCAGCACCTCTGTTCTGTACATATGTGAGCTGAAATACATTATCTATGAGTGGCTGGCTCTCTCCGACTGAAAAGGAAGAGTCTATCAGGTATTTGACGAACTGATCTAGACTGATAAGCACAGCCATAACCAGTATCGCAAGTGGAAGTCTTTTTTTCATGATTTTTTCCTCTCATCTCTCTGTAAATGCCTTTTTCATATCGTCAACAGTTATATCCATATTGATATACGCATTGCCTATGTCGTGTAAAAGTATGAATTTAATCTTGTCGCCGACCATCTTCTTATCATTGCGTGTATACTCAATGACTTTATCTGCGTCAACTGGATAATCCTCAAGCGTTGGGAAGCCAAATGCGTCAAAAGCTGTAGTTATGGTATCCAGAGTTTCTTTATCTATATCGCCATTATTCTTTGATATGATAGCTGCAAGACAGCAACCTATGCCGACACAGGCTCCATGGCTCAACTTCAGATCCAGATATCTCTCTATCGCATGCCCAAGGGTATGTCCGAAGTTTAGGAGAGCTCGTTCTCCCTTCTCTGTCGGATCATTCTCTACGACCAGCCTCTTGATGTTACAGCTTACACGTATCATCTCCATAAGGATATCCGGCTCCTTAGCCAATATACGGTCTCTGTTCATCATAAGCCAGTTGAAATAGTCCTTATCCTTGATAAGACCATGCTTTATTATCTCGCCCATACCTGACATGAATTGGTCGTCTGACAGAGTGCTTAGGGTAGATACATTTATATATACAAGCTTTGGCATATGGAATGCGCCTACCATATTCTTGTACGAATCGAAGTCAACACCGGTCTTTCCTCCTATGCTGCTGTCTACCTGTGCGAGAAGACTTGTAGGTATCTGTATAAAATCTATGCCTCTTAGATATGTTGCAGCGGTAAATCCGGTGATATCTCCAGTGACACCTCCGCCAAGAGCTATAAGCATATCCTTTCTGTCAAATCTGGCATGAATAAGCTTCTCATATATGTATTTCACTGTGTCAAGATTTTTGTTTGCCTCCCCAGCCTCGAACACTACAGATATTATTTCTTTGCATTTTCCTCTGAGCTGATTCTCTATAGCCTCAAGATATAATGGTGCGACATTGCTTTCTGTGACAATACACATCCTTTTATCAGCAATTCCCTGTCCGGCTAAAAGCTCAGGCAGGGAATTAAAATCGTTTGCAAAGAAAATGTCATAGATAGGTTCACCATTCTGGTGAACTGTAAGATATTTATTCATAATAACATTCTCCCTGATAAGTATTTTCTAGTTTCCAAATGGATTTACAAATGATTTGCCACCAAGATTCTTGGTATATACTGATGAATCACTTGTTACATTGCCGCCACCGGCACCGCCAAGGGTTGAATCGCCCATCGCTGAACCACCACCAGAGCCAAGAGTTGATTCCTCACGTCCCTGTGGATCTCCGTCGAATGAACCCATAAATGAATTCATGGCCGCATTCTGGGTGGCAGACGATGAATATGCCTTAGCCTCGCTCAGCACATCGTCAAATTCAATTCCCATCTCCTCATTGATAGGATTCTGTGCAAGAAAATTCATGTGAGAATCCATCAGCGCCTTAAACGCACACACGTAATCCTTATACTGCTGTTTGATGCCATCTATGCTGTTTTCGATACGTTCAAGTTCTTCTCGTGCTTCCTGAACGATGTTGTTAGCCTTAATCTTTGCATCATTCTCTATAAGTCTTGCCTTATCTGTTGCATTCTTGGTTGACTCCTCCGCATTCTTCTCAGCAAGCATAAGAGACTTCTGAAGCTTTGACTCAGTCGTTCTGTAGTGGACAAGGCTGTCTGTGAGAGTCTTAACCTGATTTGTAAGATCCGCGTTCGACTTATATAATTCAGTGTAACTGAGCACTACCTTATCAAAGAATGCATCCACATCCTTCTTGGCATAGCCCATACCATGTGCAAATTTTTTCTGTTGTAAATCAACTGGTGTAAGCATATGTATTCCCCCATAAATACCCTTATTAATACTATATTAGTACGTTGCCTTTGAAAGATCCTCTCCGCCAAGAGATCCTCCCGCCAATTCTTCTCTAAGATCACCAGATACATATGTACCGTTAGGTGTGGCAAGGAATATGTTGCCTGAGATAGCCTGGAACAGACCGTTCACAGCATAGCTTGCACCTCCTATGAAATCAGCAATTCTCTGTGCGGTTGGAAGATCAAGATCCTCCATGTTGATAACGATGATCTGTCCTCTGTTAAGGTGATCGATTATCATCTGTGCATCATCGAACTCATCCGGCTTGATAACAAAAACCTCGCTGTCATCATATGAATCTCTATCCGATCTGCTGTTTATTGATACAAGCTTACTGTTCTGTGAGCTCTTAGCAGTCTTTGTTTTGGATACATTGCCTGATGGTGTTCTTGAATTCTTATATTTGTTAAATGATTTTAATGGTGAAGCCTTAGCTCTGTCTGATGCTGCATATGATCCATCATCATACTCTTCCTCTGAATCATAAGCTTCATCATATGGATCGTCATACTCATCTTCCATCTCATCTTCATCATCAAACATATCATCATCAAAGTCATCGTCATTTGAGTCAGTTATTTTAAAAAGGTCAAGAAAACTCTTCTTTGCACTACCCTTTGCCATGATCGTTCTCCTTTAATCTATATATTATAATTTCTGGCGCCAAATATACCCGTGCCAACTCTTACCAAGGTTGCTCCTTCTTCAACAGCAACTTCGTAGTCGTTTGTCATTCCCATCGACAAGACGCTCATATCAATATTATCAATGCTTTTTGATTGTATGTCAAGTGATAAATCCCTTAATTTGCGGAAATAGACTCTGTTATCCTCAGGGTCATCGACAAACGGAGCTATAGTCATAAGACCTTTTACCCTTATATGAGGGAAATCTTTTATCTCATTTATCAGCGGAAGTACCTCCTCGCAAGCAATGCCGAACTTACTCTCCTCCTGTGCAACATTAACTTCTATAAGGATATTTACTGTGACATTATGTTTTGCCGCCTCTTTCTCAATGGTCTTAGCTAGATTAAGAGAGTCCACAGAGTGTATCATACACACCTTATCTACAATATATTTAACCTTATTCGTCTGAAGATGGCCTATCATGTGCCAATTGACATTCCTTGAAACATTTTCATACTTGTCGACTAGCTCTTGTACCTTGTTTTCTCCAAAGTCTATGGCTTTCGTGTCTCGGAGTATCTCCTCGATATCCGAAAGCGGCTTTGTCTTGCTCACTGCTATGAGCGTTACATCTTCAGGATTTCTTCCAGTTCTCACGCATGCATTATCTATCCTGGATCTTACCTCTTCGTAATTCTCTTTAAGCATTTAGTTCATCTCCTATAAATGTTTTCTTATATAAGTTTTTTCATGCAATGTTTTATCTGTCAGTTCAACATATCTCCCTCATTCATGGACTTTCCATCTAAGAGGATCCTGTCATATCGTGATATACCATATGATATGCCTGGCTCTACTATAGAGTAATCATCTCCAGAAACCTTTACAACGATCCTTCTGAACTGTGCGGTTCCCTTTGTGACACAGAGGACGCCGCTCATGGTGTATCTTGCTGCTGTTGCAACAGAAAAAGTCTCATCCGAATCCGTTTTCTTTAAAACAGCATCGGAATCTATCTCGGACATATCCACGTAACAGAATCTTTCATCTTGAAAATATATAAGAGGACTTATCAGATCCACTGTCTCTTTTCCAGCTTTATAGACCTGCTGCGTAAAGTATATTTTTTCTTCGTCATCCGCTCCGCTTGTGAGAAAATCAACAGGTATCATATAAGCCTCTTTTTCCACTATCGCAGTCTGTGGGATTTTCAATCCACTTGACTCTTCAAAGCTGAAATTGATATCTAGGAATCTTTCATTTACATACTGTGATATGTATTTGTTAAATGAGACAATTATATAATAATTTCCGTCCTTCTCCAGTTTCTCATAATCCGTGGTAAGTTTCCTGCTTGAATCGTTGATGGTATATGATATCATAGACGATTTTGTAATTTTTTCATATTCTTCCTTAGTGAGGAGAATCGCTATCTCCCAGCTCTCATCGTCCACGAGCTTGCACACAGGACTTCCAGCTTCAACTCCATTTTCAGTTTTTAATGTTTGCTTGGAATAAACAGTTTTGTCAAAAAGCTCCGGTGAAATATCCTTGACCGTAACATTTTCATATCCATCTTGATAATAGGTTACAAGACCGCTAAATGGTGCCTTATCTGCGTTTAACATGTTTGATACAGTGCTGCCACCAGCCATCTCTATGGCTTTTTCCTCAAAAAGCTCCAGAAGATTATTGTCGATGCTGGTCTTGAAACTGTACATATCTCCAAAACTGCTATCTGAAAATCCTGTCTTAAACATCTTTATCTGCTTTTTTAGATTTGAATAGTCATCACTTGTAAACGCATCCCCACCATTTGCTTGTATTGTCTCCATGGCATCCTGTATAGATCCTGAACTGTCCATCGCATATATATTTGAGCTCTTTGAGACCTTCTGACCGTCTCTGACGTAGTAGTAAGGCATTCCCGAAACCTTTGCAGTAACAAGTGTTTCTTTCCTTATCGCAAGTCCAGTGGCTGTGAAATCAGTGTCATATGAGCTCTGCTCAACTGTGAATATAACCGGTGAAGAACTGTTTATGGAATTGATAATCATAATCAGTATATATATAAAGACAATGGTAAAAAGAATGGCTCCAAATCCTGGCATTTTAAGTTCCGGCTTCTTGAAGTCTGACATCTTTTTCTTTCTTTTTATTGTTGCCATAAGAATATCTCCTGTCTTGTCGTTTTACCAAAACAAGAAAATGGCTGGCATTATGTACGCATACATGTACCACGCCAACCATTTCCTGTTTTCCGTTTCTATAAAGCAGCAATTACGCAGTCTTTAAAGTCGTCAGGCACACCGTTTACATCTGTTGCCAGACATATAACTATGTCTACATTGAACATGTCAGAGATGTTTTTAATCTCATCCAACGCTTCTACAATGTGTGATTCACCAACATAGGCAACCGTCTTGAAATTATCGATATATATCTTTTCGATATCTGTATTCTGAGAGATTATGCCTCTTATAAAGCCAGTAAATGCATCAAGCTTACTTATTCCATAATTTGTACAGTTGATCATCTTGACACGATTGCTAAGCTCATACATATGCTTGTTATTATTATCAAGGAATACTACGGTACCTGAAACAACCTTTACATCATTGTTTACCTTGTCAATCAATGCCTTTGTCTTTCCTTTTCCCTTATCTCCTGTAATAATGTGAATCATTTTTGTGCCTCCTAAACTTGTTTTATTTATTACATATTTATTATTCCAACTGCCCCTTGAAAAGGCTGCAGCTATCAGCTATAATAACACAACTTATTTGGCGGTGTTTATCATCTCCGTCATTCCGCTGTACAGAGCTTCTTTTCCATCCGCACCGGCTATGATCGCAACATATTCATGACCTGTGGAATCATTCTTGAGTTCCATTATAAGACAGTTCAAAGCTTCCTCAGTTGTACCTGTCTTCCATGAACCTATAGAGTAGCCATCCGGAAGATTTACTTCTCCTGTCAAATATTCATTTGTAGGCTCAATGGTAACTACCTGTTCATTTCCGTCTGCATCTGTATATGTAAAGTCATACGTTGAAAGAGAATCGATCATGTATGCAAGATCATGCTTTGAAAACTCATCAAGTATCAGATACAGATCATATGCCGTCGTATAATGGTCATCTGAATGAAGTCCATGGCAGTTCTCAAAATGTGTGTTTGTTGCACCTATCTCCTGCGCCTTTTCATTCATCATATCACAGAATGCCGATTCACTTCCCGCTATAAGCTCTGCAAGGATAACTCCACAGTCGTTATATGATGTTATCATAAGTCCGTACAGAAGATTCTTGACGTTGATCCTGCATCCTCCGACTAGATCGCTAGCCATGGCATCCCAATCGTCAAATGTAACTTTTCTATTGAGAGTCACCATATCGTCAAGCGATATTTCTCCCTTTTCTATGCTCTCTATAACAAGGAGCCCCGTCATGATCTTGGTCATACTCGCAGGATATATCTTTTTATGTGCATTGTGTGCGATAACCGGCTCTCTTGTGGTGTTGTCAAGAAGCATTGCGGCATAAAAGCCGCTGTAATTTGCCGCATTGACTTCTTCATTCTTGCCGACAACAGCATATTCCTGAGCCATTCCACAATCACTGTATAGTGGCAGGTTTGGCAGTACACCAATGTCGAGCTGTTTCCCTGCTTTGTAGGTCTTGCTTCCACATCCTGTCAACAAAACCAGCGAGCATGTAAGAACCAGTGTTGTAACTTTAAACAGCCTATTTCTGACTGAATGATGTTTTAACATGATAACAAGCCCTCCATCTTACTTATAGAACTCACGCCAGTCAAGATCTCCCCTGTCCAGTGCAAGGATCAGAAGCTCTGCCGTTGCAAGATTAGTTGCAAGCGGAATATTGTGTGTATCACACAGTGTGAATATATTGTTGATATCCGGCTCATGCTTCTTTGGATGAAGCGGATCTCTCAGAAAAATGACCATATCTATGTCGTTGTTCTCTATCTGGGAACCGAGCTGCTGCTCACCTCCGAGATGTCCTGCAATATACTTGTGAACAGAGAGGTTTGTTACCTCTTCTATAAGTCTTCCTGTTGTACCTGTCGCATAAAGCTCATGTTTGTTAAGAATCCCTCTATAGGCAATACAGAAGTTCTGCATAAGTTTCTTTTTGGCATCGTGTGCTATCAAACCAATATTCATGGGTATCCTCCTAATACTTTTTCTTTTGCAAATTGACGTTGAGTACCATTCCCATTCCGGCACACAGACTGACTAGTGAACTTAGTCCATAGCTTATGAATGGAAGTGGCAATCCGGTATTTGGCAGGATGGACGTTGCAACTCCGATATTGATAAATGACTGCAGACATATAAGTGCTGCCATACCGGTCGCAATGTACATTCCTTTTTTATCACTCGAGCGCCTAGCAATCCTAATACATTGTAACACTATGAGCAGTAAAATTGCAATAATAATAACACTTCCAATGAAGCCTAATTCCTCTCCAACAGCTGAGAAAATGAAATCTGTCTGCTGCTCGGAAATGAGGTTCGTATCCTTTACCGTTGCCACATCTGAACTATTAATGCCCTTGCCTGTAAGCTGTCCTGAACCTATAGCCATAATTGAGTTGTTCTGCTGATCCTGTGATGCACCATACTCACTACCATACATATGTCCAAGGATTCGTCCCCTTTGGTATTCACTCAGTATCTGTGGGAGGTTGTCCTGCTGTATATACCAAAAGAATCCACCAAAACACGGAATGAGCACAAGAACTGCTATTCCTATTATTTTGAGGCTGAGTCCCGCGATAAATATGACTATAAACAATGTCGCACATATACATAAAGTTGTCGACAGATCCGGCTCAACAAATATGAGTCCGATAGGAATTGCCAGAAATAATGCCAATTTAAGCAGTGTTTTCACCGTATTCAGATCATCGGCATGCTTTTCAAGAAACACCGCAGTACATATTATGAGTATTATCTTGGAAAACTCTGACGGCTGTATTGTAAATGAATCCGATATGGCAAACCATCTGCTGGCTCCGTGTGAGTCCGACCCTGATCCAAATAATAATACAAGTCCCAGGAGGACTATATTTATTCCATATAGCACCATGTAATACTTGCATATAAAATTGTAATCTATCAATGAAACGATGATTATTCCAATTATACATGCCCCCACACCTATGAGCTGTTTTACAAGTTTAGTCTCATCAACGCTCACAATTATGACGGATCCAAATGCCATGGCCGCCATAATTAACAGTAGCAATTTAAAATTGTAATCCAGTATGCTGTATTTTTTCTTGTCCTGATCAAGACTGAACTGTTTTAAGTTCAGCTGATCCTTCTTCAATAGCTTCATAATTCACTGATCCTTGTCTTGTTGCTTTGTGTTCATATCTGTTATCTGTGTTATCATCCTGACTGCCCGCAAGTGGAATGTAGGCAATCAGCATTTTTTCTTTGACATGTATATCTATGTCTGACTCTTTAACGCTCAGATAGCGTTCAAGTTCATTTTTTATAGTATGTCTCAGTCCATCGATAAAATCTGGATTACAGCCTATTCTGTCTGAGGCAAGCATTGTAACCAGTCTTTCTCTGGCATAACTTCCTGTATTGTACAAATATACTCTGTTATTCATCATCACTCCTCCCTTCAGGCTCTTTTACGTCTGAACAGAGAGCGAAGTGAACGGTTCCGGGAATTATAATGGTCTTCCGCCTCTATGGAATCATCAATGATCTTCTTGCATATACTCATGTATGCCTGTCCAGATCTCGAATGTCCATTTACGACAGGATCACCTTTGTTTGTTGAAATAACGATGTCCTCATCATCGGCTATAACTCCAAGTAGATCAACTCCCAGTATATCAACAACGTCATCAGCGGACATCATATTGCCCTTTTTGACCATATCATATCTGATTCTGTTTATTATAAGGTGCTGCTTCTCTATGCCATAGGCCTCGAGGAGTCCTATTATCCTGTCGGCATCCCTTATAGCGGAAACCTCAGGTGTTGTAACTATAACAGCCCTGTCCGCAGCGGCAATAGCATTTCTGAATCCCTGCTCTATCCCCGCAGGACAATCTATGATTATGTAATCATACTCCTGTCTGATCTCATCTACAAGTTTTACTATCTGCTCCGGATTCACCGCTGTCTTGTCCCTTGTCTGCGCACACGGAAGCAGAAACAGATTGTTATAGTTTCTGTCCTTTATGAGGGCCTGTTTAAATCTGCAGTTTCCCTCTATAACATCGATGAGATTATATACTATCCTGTTCTCAAGTCCCAGCACAACATCCAGATTTCTGAGACCAATATCAGTGTCGATCATCACGACACTGTTTCCAAGAGCTGCGAGACCAGTACCTATGTTTGCTGAGGTCGTTGTCTTGCCAACGCCTCCCTTTCCTGATGTAACGACTATAACTTCACACATAATACAATCCTCCTGAAAATACTATCATATGTATGTTATACTTATCGAAGTTCCATCATTTGCTGCGACCACAGACGAATCTGAGTAATTCCTTATATTTGGAAACTCAGATCTAGCATTTCCTATCTGCAGAAATTTCGGTGCCATATACATGGCAAGGACGAAGCTGTCATATTTGTTGCTTTTCCCGGCTATCGCCGTTCCATACAGACCGCCGATCACTATTATGTTTCTTCCAGAGACGACCTTTGCCTCCCTGGCCACATTGCCAAGTATAATGACATTTCCCTTTATCTCCAGAGTCTGCTTTCTTCCTATATCACCTATGAATATATACGGTATGTCTTTCCTGGCATACTTTTTGTTGTAAATACTGTCATCATTTGTAATACCAGTACCACGAAACATATTCATTTGACTCCCGATGTGATTATCTATACTGTTTTCTGTAAATTTTGACACATGCGTCACATTTTCGTATCCGGACCTTATCGCACTATCACAAAAAGTCTCTGTATATTTATTATAATTATCCGTTTTGGTGCTTCCAGATTCTTTTTTGTACCTGAATGATACATTATTCATATCCAGGTCGTTAAGAAAGTCTATTATCATGTGCGACTCAGCCTCCGTCGGAGCGTCACCCCTGAAGGCGACAGCAATTGTGCCCTTTTTCTCAAAAGCACATGCATTGTGACTGAATCTACGGTACAACTCGCTGCAGATTTCATCCATTGACATATGAGCCGGTACATATACAGCAATGCCGGATCTATCTGCTTTGATAGATAATCTTGTTATCTTGTCCTCCATATCATCCGCTCCTGTCAAAACAGCTTCTTACACACAGGTCCTGTGATCTGTGATATATCCTTGGCAGATTAATCTGAAATTTGGTTATTTCCTGTTATTCCAACTGTATCCAGTTTGTCTGGATCATACATATATGCATATACCATGCCGGCAAGTTCTTCGGCATTACCGGATGTGCATCCGTGTGGAATTACACACGTAACACTGACCTCAGGATTTTCATATGGAGCAAATGACACAAACAGAGCATGATCAGGTCTTGTCAAGTCCTCCTCTGCAGTTCCAGTCTTACCGGCAACCGCAACATTTATCTGATTTATAAGTGCATATGAGCTGGTATGATCACTTACCATGAGTCTCATACCCTGTTTTATCACTGACCACTGACTATCAGTAAGATCTATTGTACTTTCAGGAACATTGTCATTCTTATATACTGTCCTTCCCTCTACATTCTTGATCTCATTTACAAGTGTCAAATCATAACATTTTCCCTCGTTTGCAATTGCTGTAACGTATCTTGATAGCTGAACCGGAGTGTAGTTGTTTGTACCCTGACCAATTGCAGAACGTACCGCATCAGAGTCTGAAATATGAGGATCTATCTCCTCTATCTCCACACCTGATTTTCTATTAAGGCCAAATAATGTAGCGTATTTCTGAAGCTTGTCAATACCCTGTGCATCCTGATATACGCCGTTGCTGTCTGTTGCAAGCCGGTAACCAACCTCATAAAAGAATCCATTACAGGAAACCTCTATTGCCTCTGCCAGTCCAAGGGCACCATGTCCTCCAGTTAACCAGCATTTTGGCGAAGGAGAGATCTTGGTGAAGGTTCCATAATCTGTTATGACAGAACCAACATCAATAACTCCCTCTCCAAGACCAGCAGCAGATACGAGCATCTTGTATGTTGAACCTGGCGCCGTTCTCTGCATAGTAGCTCTGTTGTACATTGGCGTTGTCTTATCCGAAGTTATCTTATCATAATAATCTGAATCGATAACATTTGTCAGCTTATTATTGTCATAGCTTGGATATATTGCCATAGCTCTAACTTGTCCCGTCTCGGTATCAGTTACAACAATTGAACCAGAACAAGGGTCTAATGCAAGCATTGCAGGAGTGAGTTCAAGCTTCTGTATCTTTCTGTATATAAATTCAAAGCTTCCCATTGTACCCGACGCAAATGCATCGTAATCCTCATCTGTTGTACTATTTAGGATTCCCTGGTCGTATAAAAGGTATATAACCTGAGAACCTGTTATTTCTCCTGATAATATCATATATTTGAAAACGAGTTTGTCGAAATCGGTATCTTCTTCAAATTCTTTGAGAACATAGTCAACAACCACGTCGTATATCTCATCTGTATCATAGTAATCACTGTGTGTCTCTATATCATCTATGTTAATCGCACCCTGACTTATGCAATACTTGAGATATTCATAAAGTGATATCTTATCATTTATATAGTCATTGTATGTTGTGCTGTCCTTATCAATTGCACTGCTGTCATAAACCCCGTTGTCACTCAGCGTCTCACATATGAACTCCATGTAATCCTTGTACTGGTCTGACAGATTATATAACTCTGTGTGACTATTCTTAAGAATATCTGCAAGATTGTCCAAAGTATACTGTCTGCTGGATACAAATGTGTTGTATACAGTCTTTTCGTTGTCTGTGGCATTTGCGGCATTGAGCAGCTTCATATCTATAATGTTATTATCAAAAAGCCCATAGTACACTTCGGTGATCGGGATGTCATCCTTCTCTGTAGATGATGTCACATTCTTAAGGTTTGTGAGTATGATCGCCGAGAGCTCCTTCTCAAGTGCGTTATAGCAGTACTTTTGAAGATCTGTGTCGAGTGTGAGGTATATATCATTGCCCGCAACTGTGTCGGTTTTGTCTATGATCTCGAGCACCTTTCCCATGTTGTCGACATACATCTTCTGTGAGCCGTCAGTTCCACGGAGCTGTTCCTCGTACGACTGCTCAAGACCAAGCTTTCCAATCATGGCGTTGGTACTGTATTTCTGATTATCTGGAAGCTTGGCATTGTACTCTTCCAGCTCCTCGTTTGAGATATTTCCTATATATCCGATTATATGAGAAAAATATATAGCGTCATTGTATACTCGGTTTGACTCTATGCTCACGTCCATTCCGAGAAGGGTATCCATATTCTCGGTTATCGCTGCATAGCTCTGCTGGCTTATGTTGTTTGCTATATCTACAGTCATATACTGCTGATATCTGTTGAGCCACACCTCATAACGGACGGCAAGTATCTTTAGCACATATGCATCTGAATACTCGTCTGATATGTTGAAAAGCTCATCGCTTCTCATATAGTCAAATACTTCCCTCGCCGTTGCATTTTTCTGCTTATCTGTCAGGTCATCGACTGAGGATGCACCAAATACATTCATGTAAAATGTATTGAGCTGGGCTCCACTTATCGTGAATTTCATATTTCCATTAGCATCGAGGGATATCGGCAGCTTTACAGAGAGGCTGTCGCCATTTTGCTCGAGGATAAGTATAGTCTTGTATACAATTTCATTTCTCAGCTCATTTTCTGTGATGTCTTTTTCTGCCGCTGCTTCAGAAAGATCGGCATTGCTCGTAAAGCTCAGATTGTATGATGACTCATTGTACGCAAGCAGGTTGCCGTTGCAGTCAAATATCTTTCCTCTTGTCGCTTTCACAGATACCGTCTTTAACGACTTGTACTGAAAATTAGTCTGGTACTTTTCACCGTTCACTATCTGCAAATTAAACAGCCTATACACCAGCACACCAAAAAGGCACAGGAATATCAGCGTAACATAGAATATCCTGCTCTTTAACTTTTCAAGTATAAATTCTTTTATTATCTCCAATATATCTCTGATCACTAAGTTTCACTTCCTTTTTCAGCACGTTTCAGTCTCCGGTTGACGAATACGAAGAATTTGAAAACTATCATAGTCAATATTGCTGTATAAATCATATCTGGAAGTATTATCTCCCTGAGGTACAGGCTAAAACTGAGCCTGTTTCTCATAACAAAGAATATGATAAATGTTATAAAATTAAATATAAAATCATCAAACACTATGATGATGATCGGAAGGAGTACGTCCTCCACAAGGTAAAGTCTGTGAAAGAAACCGTTGCAGTAACCTATCAGCATATAGATTATCATGAAAGGTCCTATGGCAAAACCAAAGTAGAGATCATATAAAAAACCGCAGAAAAAACCAACCAACATTCCTTCCTTTCGGCCTCTCATAAGTCCAAAGGACACAGTAAGTATCAGCAGAAGATTGGGGGTAGCCCCGGCAACTTCAATATAAGGAAAGAGTGCCGACTGAAGCACAAAACATACTATTATAAGAATCCCTAATGTTATTACTCTTCTCAAAACTGCTACTCCTATTCCGAGACATTCTTTTTTGTCTCAAGTATAACAAGAACCTCCTGGATCTTTGAAAAATCACAGGACGGAGTTATATAGGCTGTCTTTGTCAGGTTGTTGGAGTCCTCATCTATCTTTGAGATGTATCCAATATTCAGCCCCGGCAGGTATTTGCTGGACACATACGAGGTAACGACCTGATCTCCTACACTTATATCGGCTTCCTTTTCAATATTCTCTGCAATGAGATAACCGTTCTCGTAATTGTTGACACTTCCCTCCACATTACATATTGCCTCAGATGGCAGGATCATTCCGTTCACATTTGATGTGTCATCTATAACCGATCGGATCTTCGCATAGTCTGAGCCCGCATCCGTGACAATTCCGCATAGTCCGTTGCCAAACATTACATTACAACCGGTCTTTATGCCATCGTCAGTTCCTTTATCTATATAAAAAACATCGAACCATCCGCTCGTATCCTTTGATATAACTCTGGCAGCAGTCTTATTATAATCCGCATACTGAGAATCAAGTTCATATAGCGCCTGAAGCCTCTCGAGCTCATATGAATTCTGCTGATACTGCTCAACCTGCTTCTGTGTCTGTTCCAGCTGCGACTTAAGTTCTTCATTCTCCTTGAGAAGTGTGTCATAATTCTCAAATGCCTCAGTCTTACTCTGAACCCAGCGTCCGATGGTGTTGACTCCCTTCTGCATAGGCTGCACTATCATGTTGGAGACTTCCCTGATAGGGGCAAATGCTCCCCCTGCAAACAGTGAGATCACCATGAGGATAACGCAAAAAACCGTAAGTCCCAAAAGGACATACCTCGGCGATATCTCTATTCTTTTTCTATTCCTGTTTCGTCTTCGTTTCATTGAATATACCTCGCTCAGCCAAACTGACATAGCAGTTGTTGCCTAATATTATATGATCTGACAGATCAATACCTATCATACTTCCCGCCTCTGATATCCTGTATGTTATATCTATGTCCTCGCCGCTCGGTGTAGGATCCCCGGAGGGATGATTGTGTACAAGTATTATGAATACTGCTTCATATTTCAGAGCCTGCACAAACACCTCCCGTGGTGAAAGCATAGAACTGTTGACAGTTCCCTCTGATATGCGCACATCCTTGATCAATTTATGTTTTGAATCAAACATAAGCAGATAGACATACTCTTTTTCAAGATATCTCGTATTCTCCATAAAATAGTCCGCAATACTTTGCGGAGAATGAAATGACATAAATGGTTTCAGCGTAGCCCTGGCCATTCTTCTTGATATCTCTGCAAGACATTTCATCTGTACCGCCTTAACTTTGCCGACACCCTCAATGTCCTCAAGATCTCCTGTGGTCAGATAATTAAGTCCCACTATCCCCTTGTGTATCGGGTGGGCGTCAAGTATCCTGTACGCTGTAGTGAGGGCGTTTGCCCTCTGGCTTCCAGTCCGCAGTATAACTGCCAGAAGCTCCGCATCAGAGAGGACCTCAACTCCGTATTTGTAGCTTTTCTCATAAGGTCTCTCTGTCTCGGACATCTCTTTCATTATGATGTGATCTCCGGCAGACTGCTGTTCTGTCATCTCTGACAATGGATCTGTGAATTTTTCTGATAAGATACTATTTGTTCTGTTTTTCATATGTTCCTCCTTCCGCCTCTCCAAGCGCGCAGGAACAATGGTCTTTCGACCAACTTATTAATCTACCATACTATGAGTTTTTTTTCTACCATTTTCTGTAATGACATTATTATGCCGTACTTTGCATGTGGATATGTAAGCCCTCCCTGAAAATATACAGCATAAGGCGGACGCATAGGTGCATCGGCTGAAAGCTCTATAGATGATCCGGAGACAAATGCTCCTGCCGCCATTATAACCGGTGAATCATACCCAGGCATATCCCATGGTTCAGGACGAACATAACTGTCAACCGGTGCAGCCGCCTGGATTCCCTCGCAGAACGCAACGACACGCTCCGGGGTCTGCAGTTCCACTGCCTGTATTATGTCGTATCTCTCCTCGGTGCTGTCTGGAACTGACTTAAAACCTAAACCCTCATATACATTTGCCGCAAATATGGCCCCCTTAAGCGCACTTGCAGTGACTGTTGGAGCCATGAAGAGTCCTTGCGTGAGTGCCTTTGTGTTGCCAAGGGATGCTCCGACTTCCTTGCCAAGACCTGGAGTAGTCAGTCTGTAGGATGCATTCTCCACATATTCCTTCTTTCCACAGATATATCCACCTATAGGGGCAAGTCCGCCACCCGGATTCTTGATGAGGGAACCGACCACAAGGTCTGCACCGACATCCGATGGTTCTACCTCCTGTACAAACTCACCGTAACAGTTGTCTACCATACATATGATATCAGGATTTATGCTCTTTACCGCCTTGATAGCCTCTCCTATCTGCTGGACTGATAATGTCTTTCTGACCGCATATCCCTTGGATCTCTGTATCTCTACAAGCTTTGTTCTGTTGTTTATCGCCTTCTTTATCCCATCAATATCAAACTCTCCATCTGGTAGTAGATCGACCTGGGCATATGTCACACCATATTCCGCAAGTGAACCTCTTGAATCCCTGATACCGATTATCTCGTCCAACGTATCATATGGTTTTCCGGCAATTGCAAGTATCTCATCACCTGGACGGAGATTGCCAAACATAGCCGTACATAGCGCATGAGTTCCGCACACTATCTGGCTTCTCACCAGTGCATCCTCAGTGTGAAACACATCTGCATATATCCTTTCAAGAGCATCTCTTCCATCGTCTGTATATCCGTAACCTGATGAACCGGCAAAGTGAGCCTCTGACAGCCTGTTGTCCTGCATTGCCTTGAGCACCTTCAGCTGATTTATCTCGCTGACAGCATCTATTTTCGCAAATCTGTCTTTGAGTTTCTCCTCCACGCTGTTACAGTACTCAAACACTCTCTCATCTACATTAAGTGACTTATAATAGTCCTTCAGCATATCCTTCATCTCTGTATAATCTCCTTTTCGCGAAGCCTTTCTATCATGAACGACAATATATCCGCCTCGCTGTCAAATTCATTTTTGTTTACCCAGGTGACCTGTTTTTCCCTCTTAAACCAGGTGACCTGTCTCTTAGCAAAATGTCTTGTATCCCTCTTTAATGTATACACAGCCTCATCTAAAGTGTATCGTTCCTGGATATAATCGATCATCTCTTTGTATCCGAGTCCCTGCATGGACACAAGATCTCTGCTATATCCCTCATCCACTAGGGATCTGACTTCGTCAAGAAGCCCATCTGCAAGCATGATGTCAATCCGTCTGTCTATTCTATCATATAATTTTTGCCTGTCATCATTTAACACAAAATATTCAAAATTATATGGCGATTCCTTCTGGGACTCTGCCTCATTGTGCTCAGATATCTTCATGCCGGTCTTCTTGTAAAATTCCAGCGCCCTGATCACTCTCTTTACATTATTTTCATGTATCTTCTCCGCAGACTCAGGATCCACACCCGCAAGCATATCATGTATATATGAGTTGCCATGTTCAGCGGCAAGGGTCTGCAGTTCCTCGCGGTAGGACATATCATTATCGTTATCTTCAAAATTTATATCGTACAAAAGTGCCTGGATATAAAATCCTGTACCGCCTACTACGACTGGTATCTTTTCTCGACTGTATATATCCTTCATGGCCTCAAGTGCATATTTTTTGAAAAGCACAACATTGAAGTCCTCTCCCGGATCAAGAATATCTATCAGATGATGCCTAACCCCCTGCATCTCTGATTGCTGTATCTTGGCTGTGCCTATATTCATTTTTCTGTATACCTGCATGGAATCGGCTGAAATGATCTCACCATCCACAGCCTTAGCCAGCCCTATCGAGAGCGCCGTCTTGCCGACAGCTGTAGGTCCGGTTAGAATTATCAATGGTCTGTTATTCATACATATCTCCTACACTATACGCTTGAACTTTTTCTCTATCTCCGCCTCAGTCATGGATATGACAGTCGGACGTCCATGAGGGCAGGTGTACGGATTTTCAAGCTTTAAGAGCTGGTCGATCAGTGCATCAGCTTCCTTGAAGCTTATTTCCGTATTACCCTTTATCGCAGCCTTGCACGCCATAGTTGACAGCTTATGTATAAACACATCTATGGTAACTTTTTTCGCACTGCTGCTCGCATCTGCGATAAAGTCTATAAACAGTTCTCTGCCGTCAAGCCCGAACAGGTTGTCAGGGACAGCGTTAAGCTTGAATTCCCTGCCACCAAAGTTTTCTATCTGATATCCAAGGGCCTCAAACGTTTCCATGTTCTCATGAAGAAACTCTATCTCTGTAGCACTGAGAGTCACCACCGCAGGAGGCATAAGATACTGTGAATATATCTTCTTGTTCTTATAATTCTCCATGAGTTCCTCATACTTTACCTTCTCATGGGCAGCATGCTGATCCATGATGAAGAACTTTCCGTCATACTCTATGAGCCAGTATGTCTTGAATAGCTGTCCTATAAGTCTATGTTTTGCACGGGCTTCCTTGGTCAGGAACTTCTCCTGGAACATATTCTGCTGGACATACTTCCTGTCATCCACGGCCATATAGGATGTTTTATTCTCCGCAACTTTACTGCCTGGAATCTCCTGATGTCTGCCACTATATGAATATCCGGATTTTTGTGGTTGTTCATATGTATTGTTGTCAGACTTTTTTTCCGCAGATGTATTTTTATCTTTTGTCTCATCTATGACATCTATAATAGGTCTTACCGGAGCAGGTATATTATCTGGCTTTAACGGCTGCTGTAGCGCTGTAGATGTCCCCTCTGGTCTTGCTTTGCTTTCTGAAGTTGACGCACTCTCCGGTTTCATCTGTCGCTGATCTAGTACAGGTGCATTCTCCGACTTCACCAGGCGATTGTCTGTCACCATATGTGTCGGGGCTGCCTTTGCCTGTGCCGCAGGACCAACAAGTGCCTCACGTCTCTTATTCTCAAACGCCTCTGGCGCATCTCCAACATTTCTCTGCTTATATGTCTCAGGTTTTGAATCCTTGCCTGGTGCCACATCAGGTATAAGCTCCTTAAACAAAAGCGTTTCCCTTATGGCATTGTAGGTGAAGCTGTAGATATCCTGGCTGTTTGCAAATTTCAGCTCCATCTTGGTAGGATGGACATTTACATCTAAAAGATCAGGTCTCACCTGGAAATTGATCTCTGTAAATGGAAACTTGTGTATCATGACAAATGTCCTGAATGCATCCTCGATTGCCTTTGTGAGCACCGCACTCTTTATATATCTGTGATTTACATAGTAGCCTTCAAACGATCTGTTTCCCCTTGATATACAAGGCCTTGCTATATATCCGGAGATCTTCATATAGTCATTCTCCGCATTTATCTCAAGAAGATTTGAGGTGATGTCTCTTCCATAGATATGGTAGATTATATCCCGTAGTTTTCCATTTCCGGATGTAAACAGCTTGTCAGTTCCATTTGAGATGAACTTAAATGAAATCTCAGGATGGGACATACATATACGGCACATAAGGTCGTATATATAGCTTATCTCCGTCGGATCAGTCTTCATGAACTTCTTTCTCGCCGGTGTATTGTAGAAAAGATTTCTGACAATGATGGTTGTTCCACCTGGAGCGCCTATCTCCTCGCTAGATATCTCCCTGCCACCGTGTATCTGGTATCTGAGTCCCGTCACATCGTCAGCAGTCTTTGTTATCATCTCAACCTGCGCAACCGACGCAATACTGGCAAGAGCCTCACCTCTAAAGCCCAGCGACGAGATACTTAATAGATCCTCAACAGTCACAAGCTTACTTGTGGCGTGTCTCAGAAATGCAAGCTTCACCTCGTTCTTCTTTATTCCGGCACCGTTGTCTGTGACTCTGAGAAATGAGAGTCCACTGCCCTTTACCTCAACAGTTATTGCTGTGGCGCCTGAGTCTACGGAATTTTCCACAAGCTCCTTTATGACCGAGCTTGGCTTCTCAATAACCTCACCGGCCGCTATCTTGTTTATCGTATTCTGGTCTAATACTTTTATCATTACTTATCGCTCCTTATTATTTAAGTCGCTCCTGCAATTCATTTAAATAAAGTAATGCCTTCATAGGTGTCATGTTGGACAGGTCAACACACTTTATGTCCTCAATCACCTGTGACTCGGCAAGTGAGCCAAACATTGACATCTGGGTGTCATCATTTTTCGACTTGAAATCATTTGTAATTTTTATCTCTTTCAGCTTGGTTGTTATGTCCTTATCAATAAGCTGATTGCATATCTCATTAGCTCTGGCTATAACGACATCCGGCACGCCGGCAAGCTTTGCAACCTGTATGCCGTAACTTCTGTCGGCTCCTCCCTTGACAATCTTTCTGAGGAACACTATGTCGTCTCCGTCCTCCTTGACAGCTATACAGTAGTTGTTCACAGCCGACAGCTTGCCCTCAAGCTCCGTGAGCTCATGGTAATGTGTTGCGAACAATGTCTTTGCACCGAGTAGTTCGCTGTTGCTTATATACTCCACGACAGCCCATGCGATTGCGAGTCCGTCATATGTGCTTGTTCCTCGTCCTATCTCATCAAGAATAAGCAGACTGTTCTTTGTTGCATTTCTGAGAATGTTTGCAACCTCGCTCATCTCCACCATGAATGTGGATTGCCCAGATGCAAGGTCGTCGGAGGCTCCTACTCTTGTAAATATCCTGTCGCAGATGCCTATATCCGCAGATGCCGCAGGGACAAAGCTACCAACCTGAGCCATGAGTACTATAAGCGCAGTCTGTCTCATGTATGTGGACTTACCAGCCATGTTAGGACCAGTTATGATAGATATCCTGCTCTCATGGTTGTTCAGATATGTGTCATTTGTGATGAACATGTCGTTGTTCAACATCTTCTCAACAACTGGGTGTCTTCCATCCTTGATATTGATAACTCCATCGTTATTGATATCTGGTCTCACATATCCATTTTTTATTGCAACATACGAAAGAGAGCACAGTGCGTCTAGCATAGCTATATTGTGTGCTGTCCTCTGAACCCTTGTGAGTTCCGCCGCAAGTGTATCACGAAGTTCCACATAAGTGTTGTACTCCAGAGCTACAAGCTTATCAGATGATCCAAGGATAACTCCAGCCAGTCTGTCAAGCTCCTCAGTGGTGTATCTCTCAGAATTGGCAAGTGTCTGCTTTCTGATGAAGTAGTCCGGGACTAGACTCTTATATGAGTTTGTTACGTCAAAATAATATCCAAACACCTTATTGAATTTTATCTTGAGGTTCTTGATACCTGTCTTTTCCCGCTCCCTGGCCTCGAGTTCTGCTATCCAGTTTTTGCCATCGGTTGTCGCGTTCTTCAGTGTATCTATGTCCTCAAGATATCCATCCTTGAATATTCCGCCTTCCCTGATAAGTATAGGCGGTTCATCAACTATAGCGCGGTCAAGCAGTTCGTATAGGTCATGCAGGTCATCAATTCCCTCCCTGATTTCCGTAAGTCCATCCGAATAAAAATTACCAAGCAGCTGTATGATGGCCGGAAGCAGATGTATGGAAGTCTTAAATGCCAGAAGATCCCTTGGATTTGCAGTTCTCAGTGATATTCGTGTCATAAGTCTCTCAAGATCATATATGGTATTCAGATACTCACGAATTTCATCTCTGTCTATTACAGAATTGTTAAGTTCTGCTATGGCGTCAAGTCTAGCCTCTATATCATCTTTATGGATAAGGGGCTGCTCTATCATATTTCTGAGCATTCTCGCTCCCATGGCCGTCTTGGTCTTATCCATTACCCACAGCAGTGAGCCTCTCTTCTGTTTATCCCTAAGTGTTTCTGTCAATTCCAGATTTCTTCTCGATGAGCTGTCTATGATCATATAGTCTTCGATTGAATACACATCCATTCTGTTGATATGATCCAGCGAATTCTTCTGAGTCTCATGGAGATATTGTAAAAGTGCACCTACAGAAATCAGAATATCCTCCTGATCATCTTCTATGCCCAGACCATCTATAGATCCGACCTTGAACTGTCTCTTTATAAAGTCCTCGCATGTATCATCATTGAAGTAGTGTGATGGAGCCTCGGATATCGTTATCTTCATTTTCTCCTTCATGTAATCAAAGTTCAGATCACATGACAAAAATGCTCCATTTCCTATGATCTCCGTCGGAGAATATTTGTTGATCTCATCGTACAATTTGGCTGTGGATGAGACATGGCAGGAACGGAACTCTCCTGTAGTGATATCGCACACTGCTAAGCCATACTCCTCATTGCATCCAAATATGCACATGAGATAATTATTCCTCGTTTCATCAAGAATAGCCTGGGACATATTTGTACCAGGCGTGACTATTCGTATAACCTCTCTCTTTACTAGACCCTTTGCAAGCTTCGGATCCTCCATCTGCTCGCATATAGCTACCTTGTAACCCTTCTCTATCAGCTTGTTAATATAAATGTCACAAGCGTGATATGGAACACCGCACATAGGTGCCCGCTCCTCCTGACCGCAGTCCCTGCCGGTCAGTGTTATTTCAAGTTCTCTGGACGCCGTCAAGGCATCATCGAAGAACATCTCGTAAAAATCTCCCAGTCTGTAGAAGAGAATACAGTCCTTATACTGATTCTTAACTTCCATATACTGAGCCATCATTGGTGTTAATGCTGCCACTTCAACTACTCCTATTCTGCTAATTCACCCATGTAATAAAATCCCTTGCATTCAACAAGCTTTACATTCAGTATCTTTCCAACCATCTCCGCACACCCAGGGAAATGGACAAGTATGTTATTCGATAGTCTTCCAGTCAGGAGACCATCACCCTTCTCGTCAAAGCCCTCAACAAGAACCGGCTGTGTCTGCCCCTTTATCGCAAGGGTCTTCACATCACTTATCTCCTGAACACGCCTTAAAAGCCTGTTGTATCTATCCTGTATCTCTTCCTTTGTGGAACCGTTCTCCATGCCGGCTGCCGGAGTACCGGTTCTCTTTGAATATATAAATGTAAATGCAGTGTCGTACTGCACCTTCTCAACCACATCCATAGTCTCAAGAAAATCCTCCTCGGTCTCACCAGGAAAACCGACGATGATATCTGTAGTAAGTGATATCTCCGGAACCTTCGTCCTTATACGGTCGACAAGCGCAAGATAAGATTCCTTTGTATACCGCCTGTTCATGGCATTAAGTATCTTCGTCGAACCCGACTGTACCGGCAGATGCAGATGTCTGCAGACCTTAGGATTATCCGCTATCACATCTATCAGCTCATCCGACAGATCCTTTGGATGAGATGTCATAAATCTGACTCTCTGAATCTTCTCTATGGTGCATACTCTTCTGAGCAGTTCGGCAAATGTGATCGGATGTTCGAGATTCTTGCCGTAGGAATTGACATTCTGCCCCAGCAGCATGATCTCAACCACTCCATCATCAGCCAGTCTCTCACATTCCGCTATAATATCCTCTGGATTTCTGCTCCGTTCCCTACCTCTTACATAAGGAACAATACAGTATGTGCAGAAGTTGTTGCATCCAAACATGATATTTACACCTGATTTGAATGGGAATTCTCTGACTGCCGGGAGATCTTCCACAACCTCCTTTGCATCCTTCCATATATCTATCACCATACTTCCAGACTCTATCCTATTTACAAATATCTCTGCAAGTTTATAAACATTGTGAGTTCCAAATACCATATCCACAAATCTATAACTCTTGCTGATAATCTCGACTACATGCTGTTCCTGCATCATGCATCCACACAGAGCTATTTTCATCTCAGGATTCTTCTCCTTGAGATGTTTCATAAGTCCTAAATGTCCGTACACCTTTCTGTTGGCATTCTCCCTCACCGTACACGTATTATATATGATAAAGTCCGCATGTTCGGACTCTGTTCTCACATATCCCATCTGTTCAAGTATTCCGGCAAGCTTTTCGGAATCCCTGACATTCATCTGACAGCCAAATGTCTGGATGGAACAGGTGAGATCACGTCCAAGAGACTTACTTCTTGCTGTGACGTACTCCCTGCCTTTTCTTATAAAATAATACTGCCTCTCCGGCTCCTCAAGCGGAGCTGGAAGCCCTAGATCTATGCTGTCAATAACTTTTTTCAAATCATTCATAATCTCTATGTATCCTTATCTATTTCTTTAAAGATGCGTAAACCCATTCGTAATTATTCATCTATGCCGAGCTTTCCAAGTATTCTCCCTATATCACCCATGGTATTTTTCACATTGGAATCTGCGGCATCCATGCTCATCTGTGTTTTTATGTCGGCAAGGTCAATATCCCTGTAATGGTCTATCGCTGCAATGTAATCAGGATCATGTTCAAAATGAACCTTCAACGCTCTCATGGTATCTCTGTATCCGAGCATGCTTCTGAATTTCACTGAATTTGCAGAAAAATTCAGGGTTCCGTCTATGAGATCACCAAGACTCACACTTGGATATATCTCTATGAAATCCGCATCAGGATACTCCGAAAGCTCCTTCTTTGAATCCGCGTTCAGCCCACACACCACAATATGTCTGTATCCAATATCGTACAGTGGTTTCACTGGAACATTATCCGCAAGCCCACCATCACAGTACTCTTTGCCATTATATGTAACTGACTCATATAGGAGAGGAAGTGTCGATGACGCCATGACTACAGTATTTATCTCCTCTTTATTCTTACCTGATAGGTCTATATACTCAGCATTTTTAGGTTCATCCTGAACGCATTCAGCAATAGTCGCATATATCTTCGGAATACCGGACGAAAGCTTATCATAATCCAGATAACTGCCCATGAGTTTCAACATTTCTTTTCTGGATAAAAATCCCAGTTTGTCGTTGAACAACAGATCCGAGTCAACATCAAACACAGTCTCAAAATGTATCTGCCTCCATGCATCATCACATCTGTCTGGATCGTTGCACGCAAAGAGAACAGCATTTATTGCTCCTATCGATGTGCCAGATATCGCATCTACTTTTTTCATGAGCCCATATTCTGTGAGTGCTCTGTAAACTCCAAGCTGGTATGCACCCTTGCCTCCGCCTCCTCCAAGACAAAGTGCATATCTGTCATTACCTGAATTCGATGTACTATCGCTTGTATGTGGCGATGATGTCTCCTGCATTTTGTCTATTTGAATCTTTTTTTCAAGTTCAGCAATCTTCGCCGCTATCTCATCCCTGTTCATTTACCCCATGACCTCCTCATGATATAACCCTTGATTCTGTTACTATGATATGTGGTTTTATATCGGTCTGTTCACTGGCTATGGATTCAACTATCTGGCAGTCATATGCCAGGGCCGCGGTGACGAGATATTCATGCTTTTCAAGATATCTGTCGTAATAACCACCGCCAAAACCTATCCTGCTGCGCGTTTTGTCAAATGCCACTCCAGGCATGAACATTAGTCCGTCTTTGATCTCACTCCGGTCATCGGACTTTGGTTCGAGTATTCCAAAGTTTCCAGGAGCAAGTTCTCCATAGTCTGCAATTTCTATAAATTCCATCTCTTTCCCATAAACCTTTGGAACATATACATGCTTGCCGTCAGCCCACGCCCTCTCAATTATAAGCTTTGTATCCACCTCATTTCCCTTTGATATGTATGCACATATATTACGGGCATTCACATATTCCGGAAGTTCTGAGAGACGCTTGCATATAAGTTCAGATCTCCGTACACAGTCAGCTCTGTCCATGGCATTCCTGACCGCTTTTATTCTCTTCCTTATAACGGCTTTGCTGCCGGAATTAACATTATTTTCGCTACTCATGATCAAGCCCGCATCTATGCCTTTCTTGTAGGATCAAGATCCTGTAGTTTTGTTATGGATCCATCTTTCTCCTTGATATCAATGTTGTTGAGAGTGCTTCTCAGATTATTCCTGATTGCAAATATATATTCCTGACGAAGCTGCTGCTGTTCAGCCTTCTCTTCATCGCTGAGCCCTTCCGCCTTAGACTTGTGATATAATTCATTTATGCGTGCAATTTTTGCCGCATCCATTATAGATTCGTTCATAACTAAATAAGATACTCCTTGTTTAATATAAATCTCACCACGTCAAAATCATGATCCTTATACGCCGTGAACAGTGTACCGATACTTTCTCCGCTCATAACCCTGACTATATTGTCCATGTCTGCCCCTGATACTATGACCATATCCGAATTGGAGTTTGTAGCAATCCTCGCGGCAGCGATCTTTGTCGTCATGCCACCCGTTCCATATTTGGATCCTGCACCTTTTCCCATATCCATGATATGATCGTCTATACAGTTGACCTCTGGAATGAGTCTGGCACCAGGATTATTGTGCGGATCATCAGTGTACAGTCCGTCTATATCAGTGAGCAGTATAAGAAGATCGGCATGGATCATGGATGCAACTATTGCTGAAAGCGTATCGTTATCGCCAAATGCAACGCTGTCATCAAGCTCATCGATAGCAACAGTATCATTCTCATTGACTATAGGCACAACGCCAAGCTGAAGCAGTTCATTGAATGTGTTGATTGCATTCTTTCTCCTCTCATCCGATGATATGACATCAAAAGTCAGAAGAACCTGAGCTGCCGTGCTGTGATACTCCTGAAACAGCTTCTGGTATATCATCATGAGCTGTCCCTGTCCAACTGCTGCACACGCCTGTCTGAGTGACGTCGTCTTAGGTCTTCTGGCAAGTCCAAGCGCCTGTACCCCGACGCCGATTGCTCCAGATGATACAAGAACCACATCCTTATCCTGATTCCTAAGGTCACAAATGATGCGGACAAGCTTTTCAAGCTTTGTGTAGTCTAGTCCGCCTGTTTCCTCGTGTATGAGCGATGACGAACCTATCTTAATAACTATCTTCTTTTTGTCTTTCAAATATTCTCTGTCCATTTATATTCTCCTGTGTACGACCTGTACTCCTGTATATTTATATTATTTTATATCTGTACTGTCTGTTATAGAATCACTGCTGTATCTGGAGGCAATGGCCTCCGCAACCTTCATTCCATCCACGGCAGCAGAGGTTATTCCCCCGGCATACCCGGCTCCTTCACCGCACGGATATATGCATGTGCCCTCGCTTCTAAGATCCTCACCCCTTATCATCCTTACAGGCGATGACGTTCTCGCCTCTATTCCAGACAAAACGGCATCGTCTGAGGAATACCCTGGCATTCTCCTGTCAAATGACACAACTCCTTCTATTATAGCATCCTTTATATACTCTGGCAAACAGCATTTAAGGCTCGTAAGCCTGTACTGTCCCTTTATCTGAGGTGTGACACCGCCAAGTTTTTCTGATGGCCTGTCGTCTCTATAATCTCCAAAAAGCTGTACAGGAACTGCTCCATTTCCCGCATCATACGCAGCTTTTTCCCACTTTCTCTGAAACTCCATACCTGCAAGAGGATGAGCTGAACCAAAGTCGTCAGGGGTGACATTTACCACTATGGCACTATTAGAATTTTCACCGTCTCTTCCACTGTAACTCATTCCATTTACACAGATCATGCCCGGCTCAGATGATGCATTGACAACATATCCACCCGGGCACATACAGAATGAATATACCGCCCTGCCATTTGACGCCTGGTGTGTCATCTTATAGTCCGCCGCAGGGAGCAGTTTCTTGTACAGCGGATCATCACCGTACTTCATAACATCGATATCAGACCTTTTGTGTTCAATTCTAAGTCCCATTGCAAATGACTTCTGCTCCATAGGAATTCCAGATCTGTAAAGCATCTCCACAGTATCTCTTGAACTGTGTCCAAGAGCCAGCACAAGTGCATTTGTCCTGTACGTACGAAGCTCACCGCTCACAAGGTCCTTTACATGCACATCAACCTCGTCATCCGAGAGCTTGTCATATCCAACAAAAAGACTTTCAAACATCACATCTCCGCCAAGTTTTATGATGTCACACCTCATATTTTTTACGACATCTGCAAGCACATCGGTGCCTATATGTGGCTTATTTATGTAGGTGATGGATGAGTCTGCCCCATATCTGACAAATGTGTTCATCACCTCGGTACGTCTTCCAGAGCCATCTTTTATGACAGTGTTGAGCTTTCCATCGGAAAATGTTCCGGCACCACCCTCACCAAATTGCACGTTGCTGTTTGGATCAAGTTCGGCTTTGCCATCCCAGAATGAATTTATCTGCTTCATTCTCCTGTCAACGTCCATTCCACGCTCGATAACCAAAGGCTTAAATCCCGCCCTGGCAAGATAAAGCGCTGCAAAAAGTCCTGCAGGTCCTGTTCCCACAACAACCGGTCTGTGCTTCATAGGAACATTTCCTCCATCAGGGAAACTGTATGTCACAGTATTTGTTAACATAATATTATTATTGTGAAGCTGCTTAACGAGCTTCTGCTCATTTGGAACTTCAACATCTATTGATGCGATATATTTAACCTGGTTTCGTTTTCTGTCATCCAACGACAATTTGAAAATATGATAAGGGGGTATATGTTTTATTTTAAGATTTTTCCTTATCACATCCTCAATATCTCTCTGTTCAAAATTCAGTCCTAATTTTACATTATTTATTCTTATCATGAGTAAGTCTCTTTCCCGCAGCCTCACCTGCGCGCATACCGGTCATAACAGCCCACATTATATTATAACCACCACATTTTCCTGTGACATCTGCATACTCACCTGCCACATACAATCCCTTATATCCATCAGCCTCCATGGAATCAGGACGTAGCTGCCTCGTATCTATCCCTCCGCAGGCTGCTTGTGATTCATCATATCCGCCATGACCTGATATCTCAAATCTCATATGCTTGATTTCAAAAACCATTCTGTCAAGTTCTTCATCAGTTAATCTCGCAGCCGTAACTGACTTCAGTTCCAGTCTGTTTATTATGAATCTGGCGATCTTTTCATTGACAAGGCCATTAGACATAGCCTCCAAACGTCTGTCGGGATTGCTGTCTCTGAATTTTCTCAGATATCCCAACACGTCATCCTCATCCATCTCAGGAACAAGCGTGACCTCTACCACCGGTGTTCTGCCATCATTCAAAAGGTCAATACATTGCATACTCAGGTTGAAAACAGCAATTCCGGACAGCCATCCATCAGCAAACTGTATTTCACCAGACTCGGAATCGTATACATCTCCATCACAGAGAAGTGATACCCGGCATCTTGCACGGACTCCGGCAAGATCAGATGTATCCTCACGAGTCTTTAACCTGCAGAGCGCAGGATGAGGCGCTATTGTTCTGATATCTGTATTTTCTAAAAGTCTGTATACAGATTCTGTTCCACCAAGCTTTGGAGCGGCCGCACTTCCAGGCGCAGCCACAACTGTTCTCGCCGTATATTCAGCGCAGTCAGTAACGATTCCGTACATCTCGTCTGTGGGTTCCACAGGCTCAGCTTCCTCTGTTGTATGTATCTCGATTCCAAGATGTTTTATTCTGTCTGAAAGTGCCCACACAACAGTGGACGCCTGCATGGACTGGGGATAGAGATATCCGCCGTCATCATATATTGCAACACCAAGATCCATAAAGAATTCCTTAAGTTTTTTATAGCTCTCCGTATTTATTATCTGATATGGGAAAAATTCATTACAGCTGTGGTAACTCGACAGATCAAGGGCCGAGTTTGCAATGTTACATCTGCCATTTCCTGTTGCATATAGTTTTTTTCCAAGCTTTTTGTTCCTGTCAATTATCAGAATCTTTGCCTTTTCATACGTCTCCTTCGCCTTTATCGCCGCAGTCATTCCCGCCGGACCGCCGCCGATCACTATAGTATCATATATCATCTCTTCACCTGTTCTCTCTAGTTTAATGTTTCTAAACCGTTTCCATTTAAATTAAATCGTTTATATTAACCTTATATATTTTTGATCTTTCCATTTTTTTCAATCTTCTTCAATAGATACCACAAATTTCTCTGCATCCGCAATGTCTTCAAAATATATCCTCTTTGAAAGGCATTTTCTGATCCTTATATCCACAGACTCAAATGGTATACCCGTTTCAAAGCAAATGCTCCCATATCTGTTAAACACCGTTACGCATCCATTATACAGTCCCACATAGAAGAATCTGTGTTCAAATTCCGCCTCGGCACCGACAACTATGCCGCCCATCAGATCTGGGGAGGCATTGTCCATAGCTATCATATCTTCTTTTTCTTTTTCGCTGCGATGAGATCTCTGCCCCATGTCATTATATTGCCTGTTGCTCTGCAGAACAACCTCTCTGCAGAAAAATGCAAACGCAAATATACTGATAATGATAATAAATAAATACACGGCTCTTTTCAAGCAGAAAACCCTCCTTTTATGTCATCTATCTTCAGATGATGATGCTGAAAGCGCATAAATACACTCTCTTCTCTGTATTAGGGATATCCATTTTTGCTGTATCTATACCGGTTCATGTTGCGTTCAAAACATAAAAAGCGGATATTTATATATCAGATCTGTTTACGATCAAAATATATAATATCCGCTTTAAAATAAAATATATTATCCTGTCATATCAGGATCCGTCAGGAATCCTTTATTATTCCCATACAACTCCTGCCTTGTTATCACTCTCAAAAACTGTCACATATGTCTTGCCAGGATTAAGCTTTAATTCCTTGCCATCCTCTGTATAGTACTTTGTGACTGCGCTGTCATCAGACTTGGTCCATGTAACAGGTATGAGCTGTCCGTCAGATACATAGTATCCATCTCCTGAACCGACCAGATCAATGAGCTGTCTGTCATGGTCATCTATGCTTGTGTAATGAGCAAACTGTATGATGATATTCTTGAATGAAAGCTGCTTGCCTGTGAGATCATCTATCTGCTTGTCACCATATTGGAATCTCTTGTATACCTTGTTTTTTGAATCATATTCAAACCAAGGCTGTGTATATACAGACATATTAAGTGTGAGTTTCTTCACTGCCTCACCTTTTGGCGCTGTGTCTTCCTCATTAAACTCGAATTTGCTCTTGAAGTTCTTCTCATGCTCCGTTCTACAGCCCAGATAATCAAGACCAGCCTTTATCATGTCACTGTTTGTATATACATTGTGCGGAGCCTCTCTGTCGGATGATCTGTAGAACGAAACAGATCCCTCACCGCCAAGGCCACTTATATGATCTATTCCCGTTTTGTCAAGCTCCTCCTGTCCCTGTGGAGACTGTCCATAATGCATGTAAATGGCATCATACTCCATGGCTGTTGTAACATAGTAAGGTCTGCAGCTTCTTATGGAACCAACTTTCTCAAGGTTGCTGTAATCACTATATATAGCAAGCATTCTTGTGATTCCGCCCTCTACAACAAATTCGTATAGGATATCTGCCTGGCCGATTCCTGACTGAGGGATTGCATTCTCAATATTGTTGATCATGACAGCAAGCGGACGTCCATACTCTTCTTTTCTCTTTGTGTTCCACTGACCTGTGAGATCGTTATATATTCCCTCATGAAATGTCTCATCTATCGCATCCGCAGACTTCATCATATCAGTCTGTGTAACGTCAACCTCCGCCTTTGCCTCTGTTGTAGCTGCTGTACTTGGCTCCTCCTTGGAACCACATCCAAACAGTGAAAGTCCCATAACCACTGCAGTGGCAAGAACAAGTCCCTTCTTTAATCCCTTTTTAGATTTCTTCATAGTCTCTCGTGTATCCTTTCGTAGTAAGTATTTTTTCCTGCATGTCTTCCATGACCTTACGCTCATCTTCCTCCATGTGGTCATACCCCGACAGATGGAGCATGCTGTGGGCAACAAGAAAAGCCAGCTCTCTCGTCTTTGAGTGATTGTACTCAGCTGCCTGCTCATACACCTTGTCAATAGATATTACGATATCTCCCAATAGCAGTTCACCTGTAGTAAGATCAAAGTTGTCACACCGGCTATCCTCGAGACCATCAAAGTTTCCAGGAATTGTATAATCAATCAGCGGAAATGACAGGACATCTGTAGCCCTGTCAATATTCCTCTGCTGGTTATTAATCTCATGTATGGAGTCATTGTCCGTCAGAAGGACATTGACCTCACACACATATGGGCATTTGAGAAAATCCAGAGACGCCTGTATTATCTCATTTATCACCGTCTCATAATTTTTTATCTCTATATCCCCATATTCATTCTCAATATTAACTGACATATCACTTTCCTCTGTTTTTCTGGGCAGTGCGGGAACTAGACGGTCTTGAGCCCGATCTTGACTTATCCTGTCTGCTCATTTTATCTTCATATTTCTCATATGCATTTACTATCTTCTGTACAAGAGGATGTCTTACAACATCCAGACTCGTCAGATGACAAATGCTTATATCATCTATATCCTTAAGGACCTTAAGTGCCACATCAAGTCCTGACTGGGCATCGTGCGGCAGATCTTTCTGCGACAGATCTCCTGTTACGATCGCCTTGGAACCAAATCCAATTCTCGTCAGGAACATCTTCATCTGCGCCGGCGTGGTATTCTGTGCCTCATCAAGGACAATATATGCATTGTCCAGAGTACGTCCTCTCATGTAAGCCAGCGGGGCGACCTCTATAAGCCCTTTCTCCATATTCTTCATAAACGACTCGGCGCCCATGATCTCATAGAGTGCATCGTACAGCGGTCTGAGGTATGGATCAACTTTACTCTGAAGATCTCCCGGCAGGAATCCAAGCTTTTCACCAGCCTCAATAGCCGGTCTTGTTAGGATGATCCTTCCGACTTCGTTATTCTTAAATGCAGTTATAGCTTTTGCCATGGCAAGATATGTTTTGCCTGTTCCTGCAGGTCCCACACCAAACACTATCATAGACTTTTCTATCGCATTGACATATGATCTCTGTCCAACAGTCTTCGGCTTTATAGGCTTGCCGTTTGTCGTATGACAGATTATATCCCTGTCTATCTCTGCGAGATTCTCCTTTGCCTCCTGTGGGTGATCATTGACCATGGATATTACATAGTCTACCTTCTGTTCATCAAGAACAGCCCCCCGGTCAGCCATATCAAAAAGCTGATCTATGACCTGAATGGATCTCTTTACCTTATCCTCCGTACCGCTCACCTTCAGCTTGTCATCCCTCAGTATCATGGATACGTTAAAAATCTTCTCGATCTTTTTTATGTTGGCATCAAACTGACCAAATACTGTCTGGACATAATTGGATGCCACTGTAATAGATTCTGAATAATCTCCCAATTTCCAATCTCCTGTCTTTGATTTTATCTGTTTGTCTGTCTCAGTCTGCCTCAGTTTCAATGTTGTTTCCGGACACCACATTTCTCAAAGTTCTCGGAAATCCAACTGACATTCTCACTATCATATTTCCATCGGCAACGAGCTTATCAGACCTATTAGTTATAATAACATTTTTTTGTACAATTTGCACCCCTTTTTCCTGTAATTCACCAATATATGTCGCAATATGCTGCTCAGCCAGTGCTTTCATCTCATCCTCAGAGTATTGCCGGCCCTCTATGTTACATACATGATTTCTTGATATCTGTATCGCAAACGGCAGATAAAAATCGCCTATGTGCAACCAGTGCTCACTGCTTTCCGTATCATATTCCTGTTGACCTTCAAGCCTTCCGCCATCTTTTCTATCATAGACAGACATAATCTTTTTCCCGACTCTGAGACTGATCGATCCCACAAATGTATCCGACACCTTTTTTTTGTAGTGTCTCGCCTCCACCTCGTCATGATATGGCATGCTGAACTGTCCTATGATCTCTCCCTGGGCCGATACATATCTTGTATCTACGATCTCATTTTCATCATTACATATATTTACAGCCCCCAATATAAGTGTATCCCCCTTTTTTACCTCATCGCCAACACTTACCACCGGAGTCCCCATGGATGTGACAATAGAATAAACTGTACAGTTAACAGAAGACACAATATCACATGGTGTATCCAGGGTATCATCCGTGAACACATCCACAGATTCACTGAGCCTCACTGTGAGTTTTGTGCCACTGATGCTGCAGGATACCCAGCACACCTCTTCCAGATTATCTGATATTGTTCCCTGCAAAACGGCTGTATCTATAGTTTCCTTTCTCCTACCGTAGCAAGGATAATTCTTCTCTATAACATTGAGGACTTCCTCCTCTGTATAGTTTCCACATCCACTGATATCAATACGCCACACATACAGAGATTCTATGTAAATGTATACAGCAAAGAGCACTATCCCTAGCAATACGGACAGCCGTCTCCTGTTTTTCATGAATTTCTGCCTCAGACTCTTCTGCTCTGTTATCTCTATGTCGAACATACAGTTTCTTGCTATTTCCCTTACCTTTTCGGTTTCATCGCAATAAATATACAAGGCCTCTTTATCATGGTTTTCATCACGCCATGTCTTTATCCCTTTATGTCCACAGATATTCATAAGCCTCAGCAGAGTACGCTCATCCCCATCTATTTTCACATAGCCTCTGATTTCACGTCTCATATCCATAATCACACCGTAAGCCAGTCTACACTGCTTATCACACCATAGATCTTTATCTCGTAACCTGTATAGTAATCAATCTGCAGTCCAGTACCGTATATGTTGAGAATGCCCTTTCGAGTCTTAACCGAAATTCTCTCATCATGGCAATATATCACATGTCTGAAGTTCTCTATCAGAATCTCTTCATTGTTAAATACCGTCATCCTTGACGTAGAACACTTTGCATCAGGACACCATCCCGGTGGTTCCATCTCTATGACTTTCTTTAATCTATCCTTCATAAACCCTCGAAATGCTTTTGGGATATTATATGAAAATGCATAAAAAAAGAGTACCGAATAAATTCGGTACTCCTAGAAATCAATTTAAAATCAAATATTAAATACTTATAAAATATTTATTATATATTCTGATTTATTTGGACTTATTTGTACTTACGCTTTCTAGCTGCCTCTGACTTCTTCTTACGCTTTACACTAGGCTTTTCGTAATGCTCTCTCTTACGAATCTCCTGCTGAATACCAGCCTTCGCACAATTTCTCTTAAATCTGCGAAGAGCGCTATCTAAGTTTTCGTTCTCTTTAACTATTACACTTGACATTCTCTCACCTGACCTCCCTCCAGTTGTAAATTATGCTACCAAATAACAACTGATTGGGTATTTTTAAGCACAAAATGTATTATATACATAAAATACCTAATCGTCAACAGAAAAATGACAAAATTATAAAATATCTGCGGCAACTGCTAGATGCCCGTTATGACAGCTGTGCCTGTGCCTCTGTAACAGCCTGCGCAAGGGCTGCATCTATTCCGTTAGGATCTTTGCCTCCTGCCTGAGCCATGTTTGGACGGCCACCACCGCCGCCACCAACGAGACCTGCCACAGCCTTGATGATATTGCCTGCATGTGCTCCCTTTGCAACAGCTCCGTCAGTTGCCATTGCTATGAGATTTACCTTGCCATCCTTTGCTGACGCAAGAACCACAATGCTGTCGCCGAGCTTGCTCTTGAAATCATCACCAAGATTTCTGAGTGAGTTCATATCAGTATCAGGAATAGCTGCTGTAAGTATCTTGATTCCATCCTTGTCAATTGCATTTGAAAGAACATCTCCGGCAGCTTCCTTAGCCATCTTATCCTTGAGTTTCTTATTCTCGTTTGTAAGTTCCTTAACCTCTGCAAGAAGCTGTTCGATTCTTGCTGCCACGCCGTGGATATCTGTCTTGGCTGCCTTAGCTGCTTCCACAAGCTCAGATTCCATGCTTCTGTAATACTCAAGAGCTCCAATAGATGTGAGTGCCTCTATACGTCTCGTACCGGCTGCAACGCCCGTCTCTGAGACAATCTTAAACATTCCTATAGCTCCTGTGTTTGCTACATGTGTACCACCACAGAACTCCTTTGAGAAATCTCCGATTGATACAACACGTACCTTCTCGCCGTACTTCTCTCCAAAGAGCGCCATAGCTCCTGTCTTCTTTGCCTCATCAACCGTCATGATATCTGTGCAGACAGGTACGTCAAGCTGGATCTGCTCATTTACAATATCTTCAACCTTCTTGATCTCTTCCTTTGTCATAGCCTGGTCATGTGAGAAATCAAATCTCAATCTGCCTGGCTCAACAAGGGATCCGGCCTGCTCTACATGATCTCCGAGCACCATCTTGAGTGCCTTCTGGAGAAGATGTGTTGCTGAGTGGTTGTTGCATATGAGCGCTCTGTTCTCAGCGTCAACTGTAAGCTCTGCTTCATCACCGACATTCAGCTCACCAGACTCAACATAACCGATATGTGCTATCTTTCCACCTACAACCTTGACAGTATCCTCAACAACAAATGTTCCATTTTCGGTCTTGATGATACCCTTATCTCCTATCTGTCCACCCATTGTTGCGTAGAAAGGTGTCTCCGGAACTATAATAGTCGCCTGCGCTCCCTCTGATACTGTGTCAGCAAGAACAGACTTCTTATCTTTTCCCTCACCGAGCTCGGTTGTGATAGCAGTTATCTTGGACTTGTATGTCAGCTTATCATAACCAACAAATTCCGAGGTCATGTCAACTGGAAGCTGCTCATATACTGTTGCGTCGGCACCCATATATGTCGTAGTCTGCCTTGCATTTCTCGCGGTCTCCTTCTGAATGTTCATGCACTCAGTGAATCTTGCTTCATCCACCTCGATACCTTCCTCCTCGATGATCTCCTTTGTGAGGTCAAGAGGGAATCCGTAGGTATCATACAGCTTGAAGGCCTTGTCTCCTGAGAGAACCTTCTCACCTGCAGCCTTTGTCTCTTCTATATAATCTTTGAGGATAGCAAGACCTGTATCAATAGTCTTGTTAAAGCTCTCCTCCTCTTTGTCTATCTTATTAAAGATATACTCTTTCTTCTCACAAAGTTCTGGATAAGCATCCTCCGACACCTCGATAACTGTCTTTGCAAGCTCTGAGAGGAACTTGCCCTTGATTCCGAGAAGTCTTCCGTGTCTCGCAGCACGTCTGAGAAGTCTTCTGAGAACGTAACCACGTCCCTCATTTGATGGAACGATACCATCAGATGTCATAAATGTAACTGAACGGATATGGTCAGTAATGAGTCTGATCGATACATCCTTCTCATGGTCTGTCTCGTACTCTACACCAGCCATCTCGCATACTTTGTCACGCAGAGCCTTGATCGTATCAACATCAAATATAGAATCAACATCCTGAACAACAACGGCAAGCCTCTCAAGACCCATACCTGTGTCTATGTTCTTCTGCTCAAGCTCAGTGTAGTTGTTATGGCCATCATTGTTGAACTGTGTAAATACATTGTTCCAAACCTCCATGTATCTGTCACAGTCACAGCCTACCGTACAGCCAGGCTTACCGCATCCGTACTTCTCACCTCTATCATAATAAACCTCTGAACAAGGACCACAAGGACCTGCTCCATGCTCCCAGAAGTTGTCCTCCTTGCCAAATCTGAATATACGGTCAGCAGATACACCAATCTCCTTGTTCCATATATCAAACGCCTCATCATCATCCTGATATACTGATGGATAAAGTCTGTTCTTATCAAGTCCTACAACCTCTGTAAGGAACTCCCATGTCCAGGATATAGCTTCATGCTTAAAATAATCGCCAAATGAGAAATTACCCAGCATCTCAAAGAATGTACCGTGACGGGCTGTCTTTCCTACATTCTCAATATCTCCTGTTCTGATACACTTCTGACATGTTGTGACACGTCTCCTAGGTGGTACCTCCTGACCTGTAAAGTAAGGCTTAAGTGGTGCCATACCGGAATTGATCAACAGTAAGCTGTTGTCATTGTGTGGAATAAGTGAAAAGCTCTTCATTCTCAGATGACCTTTGCTCTCCATGAATTCCAGAAACATTTTTCTCAGTTCATTCACGCCATAATTTTGCATTGTCTAATATCCTCCACTCTATCTTCTGTCAGCCAGCTCTTCAGTAATATCTTTCCAGCTGATTCCTCTCTCTACCATCAGAACCATGAGATGATAAAGGAAGTCAGATATTTCATATTTTATATCTTCTGAATCAGGATTCATGGCTGCTATAACAATCTCAGTAGCACCTTCACCAACCTTCTTCAGAATCTTATCAATACCCTTGTCAAACAGATAGTTTGTATAAGATCCCTCACTTGGATCTTCCTTTCTATCCCTTATGGTATTATATACCTCCTCAAACACTTTCAGAGGATTAGTATCATTGTACTCCTTTCTCACCAGATCTGTAAAGAAACAAGTACGGCTGCCAGTGTGACATGCAGCACCTATCTGGGAAACCTTCGCAAGTATTGTATCCTTGTCACAATCAATAGTAAGTGACTTGACAAACTGATAATGTCCCGATGTATCTCCCTTCGTCCACAGTTCATTTCTGCTGCGACTCCAGTAAGTCATACGACCGGTTCTTATGGTTTTCTCGTATGATTCCTTATTCATATATGCTACCATGAGTACTTCACCTGTCTTATAATGCTGGGTAACACATGGAATAAGCCCATCTGAATTAAGCTTAAATTCGTCAAATGACATTGAGGACTCAAATAGGTTAACATCTATATTTGCGGCACGACAATCCTGCTTTATCTCCATTATATCCATCTTCTGAAGATTGTACAGGGAAATCGACTCTGCATTAGTCTTATTCAGCATCTCTGCAACAGCTTCACCATTAGTCGAATATGTAGACACAATAACAGGCAGTGCAACAGTCTCTCGTATAGATTTAACAATATCCATATACTCTGGTACCATATTATTGTGAAGCAAAAGCAGCTCACCAGCACCAAGTTCCTTTAATTTTCTAGCATACTCCACCGGCTCATCGCACTCACTCAGATCTATAGTGCAGATGATTCTCTCGGAACCAAATCTGTCCGCAGCTTCAGTCACAAGCTCAGGATTGTTTATAGCTGCTGACTTCATACATACCTTTGAAGCACCTGCATATAAGAGTTTCTTTACATCCTCAAGCTTTCGGACACCACCGCAGGCTATAAGTGGGATATCAACGCTATCACATATCTGTCTTATGACATACACATTCGGCTCTCTGCCTTCCTTCGTTGCCCTGCTGTCAAAATACGCGATCTCGTCAGCACCTGCATCATTGTAATACTTTGCCATCTCCACAGCGTTGTTCAAGTCCAGACATGGAATTATCTTTTTGTAGATCATATCATTACTCATCTCGAGTCTGCACCTCCTTAAAGGGTACCTTTTGTAGAGAGAACCCTTCCATTTAATCTTCTGTCGTAAGTTGTTGCCTCATCAAGAGCCTTTGCAAATGCCTTAAATGCAGCCTCTATGATGTGGTGATCGTTCTCACCGGAGAACTGTTTTAAGTTGAGATTCATCTCTGCAGCGTACGATACCGCATAGAAGAACTCCTTGACCATCTGAGTGTCAAAATATCCTACTCTCTCTGTAGTGAGGTTCAGATCATAGACAAGATATGGTCTTCCTGACAGGTCAATAGCACACATTACAAGGGTTTCATCCATAGGAAGGAAGAAATTGCCAAATCTCTTGATGGCTTTTTTTTCTCCGACAGCCTCCTTGATAGCCTTGCCGAGCACGATACCAACATCCTCTATAGTGTGATGGCAGTCTACATACAAATCTCCCTTTACCGTCACATTGAGATCAAAAAATCCATGTTTTGCAAAGCTTGTGAGCATATGGTCAAAAAAACCTATACCTGTATCTATTTTAGACTGTCCTTTTCCATCTATATTTAATTCGAGGGTTATGTCCGTCTCGTTGGTCTTTCTTGTGCATTTTGCGATTCTTGCCGCTTTTTCTGCCATATCCCTGTCTCCTTCCCATATTCTATATCATAATGTATTATTTTTCAAATCTAACCGCTATCGAATTGGCATGGGCTGTGAGCTGCTCAGCCTTAGCAAATGTCTCTATGTCAGTGTGAACGGCCTCAAGCGCCTCTTTTGAATAGTAGATTATGCTTGATTTCTTGATGAAATCATCCACTGAAAGAGGTGAGAAGAACTTTGCTGTTCCATTTGTAGGAAGCACATGATTAGGACCTGCGAAGTAATCTCCGAGGGGTTCTGAAGAATACTCACCGATAAATATCGCTCCTGCATTCTTTACTCTTGTCATTACGTCAAACGGATTGGCTGTGACAATCTCAAGGTGTTCTGATGCTATGTCGTTTACCGCATCTATCGCATCATTAAGATTATCTGCAAGAAGAATATAACCATAGTTGTCTATGGACTTTCTCATTATTTCTTTTCTTGAAAGTTCATCTATAAACTTGTCTACCTGAACTGAAACCTTTTCTGCAAGATCCGCAGATGTTGTAACAAGGATAGCGGATGCCATCTCATCATGCTCAGCCTGTGAGAGCAGATCAGCAGCAACATACCTTGGATTGGCTGTCTCATCCGCAAGAACCATTACCTCAGATGGTCCTGCTATAGAATCAATGCTGACATGTCCGTATACAGCTCTCTTTGCCAAAGCTACAAATATGTTTCCAGGACCAACTATCTTATCAACCTTTGGAATTGACTCCGTTCCATATGCAAGGGCCGCAATCGCCTGAGCGCCTCCGGCTTTGTATATCTCGTCAACACCTGCTTCTTTTGCAGCAACAAGTGTTGTCGCATACACCTCGCCCTCTGCGTTACAAGGGGTGGTCATGACGATCTTCTCAACTCCTGCAACCTTAGCAGGCATTACATTCATAAGAACTGATGAAGGATATACAGCTTTTCCACCAGGTACATACACACCAACCGATGCCAGTGCTGTGACCTTCTGTCCGAGAAGTGTTCCGTTTGGTTTTGAGTCAAACCAGCTGTACTGCTTCTGCTTCTCATGATACTCCCAGATATTTTTCTTTGCCTTTCTGATAACCTCAAGAAGCTTCGGGCTCACCTGTGTATATGCATAATCTATCTCAGCCTGTGTGACCTTGACATTGGCTGCTGTTATATCTGCCTTGTCAAACTTTTTTGTATATGAGAAGAGAGCGGCATCACCGTTGTCCCTCACATCATCAACTATTCCCTGTACAGTCTCAGCATAATTACCGAAATTGCTTGGACTTCTCTTTAAAAGATTTTTCAGAAGATCCTTCTTTGTCTCTGCGTTAAGCTTTACAATTCTCATCTCTGTCATGCCTCCGTATAAATATCAATTAATCAATCTATATCATCCCTTTAGTATCGTATAGGAATCTATTTGTTCTCTTCTTTAATAAGTCTGTTGAGATCCTCAAGAAGCTTGTGTATTCTCTCATTCTCCATCTTAAGGCTCACCTGGTTCACTACCATTCTCGCTGAGAGCGGACAGACCTCCTCAAGCACCTCAAGGCCGTTCTCCCTGAGTGTACTTCCGGTCTCAACTATATCCACTATCACCTCTGAAAGTCCCACTATAGGAGCAAGCTCAACTGAACCGTTAAGCTTGATTATCTCCACCGTCTGGTGTTTTCTGTTATTGAAATAATCCTTTGATATAACAGGATATTTGCTGGCAACCCTTATTATCTCATTCTTCTTTAAAAGTTCTCTCGCCGATGCCGGTCCGCACACGCACATACGGCATTTGCCAAATCCAAGATCCATAACCTCGTAGAGGTTACGTCCCTCTTCAAGGATTGTATCCTTTCCAACAACACCTATATCAGCCGCGCCATACTCAACATATGTTGGGACATCTGTAGCCTTTGACAGGAAAAACTTCATTTTCAGTTCTTCGTTGACAAATATAAGCTTTCTTGTATCTGGATCCTTCATCTCTTCACATGTTATACCTATCTGCTCAAGAAGTGCAAGCGTCTTCTTTGCAAGTCTTCCCTTAGCTAGGGCAAAAGTCAAATATCTCATAGTTTTCTAACCATCTATGCCTTTCGTTTTCATCTTATTTAGTCTTCTGGATCATTTTATGCTATATGATTCGCCATCCCACATTGAGTTTGTCTTATTTATAACATCATACGCCACAGCCAGATCTTTCTGATCAAAATATATAAGTCCCGAGAAATGCTCCCTTCGAGCGTACTCTAGATAATCTTCAATAGACTTTTTCTGTGACTTTCTTATAAGCTCTATCTTGCATCCCTCACTTCTAAGTTTCATGCCTGTCTTGATCGCTTTGTCCTGCTCCTCAATATTATAAAGAATGATGGTATTTGAATACTCCACATGTATCTTGATATTCTGTCTGTTCATCGCCATTATAAGTTCTTCCACCGTGAACGCAAATCCTATAGAAGGCGCATCCTTGCCAAACTGCTTTAACAGATTATTGTAACGACCACCCTTTACTACAGCATCACCAGTGCCATAAGTATAACCCCTGAAAATGATTCCTGTATAATAATTGTATCCATCAAGCATGCCAAGATCAAAACTTATATGCTTTTCGTATCCGTAGCACTCGAGTGCCTCATAAACTCTTCTGAGCCTCTTTACAGCCTCAAGTGATGTCTCATTTGACACATAGCTCTCAGCCGTGTCAAGCATCGCCACACCACCAAACAGTGAATCAAAAGAAGAAAAAGCCTTTTTGAGCGAATCACTGATATCAAGTGCGTCTACATATTCCTCAAGGCCAAAAAAGTTCTTAATATGAATATATTCCTTTATCTGATCCTCTTCCTCTTCACTTATACCAGACTCTGCGACAAGGCCCTTGAAATAGTCGATCTGACCTATCTCGATCTGGAAATCCTTTATTCCAATCTCATTGAAGCAATCTATGACGGTGGCTATTATCTCCGCATCAGCCGCTGATGAATCATCGTTTATAAGCTCTGCACCTATCTGCGTCACTTCCTTGAGCTTACCCTGAAGCTTAAGTGTATTTGTGTATGTGTTACCTGTGTAACAAAGTCTTACAGGAAACTCCTCGTCTGCATAATACTTTGCAACACATCTTGCAATAGACGGAGTGATATCAGGTCTTAAAACAAGTGTATTGTTATCTCTGTCAAAGAACTTATACATCTCATTCGAAGGAGCCGATCCCTTGTCTCTGTTAAATATATCAAAAAACTCAAATGTCGGTGTCTCTATGTCATGATAGCTGTATAACTCCAAGATGTGGTGGAGTTCATTCATAACCTTTCTCTTCTTTTTGCACTCTACATCGTAGGTGTCCCTAACTCCATCTGGGGTCTGTAACAGTTTGTCCTGCATAATCGTATCTCCTTGTAAATAAATATTGTTCAGGCACACGTCCTGATATGTGACATATATCGTTTTACGCTTTATACTTATTTTTTCCCTGAAGTGTTTTATGCTTTCACTTTACTACACTAAAGTGTTGCTTCGCTACTTTGATAGCATGTCAACGTGCCCATTATATTAGAGCTTGTACGTTTTGTCAACACACTTGTTATATAGTATTTATCATCAGATATCATACCAAAAGCTATTTCTAAAAATTGATTTTTTAGTCATGCCCTGACAGATCACGACTTAGAGGCTCCAGGTAATGCACAAGGGCACCTCCCTTTGACTCCACAAAATAATCAGGATCCAACTCATCATATTTGAAATTGTTAGGATGTCCGTTCTTTGCTCTTTCAAGAAATCCTTCAAGTTCCGAAAATCTCATGTAATACAGCCTGTTTCTTCCTGTAAACATGATTACTAGAAAACTCACTCCATCCTGCTTTTCAAAGTCAGACATAAATTTTATCTGATGTTCATGTATGTTCCTCATAGTAAATGTGTCTGTCGCACACTCCTTGGCATCAAAACAGATGGGAACACCCTGAACTACGCCTATGTAATCGACCGTGGAATCCTTTTCAAAGTATGCCAGCGTTATCTGACTGCTGTCCTTGTCAATCTTTATTGGTGTTATAGGGGTGGGTATCTTCTGAACCAGTGCGAGATTTTTCTGTCTGTAGTATTCGTTTGTATGGTTTATCATATCCTCAAGGGTAGATCCCCTAAGTCCGCGGGAATTCCATGTTGCCATCTACTCAAATAAATCCTTTTCTATTTTCTTATACATGTCAGGCTTAAACGCAGAAAAAATTTTACCGGTTAGGTAATCAAGGCCACCCGTAACATTTGTAAATTTAACCTCACCGCAGTGCAGCAATTGATTTCTAAGTTTGTATGTCTGTCTGAAGTATATATTCGTCTCTCTGTCCCCATACTTCTGATCTCCGACGATCGGATAACCCATATGAGAAAGCTGCGCCCTGATCTGATGAGTTTTTCCTGTTATCAGCTTAACCTTCACCTCGGTATATTTTCCATTAGATCTTACCGGTTCGAATATCGTATGGATTTTTTCAAATTCATTCTTTCCAGAATCCTGCTTTATCTCGTCCACACCGTCTCTCACGATAACTGTATTCTTTTTCTCGTCCTTTACAAGATATGCCGTAACGTCCTGAACCGACTTTATGTGTCCCTTTACAATGGTGTAATAATATTTGTCTATATTTCTCTCCCTTATTATCCTGGATAATTCCTGGTTTCCCATAAGGGATACTCCACATAGAACAAGACCGGATGTATTTCTATCCAGTCTGTTGCATATCGACGGCTTATATGTTCTAAGCTGCTCTGAAGTTATATATCCATTGTCCAGAAGATAATCTAACACACTTTCATTTATCGAATAATCGTCTTTGGAGGCTTTCTGCGACAATACGCCAACCGGTTTGTTGACTATAAGGACATTGTGATCATGATATATTATCTCCGGTTTGAACTTCTTCTGTGATCCAGAAGCCGCAGTCTGTATATTATCATCCCTAAATGAATCTATCGTGTCATCCGCAAGATAAAGCTGTATCACATCCCCGACATACACTATCTCATTTCCAACCGCTTTGCCACCATTTAATTTTATGTTTTTCTTTCTTATCATCCTGTACACGAAACTAGACGGAGCCTTGTTCAGATATTTCATCACAAGTTTATTCAGTCTCTGTCCTGCCTCGTTTTTTGATATTACTATCTCTCTCATTTTTATATTCCCAGTTCAAATAATCTCTCTCTCATTCTCTCGTCGGCACCGATGAATTCCTCTGCTGGAGCCTTTATTTTGCCTGCCTTGGATATAAAGCTGTCTATGTCCGTTGCTACTATAACTACATACTGCTTCTTCTGATCAGCAAATGCCTCAGTTATTATCTTTTTCAGGGAAGCTTCATCTTTTATCTTCTTTCCAAAGTCACCATTGTAATAAAATAGCATCCTGCCATCCCTGATCACGGCAGCAGGAAAATAAACTATTCCCTCATATCTGCTGACAGAAACATCATACACAACGGATGGATCCTCAAAGTAAGATAACTTCTTAAGTTTTGAGTACTCTTCATCTGAGAGTTCCCTGAATCCGGCGCACATTATGTAAGCCACAAGCTGCTTTGCAAGTGGCAGTGCCACCAATATCGGTATAACTATAAATATTGATTTTCTGGTGTCGAACATCACCACCGTAAAAAACACTCCGGCGATAACGAACAGTCCCAGCACAATGATACTTATAAGAACATTCCTCTTGTGTCTGTTCATATATCCGTGTTGTCCTTTTTCCATATCATCCTCCAGTTAATTGATAGTAGTAATCTTTTATCTTTATTTCATAAATCTGATCAGAATACTGTGTGGCAGGTATTTGCTCACAAGTCTGAAGGCTTTCATAAGAGGTGAGTAGACAGACATTTCACTCATATAATAAGAATCAAACAATGCCTTCTTAACGACCTTCTTAGGATTGGCTCTGAGAACCATCTTGTATGGCTTTGACTTCGTATACTTCTGTGCCACATCAAAGAATTCTGTCTTTACCGGGCCTGGGCAGACAGCTGTCACGCTAATTCCCCTGCCTTCAAGCTCTCTGTTTAACGCTCTTGAAAAGCTGAGCACCATTGACTTTGATGCTGCATATATTGCAAATGATGGCTGTGGCAGGAATGCCGCAGACGATGCAAGGTTAATTATGTTGGACGGACCTGACATGTATGGCAAGGATATATGTGTTATCTCAGCAAGAGCTCTGCAGTTGAGATCAAGCATTCCACTTACATCATCCACTGTCATATCCTCAAAATGTCCGGCTATGCCGTATCCTGCTGCATTCACAAGAACTCTTATGGATGGATCCTGTCTCTCCAGAAGATTTCTGTAGAATTTTATATCAGATTCCTTTGTGAGATCAAGCGACAATATCCTCACAAGTTTTCCGCTTACTGCATTTATCTCAGCCTTGACCTCTGCAAGCCTGTCCTTTCTTCTCGCAATCAGCCATATCTCATCTATAGTTTTGTATTTCTGTGCTATCTGAATAGCAAATTCTCTTCCAATTCCCGAAGATGCACCAGTTACTATTGCTACTTTTTTCACGACATCATCCTCCATCCAGATAAATATTTGTTCTTCAATACGCCTCTGTTATTCTTTGCCCAGCCAAGTGGATAGCCATCCACACAGACAAGAACATATCCATTTTTTAGCTCCATACCCGATTCTACACTGTCAGCAGATTCTGTATCTAGCTCTATTGTCTCTCCCTTTAAATATTTGATGACACGTATGTCATCAGCCTGCAGATCAACCACGTTGTCAAACTGATTTTTCTTCAGATACATTGCAAGCGACTGGCTCGGCTCAAATCTGTTTTTCTTGACTTCTCCAAGAAACAGTCCATGTCTCAGCAACCTGAGTCCCTTAACATCAGGCATACCATCGGGGATATAGTAAAGTCTCCCTTTATTCTCTTCTATCCTGCCAGGGGTTATTCCGGCATCCGCAGAAACATGAGTTATAAAATTCAGGAAATCTTCATCAGCCTTATACGGTTTAAATGAATACGTCTGACATCCTCTGACATATGCGTCAGCATCTTTTTCAAACAGCGCAACGAAATGTCCCTCTCCCTTCAGGTGGTGCGGCCACAGTCTAGCACATTTTTTGAGGTCAGGATTTCCAGTCTCCCCCCATTCAGGATTGCCGTCATCAAACTTCTCATATTTAGGAAAATCGATCAGATGAATACAGTCATCTATCGATAGAAGATATTCCACTGATCTTTCATCCTCCTCAGGTGAAAATGTACACGTAGAGTACAACAGTCTTCCACCTGGTTTCAGCATCTTACATACCTCTTTCAGTATTCCCCGCTGAAGTCCCGCAAATAGTTCGGTGCCATTGTTCTCCCAGGCTGTCATCATTGACGATGACTTTCTGAACATTCCCTCACCGGAACAAGGGGCATCTATAAGTATCTTGTCAAATGTTTCCTCAAATGCCTTTGATAGGTTATTAGGCGGCTCACTCACAACACACATGTTGCCTATACCGAAAAGTTCCAGATTTTTCAGAAGTGCCTTCGCCCTTGAATTGCTTATATCATTTGATATAAGTATTCCTGTACCGCCAAGCTTAGCAGCAAGTTCCGTGGATTTTCCTCCCGGAGCTGCACATATATCAAGCACCACATCCCCCTCATCGATATCAAGTACGCTAGCTGGTGTCATGGCACTCGGTTCCTGTATATAATAAAGTCCCGCATAATAATACGGATGCTTAGACGGTGTATATTTCTTATGATCGTAATAGAATCCATTCTTTGTCCACGGAACCGGTTCAAGTTCAAATGGACTGATCTTAAGAAAATCCTCAACAGATATCTTGGATGTGTTCACCCTGATTCCATGATACATATCACTATCAAAACACTTTATATAGTCATCGTATTCATCGCCAAGCTGACTCTTTATTCTCTCGTCAAATTTCTTAGGTAAAACCATATAAAACTTCCAACTCCCTTTTATGTTTGCTGTCTTATCTATGTCTAGTTGATACTCTGAGCCTTGAATCCCTCCGCAATCAGGTCTAGCTGCTTTGCAAAATTCTCCAGCAGCTCCATGTCATCCTTCTGATATATGGAATAGAATTCATCCTGAATCTTTTGAATCTCACGCGGATTACCAACTTTATAAAGATTCTGTATATTGACTATTATCTCAGATACAATATTTGCCTTTATATTGAACGAATTCTGGGCATCCATTATCTCCCCACGGACATATGACATCTCTCTGTCCAGCGCCACGGTGGCATCCGCAGCATTTCTGAGTTTCACCCTAATGTCCTCCGGAATTCCCTTGCGGTATTTATACTGAAGTGAATGCTCAATTGTAGCCCAAAAATTCATCGCCATCGTTCTGATCTGTATCTCAGCCTGTATCGTGGTGCGCCCTGCAGCCGTATACACATCGTAGTCTAGAATTATATGATAGCTCTGATATCCACTCGCCTTGGCATTTGTTATATAGTCTTTTTCCTCTCTTATGCGCATATCCTGCCTGCCCCGTATGATATCTACCACTTTTCCTATATCCTCGGTGAACTGGCACATTATCCTTATACCAGCAATATCATCCATCTCCTCAACAATATGATCCATCTGAATATGCTTCTTCTGCAGTTTATCTATGATACTTGAAACGGTCTTCACTCTTCCCGTCACACTCTCTATAGGTGAATACATTCCCATGCTCTTATACTGCATGATTATATGATTAAACTTCACTAGAAGTTCATCAACCGCCTGCTCATAGGGAGACAAAATCTCCTTCCAAAGCTGAATCTCCATATAATTCCTCCCAAATCAATAAGTCATCCTGCCATGTCTGATGACATATGACACAATTCATATTACTGCTCAGATACTCTTGTGCTCAGGAATTCATATTCATTCTGTCCATCCTCATAATCAGGATATGTCTCCACCAGCTGTGAAGCAAGCTCGTAGGCCTGATCAAAATCAGAATTTTTCTCATAATATGCAACCTGAAGTAACATGAGTTCTTTTCTGTATACTGTATCGTCACATTCAAGTCCATTCTTAATATATGCAAGTGCCGACTCCATATCCCCATTGCTCAGATAATATGAGCCATACATGGCGTATACATATGAGTTAAATCCAAATGTCTGAACATACTTCTCATAGCTTGCAAACATATTCTCAGAATCATCGGTAACCGCATAACATGTTCCTATATACATATAAAGTTCCGGATAGGTATCAGCCTCCTTCAAAAGCACATCCAGAGCTCCTCCGTAATTACCATTTGAAAAATCATCAAGCGCACTGGCAAGATCCTTCAGATCGTTCACATTTGATCCTGAGAATGATGAATCGGTAAGTTCCTTATATGTGGCAGCAGCCTCAGCATACTGTGCACTCTTTAAGTATGCGTCTGCCATATAAAGTTTTATATTCTGATCCTTCTTTTCAGAAAACAGCTGATTCTCATTCAGTGCATCCTTGAATGATGTTATCGCCTCCTGATACGAGCCACTCTCATAATATGTGACACCCTTATCATAATATTCATCCTTCTGTGAAATGATGGCAGATATGGCATATGCAATGAGCAGAACTGCCATGCACGAAAGTAAAACCACTCCTAAGATCAGTGGGTAATTGATTCTCTTTCGTTTCTTGAATATGCTGCGTTTACGTTTCGACATATGTAATCTCCTTTTTATGTTCTCTGTGAAGTGTGTTTTATTTATAGATATCTCTTCTTATACATCATTTTATATTATCACAATCAAACGATAAGATAAAGTAAAAAAGCGGCTTTACTGATTTTCACCAGCAAAACCGCTTTAATTTTATTTTAAAAACAAAATCTGTCACTCTCACCTTGCCCTGATATATTAGTGATGGAACAATCTGATTCCTGTAAATACCATGACCATATCATACTTGTCGGCACACTCGATAACAAGATCGTCACGAACTGATCCGCCCGGCTGTGCAATGTACTTGACACCACTCTTGTGAGCTCTCTCTATATTGTCTGAGAATGGGAAGAATGCATCTGATCCAAGGACAACATCTGTATTCTGCGCCAGCCATGCCTTCTTCTGCTCTGCTGTGAACACCTCTGGTTTAACCTTGAATCTCTTCTGCCACTCGCCTTCCTTAAGGACATCCTCGTACTCATCTCCCATGTATACGTCGATGGCATTGTCTCTGTCTGCTCTTCCAAGTCCATCAACGAACTGAAGTCCCATAACCTGTGGTGACTGACGGAGGAACCAGTTGTCTGCCTTCTGTCCGGCAAGTCTTGTACAGTGGATTCTTGACTGCTGTCCTGCTCCGATACCTATAGCCTGTCCACCCTTTACATAGCATACAGAATTTGACTGTGTATACTTGAGTGTGATGAGCGCGATCTTCATGTCAATCTCAGCCTGCTCTGGAAGCTCCTTGTTTGCTGTAACAAAGTTTGACAGGAGATCCTTGTCTATCTTGAGCTCATTTCTTCCCTGCTCAAATGTAACGCCATATACCTGCTTTCTCTCTATCTCAGCAGGAACATAGTTCTCATCTATCTGGATGATGTTGTAATTTCCCTTCTTCTTTGCGAGAAGAAGCTCCATAGCCTCATCTGTGTATCCAGGAGCGATAACACCATCTGATACCTCTCTCTTGATAAGACGTGCTGTGTCTGCGTCACATACATCTGAGAGTGCAATGAAATCACCGAATGATGACATTCTGTCAGCGCCTCTTGCCCTTGCGTATGCACATGCAAGTGGTGAGAGCTCTCCGAGGTCATCTACCCAGTAGATCTTTGCAAGTGTATCATTAAGTGGAAGTCCAACTGCAGCACCTGCTGGTGAAACATGCTTGAATGATGTTGCTGCTGGAAGCCCTGTTGCCGCCTTGAGTTCCTTTACAAGCTGCCATCCGTTGAATGCATCAAGGAAGTTGATGTATCCTGGCTTGCCATTTAAAACCTTGACAGGAAGATCACTGCCATCCTCCATATATATTCTTGAAGGCTTCTGATTTGGGTTACAACCATACTTTAACTGAATCTCGTTCATGATCAAATATCTCCTTTATCCTTTAATTACTTATTCTTGTTCACGATCTTTGTCTCATACTCACCTGTTGCGATGTCAATATATCTGACGAACAGTGACACCTTGTTGTCCTCATTGAGGCTGTTCCATACCTTGTCTGTGAACTCATCGATATCACCGGATATCTTAACCCACTTTGGCTCACCCTCAAAGCTTGGGAGCGGATTGCCATCGTGCATATATGTGTGAATGAAATGTCCCTCACCAGCTACAGGGTTCTCGTATGAGAATGTGTATCTGTTATTTGCTTCAGGGTTGCCATTGTTGCTCTTAAGTATGGACATTGAATAGTCGAACACACCATTCTTTATGTGCATAACACCAGAGATTCTAGGTGTGTAGTTAGGGCCGTCCGGCTCAAACTGTCTGCTTCTGAGCGACTGCTCAAATGTGAGTTCATCATCAAGTCCGTCATATATAGTGTCTGTCTGATCGCCATTTGTAACGATAGTCTTGTTGCCAAGAACTCTTACAGGTGCATAGATGATAAGGCTTGGATCCTCAAGCTTTGAAGGATCAAATGCCTCTGTTCTGATGCCCTCACCCTCTGTCACAAATACTCTGTTACGGCTGTTTGAGCTTCTTCCCATGATGAAGTAGGCTGTAACTGCCTTCTTGCCATCCTCTGACACACCGATCACGATTCCACGTCCCGGATATGCATTTTCGCTAAGTTCCTTCTCAAGTGATAACATTTCCATTTCTGTTGTACCTCCATGTGTTTTCTCGTACCTGTGAGCTGATGCCATAAAGAAAACCGGCCACCTGCGCACACAAATACATGTCTTGATATATTTGCTTGCCCAGGCGGTCGGCTTGTCTTAACAGTACACTCCCTGTAGGTAATTCCTACCAGCCTTTCGGCTGTCTCCGCCAGTCGTGCACCAACATATTTTTATAATATAGTAAATCTTTTGTTATTTCAAGTACAATATACAACTTCTAAATTGATGAATCTGTACAAAATTTCCTCCATTCTGTCTTGGTTCATATACAATCAAAAATCCAGAAGATAATCTCATAATTGTTTCAAAGGACAAAGGATTTGATAGTGTAGTTCATTTTTGGTCTAACCGTGGATATAATATATGTCGTAAAGCACCATCAATATTCCATAATTCAGGAATAATATTAAACGATGCTTTTTATAAGAGTTTATATCCGATAAAGGCAAATTTACAAAATGTATACAAACTATACATCGAAGAGTTTGGTCAAACTAAAGGCGCTGAGTATTATAGGATCTATAAACCTTATGCAGAATTTCTACAAACAACATTCTAGTATTTAACAAAGCAAACAAAAAGAAGCCAGGGCAAAAAATGTGCGCCGTAAAATTTTTACGACGCACATTCATTTTATACTACAACTATTATTTTTTAGAGCTTGTGACTACATCCGCCATGACAGCTCGAGCAGTCGCCACCACATATGTGTTTGCCCTTTTTTCTATCCTTAACCATACCTCTGACAATGAAGAACACCATCAGAACGATTATGGCTGCCACAATGATTGTACCAAGATACTCTGACATAAGTCACCACTCCTTTATTTTATATAGAGCAGACGCATTTAAATGCGCTTACTCACGGCATCTGCGTGCTTCATAATATGTCGTCAAGCGAAGCTTGATGACATACGCGCACATCAGCGCGCTTCCTCTGAAGAATTCCTCCCTCTTACGCGGGTCCCTCCTTATGAAAAGTTAAGCGTTGAGGAACTCCTTGCTTGTCTTTACCTTCTTGTTTGGATCCGGACGCAGCAGCATGAAGAAGAACAGAACAACAAGTGCAATTGCTACTACTGACCATATACCGAATGAACAAGCTCCTGTGAAGAGACCGGCGATTCTGTATACAACAAGTGCTACAAGATAAGCAAATCCACACTGATATCCGATTGCAAACCAGAACCACTTAGCACTGTTCATCTCTCTCTTGATAGCACCCATAGCTGCGAAACATGGTGCGCAGAGAAGGTTAAATACAAGGAATGAGAATCCGCTTGCTGTTGTGAATGCACCTGCAAGTGCCTGGTAAACTGTACCGTCTCCACCGCCGTAGAGGATACCCATTGTACCAACGATGTTCTCCTTGGCAACAAGACCTGTGATAGATGCTACAGTTGCCTGCCAGTTGCCCCAGCCCTGTGGAACGAAGATCCATGCTATCGCATTACCGATCTTTGCAAGGATACTGTAATCAATCTGACTCTCATCAAGCATCTGGAATGAACCATCAACAAATCCAAAGTATGTTGTGAACCATACAGCGATTGTTGAAAGTGTGATTATCGTACCAGCCTTCTTGATGAATGACCAGCCACGCTCCCACATGCTTCTGAGTACAGAACCTACTGTTGGGATATGATAAGGTGGAAGCTCCATAACGAATGGTGATGGATCTCCGGCGAACATCTTTGTCTTTTTAAGTATTATACCAGAACATATAATTGCTGCAATACCAATAAAGTAAGCACTTGTTGCAACTATTGATGAACCACCAAATATAGCACCGGCGATCATGGCAATAAATGGAACCTTAGCACCACATGGTATAAATGTTGTTGTCATGACTGTCATACGACGGTCTTTCTCATTCTCAATCGTACGTGAAGCCATGATACCTGGCACACCACAACCTGTACCTACAAGGATAGGTATGAATGACTTTCCTGAGAGACCGAACTTTCTGAAGATACGGTCCATGATGAAGGCGATACGTGCCATATATCCACAGTACTCAAGGATTGCAAGTAATATGAACAGTACGAGCATCTGAGGTACGAAACCAAGTACCGCACCAACACCGGCTACAATACCATCGATGATAAGTCCGTGTAACCAGTCTGCACATCCGATCTTGTCAAGTCCTGTAGAGATAAGATCAGGGATTGAAGGAACAAATACGCCGTAATCAGCAGGATCGATCTCTGCCATCTGTGTCTCGTTGAAGTAATCAACTGCATCAAGATATGACATTGCATTTGTTGTCTCTTCATTAGCATTTGCAGGAACCTCTGAGTAGTAAACATCGATATCGTATGTATCAAGTGTCTCCTCATCTTCCATCTCATACTTAACACTTGCCTCTGTGTTTGTGTTTGTCTCGATGGCTGCCTTTGTGGCATCCACATCAACTTCATCCTCGTCATCTGTTACGAGTACGCCGTATGCATCGAGGGCTGTTGTTGCTGCATCATAGTCACCTGATGCATCCTCATAAGCTGAGCTTCCTATTCCGAAGAGATGGAAACCATCGCCGAACAGGTTATCATTTGTCCAGTCTGTGCACCATGCACCTACTGTTGACATTGCTATATAATATACGAGCCACATGATGAGTACAAATATAGGAAGTGCAAGGATACGGTTTGTTACAACACGGTCGATCTTATCTGATACTGTAAGCTTCTGTCCCTTAGCAGCCTTCTTTACACACTTGTCAATGATTGATGAAATATATGAATATCTCTCGCTTGTGATGATACTCTCTGTGTCATCATCGAAGTCATCCTCAAGCTTCTTGATCTCTGCTGAGCAGTCTGGAGCATTCTTCATCTGCTCTATGATCTTGCTGTCCTTCTCAATAAGCTTGATTGCGAAGAATCTCTTTCTATTCTCCTCCATGTCAAGCTTTGCGCTTACACTCTCGATTGCAGCTTCAACAGCCTCATCAAAGCTGTGAACTCTTGCATTTGCTGCCTTTGACTTTGCTGCAGCGATAGCCTTCTCCTTAACCTCATCAATACCTGTACCCTTGAGAGCTGAGATCTCAACAACCTCACATCCAAGAGCTTCCTTCAGGTTCTTGATGTTGATGGAATCACCGTTCTTCTTTACAAGATCCATCATGTTGACAGCCATGACAACGGGGATACCCAGCTCAATGAGCTGTGTTGAGAGATAAAGGTTTCTCTCTATGTTAGTACCATCAATTATGTTGATGATGGCATCAGGATATTCCTGAATAAGATAATTTCTGGCAACAACTTCCTCAAGAGTGTATGGAGAAAGTGAATAGATACCAGGAAGATCAGTTATGATAACATCCTTATTACCCTTAAGCTTACCTTCTTTCTTTTCAACTGTAACGCCAGGCCAGTTACCTACATACTGGTTTGCGCCAGTTAAAGCATTGAATAACGTTGTTTTACCGCAGTTAGGATTTCCTGCAAGTGCAATCTTTACTGACATTGTTTACCCTCTTTCCTATTGTATTGTGCAGACGCATTGAAAGGTGCTTGCGCACATCGTCTGCATGCTTCGCAATGTGTCATCAAGCGAAGCTTGATGACCTACACGCACATCAGTGCGTTTCCTCTGAAGGAATCATCCCACTAACGCGGGTCCCTCCTTACGAAAATATCCTCTTTGTAGGTGGCTCTATCACCAACCAACGCATTTTCACATTAGTCACTTCTATCATATGTTAGAAAATGCTAACGTAAGAACAAAAAAATATGCTGTTACTCTACCTCTATAATCTCAGCATCAGCTTTACGAATTGATAATTCATAGCCTCTTACAGTAACCTCTACAGGATCACCGAGAGGCGCAACCTTACGCACATAAACCTGTACACCTCTTGTGATGCCCATGTCCATGATACGTCTCTTTACAGGGCCTTCGCCTGCAATCTTTTTGACAGTCACAGTACTGCCAACCTTGACATCCTTTAATGTGCTCATGACATTACTCCTTTTACATACATTTCTCACCAATCAGAATCCTGTACATACCTATACCAGAATCTTGCTGGCCATATCCTTATCAATGGCAACTCGGGAATCCTTAATGTTGACAATAAGGTTTCCAGCATTCTCTGCCACGACAGTTACAACACTGCCTTCAACAAATCCTAGTTTTTCAAGAAACAGTCTTGTTTTCTCTCTTCCACCAACTTTTTTGATCACGTTAGCTTCTCCAGGTTTTGCAAATGTTAATGGCATAATTGCACCTCCTTAACTAGCAGTTAAAACCAATGATTTTCATATCGTGGTTAGTATATACTAACATCAATTAGATGTCAATAATATTAATTATTTTGGACTAATTGAATAAAACAAAACTTTTTTATTGAAAAAGTTACAATTTGATACATGACACGTTTCAATTATAAGTTTGATTATAAGTTTGAATAAAAAAAACGTTTATGATATAATTTTTTTATTGTTTGTCGGAAGAGTTTCTCGCTGTGATCCGGCGAGTTTTAATATAAAAATGTTTTTTGTAATATATAGGGGGTATATGAGTATGTTGACAACAAACGAATCCGTAGAAAACTATCTAGAGACTATTCTTGTTCTCAGCAAGGAGCTTCCTGTTGTCCGCGGAGTAGATATAGCCAACGAAACAGGATATAAAAAATCAAGCGTGAGCGTTGCAATGAAGAATCTCAGGGAGATGAATTACATATCAGTAAGTGATTCCGGATATATCTCTCTTACGGGGGCAGGAAAACGGATCGCTGAAATGATCTATGAAAGACATCAATTTCTTTCAAGCTGGTTCGCAAGTCTCGGTGTCTCCGAAGAGATAGCAACTGAGGATGCATGTAAGATTGAGCATGTAATCAGCCAGGAGACTTTTGATGCAATTAAAAGGCATGTCCACGGATCAGAAGAGTAACATTTAATTCTTTTCACATAAAACAACAAAACAGCCTGTGGTATGTATCTCAGAAATATTGTTCTGGCTCCTACATACCGCCGGCTGTTTTATAATTTATATATTATATTGACTGCTCTCTTTTTTATTTATATATCCGACAAGTTCTCCCTGTATGACCTTTGTCTCAACATGTCTGGCAGAGTTTTCCAAAATTCTGCCAAATGGCTCAACGGCATTCTTCTGAGTTAGAAGAATTATAGTGGATCCCCCAAAGGCAAAATTGCCTTTCTCCTGCCCCTTCATAACTCTGTGTCTTCTAACAAAGTGATTCTCGATCTTTCCAACGAGCAGAGCTCCGACCTCCATAAAAACGATAGTTCCGGCATCCCTTGTCTTAATTAGACAATACTCCCTGGTGTTCTCCTTGTATATCTTATAGTACTCGGAAGCTATAGGATTTACTGTGTGATATACACCATCTATTCTTCTGACTTCCGACTGTATACCATCCACATTATATATATATCTGTGATAATCATCTACACACAATCTGAAAAGCCATAACTTTCCGCCTTTATATCTCTGGGCCAGTTTCTTATCGCGAAGAAGCTGTTCAAGGCTGTACTGTGAATCTTTGATATTGAACTTTGCACTCGCCGTATCATATATATTGTATACTGTGAGCCTACCATCACACGGACTGACAAATCCGAACTCTGTATCATCCGTTATCCTTGCATCGGCAGTGATCTTTCTTTTAAAAAAGTCGTTATACGATTCAAACTCGTCAATGTTCTTCACACACTTTGACATATCAATGTTATTCTTCTTAATGAAAGGTCTGATGGCTATCTTTGAAACTGGTCTGTCCATAAGCCATCCGGAACATATCGATATCTCCGGCCGTATAAGAACTTTGAGAAGCATTCTTCCCGCTTTTGTTCCATATAATTTTCTGAGAAACTTATCCTGACTTGAAAGTCCATCAGATATATGTGATTTTCTGTACTTAGCCAAAGCAGATGAACTGCCCGTCCTTTTTAAGTTTACAAAATTCTTTTGTTTATTGTTTTTTGTTGTTTTATCCAGTTTATTATTCGTCATTTCGATTATCTTTAGCTTATCCCTTTTGCATATCCTGCCACTCTTTAATTTTTACCTCTGCATCACCTGCATATCAGATCATTGCATAATACCTCTGACATATGATAAAAATAAAAGAGGAACGTCTATTATATGTCTCTTTGCCATATATCTTATCAAAAGCCATACCACAGCAACAGCAACTATCACGATGATAACAGTCAGCTCCTTTGAAGTCGGCTTCGGAAATCTGAAATCTGTGATAAAGAGAATCATGGCAAGTATCATTATAATATGTAGTACTATAGGGAAATACTCCCCAAGCAAAGGCGAAGTAACATATACTATTGGAAGTCCAACAGCGATTGCTGTTATCGGCATACCATGGAAATACTTGCGTCCATCTGGAGCCTCAATGACCTCTGAATCATAATCATCGTTGTTCTTCTTTTCCTCAAGAACATTGTAATATGCAAGTCTGATCATTCCTGCAAGACAGTACAATACAAGAATAAACATTCCTAGTGGTGTATTCATTCCAGAATACCAGCATAACACAACAGGAAATACACCAAAGCTTATAAGATCACATAAGGAATCGATCTGGATTCCAAACCGTTTCTCATCCATAGTCCTGTCCTTCTTACGTCTTGCAACCTTGCCGTCAAATGCATCAAAAAGCCCGGAAAGAGCTAGACAAAGTATTCCTATGCTTAAATGTCCGCTAAAAGTAAAAAATAGGCCTGTTATTGATGATATCAGGCTCATATATGTCAAAATAACTGTATAATTATAAAATCCTACCATTGATATTCCTACTCCATCTCTTTTTCTGTTTAAAGACCGCGATATTGTAATTATACACATTTTTTTGACATAACTCTACTTTTTTTTAAAATATTAATTATCCTTCATCCTTCCACATATTTATGCAGATTCATAACCCTTCAAAACTCCGTTCAACACACAGCGTTCCCCACCCAACATATCTGTTCGGATACTGCCTGATCGTCTCTATTTGTCTCGCTCCCTTTATAAGCTGCGCTTTAAGTTTCTCCCCATACATAAAAGGATCATTTCCCCGTACTATTCCCCACTCCATGAGCAGTGCCGCAGCTCCAGACACAAATGCAGCAGATATAGATGTTCCATCTACCACTGTCAGATCACTTATTCCAGCCGCAGCCACGATGCCTACACCGGGAGCTGCAATATCAGGCTTTATTCTGTTGTCAGAGGTAAAGCCACGGCCAGAAAATCCTACAAATGCATCTCTGTTCTGATCATATGAGGCTGCTGATATTACACTCTGGGACGTTGCAGGTATAGTCAGTGAGCCAAATGCATTTGCACTCTCGAACTCAACTCTTCCCGTAATATATGCATCGCTTGGCAGATATGCATTATATGTCCCGTTGACTATGCTCTTTGGCATTATCCTCACCTTCCACACGCCCTCATCTATATATGTATCAGCCTGAAAAAAAATATATATAAGCTGCTGTACATTGAATGGCGTTGGTGGCTGATATATTCCATAAACGTGTGTACTGCCAAATCTTCCATTCGCCGGGAGCTGTCCCTCCGTCAGATACAACACAATATCATATGCTGGGCTATAGACCAGAACATCAAAATTATCTATATAATTTTTCCATATCTGGATGCCGAAGTTTCTAACGCCTCCTGTCACATCGATATTCAGGTCATCGAAACTGACATTTCCAAGTATACCACTGGTATGAAGTCTTTTATTGCCATCGTTTCCGGTTCCTGTTACAACATTTATTTTTGCCATTCTCGATACTACATCTATAAAATTCTCAAGCATCCCTGTTCCGTCGTGGGCGCCATAGTTGTTTCCATATGACAGATTTATAACCAAAGGAACATTTTCATTCATACTGTATCTCACAAGAAAATCTATGCCGAACATTATGCTTATGGTATCAGGAAATATTCCCTCAAGCCTCTGTTCAACCATGATCAGATCGGCCATTTTCGCAGCGCCCAGACTGCTACCGGCTGCTATCGATGTGACCTCAGCGCCGTGCGTGCTTATTACATCACCTGTATTTCTACCTTTAGCAATCAGCTCATCCAGTTCCTCTCTGTCATATATTCTTCCCATCATATATCTGTTTCCAGATTCGTTTTCGTAGTTCTGATTCTGGTTCCAGTATCTAAGCAGTCTGGTTCGCCCATCACGGCAGAATTCCTCGTTCCTGATATCAAGTCCACTGTCTATCACCCCTATACACACGCCATCACCGTACACTGGCATTACTCCCACCTGACTATCTGTCAGGCACGCGGCATATCTTGCATAAGTATTTTGCTCCGGAGCAGTGGTCCCTCTCTCTGCCCCATAACTGTAATAGCTCGCCTTATCGATATAGAGGATTCTCGGATCAAGCTGAAGATAATATATGTTATATGTGTATATCTTTATTACCGCAAATCCCCCCAGGAGATATACCGATTCGTTGACAAGCGTTCCCTCCAAATCATCAATTTCACCGGAGTGTCTTATTATGAGAGTCCACTCATCTCTAGTTTTGTCATATCCTAGATAAAGATTGCTTCCGGGGGTATATGCATCAGAATTGATCGCCAGTTCAAGTTCCGGATTAATTTTTTCTCCCATCTAAACATTTCCCGTTTTTTATTATTATATTTCGATAAATATAGCACTATGTCGTAAATTGTACTATATTTTCGCATATCTTGTAGTATTTTATAACTTTTCCACACTATCCACAGATTTATACACATTTTTCAAGGTTAACGTCGGCAATTGCAAAAACTAGCCACATTTTTATCAACATTTTAAAAATTTAATCGAAATATTGATGCTTCATTTATTTTAATCCGACCGTTTTCTTCCATATACAGGACTATAATGCGAAATGCACTACATAAAAAGAAGTGAGTTATTTGAAGATTCTGACAAATGTATTACTTGGCAGAAATTCTAACATCACACACGCTATCGGGTATATTGACACCGGAAATTCCCTGAAATGCAGTCTCACCAGAAGGTATGTTGCAGTGGCAAATTACGCTGTCATTGCCTCCATCATCACATGTGATGAGGCGGTATTTGTAGACAGGTACATCAGGGATTGCGCGTCTATATACAAGGGAAATAAACCTATGCCTAAAGGAATGCACATCATTCCTTATAATACAATATGCGCAAACAACCAGCTTATGCTTGCCGTTGATGCCGATTTTATGTTCGTGGACGACAGGTATATAGAGAAAAAGCCGCTTATAGGAATAAGCCCTGCCACATTCAAGATACTACACACAGACAAATGCATCCTGCTAAATAAAAATTATATGAAAAGAGGCAAAAGACATGTTAAACACAATACGAGGTAATGACTTCAAATTCACGGTTGCCAGCAGCCTGTCTCTGTTGTCTTTAAAGAACAACAGAGATGTACATTATATCGGAGGCGCGGAGATTCTCCCAGCTCCACTTGAGCCACACGAGGAAGCTATCGTTATAGACGAACTGACACAGAAACAGTCTGAGGAAGCAAAGAAAATGCTGATAGAACGCAATCTCAGACTTGTGGTATACATAGCCCGCAAATTCGACAACACAGGAGTCGGCATTGAGGATCTGATATCAATAGGTACAATCGGACTAATCAAAGCCATAAACACATTTAAAAATGATAAAAATATAAAGCTGGCCACATATGCTTCAAGATGTATTGAGAACGAGATACTCATGTTCCTGCGGCGCAACAACAGACTCAGAACCGAGGTTTCAATTGATGAACCACTCAACGTAGACTGGGACGGCAACGAACTACTGCTTTCCGATATTCTAGGCACGGACGAAGACATTGTATACAGGGATCTAGAAACCGAGGTCGATCACAATCTCCTTGATGACGCAATATCGAAACTCGGTGAAAAAGAGCGCACCATAATAGAACTAAGGTATGGCATAAACACAATAGGAGGAGTTGAGAAAACCCAGAAGGAGGTAGCTGACATTCTCGGCATATCCCAGTCCTACATATCAAGACTTGAAAAAAAGATCATCAAAAAGTTGCGTCGTGAGATCATGAAGAATTACTGATCTGTCCCGATATTGTAAGCCTCCTTTCCGTATGATATTATAATACACAAATGACCTTATATATTATATGTATACAAAGGAGATGTTTGGATTGATCAGCGGAAAAGTAAAAAAACAGATAAATGCAGCAATCAATGAACTCGACATGAATCTGTCAAACAACTATAAAGATCTTGCACACAAGGCACTTAAGGATCTTGACATACTTGTAAACCAATTGCATGATGACGGAAGCTTGAAGGAAAAGGATTTTCAAAAGCTTTCTCTCAAAGTTGAAGATTACAAAAAACGTATGGCTGGATATCACCACTGATTTGAGCTTCCCATGAGTATTCAGACTGCATTTCGATATGCCGACGATATTTGTTGACACTGCCAAATGCATGTGTTAAGATAACAAATGTCGTGAAAAGCCGGCTTGTCGGAATTGGCAGACGAGGCAGACTCAAAATCTGTTGGTGGCAACACCGTGCGGGTTCAAGTCCCGCAGCCGGCACGAAAAATCCCACATATCAAAGAGATGTATATTCATCCTGATATGTGGGATTTTTATTTGTGTTAAAGCTGCCTCTAAGCCTGTGCTTGAACACATCGATCTTTCTCATTTATCTTTCTCATTTATCTTTCTCGCAACAACAACAAATCTTCCATCCTCCACGTGTGACGCACACGTGGAAAGTGTTATGAGTTCATCCCCATACTTTGGTGTTATCCCTGTATCATACGGGGAATTCTGTTTCACAAAATCAATAAACTCATCAAACTCCTCGTTGTCTGCAGCGTCAAAAAACTCATAGTAATGAAAATGATCCGTGTCATCAGATGGATATATCTCTGCTCTGAATGCACCAACGACCTCATATCTTCCGGTCTCATATATCGTGTCGAACTTAATTATGTTATGACTTTTACAAAAATCCTTATCCTCATACTGAAGAAGTTCCCTGAACATTATTCCAGATTTCATGTTATGCCCATATATCAACACATTTGTTGTTCTGTTGTCGAATGGTCTGCAGTTTTCATCTATAAATGGGGTACCCGGATCACTCCAGTTCTTGTCAAAATCCAAATGTAGATAATATTCATTATCCCCTGGTGTATACATGACAGGATAATCTATTGTTGTATCATCGATCTTGAGCCATCCTGCGATGTCATTGTTTTTCTCGTACAATTTCTTATATTTCTTTAAAATGGTCAACTCTCCGTCAGCGGTCTTATATGACTTATTGTCACCCGTTCCGGAATCATAGTCATCCTCGGGATCATCTATGTCCATCAGGGATTTCAGATCATCGAAATTGCTCTGCGCTGTCTTTGCAATATAATAATACCTCGCCAGATAACCTCCGCTGCCGAGGGCGACGAGAAGCAACAAAACAATGATCACATCAAGGATCCTGTCCTTGAATGTCTTCTTTCTTTTTCCAGACTTCTTTTTAATATTCTTATCTTCCACTCCATTTGCCTCTTCTGCCATCTGTAGCTCCTTTTTATATTATCACTAAAAACACAAAAGGCCTCTGTATATATATCTATACATACAAAAGCCCTTTGTTACTAATAATACTTCTTGTTTCCCCACAGATTCTTTTTCTTCAAATCCACGTACTCTGAATACGCCTGCTCAAGTATCTGCTTCTCATTTGGAAATTTTAGAAGGTGGTAGGCTTCATGGTACTTGTAGTAACCAGAATCAACAAAGTACTCTTCCCTCTGTGGCTTACTATAATAACTGTCTGCCATCATCAGATACCAGTGAACATCTTTGTTAACAACATCAAATGCCGTGTTAAATGTATAATTGCTCTTTCCGACATACTTGATGATAGATGCGCTTACACCTGTTTCTTCTTTCACTTCCCTAAGAGCTGTCTCGTCATGCTCCTCGCCTTTCTCGACCGTCCCCTTGGGGAGAACCCAGCCTTCGTATTTGTTCTTGTAATTCTTGTACAATAACAATACTTTTCCTCTGAAGATTACCACACCTCCACAGCTTGTTGCCTCAATCACTGCAAAACCTCCTGTTTTCTCTGGTGTGTAACCCAGATTCACTGCCACATGCAGCTTCTCTGTTTACTATGGCATTTAAAACTTGAAAACAGTATATCATATGTGTTCATATTTTTAAAGTAAATACAAATCTTTATAAATTTTTAATTCTTAACACTGTAATAGTACGCATCAAATATCTGCCTTGCAATATATTTGGCTGATGCTCCGGTATTGCTCGCATTTTCAACTATAACGCACACAACTATATCCGGATCGTCAACATTTGAGAAACCTACAAACCATGAATGGGAATCCATATTATCGTTAAACTCTGCTGTACCAGTCTTTCCCGCAATCGTATATGATGCATCCGCAAATGCATCCGATGCGGTACCATATGACGTAACACCAAGCATGAGATCCTTAAGTATCTTCGCATCCGACGAGGAAATAATCTTGCCATAAGTGCTTGGCTTGAATGTCTTCACTAGATCTCCATCCGTATTTTCTATACTGTCGATCATGTAAGGAGACATCATCACACCGCCGTTTGCTATGGTGCTCATGATCATGGCACTGTGTAGAGGTGTTATAAGTGTATCTCCTTGTCCTATAGCTGTCTGCGGTATCTCAGAGTCATCTGATGATGCACTCAGCTTAAATTCAGACTTTCTATAATATCCGTCATACGGAAGATCCTTGTTAAATAAAAACTTTTCGCAAAGATCACGATACGACTGTTTATTGAGCTTCATTCCAATATTTGCAAATGAAGTGTTACAGGATCTAGCAAGTGAATCGGCCAGATCAACAGTATCATGAACCGCATAGTCTGAGCAGTGTATCTGAACACCATCAAATATGTCCTCACCCTCACAGACATAGGAGTATTTCTTGTAATTTGGATTCTCATTGATGTACTCAAGTGCTGTGAGCACCTTGAATGTGGATCCAGGCGGATATAAGCCCTGTGTAGCTCTGTTCAAAAGGCATGAACTGTCCGTGTCCTGTGTTTCCTCTATAACATCATCTATATAATTCGGATCAAAATCAGGCTTTGAAACCATGGTCAGGATCTTGCCAGTGGAAGGTTCCATAACCACCACTGCGCCATCATTGTAGCCCAGCGCATCATATGCCGTGCTCTGAAGCGTGTAGTTAAGAGTGCTTATAACATTGTTTCCTATACTCTTTTCATCCTTCAGCTTGTTATATGTCTTGGTAATTATATTCTGATTAGACGCAAGAAGATAATATGCCGAATTCATCTCCAGCCCTGCCTGTCCATTGCTGTCGTACCCAACCGCATGCGCAAACATATTTGCATATGGATAATTTCTGTACTCATTTCCATCGCCATCTGTGATCGTCTCAGCCAGGACATTTCCATCACTTGAGATTATGCTACCCTTCTTTACCTTCTCAGCATACAGGTTCTGACGATCATTGTATGAGTTGGCGATAAATGTCCTTGAGTCCCTGACTATGAACACGATTATATACGCAAACATACATATAAATATCAAAACAACAAAGTATGTTATAACGAGAACGGGAACATTTTTTTTCTCATTTGCACGCTTATCCAGGATTCCATCACTCACCCCAGAATTCATCTGTGTCTGGCTGCTTTTTTCTGTCTGCATATCGCCTTGACTTCTTTTCACTGCCGCGCCTGTCCTGTTCACTTTTTTGCTGTCTGTTTTGTTTTTTTTCATCTTCGTCCCTGTACTGTGGGCGCTCTGTGACTTCCTGCTCTTCCCATCCTGACTGTACGGCTTTTTTCTGTCTGACATTCTTATCAACTCCACTGTTCTCTAATACACATATACCCTGAATAATTCCAAACATTATGAGCGTACTGACCACAGAGCTTACTCCGTAGCTGACTAGCGGCAGCGTGACTCCTGTAGACGGAATGAATTTCACTACACCGCCAACATTCAGGAATATCTGGAATATAAAGCATATTGTAAATCCAAAAGCTACATTTTTGTAAAAGGTATCTCTTATCTTCATAGAGATATTGATAAAATATATAAAGCAACTTAGATACATGAGGAGAAGACACAGTCCAAATATTACGCCAAGCTCCTCGCATATCGCTGCAAATATAAAATCACTTGATACTACTGGTATTGATGTCGGCGATCCCTGACAAAGTCCCGATCCCTCAAAGCCACCTGACCCTATTGCAAAAAGACTCTGTGCCACCTGATATCCACTTCCGTCAATATATTTTAGCGGATTAAGCCAGGCATCGATTCTCATAGTTACATGACTGAAATGACTCTTGAGCAGCATATATCCAACTACTGCAACCACCGATCCGCCAATGCCTCCACCTATGAGTATGATATGCTTTCCCGTTGCAAGATATAACATCATGACAAATACCATAAAGAATATGACCGCACCACCGAGGTCAGTCTCCGCAACGAGCACGAGCATGAAAAGTCCCGCAACACATATCGTCTTCGTCATATCCTTTAAATTCTTCGCCTTGAGGAATGAACTTGCAAGGAAAAATACAAATACTATCTTCACTATTTCCATAGGCTGCATCGATATTCCCGCAATGCTTATCCAGTTATTTGATCCGTATTTATCCACTCCAACATGTGGGATAAATACAGTAGCCAGAAATCCTATTCCGAAAATTGCATAAAATACATTCCAGTTACGCACCTGCGGAAACTTCATTATAAAAAGAGGTAGAAATGCCGTGACAACCAGCATGATCGTGGCGAATAAAAACTGTTTCTTTGCCAGATCAAAGTCAAGTCTTGTCAGCATCACGTATCCTATCAGAAGCAGGAATGACATATTGTTTGTGATGAGTCTCGATGACCCCTTGTAAATTGCGTGATATGAAACCATATAAATTATGGAAACTATCATCTGCACGATATAAAATACTATTATGCTTTTCTTTTCATAGTGAAGATACAATGTCAGATAACACAGAAAATGTATCATAAACACGTAAAATATCTGTACATTAAGCGCCTTTCTCTTGCGCTCAGCCGCAACCGGCTTGAGCACCGTAAAACACTTGACTGTATACAGCACCATAAAAAATATAATAAGATATTTTGCTATCTCACTTATAATCGTTACCATTCTCTCACCTTTATCAAAAGTCTTAATCTATTCCCTTATAATAGTGTCCACGGGTGTAATCCTTAACGGGATTCTTAACTGTATCCCTACCATCTGGAAGTTCCTGTCCCAATATGTTCTTTCCTATATGATCCATTATATTTTTTACCATATCTGCATTTTCAATAGTAAACTCTATATAACAGTCATCCATAATGTCATTTAACTCATCACCCTCGTCAAGCAGGCTTGTGGGAACTCCATTGTATATGACATTATAACAATCGCTGCAGTAATTTCTTACATAAAAGACATTTCCTATATCATCGGTCAACCTTAATACATCTCCGGTCCCATCCATTTTTTTATCAGCACATCCGTGTTTGTAATTACCAGATATGCAGTTGGCTGTTACCATGACCTTCTGATGTCCATATATCTTAAGCGCCGGCTCAACTGACAAATTCTTTATCTCGTCAAGCGTAAGTTCCTGAGATGCCACAAATGACACATCCTCCGTATGCTCTCTGTAGAAATCACAGGCAATGTCATTGTAGACATAAAGCCCCGCATCGGCTATAACAGGTCCGCTATAACCATTTTCTATAATATAGCCCAGTTCATCCATGTTCCTTATCATCACACCATCAAACTCATTTATGGCAGCAGTCATGTCCGAGTATGTTTTCAGTTTTCTCTGTCTTAACACCTCCGGAAGCGCTATAAAGACTTTAAATCCCTGTTCTTTAAGCTCACCGCCGTATTGTTTGATATTATAATCTACAATAACGTTGCTCACCCATTTATAATTCTTAATAATATTTACATGCTCTGCCGTCGAAGCTAAGACTGTAATTCCCGGATGTCTGTCTGACCACTTTTTTCTTTCAGAGACATTTCTATATATGTCTTCTGTATTTCTGGCATCACGTGGATTCCTTTTTTTACAATTTATAAGAAGATCCTTCATATCCTCAAGCGACTGTCTTCTCAGATTGTTTATAGCGCTGATCTGGGCAAATATTCCTTCATCTATATCAGAAGTCACATCGGTTATCTCAAACTGTGTTCCACCGGTCTTTCGTATCTTTTCTATTATCTGTGACTCTGTGACCGGTTTATTTAACGCCGCAATACACTCAGAGCCCTCGGCATACACTTTCATACTGCCCAGGCTGAGACTGAGACTCATTTTCTCACCGATCTTAGCCCTTACATCAGCCTTTAACTGAACTTTCCGATCACGTTCTATGATATTTTTCTGAATATCATTTAAGAGAGCGTTATTTCTCGTCCTGTATACCTGACTGCCCACTGCTATATTCTGAAATAACTTTCCCTTTAATCTTACAGACTTACCAGCACTGCCTTCAGCCCCGCAAGTAAGTTCTACATCTCCCTGTCTGCCCCTTATCTCTATGATATCTCCGGGATGTACGTCAGTGCTAAGCTTTATATTGATATATGGTTTTTGGATTTCTGACACTTTGCCTACTTTTACACCTGTATGATTAGGTCTATCATCAGCCATCATTTGTCTGCCATTGCCTGTAAAATAATATCCAGAACAAAAACCGCCTCTATTATATATATCCCTCAGCATGTTTTCATATTTCGCAGCCTGCCTGGACAAATTCTTACATCCTGACAGATATTCATCCCTCAGCTCACTGTATACATAGGAAGTAGCTGCCACATACTCTGGCTTCTTCATTCTTCCCTCTATCTTAAACGAATCTATCCCTGCATCGATCAGTCTACCTATATCCGAAAGCATACACATATCTTTAAGACTGAGCATGTATGCGCGCTGATCTTCCAACTGATATCTCTTCCTACATGGCTGGGCGCAGCGTCCCCTGTTGCCACTTCTGCCGCCGGCATAACTGCTCATAAGGCATCGACCGGAGTAACAATAACACATCGCCCCGTGAACAAATGTCTCTACCTCAATATCAATCTTACTCTTTATTGATCTTATTTCATCCAGTGATAATTCTCTTGAAGGCACAAATCTCGTCATGCCTATACTCTTTAGAAATGCTGCTCCATACTCACTGGACACACTGAGCTGTGTGCTGCCGTGTAATGGAAGATCCGGGAAGCATCCAGAAATGGCGCCTGCAACGCCCATATCCTGAACTATGATACCATCTACGCCTTCTCTGTAATAAGGCTCCAAATAATCAGGGAGCCTTTTTATCTCATCGTTTTTTAGAAGAGTATTGACAGCCATATACACTTTGACATCAAAGGTGTGGCAGTAATCAATAGTCTCTAATAATTCTTTTTCATCAAAATTGCCGGCAAACGCACGGGCACTGAAAAGACTTCCTCCTAGATAAACTGCATCCGCATGTCCGTTTACCGCCGCCCTCACCGCATCCATGTTGCCTGCCGGTGCTAATATCTCTGTTTTACTTAACATTTTTCTCCGCTTCAAGCTTTATTATCTGTCTCTGAAGTTCGCTTATCTTGTCCTTATATTCCTCAATCATCTTCTGTGCAGACTCATACTTTATCTGTACCTCAATAACCTCATGTCTGAGATCATATATCTGCTTGTCCTTGTCGTCATCCTCTGTCAACATCTGGTTGACCTGATCCTTCGCCTTAAAGTAATCATCCGCTATATTCAGCGCAAGAAGCACATTCTGATACTCTGCATTAAATCTTCTATATGCTTCCGATGATTGACACTCGGCGATCTTGCCATTGATATATGTGGCAACATTCTGAAGATAATCTTCACTTTCCTGACCGCTCAAAGTATATACTTTATTGTTTATTACTACCTTGATATCATTCTTTTGTACCATACCCATTCTCCTTATATCATATATTATTTTATAAATGCATCCAATCCCAGATGTCTGTAACAGAGCTCAGTAACAACTCTTCCTCTCGGAGTTCTGTTAATGAATCCGTTCATGATAAAATATGGTTCATATACATCCTCGATGGTTCCCGGATCCTCCCCAACCGCTGCTGCAAGCGTATCCAATCCTACAGGACCTCCATCAAATTTCTCTATCATAGTCAAAAGTATGTTTCTGTCATTCACATCCAGTCCCATTGAATCTACCTGAAGTTTATCCAATGCACTTTTTGCTACATCACGGCTTATACATCCATCATGACACACCTCTGCATAATCCCGGCACCTCTTCAAAAGTCTGTTTGCCAGTCTCGGTGTTCCTCTCGATCTTCTTGCGATTTCAAGTGCCCCCTCGTCATCTAAGGACACTCCGAGAACATCTGCTGAACGCACAATGATCTCCTTCAGATCTTCATTGCTATAAAACTCAAGCTTATCAACCATTCCAAATCTATCTCGGAGCGGTGCAGAAAGCATTCCAACTCTGGTCGTTGCTCCTATGAGTGTAAACTTAGGAAGATCAAGCCTGATAGAACGAGCGCCTGCCCCCTTGCCTATAACCACATCTATGGCGTAATCCTCCATAGCCGGATACAGTACTTCCTCAACCTGTGTGCTCAGTCTGTGAATCTCGTCTATGAACAAAATATCGTTGTCAGACAGATTGTTCAATATCGCCGCAAGCTCTCCTGGCTTTTCTATCGCCGGGCCGGAGGTTATCTTGATGTTCACCCCCATCTCATTTGCCACTATAGTTGACAATGTGGTCTTTCCAAGTCCAGGGGGTCCATATAACAGCAGATGATCTAATGGCTCTTTTCTCTTCTTTGCCGCCTCGATAAAAATCCGCAGGTTATCCTTTACCTTTTCCTGTCCGATGTACTCGTTCAGATACTGTGGCCTCAGACTATATTCGCTTTTCTCCTCTTCCTTGTCCAATGCTTCTGTTGAAATAATTCTGCTCATCTAAAATTCCGCCATCTATTTTATATTATGTTCTTAAGTGAAGCTTTTAAAAGCTGTTCCTCATCCATATCCTGCCAGCCCTCAACTCTGTTTACAGCACGTCCGGCCTCAACTCCCGAATAACCGAGTGCTGTGAGAGCTGCCACTACATTCGCCCTTGTATCTATATCGCTCTGTGCTACACCACCTGATCCAACCCGTGAACCATTCATCGCGTCCTCATATGCAGCATCTATCATATCCTCCAGGCGAAGCTTATCCTTGAGTTCGAGTATGATCCTAGAAGCTCCCTTTGTTCCTATTCCATTTGCACGGGTTATCGCCTTCACATCCTCAGATACAACTGCAAGCCTAAGCTCGTTTACTGTGAGCGCTGACAAAATAGACATCGCAGCCTTTGGTCCAACACCGTTCACACTGAGCAATACCTTGAACACTTCAAGTTCATCTCTGTCATAAAATCCATACAGGCTTATCTCATCTTCCCTCACACTCATATAAGTAAAGACCTTGATATGGGAATGCATCGCCGGAAGCCTGTTCATAAACTGTCCTGATATCATCATACTATATCCAATTCCGCCACATTCGACAACTATACTGTTGCCACTTTGATACTCAAGTGTACCTGTTATGTATGAAATCATCAGTCTGTCTATCTCCTTTTCCTGTCTTATATAATTGCATATTTACCGACATTAAACTTTCATAAGTATATCACAATATTTATCAATTGTGAATATTCGATTGCCTTTTTGAACATTCACCGCTAGTATAATAGATATGAAAGGAGTACATATGAAAACTTTTGAATTTGATGAAAATGATATTGTTGTAGATACTACTTGTATATCTGATACACCAGACGACATATTATATTTCGATATAGAGACCACTGGCCTCAGCGCAAACAGATCTGACTTGTATCTTATCGGAATGGGTTTCTATGATGACGATCACTTCAAGACACTATTCCTGTTCAATGACGATGGATGTTCTGAACCGGAAATTCTCGCACGATTTGCCAATCATATATCCAGATACAGATATCTTGTATCATATAATGGAGATACATTTGACATTCCATATATCCGTACAAAAATGCAGCAATTTGACATAGACTGCTCATTTGACAACATAAGAAGTGTAGACATATATAAGACATCCCGAAGATACAAAAAGCTTTTTAATATGAATTCTGTAAAACAGATCGATATCGAAGACCTTGTTGGATTTCAGCGGAAGATCTTCATATCAGGCGGTACACTTATCAATGCTTATAAGGAATATCTTAAGACAGGTTCAAGTGACCTGCTTGATGACCTGATGACCCATAACCATGATGATGTGCGCGGACTGATATCCATAACTGAATTTCTCAATCTTCCCCGCATTTGCAACGAACTGGAGACTCTGGATGTAAGCAGAACAGACGACTTCATAGAATATACCTGCAGTACACCAAAGCTTCCGTGCAGGATAACATATTCATCCCCCGTCATGCGCATAAATGCAAATGATCGTCAGCTGAGGATTCTTATACCTGTAACCCAGAAAACGATGAAATTCTACTTCAAGGATTACAAGAACTATTATTATCTGCCCGTGGAGGATATGGCTATACACAAATCCATGGCTGCATATGTTGACAGTACACACAAAGAAAAAGCCACAAAGGAGACCGCATATACGCAGATCACTGATGTATTCATACCGGCACCGTCCCACGAGAAAAACAATATTTTTTATGATACCGGAATCAATGGGGGCAGATTTCTCCGATTATCAGATGAGCTCACATCAATCGGTCAGGTAACAACACAATACATACAAAACATGATATCAGTGGTTTTTCATTAGTTCATTCGCGATACATCGCATCTATAAATACAAATAAAAATCAGGATCTTCAGATCTTTGATCTGGAAATCCTGATTTTTATTATTTATATTCAGACAAAACAGTCATCTGAAAATTAATGCCTAAAATAATTACTCCTCGCTCTCTGCATCATCGTCATAATCTGACTCACTTGGAACCGGAAGTAAGCTCTTTACGCTAAGGCTGATCTTCTTGTCAGCAGCATTGCACTCTACAACCTCTGCCTCTACAACATCGCCAACCTTGTATACATCCTCTGGCTTGTTTACATGGTCATATGAGATCTGTGAAACATGAAGGAGTGCATCTACACCTGGCTCAAGCTCAATGAAAGCACCAAAATCAGCCATTCTTGCTACCTTACCAGTTACTACTGTGCCAGGAGCATACTTCTCATCAGCGTTAAGCCATGGGTTTGTATCATCAAACTTAAGGCTGAGTGCGATCTTCTCGCCATCAATGTTCTTGATAAATGCCTTAACCTTGTCTCCAACCTTGAGAACTGACTTAGGATCCTCAACTCTACCCCATGACATCTCTGAGATGTGGAGAAGTCCATCAGCACCGCCGAGGTCGATGAATGCGCCAAAGCTTGTAACATTCTTAACAACACCCTCTACAGTCATTCCTACTTCGATTCTATCGAACAGTTCCTTAGCAGCCTCTGCCTTTCTAGCAACGATGATCTGCTTTCTGTTACCTATAATTCTTCTCTTCTTTGGCTGATACTCTGTAAGAATAAACTCAACATCCTGATCAAGGTACTTATCAAGGTTCTTCTCATATGTATCAGATACAAGGCTTGCAGGGATGAATACTCTTGTCTCATCATACATAACATTGAGTCCACCACTTACAACCTGTACAACCTTACCTGTAAGGATCTCGCCTGACTCAAGAGCAGCCTCAAGCTTCTCGTTAGCTTTCTCAGCAGCAACTCTCTTGTATGAGAGAAGAACTGAACCCTCACCGTCGTTTGTCTTTACAACCTTAGCTGTGATAGCATCACCAACATGTACAAGCTCTGTAAGGTCAGCGTTTGGTGTGTTTGTATATTCATTTCTAGGAATAACACCATCTGACTTATAGCTGATATCAACAATGATCTCATCTGGCTTTACATCGATAACTCTGCCCTCAACTATCTCTCCTGTCTTGATTGAGCCTCTGCTCTCATCATTCTCTAATAATTCTGCAAAATTCATCTCGTCCATCCTACCATGAACCTCCTTAATTAATTTGTTTGGGGTAGATGCCCCAGCTGTAATACCTACCCTACTAACGGATTCAAAAGTAGTCAAATCCAAATCAACGAGTGTCTGTATATAGTAAGTATTCTCACATTCTTTTTTGCTAATCTCATATAACTTCTGAGTATTAGAACTGTTTCGACCACCTATAACAATCATGGCATCTACCTTTGATGCAATCTCCTGCGCCTCCCTTTGGCGCACAGACGTAGCATTACAGATAGTCTTATAAGCAGTAACATTATACAATTTATTTCGAATAATATCAACAACATTATGAAATTTTCTGTAATTAAAAGTTGTCTGGCTGACTATTGATATATTCTCGCTTGGTTTGTACTCCCCGTTAAGACATGACTGAACGAATTTTTCTGCTTCTTCCTCAGTACCTATGACAACCGGCTCACTCATGCACCAGCCCATAATGCCTTTTACCTCAGGGTGTTTTCCATCTCCGATGATTATAACTGTATGACCTTTTCCACATTCATCCATAACTATGTTGTGTATCTTTTTGACAAACGGACAGGTGGCATCTATAATCTCATTTCCATTTTTCTCGAGAATATCATACACTCTTTTTTCTGCACCGTGTGAACGTATGATGACTTTGCTGTCTTTTATCTGATCCAGTTCATCATCTTCTAAGATCTTCACACCATGCTTTGCCAGATCTCCGACAACTTCCTCATTGTGAATTATCTGTCCATACGTGTATACATTCTTCTCATCCGCATGTTTGTAAGCCGTGTCGACTGCCCTCTGCACACCAAAGCAGAACCCTGCCGACTTTGCTAGCAAAATCTCCATACTCAAACCATCCTTGTACAAATTATATATTACTTTCTCTCATTTGCAAGTCTGATGATCTGTGCTGCGACCTCTTCAATTCCCATATCAGAACTATCAACTAAAATTGCATCATCAGCCCTCTTTAATGGAGCTGTCTTCCTCTCCATATCCTGTTTATCCCTTGCTGCTATATCCTGTTCTATTTTATCACGATCGACACCAGCCTCTCCCTTTGCCACGAGCTCATCATATCTTCTCTGTGCCCTTACCTCGACAGATGCTGTCAGATATATCTTGAGTTCGGCGTTTGGAAGAATATTCGTTCCTATATCGCGGCCATCCATCACGACATCGTTCTTCGCTGCAAGCTCTCTCTGTATAGACAAAAGCTTCTCTCTGACACATGGAAGGGCTGAAGACTTTGACGCCATGTTGCCGACCTCCTCTGTTCTGAGTCTGCCTGTAACATTATCTCCATTCAGATATACCTGCTGTGCGCCATCCTCATATCTTATCTCAATCGATATATCGTCTATGGCTTCAGCTACTTTCGCCTCATCTCCTGCTGACACCCCATTGTCTATCAGGTATACAGCGATTGCTCTGTACATCGCACCTGTGTCAACATATATAAAACCAAGTTCCTTTGCCGCTCTTTTTGCTATTGTGCTCTTGCCTGCTCCTGCAGGTCCATCTATTGCAATATTCATCGTACTAATCTCCTTTATTCATTGATATGTATTTTTGTATTTTACATTTCCTGACTATTCTATACTCTCCGCAGCAGAAAGTCCAGCCAGATATCCCGTAGACCACGCAATCTGTAGATTAAAACCTCCTGTCAGAGCATCCAGATCCAATAGCTCACCGGCGAAATATAGATTTTTAACTATTTTGGATTCCATCGTGGATGGATCCACTTCCTTGACATTGACTCCGCCCTTTGTAATTATAGCCTCGTTGTAATCTCTGAGTCCTGTAAACGTTAGTGCAAAATGTTTCAGGGCATGAACCAATGCCAGTCTTTCCTCTTTTGTAACAGAATTAACCTTTTTAAATGGATCTATCCCTGTCCTTTCTATGACTGGCTGTATGAGTTTTACTGGAAGGAGATCTGTCAGTGAATTTCTGAAGTCTTTATTCGCATACTTCGCAAAATCTTTTTGTATTCTTGCATCAAGCATCTGTTCATCCATAGCTGGCTTAAGATCTATATACAACTCTATCTCTTTACCTATATATCTGTGAATATATGCCGATGCCTTTATCACAAGCGGACCACTTATTCCAAAGTGGGTAAACAGCATCTCCCCCTGCTCATCAAATATTTTTTTCTTGCCGCATTTTATATGCAGATCAACATTCTTGAGTGACAATCCCATCATATCCCTGCAGCATTTTTCCTCTATCTCAAACGGAACAAGAGATGGTGAAAGTTCCTTTATCGTGTGTCCACACTTCTCTGCCCACTTGTAGCCATCACCCGTGGATCCCGTAAGTGGATACGACATTCCGCCTGTAGCCACTATCACCGCGTCACAATCGATCTCTCTGTTCTTCTTGTTTTCTTTTTCCTGTATAACAACTCCTGTAACTTGCCCATCTTCACATTTGATCTGTAAAACCTTTGAATCTGTCAACAATTTTATGTTATGGTTCCTATTTATCAGCATCTTGAATGCACCTATTACATCCGATGAGTGATCACTGACCGGGAACACTCTGCCGCCGCGTTCGACCTTGAGCGGACACGAAGCTTTTTCAAGGAAATCCATCACCATATTATTGTCAAATGAATAAAATGAGCTGTACATGAACTTACTGTTTGTCACGACCGAGTTAAAAAACACATCTGCATCACCTGCATTTGTGACGTTACACCTTCCCTTCCCTGTGATAAAAAGCTTTTTGCCAACTCTGTCGTTTTTCTCTATCAATAACACATCAGCCGTTTTACCAGCTGTGATCGCTGCCATCATCCCGGCAGCACCTGCTCCGATAACAACTATTTTCTTCGCCATAATATCTCCAAATATTTGTATGCATATATACAAAGAGACAGAGACTCCGATTGAGGAGCTCTGCCTCTCTATATCGATATCAGAGGTAACCTTCAGATATCTGATCATATTTTATTTATTAGACTGGATAAGCTGTGCTCTCCTTGTCTACAAGTGTCACATCGACTTTCTTCTGCTGAGCCTCTCTGTACTTGAAGAAATCAGTAGCAACCTGTGGGAACAGTGCATATGTGAGCACATCCTCATCCTGCTGCTTGTACTGGATCATCTCCTTCTCGATCTTGTCAAGCTCATTCTCAAGAAGATCAGCTGGACGGCATGTAATCTGCTTCTCATCGCCGATAACCTTCTTCTTAACCTCTGGATCAACCGGCTTTACTGACTGGCCATACTCGCCACGTACAAGTGCCTTTGACTCCTTTGTACACATCTTGTATCTCTCGCCTGTTACAACGTTGAGAACCGCCTGTGTACCAACGATCTGGCTTGAAGGTGTAACAAGAGGTGGCTCACCATAGTCCTTACGAACTCTAGGAACTTCCTCAAGAACTGCCTCGAACTTATCCTCAGCACCCATCTCCTTGAGCTGTGATACGAGGTTTGAAAGCATTCCACCAGGCACCTGGTAGAGAAGTGTCTTAACGTTAACACCGAGAACCTTTGGATTTAAGAGACCGCTTGCGATCCACTCTTCTCTAAGTGGTCTGAAGTAGTCTGCGATCTCAGCAAGGAGCTTCTGATCAAGACCCGGATCAAACTCTGTTCCCTCAAATGTCTTGGCCATAACCTCTGTTGCAGGCTGAGATGTACCAAGTGCAAGAGGTGAGATTGCTGTATCAATGACATCACATCCAGCCTCTACAGCCTTGAGGTATGTCATTGAAGCTACACCTGATGTGTAATGTGTATGAAGCTGAATTGGAAGGCTTGAACCATCCTTGAGTGCCTGTACAAGCTCTGTAGCCTTATTTGGAACAAGAAGTCCGGCCATATCCTTGATACAGATTGAATCTGCTCCCATATCCTCGATTCTCTTTGCCATATCCTTCCAGTAATCCAGAGTATATGCATCACCGAGTGTATATGAAAGAGCTACCTGGGCATGTCCACCCTCTTTGTTACAAGCCTTAACTGATGTCTGAAGGTTTCTAAGATCGTTCAGACAGTCAAATATTCTGATGATATCAATACCATTTGCGATTGACTTCTGTACGAAATACTCTACAACATCATCTGCATAATGACGGTATCCGAGGATATTCTGTCCTCTGAAGAGCATCTGCAGCTTTGTATTCTTGAATCCATCTCTGAGCTTTCTGAGTCTCTCCCATGGATCCTCCTTAAGGAATCTGAGTGATGCATCAAATGTTGCACCGCCCCAGCACTCTACTGAATGATAACCAACCTTATCCATCTTGTCGATGATAGGAAGCATCTGCTCGGTTGTCATACGAGTAGCTATAAGTGACTGATGCGCATCACGCAGTACAGTTTCCGTAATCTTTATCGGTTTCTTATCTGCCATTTTATCGTCCTCCTATAAAATTATGCCATGACTTTCTCAATTAACTTTTTTCTGATTCAATATCTGTTCATAGTATAAATCATCGTCATAGCTTCTGAATTCATTGTCTAAATTCTTAATTAAATTCCAAATATTGCAAGGAAAGTACCAGCTGCTACGGCTGTACCGATAACACCTGCAACGTTTGGTCCCATAGCATTCATCAGAAGGAAGTTCGTAGGATCATACTGTGATCCAACCTTCTGTGATACTCTGGCTGCCATTGGAACGGCTGATACACCAGCAGAACCGATAAGCGGATTGACCTTGCCCTTTGTCGCCCAACACATAAGCTTACCGAAGAGAACTCCGGCTGCTGTACCAACCGCGAATGCGACAAGACCAAGGAATACTATCTTAAGTGTACTAAGCTTGAGGAATGCCTCTGCACTTGTAGATGCACCTACTGAAGTACCAAGTAAGATAACTACGATATACATAAGAGCGTTTGAAGCTGTCTCTGTGAGCTGCTTAACAACGCCGCACTCTCTAAAGAGGTTACCAAGCATCAGCATACCTACAAGTGGAGCTGTTGTTGGAAGGATAAGAACTACCACAAGTGTAACAATGATAGGGAAGAGTATCTTCTCGATCTTGGTTACAGGTCTGAGCTGTGGCATTCTAACAAGTCTCTCCTTCTTTGTTGTGAGAGCCTTCATGATAGGTGGCTGTATAACAGGTACAAGTGACATATATGAATATGCCGCAACTGCTATAGGTCCGAGAAGTGTTCCACCCATGCCGAGCTTACCAGCCAGGTAGATAGATGTAGGACCATCAGCACCACCGATGATTGATATAGCTGCAGCCTCTTTACCATTGAATCCCATAAGGAATGCAAGGAAGTAAGCTGTATAGATACCGAACTGAGCTGCTGCGCCGAGCAGGAAACTCTTTGGATTCGCGATAAGCGGACCGAAGTCTGTCATAGCACCGACACCCATGAATATAAGTGAAGGTAAGATACTCCACTCGTCAAGCAGGTAAAAATAATGTAACAAGCCGCCCTCTGCCATAATATCTGGGAACATGTTTACAAGAAACATACCAAATGAGATAGGGACAAGAAGAAGTGGCTCAAAGCCCTTTCCGATCGCAAGATACATGAAAGCAAACGCTATAAGGATCATAACGTAGTTCTTCCAGTCAAGACTTGCAAAACCGGTCTGATTAGCTAAATTTGTCAAAACGTCAACTATTGTGCTGCCCATTTAGTTGTTTCCTCCTATAAGATTTATTAGAATCATTTCATGATTCATTGTACAGTTCATCTAATCAAGCAATTAGTTGAGTGTTGCAAGTGTGTCACCTGACTCAACACTAGCGCCTACTGTAACATCAATGCTTGCGATCGTACCATCTTCTGGAGCAACAACTTCATTTTCCATCTTCATAGCCTCAAGGATAAGGATGACCTGACCCTTCTTTACTGAATCGCCGACATTAGCCTTAACTGCAAGGATCTTACCTGGCATAGGTGATGAAACCTTGATACTTCCGGCTCCACCTGCTGGTGCTGCCTTTGATGGTGCAGGAGCTGCTGCTGGTGCAGGAGCTGCAACTGGCGCTGCTACAGGAGCTGCTGCTGGTGCTGCGCCGCCTGATAATTCTTCAACTGTAACATCATATGATGTTCCATTAACTGTAATTCTATAATTCTTCATAACAATTATCCTCCTATATTATCTCTTATTCCTTTTCCTAGGTCTTACAACCAGTTTATCATTACTTGGATAGTTTACACGAACTCTGGTCTTTCCGCCCTGTGCTGCCATAACTGCTGCTGATATAACTGCAACAAGTTCGCTATCGTTCATGACACTCTCTCCTGTCGCTGTGTTAACTATATCTACTATTCCGGCAGGTGCAGGAGCATTATCCGCCTTGGCATTGTCATCTGCTTCTGATGCATCTGCATTTGCCTCGGCAAGCTTCTTTGCCTTCTCAGCCTTCTTCTTTTCCCTTGTCTCCTTATCCAAGAGAGCTGGTACATACTTGAGAAGTGAAATTATGAATGAGATGAAGATAAGTGCTATGAATACTATACCCATACCGATGAGTGTATTTGCTCCGGCATCCTTCATCTTATCAGCCATAGTCTGATTAGCTGCAACTTCAAATTCTGAGATCTTGTATGGATATACACCATTTGATGTCAGTAACTCATCAGCCTGCTCCTCAGAACACTGATTCTGATTCATTATGTTATACTTCTGAAAATTGTATACAACTGAGTTATCTACAAATGTTGCCTTAACAATAGCTTCCTTCTCTGTACACTGTGCATATACACTAACTGCTACCTTGTCGTCAACTTCTTCAACATTATAGTCTGATGTGAATTTTACAAAATCACCATAATCTTCGTTCAGTGTGGCAAATACCTTTATAGCATCGACCACACTCTCATCAGAGCCTAAACTTGCATCTTCATCAACAGCATAATTGTATATCTCGTCAACGCTTGCCATACTCATATACTGCTGTGCCTGATCCTTTACAGTCTGAACAAGAGTTTTCTTATCATACTTAAATTCGACCTTTTTGTCTGAAGATGTACAACCAGCAAGTGCAAATGTAACAGCTAACATAGAAACTATCAATAATAATCTTTTCTTTATTATTTTTCCCATTAAGTTGTCACTCCTTTATATTGTTCCATGCTTCTTGTATGGCTTATCCTCACTCTTTGAAAAAAGCATGTCAAATGCTGCGATAACTCTCTTTCTTGTAGCGTCCGGCTCGATGATATCATCAACATAGCCTCTCTTAGCTGCTGAAAGTGCTCCTGACAGAGCCTCAGTATACTCAGCCTTCTTATCCTTTATAAATGCGGCCTTATCACCAGCTGCTGCTATCTCGTCCTCATACATGATCTTGACAGCCATCTCTGGATCCATTGTTCCAATGACTGACTTTGGCCATGCATATACCATATCAGCACCGATAGCCTTCGAACACATTGTTGTGTAAGCTGTGCCGTATGCCTTGTCAAGCATAACTGTTACCTTTGGAACTGTTGCGTTTGCATAAGCATATGTGAGCTTTGCAACAGCCTTTGATATTGTCTTCTCTTCCTTTACAGTTGCCTCAAAGCCCTTGATATTGACAAGTGTGAGCACTGGAATATTAAATGCATCACAAAACTTGACAAAATCCTCTGCCTTGTATGCTCCTGCAGTTGTCATTACATCCTTCTTGTTTCCAACTACGCCGACAGTCTCACCATTTAATCTTATAAATGCTGTGACTACGTCGTCTGCAAAATTCTTCTTGAGTTCAAATACGAACTCGTCATCTGTGATGTCTGCTATAACTGCATCAACATCTCCTGCCTTAGACTCGAGATCAGGGATTATCCTGTTCACATCATCCTCGCAAACTGCTCCATCACCATCATCTTCGTTGTTGGCTGGGAGAAGTCCCACAAGAGTTCTCACAGCACCGAGAACCTCTGACTCTGTATCGTATACTGCATCAACGTTTGATGTATTCTCTGCAACATACTCAGCAGCTGCTGTGTCAAGCTTCTCTGTACGGTTCTCATCCAATGTGTTAGGACTGTTCACAAAAAGCTTTGAACCTTCCTTAGTCATGAATGTGAAATCTGTAAGATTAGGAATGATCGCTGCACCACCACCGCAAGTACCAAATACTGCTGTGATCTGTGGAATCACACCTGATGCAAGTGTCTGCTTGAGATAAACCTCACCAAATGCATTGAGAGCGTCTGTTGCCTCCTGAAGTCTGAGTCCTGCACAGTCGATCAGCCCGATCACTGGTGCCCCCATCTTCATAGCCATATCGTAAAGGTTTGCTATCTTCTTTGCATGCATCTCGCCGATAGAACCGCCGAGCACCTTTGCGTCCTGGCTGTAAACATAAACTAAATTGCCATCGATGACTCCGTATCCGGTTATAACACCGTCTTTTGGAGTATCCTTGTCCTGAATGTTGAAATCTGTATTTCTAGCAGTTACATATGCGCCGATTTCAACAAAACTTGAGTCATCAAGTAACATTGATATTCTGTCACTTGCTGACAAGCTTGGTGTGTTGCTCATTTTTAGCCCTCCGTTTAATTTATTTTAGGACTACCAAAATATAATATAGTCCAATTTTCGCCGAGTATAATTGTAAAGCCTTTGCCGCCATATTTCAAGTAAAATCGAAAAAACCGACAAAAGACGCCCGGTGTTTTTTCTGTTTTAGGATTTTTATCTGCTCTGCTCACCAGGCAGAACACAAAATGGGGAACCCGTGTAACTCCACTCATGATAGAGTATACCCCAAATTCCCCGTTGAATTATAAATTATTATTTATTTATTGATCCTGATGCCTTAACATCCTGATTTTTAACATATTAATCCTTTAACACATCCCTGTTGTGGTAAAGGTAGTCTATCAGAGATATGATGGTAAGTGCAAGCGCAAGGTATATGAGCACCTGATCAAAAATATAGAATACCTTCAGATTGGCGATAAGGAACCCAACCATGATCATCTGTACTGTAGTCTTGATCTTGCCCCACCATCCAGCGGCTATGACAACCCCTTTTTCCGCTGCAATGAGTCTGAATCCACTTATTATAAAATCCCTGGCGATTATCACTATAACTATCCATGCCGGTATACGGTCAAGATCTGAAAGTGCAATCAGCGCAGAGCAGACCAAAAGCTTGTCCGCAAGCGGATCCATGAATTTTCCAAAATTAGTAACAAGATTGTACTTTCTCGCAATCTTTCCATCAAGCATATCTGTAAGTGAAGCAGCTATGAATATTGCAAGCGCAACCCATTTTGACCATCCTCCCGGTATATACAAAAATACCAAAAAGAAAGGAATCATCACTGCTCTCAGTATTGTCAATTTGTTTGGTAAATTCATTCTACTATCACTCCCGTCAAATCATATTCATTTGCCTCGGTTATCTTCACATCCACAAATGAACCAGACATCAATTCATATGGTGCACTGACAAAAACTATACCGTCAACTCCCGGAGCATCTCTGTATGTTCTTCCAACATAGACATCGTCTTCCACAAGATATCCTTCTATGAGTACTCTCTGAATGGAACCGATCAGTTCCTGATTCTTCTCATATGAGATCTCCTGCTGAAGCTCCATGATCTCGTCGCGCCACTTTGCCGCAAGCTCTCCATCCACCTGATCCTCATAACCGGCTGCAGGTGTTCCCTCCTCCGGTGAGTACGTGAACACACCTAGTCTGTCAAACTCGCACTCGTCAACAAAATCCACAAGGCCATCGTGAAGTTCCTGAGTCTCCCCAGGGAAGCCTGATATAAGAGTGGTCCTGATGGCTATATCCGGCATGGCTGTCCTGAGCTTTGATACAAGTGATACTATGTCTTCTCTGCTTGTCTTTCTGCCCATCCTTCTGAGTATCTCATTTTCAGAATGTTGTATAGGTATGTCTATATAATGACATATCTTTGGATTCTCCGCCATCACAGATATAAGTTCATCTGTAATCTCCTCCGGATAACAGTACAAAAGCCTAATCCACTCTATACCCTCTATATCACTGAGTTTTGTGAGAAGTTCCGGAAGCTTCTTGCCCCCATACAGATCAACTCCATAAAGAGTCGTCTCCTGTGCAACAAGAACCAGCTCCTTTATTCCGTCCGCTGCAAGTTTCTCAGCAGATGCCAGAAGTCTATCCATAGGAATACTTCTGTATCGGCCTCTTATGTGAGGTATTATACAATAAGTGCACAGTTTATTACAACCTTCTGCTATCTTAAAATATGCCATAGACGCATTTGTTGTGACTATTCTCTCAGATACAGGCTTTGGTGTATAATTTATATCATCTACTATGGCATCCTCATCAGTTCCTATCGCCTCCACTATCTTGTCATAATTTGTCGCACCAATTATGACATCGATCTCTGGAAGTTCTTTCATTATCTCGTCCTTATATCTCTGTGACAGACACCCAGCCACAATGAGTTTTTTAAGTCTACCAGTCTTCTTAAGACGTCCCATCTCTATGATGGTATTGATACTTTCCTCCTTCGCATCACTGATAAATGCGCAGGTATTTATGACCACAGCCTCTGCCTCAGTCTCATCATTTGTAAGTTCATGACCGGCCTTATTCAGAAGTCCCAGCATAACCTCACTGTCAACCAGATTCTTATCACAGCCAAGTGATATGAGTAATACTTTCATGTGCTCTCCAATAATTTATAATCGTTTGTTTTAATTTATATTGATCGACTCGACACAGTTCGCCATGAGCATCGCTATAGTCATAGGTCCAACGCCGCCCGGCACAGGAGTTATGGCTCCGGCAACTTCCTTTGCTGAATCAAAATCGACATCTCCGCAGAGCTTATTGTTCTCATCTCTGTGGATTCCAACATCTATGACAGTTGCTCCATCCTTTATGTATGAAGCATCTATCATCTTTGGCTTTCCTATAGCCACTACAAGTATATCAGCGCGCTTACATACTTCCTTGAGATCCTTTGTTCTAGAATGGCATACGGTTACTGTACCGTTCTCGCGGAGCAGAAGCATGCTCATAGGCTTTCCGACTATGTTGCTTCTTCCAAGGACAACGCACTCCTTGCCCTCTATCTCTATTCCTGATCTCTTGATGAGCTGGATAACACCAGCCGGTGTACATGACACGAATCCCGGCTGTCCTATACTAAGTGCACCAACACTCATAGGGTGAAATCCATCCACATCTTTCTTTGGCGAGATGGTCTTTATAACCTTATCCTCATCTATATGCTTTGGAAGAGGAAGCTGTACAAGTATTCCGTTCACCTTGTCATCGGCGTTGAGCTTCTCGATAAGTGTAAGAAGCTCCTCCTCTGTTGTATTCTCCGGAAGCTCATATGACAGTGAGCCTATTCCTATATACTCACAAGCTTTCTTCTTATTGCCCACATATACTGACGAAGCTGGATCATTGCCAACCTGTATAACCGCAAGACATATCTCAGTGCCCTCGGCTTTAATTGCTGCCACCTTCTCCTTCAGCTCATCCTTTATCTGCTTTGATATAACCTTACCATCTATAAGTTTATACATATATCTGACCTCCTGTAACATTAAGCATCAATACGCTATAAATATCTGCTTATAATCTATGCAGATCAATACTGTCCACAATATTAGAACAGTCCGACGAGCTTGCCATCATCATCCACATATATTCTCTCTGCTGCAGGAGACTTTGGAAGACCTGGCATAGTCATGATAGTTCCTGTTATGGCAACCACAAATCCTGCTCCTGCACTTACATATACCTCGCGGATATTTATATCGAATCCTGTAGGTCTTCCAAGCTTCTTTGGATCATCTGACAGAGAATACTGGTTCTTTGCCATACATACAGGGAAATTGCCGAAGCCCATCTCCTCTATCTTGGCGATAGCCTTGCTGGCCTCTGCACTGTATGTAACGCCGTCTGCGCCATATATCTCTGTAGCGATACAATTTATCTTATCCTTTATTGAAAGGCTGTCATCGTAGAGCACCTTGAAGTTGCTCTTCTTGTTCTCCAGTGTGTTAAGCACTGCATTTGCAAGGTCTATACCGCCCTTGCCGCCCTGCTCCCATACGTTAGCAAGTGCGAAATCACAGTTTCTGTCTTCACAGAACTCCTTCACAAAATCGAGTTCTGCCTGGCTGTCTGTGACAAATCTATTAAGTGTAACAACTACAGGTACGCCGTACTTCTGAAGGTTCTCTATATGTTTCTCAAGGTTTACTATACCTGCCTTAAGTGCGTCGAGATTCTCCTCACCAAGATCAGCCTTTGCCACACCGCCGTTGTACTTGAGTGCTCTTACTGTCGCTACGAGGACAACCGCATCAGGCTCTAATCCGTTCATACGGCACTTGATATCAAAGAACTTCTCAGCTCCGAGATCTGCGCCAAAGCCAGCTTCTGTAATGACATAGTCAGCAAGCTTTAAAGCTGTCTTTGTCGCCATTACACTGTTGCATCCGTGCGCTATATTTGCAAAAGGACCACCGTGTACGATCGCTGGTGTATGCTCAAGTGTCTGAATAAGATTTGGCTTGATAGCATCCTTGAGGAGTGCAGCCATAGCTCCCACAGCCTTGAGATCAGCCGCTGTAACAGGCTCATTATCCATGTTGTATGCAACGATTATTCTTCCCAGTCTCTCCTGAAGATCCTTCATATCACTTGCAAGGCATAGGATGGCCATGATCTCTGAAGCAACTGTGATGACAAATCCATCCTCTCTAGGTACTCCGTCCACACGCTTTCCAAGTCCTACAACAGTGTGTCTGAGCACTCTGTCATTCATATCCATACATCTCTTAAACACTATCCTATTCACATCTATCCTTAGCGCATTTCCCTGCTGGATATGGTTATCCATCATGGCTGCAAGGAGATTGTTTGCAGATGTTATGGCATGAAAATCTCCTGTAAAGTGGAGATTCAGATCCTCCATAGGTACTACCTGTGCATATCCACCACCGGCTGCACCGCCCTTGATGCCAAAACACGGTCCAAGTGAAGGCTCACGAAGTGCTATGACCGCCTTCTTTCCAAGCTGTCCCATAGCCTCACCAAGTCCTACGGTGATAGTCGTCTTTCCCTCACCTGCAGGTGTTGGATTGATGGCTGTGACGAGGATGAGCTTTCCATTCTCGTTGCCCTCGACTTTCTTTATAAGCTCATCTGAAAGCTTTGCCTTATACTTTCCATACATGTCGAGGTCGTCCTCTGATATACCAAGCTTCGCAGCAACCTCCTTTATGTGCTTCATCTCGGCGTTCTGTGCAATTTCAATGTCTGTCATCATAGCTCTTATCCTCCGCTTTTCTATAAATTAGTGTCTATGTATTCATCGAACTGTTCCTGGCTCATCAGAATCTTTCTGGCCTTTGTCCCCTCCTCAGGGCCAACTACTCCCGCGGCCATCAGCTGATCCATGATCCTGGCTGCTCTGTTAAAGCCTATCTTGAACGTTCTCTGAAGCATACCTATTGAAGCCTTTTCCTTCTCTATAATGAATCTTCCTGCTTCCACAAAGTATTCATCCTTATCGTTTGCAGAAGCCCCGCCTATTGCAGTGGCTCCTGATCCGCCATTTCCTGATATCGACTTGGCAATATCATCATCGTATGTACCGACTCCGTTGTTCTTCTTAAGAAAGTCAACGACTGCTGTAACCTCATCATCAGAAACAAATGCCCCCTGAACCCTGACAGGCTTCGGATAACCGGTCGGATAAAACAGCATATCACCCTTTCCAAGAAGCTTCTCCGCTCCAACCATGTCAAGTATGGTTCTGGAATCCACTCCTGATGATACCGCAAATGCTATTCTGGATGGCACATTTGCCTTTATAAGTCCTGTTATTACATCTACAGAAGGTCTCTGTGTCGCTATGACAAGATGTATTCCGGCAGCTCTGGCAAGCTGTGAAAGTCTTACTATCGCATCCTCGACCTCGCCATGGGCAACCATCATAAGATCTGCAAGCTCGTCCACTATAACAACGATCTGCGGCATCTTTGGAAGCTTCTCGCCGTCAGCGCCGGCGATAACCGCACTCTCGACCTTATCATTGTAGCCCTGTATATTACGGACACTGTGTTCTGCAAAAAGCTGGTATCTCCTTGTCATCTCCATCACAGCCCAGTTGAGTGCTCCGGCTGCCTTCTTCGGATCGGTTACTACCGGAATAAGAAGATGTGGTATGCCGTTGTAACATGCGAGTTCTACCATCTTCGGATCGATCATTATAAGCTTGACCTCCTCCGGTGTTGCCTTGTACAGAATACTCATTATTAGAGTATTGATACATACCGACTTACCTGACCCTGTCGCTCCGGCAATGAGAAGATGTGGCATCTTGGCAATATCCGTGGCTATTACCTGTCCGCTTATGTCCTTTCCTACTGCAAATGCAACTTTTGATTTGAGATTTTTAAAGTTGTCCGATTCTATAAGTTCCCTGAATGCTACAATGGAATTCTCTTTGTTTGGAACCTCTATTCCTATAGCTGCCTTTCCAGGTATCGGAGCCTCAATACGAATGTCTGCTGCAGCAAGGTTTAGCTTGATGTCATCGGCAAGATTCAGTATCTTGCTAACCTTCACTCCCTGCTCCGGCTGCATCTCAAACCTTGTAACCGCAGGACCACAGCTGTAGTTGGTTATTGTCACATTTACACCAAATGTCTCAAGTGTATTTTTAAGCTTTATTGCCGTCTCCCTGACGTGTGCATCCCTATTTGAATTATTATTCTTAGGAGGCTCGTTTAGCAGGCTCGCCGTTGGGAATCTGTACCTGCGCCCCTCCTGATATGTCTTCGACTCCTTATCGCTCTGCTTAGTCTTCCTTACAGGCTTTTTCTGTATAACCGTCTCATCTGCAAAAGCGGAATCCATAAGAGGATTGTAATCCGACACGCTCTCTGGATGCATATTGCCATTGATCGCACCTGCAAGCACATCTTCAGCATCACTGTTCACAATGTCATCCGCCATATCTGTCTTATCAGGCATAGCCATGCTGGCTGCGGCACTCTCCGTCTGCCTCTTAATCTGCCTGTTTCTGAATCCGTCAAGCGCGGTATCCACAGGTTCAGTATCAGTTGTATCCACCTGTACAGGATTGATAAACTCATCATCCTCATCAGACATTACGATCTTTTCAACACCATTACTGAACTCATCATATGGAACCGCGGTATGGTCGTCAATCAGATTATCCGACTGAAGTTCATGGACTTCTTCCCTATAGAAGAAATCCTTCGGCTTATCAGAATCCTTTTGCTTATTACCTGATGATCTATTCTTCTTCTGATGATCTGTGCCATTTGATTCCTTTGGACCATATACATTGAGGTTTGCCATGGAAGGCTTTACCCGTCTGCCCGAAGATACTAGAACCCTGTCATCATCCTCCATCATAGGATTTTTTACACGATTATTATTCTCACCATTCCAGCCATCGTCAGTATCGTATCCATAATCACCAGCATGCTCATCATCGTAGTCCTTATCTGATCTGATTCTTTCCCACAGCAATTTTATGTTGTCTATAACCGATATCTCTGTTATCAGAATAAACATGACAACTGCAAGAATAAGCATCACTATGCAGGCACCGGGAACACCAAGAAGCTTTCTTATGGCAAAGAATATCCCTCCTCCTATAATTCCGCCGCCGGCATGATGCTGATATCCGTCCAGATAGCAGTTTTTGATCGATATGTAATCTGTTGAATAAAACACCTGAAATATCATTGATACAAGCAGCAGAACAACTCCAAAGCACACAACTTTCTTGACCAGTTTCCTGTTGAAATCATTCGATATCAGGAATGCAGCCGATACAAACAGGTATATCGGAAAGAAATATTCACTGAATCCAAGGATTCCAAAGAAGAATCCTGAAACAACGTCTCCGACTATTCCACAGATGCGGAAGTTTGCTATCAAAAGGAAGATTGAGAACGCAAATATCACTATAAGGATTATCTCATTTCTCATACGCCTCTGTCTTGCCTGTTCTGCCGCAAGCTGCTTCTTTGTCATGCGGGTGGTGCCCGTCTTTTTAACATTTGCTCTTGTCTGTTTTGTCCTGCTCCTGGAATTTAAATTTCCAGATATCTTTTTATTTGATGAAGTTTTTGTTCCTGACTTTTTATTACCAGAAGCCATCTCTTACCTCTTCTTCCATTATTCTAAACAATATCCTATGGAATTTTACTATCATTTATGCAATTAATCAAGTCATAGAGTTTTTTTAAAGCGTCAGCCATTCCTCCTGATGCAGTTATTATTCCCGCGCGGACAGCTTCATTTCCTACCAGTACTGATCCAACATCCTTTGTAAGTTCAGCAGTATTGAACATGTATTTCTTGAAATCATCATGGGAAATATCTGAATGTACAACCGTAAAATCTATTATACGATCCTGCATTTTCTCAATATATTCAAAATTCTGCTTCACGCCAAGCACAGCAGTGCTCGTCCGTATAGGATGAACCACCATAGTCGCGGTTGGGACTATAAATGAGGCATCTCCGGAAGTTGCCAGAGGGACTCCTATGGAATGCCCCCCGCCAAGCACCAGTGTCACAACCGGCTTTGACAGACTTGCAAACATTTCCGAAATCGCAAGTCCCGACTCAACATCACCGCCAACTGTATTTATAAGCACCAACACGCCTTTTATCTCACGGCAGTTCTCCGCCTGTGCAACCGCTGGAAGAAGATCCTCATAGCTCGTACTCTTCACACCCACGGGCAGTTTTTCATGTCCTTCTATCTCTCCATATATTCCACACAACAGAATATAGCCATCATCTCCGCACTCCATAATGTGGCAGTTCTTCCCTGCCTTTATTCTGTCCTCTATTTTTCTTAGATTCGCTCCTGCCGCCATGTTCTTGGAACTATCATTCATATAACCATACCAGCTTTCCACTCAAAAATTAAGAAGGGGGATCGCCCCCCCTTCTCATATAGTAATATGAAAATATTTGTTTTTTTATTCAGCGCCAGGCTGTCGAAATATTCCTATAATATATTACATGACAAGCACGATATCATTTTCGTCCTTGAGTGCGCTTGCTGGAATATAGTTCGACTTAAATGTCTCTCCGTTCACTGTCATACTCTGGAAACCGCTCTCATGTCCATCCGGATTCTGTACCTTGATGGAAAGTTTCTTGCCTCTGAACACCTTCTCAATCTCAAACTCCTTCCAGTCTGATGGAACTGAAGGTGCGATCTTGATTCCGCCAAAGTCAGGTCTCATACCCATGATACCCTCAACGCAGCCAACCATACAGGTTGATGCTGTACCTGTGAGCCAATGTACATGAGCACGTCCCTCAAATGGACTTCCCACAGATTCTGTAAACTGTCCATGGCAATATGGCTCAAGCTTTCTGATCTCTGCCTTATCATTCATGGATGCAGGTGAGCTCTCATTGAAATATTCGAACGCTCTGTTTCCATGTCCCATTAGTGCCTCGGCAAGTATGATCCAGCCCTGTGGCTGTGAGAATATACCTGCATTCTCCTTTGTTCCTGCATTGAACAGAAGCATTAATGCTCCGTCAAATGCGTGCTCTCTGTATGGAGGGAACATAAGTCTTACACCATACTCTGTGTTGAGTTCTCTATGAACGGACTCAAGTGCAAGCTCGGACTGCTCTCTTGTTGCAAGTCCGCTTATAACTGCCCATGACTGAGGATTCAGCCACATGCTTGCCTCTGGATCATTCTTTGAACCGATGACCTGTCCGCCTTCTTTGTATCCACGGATAAATCTGTCGTCCTCCCAGCACTTCTTCTGGATGGTCTCCCCCATCTTGTACTGAATGCTATTGATGTAATCTATGTACTCTGCGTCATTCTTCATCTCTGCAAAATACTTGATAACCGTCATCGCATAGTAGAGCTGCATGGCAACAAATGTTGACTCTCCTCTCTTTCCAAGTCTCAGACAGTCATTCCAGTCTGCCCAGAGTCCTGCCGGCATACCGTTGTCTCCAAGTCTGTTCATAGAGAAATCGATAGCTCTCTTAAGGTGCTCATATACAGTACCTTCATCCTTGTTGGCAAATGGAATAACCTCATCTATGAAGTCAAGATTACCTGACTCCGCAATATACTTGTATACAGTTGGGAACAACCACAGCGCGTCATCTGCACGATATGCAGGATGTCCGGTCTCCTGTACATATGAAGGATCATCTGGCGTGTCCTCATGTCCTGCATTATGTGTGAACTTTACAAGTGGAAGTCCGCCGCCGTTGTCTACCTGTGCTGACAACATAAATCTGATCTTCTCAAGAGCCATCTCAGGAGCAAGGTGAATAACGCCCTGGATATCCTGAACTGTATCTCTGTATCCATATCCGTTTCTCAGACCGCAATATGAGAATGATGCAGCTCTTGACCATATGAATGTCATGAAACACTGATATGCATTCCATGTATTTACCATATTGTTGAATGAATCACTTGGTGTATGTACCTGGAAGTTGTTGAGCTTTGAATGCCAGTACTCTATCAGCTCATCAAGTTCCTCCTGACATGCTGCAGCAGGATCTGAATATCCGGCTATGACAGCATTTGCAGCATCATTGTCCTTCATTCCAACTATAAATGCAAAATCCTTCGACTCGCCCGGAGCAAGTGTGAACTTTGTCTGAAGTCCTCCGCAGGCATTGCTGTTGTAGTTAAGCTTGTTGCCAAGATCACCATTTATAACTCCAACAGGATCACCATAACCGTGATATCTTCCAAGGAATTCCTCCTTGTCACCGCAGTATGATGCGACATCACTTCCAGCAATTGCAAAGAATCTTCTGTTGGCCTTGCTGCCGTTGATCTCTGCCTTCTCAACATTCTCGTTGATGACCTGAAGGATCTTGTTGTTATCCATGAAATATGTTCTTGTTATAAAGAGTGTGTACTGAAGATTTACCTGATCCTGTTCATAGTTACAGTCATTTGTAAACTCGCAGTATCCGATTGCTGACAGATTACGTGGTCTGTCCGAATTGTTAGTAACTCTTACCTTCCATACTTCATGAGTCTTGTTAAGTGGAACATAATACAGTACCTCTGACTTGATATCAGAATACTCTGCATACATCTTTGTATATGCCGTTCCATGGTGACACTCGCTCTTGTATACATCAAGACTCTTGCCAACCGGCTGCCATGATGCTGACCAATAATCCTTTGTATCATCATCACGAAGATATATATATCTTCCAGGCTGGTCAAAGCTGTTAAATATGTATCTAAGTATTCTTCCGTTTGCTCCTGACTTTTCAAAGCTGTAGCCACCTGCATTGTTGGAGATTATAGCTCCATATTCCGGTGAACCGAGGTAGTTTGCCCAAGGTGCCGGTGTGTCTGGTCTGTCAATTACATACTCTTTGTGCTGTTCGTCAAAATAACCGTATTTCATATGTTCCCCCTTAAATCTGTTTTAACATTTATTTTAGTTTGTTTTCTTTCTGTCTGCCTTTATTTACTGCATTTATTGCAGTTATTAGAATGCCCCGGAACCGGTCATATGACCGACCGGCTTCGAGACATCAGATTTACCCTTATAAAATAATATCAAATACCCTTATAGTTAGTAATTATTTACTGTACATCCTTGAGGCTCAGGCTTATTCTTCCTGCTCTCTCATCGATCTTGATGACCTTTACGTCAACCTCATCGCCAACATTTACAACATCCTCAACCTTTGCAACTCTCTTGTCTGAAAGCTTTGAGATGTGGATGAGTCCGTCCTTATTCGGTGCAAGTGATACGATAGCTCCGCAGTCGATAACCTTAACGACCTTGCCATGGTAGTTCTTGCCAACCTCAAGAGGCTCTACGATCATGTTGATCATCTCGATGGCCTTGTCCATACCCGCCTGCTCTACGCCGCAGATAGAGATTCTTCCCTCATCATCGATATCGATCTTAACACCTGTCTCCTCGATGATAGTGTTGATGGTCTTACCTCTCTGTCCGATAACCTCACCGATCTTCTCTGGATCGATCTTGATCTGCTTGATCTTTGGTGCGAACTCATTGACTGTTGGTCTTGGAGCTGCGATAGCCGGCTTCATACATGTCTCCATGATAAAGAGTCTTGCCTCACGTGTTCTTGCGATGGCCTCCTCAACGATTGGTCTTGTAAGTCCGTGGATCTTGATATCCATCTGGATAGCTGTGATACCTTCTGTAGTACCTGTTACCTTAAAGTCCATATCTCCAAAGAAATCCTCAAGTCCCTGGATATCTGTGAGAACGATATAATCGTCATCTGTATCACCTGTTACAAGTCCGCATGAGATACCAGCAACCATAGCCTTGATAGGGACACCAGCAGCCATAAGTGACATACATGATGAACATGTTGATGCCATCGATGTTGAACCGTTTGACTCAAATGTCTCTGATACTGTTCTGATAGCATATGGGAACTCCTCCTCGCTTGGAAGCACTGGAAGAAGTGCTCTCTCAGCAAGTGCGCCGTGTCCGATCTCTCTACGTCCTGGTCCTCTTGAAACCTTTGTCTCTCCTACTGAGTAAGCAGGGAAGTTATAGTGGTGCATATATCTCTTTGTTGTAACATTCTCATCAAGTCCATCAACTCTCTGGATCTCAGAAAGTGGAGCAAGTGTACATACGTTACATATCTGTGTCTGTCCTCTCGTGAACATAGCTGAACCGTGAACTCTAGGAATGATGTCAACCTCAGCAGCAAGCGGTCTGATCTGGTTGATAGCTCGTCCATCAGGTCTCTTGTGATCCTTGAGGATCATCTTTCTCACCGTCTTCTTCTGGTACTGGTATATAGCATCAGGAAGTACTGCAAGCCACTCCTCGTTGTCTGCAAATGCCTCCTCAAGCTTCTCTGTTATCTGTCTGATATTCTCCTCACGAACCTGCTTCTCATCTGAGAATACAGCATCCTCCATAGCTGCTGGAGGAACGATCTCCTTGATTGCTGCAAAGAGCTCCTCTGGAACTGCACAGCTTACATATGAATGCTTTGGCTTTCCAACCTCAGCTACTATCTCATTGATAAATGCGATGATGTCCTGGTTGATATCATGAGCCATGTAGATAGCCTCGATCATCTTAGCCTCTGGTACTATGTTTGCACCAGCCTCGATCATGATAACCTTCTGTGATGTAGATGCAACTGTGAGCTTCAGATCGCCCTCATCCCACTGCTTCTGTGTTGGGTTGATGATGAACTCTCCATCAATAAGACCTACCTGTGTCATGGCACATGGTCCGTCAAATGGAACGTCTGATATACATGTTGCGATAGATGATCCAAGCATTGCCACCAGCTCTGGTCTGCACTCTGGATCTACTGACATAACAAGGTTGTTAAGTGTTACGTCATTTCTATAGTCCTTAGGGAAAAGTGGTCTCATAGGTCTGTCGATTACTCGTGATGTGAGGACAGCGTTCTCTGATGCCTTTCCCTCTCTCTTGTTGAATCCTCCAGGTATCTTTCCAACTGAATATAACTTCTCCTCATACTCTACGGAAAGCGGGAAGAAATCGATTCCGTCTCTTGGCTTCTCTGAAGCTGTACATGTTGAAAGCACTGTTGTGTCACCGTACTTGATAAATGCAGCGCCATTTGCCTGTGCAGCTACTCTGCCTATATCGACTGTGAGCATTCTGCCTGCGATCTCTTTCTGGTATCTCTTGAATTCCTTACTCATCTCAAAATCTCCTTGATTATATTATTTGTATTGTGGAAGACGTCGAAACAACTATAAAAAACACCATGTCTCAACTCCTTTTCAGCACCCTGATTCAATCACCCACGATATTCTTTATAGAAGTCTCGATATGTCATTCCACAATCTTTTAAATTTTAGCATACGAATATAAAAAATACAATATCCAAAGGTGTGTACTTATAAAAAAAGGCTTATAAAAAAGAACCATGTGCTGCCACATGGTTCTCATAATTGTTATTTTATTAAAGCCCGAATAGAAATTCTTAAACTAGAATTACTTTCTGAGTCCAAGGCTCTCGATAAGCTTTCTGTATGCCTCGATATCCTTGCTCTTGAGGTATGCAAGAAGGTTTCTTCTCTGACCAACCATCTTAAGAAGACCACGGTTTGAGTGATGATCCTTTGGATTAGCCTTGAAATGTCCGTTGAGGTCGTTGATTCTTGCTGTAAGAAGTGCGATCTGAACCTCTGTTGAACCTGTGTCGTTTGCATCCTTGCCGTACTTAGCTACGATTTCCTGCTTCTGCTCTTTTGTTATCATAATAACAATCCTCCTATAAAATAAATATACATGGCTGACACCGGGCAAAAGGTCTAGAGGTATCCTCAAACTAAGTGTCAGCTGACCTTGTGTAGAATAACATATGTGTGTTTGTTTGTAAAGGGGGAATTATTCTACATATTATTATCCTCTACTATTATTGTTTCATATTGCAGAACTATTGCAGAACTACTCTGCTATTTCATATTGCAAGAACGCATAATGAAGTCTTGTTCCCTCCGATATATTTTCTGGAAGTAATGCTCTTGCAACGAGCTTAGTCTCACCATCCGGCTCATTCTCATCAACCAGATTAGCGTAATCTCCATCTATAGATTTTACTATGTAATATTTTTCCATCTTCTTTACCTTTTATCAGCTATATATTCCGCTGTGTCCTTCCATTATCTATCGTTTCACACATGACATTACTTGTATACTTTGATACCTGCCGTTCAGCATTATTTGTATATTTTAATACATACCATTCGACATTACAAGGTTCACTATCTCAGCATCACGAAGTCATTACAAGGTTCAGCATCTCAACTTATTCCTTGTTATCATAAACTTATGTATGCTATAATAATTCGCGCAGACTTTGCACATACATATCCGGCAGTGCATTTGTCTGAAATGAAGTGGTAGCTATACCACGTTTTAAAGGAGACATATTATGGCAGGTTCTACCATAGGAAATAAATTCACTATCACAACATGGGGCGAATCTCATGGAAAGGCTCTGGGAGTTGTTGTTGACGGATGTCCGGCAGGACTTCCGCTTTGCGAGGAGGATATCCAGATATTTCTCGACAGGAGAAAGCCGGGATTTTCGCAGTTCTCAACTCCAAGAAAGGAATCTGACACTGTTGAGATATTGTCAGGAATTTTCGAGGGAAAGACCACAGGAACACCTATATCAATGATAGTGAGAAACACTTCACAGCGTTCCGGAGATTACGGAGATATCGCAACATATTATAGACCGGGACATGCAGACTACACTTTTGATCAGAAGTATGGTTTCAGAGACTATAGAGGCGGCGGACGATCGTCAGGAAGAGAGACCATAGGCAGAGTTGCCGCAGGTGCGATTGCATCTAAGATACTTAAGGAACTGGGAATCACCATAACTACATATGTATCTTCCATCGGCGATGTACATATAGACAAAAACAATTTTGATACAGACTATATTCTCAAAAACGATCTTAACATGCCTGATCCAGATGCTTATACCAGGGCATCTTCTATCCTTGAGGATTGCATGGCTGAAAATGACTCCATAGGCTCAAGTGTTGAATGTATCGTCCACGGAATGCCTGCAGGAATCGGAGAACCAGTATTTGACAAACTAGACGCATGTCTGGCGAAGGCCATCATGTCCATCGGAGCTGTCAAGGCAGTGGAAATTGGCGAGGGCACAGAGGTTTCTGAGAGCAGAGGATCATACAATAACGACGGATTCACCATGAAAGACGGCAAAGTCTCAAAAAGTACAAACCATGCCGGTGGAATTCTGGGCGGCATGAGTGATGGCTCAGACATCGTGCTGAAGGCTCATTTCAAACCTACTCCGTCAATTGCCTCCACACAAAATACCGTCAACAAATCCGGGGAAGACATCGAGGTGTCCATAAGAGGCCGCCACGATCCGATTATCGGACCAAGAGCCGTTGTTGTTGTCGAATCGATGACTGCCCTCACTATTCTGGATCTGTTATTTGAGAACATGTCATCGAGAATTGACAAGATTGTGGAATTTTATAACGACTGAAGAATTAAGAAATAAAATTATGCTTGGCATTCAACATCAAAAAAGATATGTCCAACCATCTGTTTGCAGGTACATGGGCATATCTTTTTTTCATCTCCATATATTATTCAAAGACTATATAAAATACAGCTTACAACTATTCATCTTTTTTCTTAGGCTTGTTAATCACATAAAGTCCAAGTCCAACTATCACACCGCCACCAATGATATTTCCGAGGGTAACCGGAAGAAGGTTCTTTCCAAAAAAATTACCTATAGTCAACTGGTCGCTTATCTGCTGGGCTGTATAGCCATAAAGCTCACATGCTTTGTCGACATATTTGCTGTTTGATGCAGCCATGATTCCAGCCGGAATATAATACATATTGGCAACGCAATGCTCGAAACCTGATATAACAAATACCATGATTGGGAAAAAACACGCAAATATCTTACCTATTATATCCTTTGCTGATGATGCCATAAGGACAGCAACACACACAAGGATATTGCACATTATTCCTGATACAAAGGCATTTCCAAAATCAAGCCCAGTCTTGCCCATGGCAACCTTGATAGTGTAGGCACCGAGACCGCCGGCTGAATTGTCAAACTGTCCGCTTCCATATATCAGGGAAGCTGTAACCACTGATCCAAGCAGATTGCTGAGATATACTACTATCCAGTTCTTTAACATCTGAACAAGTTTTATCCTTCTATCCACTACAGCTGCTATCATCATACAGTTTCCAGTAAAAAGCTCAGCACCTATAATAGAAAGCATCATCAGTCCTACCGGGAAAATACAGCCCGCAAGTGTCTTTGCTAATCCAAAATTGTCAATCGTATGTACTGCAAGATTTGACCCCTCAGCACCGATTGCAATAAACATGCCTGCGAAAAAGCCCATCATGATCATTTTGTGCAGTTTCAGGTTTGCTTTTCCAACTGCACCTTTCAGATTGTTCTCAATGATCTGTGCCGGAGCAAAATAATTGTTTTCCATGATTTGATTCTCTCCTTAGTCTATAAGTTATTTTATTTTAAGCCCTTGGATACGCTTTCGCATATTCTTCTTTGAGCTTACTCTGCTTATTAGTCAGATAGATCTGAGTAGTGGCTATATCCACATGTCCCAGCATCTCCTGAACAGACTTGATATCTGCCCCATTATTCAGCATATGCGATGCAAATGAATGTCTTATCATATGCGGCGTTATATCTTTATCTATTCCAGCCTTCGCTGCATAATATTTTATTATCTTCCAAAATCCCTGTCTGGACATAGGCGCACCCTTACAGTTGAAAAACAGGTAATCGCTTCCACCACTCATATCATCACGCACCTCTGTTATATATCTGCTCAGTGCTCTCTGTGCAACTTCCGCAACAGGAACCGTCCTCACCCGGTCTCCATCATGGCATTCTATAAACCCAAGCTTCATGTTAACATCCGTGAGCTTGAGTGTAACCAGTTCTGTCACCCTGATGCCCGTTGCATAAAGGAGCTCCAACATAGCCTTATCTCTGATCTCCTTTGGAGTCTTGTTCGTAGGCTGTGAAAGAAGTTTATTGACCTCACTGATCGTAAGTATCTCAGGCACTTTCTTAACGATCTTCGGTGGCTTTATATTCTCAGCGGGATCATCATCAACAATCCGCTCTCTGAGCAAAAATGCGTAAAACGACTTTATGGACGCTATATTACGCGACACCGTAGCCATTGACATTCCATTCTTCTCCATATCAAGAACATACGAGGTTATATATGTCTCAGTTATATCCTCCAGCCTGTCAAGATGTTTGTCGCAAAAATAAGCAACAAACTTCATAAGATCCCTTCTATATGACGCTATGGTATTCTCACTTGATTTTTTTACATTTCTTAAATATTCAACGTATCTGTCTATGTATTGTTCCACTAATTTATCCCCTTAGTTATGTAGACTAAAATATATTATAAATATAAATGTAAATAAAATCAAACACTAATTTAATAAGTAAAACTGCGCCTTTGCAGTATTTTTCCTCAAAATACCAAATGGGGTGTTGCTTTGTAATTATGTATACTACATATTGACATAATTTTTTTCAAAATTGTTTCACTTTTTTTAATTCAGATATTAACCCACCCGTTTCTTACTTGTTTAGAATTATGTGAGTGAGCATTTATACGCATAAATCGCTATCAGTGTTTTTGAATCAACTATCTCTCCGTTTTTTATCATTCTGTCAACATCATCAATTTCGATGTACTCACAGTTGATAAATTCATTCTCATCAGGCTCTGTTTTTTCAAACATAAGATCCCTACCGATGTATAAATAGGTCTGTTCATCACTTGTACCTATAGCCAGCACTGTCTTTGTAACATATTCAACGTTTCTGGCTATATATCCTGTCTCTTCCCTCAGTTCCCGTATCGCTGCATCCTTGGGCGTTTCCCCCTCATCTATAAATCCTGCCGGAACCTCATATGTGATTTCATCTATGGCATTCCTATACTGTCGGACAAGTACGATTCTTCCATCATCGCAGACTGGAAGAATGCACGCCCCAGGTGAATGTTTGATCATATCATACACGACTCTTCTCCCATCAGGGAGAACAAGATAATCATTATAAACATCAAACACATGCGCTCTGTATGCCAGTTCAAGCCTTTCTCTTTTAAACTTCTCACATTTCATTTCCACAAACACCTCCGTTACAAAAAAAGAAAGTATTGAAAATGCTTTATTCTCAATACTTTCTTAGTTTTTAATTCTCATGATTTAAATTCTCATGATTTTACTTTGCGTAGTCTGTTACGCGTGACTCTCTAATAATATTTACCTTAATCTGACCTGGATATTCAAGCTCATTTTCAATCTGCTTTGCAATATCTCTTGCCAGCAATACCATATCAGAATCGCTTACATGTTCAGGAACTACCATCACACGAATTTCTCTACCCGCCTGAATAGCAAATGTCTTATCTACACCCTTATGAGCATTGGCAATATCCTCAAGCTTCTTAAGTCTTGTAGTATAAGTCTCCAAGGTCTCTCTTCTTGCTCCCGGCCTTGCAGCAGAAATAGTATCTGCAGCCTGTACCAAAAGTGCAATCAATGACTCAGGTTCAACATCTCCATGATGTGACTCTACTGCATTGATAACAATTGCTGATTCTTTGTATTTTCTACACAGATCAGCACCGATCTGAACGTGCGAACCTTCCATCTCATGATCCAGGGCTTTACCTATATCATGAAGTAATCCAGCACGCTTTGCAACCTTGATGTCGACACCTATTTCACCGGCCAATAAACCACACAACTGAGCTACTTCAACTGAATGCTTAAGGGCATTCTGTCCGTAGCTTGTTCTAAATTTCAACTTACCAAGAAGTCTCACTAACTCTGGATGAATTCCATGTATTCCTACCTCAAGGGTAGCCGCCTCGCCCTCTTCACGCATCATAGTTTCAACTTCCTTCTGCGCTTTCTCAACCATCTCTTCGATTCTGGCTGGGTGAATTCTTCCATCCACGATGAGTTTCTCAAGTGCAATTCTAGCTACCTCTCGTCTTACAGGATCAAAGCTTGATAAAATAACTGCCTCAGGAGTATCGTCTATTATCAGATCTACTCCAGTAAGTGTTTCGAGAGTACGAATATTTCTACCCTCTCTACCAATTATTCTACCCTTCATCTCGTCGTTAGGCAACTGAACTAATGAGATCGTTGTCTCTGAAATGTGATCAACAGCACATCTCTGTATTGCGTTGACAACATACTCTTTCGCCTTCTTGTTCGCTTCTTCTTTAGCTCTGGTTTCTAATTCCTTGACCATAACTGCTGTTTCATGCTTTACTTCATCTTCAACAGTCTTTAATAAGTATTCCTTTGCTTGTTCAGAGGTTAAACCTGAAATTCTTTCAAGTTCCTGTAAACGTTTCGCCTGTAACTCTTCGACCTTTGCCCTCTGCTTATCAAGAGCGCTTTCTTTTCCGGCAAGACTTGCTTCCTTCTTCTCTACTGCCTCAGTCTTCTTGTCAAGATTCTCCTCACGTGCAAGAATTCTCTTTTCCATACGTGACAGTTCCCCACGTCTGTCCTTTACTTCCTTTTCAAGGTCATTACGTGTCTTAAGGGAATCTTCCTTTGCCTCAAGCAGTATTTCGCGCTTCTTAGCTTCGGCGGTCTTCTGAGCTTCATCGATAATCTCTCTTGCCTGTGACTCCGCTCTTCCTATCTTGGTCTCAACTATATTCTTGCGATACGCAATAGCTATAAACCAAGTAGTAACAAGCAGCGCAACTACAACAACAGCGACTATCACCCATACTATTGGTGAATCCACAGGAGCACCTCCTTATTAAGTTTTCATTGTACAAGAATACAACTATTTAAGTTTAATATTTTTAACTAATTATGTCAAGTAATTATGTCCAATTGTAGGTTCTTTTTTTGACAATAGTATAATAAGTTTTTCGCTTGCAAACTATTTCCTATATTGTCCCATTTACACTAATTCTGTTCCCGATATTTTTATGGGTTCTGTTCTTTAATTCTGTTCCCGATTCTGTTTTTGATTCTGTTTCTGATTCTGTTCTCAACACTCTTCCTGTATAATCCGTATACTTTCATTTATCTTTCTGTGATCGAACCCCTTGCTGTACAGGTACGCCATCACCTTATTTCTCCCGTCTGTCAGATCTGTATATGAATATTTTTTCCTTATGATCGCAAGTATTGTCTCCGCCTCATCCTGTTCATAGGTATCATTTAACGCTCGTTCAACAATATCCCGTCCTATATGCTTTCCATCAAGCTCATACTCAATGATCCTGCGTCCTTTCTTTCGCATATTCTTCCGGACATAACCGCACGCATACCGATAATCATCTATATATCCATATGTTTTCAGTTTTTCAACCGAGTGCTCTATGATCTCCTCATCGTAATATAAATCTTTGAGCTTCTTTCTGATGTCATATTCGCATTTATCTGAAAACTTTATGGAATTGACAGCCTTATTGAGAGCTCTGCGAAACAAATATTCTTTTCTAAATTCCTTAATGGAAACCTCATCAACTTCCTCACCTACACGGAGCTGCAGTCTCCTGATATCAGAAGAATAAACGGATGCATACGGCTCGTAATCTATATACAGGCAATATCTCTTATCATCTATTCTTCTGATATCTGTAACTATCATCTACACAATCTCCCAATATCTACTCTTCTTCGTTCTCAGCAGGCTCTGTAGTGCCTGCGCCATCACCAGCAACGCCAAGTATCTCTCTGACCTTCTGCTCAATCTCTGAGCATATTGTCTCATTGTTCTCAAGATACATTTTGGCATTCTCGCGTCCCTGGCCTATCTTGTTGCCGTTATACGCATACCATGCGCCCGACTTATCGACGATATCATTTGCAACAGCAAGATCAAGTATATCTCCAACCTTTGAGATACCCTTACCAAACACGATATCAAATTCTGCCTCTTTGAATGGGGGTGCAACCTTATTCTTCACTATCTTGACACGAGTCCTGTTGCCAACTATCTCGCCGCCCTGTCTGAGGGTATCGATACGTCTTACATCAAGCCTGACAGATGCATAGAACTTAAGGGCACGGCCACCTGTTGTAACCTCAGGATTGCCGAATACAACTCCAACCTTCTCTCTGAGCTGGTTGATAAATATAACAACACAGTTGGTCTTGCTGACAACAGCTGTGAGCTTTCTGAGAGCCTGTGACATAAGTCTTGCATGAAGTCCCATGTGGGAATCTCCCATCTCACCATCTATCTCAGCCTTAGGTACAAGGGCTGCCACAGAGTCTACAATAACAACATCTACAGCCCCCGATCTAACCATAGTCTCAGTTATCTCAAGAGCCTGCTCTCCGCAGTCAGGCTGTGATATGTACAAATTGTCAATATCCACTCCGATATTCTTGGCATATGTAGGATCAAGGGCATGCTCAGCATCTATGAAGCCTGCTATGCCACCTCTCTTCTGTATCTCTGCAACGATATGCAGTGCAACCGTCGTCTTACCACTTGATTCGGGACCAAACACCTCTATTATCCTTCCCCTAGGTATACCACCAAGTCCAAGCGCAATATCAAGGCTGAGCGACCCCGTTGGAATGACATCTATATTCATGTTTGCATTGGAATCCCCAAGCTTCATAACTGAACCTTTTCCATACTGTTTTTCTATCTGTGCAATAGCTGCATCAAGAGCTTTTTTCTTATCGTCTTTGTTGACGCTATTGATTGAATTACTTGCCATAGTCTGTTCCTCCTAAACATATGTTCGATTACTTTATTATACTATTAAATATTTGCTGTTTTGTCAACAACTAATTCCCGGTTACATACACATCCTATCATTATTTATGCACGTTTTTATACGCACGGCGGTACTACAATCAGCACACAATAACTTTATACCATACATATTCGGTACATGTATGATGCATATATAATATATACAATACATTTTCAATACATATCAAATACCATATTCCTTTTTCTCTTGATCTTACAGGGATATTGTGATCATATGGTGATCCTGCGATCGCACGATATCACGCAGGAAAGAATAATACTCCCAGAAATCTCAGATAATAATAATCGCTTAAACCGTATTGATTATATCACACTTTACACGCTAGAACTATTAAGATACAATAAAATTTATACTCAAGCAAAGAAATCTAGCACTAAAAATAGCAGTCAAGAATTCTTGAAAGAAAAATTGAAGCAGTCAGGAATTAAAGCAATCAAATTTATAAACGGAGGACGTAAATGAGCACGGTTGGAATCGTATGCGAATATAATCCATTTCACAAAGGACATCTATACCAGATCGAACAGGCAAAAAAACTCACTGAAGCTGACCATGTGGTGTGCTTTATGAGCGGCAATTTCCTACAGAGAGGAATCCCTGCCCTCGCTGACAAGTTTACAAGGGCTGAAGCCGCTATCAAGTGCGGTGTGGACGTTATATTTGAGATACCATTTGTCTACTCAACATCAAGCGCAAGGGATTACGCCACCGCTGCCGTCACCATGATGGATATGAGCGGTGCCATAGACTTTATATCGTTCGGAGCAGAGACAGACGACCTTGTTCTTCTGTCGCAGATCGCCGATATCGTGGAAAATGAACCTCCACAGGTATCAGACAGCATCAGAAGATACGTGGCATCAGGCATGACATATGGCGCAGCCAGAGCTACCGCAATCGAGGACTATCTCCAGAAAAAAGATATCGTCAGGAATAATCCCTCAAACAGCTCCTCATCAGTCTCTAAAAGCAGTATAAGCAGCGTTATGTCAAGTCCCAACAACATACTTGCCATAGAATATCTCGCCGCCCTCAAAAGAATCAAATCAAAAATCAAGCCGGTCATAATAAAACGTATTATATCGGATTACAACAGCAACGAAGCTGTTCATGACATATGTTCAGCATCAGCAATCAGATCTCTTCTGAGAAATTCTGACATAAAGACTATTGAGCGCCATGTTCCGAAAGAATGCTACTGCATCCTTGACACAAACTACAGAAAAACATTCCCGGTATTTGAGGATCACTTGTCCAGTCTCCTCGCCGCGGCGAGACTTCTTTACGGCAGATATGACCTCTCTCCATCAATATCATCATTCAGCGAAATAGTTGACATGGATAGAGATCTGTATAATAGAATGTCAAAGATCGACTCAGATATGTCATTTTCGGATACCGCAAAGACTATCAAATCCAGGAACTACACTCTTACACATATACAGAGGGCTCTTCTACACTATGTGATGCAACTAACGAAAACGGATTATGATACCTATAAATCGAATGGATGGATATACTATCTACGTCTTATCGGGCTAAATACGCGTGCCGGAGGCATCGTAAAACAGATTAAAAAGAATTCATATATTCCTGTCATAACAAGAGCACCAGAAGCTGCATCTGTTCTGTCCACTGTAGGAAAATCAATGTTCGGTTATGATATCAAGTCGACAGCCATATATAATAGTCTCATCTACAGTGCCTACGGAACAAAACTGAAGAACGAATACGAACATACCATACCAGTGATAACCGATTGACACCCGAAGCTATAATTGACAATAATTGACTATCATTAATTCATATTCAGACTACGGTGTGCATATCTTACACGTATGAAGAATGTTTTTTATATGATAATCATAACAGCTATTGTAATATTTGCATGTCTGAACGCTTCTTTAATAACCTCAGGCTGCAGTCAGGGTATCTATCTATGGTATAGCTCCATAGTCCCTGTCCTGCTTCCTTTTATGCTGCTCACAAGTGTTATACTGAACTCCGCCGATCTAAACCATATGTCCGCCTACTGTGCATGTATGCTGACTCTTATCATAGGCTTGTTCTGCGGATTTCCAACCGGAACCATCACCATATCATTTCTGTACAAGAACGATAGGATAGGTCGTCATACCGCCCAGACAATGCTTCCCATCTGCAACAATGTGAGCCCAATGTTCCTGTACGGATACTTATACTCATCTTATTTATACAAATATATATCAATCAATACTCTTCTCGCATGTCTATACATACCGCAGTTCATATGTACCGCACTGTTCTTCCTTATACCTCGCATCATACACTTCATCTATGCTCATCCGCGCAGTCAGGCAATACTCAGGCAACTCAATATTAACATTGAAACTGCAGCCACTGCACACGTAGAATCGAAGTCACACGCGAACTTTAAAACAAACATTATATCCGAAACATCCGACTCATCAGATGACCGTCAGCGGCATCTGCTTGACAATGCTATTCACAATATAACTTTAATAGGTATATACATGGTTATCTTCGCTATATTAGGAAGCATCATAACCAACTACTTTCCCTGTCCATCCGCTCATATAGCTACAGCCTTTCTAGAGATATCTGCAGGCATCAAAACACTTGACGAGAGCACGCTATCTTTCAAAATAAAGACAGCCCTGTTTTTGTCGCTCACTGCCTTTGGAGGCTTATCCGCCTTGTTCCAAAGCTATGATCTTATACAAAAATCAGGGCTGTCTTTCACAAAATATATATTCGCTAAATGTATGTACGGTATATTATGTGGCATAACTGTATTTCTAATACTGTAGACATGGCACAAACAACTTATTCATCGAGATACTCATCATCGTCGTCTTCGTCATCATAGTCATCGTCATCATATTCGTCGTACTCATCATCATACTCATCTTCTTTAGATGTATACTCTGTCTTTCCATAGACATTATACTCATCTTCTTTGGTGTCAAATGCAGAATCAACCTGAGCCGACTGCTCTATAACTCCATTCATCTGATTAATGCTGGAGTCAAGCTCAGCCATATTGGATGCAACTCTAGTTGAATTATCCTCGAGTGACTTTATAAGATTCTCATAGTTTGCACGTTCAGCCTGAAGTGTTGCGTCAATATACTGGCTTATCTCTGCAAGCTTATCCTTTGAATAATACATCGCACCTGTTCTCACCTGATCAGCTTCTTCGTTTGCCTCAGCGACGATCTGTTCAGCCTGGCTTCTTGCAAGATCTGTAATCTCGTTTGCGCGGAGATTAGCCTGCTCAACGATCTGGCTCTGATCAACAAGTCTGTTAGCCTCAGCGACAGATTCTGTGATTATAGAATCCGCCCTAGCTCTGGCATCCGCCAATATAGCTTCCTTGTTTCTCATGATCTTCTTACATCTCTCTATCTCATTTGGTATCTTGAGCTTGAGTTCACTAACCATCTGCATCAGATCCTCTCTTGGCACAATGATCTTACTGGAAGACAACGGCTGGAACTTGCAATTGTCAATAAATATCTCTATCTCACTAATCATCTCTTCAATACCTTTTCTTGCCATGTTATTCTCCTCCTAATTATCTATCGCAAATTACACTCGAATATCCGCAAATCTCTCTTTAAGAATATCCTGTATCGGTTCCGGAACAAAATCTTTTACGTCAACACCAAAACTTGCATACTCCTTAACAATACTCGAACTGAGATACGAATACTGTATATTCGTTGTCAGAAAAACTGTATCTATGTCTGGTGCAACCTTTCTGTTACTCTGGGCTATCTGCAACTCGTACTCAAAATCTGTGACAGCCCTGAGACCTCTGACAATGACCTTGATATCATTCTGTCTAGCATAGTCTACTAGAAGGCCTCCAAATCCAACAACTTTAACATTAGGTATATCCGAAACTACATTCTTTAACATATTAACACGTTCGTCTAAAGAAAACAATGGTGTTTTTGCAGTATTGTTCAGCACTCCAACTGTGAGTTCGTCGAACATTTCCGCCGACCTTTTTATTATATCCAAATGTCCAAGTGTCACGGGATCAAAGCTTCCCGGATATATAGCTCTACTCATCTTCCAGTCTCCTGTAAATAAATGTATGTTTATTTGTCTTGTATTTCTTTATCTTATATATCTCAAATCCTATGTCATTCAGATAATCAAACTCCGTATCAAGATCAGATTCCACAACTATTATGGTATCATCCGACACTATATCTGATCCCGACAATCTCATGAGAACATCCCGCTCAAGCGATCTTCCATAGGGGGGATCCATGAATATGATATCAAATACATCTTTTTGTCTTTCCAGCGTATTCACTGCACTGACGGCATCTGTGCTCAACACCTGTGCTCCATCACGCAGCTTTGTGAAATCCAGATTTTTGTTTATACACTCAAGAGCTTTTCTGCCATTTTCCACAAACACAGCTCTCTTCGCACCTCTGCTGAGTGCCTCTATGCCTATCGCCCCACTTCCGCTAAACAGATCAAGAAAGCTGCATCCCGGTATATCTGGTGAAAGGACATTGAACAAAGTTTCCTTTATCCTGTCAGTTGTAGGTCTTGTATCCATAGAATCCACAGTAACCAGTTTCAAACTGCGTGCACGGCCCGCTATAACTCTCATCATTTTCTCCTAACCGACCACAGTGTTCTGCAGTCTCTATAAATTTACAGACATTTTTATAACACGATATATTATAAAATACAAGTCCGATGCGATTAGTTGCCGAGTATCTTGTCTCTAACATATTTACCCGTGTCCGACAGATCATCGATAGTTATAGTCGATGTCGCTGTGGAATCCGGTTTTATGAGAGCTGATGTCTCGTTCTTGTTGCACAAGCTCCAAGATGCATAGCTCAAATTATTGTCATTTATCAGATCAAACCACACATCAGATGAGTCATAATCTATGCCGCCATTTCCCGAGGCATCACACAGACTGAATTCACTGACAAACACCGGAAGTCCGTTTGAGATGGCCGTCTTTACCTTATTTCTCAGATCATCCTTGTGGGTTGCTGCATAGAAATGCACAGCGTACATTATATTGTCATAACCAGTTATCGGATCTTCTGACACGATATCTACATCCTGGCTCCAGTTCGGAGTACCAACTATTATTATAGCATTCTTGTCATTCTTTCTTATCACCGGGATTATTATCTCCGCATAGCTCTTGATATCTGACCAGGACGTGCCTCCATTTGGCTCATTGCAGATCTCATATATCACATTGTGATTTGAGGAATACTTTGCTGATACATCATCAAAAAATTCCTTAGCATCATCTATATGGCTGTTTGGATTGTTGTCATTTAATATATGCCAATCGATTATGACATACATTCCAAGCTCTGTTGCAGCTGTAACTCCGGCATCAACAAGACCTCTGATACTGTCTTTGTCGCCCCCACTGCAGTATCCGTTGCTGTCACCTGTATCCGTGTACATGGCAAGACGTACCAGATTGGCATCCCAGTCATCTCTTATCGACTGAAATGCATCCTTATTCACATAATCAGGAAACCATGTGATTCCATGTGTGCTCACACCTTTAAGCTGATATTTGCTGCCCGATTCATCCACTATATCAGTTCCCTTCACCGACAGTTGTCCGTGATTATCAAATGATGTTCCATCCTCCGCTGTTTTCTTTGTATCGCTTTCTGCCACACCGCCAGTCACATCCAAAGTTTTATCTGTTTTATCTGTAGTTTCCACTTTGTCCATCTTGCCATCCTTCGGCTCAGCATCCACGCTGTTTGAAGTTGCACCTGACGTATCTGCAGATAAATTCTCACTTCCTCGGTATTCTTTTCCATCTATGTATAATATGTAGTCTACCACTGTCAGATCATCTGAGGCTATATTGTAACCAACATTTACCGATCCCCCCGCAGGTATATCCTGATTGTAATCTGCTGGTGTTATCGACACTGTATATTCGTTTATCTTTTTTTCTCCATTCCAGATATCTTCTATAGCAGGTTTACCCTTATATATAACATCAAGCTTCCAACCCGAAACCACAGATGAGGTCTTATTATATATATTGATATTCTCTGTCGCACAGGTCTTACCAGAGGCTTCCCATGTACTGTCATGACCGATCTCGGCATAAAATGAAACGCTCTTTTTTTCACTGTTTTTGCCGTCCGCATCATCGCCTTTCTTCGCTGCTGAGGTCATATCTGCAGCTTTATCCGATGTATCCTGTTCCAGATCCTTACCCGTTACATCAGTTGATATATTCTGCGTGCTATCCTGACCGTCCTTATCCCTGCCATCCGTTCTGCCTTTAATAAGCATATATCCCATCACACCTATGACCACGACCAGAACGCCGATTATTATCCCCATTATCAAAGTCTTTTTATTCTTCATATTTACCCCCGTTTTCAAATAATATAACAGCTACAGAACCGGCTGAAAATATCTATTATAGATTCCCTTTTCCTCAATTGTCCTGTCTATCTCAGCTCCATGATCTTCATATATCTTCTGCGCCGCCTTCAGCATATCGGCATGGTTATAGATATCTCCGATCTTAAACATGACCTCTCCGCTCTGTCTTATGCCAAAAAAGTCACCAGGACCCCTCATCTTCAGATCCTCACCGGCAATATAAAACCCATCGTTCGACTTCTCAAGAACCTCAAGTCTTTCCATGGTATCCTTATCCTTCTTGCCGCTCACAAATATACAGTAAGACTGAAGTTTTCCACGGCCAACACGGCCTCTCAGCTGATGTAGCTGCGCAAGTCCAAACCGCTCCGCATTTTCCACCATCATGACCGTTGCATTTGGATTGTTGATACCAACCTCAATTACAGTCGTAGACACGAGTATACTTATACTGCCATTCGAAAAATCATCCAGTATGGCATTTTTCTCATCCGCCTTCATCTTGCCGTGAAGACATGTCACCTGTATATCGCCGCCATACTGGCTCCTTAACGTCTCCCGAAGCTCCTCCGTGTACTCAGTTACATTTGCAACATCGTCAAGCACTTCGCTGGCTTCCACCATAGGACACACTATATACACCTGATGCCCCTTACTCACTTCCTTCATGATAAAACTCTGCGCCGTTTTCCTGTAACTCTCATCAACCACGCAGTTCTTTATCGGTATTCTGCCCGCCGGAAGCTCATCTATAACAGATATGTCCAGATCTCCGTACATTATGATCGCCAGAGTTCTCGGTATCGGAGTTGCACTCATGACAAGCGTATGAGGATGTCCTCCCTTTTCCGTAAGCTTTTCGCGCTGCTTGACACCGAATCTGTGCTGTTCATCAGTTACTACCAGCCCCAGCCTGTTATACTCGACCTTATCCTGTATCAGTGCGTGTGTTCCAACGATCACAGACACATCTCCATTTTTTATATCCTGATACATAAGTCTCTTTTCCTTTACAGTCATGGAACCAGTCAGCAGACCGACAGATATTCCATACGGCTCGAACTGAGCGTGAAGCTCCTTGTAATGCTGCACTGCCAGAACCTCTGTTGGTGCCATTATAACGCCCTGCCAACCACTGACCGCAGCGGCAAAAAGTCCCACAGCAGCCACAATGGTTTTGCCGGATCCGACATCACCCTGTATCAGCCTGTTCATGACATGATCCGACGACATATCCTCCAGCATATCACGAACAGCGTTCATCTGGGCATTTGTCAGTGTAAAACTAAGTTTTTCTATAAAACGCCTTACTTCTTCGTCGCAAGATATAACACATTCATTTCTATAGCCGGCAAAATCCGACTTTAACCTGTGCATATCCGATATAAATCCATAAAATTCATCAAATGCAATTCTCTTTACTGCCAGTTTGAGGTGATACTCATCCGCAGGAAAATGTATGGAAGCTACAGCCTCCGGAAGATCCATTATCCCATACTCTGAGAGTACATCTTCAGGGAGATAATCCACCAGTCCTGACGCTGCCGGAAGGGCGTTTCTAGCCGCTTTCTGGATGGTCTTTGATGTTATTCCCGGCGTCACGGTGTACACCGGCTGCCATACATTTGTCAGCTCACTGTATTTGTCCGGGGTGTAATACTCCGGCTGTGTCATTGTCATCATGCCGCTTTTGTATGAAACTTCTCCGGAAAATACAAACTCCTGACCTATATGAAAGAAATTACGCAAAAAAGGACAATTAAACCACATCAGCTTAATTGTCCCTGAAAAATCTTTTGCATAGACAATGGATATGGTTAACCCTCTGACCTTTCTGACTTCAACTCTGCTTTTGATCATCACCCTGACCGACTGCCGCATTCCAGTCTGCAGGTTCTCTATATCAACAGGATCATCATAGGATATATACGTTCTGGGGTAATACATCAAAAGATCAGACACTGTATATATCCCCAGCTTAGACATGGCTTCCGCCGTCTTATCGCCTATTCCCTTTATCGTCTTTATCGAGTCGCCAAGTACCATATATCCACCTCATAACAGATATATATCTGTCTATTCAACCGAAACTATATAATAATATATAGGCTGTCCTCCATAGTAATGCTGAACATCCACATCCGGATATGCCTCCTCGACCCTGTCTGCCAGTTTCTCCGCATCCTCATCAGAAACATCAGCACCGCTGTAAATGCTTATAACCTCAGCCTCATCATCCACCGCATCAGCAATAAGATCAAATGTGACCTGTTCAATATCATTTCCGACACTGACAAGTCCCTTGTCTCCTATGCCCATGATATCTCCCTCTTTGATAGCCTTGCCGTCTATAGACGTATCCCTCACTGAGTATGTCACCTGTCCACTCTTCACATTCTTCACTGCAGCCTTCATGGATGATCTGTTCTCCTGGACATCCACAGTGCTGTCAAATGCTATCATAGCGCTTATTCCCTGTGGTGCATTTGCTGTAGGTACAACGATTATATTCTTGTCCTCGCACAGGGTTGCCGCCTGGTTTGCTGCAAGCACAACGTTCTTGTTGTTTGGAAGTATAAATATATTCTCCGCATTGACCACATCTATGGCATTGAGCATATCTTCAGTACTAGGATTCATTGTCTGACCACCCTCAATGACATAATCTGCTCCAAGCTCCTCAAAAAGCTTCTTCAATCCATCTCCCATGGATACTGTTATAAATCCATATTTCTTGCGTGGCTCTGCATGTGCTGTCTTTCTCTGCTGTCTCTCCTCTTCCTGCTTCTCCGCTTCATCGCGCTCAGACTGGCTGATAACTCTCTCGTGATGCTCTATACGCATATTGTCGATCTTCATATTTGTAAGATAACCAAGGGTGAGTCCCTTCTCAAACGCCTGTCCTGGATGATTGGTGTGAACATGGATCTTCACTATATCATCGAGGGATACGCAGACGATAGAATCTCCTATGGACTCAAGGAAACTCTTAAGGTCGTCCTCCTCGGCCTCACCGTAAGGTTTTTCAAGATTTATTATAAATTCTGTACAATATCCAAACTTTATATCAGCTGTAGAAATCCCATCATTTCCTGCACCAGTGCTGGACTTCTTTACATTGACCGCTCCTGTACTCTTGTTGAGTTCCACTGTCACACGGCCCATGAGACAGTCCACAGCGCCCTTGAGGACCACCATAAGTCCCTGTCCGCCTGAGTCAACAACTCCTGCCTCTTTCAACACCGGAAGCATCTCAGGTGTTGAATCGAGAACCGCATCACCATACTCTATAACCTCATCACAGAACTGCTCCAGTGACATATCTGCATCTGCACACTCTCTCGCCTTTGTAGCAACGCCCTTTGCAACAGTGAGGATAGTTCCCTCCTTTGGCTTCATGACAGCCTTGTACGCTGTCTCAACTGCCTTTTGAAATGCATCTGCTATATCGTGTACATCTATAGATCTGCTGTCCTGAACCTTCTTGCTGAATCCTCTTAAAAGCTGGGATAATATAACACCTGAATTACCCCTTGCACCTCTAAGTGAACCTGTCGACATCGCCTTTGCAATAGATTTCATATCATCAGGAGCTGCTTCAACCTCCCTGACCGCTGACAGTATCGTTAATGTCATATTGGTTCCAGTGTCTCCATCAGGCACAGGGAATACATTCAATTCATTTATATATTCCTTATTCTTATCCAGGTTGTTAGCACCCGCTATAAATGCTTTCTTGAGCGTAAGTGCATCGATCGTATTACTCACTTCTCTGTATCCTCCAAACTAATCCATTACTTAATCCATTACTTTTACATCTTCGACAAACACATTGATCTGACTTACCTTGAATGAAGTGAAATCTTCTACCTTATACTTCACTGACTGCATCAGGTTGTCCGTGACAGCCTTTATACTCACGCCATAAGCCACAACTATATGAAGTTCTATCACAATGTCGCCATTCTCATCAAATCTTACATTCACGCCTCTCGACACATTGTCTCTTCGAAGCTGTTTTACTATTCCATCCTTGACACTGACGATTCCCATTCCTACAATTCCAAAACAGTCAAGGGCTGTCAGTCCTGCTACCTGGGCCACAACACTCTCATCTATGCTTACCTTTCCGTTATCTCCATTTATATACTCTTTCATGGCTAACTCCTTTCTATCGAGTTAATTACATAGTTATTTACTGATTATATCATAGTTAAGCAAAATTTCAAGAAATGACGCTATTTCACAGTGCATTTCCATTATTTACATATGAGTTCTCACCCTATTCCCATGTGCCGCATCCCTCATAATTCAATATTTTTCATTAAAATAAATTTTATGCTTGCATATAGAAAAATAATCTGCTATTATATGTCTTGTTGTGAACTTAGAAGGTAAGTTGGTTTATTCAATTAGTTTATTCATTGAAGGAGGTGCTATTATGGCAAAATGTTCAATTTGTGATAAAGGTGCTCATTTCGGTATCAAAGTGAGCCACTCTCATAGAAGAGCAAACAAGATGTGGAAGTCAAATGTTAAAGCTGTTAAGGCTGTAGTTGATGGAACACCTAAAAAGATTTATGTTTGCACATCTTGCTTAAGATCTGGTAAGGTCGAGCGTGCATAATATTTGCATAATATCACCGATTCAGTTCTGATAAAATAAGAGCAGTGATTTATAAGATCGCTGCTCTTATTTTTTTGTCCCATACTCATTGACAATCGATTGCCCTCATACCAGGCACACTCGCCCCCTGCATGCCACTCCCCTATCTGCATGAAAATATATATGATAATAAAAGCAGTATCACTATGATCAGAAACTGGACAAACCCACTTATAAAATATCCGATCACGACTCCAACCGCCGTAAAAAAAAATGCATAACCACAATATTTACGCCAAATAAAAATCACCACCATAATGATTTACTATCATTATATGTGGTGATTCTTTAATAATGCAGAATTACTGTACTACTTTATCCTTCGACTGTGCCATCTCATCTATAGCCTGATCCACTGCATTCTCCTCGTCTGTTTTGTCTTTCCTGAAAAGTCCTACAACCTTGTCAATAACCTCCGGGGCCATATCGATTATCTTGGTCACAGCATCCTGATTCTTAAGGTTGACAAGCCTTGTACTGCCATTTGCTATGACAAGCACCGCTGATGGGCTCATCTTTGCACCTATACCGCCAGCTGCTTTGTTGCTGTCCTGCTTGTTGAACGCACCGGCTGCCATGCCGAAATTCACATCTACAAGAGGAATTATGATCGTGTCACCCACGTATACAGGCTCCCCAACCACTGACTTTGATGAAATAAAACCATCCATGCCGTTAAACAGTGTACTAAGCGTTCCTTCAATATTGTTATTTGCCATATCAATTTCCTCCCGATATCTTCTTAAAGCGTGATATTGTTATCTTTACATTCTTATTCCATATAACTTTGAGCACACACCACACAACCGACCACACCATTATCCACCCCTTCATCATGAAATCTCCTTCAAGTATCTCATTCTCAAAATCCGGTGTTATGTCAATGTGATCGTAATACAGTGGAAACAGAACACTCATGTATCCGAGATTCTGCCCCGTGGATGCCGGATCTCCGGTTCCATAGGTTATCTGTCCCTTGAGCACAGACGGCTTAAGATGCTTTAACAATGCTATAAGCTGGACTTTGGCGACTCTGAAAGCCTCCTTTGTTCTCACATTGTTCACAAGTTTAGTATAGCCATCTTTTTTCTTTTTAAGACCTGATACTTTCTCAGATATATTTTTATATTTGTCTGCTATATGCTTGCACAAAGAATCTATCTTTCTGCCTATCTTTCCAAATATACCTTCTGTTTTCTTCTCAAACTCTTTGTCTTCAAGAAGAAACTCCCTGTCCTCACTGTCCGCCGATGGGAAATCCCTCTCAAATTCTAAATCTTCTTCAGTTGTATTTTCTATATCTTCTATATTGTTGGCTGTATTATCAATATCTGTATCCAAATTTCCCGCTTCTATACTATTGTCATCGTAATCATCAGCAGGTCTGGCACTCTTTTTCCCTCTTCGCGGCTCTTTTTTTTCTGAGCCAAACAGCGTACCGCCAAACAGTCTCAGCCTGTAATTTAGTCCTTCCCCCTGATCATACACCAGTTTGAAGCACAGCACAAACCCAAGCCATCTAGCCGTCAGCTTCGCCCATATATCATCCTGCTTTCTGACATACATTTTATATCTGACAGGGGCAAACAGAACAAGCAGTGCAAGCAGAAGCACCAGCCCTATAATCGACAACACTATTATTAGTAATATTTTTAATATCAGTAAGACTATATGCATGTTCCATCCCCTTAGACTTCAGCGTCAAAGAAACCTTTCACGTCGACATCTCCAGTCTTTCTATATATATCATCTATAATATCCCTGACGAGCCGTATAGCCTGGACTCTGGAAGGTGCGGCACCAACTATATGTATAGAATTCTCCATATCTCTGTACACCTTCTGTCTGAGCTCATTGAGTTCATATATCTCTAGTATTCCATCGTCAAAGAGCGGAAGCGTCACAACAAACACCCCCGGCACATATCTGACCTTATGAAATCTTCTTATTCCTCTGACCATTCTTATGATTTGCCGGTCTCTCGCTCCTCCGACATAGAATTTATCGTCAATGACCATCCTTTTCACCTGCTAACGCCCCAGCTTGGACGTATAGATAATACATACTATTAGTTTATTCTTCCATCATCTGTTTTATCACTATATAATCAGCCAAAAGCTCGCTCTGCTCCCTGCACCTTGAGAGTGCTCCCTGAATATACTCTTTGATCTCATCCGTTGTATTGAAAAATACAGGAATATTTGAGAGTATCTTCGCCATGATAGCCCTGTTCACCGTCATGGAATTACCAGTAAACAGCTCTGCGAACTCATTTGCCAGCTTCTCTTTGCAGGCAGCGATATAATCACTGTCGACCTTGAGAACCCCTGCTATCGCAACGTTGCTTATATCAACAAACATACTTCCGGACAGTAACTTGTCCATCGTCTCAAGAGCTCTGAAAGTCGCCTCAAGGCCATTTTCTGCTATCTCTTCCATATATCCTGTCGTTATGTCATAAACTGCCGATTCCAGCATGACCTTATGCTCTCCCGCATTCTCCTGCTCACCAACTATATCGTTTAGCATGGTGTATACAGCCTCAAGATCGCCATCATCAGCCTTCATGGCATTTGCAATGACATCCATAGCCTTATGACACTTGTCTGACGTATCATCCCTTGCAGAGATAGCTAGAAGCATGACATACAGATCGTTCACCAGTTCCACGATGAGCATATACTCTGTAACCACTGAATTGAGGAACTGTGCACTCCTGTCAAGCACATCAGCAAGCTTTCTGTAATTCTCAGCATCAAGATCTGTATAATCAGCGTTCTTAAGTATTCCAAGGGCTGTGTAGAGATCCGGATACTCAGTCTCAAATCCCTCCGGAAGCTTTATAAGGGCTGTGCTCTCAACCATATCTATAAACTGATCTAGAGATTCCTTCTCCACCCCATTGTATATATCAAGAGTATCTCCAAGTATATCGTAAAATCTGTTCTTTGTCATACGGATGGGAAGCTGACCTATGAGGGACTGCAGCTTGGAGTTGATCGCCACCTTGTCCGAATCGGCAAACACAAATCTGAATATCTCATCCGCGAATTCACTGACATCAATCCCGTCAAGTTCAGCCTGAAGATCATCCGTCATATTCTCCTGGTAGCTGTATTCTTTTCTATTTAAAATATATTCATACATCTCGAAAGCATCCGTGTATGATGTGAGCACCTTCATCTTGCTCGTGATCGTATCCCTCACCTCGGATATCAATCTGATGTCAGCGTCAGCTGCCTGATACTTGCCGTCATGAGCTTCTGTCTGATAATCTGCAATGTAGTCGCTCACCAGCTTATCTATTACTGTCTGGCAATGTGCTATATATGGATCGTCCGGGATATCACCATCCAAATGCATATCCTTGAGTGTCAGATAGTTTAGTGTGAACTTATGGCATGCATATTCAAAATTCGCCTTGAATGCAACATCTGCAAATAATCCCAAATTACTATCAAGATCCTTCTTTCTCTGTATATCAGTTATCAATTTCTTCTCTTCGTTATACATCTTTTAATCCCTCTGATTTTTTATATTTTAGTTGTGTGTATGTGTGAACAGATGATCCTGACAGTATTCCTTGTTGCCGGTACACTTTGAACAGTATCTAAACTGAAGATCCGGATATTCCTTATCCGTTCTTCCGCACACTACACACCTGTGTCCTATATTCTCTCTTTTTGCGTTTCGTACCTGTCTGTTGTAATTTCGCCGTCTCTTCATCTGCTTAGGGGCAAATCTTCTGAAGTTCTTCGTGCTCAGGTAAAAGATCACGAAGCTTACAAGAGACATTGCAATGTTCACACGTCCCATGAATGTCTCCTGGATGAAATAATACAGCGTCATCAGTATATATACTATCGACAAGTATTTCATCTTGATCGGAATGATCATCGCGTAAAGCACGCTCATATCGGGATAACAGAGTGCTATAGCGAGGAATATCGACAACAATATATAATAGGTCGATGCATATGACACAATGGTTCCCGAAGATGCCAGATATATTCTATTTGACGTGTAACTGTAATGGAAAACGTAATAACACAATATATGTGCTATCATCAATCCAAGCATTGTAAATATCATAGAACTGAACATGTAAAGATTATACAGGAACGGTCCTATCGTCCTCTCCAGCAGAGTTCCAAGACTATAGTAGAAAAACAGCATGACAAATGTAAGTATGCTGAAATCCATACTTGGTGGGGTTATGATCCATGTGACAAGTCTCCACACCTGTCCATGCATAACCGCTCTCGGATCGAGAGTGAGCATAAATAAAACATTCGGACAGAAAACTAGGAGCAGATATCCTATACCATATCCTATGATAAGGTACAACGTAAGGTTTCTTATGGCATACCTGCCAAACTTTCTCTCCATATTACTAATAAGGTTCATATAATATCTCCAATCGTAATTCAAACTACACCTTTAGAATTATATAATATAAAAAATGAGTTTACAACCGTATAATAATTAAGTTTTTCTAACCTGGCCTGTGTTATATCAGATACAAATACCGCCGGACATGCTCTGCTCCGCTAAAAAACATCATCGAGTGCACTCCGACGGACAGAATTATTTCTGAAGGTCTACATATCTTATCTCCATCGATTCCGCGAGAATAGTCTTATACAGATCAGGATTGAACTTGAACAGGTCATTTGGCGAAACTCCCGTATTCTTCAATACATCCTCAAATGTGTCTCCCTCTTTGACTGAATATATAAGGAAGTCTTCCTCCTCAATAACCGGAATGCACACCTCGTCCCCGGGCTGCATATTGTATACATTGATATATGGATTTGCGGAGATGATTTCACTCAGCTTTACCTTATATATCTTTGACAGCTTATACAGTGTGTCGCCCTTCTTTACCACATGGATGACGCCATTACATGTATCAAAATTCATACTTTACCCCTGAAAGCTTTTTTATAATATATTCTGTTTCGTCCCCTTTGTTACTCCAAAAGAGTCAAAATTTTACACTTTTTCTGAATGGTTAAGTTTTTATAAAGTCATTGTATTTTTTCAAACGCTACACTATAATAAAGTAGCTTTATCGGCAGAAATGTCGAAATCAAACACATTCAACACACAAAAGAAATTGGAAGGGTTGTTTTATGTACACATTAGGAATTGATATTGGATCAACAACAGTTAAGGTTGCTGTCCTCGATAAGGACAACAAGATACTTTTCTCCGATTACAAAAGACATTTTGCAAATATCAAAGAAACACTTAAGGATCTTGTACAAGAAGCAAAGGATGCCCTCGGCGAGAACGAGGTCAATCCATGTATCACCGGTTCTGGTGGACTGGCACTCGCCCAGCTCATCGGTGTGCCATTTACCCAGGAGGTAGTCTGTGTATCAGAGGCACTGCAGGACTATGCACCACAGACCGACGTGGCAATAGAGCTCGGCGGTGAGGATGCCAAGATCATATATTTTACAAACGGAATCGAACAGCGTATGAACGGCGTATGTGCCGGAGGTACCGGTTCTTTTATCGACCAGATGGCTACTCTTCTTCAGACTGACGCATCAGGTCTTAACGACTATGCAAAGGACTATGATACCATCTATCCTATCGCTGCAAGATGTGGTGTATTTGCCAAGACAGATATACAGCCACTCATCAACGAAGGAGCTACAAAGCCAAACCTGGCCGCATCCATATTCCAGGCCGTTGTCAATCAGACTATATCAGGTCTTGCATGTGGTAAACCAATCAAGGGAAATGTTGCATTTCTTGGTGGTCCTCTCCATTTCCTTCCGGAACTGAAGAATGCATTTATCCGAACACTCAATCTTACAGGTGACGCCATCATAGATCCAGGACACTCACATCTGTTCGCCGCAGTAGGTGCTGCCATGAACTCCAAACCTGAGGTGTCCATGACGCTCTCAGAGCTCATCCACGCTCTCTCCCAGGAACTCAATCTCTCCTCTGGTGTGGAGAGACTTGCACCTCTTTTTGAGAGTGATGAGGATTACGAAAAATTCAAGGCAGATCACAACAAATACGCTGTAAAGCGCGGTGATCTCGCTACATATAAAGGAAACTGTTTCATCGGTGTCGACGCAGGTTCAACCACAACCAAGGTTGCCCTCGTCGGAGCTGACGGCGAACTTCTCTACGACTTCTACAGCAGCAACAACGGAAGTCCGCTGAACACTACTATCAGAGCTATAAAGGATATATACAGTAAGCTTCCTGAAGGTGCAGTGATCGCAGGATCATGCTCCACAGGCTACGGTGAGGCTCTTATCAAGCAGGCTCTCTCACTAGATTTCGGTGAGGTTGAGACCATAGCCCACTATACAGCCGCTGCATTCTTTGACCCTGAGGTAGATTGTATACTTGATATCGGCGGTCAGGATATGAAGTGTATCAAGATCAAGAACGGCGTAGTAGATAACGTTATGCTGAACGAGGCATGCTCATCTGGATGTGGATCATTCATAGAGACATTTGCAAAGTCACTGAACTACGATATCGCAGATTTCGCGCACATCGCCATAACAGCGAGAACACCTATAGATCTCGGTTCAAGATGTACAGTCTTCATGAACTCAAAGGTTAAGCAGGCCCAGAAGGAGGGCGCATCCGTGGCTGATATATCCGCCGGACTCGCCTACTCCGTCATCAAAAATGCCCTGCTCAAGGTTATAAAGCTCACGGATCCAAAGGATCTCGGAAAAAACATCGTGGTACAGGGTGGTACCTTCTACAACGATGCGGTTTTAAAGAGTTTTGAAGTCATATCAGGAAGAACAGCGATAAGACCTGACATCTCAGGTATCATGGGTGCTTTTGGTGCTGCCCTCATAGCAAGAAACAAATACAAAGAGGGATTTGTCACGACCATGCTCCCTATCGAGGAGATAAGAAAGCTCACATACGAGAGCTCCATGACAAGATGTAAAGGATGTACGAACAACTGTCTCCTCACCATAAACAAATTCTCAAACGGCAAGAGGTTCATCACCGGAAACAGATGTGAGAAGGGTGTAGGTCTGAAGAAGAACGCAGACAACATCCCTAACCTCTTTGAATATAAGCTTGGAAGAATATTTGGCTATGAATCACTTAAGCCTGAGGAGGCAAAGCGCGGTGTGATAGGTGTTCCACGTGTACTCAACATGTACGAAAACTATCCTTTCTGGCACACATTCCTCACAAAGCTTGGATTCTCAGTTGTACTCTCTCCTAAGTCATCAAGAGATATATACAGCCTTGGTATCGAGTCCATACCTAGTGAGTCAGAGTGTTACCCTGCCAAGATCTCACATGGGCATGTCATGTGGCTGCTGAAGAACGGAATCAAATCCATCTTCTACCCATGTGTACCGTATGAGATGAACGAGACTCCTGAGGCAAACAATCACTACAACTGCCCTATCGTTGCTTCTTATGCAGAGAACATTAAGAACAACATGGAGGAACTCAAGGCTGATGACATAACATTCATCAGACCTTTTGTGGCACTGGACAATGAGGAAGCTCTCGTAAAGCGAATGTATCGTGAGATGTCCAAGTACTATGATGTGACAATGGACGAGATTGGAAGTGCCATACATGCTGCGTACGCAGAGGCAGAGAAGGTCAAGGAAGATGTACGTGCAAAAGGTGAAGAAACCCTCAGATACATTGATGAACATGACATGCTCGGTATCGTTCTGGCAGGTCGTCCATACCACCTTGATCCTGAGATCAACCACGGTCTACCAGAACTCATCAACTCATACAAGATCGCTGTCTTTACCGAGGATTCAGTCGCACACCTTGGAAAGGTTGAGAGACCTCTTATCGTCTCCGACCAGTGGATGTACCACTCAAGATTATACAAGGCAGCTAACTATGTAAAAACCTGTGACAATTTGGAGCTCATACAGCTCAACTCATTCGGCTGTGGTCTGGACGCTGTAACAACTGACTGTGTCAACGATATACTTACCAAGTCAGGCAAGATATACACTGTCCTCAAGATCGATGAGGTCAGCAACTTGGGTGCAGCAAGGATCAGAATCAGATCCCTCATAAGCGCGGTCAACTCAAGACATGAACAGCACTACAAGACATGTCCGTCAAGCAGTGCCATCAACAGAATAGAATTTACCAAGGAGATGAAGAAGGACTATACAGTTCTTGCACCTCAGATGTCTCCTATCCATTTCGATCTTCTTGCACCTGCATTCAAGTGCATGGGAATCAACATTGAGATCCTGCCGGATGCAACCAAGGAGACGATAGATGTTGGTCTGAAATATGTAAACAACGACGCATGTTATCCATCTCTGATCGTTGTCGGACAGATGATGAGCGCCATCACTTCAGGAAAGTACGATGTGAACAAGCTGGCTGTCATCATGAGCCAGACAGGAGGCGGATGCCGTGCAACAAACTATGTAGGATTTATCAGACGTGCCCTCTCCAAGGCAGGCTACGGTCAGATACCTGTAATAGCACTGTCAGCCCAGGGCTTTGAGAAGAACTCAGGTTTCAAGATAAGCTACAAGGTCGTAAAGCGTGCAATGCAGGCTCTGATATACGGTGATGTATTCATGAGATGTCTGTACAGGACAAGACCTTACGAGAAGGAAAAGGGTTCGGCAAATGCACTCCATGAGAAATGGAAGAAGGTTTGTCTGGAGAGCCTTACAAAGACCGGAAGCAACGCAGTATTCAAGAAGAATATACAGGGAATCGTCCACGACTTCGATACTCTTCCACTCCTTGATATCAAGAAGCCTAGAGTCGGAATTGTTGGAGAGATACTTGTAAAGTTCCTGCCATCAGCCAACAACCACTTAGTTGACCTGCTGGAAGCAGAGGGAGCAGAGGCTGTTATGCCAGATCTCCTGGACTTCTTCATGTACTGCTTCTACAACAACAATTACAACTATGAGTTCCTTGGCAAGACCAAGAAGGGAGCCATAGTCAGCAACACTGTTATAAAGGTTCTGGAATCCTTCAGAAAACCTGCAAGGGATGCTCTTGAAAAGAGTAAGCGATTCGAGGCTCCTGCCCATATCGAAAAGCTTGCTGCCTATGCAAGACCAATCGTATCCATTGGTAACCAGAACGGTGAGGGATGGTTCCTTACAGGTGAGATGATAGAGCTCATAAAGAGCGGTGCTCCGAACATCGTGTGCGCACAGCCATTTGCATGTCTTCCAAACCACATCGTGGGCAAGGGTGTTATCAAGCATCTGCGTGAGGCATATCCTGAGGCAAACATCGTGGCTGTCGACTATGATCCTGGTGCATCTGAGGTCAATCAGGTAAACAGAATCAAGCTCATGCTCGCCGCAGCTAACAGGAATATGAATAAATAAAAGCATCCTTAAAATTTATATAATACAAATCTCCGGCATACAGTATGAATTACGTAACATTTCATTAGTAATTAATACTGCGTGCCGGAGTTTTTTGTGCTACCATATACTCTTATTTATGACTCAATGATCAGGCTATGACATATTCCTTTCTGTCACAATTCTCGAAAAGCTCATAATCAAGTCTTCTCTGTATCTGTGAATGAATGAAGCGAACTCCCATACCGTTCTCTGCTGCTTCCTTTGCCAGCTTATGTTTTGCTGCCTCTGAAATCTTAAGCTTAACGCCGTAGTAATCAGAAAGCTTTCTGACAGGGCTTATTCTCTTGTCATTTAATATGGCATAGAAGTCATCCTCAGTCATCTCCCTGAGCTGAACAATCGAACCTATACGCCCCGCTATTTCACATCTCACATTTGCATACTGTACAAGATCCTCCTGTGTGAAGGTGCTGCCATAACCGTCAAATGCAGCATTTTTATTCTCTACGCCAAAGCCGATCGCACGGCTATTATTTACCGCAAATTTCTTTGCTCTTACCATACTCTCAAAGGAGCCAAGGAACACAAAGCTGACATTTGATGTGTCAATATCAAGTATCGGCTCGCCGTTTGAAGGATTTCCGTCAAAATGCACCATGTCACCCTCAAGAACCTTCAGCAGCTCATTCTGGACTATGTAGCTGTAATGTCTGTCGTCCGCGTCCTCAAACATCTTGTCGGCCTCATCTAGGACGATGATCAGATGGCTCATCTTATCCTTATCCACACCATCGAACAGATTTCGAACCTTTGTATTGCCCTTCCAGCCAGTGCCAGTCAGCGAAGTGGCATTGTGTATCACTATGTTCGGATACAGTTTTGCAAGCTGTCTGAATATCTCAGTCTTGCCACAGCCTGTCGGTCCTGCGAAGAGAACATTCTGTCTCCTGCCATTTACATGATTCCAGAGAAGCATGGCAGCTGCCTTCTTCGCTTCCTTCTGACCATATACTCTGCGGTCAAGATATTCATATATCTTCGCCGGCGAGCTCAATATTCCTTTTGCATCAGTGCTTCTTTTATCAGACTGTGTCTTTGTTTTGGATGGATTATCTCTGTCTATCTCCTTGGAAGCAGCATATCCGGCAGTTCTTGCATTTCTATCCGCCGCTTTTGCATCACAAGGGATATGATCTTTACTTGAACGCTCATAAGCACAAAGCAATGTCGCTGCCATGTCCTCCACGTCACTGTCTCTAAGTGTAAGATTCTCAAGTGCAGTAAAAAGCAGTTCACCAATCTGACCGCTTGGCAGATGCTGCCATACATCATTTAATTCATTTACTTTATCAAGTGCCCGGTAATACTCTTCGTCGGACATCTCATCAAAATCTCCAGCCTTTGCTTTCTTTGTGAAATCTACTGCCGGATTTGCAATGCTTCTGTTTCTGTATCCATTTGATGTTGCTCTAAGTAATTCCTCGTAAAGTTCTCTCATATTGTCGATCTTCATATGCATTTTCTCCTTTCGTCTTGCCCCATGAAACAGCTCACTGTCTGTGCCACATGGGATATTCTTTATTTGATAAACACAGTATAACTACAGCAATATTTAAGCTCGTAAAATTTACGAAGAAAAGCCACCAATCTGTGCCAATACAGATTGATGGCCTATAAACCAATGCAGCTATTTTACTTTTTGGCTTTGAAATGTCATTCTCAGCTGTTTTTTCCTTTCTGCTTCCTCCTGCTCCCTGTCGAACGCTTCAAGCGTAGCTCTTATATCTGACTCATCAATATCTCCATATAATGCAGAGCTTCCTGCCGCCTTGTCTGATATACCTGCCGCCTCCGCTTTTACATTGTCATAATCTTTGAAATACTTAAGAAAAACCTCCGGACAGCCTGCCGGTGCATCTCCATTATACCGCCTGTATTCCTCCATGGAGTCAGCCTTATAATCATAATTTCTAAACCAGCTCACCGCCTCTGACATACCAGGGAACACATTTTCATCAAAGGTACCTTCCTGAAACGCCGAAAATTCAAATGCACTTCCGCCATCTGTTCCGTAGAAATATACCACGCCGAACTCACAGTTGCTGGCAAGTCTCACATCGGCATTCTCCGCAAACTGCCTTTTGCCTATTAGGAATATTCCGCCGCCTGTATCATTATCAATCCACATCGGCATAAAGACATTCTGATAAGCAGATGCTCTCTTATCCGAATTCAGTCTGTCGCGGACATTATCACACGCATTGTAATATTCATCCCATGTCGTATAACCGCCGGGGATTTCAACATAGCCTGTACCGCCAAAAAATGGATTATCCCCCACATATCTGAAATACGCATCCATTATGTCCATACTTTTATCCTTCTTGCGGGGCCTGCCTCCATTTGAAAAGCCTGCATCATAAAGCAGTGTATGCACATCGACGGTTAATATGTCTCTCTGCAGGTTCTCCGTGAGCTTATCAAGAAATTCCGCTTCAAAGAACCGGTCCGCTTCAATGTTGAATTTTTCATAGTTCTCTTCTCCAAGCTGCATTAATCTTGCAAGTCTCAGTGCAGCTCTCCCGCATCCTGCAAATACATCATCTCCAAATGTCTGCTTTCCAAATTCTGTAAAATATGCCAGTGACTTCTTGTCTGGAATATATTTGCTGTTGCCCGCCCAGAATTCCAGAAGTCTGCTGACATATCCTGCTTTAGATATAATACCATAATAAAAATCCAGGTAAGACGACATGAGCTCCACATATGGGTTCTTCTTCTCGCCATCGAATTCAAATGAATCAAGCAGTTCTGACGAGATGCGCCTAAGCATATCTATATCCGCATCTACACTGATGTCAGATTCTGATACCTTGCTATTATCCATATACTTATCAAGCAGTCTCAGTCTGTCACCACACAAGTCACCCTCTGCATGCTTCAACGCTTCACACTCAGTTTCAAGTTCTAACCTCACCGTCTCCCATTCGGTTTCCAATTCTGATTTACCAATCTCACCTGGGCGCTCTGATCCATCCGTTTTTTCTTCATAAAATGAAATACTGTCTAACAGCTCAGGCAGACTGTGAATCCTATCAAACGAATCAGAAAGGGTTTTATCAGAAAGCAGCGCTTTCACCAGAAAACGGACATATTTTTTCCTGCTTGCTGCCGTGTCCACCAGACAGTAGTATTCTTCCTTCATCCGAATTCTGAGATTGCTCTCTCTTTTACTCTTCACATATCCATATAAGAAAGAATTCTCCGTATTTTCATGGTAATCCCGTCCTAGTCTGACATAAAAATCTTCTCTGAAACCAGCCACGCCCTACGCCTCCTCCCGAAGCTTCTTTATCGCATCTATCTGCTTCTTTATACTGATGTATGTCCTTGCGCAATTATCTGCATCGGTATACAAAGTCTTGCCCCGCCTGCCAAGGAATACATCCAGCATGCCCTCCACCAGGATATCAAATATCGTAAGCGGATACCTCATATCACGGGATTCATCAGTATAAAACAGCTCACGAAGCCTCAGATATCTGGTACAGAACCCTTCAGTATCAGGAAATGTCTGTCTGAACCGCTTCTCACTCTCATCCCATCTGACTGCCAGCTCATCAAAATATCTGTTAAGCTCTGCCATGTCCGGATCATTTGCATCGACATCCACATATTCACTCATGACCGCTTCTATCTCTTCTTCGGTCATGGCATTGTCCTCTGCCTCATCCAGAAACTCATCATACATCTGCATCTGTTCCTGACAGTACGTATCAAGTCCATCTTTCATGCTCTGGGTAAGGCTGTCTCCGATATCTTTCCCGATAATCGACTCATATGCCATGCTGAATATTTCAAACAAACCAGATGCTCCTCTGACGCCAAAATAAGTCTCCCCCCAGAGCTCATCATATCTTTTCTCGATTGGTCTTACAGAAAACTCTCTCACTCTTTTTGCATGAAGGTAAAGCTGCTGAAATGAATCGGCATACGGTTCAGCATAGATTTGTTCAACCCACTCCATCTCGCTTGTCATGAGCAGTATCATGCAGTAGAGATAATCATGTATAAATTCTTTGAATCTTGTCGGCATACATGGAATTTTCTCTTTCGAAGCTTTTTCTTCCGAAGTTTTTTCTTCCGAAGCTTTTTCTTCTGTCGCTTTCATTTTGCAAAAGTCATCATCCGAAAGCCCATTATCTTTTATCGTTTCGTCACTCTCTATCCACAGTCTGTTTCTTATACCATAGCTGTCCATGGATTTTACCAGCTCATTTACAAGCTTTTCCACAGCCGTAGCTTTTCCCATTTCTCCTCCTGCCAGAGCGCCTGACAGAAAAGCCGGAACCTTGTTGTCCCTTCCGCTTACAGCCTGATCCAGTGCCGATTCCAGCTCCCGGAATTTGTTCTTGCGGAATTCTATTTTTTTCCACTCTTTGTCCGATATTCTCAAAGCAATCACAACCTCATCTTTCTATATAATAATAGGCAAATTCACTATCAAGCCAACTTTTAAACTAATCTTTTGAAATGATTACGAGATCAATCAGATTAATCTACGTCATCAAACCTTAAGCTCATCTGTGTCTCCTTAAGTGATTTCATTTTGCGCTCTGTGATCTTGTCTAACTCGCCAACAGTTCCGCACAGGAGAGGTGACTTAGGATCGTAGCATGCACAATTTGCTTTCACCGCAGCCTCAGAATAGTTGGCATAACAGTATCTGCAGCCGTTTAAACAGGTGTTATATGAGCCTATCTCCACGCTCTCCATACATCCACACTCCGGACGCTGCACCTTATCCTTTGACACCTTTATATCACAGCCTATGATCTCCTCGATGAGCTTCTTATCTATGCAGCAGTTATGCTCAATTCCGCATTTTTCAAGGTCTATTATCTCCGCACATGTCGCAACCACCATACCGTGGCTCCTTGCTATGTCGGCGATGGTCTTTGCAAATGTCTCAAGCTCGTCATGACTCATCTCATATCTGTCCACTGCCTCCATATTCTTCTTGTTCTTGGCATATATGTCGACAAAGCTTATGACACACTTCTCAGTACATCCGTCAAGTGCCTCAGCGATCTGTGTAAATGCCTTTATGTGGTACTCCGGAGAGTATTTCTTCGTGAACACTATCGGATCATATCTCCAGATAATGCGCTTTTTCCCTATCTTTTCTGCAAGCTGCTTAAATGCCGGAATCAGCTTTTCTTTCTTATCAGGCAGATTTGCCTCCATATCCCTTCCGTATCCGGTCAGCGTGAACTGGAAATAATACTTGTACGCAGCCAGTTCATCAAGTCTTGGAAGCATCGGTATCGGATTCTTTGTCCAGAACACTATGCAGTCCACCACATCCGGCGAGAGATCAATCCTGCTTATCTGATGAGCGTTCATGGGATTCCTGACATACAGGAATCCCTCCTTTATTCTGTTGTAGAACCACTCCGAGTAAAATGTTGGAATATCAGTTCTCCTGCTCGCACTTACTATCATAATTTTAAAATTCCCCTTGTATCTTCCATCGTTATCTGCTTCTTGATTCCTTCAAATTTGACATATCTTCCACAGATCATATTTGCAAATATCATTCTTCTTGCAAATGACTTGGCCATTATCCTGCCATCCTTGTCATAGAGTCCACACTTTTCGCCATTTGGAGTTATGCCATACCGCAGTCTTCCGTCAGCTTCCTCAAACTGCTCTATACAGCCATCGGCTATCAGTCCCTTAAAGATATTATCTATACTGAATACCTCCTGAAGCCCACGTACATTGTCAGGTACATATCCGGTCGTATCGGCAATAAGCTTGATAGCTTTTTCATGAACAGTCCACGGATACATATACATATTTTTTGCAAATTTATAAATATCCTGCGAGAATCCACTCCAGAATGTAAACCCTCTCATGGTTTCTTCAAGTATATCCAAAACTATATTTTTATCGGTAAGTTCTCTGTTGTCAGCCTTTCCTCTTGTTATCTTAAAAACCTGATAGCATATTCCATTTGTGCTGTCCATCGGATAATTGTGTATCTTATCACTGACATTTGTAAGCTCGTTCCATCTGTCTCTGTCGCATATCTTTTTACTGCCATAAAATATACTGTCAAATGAGTCATCGTCGTCACGTCCAAAAAGCCATATCTTGTCCGGGGTATCCGGTGCCCCCACATAACTATGAAACTCGTCATATGTAAAATAACAGCCTCTGTTACTCTCCGGGCTCTCACAGATTACAAGATCATGTCCATACCTCTGCTCACAGTGCATTGGCTGCAGCAGCTCCACATCTATTCCTCTCTGCATGAGGCAGGTTCGCAGGTATGTTCCATAGCGGATATCATATGATTCATTCTGCTCTCTGCACACTCCATCGTCATTTGGGATCTGTCTATATGTGAATGCAACGTATACCGGCTTGTCCTTTATCCTTGAGTGTATTATGTGGGCAAATCTTGACATTGCCTGATATGTATTGTATAGCGACCTGTCCTCCACCTCATTGGGCACAGTGTGAATACATACCTCCTTCGTGGAATGTGGGAAGAAATAAATATCGCTTAGAGGTTCTCTTGGTCTGTTTTCCATATAATTCAGATATTCATTAAAGTCCGTGCATGATTTTATTTCATCCGCCGCTTCATGAAACAAGCCAGAGTGTCTTTCCCCATTTGCGTTGTGCTTATCAGATACAATCTCATTGTATCTCACCATGTCCTGTTCCGGCATGTCAGCCGCTTCCGTGATCCTGTACGGCCAGCGTACCGGGTCTATTCCGGTGTAATCAAGCTTACTTTCCGGTGCTTCGCCCAGCACTCTCGCTGCATAGGACATTCCCCAATAGTCAATACCTGTGCCACAGCCTATGCTTACCGCCTTTATACTTTCAGGATTATTCATATCTGCAAATATATCTGCGTAGGCTCTTGAGAACTGAAATCCATATGCTCTTGCATACTTCATAACATATAATGCGGTTATATGCTCATCATCATAATCCGCAGTTCCCGAATCGAACATATCATGGAACTCTGTAACAAATCTGAATCTCTCCTCTTCGGAAAGTCCTTCTATGTAATTTTCTAATTCAGTATATACTCTTTTCATGTACTCTCTTAAATTTATAACCGACATGGTAGACTCCTTTCTTCTACATCATATAAAGTATAATATATATTCACTTAATGTTTCAATAACATCATGTCGTTATCATAGCCGGTTTTTTCTCTGTGTATTGAGATACGCAGTCTTCTCGGCTGCTTTTTCCAGATAAAGCTTCGATCTTTTTAGACTATCCATACTGCTGTATATCGACAGCCCATGATCCCACATGTACGTGTCAAGCATTCCCTCCACAGCTTTCCTCATCTGTGACAGATAACTATACGGCACCTCATCAGAATATATCATATCCAAAAAACTGGCAAAACGACTGCAAACCTTATCCGAATCTTCCATCTGGTCACACACACAGACGAGTGTTTTACTTTCATCCGCATCATGACCATCCTGTAAAAATTCCTCATCCACAAACTCGTCAGCATCCAGGTTATCATATATCGGCTCCACAATATCAATATCATCAATATCGAAGTCATCCATATCACCCAAGTCTTCCACATCCGTCATGTCATTCAAATCTTCCATATCATTCGAATCCAAGTCTTCAAGCATTTCTTCTTCAATCTCCTGCATCCTTTTATAAACCTTATCGGACATCCAGTCAGGCTTATTGTCAGGATGCGAGTAGTCAAATGCCCAAACACACCATGATATAATACCTGCATCACATATCCAGCCATCCACAACATACTCGAAAATCAGCGTATCCTTATCATTATTTGATTCAAAATCAATACAGCCTGAGAGCAGATTATCAAATGAACCATTTGGAAGGTTATCCATCAGGAATCCGTATTGGGAAAAATCCAATAAAGACATTCTTATCGCAAGATACAGATACATTCTCACATATCTGCAAAAGCTCTTCTGTTCCGGAAGTGCATTTTCCGCTGTTATGTGTCCCAGCCACATCTTGTACCTATATCCATACCGGTCCATGTCTTCCACGAGCTCTGTTATCAGTTTCTCCGCTTTTTCCTCATCAAATCTGCCATTCTCATCAGTCACCAGCGGTCTGATCAAATTACTTCTTCCACTTGCCTCACATTCAAATTCCTTCATGAGCTTCCTGATATTTTCCTTATTATTTTTTAAGCTGCAATACTCTTTACAATTTTCAAATTTCATTTTCATGCCTCCTTGTTTTTGAACACCAGCCAGGCAAATGGCAGGCGATTCATGTCTGATAAACTTTTTTCTGCTTCACTGTTTCTTATTATAGCTATGTATATATTTGTCTCGTAATATTTACGACATGTTTTAAGATGCTTATAAATGTTTGTGGATTTTTCCAAACCTGTGTGATATTTTGATGTTCTGGATTGTTTTATATATGAGATCTCAAATGAGAGAATTGCAGGAATTCATTTCTCACGTATTCTCATATAAACAAACTACGGAGGTGATAAATCTTGAAACAGCAGCAGCTGCTGGAGTTATATGATACATACTCGAACAACGTGTTCCGTCTGGCCATGAGTTTTCTTGGCAACACGGCGGACTCGGAGGACATTGTTCAGAATGTATATACTAAACTTATAGAAAAAAGCCCGCATATATCAAAGGGCAAAGAAAAATCATATCTGCTCACGATGACGGCAAATATGTGCAGGAATCATCTAAAATCCGCAGCGAACCGTCTAAGCAGCAGCTACGAGGAACTGAGCAGCGACTCTATCGTCAGCGGATTCAATATCGAAGAGCAATCCATGTACGAGGCTCTGGGGAAACTCCCTGACTCATACCGCACTGTTCTTTATCTGCACTACTATGAGGGATATACATTTGGAGAAATTGCAAAGATACTTCACCTGTCACCATCTGCAGTTTCAATGAGAGTATCCCGGGGACGAAAAGAATTAAAAGAAATATTGAAGGAGGAATAACATATGACAAACAAAGACAAGATCAGCGATATTGATGATTTCCAAAACTCAAATACATATAACACGTCTGATGATTCTGATGACAGCAAATTTACAGACTTGTACACTAAAACTATGGATAATGTGACTATGTCTCAGGAAAACAAGGATGTTATACGCGCAAAGCTTGCTGAGCAGTCCCAGACTGGCAGATCTGGACGAAAGCTCATCCGCATAGGAAAGTATTCGGCCATTGCCGCCGCTGTGTGCGCCGTTCTCCTGTGCATCCCAGCGACAAGGACCACTGTCTCGGCTGCCATCGACTACATTAAGCAGACATTCCACCTGGCAAATGGCACCGAGGTGACATACGAGGAAAACAGCGAGGGAAACTCCATACAGTTCACCATATCTACAGATGATGTCAATGGGTACACAAAAGTTGAAAATGGTCGTCTCTACCTTGTTCTCGGAGATACCAAAAAAGATATCACCGACCAGTGCGGTCCTGACAAATATTTCCGTCATGAGATCAAGAATGCGGACGGCTCACACAGCGTCATCCTCATAGGAGGTACACCTGAGAGCTGCGGATGGGCAGAGCTCTTCTTTGACAAGAATGGGAAATATGTATTTAACAACATGAACGTTGAAGACTACAGCGACCCATGGCTTAATGACGCCCTGCATGCTGAGGGTGTTGACACAGGCAACCCTTACCTGGATGATGACCTTTCAGATACATCCGGCAGCGCCGCTGACGGAAATGCAACATATATCGAACAGTAATTTTTCCTCGAAAAGCCATATTAAAAAGCAAAAGATACAAAATTTTTCTAAGCAAGCCTTTTCGATCAAAAAGGGATAAATCATCAAATATTTACCTCATATTTATCCCTTTTTGATGATTTAACCTTGTCTTAGGAAAATTTTGTATCTTTATTTCTTCTATCATATATATATTTAGGAAAATAATCTCTGAATAGGTATCCATTCCGATCATTCTGTGCCGTGAGATTGATATAGAAATCGCTACAGTCTCATAGGTATTCCCTTGTCCTGAAGGTATCTCTTTAGATCTCCTATCTCAAGCTCTTTATAATGGAACAGAGATGCCGCAAGTGCTGCGTCCGCACCGCCCTCTGTCAGGGCATCATAGAAATGATCCTTTGTTCCCGCGCCGCCTGAAGCTATGACCGGGATGTTCACGTTGTCTGCTATAGTTCTGGTAAGCTCTATGTCGTATCCAGCCTTTGTTCCATCGCAGTCCATGCTGGTAAGCAATATCTCTCCAGCTCCAAGCTCTGCAGCTTTCATAGCCCACTCAACAGCATCTATTCCGCAGTCGATACGTCCGCCATGCTTGTATATATTCCAACCGGAACCGTCATCGCGCCTCTTTGCATCGATGGCAAGCACAACGCACTGACTTCCAAACTTATCCGCTGCATCTGCTATGAGTGTAGGATTGTCTATAGCTGCCGAGTTCACGGATATCTTGTCCGCACCCTCTCTGAGTATCGCCTTGAAATCATCAACTGTTCTGATTCCGCCGCCAACTGTAAATGGGATGAATATTGTCTCAGCCACACGCCTTACCATATCAACCACAATATTTCTCTGATCTGAGGAAGCTGTTATATCAAGGAATACAAGTTCATCAGCTCCCGCTTTGTCATAGGCTGCACCAACTGCAACCGGATCTCCGGCATCTATAAGATTTACGAAATTCACACCCTTTACAACTCTTCCGTTCTTGACATCAAGACATGGTATTATTCTCTTTGTATGCATGCTCTACACCTCCAGGTCGATAAAATTCTTCAGTATCTTAAGTCCAACCTCTGAGCTCTTTTCAGGATGGAACTGACATGCAAATACATTGCCGCGCTCCACAGAGGCATGAATCTGAGTTGAATAGAATGTAGATGCTGCCACATCATCTGGATTCTTCGCCTTCAGATAATATGAATGAACAAAGTATACATATGGGTTCTCAGGAAGCCCCTTGAAAAGTCTTGCCTTCGGATTTACCTCAAGATTGTTCCATCCTATCTGTGGTATCTTGAGCCCCGGTGCATCCGGTATACGAAGAATCTCGCCGTCTAAAATTCCAAGTCCTGTGGCCTCCGGCGACTCCTCGCTGGTCTTGAACAGAAGCTGAAGTCCAAGGCATATTCCAAGAAATGGCTTGTCTGCATCCACAACATCATAGATAACGTTCTCAAGTCCATACTCCCTGATCTTACCCATGGCATCTCCAAAGCTTCCAACTCCCGGAAGTATCACCTTGTCGCTCGCCATGATCACATCTCTGTCTCTTGTGATGACAGCCTCTTCACCCAGATACTGGACTGCCTTCTCAACACTCTTTATGTTACCTGCATCGTAATCCACAATTGCTATCATATCTTAAAGTCCTTTCAAATCAAGCATTTTCCCAATGCCTGCGTACATTTCAAACAGTCCTTACTGTCATTTTGTTACTTTTTTGTATGTTTTGTTACATCTCATTACACATTGTAATTAGTAAATAATTAGTATACTAAAATTTATACTAATTAGCCGTTAACTGCTTTGCTACTGCATTGATTTGTGCAAGCTGCTCAGCTCCTGGTTTCACATCAACATAGTTATCCATCGTTGTTGCTATATTACCATGTCCCAATATGTATTGAAGTGTTTTAGGTGGTAAATACTGCATATTCGTAGCAAATGTATGTCTGCAAATATGGGGTTCAAATTTACGAATAGGATTATCTGGATTTGCATTATTAAACCTTTTGATACAGTTCTGTAGATATTCTTCTACATGACCTCTTACAATCGTTCTTCTACTTCGTGTTGCAAGAAATACAAATCCTTCATATGCATTACCTTGTTCATCGAAACATACAGGTTCTATATCGCCTTTTAAATAGCGATTCTTAATAATGCGCTGAAAACTTTCATATACACCATCTGTCATAGGAATGATTCTTTCGCCATTCATTGTTTTTGTAGGCAGTACAACATGAGTATGATTGACACATTGTAATTGCTTGTCAACCACTATCATTCGATTATCCATATCAATATTATCAAGTGTAAGTCCACATAATTCTGACGCTCTTAACCCACTCCAAAACAACACATATAACATATCATAGCAATGTGAACTGTGCGTGTCATTTAAACAGAAATCAAGAAATCGGTTCATGTCTTCTACTGATAGAGCTTTCATCTTTTTGCTGTCGCTCCTGTCTGTAGTAATGCGTCTGAATGGGTTCTTTGCCACATAATCATAGTCTAAAGCATATTCAAAGGTTCTTTTTATCAAACTAATCTGTGTCTGAATAGATGAACCTCTATACTTTTTCTTCATATCAGCAAGCCATTCTTCACAATGTTCTGGTCTGATCTTGCCAATTTCCATATAACCTAGCTTATATTGTTTCAGCGTGTTTACTGTCACATTATAACCAACTTTAGTATTATGCGCTAACTTTTTTCTATTATATAGAGAATTAAGGTATCTATCCACTACTTCTAATAGTGTGAGTTTAGCACCATCAACATCAATGTTGTTCTCGAGATATGCGTTTATTTCAGCCTCCTTTTCACGCAAACTCTTTGACGATCTCTTACCCTTTGGTAATTGGTCTGTCATTTCAAGCCTATATGAACTAATAACCCTTGCTTTCCCGAAGCAATCTTTGTAGTGATATTCATATCTCTTTGTTTTCGGGTTATAATACTCATTAGGTCTTAATGTTTTTCTCGTAGGCTTGTTCTTTTCTGAGGTAGTTTTGTTTGCCATTCTTTAGCCTCCTTAAATCAGAAGTGCCTCGAATGCATACCATATTGAATTGTAGCACAGTCAAGGCACATTGTCCATTTTTTAAATCTGTTCCACGTTATTAATAAACTCCTCAAACTGTTTTCTTTTGATCTTAATTGTTCGCCCCAACATCAAATGATACTTGTTACCATAATCTTCACGAACGATTTCTCTAAGTCTATGCTGTCCGATTCCAAATAAATCGGATGCTTCTTTTATATTCAACAAGATCTTACTATCTAATGTAACTACTTCGCTTTCTATAAAAATCACGCTCCTAAATTTTTTGTAAAATAAAAAGGCATTACAATAATGCAACACCTTGAATATTCAATTTTCATATAAAGGGCAGAAGCTATATGGCTTCTGCCCTATCTTACACTCGCGTTTCTCTAAATATTTTTTACGCTAATTCAACTGTATCTGTTGACAATATCGTCAGTATTAATGATACCATCGTCAATAGCATATTGTAACAATTCCTTATCACTCAGTTTATGCACTCATAATCACCTCCATAAGTTATTTGTGCTTTACCGAGCTAATAAACACCTATTAGAATCTACGCATACGATGTAAATTATCATTTAATGCCTGTATAATTGCATCACTCACTTTTACAACTTTTCCTCCACTTGAATATTGCTGAACCTCCTCATTATCGATCGTATAATACCCCTCTACTATCTTACCGCAACTACTTATAGCCTGGTCCAATGTGCCAGCTGACATAAACTGCCAGATAGATTCGATATCATTACGTGATAAATTAACTGCAATAAAACTTAGGCGGTCTGTTATAACAAATTCTGCTGTACTTGTTATGCTATCATAACACCATGCCACCGGCGAAAACCACGTTGGTGCTACTTCTAAAACATGATCTTTTCCAAATCTATACTCTCTACTTAGCATAAAACCCCCTAAAATACATCCATACTATTTTGTGTTGTTTCAGCGTGTGTGCTATCAGCTGCATACTTAGTTTTTGCCTGACTCACCTGAGCAGCCAAATTCTCAGATTTCTGCTTTTCTCTGACCTCCCAAGCATCACTTGCCTTCTTTATTTCAGAATCATATACTTGCTTAACACTTTCATTTGATATTTTACTTCCAATAGCTCTTATATACTCGTCTTTATGGTCTTTGACGAACTTACTGGCTTTTTGTTCAGCAACTATCTTTAATACCAGAATTGCTATACCTAAAGCACCATCTACCGCTGCATCATCGACCGGTCCAGGAACCGGATCAGGCAAAATAGTATAAATCAAAGCAATAATAAACAAAATTATCATTGTTCTGTTCATACCTTTATTCTGTTCATCCGCCTGTTTTCGTAATGCTATTGCAACTTCCTCATCCGACATCGTTGGTATCACCTGTGTATTTTCCATAATAACCTCCTCTCAAAATAAACCCATACCTACTGTACTCTCGACTCTACTAGCTAAATAGCTTAGACGGCTAAGTAATCCATACAAATTACCCGAGTATCCTCGTGTCTCGTAGCTATCAAAAAGAACAAATTCTCCAGTACGACCAATAAATTCATATGTATTACAAAACACATACAAAGTTACTAGTAAATCATTACCATTTTTTCTAAAGATACAAAAATTCTCAGTAACATCCTTAAATTGTAAAATGCAATCCGTCGATATTTCTGTAAAACTATTTACGCTCCTAAGTGCTGCTAATTCTTCTGTAACATCCTTTTCTACAAAACTGTTCATTAGAGAAACAATAAAACCTAAGTATCTTAACTGCAAAGCAATGCCCTTTTTATCATCTACCGAGCCATACACTTTCATATTTTCAGTACAAAATACACTGCTCATTGCATTCTGAAACTCAGCACTTTTTAAGTACTTATCTGTTATAGGTGGCATATCACTGAATATCTTTAAAGAAGAAATTTCCATGTATACCACCCCCAATCTATTGATACTCTAATACTGTGCTCAAGGTATCATACGCGCACATGGTTCTTTTAAAAATATTAGTTGCATTGCTAATATACTTTTCTGGATCTACTAATCCCGGACTATAATGAGTTAGCCACATCTGTTCAACATGAGCATCTCTTGCTAATGATGCTGCCTCGCTAAAGGTCATGTGATAATTCTTTACAGCATTGTCCAAATTATCATCTGAGCCATACATTCCCTCACAAATAAATAAATCCGAGTCCTTGGCAAACTTTACGATATTATCACAAGGTCTTGTATCTGTAGTGTATGTCACCTTGAGACCTTTTCTAGCCTCACCCATTATAAGATCTTTAGTAAACACTCTACCATTCATGCGTATCACCTTATTATGTTGGAGATCTGTCCAGATCTCTGGCGGCACGCCATTTCTATTAGCTTTGTCGGGATCACATTTTCCGGATCTCGATAAGCAAAAAGAATAGCCATAGCAAGGTACACCGTGGTTCACTGAGAACATGGTAACCTTAAGCCCAAATAAATCTAATGAAGCGCTTTCCTCGGTACACTCTATACACTTTATCTCAAATGGCAGCTTAGCTATAAGTGTTAATGCAGCATTAACTGTTCGCACTAATCCCTTTGGCCCTATTATAATTAAAGGGTCTGTCCTCTCTGCATTTGATAATGTGGCTAATAAACCTGGCAGACCAAGAGTATGATCCGCATGGTAATGTGTAAAACATATAGCCTTTAAATTACGAAGCTGTATACCAGCCTCCCTAAGAGCTAACTGGGTACCCTCACCGCAGTCCAACAAAAAAGCAGCACCATCGCATCGCACGATAGCACTGCTCAAATGTCTATTTACCAATGGGGACATACCTGATGTCCCAAGTATACATATATCTATCATAACAACCTCACTACTCAGCCAATATTTCTGAATAAGACTCCTTGATCTTTCTTTCTATCGTCTCATCATCATATCCCTCAAAATAAACATTAGGTTCCATATTGAACAGTACATCTTCCACTGTGTACTCATCAGCCTCCGGATAAATCTGTTTAATCCTTGCAACCATATTATCTGCAGACACATAATGATCTACACCATTTAAAAAATGTTCTATATGTACTGCATCTAGCTTATCCTTCAAACCTTCAATACTCTTTTTCAGATCAGGGAATGATGCAAGAGGATATGACTCACCTAATCTTGCCCCACCAGTGATCAACAAGAAATTACGACCATTTGGAAGTTCACCTTTATCGTAATTTGCCCAAAAGTCATTTAATCCATTGTATGTATACATTCTCATTCTCTCATTCTCATTGTTAAAGTAAATAACCATCTTAAAACTCCTCTATTCTATATTTTTCTTTTAGAGTACTCGCACACAAATACTCCATAGTATCATTACAAGAACATAAAGCTACTGGTAACCCCCAGAACTTTTCTAATTCTTCAAATGTAGTGTTTAACCCAACCACATCAGCCTCATCAACATAAACTAACATAACATTGCCCGTGCCTACTCCAACTGTAGGTATAACAAAATAAGCAACAGTATTTAAATAGCTATGTTTATTGAAAACTTCTTCAATAAAAAACGTACTCGCACCAATATTTCCTAAAACCTCAGCCAATTTCTCCAACACATTCTTGTCTAAGATACTAAGGATCTCGCCAGCACGTTCACTTGTTACCCCGTTAAATGTTAACATTGCACCACCTTCTCAAAGCAAAACCGTATAAATTATCACCACACCAATTTAATGCAGTTGATGGCTTATAGCTACAATCGAGTTCCTTATCAATTCCAAGTGATGCATAGTTTTTAACACTATTTAAGGCATTACGATAAGCTTTATTTACTTTTGCAGTATCAGTTATAGCCTTGAGCACCAAATCTGATCGTATATTTCTCCAATCACTGTAGCTAAAGTCTTTTATAGATTCTGCATACATTATTGAATCCTCATAACCTAACTGATAAAATCTTTCAGCTTGTTTGTGATTGTACCGTAAGATTTTTCTATACATAATCAACTGATATAAACAACAAAAATCTTTATGATCTATTACGATTTTTTGCTGCTTATATAAACTTAAAACTGATGTAGTATCTACATATGCTATCTCATTTCCAAAGTAATTTAATATCTCATCATAAACGTTTTGCATTATCTACCTCTCAATGCTTGATTATACCAAGCCTTGTACTCTTGCCTGCAGTAAATTGTGCAGTTCTTTTTCCGTAAGAACTTTAAATTTTGTGGAACTTCTCCATCGAAATAAAGCTCTGAAATTCTACTATGCTTTATTAAATCTGGAGAGATAATTTTGACACTGGCTGGTATAACCACAGACTTTAGTCTCTGACAACCACCAAAAAGATCAGGAACAGATTTAAGATATTTAGGTAACTGTATAGATCTTACGCCTCTATAACACTCTAGAATACTTTCAACAGATAACTCTTCCACATCATCTGAAAAATATCGTTTTATTCCTCGAACTTTATGATTATTAAAAACTGTTTTATGTAGTAAACCTCGATAGACTGCAGTAACAGCCACATTACCAACCTTATCAGGAATAACTATATCCATTGATTTGCCGGAATACTTAAATGCCATCAATTGACCTTTATAGAGTAAATAGCTGAAGTCTCCCGATTGTATAAGCTTTCCTTTCTCAAAATTATTGTACAACCTATTCACTTGATATTTTGATAATAAAATAGCTGAAGCTTTTACGCTTTTGTGTATAAAAGCTTGTGTATACTTTTTTAAATCAGCAAATATTGAATTGCCCATACCAGATATATCATCTGTAGTTCCACTAAATACAGCTGCATTATTGATACTTGACTTAGAGCGCTCAGATGTATCTGTAGTTTCTGTATAATCCGCATCAGTAATCTCCGGATCTACATCAATAGAGTCAACATCTACACTTGAAACATGCGTTACAACCAAATCACTATTAATGTTCACTACAGGTTTGTTATCATCGCCTGAATTATTATCGCTTGTAATACTACCATTTCCAAACGACTGCATGGCATCAACTTTCTTACCTGCAGAAATATCACCTTCAACACCAGTTGAAGATTTTACATCAAAATCAAACAGATCCATCCAACCACCTCCTTATAAGATCGTAATTCTGTTGCATAGGCAAAGCTGCTCCATAAAATCTCTGAGTAAAGACCATAAATAAATGTGCTAATCGTTTCACATCGGTTACACCTAATACATTTACTATTACAGGAAATGAAATGTCACGTACATTTAACTGTTGTAAAACGCTTACGTCATAACCCTCTTTAACCAACGCAGAGATAAATATCAACATTCTTTCCGCAATAAAATCATCTATTGTCCTCTCGGCAAATACCTCGTCTACTGCTTTACATATAGATTCAAATACATTATCAAACAACTTGCTGTCAGCACATGGAAGAAAACCTATATTATGCAAATAAGCAATTATTGTCTTAACCGATTTTGCATTTCCCCTGCAATCTACCCCTAGAGTTACCGTATCCATGCCTAAAGATTTCAGTTTGTAAACTGTAGGCAAGAAATCATAATCCTTGCTTAACAAATAAACCTGCGCAACCTCAGTATTGTATGTGTGTAACACATCATGCAAACAGTCGGTTATCAACTTCATATCTGCTAAGTTCTTATGGCATTCTGAACTCAATGCAGAAGTCTCACAATACTCAAGTCCAAGACTCAAATACTGCTTTACTGTACCTCCTAGCAAGTCCTTTGATCCATAAAATTTTCCTATGATTTCATAGAAACCATTTAAGGCAATCGCCTCATCCCAGTATGGTTTAAAGGTACTAAACGTTACATTTTCAGCATCAACATATACTAATATTTTATACATTGCCTGCTCCTCCTTGTATTAAATTATTTTATTCAATCTGGAACAGAATACCATCCGTAAAATCCTGCCAAATCAAACAATAATTACCCTTACAAAGGCCAACATTATTTATAATTACTGTTTGTCCCGCTAAAACTTTACTTTCGTTCTTTAATCCAAATAGATTAGATTTTTCATAATCTAATACATGGCTCTGACTGGATGAAACAAAAACATCAGAGTAAATTGAATCATCTCCAAGATTAGTCACACTGTATTCATACCATACCAAGGTAAATTCCCCATAATTTGATACCTGATTGTTTGAACTTAAATCAACTATTTTCTTTATAGCATCTGATCCTGTATACACCTCTTTGAAACAAATTAAATATTCATTTCCATCTACAGAAATAACAAAATAGTCACCAATTTTATAAGTCTTTTTCTCAAGTATCTGTTCTTGTGTTACATCGGTGTCAATATCTGTTAATTCATTTTCTATTGTTTTGATAACACTATCTACATCATCTCCGATAGCATTAACAATCGGCTTATCGGACTGTATTCCCCCATCAGAGATAACTATTTGAGTATCGATTTTCTTTACATTAGCATTTCCAATAGCAACAGTAAGATAATCACAAATCAAATCTTTTGAAGCTGTTTCTGAACTCTGCGTCTCATTTAATTTGTAATAATCTTGTATGAAAGCGCTATCAGATATAGTCTGCTCCACTAAAGAATCTAAATCTGCATATGTAACTTCACAATTACATTCTCCCTCAGAGACAGACAAGACATTTAATTTTACTGTATCTATAGTAGCTAGCAATAACTTATTGTAAGAATCACTTAATTCGCTATTATCAACAACAGTATTATTTACAGAATGAGATATGTTATACTCATCGCAAACTGATTGAGCTGCATCTTCAGCACTTTGACAACCTACACATAAAATACATAATAATGCTGATATTATTATAAATTTCTTAGACATTATTTCACCTCCCTCTGTTCTATAGGGATCTGAAATACAAGAAATTTTCCATTAAATGTCTCCCGCTCTAAGTCTGTCCTTGCTTTAAATTCATCTGGAAATTCAAAAACAAATCTGGCATACTTAGTCTGCAAAGATTGATTTACTGCCAATCTATTATCAATAACATCTGTATAGTAACCAACATCTAATGAATTAAATAAATCACTCAAATAAAAATCTTCTTTATAGGGTTGCTTTGACACAACCCTTTTTGCTCCAACTACTCTCGTTTCCAAAGGAGTGTCACAATTATCTGCATATACTCTCACCATGGGCAAATTAATCATTTTATTATCGTGAAAAGAATCAAACGTATCAACCTGCCTATCATTAGTTGGCGCAGAATCGTACGCTATGCTATAGCTAAAGTCGTAGAAATAACTATCACTCAGATTATTAAAATTCTCACCATTTACTGGAAAAACTTTATGTTTCTCATAAAACAATTTATCGAATTTTATTGTATATTTGGCACCATTTATAGACTCTATTGTGAAAGAGTCACCTATTTTAAGCAACACATTCCCCTTCACAGCCTGCTGCAAACAATCTGCACTATAATAAATATCATTAAACTGGTATTTATTTTGTGGATCTTTAATACTAATCACAACATATGAATCTTCTGGAATCTCATCGTATGGTTGCAAACCAAATTCTACGTGGTGCGTCATATCGCTACTGAAAAACTGCTGTACACTGTCATAACCAGTCCAACCGACTTTACAGCCCTTTCCTATAACCTGACCAGATTTATTTAAAATCTTTGCAGAACACTCTAAAGTGATTTCATCATTTGATTTAAAAAATTCAGTCAAATCAATATCCACGTCCAAACTGTATGAATAGTTTATATTCTTTGAAACTTTAGAATCGTACCAGTCATATACACCTACTTTGGTTATTTGCTTAATAGCTAAATACCCCAATAAATCGTTATCTGCTATTACTGGAACTCGCTGATTTAAATCAAAAACAGCATTAAGTACTATAGCATCTGTTTCAGTAGCTAATATCTCTGACCCTAATGTAACTGGTAATGACTGTTCTGTACTTGGCTCTTCTATACTAACGGGAGCTCTTTGACATGCAGACAGTAATGTAGAACCCGCTAGCAATACTATCATCAAACTTTTACGCATGTAACACCTCCACTTTCTCAGAAGAAACAAGAAGCTGCGTAATATCTACAGACTTTAATGCCTCTTTTAATGAAAGATCATTTGCAATTACCAACGCAGTATCATATATTTTTCCCGAAACCTCAACATATCTTGGAAAATCATCTGGTGCATTGTTAAGTAACTCTGTATACTTAATATCACAACAGAATCTAAACATGGTCTTGAAGATGTTATCTTCCACATGACTCATAGGAGCAAATGTATTAAACCCCTGAAATCCCAGATCCTGTCTTTTAGTCATAGAAATCCAAGTTTTATTATCATGTTGCAAACATAATAACTTAAAGTACTTCCAAGCGTCAGAGCTTTCCATTAAAACATCTGCTATTCTTGCGTCAAGTACTTTATGCAGATGATAACTCACAACAGATTCACCATCATCAGCAATACACTCCCGATACAACTTAAGTAGTTTCTCACTTGGACTTCCAAAAGCAACTAATGGTAACCTATAATTCATCACAGATGTTTTGTCACCAATTATCAAAGAATCTTTCCATGCTTTATATGTTAAATAGCACTTAGTGTCGCCTATTATAGTTTTCATGCAATAATATGCATCTGTAATAGGCCACACACCAAGAACTTTACCATGCATTACAAGAATTACTGAGTTAAATTCATGTTCATACAACTTACACGGAATAATCTGATGCACATTGTATTTTTCAAGCAGACGATACATCCAATCTATTTTTGCGCCTTCAAAATTATTCATTATAACTGCACAAACACTGCACTTATCCTTAACAGATAACACCATTCCTTGCACATCCTTAAAACTACTGTAAGACTTAACCCCTAACTCATCAGCAATTTTATTTAAATTAGCTTTAGTGGCTACACCTAGTTTCATGATTTTGCTCATATGAATATCGCACAAGCATAATAAATATAATGCTTGCATTTCACTCCTATGAGAGAGCATGTATCTACTCAAGGTCGCACATAAATCATCAGTTAAAGGCTGATTAAATGTAACAGCTAATCGAATGATATCATAATTCCATGTATACGGATCACTCGTAAATCCTAATTTAGCAGCCGCAATCTTTGTCTCTACTGGTGTTCGTCCGTAAAGTGGAAACTTTTCCAGAATAGTACTAAATGCTAATCCAGAGTCTAATGCCCTGACCATTTCCTGCCACTTAACAGTTTTCTGTGCATTTTCTAACTCAGGATACTGCTGTGTGTATTCGTATAATTTCTTTATCTGAGACTTAGAATTAGAATCTGGCTTATAATTATTTGGCACTAAAAATGTATCTGTTATATACTTACCATCCGTCCAGCCTAAGCTTTCCATGGCTAAATCCAAACACTCGAGATCTGAACAACTGTAATGTAACAAAGCTTTCCAATCTACAAAAGAATCATTTAAATGATTCTTTACAAATATATAACCCGGATTAACTATTGGAACTTCCTTTCCATTTAAGGCTGTGAAAAAAGTTCCACAACTTTTTACTGTTGTTCTATTTAAAAATTCACTACAAGCCTGTTCATCTTCATCTATTGCACCAGATTTATCTAAAAGATCGCCTACCACGACAAATAAATCATTAGGATTTTTCTTTCTGACTTCACAAATGCGCTCTCTTAGAGGTTTGTAATATACTCCCTCGACTTCACTAAATGAATTCATTTGCTCCATAAATGCCTCCTATAAATAATTTATTAACCTTATATCATCATTGAAATAATTATTATCAGTGCAGCAATCAAAGCAAATACTCAAACCCGCATCTCTAAAATCTGTAAGCCCCAGCCCCACTATAGGCTTTCCACAACAGATACAAGTTCTTTTTACACAAGATGATTTAATAGTTCCAGCATCAATAAATTGCCTTTTGTGCATAACAAGATACCTTTTGACTCTATCGCTAAAGTAAATATCAATTTCCTGTACGTTCGTTTCATTATCATCAGCTTTAGCATTGTGCTCCAAAAATACTTCTGCGTAATATTCCAATGCACCAGTAAAATCACGCTGAACTTGTCGTATTTCACTCATATTATCATTTGCTAATGCAACAGCTAACCTTCTGTTATAATTTCTTTCAATACGCCTAAAAGATTTTTCAATTTGTACATCTTCACAAATTAACATAACAACCTCCATAAAAAAGAAGGATTGCTAGTTAAACAATCCTTCCTCACTGTAAAATGCATCATAAATAGACTTTAATGCATTACACTTTTGTAACTTTTCTAAGCTACGTACTTTTCTCTTTCTAACACTTTCTGGATGTATATGCAAATCATTCGCAATACTCCTCAAAGACCTGCCCTCATGATAGTGTTGACAAATAACATAAGCATTAGTTTCGTCAAGAACTGTACGCACTACAGTCCAAACCTGTCTGGACACATAGTTATAAACTGCACGATCGTATTTAGGGTTTTTACCATCATTCAATCGTTTTAAAATATAATTACCTATCTCATCTGTACAACGTAAAGCTTCATACTCTCCTCTGGTTAAGGCTACTGGGTAAAACATTAAGCGACGATATTGATAATACTCATGCATAATATAATACCGCCAGAATGTTCTAAAGCTATAACCCAAAGTCGCGTTGTAGCTATGTAAAGCAGTCAACATAGCAAAGTATGATAGCTGTTTAAAATCATCAAAGTCTTTACCATTCATACTCATCTGATAAAAACATTTTGTGATAAATCGTATATTACTAACATACAACTGCTCTAATGCGCCTTTATCATTTTGCTTACATAACTCAATAAGTCCTCTTTCGTCCATAATAACTGCACCCCTTTTATTTTTTAGTTGTGCCGTTATCTAACGAAAAACACCTACTTCCTCAAAAATTCTTTTATCTTTACATAATCAATATAAGATCCACTTTCATCGAAAAATTCATTTACATCAAATCCTGGCCTTTTGGAAGCCATAATCAATAACTTTAAATTTTCGGGATCTTCTCCGCCCTTTAATTGCTCAATGACATTTAAATCATTATAATAACCAAGCACTGCGACTTCACTTTGCTCCACCGTTAAATTCGCAGTAGCTAATTGCTCCAAATACTCATCACCCAATCTAGCGGCTGCACTAAAAAGGGCAGCCTTCTTATCACTCTGCGGGCTATGATGTAGCTCTACTCTACCACTTAATCCACTATCACTCATTATAATTTCCTTATCTGCACATAATGTGCACTTTCCGTCACTATTCTTATTGAACCTAAGGTCTTTATCTCCTTAATGAACTGATCAATATTTTCTATTAATTCAGTAACAGCGACTCTGCTTATTATTGTAGAACCTTCAACAGAAACTACAGCATACTCACTTAACTCATCCAAGTTTTCATTATTGCACACCATACTACCTTTTAAGACTTTATAACAAAGTATTTTCACAAAATTATAATACATCTTAATTCCAGCGCCATCTTTCATTGACTCAACAAACACTGCATATAATGGAACAAAATAATGACTCACTGCAATTCTACTGTAAGAACTAAATGTGGAATTGAACAATCCAAACCCACGATCAAATTTTAAGTATGCTGATACAGGTGTCTTCATCAGAGATACCATATTTGTGTAAGACCCTATAGTTCCCATTAACTGTATCAAATTGTATCGTTGTATACAGGTGAGCTGCTTTTCAGCAGGCAACTCCTTTATACTTTCTGGTTTATTTGTTATAAAACTCTCAAGACTACCTAAAGACTGATTCATAAGTTTTAAACAATTAGTATCTTTAAACTTTCTGGTCTTCGAGCTGTCTGATACCATTACACCGATTTTATCTGGAAGGAGCGATAGCTTGAATCTATCCCTAGGAATTTCATGCTCGAGAGCTTCTGCAAATAACTGTACATCAGCCAGGATACTATCAACCCCAACATAACTGTAATGTTTTCCAGTATCAATTACAATTAATGAACCTATTTCAGGTAAATTAGCACAATTATCAGTAAATTCAATAAACAAGCAATTTACTGCAAATTGATTGAAATGATACACGGATGGAAACCTTATAAATCGTTTCATAAGATCCTCAAAGTTGTTGTACAGAGCGATGGTACAATACAAATAATAATCGTTATCTGTAATTTCTCCATTTACCCAAGCTGTAACAACGTTCTTAGCATAGTTACCAAACAACTGTTGCGTTTCTGTATTTTCAATAGCAATCTTTCTCACTTCAATAGTATCCAAATATAACTCCTCCAACGAAGCAATGATCCTAGGTACAAAATAATTTCCACCTAATTGACTTACCAAAGACCAATCAAGTACATTATCCCGCAGATCATTTGCTATACGATCTGCTAAAGTGGAATCATCTTCTAAATACATAGTAATAAAATTGCTGTTGAATCTGCCATCATAGTTTGCCTGTAGTATCTGTAAAAGATACTTATTCTCCGTATACTTAAATAATAGGTCATCTGGCACTGCCTTACCTGCTATCTCATATTTATTAAGTAATGTTACTATCCTTGCAAAATCAGGATGTTCATTTAAAAATAAATATTTAGATGAATCCGGTGATAGACAAATCTGCGTATAAGCCTTCAAGTTATCAGTATTAGCACTCACACTATCGAAAGTTTCTTTATCAAAAACACCATTCAATTTCAAGGCCAAAAATGATTCAAGCTTACATACACTGCCGGAGTACTCAACTATCATATCCTTATCATACCCTTGCTCGAGGTAAGAACAAAGCATAAGACAAATATCAGAAGTATAGGCATACTGTAGCAGACCTCTATCGCACCATGGTTGCTTATAAACCTCTTTAAACTTCAGCACCTCTTCTGGTGAGATATCTCTGTACGGTAAACTTATAATAGATAAGAATTCTTCATCACAATCGTTCAACATTGGTACATCATCTATCAATAAATTGTAACTCAACTCTAACCACTTTCTGTAAGCACTTTCCTCATCTGTAACTTTTTCATCAAAGTTTGCATTCCACGTATCAACAACAGGATTCAAAGTATTGTCTATTACCTTATAATCCTGTTTCTTCATAAATCTAAAGAAACAAGATTCCAGCCCATGCAGTTCCTGATCTTCCTCCTGTAATGAAGCGTGAAAATCATAATTAACCAACTCCATTGAAAAATTCACAAGCTGTGTATCATTATGTATTTCAGGGACTGTCTCAACCCTATTTTCTGAAGATTTCACATCACCAAATGCATCTAATTTAGTTAGATTATCATCATAAGTGAAATCCTCGTAGTCATCTATTTCATCAATAGCGTTATTAGCACTACAATCAACATAATCTTCATAATCGTCAACTTCATCGATTGCATCTAAGCTGCTATTGACTAATATTGAGTTGTTAACAACTTTATCATTATAATCTTTCAAAAATTCACTCGGATCCACTGAGTTCACCTCCCAATATCACTTCATACGAACTTATATTAGCGCCTGTACTAACATAAGTGCCACTCCCATCAATAAACAAAGAGTCCACTACTAGACCATTTGTATCTATCATAGCTACGTATCCTTTCACCGTGTTATCTGCTTTGTATGTAGAGTTAGATATCTGATAGAAACCATGTTCTCCAAACTTATAATAGCAATTTAAGGCAGTAGTACTTAATTTATCTGCCTTAACGCTTTCAACTCGAAATCCATCAACCAAAGCTCCAGCGGGTAAATCAACATAAACCTTACAAGAATCCTCTGGATTTAACATCATCAAATCTACATAAGTTAATCCTATCTTATGATCACCACTATATAAAGAAACTGAAAACTGTACGTTTGCCAGAACATACTCGCTTTGTAAATTTACATTAAATGAAAATCTACTCAAATACTTTTGAGCACCCCATATCCTAACACCCGAATCATCCAGTAATACTGACTGATCATCTATTCCACAAATATCCATACTATGTATTGCATAACTTACAGTGTAGTCAACATGATAGACATCATAATCAGATTGACACCCACAGCATAAAAGACCTGCTAGTGCTACAAGGCCAATTTTAGATAATGATTTCATTCTCTCTGCTCCTGTTTACAATAAATTCATCATTTATTAAAGTTGCTCGCCAAACAGGCTCACCGGATCTTCTATAAATTACATAACTATTGAAATCCCTTCCAATAGCAATGCTTCCATTAGACAGCATTAATCCCCTCTTTGCACTGAATGAGATAAAATAAGATTGTTCCAAAAACATCTCAACAAAGTCATTCCATGTCATTCCTATTATCTCTAATGCTCTGTCATTTTTGAAGAAACGTCGCACAAAACTCAGAAGTTCAACGTCACAAAATGATTTAGAAATATATGGCTCAAACTCACTTAACATTTGGCTGGCTAAATAATCTATAACATGATCTGAACAATTCACTCGCTTCAAGTATGCAATTAGCCTAATTACATTTGGTACATATTCTTTATTCAGCAACTTATTGTTATCCTCTCTGAAGAAGCTTACATTCTTGATAGCCCTGATTTGATCTAATGTAAAACCATCTGATGCTAATTCATCGAATTTATGTAATCTTGTCATCTCTTCATCAAGCAATTCGATGAAATCGGAATACATAATGTCATCCAATGGCATAACCGATAAATCATAACCATCGGTTGCTAATTCCGTAACTTTTTCACAAACAGCTGCCGATACATGCCCTGTAGCTAAAAATGAAGAATCTAAATTTGATTCAAGTATAGAAACTATATTTTCACAAGCTGCGTCTTTTAGACCTGGATTCAATAACGCTGTGAAATTCTGACACTGTGAATAGGCTGTTGCAATAAGCATTTTACGCATATCTGAAGCAACACAATTCTTCAACTGTTCAGGTAGTGTATCACTAGATGGACCTACTCCTAATGGAACCCACTCTTTAAAGTATGTAGTCTCCTCAACATTTTTAAAATCTACATGTTCAATTGTTCCGTCCTGAATAAAGTTAATAAACTCAGTTACATCAGTCTGATAAGATTTACCAGTTGCCCGGTATCTTTTATTGAGAGCCTTAAGTATTGCTACCTCTTCAGTGACAAAATCTAACTGATAAAATGCCCCCTCCACCATAAGTGGGTTACTATTTACAGTTTTGGTTACATGAATAAAAGATCCTTCTTCGATCTGACTACCATCTTTTACAGGCTTGAATACTGTAACCGATTTTGGTACATCCACAGATTTCATTTTTAATGATCTTCGCTCAATGTCACTCATTTCAGCTATCTTATCAATTTCATTTATCTCTTCTGCGAACTGCGCTGCTAATTCTTCTAACTCAGGGGCGCTCTCAAGAATGGTGAATTTCTCATTATAAAAACCTCGTTTTAACAACCATCCTAAACTTTCTATATGCCAGTCGCATTTGCTAGGATTCACCTGTAACTTTATTGGTTTATGTAGTATATCTTTGCCTTCTCTCACACTTGAAACAAAAATACGCTCATCAGTAGAAAAAGAATGGTCGTATAGAATACAACCATTCTTTGTAATTGTTCCACCGAAACCATCGCACAATTCCCATCCCTTATCTAATAAGGCATTAAAATACATATTATGTAAAACATACTCACTCGTAACTTTCATTTTAACTCCCTAAATAAAATTATAAAAATGACTATTAGTATCATTACTATTATACAAATCAAAATGGCATACACATTTATACCATTTGTAGCACTCTCCTTAGCTGAAGCTTTCTGTGGACTACTATTATTAAATCCTCTAAACTGGATAGGTAACATACCAGCTGTTAAAAGCTGTGCCTGTTCATTATCTGAAACCATAACTTTATCAGAATTACAATCCAAGGAAGAATCAAATGGAGACGTCAAAACTTCAGTCTCCCCCTCTAATTCTTGCAATGATAACACCACTTGATTTGTAGTTTGCTTACATGGTAATGGATTCAAACGTACTGACTGCGTGGTTCTGATGGAACCACATTTTAGACAATACTTTTCACCATCTAAATATCGTCTGCCACAAATGCTGCAGTACACTTATATCACCACCTATCATTAAAAATATAGCAGTGGCCAAACAAGCCACTGCTATAAGAGTTAAACAACTGTCTGCAATTATACCGACTACTTTAGTCGCCGGTAAAAACTTTCTAAGATAAAAATATATAACACAAAACGCTATATAAAAATACCATGCATAGCTACCGATAATTAGTATACATGGTACCCAAACCATACGATCGAAAATACTAATGATGGTTATCACAACATCCTTAAATGTTTTTATTCCAAAGAAAAGATCCCAAGCAATGCACATAAACATGTCTTCACTTTGTTGATAACAAAATATAAGATAGCTCTGATCTGTGATAGGTGCAATCCAATTAAATCTAAATATGCCACCATCCTCAATAGCAACTTTTTCTGCATTTGCATTATCTGGGCCCAATGCGTAATTAGCATAATCGTATATAAACTGTCCTTTGTATAACCCCATTAAAACAATATTCTGCGTATGCTTTTTACCTAAGTAATCCACAAGATATAACAAAATCCATATCCAATAATAAATCATAGCCAGTATACTCAATAAACTACCACTCAAAAACCAAGTAATGGTAAAAGCTACCAAATAAAATATAAAAGCTATTCTATAAATATAAAACTTTGTATATGTACCAGGTACACAACCAGTGGTAATATTATACCCTACAATAAACAAAGTAATAATAACCATTTCTCGTAGTAATAACATTTTTAGCTCCCAACTACTAATTAATAATAAAAAACAACCCCACAAATTCGGGTTTGTAAATTTGTGTTAATTTCATTCAAATTCATTTAACTTCACTTAAAATCACTCAGATTTAATCAAAGTCACTCAACTTCTATCAAAATTACTCAATCTCTATTAGAATCATTCAAAATCACTATAATTAAATAATGATGGAAACTTTTAATTTCCACCACCTGAAGTATTTACCGCATCTGTATCCGTAAATTTATTATTCTCTTGACTTATATCTGTATCATTTTCACCATCAGTATCTTTCACCCTGTGAAGATCGTCTAAGATACCGGAACTGTCATACTTTCTAACAGCTTCCATAAATGGCAATTCACTCAATAAAGCCTCATTGTACTCTTCCTCTTTTGAATTGCAAAAAGCTTCTAGAATAACATTCATCATTAAAGGATGCAACATAGCATCACTTACTATAAAAACGATTAACTTAATAAATACATACGCACACACAGTAGAGTAGAAAGTTACATTAAATTTTGTAACAAAGAAGGCTATACCACTAATCCAAATAACACCAACTGCTAACAACCTAAATACTGAAACTACAGCTATTCTAGAACATATCTCCACACAATTCTTAAAAAATACAGTCATAGCTGTTAAAGAATTCTTCAGCAAACTATTCTCTGGATGTTGATAACAATACGCCAATACGCACTCATCTGCATAATCAAGGTATATTTTACTAACATAAGTACCGGCCTGCATTATTTTAGAACCCTTTACGTTATCAAGAATATCTCCAAATACACCAGCTTTTTCAGTTAATTCGTCCGACTTACCTTTACAAATATCAAAAACTGTAGAAAATCCTTTATGAATCAATTTGGTAAAAATCGGTACACACACCGAACTTTTAAAACATGATACTGCACCGCTAAAACACTGGAGAACAGATCCTTTATGCCCACAACTGACATAATATATCTGTGCATACTTTAAGTAAGCTGACACGTATCTCTTGACAAAAGTTATTAACAATACAGCAAAGCTAGCAAATGCAAATCCTCTAAAAACCTGAACAAACCAATAATTCTTCTGTAATAAATCATCTCCATTACGTACAGCGTATAAATATCCAATGTAAACCAAGATAGTTACGCTTACATCAGCCAGGCTATTTATAAATCCTTTCATTGTTATCGTTTTGTATCCGATAAAACATATTAACAATAGCACGACTGTATTTGGAACAGCAGCAATGGACAGGGCATTACTCCACCCCACATAAAACAAACTGAAAACTATTGCTGCTAGCACTGTATCAAGTAATACATGTATTATATAGAATTTATAAGACTCCATAATCTATAAAATCGACCCTCCTTATTTTAGGATAAATATAATAAACTGCATATCCTACTATATCGGAATAATTCACGTAACTGTTATTCCAATATCTTGAATCTAAAGAATCCCCTCTGTTATCTCCTAATACAAAATATGATTCATCAGGAACTATAAAAGTTCCTGTAAAGTAATTTTCACTACTCACATAATCTTCAGTCAACTGCACGCCATTTACATACACGACACCCTCACGTATATCTACCACGTCACCAGGTAAACCTATCAATCTTTTTATCATTAACTCATCACCATGATAAAACACAATAATAGACCCTCTCTGTAAATTTGACGTATCTTTCTTTATTAATAATTGAGTGTTAAGTGGAATTGTATCTAACATAGACCCAGATGGAACATTTACTCTAAAATAATCCTGTATTACATTATGGCTGTATGATAAACAAGCAAAAAACAATACAGTTATTAAAACAGAAATCATAAACTCTTTCACACGCACTGACACTCAACTCCTCTGTTTAAAAGAGTTTGCATTATCAAATACCTATGACATTTATGGTAATCTAGACAGGAACATACTAGATTAATGTTAATTCCTGCTTTTGAGCAAAACTCTATGTAAGTTAATATTTTCTGAGTATCAGCTGATAATAGCTCTCTACTATAACCTTCAGCGAAATACTCAAAGCTATTTGGGTTTGCCTGGTAAAACTCATTCAGTTCTTGAGATGGGCATAAATCTGCTAAGATCTCAAGACCTAACTCTGTATTATTCTCTATGGCAAAGCTCTGTGCATCTGTGCAATCATGGTTTTTGTACCAATTATAAGAACATAACCTAACCATCAACTACCTCCCTTAAACTTTGTGGAATCACGCCTTCTAGCAGCTGATTATATTCAATACACGAGAGTTTTGTGTATAATCCGTGATTAATAAAATTTAGCACACTTTGTACATTTCCAACATGAATGGCGTTATAAAACTCATGCCACATATTACTAAAATATTCCTCACTTGGATTATACAGCTCTCGATTAAACGAATTCACTTTTACCTGATATCCATTCTGCTGAAATATATTGAATAAACTCTCTGTCTGCACAGTCACACTATTTACATGCCCAAGTTCTTTTCTTAAGTTTTCCACTATATAAAAACACAACTGATCGACAGCTATACTACTGCAATAAAATCTTCTGCAATAAAAATCTTCCTGATTATCCTTATAATAGTATCGAACAGAAACAGATTCATTAAAAAAGCGATTTGACACCCAAATACTTTCATCTTTTATAACCGGAAGCAATTTAACTGTTATAGCATTTTTCACACAATAGTGTAATAAATAACTATTCTTCCAGTTTATTCTAAAATATTGAATAATCTCATTTGATAAATGGTAATAAACCTCTAGCGTACTGTCATTTAATGCATAGATGATACTTTGTACAGCATCATCTATAGATTTATCCTTAATACAATGTTCACCATACTTAACATAATACATTCCATTACAAGTACTAATATAAAATCTCACTGGACCATCTCCTATCAAGCTTATTCACGTACTCAGTTAGCTCTTCTGTAGACATACTGTCCAAATCCTTATGTTCTAAGAGAAATGTTTTCTCAGAATCAATAATGTACTCCCGTAGAGTTTCATCATCATTAATTTTGATATCTAAATCCTTGACAGAAAATTTTTCTTTAACAGGATGTAATAACGCATTTATTTGCTCATTAAGCTTATCGTCCAGCAGTTTATTCCAATCTATATCAAACATCTTGCACCTCCTCATGCATTGGCAATAATACCTTCAAAACTTTAATAAGAGATTTTGCTAATCTGCTTTCATTAAACACATACATAAGAAGAACATGGTTAGGCTGTGGTTCTAAATCATACTGCCATCTTAATTCATCCAAAAAAGAGTCATCTAAGATAGTGTAGCATGCCACATTATTACTACTAGCCATTCGTATATTATTGAACTTATTATAATTACCATTGTATGTCAAAAAGACTGGTTCCACCTGATTATGTGCCAATCCTAAGAATGCCGTAGCACCTACAGACTTCAACTCATCTGTAGGAACATATCTATATCCTACGAATGAAGTGTGCCTTCTTTCTTGAATACCAGCTATTTTTCGATTTCCATCAATATCATAAGTATAAGCCCTATAACCAAGTAGAATGCCCATTGCATCAAATCCATCATAATCCTTGGATACATGTCTTTCCCTGTATGTATTAAACTCTGGTAAAATGTCACAGATATCCTCTGCAATCAAAGCTTTTACTTTATCTCTTCCTTTTCCTTTCTCCTTATTTATGATAAAAGGTTTCCAGCTTTGTGGAAAAATCTTACCAAACTCAGCTGCACGTAATTCTGGTATTTCCTCAACCCAAGCAGAAATTCTACCAAGTAACTCCAAAAGAAGACGGCTTGAATACTTCTGTCCCTGTACTGGAGGTGGATTTTCGCATATGATGTGTCTAATCTTCTGACCATGAACAAGCTTCTTTAACACCCTGTACAACTCCCTGTAAAACTCATCTCTGTCCCCCGTGTCTCGCATACAGTCAAGAATAATCCTTATATTATTATCTACTGATACTATCGCTATACCAGTACACGTTGAAGATTGATCAAGACTGACATCATATGAAAGACGTGTACTCAATTTTATATTTAAATCATATTCCGGAATGCACATCATCTCATGTAAATAATTAGCGCGCGGAATACTTATAGCTCCTGAAACTCTCATAGCTCCTCCTAACATAAAAATGTCCTGGATATTTTCTACCCAGGACATCTCTCAAAAAATTTTCATATACTCATTAAGATCAATTGTAGTTTTCTCCTCAACAGGCAAATTAAAAACCTCAACATAAGCTTCATACACGGGTATGTCAGATTGCATTAAAGATAAAGCAAACTTGATTAAATTAAATGAGCATTTCTTATACATCATATAATCAACTAATTCTAGATAATTCGTTGGTATGAAATTTGCCTCAAGTTTAGGCTGAAACTTCTTTAAACCATCTTCCAGCTTAAATGAATCTTCTGTACCACCATAAATACTATGGATACCTAAAGCAGCCTGCATCTCTGCATCCTGCCTAAGCAACTCATTCAACTTTTGATACACTCCGATTTTTCTTGCATTTATTACATTATCATACTCCGTAATGAAATTGATATATCCGCCATGCCTTCCGCAACTAAAGCAATTGTACACTCCTTTGTATTCGTTGATTGAACAAGAAGGTGATTCATCATCGTGAAAAGGGCACGCAATAACAATATCATTTGCTCTATAAGTTGCACCTTCTAACAATTTATTCTCTGCACAAAATGCTTGGAAACTATATCTCGCTTTTGGATTAACTAAAGCACTCTGTTTAGATCCGCCAGTGTTGAGCCATTCCATAGTAATTTTCCTAACATACTCCGAAACTTTTTTGGCACTTTCTTTATTAACAACCATTAGCACCACCACAGTTATCTGAGATGAATTTCATAATTTCTTCACGAGAGCGACCAGAATCAATCATAGCATTCAAAGTATCACCAAATTCTCCACCACGTTTTGAGGCAAGAGTTCGCCACCTACTGACCATTTTCTCCTCATGAGACATTCTCTTACTGGATCCTTTTACAGAAGATAAATCAAGTTCAATTCTACGATCTATGCTCTCAAAGCGAGACTTAAGATCACTTATATGAACCCTACATGCTAACAACCCTCTAACGCTAATGCTGAGAGTTATTTTAATTATAATCTCCCCTGATTTGCCTGGAGGAATATTATCTATAAGCAAATTTCCTAAAGGAGTGGCATCACCTACAAACTTTGTGTTACCCTGTACTATCTCCACATTAATAGCCTGCTGATTATCAACCGAAGTTATGAAATCTTTAGACTTTGATACTGGAAATGTACTTCCTCTCGGAATAACCACATCAACCATATCATCCTGCACAACACCGATTGATGTAATCAAATTATCAAAGATATTGATCTTATTATCCTTGTATTTTAAAAATCTTGCATGTATTCCTGCACCTAAAGCCACGGCTTCATCAGCAGGAAAAGCATCATTTATCCTATAATCTGGATAATCGGCTCTCAAAGCTTCTTTTAAGATTGACGATTTTGTGGAACCTCCAACAAGAACAATAGTAGACACATTGGTCCTATTTCTGCGTAAAACGCTGTCAACTATAGCTCTTGACTTTTCATAGGTTTTAGCTAATCCCTTAACAAAAACATCGTGATTGATCTTTGTGTCTACGACCTCTTCTGTTGGCAATCCTCTGTCAAGAACGACATGTATTATGCTTATACAATTCATAAAGCGCTTTTTGGAATTTTCCAGTTCCAAAATAAGTCTGTTCTGCTCTATCTCATCGATCCTATTAACATCTACCCCGTCTGCCTTTAAATTCTCAAGCATAACCTCGTATGTATCATGGTCTATATCATCCCCACCTAGTACAGGATCACCGTCACCATCAATAGCTCTGATAATCTTAGAATCATCAGCTTTTCTAAGACTATTCGGTATACCGTACACATCGTATAACTTAGACATATCATCGCCAGCAGATATTCTTACAAGCGATACATCAAAAGTTCCACCACCAAGATCATACACAAGTATATCCTGCGTTTTTCCTTTATCAGGTTCTATGTCATAGCACATACTTGCTGCTGTTGGCTCCGCTATTATACCGAGAAGATTCAAACCCGCAAGTTCACAAGCCTCTCTTGTGTGCTGTCTTGCTATTTCATTGAACTTTGCTGGAACAGTAACTACCACGTCCTTTACTTCTCCATAGAGATCTTTAGTCTCTTTCACCAAACCCTTAAGAATCTCGGCTGAGATCTCAGCTGGTGTCATAGTAAGTTTCTTGTCTCCTACTGTCATGGTCAAATGACAATCAACCTCTGGCATGTGTCTCTTTACAGAGTAAATACATGAACTCTCGTAACGATGCTCATATGCATCTTTACCTACAATGAACTCCTTACCCTTACCTGTCCACATAATACACGAAGGCATAGTTGTTCCGTGCTTTAGTGGAACTATCTTTGGTTTAGTTCCAGAAGGAACTAGTGCTATAGCACTATTAGTTGTTCCAAGATCAATACCAAACGCAGCCGTCTTTCCTGTCTTATCCAAGATATCTTGAGTTGCTGCATTTACATCTTTATCAAAAAAAGACATTTTCTCCATGCTAAACCTCCAACTTCTTTATACTTTTTTCACTTATCTCATACACTCCGTGCATCGTACCTTTTGCAGATGACATGATAAAATTATCTGACCTACAATGAAAGATACTAGCATAAGTATCTTCTACAAAATTAAAAATACAGGCAGATCTACAAGCAATAAGAACTCCAGTACTCTGAAGTCTAATTGCTGCAATCTGCCTAGTACCCCTATAACATATCCACGTGTTATCATCTTTTTGTACGCAATCACCTGACACACCCGTTTTAGTTATCTTAACCATAGTCACCTCAATTCGTGAAAGATCTAAGTTCTCTCAGATTGATCTTATCCAAACCAGGAATATTGAAGTTTCTATCCTGTTCAAAACTTGGTGTAAATGTTGCGTAGAATTTGCATCTCTTGTAGTCCAAGAAAGGTATAAAAGAAATCACATCGTCTTCATCCTCGCCAATTCCTAAGTACAATGATTCCTTAAGATTTTCTCCTAACAGTTCTATCTCTATAGGATCAGTCTCATCTTCAAGTAATTTGCTCATTTCCAGTAAACTACTAAAGTTTGTAGAGACTATCATATCTGTTGGCATCTCCAATGAGAACAAAACACTCTCTTTTGCATTTACCGGAAGATAATCTGAGAAGTTGGTATTATAGCCACCATCAGGCTGTACTAAACATGCCATCGGCAAGTTACTGTAACCAACCGTCTCTGTTACGTATCCCCTGATAATCTGCATAGCTCTCTGTGAAAGCTGTGGTAAAGCGTTATAATTCTGTATTCTAGAATCTGAACTTATAGTCTGAGCTATCTGTCTTGGAACGATGGTGAGTACCTTTACAACATCACCCATTATCATTCACCTCCTAAACATAATTCATCAGTGGGAATACTATAGGATTTATAATTCCCACATTATCATCTCTAGCAATCAAATTGCCTGATGGAGTTTCGGTCCAGCTATTCACTGGGTATAGCATAAACTGACCGCCTCTAGAACACCATTTCCAGAGCTGGTTGGTACGCTGCTCCAGCTGATATCTTGCATACTCCATGCTTGCCGTATCACCTAATGTGACCTCATATCTCTGGTTCTCATACACAAATGAACTTAACATATCTCCTCCTAAATACTGAATAAACATTCACACTCAGATTCATCACTAACATTACCTAGTACAATTTTTATACCAAGGTCGATACCATAATCAGTAGCCATTTCACGAAATCCTGAGAAATCCTCTCCTATAACAGCCATCTTTAATCTACCTTTATTTTCATGCACTATATTGGTGATTTCATCATAGACTTCCTGGTAATAATCTTCCCAGTAATTTACATTTTCCCAATACAAAACCCACAGATCATTCTCAACATCTTTATTTATCTGTGTTGGATACTCGTTTTTATACTTATCAAACACTTCTTTTATTCTTGTGTAAGCGGTATCATCACACTTTACAAGAACTGTAGAATAATAACCCATAATACCTCCTAACCTACATGACACAATAACAAGCATCCGCATGGGTACTTACTTGTGCGAACTATATGAATATACTTTTTTATGTACTCTATCTCTTTATCAGTGAGATCACTAAGATTTCCCTCTAAATTGCCCTCTCCTGTAATTATTAGATTGTTAAACAAAACAACCTGTCCACAATCATCTATTGCTGAGGGTCTATGTGTTTCTAATAACTCAGCCTCATTATCAAAAATTAAATTGAACCGCTTATCGCTAATATTCTTACTAATTACATCAACGGATGAACAATTTAGTAAACTATAATAATCCTGTAAACCATCAGGATTTATAACTCTGATATCTTTATTAAATGCATCAAGTAATAATGCTCTCATGCTACCTCCTAAAGTGTGTAATCATCCTGAGAATACATGCTCTCAAGTCTGTTTAAAGCAATATCAGCATCAACACTTAGTGAAGTTGCTGTTGCCTGATACTTTTCATCGTAATCAAAATGTGATACTGAAAACATCTTCTTCAAAATAATCCTCTCAGTTATCCTTGAAGCGTTACGACGTTTTATGTTTTCTATTGCTATCATGCCTTCCTTACGTAATACTTCATTATCACGTAAAACAAATAAATCATCAGCATCGGTAGATAAATTCTGGCTACCTTTAGTAGAACTGTATTCTATTGCTTTATCCTTAGCTAAAGAATCCTTAGCTGGCGTAGATGGGTGCGATAAAACCAAACAATACACAGGATAATTTTTACGAAATTGTCTTACATCCTTAGCCAAACTATCTATATTACTTTTACCATTGTCACCATCCTTACCACCAGTAAGTGCAAAACTATGATCAATAATAAAAGCATCTGCCTGATATTTCTCGTAATCAGAAACAAGTTCACTGTATAAACTATCATAGCTATAACTATCCCTAAGGATAAGCGACTTTGACTCAGCGATTTCTACCATAGCAAGATTAATGATTTTCCTAATATGCTCTGGACAGTTCTCAAGATCGTTTATATGCGATGGTAAAACAAAATAGTTATATTTCTTGTAAATATAATTCACAAGGATTTCGCAGTACATCAATGACTTAACATTTTCTCCGCACATATAAACAACTCTACCGCCTGCTAACATAATATTTGTTGCAGTATCCTTACCGAACATAGACTTACCTATATTCTCATTTCCTACAACTACAACAAGTCTATGCCTGAGAATAGGAGTTCCTTCAAACTCACCCTCACCATCTATCTCCGGAATTCCATACTTAGCTATCGGAATAAAACGATCCTTTAAAGAATTCAACAGTGTACTTGCCTTATCCACAGAATCGACACACATAATATCATTATCATCTGCATCGCTTATTCTACGATTTACATCAGACGTAGTTGTTATTGTGAAATCCAACCAATCTGCAGCGCCTGTGTATTCCTTCCTACCAACCCGTAAAGAACCCTGAATAATTTTTGCCTGTGCTATCAAAGCTTGATTACTCACATGTGCTAAGAATGCTGCCTTGAGTGATGGTACATAGTTTATTACATTAACTGTGCTCTGTTCCATTAAAAAACACCTGTCATACAACTCAATACATCTACTGTATAGTTTCTGACAGGCGTCTGCTTTAACTGTTTCAATCTGTAAATTACTTTCCAGATGTTCATATTCAAGCCACTCAGCAATACCAACCTCTGGTGAAAGTATCGAATCACCAATACTGGACTCCAAAATACTGCCGAAAATACTCTTCTCAAGCTTCGGGACAAAATCCTTTGAAATCATTTTTATTCTGCCGAGATCAGATAAGACCTTAAACATTACATAGTACTCCATATGCATCTCATCCAACCGAATATATCTGAAGACATGCTGCAATACATCATTAAATAGAGTATCCTCAAAGTTTTTATGAGGTAATAAACTACTTATAAAGATGTCGAGAACCTTTTGTAGCTCTTCGTCATCAAAAATATTGATACTTAACATTCTAATTCTAACCCCCTTGTAACTGCTTCTATCGCGGTATTCTTCTTACTAAGAATATCTTCAATCAGCTTACATCGCGGTACTATGTTTTCCATAAAATATGTAACCTCTGGTGTATTCTCAGTTATAATGAAATATACATCTAACTCTTTGTTGCCTAAACCTCTGTGTGCTCTGCCTATCATCTGCTCAACCTCCACTGTGAACTCATAGAAAACAACATAGTCACAGTCTAAATCAAGTGCTGTTGTTAACGATGTGATTACAAGCTTACAGTCTCCACTTGCGAACCTAGATGTGATTCTGGTTCTCTCCTGTATACTAGTCTCACCATCTATAACCTCAAAATCCATTTCATTTTTCTTGAAATTAGCAGACACCCACTCAATAATTGATCCTTGACTTATAAAAATAAGTCCAGGTGTATCTCTATGCTCGTCCACAAGTTCCTCAAGAGCTTGAACCTGATTAACAGCACCATAACCTTTACATATCTGAAACAGCTTTACCCCACCACAATTGCATTCGCTCTGGCTTGGTGATGGACTTACTGCAATAACATGACCATTAGGAGTTGAAGTTCTTCCAAATTCAGAAGCCTTTCTGTTAATAAAGAAAAATGGATCTTGCTCAATAGAAAACCGTTTAGATTCCAAATCCTGTGCCAAACGTTTGGGATTTGGGTATCTTTCAGGACGTAGTAGATGTGCTAATCTTGATAATTGAAAACTTGATGTAACTATTGGAGTTGCAGTTAATGCACAAGTGTATCTCACTTTACTTAGCAATGCGCGCAACATTGATGCGCTTCGAGCAGAATTGAAATTATTTAACTTATGTGCCTCATCAATAATAACAGAAATCATTTTATCTCTATAACTGTAGAGATAATCCATAACTTTTTTATTTAGCAGGCACTCCTCTGTTATCATAACTACATCATAATCAGTTAAATTCTGATTTATAAAATTTTTACCTACGTATGTAGAATCAGCGTATGTAGTAAGAACTCTCAAATCTGCGTATCTTTTCAGTTTATCTGGTGTTTGTAATAACTGATCCTTAAGCACAATCATGACACTAAACATACCTGGATTTGCATGTTTCAGCATCTTCATAATAGCTGCTGCTATTAACGTTTTACCAGTCCCAGTATCATACAAAAACATTGACCTCTCAGCATACAAGAACTTCACAATATCAACACACTGACGATCATGAAGAGTTATCTCATTTAAAACATCATTAATAGCATGGTAGCTATCTTTTTCACAGAGATACTTCTCGATCTCATTCATAAATACCTCCCAAAGCTGGAATATAATCACCAATTATCTTCAATGCTCTATTCTTTCTGATCAGAACTTCAAGCACTCTATATGGGCAAAACTCTTTTCTAGCCAGCTCAATACACTCCTCTACATCCTCAGCTAAATGGTAGTCTGTAGGGACTGGAATGTATAATCTAAGAGCTCTCAGCATAACAGGGGAGCACAAATCATTTAACTCATTTATATCTATAACTGGCTCCTTTCCCTGCACCATAAGAGCCCACTTACTCTCTAAAATCTCAATAAGATTCATCTATAATCCTCCTTTGTAATTAGCTGATTTAAAATAAAATCAGCTACGACCGCTGCATTTACAAAATTTCCATACAAAACCAGAACAATAAATAATCTGATAAATCTGTAAGCCAAACCACGTCTATACTGCACATAATCATCCTCAATAATAACTAATAACTCGATTAATTTATTAAGGGATCTCATTGTCTGCATATTAACCGTCCTCTGCTTTGTAAAATTAATAAGTACCCGAACAGCCGAACGCATGCCCGGGTACTTTGAAAAATCCAATCTTTTTTTATTATAATACTTTAGTCTGATTGAAATGTAAGATAACAAAACAAGAGATTTGGAAGCAGCCAAATTTCTACTATCTATGCTTTCTACACCTTCAGTTGTAACCCTACGATTTATTTCGGCTACAACCTCTTTTATATCACGATTTGCAAGATTTAATTCATCGCGCATACCATAAGCACTTTCAACCTTTTTACATATATTAGCCAAAGATTGTAAATAAGTATCAACCTTCTGCATCACAAACCTCCTTACCTTTATGAGAAATCAGTCATTTTATCCAGGTCGTCTGAATCCTCTAAGCTGTCGCTGGACAGAAACTCATTAACCAGTTCTTCTGGTGTCTTTTTACCGCTACATACTGACTGCACCTGTTCAACTGTCAATTTAGAGTCATCGACTCCACCAAGATAAGGTCCCATCATACTGATAAAGGACTCTTCCAGCTCAGGGTAATCCTCAAAAATAGAAAATGAGTACTTATACTCTGCACGGTACTCAATCAGCTCTTCTATAAATGAAAGCTTATCAATACCCTTTGCATCACAATATGAGCTTAATGCAATATCGATCTCGATCTCATCAGAACTACAACACTCCTCTGCTGTTGTCTCTATCCCATAGTCAAACCAAAGAATATACATGATTATTCCCAGTATATTCTTAGCTAACTTACATAAGCTATCACGCCATGCATCATTAGCATAGATTCCTAATGCAAGGAAATCCTTAAGTTTTTCATTGTATGCTCTGATACGATTGACCAAAGTACCATAACAGTAATTTATTGATGAGTACTTTGAAAATCTACACTGCTGCACCCAAGAAATACCAGTAGTATTCTCAATCATAGACTCCTCATAAGCATCTATTTCACTCCATTCATCAAGCTCTCCAGCTTTTGCCTCCTGAATAACATCCAATACATTACGCAATGTATTTATTGTATCCATGCAACAATCAATACAATTATAAAAATCATCTGATTTTGCTGCAGTAAACATCTTTGAATACTCATGTGTTTTAACTAAAAATTTCATAAAAATCCTCCTAATCTAGTAAACTAAAATCGTTAGGTACTTCCCAATTCTCCAAGGAGCTAAATGAATCTGCCCCAATCTTCTGCAAAAATATACCCAAATTTTGTTCTGGTATATACTTTGATTCTTCTGTAGCTTTATCCATAGCCACAGAAGAATCATCTTTGCTATCAACAATTTTCTCTATTTCTTTATTGTTAGTTTGAAACTCTATTACATTTTCATCTGTAAATATTTCCTCATTAACTAACTGCCTAGTTTCATCATCTAAATTGAAATCATCCAAGTTTACAAACTCTACAAAGTCTGTAGATCTCTCAACCGGGATATCTGGTATCTCTGTGTGAGTCTCAAAATCAAATAAAGAACCTAAGTCCAGCTCGGATGCGATATCATCTGTCACACTACCTGCACTATGCATTGTATCTTTGTCTACATCAACAAAAGTAGGACTGGCGATATTCTGTGTAAATTCATTTGACCCCACTATAGGTAGTAAAGCATTCAAATGACTATAGATTGCAAGTTCATTTATTTTATAAACAAATGCTCCTACACACAGAATAACTAATACTATCAATTGTAATAACAAGGGCACTTTTCCTGTGAATAAATTAACAGTACCAAGTGCTCGCTCTATAATAGCTGTAACCATTACAACTATTATTTGTATAAATACTGCAACAAATAGCACTCTCTCAATTATAGATTTTTTAAGATAAACTACCTTTGTACTTATCTCATTACACAACCTGAGCGGGGCAATACAAATAATCCCTAGAATATCCTGAAGCCACTCAGTCATTGAACCATATTCAAACTTATATTCCTTCTCTGTGTATCTCATAGCCAGCACAACACCACCCAAACATAGACCATGGTAATTACATAATCTATCTTTATTCCAGACTTTGACTTTCCACAGACCAGCACATAAGCAGAGATCAAACAGAATAATAACAGAGCAATTGCTTTAATAAATAGTATCAAGAAATTCAATACACTCAACCTCCTTGACCCAATCTATTTTTCCTTCAGCACCAATTCTGTAGTATAAACAAAATAATCTGTCTTCACTTACACTATCTGTTTGGAGAGAATATAGTACATACCCATACTCACTATTATGTATGATCACATGCACCGGATCCTGCTTAAACTTTAAATAAGTTGTAAGTGTTCGCTGCTCATTATCAATAGTTAAGTCATTGTACACAGCCTCAGAACAAATACTTTTAATAATAGTCATCTGAGCATCCAATTCATATACACTATCATAATCGTATAAAGCCTTTACCAATTGTTCGCCCAGTGCAGACTTATTACTTTCTAATGTTTTACTGTACTGCCTTTGAATAAGTACAGTAATAAAGATCAGAACTATGCAGAATAAACCGATCAAACAATATCTCTTTCGCTTACTCATCTGCTATCTTCTCCACTTTGTATCTAACACCACCAGATGGAGTTTGGATTAGATAAACACCACTAATCTCTCCTAGAATTGATTTCCCCAACGGTGATTCAATGCTTAAAGTCTTTTTTATAACTGTATCGCTGTTATCGCTTACAATACGAAACTCCCTGCTCTTCTCTAAAGGGCTGCCTGTATCATCTACTTCAGTAACCCTAATGATATTACCCAATGCTATTCTAGGGCCTCTGGTAGGTGTAATAATTTCGCAATTATTAAGCTGCTCCTGTAACTCAGAACGCCTTTTCTGTAAAAGCATTACCTGGTGATTAGCTGCATCCAACTCAGAGTTCTCTGAAAAATCCATAAAACTCTTGGCTTCTCTCTGGAGAATAAGTGCTTTGTCTAAGTCCTCAAGAACCTTGGATAGCTCTTCTTGTTTTTCATCGTACTCTCTTTTAGTTAATTCCATAACTACATGCTCCTCCTACTAAACTGATCTGTATACCTAATGATTGCTGGATATTTACAATCATCCAAACCGTCTCTTTTTATAGCTTTAAAATCACCTTTAATATCTCTTGCAGAAATATCCTCCAGACTTGCTCGTGACAAGATAAAAGTGGAAAGTCCCTTGCGACTACGGCGATCTAATATCTCTTCAATCACCTGATAAGCCTCATTCTTAACATATAATTTTGTAACAGTTATAAACATTACATCAGAGTAAATATAATCCTCGTATGACAAATACTTATTTATCTGATACCTTGGGTTCTCACAAGCAAGAATTAAAGCCCTTTTCACTTCACAAGTATCCAACAAAGGTGCCACAGTAAATCCTGCATTCAATGCACGCTGCATACATGAATAAGCAAATGTAATCTTTGAATACCCTGCTGGTGCTATAATAATTGCTGATTTATGCGGAATTCTATTACTAGCAAAAACATCATTTATTATCTGTAACTGATCACAATACCATGTAAACAATTTATCGCTAGCACCATTTGCATCATGGCTCAACTTATCTTGATTATCCCGCTCCAGGATTTCTCTGCTCCAAAAGATTCCATGATACTTAGCTGGTATCTCAGTATTGTCAATCTTCTTTACAAATTCACTGACATTTTTTACTTTGTCTAAATCAAGCGTTTTGTTTAATGGTTCATGTCCACATTCAGGACACACTTTATCTTCAAAGCCAAAACCACCACAAGTAAAACAATATTTTCCCATAAATACCTCCATAAAAAATACAAGGAATTTTAACTCCTTGTATCTAAGCTCTCTATAACACTATAAGTAGAATCTACATCAATTGTGGTCTGCGAATTATCTATTAAAGTTCGCAGTTTATGGCACAATTGTGATAATGTACAACACTCTGCGCATTCCGTTAACAGATCTGTTCCATCCGGAAAACAAATTAGATTTGCACATGGAACAGGTACAACTCCTCTTCTTCGCATGGCATTTCGTAAAGCCCTTATATGAATTAGATTTTGATAATAAATATTTGGGTGATACAACGTATTTGTACTCCGGGATTTTCCCTTCCAATTCACATCATCATAGGACCCACTAACATATTTTGTCCAATTTTTCAACTCAATTACGCATACCAATTTAGGATGTATAAAAATAATATCTATTTGAGTGTTCTTTTTAAGATAAGCTGAGTATACCTCGAGATTATGAATAACTTTACATTCACTGAAATTCGCTTTCAGATAACCTGCAACAACACGTTCAAACTCTGTGCCTATCTTTTCCAACACTTTTCGGTTCAACTAACTACCCTCCGTTTCATAATTCTCTATTTAATAATAAAATACCTAAAAGTAGATTTAGGTTTTACATTTCTGCGATTTACTTATATTTCTGTGTGTGTGTTTTATAATTTCCGGCATCCATCTCATTTAACCTAAAGAAATAATACTTTCCATCATACGCCTTATCACCGGCTTGACCGAACTCTTTATACTTGTAATTAATCACCCTAACTTTAGGTCCATTTTGATTACTTGTATCATTACTATCCATAACAACATATGATCCACTACCATCTTTAGACCCTGCTAACCAAAACATAACATGACCTGAAACTCCAGAACTACTTTGTTTATTATAATTTTCTTCTGTAGCAGTTGTATCCGCGTTACTATCCGCAAAACTTAATGTAGCCATGACATCTCCCGGTTTCACATCCTTAGGGTCTATACATGAGTATCTATTGTCATAAAACCAATAATGCACAGTCTGCCTTTTAAAAAATGTAAAACCACAATTATTAGTAGCCTTACTAACAAATCCACTGCAATCAATCTTAGTAGGCGTAATATTACTTTCAAACTCAGCATTCATTGTAGCAGCATCCATAGCATATGTAGCACCACTCTGAGTCATATTATACCCAGTATTAATTAAATTGAGTCTATCCTCTGTGAGCTCAGATGTATCAATCCCCCATGCATCCATCCATGAAGTTTCTGACTTACTGGGAACAAAAGTATTTTCCTTATCCAGCTTTCCACAATATGTATCAGGATTTGTTGGATCTACATCAGCTAAACCTCCTTCGTACAGCATGTAAGCATACACATAACTACCTGTAACATTTGCTCCGAAAGCCTCCCCACACATAACTATATCGTAACACTGCACGAGAAATGGAGTACTACCATCAGAGTATTTATTTTTATAAGCCTCACATCTATCTTTACTTACATGATAAACTGCACCCCAATCATAGCTAATACTGTCATCCCAAGCATTTGTAGTATTGTACACACTACTCGTATCGGAGTCTGTTACAGTAACTCCATTGACACTTTTTATAGCATCTTTTAAATTCATGCAGCTACTCTGTAATTTTTTACTTAACTGGTCGCTGCCTGAAATCTGATCGTTCGGGTAACAACCATTCCAAATATTAATCACAGTGTCACTGTTATTCATACAATAATTGTATGCCTTACTGGAAATAAACCAACCATCTGTATTAGCAGCAACACAACAAACAACATACCTCAAGTTATTTGTACCACCTAATGCATTATAGAATGTACTCGCTTTCATAGTATTTTTGAAGTCATTTCCAAATTCAGAAAAATATGAATAAGTCTCAATCAACTTAGCTTCTGATAATGCACTAGTATCAACATAATCTGATGATAGCTGATTATAACCTAACCCAAATGTAAATCTAATTACACCGTCTGAACCTCTTCCATGGGAAAGAGCATAAAAAGATGCCATAAAAGAATCATTCAATTTTGATGAATCGACTGATCCTAATCCTGTTGTATCTAAAGCGCTTTTAAGCAACTTATCATTTGCTGCTAAAACATCTGGCAGATAATAATGGTCGCCTTCCGTCCTTCCAGAATTTCCGGCACCATTCATACTTGATTTTTCACCAGATGAAGACCAATTATCATGCTGAAATACAGTTTGAGAGTAGTTAGAATCAATTCCGTCTGTAATACTATTTACACCTATCTTAGATACAACTGTATTATCAAATTTCGATAAAGTCATATCACCGGCACTAGCACCGTTATAGGCTTCATTCCAAATTACCTTACCATTACTGTACGGTAAGTATGATTTTAATAAATGCGAACCAGAATACCAGCCAGTCTCACAAGATTGTATACCGCACAAAGCAGTAATCCCAACATGCGCTTGATAATTACTTAATTCACCATTAGCACTTTTCTTAAACAGGGTCAACATCTCTTTTGCATACCCCTCAGTCAAAGAGTCAATAAGAAGCAGATTTACTCCAGTTCCATTAGTAACTGAATTACTACTTTTCTTTTTCGTAGTATCACCGTTTATGTCTGAAAGTTTTACTTTCTCCATATCTTCCATTTCTTGTGTTATGGCTGCTCTCTTTTTTGCGACATCTGAATTACGTTGCAATATTAAAAGATAAGCACCTTCATCTGAGAAAGTGCTTATCATTAAAATCATAAATATTAAAAAGAATCCGCCAAACACAAGCATTACAAATTTCTTAAAGCTCATCTTTTACCTCATCTCTTGTTTTTAACTTATCTATTATCTCCTGTGGAAATACAGCTTTAATAATAGCCTTATTTGATGTATAACCAGTATCATAATTTACGGCAAAACAATTTCGATACTTTTCATTTTTAGCATCATTTATATGTCGTAAATAACCTTCTATTGGCTTACATCCAAAATCATTAACTAAAACGTCTATATCATCATCAATAAGTTTACCAGCCATAACTGTAGTAATATTACTTTTTATAGCAGCAAACTCTCTATTATCAAATGTAGATATTGCATTTAATAATAAAAATACTGTAACGTTATCCGACCTGCTTCCAGTTACTCTATGACTAATCGTTTCAACTAATCGACCAAACTGCGCACTTCTCTGTAACTCTTCATAAAAAGCTGCTGTATGCAGATGTTCCCGTTTACGTCGCACAGTCTTACGATTGTCTAATGCCTGAGCCATAAAAACTCTAATAGTGTCAAGATTATCTAACATAGTTCCAGAATTTTTATTAAAAGAGTATATGATCAAAGGGGTCTTTATCACCTCACCTGTAGTAATCTCATTTGTGAAAGCCTCCTTGTATCTACCCTCACTTCTAAAGAAAGCTGCTAATCTGGTTCTGATTAGAGTACATAATTTCACCTGTTCCTCTGTATATGAATTTGTAGATGATAGACCTTCCACAACCTCTAGAACGTCCCCTAACTTCATACTCTCTGTCCGTTTAAAAGTAGAAGGGTTATTCTTTACAACATCCAGGTGATTGTACATCTTCATAACTGCCTGCTCTAGGATCATATCAAGATCTGCTTCGTTGCCCTCATTAGGCTGAAGATTTACCATAATGCTGTATAGTGTTATTGTATCCCTCACTGCCATATTAAAGGCCTCTTCACAATCATCCAATGTACACTCCAAATCATCTAACCTTAAAGTGTTTACAAATCTTGCATTAGCTCCATCCATGGAAATAACAGTGCCTTTAACGAACTGGAGTAGCTTGTTCCATTCACCTCCCTTTATATCTGTCACAGAGCAATGCACATCAGCACCAATCATCATCATCGCGATAAAAAACATTAACTGAGTTTTACCCCAACCGGATTTAGCCAACGCCATGATAACCTGTGCTGAACCACTTCCAAAGAAATCAAGCCAGAATGGTAACTTTACTTGCCAATCCATTCCAATTAAAATGCCTCTATCTCCAATTAAACCTTTTGTCTTATAAGGCATAAAGGCTGCTAAATTATCCTGAGACATTAACATTGGAGTTATTTTTCTATCCTGCTCATGTAAATAAGCTGCTGGTCCAAAGTTGGATAAATACCTAGTTATATCACCATGTAATTCAACGTAGCTAATTTCATTAGAACTGAATAGAGCCATTAAACTCTTCTTATACGCCTTCAATTCCCTACGTGATTTTGCTGAAGCGTGTACAAAATAGTAGGTCTCAAAGAACTGACTTCCTTCAATTGACTCCTTGTAAGCATATCTGTATGAATCATAAGTTTCCTTAATTGCTGCTAACGTACTTGCATTAACATAACTTTTATGACCTGCATTATCGTACTGCACAGATCCTGTTAGCTTCTCATCATCAGACAATTGGTCAAATACCTCGGAATACTTATTGTAAGCTGCAGAAGCTCTTTTCATCTGTCTCACAAACACATCATCAGTGACATTTAAATTTACCGGCGTATTGTATGTACTAACCAATGTTATAACCCTAGGATGTAATCGTGACATTTCATTACGGATAGCCTGAGTTAAATTTTTGTTAAAATATACAGGTACTGCAGTAACACACCAAACTTTAGTTATATACCCATTAGTTAAATAACGATCATACAATGTTTTTATACCTAATAGAGATATCTTATCTCTATTAATCAAACTGCCACCACTTAACCAATTAGCCAAGTATTCAGCATACACATCCCGTAACTTCATGTCATCACCTCCTAGATAGTATTTGTGTATAGGTTGTATAAACTAACAACCCTTGTTATTGCTTTTCTTGCACTTAAGTATAAAAATGTCTCCTGTTCTGTTAAATCATCTATTTTATAATTATCCCAACTTAAATACTCTTCTTCATCCTCAAAGCAAACTAAAGTGTTCTCCTTGAGCAAACCAAATTTTTCCAAATGCTCTGCACTGCTACAAGCATTTAACTGTACAGTACAATCGTTCACTATAATATCTTCGAAATCCTTACAGTCAATAATTAACAAAACGTCAACGCCCAACTTATTTGTCAATAAAATATCCATTACTTCCTGGTAATCGCCAATTTTAGCGACATACTGTTCACGCATTACATCTTCCATGAAAAAGGAATTTGTCAATACATGATAATACTCCGGCAAAACCTTAACCCTTTTCGCACCGGTATTATCATATAACCGTAGCACTTTTATAGTACAATGCCTCTGAAGCTTGAAAACATTCACTAATGTCTCAACATACTGTTCAAAGTTGAAAAACTCTTCGTACACCTTAAGATATACTATACTTGGTTTATTTACATATTTATGGACAAGTATCTTATCATACACTGGCTTGGATAGGATCATCTCGTATGCTTTCAATGAGTCATTCAACCTTTTAGCATTTTTAAACATATCCAATAAGCCTGCTGACAGAACATCTTCCTCCGCCAATAACGCTGCATTGGTGTTTTGGAGAATACTTAACTCATTTTTAGTTTGTTTTAACTGCGCTGTCTTTAACTCCAACTCGGAACTAATTGCAAGAAAATTATCTGCAAGTTTACAAAATTTTGCATCGTATCCATCTGGTTGACTCACTATCTTTTCAGCCAATGTCACAATTTCCTTATTATAAATGGAATCACTTTTACTCTCTAAGGACTTATCATCAAAATAAGCTCCTTGTATAGTAGCAAAGTCTATAGTCCTAACATTTGCATAATAAACTCTACCATACTCCTGCAACCGCTCCAGCAGCGTTGAATCAGATCCTATAAAAATATAATCCAACTTAAATATTTTCTTGAACAATCTAATGCAGGAGTAGCTATCATTATTTTGAAAATAACTTTCAAATACTATAACAGTCTTATTCTCTTTCAGTATATTATCCGGAATCTCAGCTAGATTATTAACAAACATAGCACCTTGCATAGCAATTTCTGCAACATCTGTCTTTATTACACTTCTAGAATAACCATCTAAGAGAATTATCATAGTTGAACTCATGTTACACCCCCATAACACTCAAGAAAACATCTTCATCAAGTTCAAAATCTTCAAAATTAATACTCCTAATAATAGCCCTATTGCTAGGAAATAATTCTTTTATCTGTTCCTCGCTCACATAGGAACTCTTTGGCATAAGACTTATATTTTTATTCAAAACAATAACCAGCTCACAATTTTCAGTAAGCTGGTTCAGTGTAGGCTGTGCTAATAGTAAATCCGCTTTTAATGGAACAATACAATACAGCACTCTATTAATCTTATTCTGTAATAAATCAATTGCATGCTTAAGCACTGAATTATCTAAGGCTACTATGACTTGATACTTTGTCAATGTTGCATTCTCAAATAAATAACGTAATAATTCCATCCGTACTGATCTTTCATCAGCATTAAATGCTGCGCACACATTGATACGATTGTACAAAGAAAACGAATGTAATAACTCCTGCATTCTATAAGATTTGAATTCTATAAAATTATCACTAAGCAATTCAGAAATATCCGAATTATCTGTAAAATCAAATAACATAACAGGCTTATCAAGTTTACTTGCTGAAACAGCAAGAGCTGCAGACCATACTGAAACTCCAGATTTTCTATCACCAGACACTATAATAGTGTTTTTACTAAAGACACTATTATCTAATGACATAGGATTTAATACTGGGTTAAAATAAGTCTCTATGTTTGTGCCAGAACTCTGATCTTTCCTAGGAATGCCAGACTCTGTATTAATGATATTCGTTTTTCTCTTCTCTAACTCTAATTGATTAGAATCATCAAATGGTTCTATTAACAAATTTGAATCATCTGCAGGAACAAAAGCCTTCTTTGCTTTATCACCGCGCTCTACACGATAGACCGTTTTAAAAGTATTTTTAACATTAGCATCAACACTAATCCCAAGTACAGTGTCATATATTCCTGCAAATGTTAATCTGCCGGCTATAGTCTTTATCTCATAATTGCTAAAGCCTGTACTTTCAATTACAGCATTGAAGTACTTTTTAGCCACAACCGCTTCTTCATCATCAGAGGTAACAAATACCATCTCTTTTACTGTGAAGAAAGCACCGTTGCTCAAAGACTCCTTTAGCACCTGCATATCAGCCTTAATGTTAATACCATCCTGATATACATACAGTAACTTATCAACATTAATGATTGCATCTCTTATTTGTACAACATTTGTGCTTAAAGAATTATAGGCGTAATCAACCGAAAATGCACCACGCTCTGTAAAAAAATCTGCTAGCTTTTCTGTCTTGTCGCCAGCGATAATCATTATACTTTTCATTACATTTTCCTTTCCTTCACACTGAAAAACTGATCATCTCCACTCATATGGTACTCAGTACCATCAGTAGCATGGAATCGATATACATCCACTACTTTATTGTACAAAGCATTAACATCCTCTGAAACATCTATAGCTTTCATCAACGCTAAGTCAATAGCGTCTACTGTATAAAACTGTCTGAAGAACTCAAGCAATTCCTGAAGATCTAAAACACTAACATCTCTGAAACATGATTGTGAACCATCAATTAAAGAAAATATTGCCCTTAATGCACTTTCAAATTCCTCAACCTGAAAAGCTGATTGTGAATTTAGCATTAAATACAACACTTCTGTGTGACACTTTTCTCGTGAAGTTTGAACAACTTGAGTTGTTATTTTCTTCAGATTAGTAGCTAACCTCTTATCAGAAACACGATTCATCTTCTTTACATGTCTCTTGTATTCTTTTGAAGTTTCTATACGCTCTGGAATTACAAAAGTACGTATAATGAGACCATAACTTGCTGCTACTTTAAAAATCTTTTGTAATAATTTCTTTGTAGCAGTTGCCACAGTATCATCGTTACTACCAACCCTAAAACACAGGACAACCAAAGCTAATCCATTTACATACTCAAAAACACTGACTTTTCGATTAAGAGTGGTCAGCTCATGTGTACCCTCTTTGCGTACATACATAAACTTTGCAAAAGAATCACTATTAGAATTTCTATATTCTTGCACTTTCTCGTCTTCATGGAAAATGCAAAACCGAAAAATAATAACCCCAACTGCAATAAAGAGCACCACCTGGACTATTATAACCCAAACAGTACTCAAACCTAATATCACAGTAAATATATGATGCAAGACTATGTATAACAGTACATTGCCTATTATAAAAGCCTGTACTATTATACTAGTCTTATCTGAGGCCATTAATTTTCTAGTATTCAATGTTTTCTTGAAAACATTAACCGGAAAAATCATAAAAACCTCCTAACTGTCATCTAGATGTGACAAATCATCTACAGATTCATCAGAATCATAATCATAATAACCATCCACTGGAGCATCCAAGCTATACGGATCACCATCATCTTCTTCCAACTCTGGATTTTTATTCTCGAATACATTATCAGAATTTGAAGAACGTAAATGTACATTATTCACAACACTATCTAAATGAGTTGTGTGCATAATACCTTCCAACTTAGCCGAAATTGCAGAATTACCAAACTCCATAACGTTTTTCAATACAGCTGATAATACACTTCCAATTACCCATAAGCACAAAAGAGTTACTAATGCCATTACATATACACAAATAGCAGAACCATTTGTCTTTCGAATAAATACAAGTGCTACATCAAATAACGTGAAATCAATAAAAATCAAAGCTGATACTTTAGCATAGCCTTTTAAAGGCACCTTTACTTCCTGCTGTTGAAGTATTCGTAGCAGTATAACTATACCAAGTAGCAAATATAAAATCGGTATAGCTACCTTAATAACATTTACAAAAAGATACATACAAATAACCATAAAATCAAATATGATTAAAGTAAACCAGCCGTGCTCTTCTCCTACAAATTCTGCAATATCAGAATTCATGGAAATATACTTTGAGTAATCATTAGTGAATACACTAAGTAAAACATCCTTCAGTGACAGCTCCTCATAGCATAAATTAAATGGATACAACCAATTTCCATAATCACTTACTCTCTGCGCAAATGCTATAGAAGCTTTAGTGCTTATTAATTTTATCATCGTACTATCCGATAACTTTCCGATGGAGTCCTCCATATCAAAGACAAAACTCTTTGTCTGCCTATTCACATAGCTAACTAAGTCTGAAATCTTATCTGTATCTGGATTCCAATTCTGATCATAATAACCATTAGCTTGCATAGTCTGTGCCCATAAAGTAGCCTTAGACTCTTCAGACAAATGAATAAAAATATCTGAAATACCAAGCCAATCAGAATTATCACCAAACGCATTTGTTAAGTCTTCCTCTAATGATTTAGACTCTGCCTTAAATGCATCTGAATCTGACATATAATCATCTGCATCTTCCTGCAGAACGACATCATAAGAACCATTTGTAAGAAACAGCGGACTGTTAACATACGAATACACCAAATAGTTATCTTTATTTTTTCCATCAGAATAAGTAGATGTACTCCTAGGCAGTCTATAAACATAAGCCATAAGATTGACCTTTCTTATATAACCATCTACTATTTGGTAAAATGGAGAGTAGTAATCCACGTTATTACTAACTGTCTTATTTGCTGTGAGCTGATAAACACTGCTACCATTAGTAGCTTCATACTTTCCATAAATTTGTAAAGTCTTATACAAAATATGAGTATTTATCTTAATACTATCTCCCTCAACAAAAATACCAGCCTCCTGGCTAATAACCTGTGTCTTACCTCCTGATACATCCTCAGCACTAACTCCCACCGAATCATAAAAATCATCCAAATCTCTCCAACCGACTTTATACAAAGTAAGTGAAGATGACTGATACTTATAATTTCCATCATCACCTAGCTGCACTAATGAATCATTATCTGCATCATACTGCTCCGTCTTTGTGCCTAGCACCTCATATGTGAGGTTCTCACACATATTATTTATTACGATATTGTAGAACATAGGCAAGTACACCGGTAACACATAAACAAATCCAAATGAAACCATTGCACTAATTATGCTCAAAAGTATAACTTCCATTAAGTCTCTAACATATCTCGCAAATGCAAATATCAAGAACAAAATGATTACAGCAAAGAATACCCATACATACTGTCTTATAACTCTGAGTGCTGTTCCTAATATTTTGCTAGTGTAAGAAGACTCTAATCCAATTACACCTGTAACATCTGAGGCCTTGTCAATAAGATTACTTGATAATTCGACAACCTGCTTATGTATTCTGTCGTTAGTACCTTCAACATACTGCTCATACTGCATGAGTTCATCCTTGGTATAGCCAAGTGGATTGTTAGTACCTTGAATACCCGCTATAACTACATTATGTAAAACATAATTATCATTCAACTTGCCTACATTTACATAAGCTCCCAATGATCTGTCATAGGCTATAAACTGGTAAGCATTTTTTGCTATGGCACAAGCTATTTCATACTTTGTATCTGAGCTGCTGTCGTAAGGAAATAGCACTTTATTATTTACAGTTATAATATCTGTCATAACTACTGGACTATAATTATAAAGTGTTGATGATCTCCATGAAGTTTTAGAACCGAACACATATCTCTGAGCTCCTAGAATAGAAGTATTATCTGTAGTGTTTACATAGAAATATGGATATAAATTTTTCACCATAAGAGAACCTACTTCATTCACAGTGTCATTGCCTGTAATCAAAAAGGCACTAATATTTATATCCTGTATACTTTCTTTATCTGTTTCACCCATCATAACATACTTGCCAATATCCTTTTCTGATGAAGTTTTAAAGTACACACTTCTGCTAACAATAGCAGGATATGAATTCATAAACCCTACTGAGTACGGATTATAGTCTGAACTCACCTTATAATATGATGGATTACAATACCCAGGAAACACAATCATATTGTCATCTGTCACGATATCTCCAAACACATTAACATATAGATATCTTGTCTTTTTATCTGCAATATTACTAATATCAACTGTATTACTCATGATATTTTTCAACAGAACCGTTGTCATATTATCAATAACTCTCTGATACTTTGTACCATACCAAAGTATAGGCTGCGTCATAGCAGACTCATCAGTAATTGTATCACTTGCAAATACAGCTGATGACAATTCATCAGCATCAGTTTGTTCTGTCGCCTTACTAGTAGTACTTGTCTCAGTTGTGCTTTCTGAAGTCTTAGTTGAATCTTCAGAACTAGCGTCACTACTATTTGTTGTAGTTTCAATACTGTTGTCCAGAACTGTAGCAAACAATTTTAATAAAGACGTATCAGTAAAATTCTTGCCATCTTTTTCAAAACTAAAGCCATCTGCCAATTTATCATTAGCAAACATAGCACCGTTCACATCTACATATGAAACGGATTGCTGTAATTCTGCCTTAAATTCTTTATTGTAGGTCTTTATATCTTCATTCTTGACTTTTACACCTTTAACTGACTCATTGACTGGTGTTGCTGAAACTACAACAAAATCAGAGTTTGGATAATCTTTAGCTAGACTATTTATTTTTGAAGCCAAATTAGATCTGTATTCTTTCTGCTTTTTTGTACCAATATCAGCGCTACTCAAATAAATAACAACTGTGTACTTTGTCTTCTTATCTTTACTTAAAATTTTAGTAACACTTGAGAGACCTGTATCACTTCCAGTAAACCAGGCATAGTTAGCTTTTGTTGCACTAAACTGATAAACCTTATTATTCTTCAGTGTTTTATCTGTAGCACCTTGAGTCTTTAAGGCTGATACTGTATCAGCTGCTTTCTGATCACCAACAATAATCACATTTTTTACACTCTTAGCAAGCTTACTATAATTACTTGTATCGATTTTATCATCAGACTTTGCACTAGGCTTTGCTGTGTTATCATCGGCTAGTGCAACTTCATTGTCAAACAAATCTAATTCTGACTTCTTTTTAGCCTGTGTAGTGCCATCATTATCTTCTGTTGTAGAACTACTCTCGGTTGTATTGCTTTCTGTAGTACTTGATGAACTCTCTATACCATCTCCTATAATTCCAGATTGATTATTATAATTCATCTCATTTCTTGAGTATATCCAAGATTTTGCATCACTATTATAATGAAAACTACCCTGGATTGTAACTAACGAGCCTACACTACCAGAATCAATATCGTCGATAAAATCCTGTATTGATAAGAGCTTTGCAGGACCAGTTGGATTACCATTATCATCCAAACTTCTCTTATATAATGGTTTCCTTAAATCCTTAACACTGTCATACAATGACTCGACTCGTGTTGCCTCATCATCGTCATTAGCTAACTTTCTCAGTGCAGCCTTATACTCTGACGAACCAACATAACTAATAAAAGGTGTGTATACACTTGAACATGAAAACATTGCCATATACAGCTGAGATAATTCGACTGAATCTTGGAACTGATACTTACCACCTGATACGGTTGTATTTGAAAAAATCTCAAGCAATGACTCATTTTCATCAAAATCTAGAGAAGAATCCACTGTCTTCTGCGACATCTTTCTACCGTACTGTAATAGCTCTTTGTATGTTTCACACAAATCTTCTATAATCTTATTTATTGTTGTATTATTCTTCTGACCATCAATAGTATATTTATCATGTTTTCCATCAACTGTAGGAGTCAAGTCATATAGCGTGTTTGGCACATCCTGATAGACTAAAACTCCCTTGTATAAATTAGAAAGCACTGTACTATTTTCAGTCAAAAACTGATCTTTCTCGGACTGTGAAGTTCGTTTTTCGTATTTCTTCTGCAATTCCTCCAAATATTTTGAATAAAAGTCTATAACAACTTTACTGTTATTTTCCATTACATCAGCTAGAAGTAATACTTTTGAATATTTACTGGCATCCTTTATACTTGTTTTTAACCTAACAGCATGTGTAACCTCATCTGTCTTTTTCGCATACTCGTTATTAAAATCCAAATAGTAAGCTGCTAGCCTTTTTCTATAAAACTCCTCTTCTTTATCAGAAAATCCAAGTAAAGACTGATAATCTGTAAGCTGTTTATAGTACATGCCATACTCATTCAAAGTTCTGAGTTTAAATAGCAATCCATACTCACCAGAAACATCCTGATCTAGATAATTTTCTAGCTCATTTATTCTAGTAGTAATGCCCAATTTGTACTCAGCAAGCTCCGTATCATTTTCTAATGTTGCCGCTCTAGTCACAGTAATGTTTGTAAACAACAATACCGCAACCAGAGCTAATGCAATAGCTTTCCTCAATCTGATCGCCTCCTCTATTCTGAAATAACTCCAGACAGCAATACTATGCAGTATTACCTTCACACCTAGAACCAAAGGAACGATATATTCTATCGCCCCTCCGGGCTTTATTTCTCAGTAGTAATCTTCTGCTGCGTAGGAGCAGAAGCCTCTGTGGTAGCATTACTATCTGGGCTTACCTCAAAATAATTCGTCTCATCTGCAGTTGCCTTCTTCGAAATGAAAATATGAACATAATTGTCATTACTACTCTCTGGTGTAATACCAAAGGTAGTCACATCTGTTCCAGAACCACTAACCTCGCCTGTATACGAAGGTGTTCCATTAATAACTACAGAATACGTCAAATTAGAAACATCCTTATCAGTACCCTTAAAACCTGTTACCTGATAATTACCTAAGCTATCGGATCCCTCTGTTATACTGTTTAAATTTGTCTGAATAAAACTATCAACCCTTTCTCCAACAGCATACTTTGTTCCTGTTGTAAGATCTGTTGATTTAGCAAGTATCTTAGAATAAATATCCTTAGCTAACTTCTGTTTAAACTTACCAAATTCGGTACCATCTGCACTATAACCGAACTGATAAGCCTTACCACTGTTCATCCATTTCTGAACTGTTGCTGATAAATCCTCATTCACTACATTATCAGCTGCAGTTGCCATTGCGGAAGCTACCTGTCCGTATGCTCGACCAAGTGTTCCATTAAATCCAATCGAAAAGAAAAATACAATCATAATCGTCGGTAATGCTACCTTCAGCATATAAACTGTGATAGTGTCATCATCCTTAAGATTATACTGTCTATGATCTTCAGCATAATCAGAGTATGCCTTAACATCAGGCAATAAACTCAGTAAGAATGAAAGTATTGCATCTAAACCGGTTCCATGATTAGCTGTGCCTATAGTATCTTTCACCAATCCCGGTAAACCCAAGGCCTTTCCACCTCTACCTGCATTCTTGATCTCATGTATTCTGTCAAAAGTTGGCTTAGAACTCAGATACAACATAGTTACCAAACGCTGAATCATAACTAATACCAAACCAATAAGACAGAACGCTGAAATAACAAACTGCAGTAAAGCACCAAGCCAGTTAAACTTTGTAAAAACCTCCCAACTTCCAGAAAACGCTACTGTATTAAATATCCCAGTCAATGCCTCATTTCCAGTATCTGCTGCGGACATAATTACCGGCCCGACTGAACCTATTAAATTGTTAATCACATGCATTTACATCCCTCCTTCTTAATGCGGAATCCATGCTACGATAGCAAAAGCTACAACAAAAGAACAAAAACTTGTTATAACTGTTCTTGCTAATGATGGGTCTGAATCCAAATCATAGATTCCTAAACTTAATATTTTTACTATGTCAAACCCTCTGCGAAATACTCTATCTTTTCCTACAGGAAGTGAAACAACTTGTAAGATCTTTAATCCGATTCCATAATGCAGAATCACGTACAATACCCATAAAATTATGGTCACATATGAAGCAAAATAGAAAATGATTGCCCAAATGAAATTTATTAAATCTCCGGCAAATGCATCTTTCATCATCTTCTTAAAATTATCTTTCGTTTCACGGTAAAACTGTGAAATACGATACTTACTCTTTCCCAAAGTAAGATCATAATCTCCCTCCGATGTGTATGATAAATTCTCCCCATAAAATGGAATATCGTCCAATTTATCGTTACCGGAAATAGTACTTCTGTACAATAAAGTATAATCTGCTAACTTGGAATTTAATGGCATGACCAAAAGACCATTACTGAACTTCAATTGAATAACAGCGCTTGTACAACTTCTAGTTAAATCGGTATAACTAGTGCCATTACTGTAGACATAATAAGACTTACCGCTGCAGTATAATAATTTGTCTGCTCCATCGGCTATTTTGTCTCCGATTTTTGCATCTTCAATAAAACTACCTAAGTTATAAGACAAGCCTCCATACTGAATTTTTTGCCCAACAAACAGAGCTACAATTTTTGACTTAATTGCATCATTATCATTATTACCTGCACTGCTAACTAACGAGGACACAAGTGCTATATCTGTTATTGGATCTGATACAAAGCACACATTACCTGTTGAATCATTCTTACAGGTGTACACAATATCACCGATTATCACCTTCTGCCCCTGAACTAAAGAATTTAATTCTACTGTGTTCGTGTATTTTGCGACTATACTATCGCTTACACTCCTGGACATTCCTACAGTAAATACATTATTTAAATTCAATGTCTTAGCTATGTTGCCCTCGACTAAATGGAAATCGCCAGATACAGAATAAAAACTATACTTATCTGTATCCAAATATAGAATAGGACAAATCCTCAAATGCTTACCATCAATAACAGACAATAAACCACCTGAAGAATTACCAGAAGAATTGCTTAACATTTTAATGGAATTGCCTTGTGCTTTTGCCTTAGCAACACCATCAGCAGTGACAATTGTATTACCGTATACATAATAAAAATCTTTATCTGTCAATGACTTACTATATCCGAACAAATCTGCAGCTGCCGGATGATCATTCCAAGTCATCTGTGTGCTACAAGTCATGCTGTCACTAAAATATCGAGAGTATAGCTTATCCACATTATTTACAGTCGCGTTCCAACTATCAGACACATTAGCATTAGCCGTGCTTTGGTATAATTCACCAGATGAACTACCAACAGTAGCTACATTAAATGCCGCAACTGTAAAGTTTGGTATAATTTTATACTTACTACCATCTGCTGTAGTACCAAGGAAAATCCACTCATTACCACCGTAACTAAAAACTGTGTCTTTATTGATTGTTGCTTGACTTGATGTTCTAGTCTTTATTCTTAAACTTTTATCCTTATATGTAATCCTATCATCAGCACCGACACTCTCATACACAATTCCGGAATCTGTGACATAAAACTTTGATTCATAATCCATACCACTGCCACTTTTTTTACCATCATAGAATTTTATAGTTCTTGTCTGATTTGCTAACGCATTAAGATAATCAGTTGACATACAATTTCCATAGTATTTCTTCCACCATTTTGTACTACTCTCACAGTATTTCTTTGTTGTAGCATCTGGCTGAAATCCATTACTTGTAAAAATTGAACTTATCGTATTATCTTTTATTGCGCTAGTCCTAAGGACCACCATTGAAGGTACAACATACCCTGATTTTACATACTCAACACCTTTTGTTCCGTACATAAAATTACATAAGGAATTTGTCATCCCATAGTTGGAATCCCACCAATCAACTAATGCAGTTGTAGTTGGTTTTGTATAGAAAATCTCCGACATTTTTGCTAAAGAATTATCAGAGTCATTAAAGGAATCTAACTTGTAATTCTCAAACAATTCTAATGATGGAACCACATATGATAGATTAAGAATAAAATAAACTGGAATTTTATCATCACCGTCTATAACGGTAAACTTCCTGATTAATTTAGAAACACCAGAAATATTTGAAGCATTGTAATACCTAGTATTACCTCGCTTTAATGTATAAACCTGTCCTAGTTTAACATCCAGACTAGAATAGAAATCCACGGTTTTCTCAGACTTTGCATTTTCTACTATGTATAACTCTTTTGTTGTAAGAGACCTAAGCTGTGCGTTTGATAGTAAATAACAAATTATGTCCAAATTATAGTATACCTTGCCGTTTATATCAGTTTCCATCAAAGTATCTGATACTATAATCTGATTACCAACTAAAGCATAGCCTGTGTCGGTTAAAATAACTGCCTGTGCCCCGGTAACTGTATTGGTCAACACCTTGTCCTCTACAATTGTTATATTAGGCAATGACTCACGTATAGTATCCTCTGAAATAAGAGTAATCTCCTCATTATCATCAGACACTGTTGTATAACCAACTGCCTGAGTTACGTTTAAATCGGAATCCAAACTGATATTATTATCAACATACATAACTGCTGTGGCATAATTCTTTGCCTGGACTTTAAATGTAATAATATTTACTGTTAAATCATCACCATCAACAGTAGTAATATTATCCTGTTTAGCATCAGAAATTTCTTGAGTCCAACTACTTTTATCTGCTACTAACTTTGATATAGAAACTCCAGAGTAATTGTAATTATAATTACAATCAAGAATCTTGATTACCTTATACAATTTTGACTTAGCTTGAGCATTAACAACATGACCCAACCCTAAAATTTCATCGACCGAATAATTGTAATCACTATCATCACTACCATCATCTCCGGTACTTTGTTCAGGTTTATACTGAAGCAGATCCTGTAATTCTGAGTCGGTTACTGTTTGATCATACATTACATTGTCTACAGTAGCTATTTTTATACTATCTTCTCCATACCCTTTACTCTGCCAGGCAGAATCACTGTCAGTAAGCTGTACTTCTGAAAATGTAAATCTGGCATCTTCATTTGCTACTCGATATAACAACTTATAAGCCAACTCATTTGTAAGAGGTCCATATAAATTTATCATCTCACTCTGATCTTCAAAATTTAATATACCTTTTGCCACAAGAAACTGTACAGTTTCTTTATCAGACTCACTTAATTTGGATAGATATGATACACCATACTTATAACTTACAATAGAAGCCTCTAATTTTGTCATATCTTTCTCTGATGACCGTAAAAAAGTTTCAATACATTTCAATGCATCAAGTGTAAGTAGCTCCTCATTCTTAAAATAATTTGGTTTATTCTCAGAACAACTAAATTTCTTAGAATTTACCGGAATACTATACCCCAACACATTCTTTTCTTTGCCCTTGCTATTAGCATATCCTAGTCCAGGTGACCAGCCCACTCCAGCTTCATTCAAGTTATTAGAACTTAACTGTTCATAATCACCAAGAAACAATTTACCATTTTTATCATTGAAATCTTCCTTATTAATAAGGCCTTTATCCAACAATTCCTTAAAGTATAACTCGTACACATTAGGAGAAACATAATAGTAGTAATCATTTTTGTTACTAACAACTACAGGCCTGCTATCTATAACCCCATACTTTGTTTTGTATAGCATCATCCAAAAGTCCGACAAACCTATTTTAGTCTCATCCTGCTGTACACTGTCTTTAGTAAATACTTTTACTCTACGGCTAAGGATATTGTTAGAAATTAACCAAGATTCTTCAGAACTACCAGAATTTAAATTTTGTGAATCATCATAACTACCTGCAATTATCCACGCATTACCATCTGCAACTAAAGAATTGTATTTATCTAAAGAATCTTGATCCAATTTATAATCAATATCCTTGTAAATATTGTTTAGAGCATAAATTACACGTTTTACTTTTTTAGACTGTGTCTTTTTCTTTGATACTGCAGGACTTTCTGTAGTAGGTGATTCTGTCGCCTTTTCTGTAGTAGATGATTCTGTTGTTTCTTCAGTCGTTATTTCACTAGAAGTAATTTCTGTAGAATCCATCTCGACTGCACTCTTAACTTCTTCCGTCGATGACTGATCTTCCATTGAGGATTGTACTTCTGTTGTTGTAACAGTCGTTGTGGTACCAGCTCTTATAGAAACAGAACCCTGCAAACATAACGCACTGACAAGAGTTGCACTTAAAATAGTGAGTTTTCTCACACACACATCACCTCCTATAAAGTTTTCTTTGAGAATTTTAGTAAAACTTTCATATCCGGAAATGCTCTTCGAATATCTGCATTCTCCTTAATCCGCACAACATCGTATGAAAGAAAATCTTTACTAAATGACCCTGGTTTATCAAAAAGAGCAGGAAATAACCTCTCTAAACTTTCTGCATAATCATGATCTATGGAAACAATAATACTATCACAGACTTTATCTCTTTCTTTTAAGGTATTATTATTTCCAAGTTCATTGTATAATCTGGAAAGTAATAAAGACTTTACTATTTCGTCCTTTTTTACTTGTTCACTATACCGCTCTTCATTCTTTCTTTTACGGTAATTTTTATAAAAATTAGTATGCATCCATTGCGTAACAATTCCAGCTTTTATTTTATCTAACGGGGACAGTTCCCTTAGATTAACTGGAGATTCTACATCCAAAACTCGACGCATTTTTACTCTCATTTAAACACTCCCATCTGAGTTAAACTGTTCAAATCCAGTGCTGTAAGAGGGTTCTCATTTGCCTGTTCAATATCTACTGCATGATGTTCTTCCACTAAATGCTTTGCCCTGTACTTTTGTGCTGTAGCTTCTACTGCATTATCAGTGATAATATTTCCTACAGTTTTGCCTCTCATAGCCTGTCTAAGTTTCAACATACCATACTTAAACTCAGCCTCAGTGGCATTATACTTTATACTCTGTACAATTTGATTTAATGATAAGACGTCTTTACCTAGCATAACAGCCTGTACTCTCTCCATATCATCTGCAGTAAAATCATCATGTACCCCACCCTCTATAAGGAATACGACGTTCAACATAAATATCTTCATCTGCTCCACTATCAAGTCTATACTATATCTAGCGAGAAGATCTTCCATACTAACTATCACTAACTGCAAATCATTAGTGACCATTGTCTCAAGCAGATTAATGAAGAAACTATTATCTATCACACCTAAAAACTCTGCTATGGTTTGTGACTGGAATTGTCCATTGGCAATAAATTCAACTAAGTTAGTTATCTGCCTCGGGACTCCCTTTGAGTACCCTATAATAAGATTTTTAACACTTCTGTCTAAAGAGACTTTGCTTTTCTCACAGCACTTATTTAGCAGCAATGTAGATTCAGCATTATTTAGTCTGTTAAAATTAAACATAATTGCTCTTGATCTTAACTCTTTAAGTAAACGAGTTGGTTTGGTAGTACAAAAAATAACATATACGTTTGCTGCTATTTTATCCAACTCCTCGAGTAATGCAGTCTGCTGTGCATCATTTAATGAATGTGCTTCCTCAATTATATAAACAGAATTTCTATTACCGGACTGCAGTACAAAAATATCACGAATCATATCATCTACATCCGCTTTGCTGTTTTTCTGTCCAACATTTACCTTATGAACCCAAGAAGATTCACCCGTTGTCTGAAATGCCTGTATATTTGCCTTACAAGTTGGACAAACTCCACATGGATTATCACTCTTTTCATTTTCACATGTTAATGCCATTGCAGTTATCTCAGCACAAGTTGATTTACCCGTACCGTAAACACCACCGTAAACACTAATATGAGGAAACATACCATTATGTAAAGATTGTCTCATTATAGCTAAAGTGGCTGTATTTCCCACTACATCATCGTAGTCATATAACCTCATTATTCTACCCCCAGAAATGCAAAAAAAGAGGATGTGCATTTAGCACACCCTCTCCTCAAAATTACCTGTATCAAATTATTCCAAATCAATACCTGATCTTATGCATGAACATTTGCGATCTTAGCCATAAGATCCTTGATTGATGCACGATCTGTTGCGTTGATCATACGAGCATCCTCTGCTGTAAGACTTGGTCTGCTGCTACCTGAGCCTGGCTTCTTTGTCTTGATGAATCCTGAAACCTCATCGTAGAAGTCCTCTGCTGTGTAGTTGATAGCATCAAGGATCTTCTGTACACCCTTTCTTACTGCAACCTTCTCAACGAAATCTGTCTTATTGTCCTTTGACATAACGTATGGATATGTAGTCTTACCCTTGTCTGAAACCTTCTTCTCTCTTCTTGGAATCTCTACTGTTGTGAGAGCCTCTGTAGCATCGTCGAAACGAACAACTGATCCGATAGGCTTACGACCTGCTCCAACCTTGAAGCAATCATACTCATAACCACCACCATCAACTGGAGATATTCTTGTTCTGTCTGAAGCTGTAAGATCCTCAAGCTTGTTTCTGACAAGAAGAGCATTGATATTGTTATTGAGGGCTACTGCGTCCTCAGCTGTCTTGATCTCAGATACGTTTACTGTATCGTATACCTTAAGTGGAATGTAGTTACTTGCTGTAAGAACCTTCTTTCTTCCACCAACCTCGCCTGGCTTTCTTGCGACCTTCATGATTGCGATGATCTTGTTCTGCTCTTCTGCCTTAGGGTCAACCTTGTACTGGAGATTAATCCAAGCTGCACTTGGTCCTACGATCTTCTCATCCTCAAGAATCTTACCATCGAAGTAGTCTGTGATAAACTGAAGACCAGCCTCACGATCGAGCATGATAATACGCTCTGTTGTCTTGCTTGTATCGATATCGATCATGTCATCTGTTGCTCCGGCCTGTGTAAGATCACCATAGTCTACAAAACCACCCTCTGGTACACCAAGAACCATAGCAACGATCTTGCCAGGGTTTGCCTCACGAATAGCGATAGTCTTCTCCTTAACGAATGCTGAAGCTGCTGCATCTCTTGTCTTTGTATCATCCTTTGCACGCTTTAAGAAAGCTTCATGCTTTCTGATATCCTCTGGAGATGCGCCCTCCTTAAGGATCTTGTTGCCCTGTGCGTCAAGCTTACACTTTGATACAAAGCTGACCTTTACTGCCTTGTCTGTTCTGGTAACGAATGTCTTGAGACGACCGTGCTGCTGATTGAATGTATACACTCTGCAGTTATCTCTTACTGTCTTACCGCAACTTGCGATATAAGACTTGATAGCTGTGATCTTAGCATCTGCCTCATTCTTCTTTGTCTCACTGTCTGTTGTAGCTGCATTGCCTGTTGTTACAGCTGTTGGATCTCCTCCAAAATCGTTCATCGGCTTAGTACCTACTGCACCCTCAAAAATGTCCCCAAGATCTGCCTCGCCAATCTGAGGCGTTGTTGCTGCTGTTGCGTTTGCCATAACTCTGTTCTCCTTTTCCTTTTCTTTATTCTTCGACGCTGGAAATTTGTATTGCGTCACCGTATGTAGGGAATTATCTTTTCCCAACCGTTTTATAAAGAAGGTTCGTTTCTCCTTGTTCCAACTGCACACCAAATCTCCATCACTTGAGTAAACAACACTGGCTTTTACAATTGGAATCTTTCCTACTGTTGCTGCCCACTGGCATCCATCTGCTATTACTACATCTACAGACTGCTGCTTGTGTGGGTGCCTGAGCAATTCCGAAATAGGGATGATAGCTCTTCCCCTGTGGTCAACAACCCTCAACTCTGAGGACAAAGCCCCAAGTTCTATCAACTCTGTTAGCTTCATACCCTAACCTCCTTCTTACTTTTTTATAAGTGAAAACCTTAGCAATTACGGTTAAGATTGCTAAGGGAACTTATCAAATTAACACTGAATTTTCAATCTGATCAAACAGAATATTGAAGCTTTCCTTAACCATACTGTGCTCATCTCTGCCCAAAGAATCACTTAAAGAAATCGAAAGTGTTTCATAATCCTCATTTAAAGGCTCGACCGAAAATGAAATATCAGATACATCGCAATGTCTGCTGTTTATAGTTATCACGTTGTTCTCGAACAAAGATTCTTTCTCAAGAAATCTCCTATTCTCATATGTGCTAAAAGATCCGTAACCACACCTGAGGTAAACCTTTAATACCAATGGTGACCCAACAAAATGAAGAATCTCTTTGTCTAAATTGCCGATAACCTCAATTCCATTCTGGGACAAATCACCTGCCTTTATCACTGGAGCTTCAAATTCAACACATCTTATATCTCCCATCTCCATATCGCTTCTATAGCGCAAAGAAGATATGGAAGAACTGAATTCAACCATATCTTCAACTACATTTGATCCTGCACTTATTACTGTTGATTTATCACCAACAGCATAACCAATAGGTCTTACTGAAGGCCATTGTGTAAGTAGCATCTGTCTTGTCAAGTTACCTAAAATTGACCCCAGTCCTTTTCTAACTGTGTAATTCATTACATCACCCTTTCCACATGTATTATTCGGTCTCTATACTTTTCGTTTGCTAAAATCACAGCCATTGCATAATTATTTATACATCTAGACATATCACCAAACTCAGAAATCTTATCAAACAATGGCATAAATTCAGCATACTCAACTGCAGTCGTCAATGCAGACTCAAAAGAACTTGGTTTTGTCTGTGTTAACTTTAATAATTTTTCTCGTACCTTAGAAAAATCTACACTCACACTCTCTATATCCATCGCAACATCAATGTCAAAGATAAGCGGTATATCGTAACTGCAATTTACATAAAATCGGCCAAGATCATCATAAAAATAACGGAGTACTTTCAAATACTCCGTCTTATCGCAAATCTCTCCTTCAAAAGAATCAAACACTCTTTTGTAAGGTAAAATACTTCTATCAAAAAAATCAGATACAAAATTTAAATGTATCTGACTTTTAACATAGTCTGAAAATTTTATGCACATCGGTTCACTACAATCTATATCATAGTGGAAAATATTAAATTTCTTAGCTATTGCTAGGAAATGGGAAACCCTCTCATACGGGACATAATACATAATACACCCCCTAGAAACCTTTTAGATATAGCATCTCTGATTCTATATCATTATTTACACTGAGATTTCGATCAACTGCATAAGCTCCAGTATCCAAATCTCTTGCCTTTTTCTTGATAATGTCTTTATCCTCTTCATCTAAAGTGTACTTGCTGTACTCTAAGCACCTTAAAGTTTCTACATCATTATACTGAGTTAAAAATTTACGTAAGGCATCCTTCTTGAGAGTAAATACATTCTTGGTATCAAAAGTCATGCCAGGATTCTCAGCTGGAAAAATAACTTCAATTCTTCTCTTCAGCTCGTCCTTATCCCTATCACTTAAGTTCAATTTATCAATAAATCGAGTTAGTAAAATAGGATTTGTTGTATTCTGATAAGTAAAAGGCACATTGCACTTCTCAAACATATCCAGATAGTACTGATAAATATCTCTTCCTTTTACACCACTCTCACTAACAAATGGTTTAACATTATCACTCTTACAACCATTGAATACCTTGTATACACTCATAAAATTGAATGGAATATTCTCACCAGCATAAATACTATATGGAAAATTAGCTACACTTATATTATTCGTACCTACTGCTATTGATCTGAAAGATACTTTAGACTGCACATTATGTATAAGATCTTTATCATTTCCATAGATTAAAACCTCAGAGAAATCATCTTTTACTGAATTAACACACCAAGAAATTAAGTCGTCTGCCTCATACCCATCTCTTTTATAGCAAGGGATTCCACTTGCAGATAATCCATCCCATAAACTTTCTATCTGAGAAGTAACAGCAGGATTGCAGACTCTGTTAGCCTTGTAATCAAGATAGACCGATCTCCTAAAGTTATTACGACCATCAAACATCAATACAACACTATCGCTCTGCACAAGAGATGTAGCAACATACCTCATTAAATAGTGTATACCACCGACTGGATACCCATAATAAGTTCTAGTTCCATAGTTTTGACTCGTTGTACCCTTGTAAACAAACGCAGATACATCAAAAACATTCAATTTAAACACTTAACTCGCCTCCTATAGGTTTTAATGTAGATAGTAAGGCCCTTATATCACCAAGTACTGTATCCAACTCACCGTGATACTCTTCCGATTTCTCATAGACACTACTAACCGATAACATTACATCTTTTATTGACTTCTCAAACAGATCCATGGTATTTACATTTAATCCAGCAAAACCAAGAGCATTTAAAGCTCTTATCTCTTTATAAAAGCTGGACTTATGAAAATCGGTTCCAAGGACTCTATTAATCAAATCAATATCTATAGCATTAGCTAGATCGTATATATCTGACAATAATGTGAAGCTCTCTGACGAGAAATCCTCTGGTGCATATATATCTTTTACCTCAGACATAAAAAAAGCACGCTTATCTGATTCAAATGCAAGCACCTTATCCATATAGCTATCCTTAGTTAAGTAGTCACTCTGTATTGATTCACCAAATACTACCTCTTTTTCAACTAACTCAGTAAACTTTGTTATCTCTTCCTTTACATCAGCAATTACAGATAAGAGAACTTCCCTGTTTGCACTCTTGGCGTAATCAAACTTTTTTCCCACTGCATAGTATAAACACGTTGGTTTTCTACTTATTAACGCAGGAAATGGTACTCCAAAAATAACATCATCAGATGACATTACCAAATTAATAGAATTTCTTAGAGCATCTATTCTACTTCGATGTTTCTTTAACCAAAGTATGACTTTCTTATTATCATCAGACAACTCATAAGATTTTCCACCAACATTTACATGAGAATTTACTGTCACTTCAATACTAAAGGCCTTTATAATAATATCTGAAACATCACATGCATCAGAATAACTGTATTTCTCTCTGAACTTACGATCAAAAGCAATAAGAGTTGTTTGGTCAATGTCCTGAAGTATTTTCTCTGCAATTTCCATCATAACTCCAGGCACATCAAGAACATCAGTATCTTTTAATTCTCCCAAATCAAATGGTTTCTGGCTTCTTAATACCAATAGGGCTGTATGTACCGCCAATGCATATAAAAGGCTGTTATAATCCTCATCTGATGTACACTCCACATGGTGATCTTTTATAGAACACTTCTTAAGTAAAAGCCTTGCATCATTTTTTCCTGCGCAGTCATACATAAATGGAAAATTATCTACAGTGTACCCTAAATAAAGAAATTCCTTTGACAGATCCTTGAGAATTGTTGCATTCATATCTGCATTCATAGCCGCAATTTTATCTGCAACTTCTCTTTCATCATCAAGAAGAAGTAGACTAAATGCTGTTAAGCCATAAAAGCCGCCTAATCTCATAATGTACTCCTTTCAATTTTCACAGTGTATTTCAAACATTCTGTATCTTCGACTTTTAAAGTACCACTTTTTTCTATGCTGGCTACTTTGTAATTTGTCAACTTATCTTCTAACGTCTTTGCAGACTTTTCATCCCTCAGATAATAAAGAATTTCTATCTCTTCTGAATTCATAGAAACATAACCTATACACCCGTTCACCTTTATTGACAATAAATCACCTATTAAGATACTGTCATAATTTAATACAGATAATTTTTCTGACTCTGCCTTTACCTCAGCTAGAGCACTCTCATTCTCAGTGATACTCTGCTTAATGCGATAGTTTACATCACCCAACTTTTTGGAGATACCAAAAGCGGCTCCAGAGATAATAGAAATTGCAATCATAGCCGCTACTGCAAGCGCACTTATCTTACTAGTGCGTGATTTTTGTTCTACCTTTTGCAAGTTGCTAATGGTAGCAGTTTCGTTATCCTCTTCCAATACAGGTGCAACAGGCTCTGTAATATTAGAGTCACCACTACTAACATTCTTCGGAGCATTAATTGGTTCAGAATCAATCTTCTTACCTCTACTACTTATATTTGTGCTGTCAAATGATGAAACACAGCCATCTAATATACAACTGCACAAAGTTAAAGTTGGTAACAGACTCAACTCGGTAACCATAGTATAGTTGGTAAAGAACTCCAGTTTATCTGGATCTATAAAATTCTTAACATCAATGAAATTAACGGTCTGATATTTCATTGACATATTAAGCAAAATACTCTTTAGATTCGATTCTCTGCAATAAGCAGTAGCTTTTAATTCTCCATCAATTACAACCAGCACAGAAAACATATTATCAACCTGATCCACAATTATAGCTTTATCAGCCAGTTTAATATCACAAGAAATACTTCCATAAAAATTAATTTCTGGCACTTTTGCAACTGTAGCTAAATGTCTTATTTTATCTACATCTGTCTCTGGGACATATTCATAAAAATTTTTTCCTTCTATATCGTACTCATTCGCAACTACAACCTCACGATACACTTCACAAGTCAAATACGATGACATTACAACGTTTAAAACGGATACATTATACTGCTTTAAATAATTGAAGATACTATTTAAAACATCAGGCCCATAGTCAAACGATTCAGTTGCAACCACATACTGATCCTTGAAAAGATAAATACCTACGTACTCTTCAAGAACAACGCAACATTTAATCATTAGCAGCACCTCCATCCGTGATTAAGCAACAAAAAGTTACCTGTTTGTTTTGTGGATAAGCAACCACGTTCAACGGCTTGTATGATTCCAGCGCCGTTGCAAAATCACTCACATTTTTACATGAAACCGTAATCTCCAGTAAATTTACTGAATCTGGGATTTTATCTATATCTGGGATTTCACTGAAAGAACAGACAAAAAGATCTTCATTTGAATTCTTTATTCGTAATGCATTTGCATTCACAAAAGTTGCCTTGTTATCTTTAAGAAGCTTTGTTAGCGCTTCTATACAACCAGAACGTGTGAAAGTATAATCACTTCCAAGAACAGCCAATCGTACATTCTCTACCGCACTTTCATTTTGCTGCAAATCTGATTGAACTACATTTTCAGTTTTTATTAACTGTTTGTACTCCTTTAATGCAGCCATTGCATTGGAAAAATACTTTCTTCCAAAAACCACAACCAGTATAATAAGTACGACTAACATTCCAACATAAAACCTACTATGTTTCATATCTTGGTCACCTCCACTTTACGAACTCCCGGCTCTTCAAGAAACTCGTCTTCTACATAGTCCGCTGGCATGCTACTGCTAGAACATTCTTCCACTACTGCACTAAATAGGCTCTGCAAATCGGTATAGGTTTTTGCGCTATCGTTCTTGTTAAATGGAAACAACTCGTTATTCTCTATATTATCAATTACATATTTGATAATATTAACAGTAGACTCATCAACTGCACTATATGTCAAATTGTACATTTTCAAGTGGCTAACCAAATGAAAATCGGAGGTTTTCTTTACAGCTGTTGTCGAACTATCTGACTTAGCAGTAACTTTTTTAGTTTCTGTATTACCAGGAACATTTAATCCAATTCCCATATACACCTCCTACAAAATATATTCTAGTGACTCGACATTTAAGTCGCCAGATTTTACACCATCAACCATATAATCTTCTAGAGCCTGTGCTTTTTCTCTTATCTTTGCTTTCAAATAGAGCTCCATATCCCATGGGTGTTCACATCTTAAAAGATGCTCTTTTATCTCTTCAGTGAAAATAAGATGCTCTGCATATGGCTGATTTCTTCCAATAATAAAACCAGAACTACCAGTTATTTCATCTCTACAGTATTTGCACCCTTTGGTAACAAAATATGAGTTTACTCCCTTACTAGAAAGTAATTTGTAAATAGGCTCGCTCTTCAACTCAGAAAGTAGCTTCTCTTCTCTACAATGTGGACACTGTACACCAAACATCTTTTGATTCAAAACACCGTTTATCTGTGAGATTATATTCTTATAGCTCTCACCATAGTAATCATATAATCTGTATGGCAACTGCCATAATCTATCAAGATGCATTGTCGTTATTACATAAATAGAACTCTCTGATAAATCGCTTACAGCAAAAGCTACCTCTTTTGTTGGTATCTCATTGAGAAAAGCCACATCAACATCTTGTTTTTTCGTTAATCGAACTAAAGACAATAGGCGCTTACTATCCTCCTGATAATCTACCTGAGCAAAAGGCATAAGTACTTCAACTGGTGAATCATATGATACAATACTAATAGGATCTTGTATCATTTTATTAGCCATAGCAAAAGCTGTAGTGTTTTTACCTGTCCTTATAGCACCAGTAATCAAAGTAACACCGGACTTTTTATTTGCAAGCAACTCTATATCATGTAAAACACTTGGAGCGAACCCAAGTTCCTCTATTTTCAGACTGACAGTTTTCTTCTGTTGGATTCTTATTACACATCTGTAACCATCCAATACTTTATTAGCTGCAATTCGTAGTTCAACATCATTTGTTCCAAACAAATTTGATGAATTTGCAACTACACCGGCTGCAATCCCAAGATCAAGTGAATTTTTACTCGTCTTTTTATCAATTAATTTTGATACAAGTGACTCATTCAACTGTTTATCTAACCGGTAACTATCTAAAGTATACATAACGCCATCACGCCTGTATAATACTGGATATCGCACTTCACTGTTTACATGTTCAACTGTTAGGTGAACATCAGTAGCATGTAAATTTATTGCATCCAGTATAATCTTCTTTATAAGAATGTCTGGATTATACTCAACACGTTTATCCCTGCGTATGCAATCATAGTTGTATCGTGTAATATAACACTTTTCTATACTGAAAGAACTTAATGCCAAATCGAATGAAGGTGGAAGCTCTGGAGTGAAGATAGGAATATACACTACCAAAGTTCTACTATTCAAAGATTTGATAATTACACCGTATTGCTCCTGTATATCCTTAAACTCCGAATAATTCAGTTGTGGGTCCAGAAAACAATAACTATTGTCATCATCAAATAAATTCAGTATTTCATCATTTGTCCAAAATTTATACTGCTCTAGTGCGTACAGTACATCTTCTTCAGCATAAATTCCCTGAACGCTCAGTATATTTTGAACTTCAGGCGATAAATTTAAATTGAACACATGGCACCTCCTTAAAGGTGTTCCACAATGTAGACTGTTATACAGCTACTTACAAGGAAACTTACAACAACTGCTAGTACACACAGTACTTTATTCAACACTTCTTCCATGAGTATCTTTTATCAATTCATACAAAGCATAATAAATGCAATGCATGAATGAGTTCCCCCTTTCTTCCTCAATAATACGCAACAATCTATCCTCGTCTATAGGGACACCACACACCTTATAAATATAGTTTTTCCTAAACCAGAGTAATTTCGACTTATCCTTATCGTACCTAGAGAATACTGTATCAGCTTCCAAAGTCTGGTCTACGGTATTCATAATCAACACCTCATTTAAACAATCTGTTACATAACTTGGTATGACTGGATCGAATGATAAATACTCAGTTTTCTCTACCTTGATAGGCAAACTTTTTTTGTTATCAAATATGTAAGGTTCATAGTTATCTAAGAGGATAGAACCAAACACCTCTCTATTTATTATTTCATCTGTAATAACTTCCAAATTCAAGAGTTGATGAAAATTAACATGAGGATAATCTTTTTTCAACACTGCAATATCAAAAGGATTTGATCCCCGTGAAACCAGTAATAACTTTTTGGGTGATTCAATTAAATCAATAGCAAAAAACAAATTGTATAAATCCTCTGCTATTGATTCTATGTTATCTGCAAGTACAACAAAGCCTAGTACATCAGAAACGTTCACTTGTAGTAAGCCCTGTAGTGCCTTTGGAACATCACCATAACCTTGTAAAACAAAATCATACTTGATTGCTTCATGGTATAACACATCCAAGTAATCAGGACTTACTACAAATATCGTTTTCATTACTATCCCCTATCTGCCTGAGCAAGTGCATCCATAATCGGTGTTGCAACTGAAGTATCTCCATTGTCAGCACTAAGCAACTCGCTATCTAATTCATTCAGAATCTCTGAAACATCATCGTAATCAAGCTGATCCATTACCACAACCAGTACATCTGCAATCTCTTCTGCACTGAAAATATCGTTCTCGAAGAAATACTCAGAAACTTCCTCTGAAATATTATCTTCAATCTCCTGTATAACTTCGTTTGTAACTTCTACCATAATAACCTCCTATTTTTGATATAACAATTTTGTCTGCCCGCTTATTATGGGCTTCACTAACATCTTTGTGCCAAATAAAATAGGGTAATCACTCTGTATATAGTAATCACCCCACGCATACTTATAATAATATGCACTTTTATATTCCCTCATTGCTCCAATCAATCTTTTATTTAGATAACAGATTGGGACTGAATTACCAGAAAACTCATTGTATCTTGCAATGTCTTCAATAAGTCCTGTATCAGGTGTAACGTACTCATGATCAATAATAATAGGCTCATTCATATCTGAAACATAAAATTTCTCATCAATACGTTTTACTCTGTCCAGATATCTTTGCAGTTCAAACAATCTTATCTTTATTCCAAAGGCTGAATTATGTCCCTCGGCAAAGCCAAGTTGTTTGAATATCTTAAGATAATTTTTACCAAACAAGTCTCGTACAGAACCCTTATATAGTCCTTCATACTCACAGAAAACAATAGCAGTTTTACCACAGCGCTCTGATAACTTATTCGCTACCAATCCAGTATAATTTTGCACGTTTCTCATATGAAAACCACTTTTTTCATAAGCGGACTCTAAGTCGCTATACACAAAATGATCCAGTTCCTCATAGTCTACAATATCAGACAATAAACGGACATTCTCTCTATCTGCCTGGTAGCTCTCATTTATTGAACTTATACAGTCTGTAACGCCAACCGCATCAATAGAATCATCAAAGAAATACCTATTTAATATCTGAAAATTCTCGGAACGAAACATTGAATTAATCCTAGGCGCAAACCAGAATCCAATGAATCTTGCACTAAACCGCTGATACTGATTCATAAAATGCTTGATAAATTTGGGCAGTCTTTCCTTATCAACATCAGTAGCCTTATAATAAATTGCACGATTTAAACTATTGCTCATATCCATACAATCTGAATAAAGGCTAACTAAAGCATATGCCTCCGCTTTGGTTATAAACTCTAAACCGCATCTGTGTAAATAGGCGTCAAAAATTACATACCCCAATGCTGCTGCACTGTACGCATAAACACTGTCCCCAAGTATTTGATTCTCGATCATAGTATTAACTATGCCGATATCCGGATAATCAGAGTAATTGTACCTAGTGTTATGGTGATCAAGTACAATAACCTGTATGCCATAACTACGTAACATTTTCAAACTATCCATATCAGAAGATGCAGTATCTCCTATAATAAAATAGTTAAAATGATTTTGAATACAATATCTAACCGCATTTTTATCTAACTCATGCGTACGATGTTCATACCTGAAGACCTCATAATTTTTACATCCGATAGACCTCACAAAATCTCTGGCAATTAGAGCAAACATTAAACCATCTACATCATAATCTCCATAGATAAGAACTCTTTTCTGAGGTTCACTTCTTAGAGAATCTAACACAGAGTAGACAGTATGTGAATTCTCAAAATCCACATAATTATATAACTCTACACGTAATAAGGAGGAGAGCCCCCTCTCCTCCAATATTTTATAAAAATCCATATGACCTCCTGGTTAAATCTTTTTTAACAAATTTGCTAAAAATGATGACTGTCCTACCTGCGAAGTATTTGACAAATCAGTGTCAGTCAAATCAGGTGTATCTGATTCTATACTGTCTATAAGATTCTCCTCTGGAAGGTCCTCGAAATCTTCAAAATCCTCAAAATCATCATAATCTCCAAAGGATTCGTTAAAGAAATTCATATCACTGGTATCAGTAGAAACTGTACTCTTAGAATCATCTTTATACAGAGCTACATACCTAGATGGATTGTCCTGATTGTAGTAAATATAGAGATTATCTTTTGCTCTCGTAACTGCTACATAGTACAACCTAGTTTCACATTCCTTAAGAGCTTTTTTCTGCATTTCTGTATAATCTCTACTTTCCAACATAGAAAATTTCGGAAATATGGAATCATCCATATCCATAATAATGACATTCTTGTACTCAAGTCCTTTCAAACTGTGGAATGTTGACAGTGTTACTCCAACACGTCCCTCCTGATTACGTCGACAAATATCCTTTCTTTGAGAAAATCGATTATACACCTCTTTGTACAAGTAATCGACATTAAAGATAGTCTTAACCTTTGACTCAATATAGTCATCATACACTTCCAAATTCTCTCTGGATTTTCTAATAAAGTTCCAATGATACTTGCAAATCATAGAAAGTAAAGTATTGAAATAATTTTTCATAGGTATTTTACCAATACCCATAGATATCGTTTTCAATAACTCCATACAATCGCCAAAACCAGCTCTATTGTATGCACTGCCGTAATCCAACCGCCAAAATGGCATCTGTTCAACATCATCAAACTTCTTTGTCTTTGGATTATAACCAGCTGCATACTGCATTTGTTCCCTTGTAATTGGCAAAACCTTGTAAAGATTTAGCATACACTTTCTATCCAACGGAGACTCTAGAGCATCCATAACTGCAATCACATCACGGAACAACGGATGACTGAATGGTGTAAAACCACTTAATACGTTAAAAGGTACACCCTCATTCTCCAGTAACTCTGCAAGCATAATGCTACTATTCTTCTCACGATAACACACAATAGTCTCATACAGTTCATCAGTAGACATTTTCTTCAACTGATCTAATACCTGAATATTCTCTCCGGCAACAGTATTATAAGATACATACTGGACTAATCCGCCCGGTCTAATTCCTAATAACTGCTTATCAAATCTGAGATCATTCTCTGAAATTACTTTCTTTGCCAGCTCAAGTATATTAGCTGCACAACGTCTATTCTGTGACAAGGAGTAAACCTTTCCATCGTTAAACTTGCTCTCAAAGTCTAATGTGTTGTAAATGTCGGCTCCTCTGAAATTGTAAATTCCCTGATCTTCATCCCCAATACACAATAGCGGAGTACCATCACTTACAAACAACTGAAGTAGACTCATCATAATAGGTGTAAAATCCTGCACCTCATCTGCAACAATATAATCAAAATACTTCTGCACCTGTTTTAAGTCATCTGGATTATTCTTAAGAAACTCATACACACTATTCAACATATCAGAAAAATCATACTTTTTCTTCATCTTTTTCATAGTATTGTATAGCTTAAAAATCTCAATAACAACCTCTGTATCAAGCGGAACGTCTACAGACTGATCCAATCCGTCAATCTTTTCCACTGGAATCATACTCTCTCTGTAATAGTTGTATAACGTAATCAAATCCTCGGCTCTCGCATTTGATCCTCGAATAGAGAACTTATTTAAAATGGAAACTTTCACTGTATCCATTAACTTGATAGCCTCATTATTATCCAACAACTTATAATTCAGCATACCAATTTTGGCTACAAACATAGTTCGTATCTGATCACAGAAGCTATGCATAGTAGCTGCATTTATATTTGGATCTACATCAAATCCTTTTATTCCAGAAAGAGCTATTCTTGACACAATAGCTGCATGCTTTTCCTTCATCTGTGCAACATTGTGTCTGTTATAAACCAGGCTAAGAACCTTATCGCCTGATAATTTGCCACCACGTTTAGACTGTCTCCACAACTTTTCCAGAACAACCTTTATCTGTGAACCAGTAGTCTTACCACCACCAGCAGTAGCTATAATCAACTGTGCATTTGGTTCAGATGCCAAAGCCAGTGCTAAATCTGGTGATAAATCATACCCGAGTATTTCAAATAATATCTGTATTATTTTCAATCTCTTTATTGGTTTTGGTAAATTACTTCCCTCTGGATCCTGTATTAATTTATAAACTTCATCCACACTGTATTTATCAATATCAGGTGGTGTTTCTGTTTTAAACAATATATCACCTCCACAAGTCATCAGTTACGATTAAATGATTTGCTGTATACGGTATAGGACCGCCATAGTATCCAATAATTCCTCTTTTCTGCAACTGTTTAATTGAGAATAATGAAGTTAAGGCTGGACTTTTATGCCTAATGGATTCTGTTGAATCAGACCACATTGCTAAATCCTCGCTCGTTAATCTATCATTATGAATTGAATTACTCCAATTATTGGTCAGGCAGCGTAAAACGCACCCATTCAAATCACTCTCTTTTCTAGAAAAGTCCAGTACATCGTAAGCAGAATGATTACTTGCAATTCCCTGCACTACAGTATCCAATCCAAACAACAATCGTACATCATACAGACTCAAAAGCTGTGACAGATCTAAATCAATTGTAAAAGAAGGGAATTTATCAGATAACGGTCTAACCTTAAACGGATATTTAGCCTGAATTGAAATAACATAGCTTACGTATGTCCTTCCATGATTTTTAAACAACAATAAGTTGCAACAATTGAGTATAAAATCATCGTAAGGATATACAGACCTAATGGCTTCATCAATTGTATTTGCAAAAGTATTTGCCTCTCTAAAAGCTCCGCCAATTTCTCTGGAATTACTTAGTCCAAAATACTCCGGAAATGATATGGTCTCTACACTACTCAGATCAATCTCCACTGGCACTTTGGTAAATGGCTCCAAAAGTTTACGATTATCTAAATCTACTTCAGCGCATAGGGCTCTAAAAGAGACTTTATAATCGTGCCTGTTTTGATACTCCTTAACTCTATCTCGTACCATCAGAAAAGCAGCTTCATTAGAGAATTTTAAAGAGAAATCTGGAAATCTCTCAATAAAATGCAGATAATCATCTGCATACCTGAAACGAGGTCCTGTAAAATCTCGCATGAACATTCGATGTATTGTAATATCATCACGATTCACAAGAAACTTATAACCATCAGTTAGCAACATCCTAGCAGCTATGCATAAATATGTATTAGTCACTACTGTATTTCTTCTGTCGCTATAGTAAAAGACAGTTTTAGGGTCAGATGACGCTATATCCCTAAACTGATCAATAATACCGAACATTGCCTCTATACTCCTATCAAAATTATCAAGTAGCACTGCAGTATTCATTATATTTGATACATCGTATAAATGATAAAGCCGATTACCATCTCGATCAGTGGCTTTTTTAACCAACTCTAAATTCCTCACATCGTAATCTAAAGCGGCTGCAGAAATAAAGCCTGGATTTAAGATTTTAACACCAATTTTGTCCAATACAGTTAACTCGTATCGATCACTACTGTAAGCATTAATACCAAGAGAACTGTAATCCTTCTCAATAATACAACAACTAACATGATCTCCGAGCTTACGCACTTTCTCCGAAATTTTGCTTTCATTAACTTCAGAGGCATCTAAGATCAGAAGCCTTTCCCTTGCACTATTGATATCTTCATTGTTGATAACAATGCCAAACCTAGCATACATATCAATATAATCCCTATCATAAAAAGCGAATAGATCCTGAACACCATCTAAGTCCAAAAAATAGTATTCATCCTGGCTGTGCATTTTATAGAAATTATAGATTTGCATCATAACCCTATCAGTAAAACCATAAACAAGTTTTACATCTTTCAATGCACCCAGTTCCTCTGGTTTTATCATTACACCTTTCATAGTACCTCCTAGTAATCATCCTCACTTGTTACTATAACATCCGCAATAGATCCACTACCTTTATTCTCTAGATGAATCTCTCTGCGACTAACAGAGTTATACAGCTCACTACTCTGGCTTATAAGAATAACTTGTAAGCCATCATTAATACTTTCCTGCAAGATCTCACCTATCTTTGGTAAATTTGCCTTAGATGAAACTCCAAAAGCCTCATCTACATAAACAGTTTGTGTGTTCAATCCCTTCACCACGCCAATAGTGGTTGCGAAACTAATCAGATACTGACATAATTTACCCTCGGACAAATAAGGCAGGTGAACGTTTCCTGCACGATCAATCAATCGTAAACTTGCTTTATTATTACCTCTCTTGAAATCACAAGTTATTTCAGCTTTAAAACCTTGCATCGGAAATATCCTAAGCAAACTATCAGATACAACATCATTTAAATAGCCGATACGTCTACGTTTAAATGAGTTATCTTCAACAGCAATAATTGTTTTTAACTGCTTTATATCTGTCTTATACTGTTCTAGCTCATCCAATAATTTTTTAGCCTTGTACAACTTACTAGATAAACTCTCTATCTGAGTATTTACCATTTTCTGCTGTTCTAGCTGTATTCGTTTTGAACTTAATCTAGAATAGTAATAATTCATATCACTTGCTACACTCATACTTCCTCCTAGAATGCCAACACTAAATTGCCCAACACTACCCTTATGAAATTTCTTGTATTACTGAATCTCAACGTATTGTGTGATTTGTGTAACAACACTGTTTTAAACACATAATAAGGAATTTTTATTTCCGATACGGCACCGACCCTCTTAAGATTTGTTATTGTTACAGGTATAGAATACTTTTTATTTGACTCTTCTATATCACAACAACGTCTGTCCAAATTTACCGTAATATTCTCCAAATTTATATTTATCTTAGCTAAGAATACATACAAATTTTCAAAATTTGCCTCAAAGACAGCATTTGACTTTTCATGCTGTATCAACTCAAAATCAGAATTATCAGATCCCCTGCTTTTAGTGGCAAGAATACTCAGCTCCTTAGTAGCAACTCCAACATAATTTTCAATATCAAACAATGTATTGCTGACACTGAGTAAACGACTTAATCTAGCTGCACTAACAGCAAAGTTATTCTTGAACTCTATCGGCTTAAACACGCGTCCTCGACCAACTAAAGTTACACTGGCAACTTCATTCTGGCATGAAACAACGCTAGAGGCCACTCTACCGATATTAACGATATCTTTGATATCACCGGCATTGAACCTATTTGCATTATCTATTTCAGAAAGGATTTGAATTTTCTTATCATATGATGCTGAAAACACCTCTTGTCTGCCAAGTGTAACAGAATACCTCTCCTGTGTTTGATCATTAGCATAAAATAGCAGCACAACCTCATGCTCTTTTACTTTTATTATGATGTTACCCTCGCATACAAGCGATGCCAACATCTTTCTCGGCAATCGAATATTCGCTGAACTCTCATCAGCAGAACATTCTGTATACAACGAAAGAGCTGCAAATAATTCTGCTGTGTTAGAAACTAAAATGGACTTTCCCCTACTCAGAAATAAGTCCACATATTCCAGGTCATTTAAATTTAGAAAGAGATTTAACTCCTTCAAATCATTTATTTCTAATTTGTACATAAAACACGCTCCACTTCCTGCTGTAATGTGCTAACTACTGTGATCACCTGTTCTTTGACTGATGCAAGATAATTTGTATCAGTCAGTAACCTATCAGACTGAACATTCTGTAAAAATCTAACATCTATACCGTACTTCTCTAAAGCAGAGATCTGCTCCTCAGTCAGAGAACTCTGAATCTTTTTAAATTCCTCAACAGAGTTCTTAGCCTCCTCTAAAGCTCTTGCCTGTAGTGCTCTCTTGGCCAAAAGTTTATCTCTTAACTCACTTAAATCATTGCTCATCTCATTACCTCCTGATAAGACCTTAGTAACTCTGTACCTCTTCTATCTATATCAAGATTACATAAATCCTGAAACATAAGAAGTAAACTACCATTGCAAACATTTTCAATTTCATTAACTGGATCATCACCCATCGGAGAGTAGTTCTTTAACTCTCTTTGTTCTTTCACCACTTGGTATGCAGCCTTCTGTTCCTTTACTATGTCTTCACGCACAGAAGACTGTCTATCTGGTAACAGAAATAAGTTATTCTCCACTCTACTGTAGTGTCCATCATCTATAAGAACTGCTGGCACATTTCTCTCCAGGAAATCATCATTTACTTCTGTAACATTCGATCTACCCAAACTTGCCAAATAGCACAGCACTGAACTCTTTCCAGTCTTTGGATTTGTATACCCCCATGTACCATACACCTGATGCATATGACCAAAAAAGTTATACGTGAAACCATCAAAAATATCCAACTTGTCGAAATCTAAAAGTCTTGGAGCATAAACATCATTATTGTATGTCGCCTGCATTAACTTTAAAATCTCCGAATTCAAAATATCCTGATGGTACAGTCCTATATTAACCTTTCTGTCTATAGCATGACTTATAGAACAACCGTAGTGATTAAAATGAAAAACAACATCCCCATCTTCAACCGCATCCACAACTTCAAACACGTTGTCTAATCCTCTCGGTGTATAGACTTTATTTAAAACCGTCTGCATTTTCTTAGATTTTATCTCACTTACCAACGTGTAAAATGGGTTATTTGAGTAATATGAAGTCTCGTGATTACCGATTACGCAGTAGATATGTTTGAACAACTTTTTGCTAATAACCCAGAAATTATTCGAGATAACAGCGGCGTTAACATCCTGATATGCTCGATGGAAAACATCCCCAAGTAAAATAATATTTACTTCATACCCTAAATTTCTGTACTTCAATCCAACCTCAAGGATATGCTCTTTTACAAACTCGATCTCACCCACATAATCAACACGATTCTCAAGATTCTTATAAAAATCATGCAAATCACTAACTATAAGGTACGCACTTTTTGCCATCGTACACCACCTTTCCGTGTACTGGACATTCCAATACATCTCCTAATGACTGTATTTGCTCCTCCAAGCTACAGATTTGTAAATTTGTTTCATACACAACCTCTGTTGTTCTCGATAATACATCAAAAACTTCTTTTACTTGATCCGCTATTGTAACAAAATTTATCAATTCACTAGGAATAGTTTTTACATGCTTTACTTTTCCCAATAATTGCATAATAATCTCAATCACACCCACGGACTCGCTCAAAACCTCATAATCATTACTATCTACATAAACACCCTGCAGTACACTCAAAGCCTGTATAACACCTGGAGCAAAATTACAAATAACTTGTGACTCCTCTGAATAGTTATAATCAATCTGGTCTAAAGCTACAGTAACTTTTCCTAAAACTGAACAAGCCTCGATAAGACTATCTAGATCTTTTACATCTTCCGCCCTTTCTATAGTCTCAATGCACTTACAGCACTTATCCATTCCAGGTAAAACATCCAACATAATCTCAGCACCATTCAGATCGTCCTCTAATCTATCTACATCTGAATAGCTGTATTGGTCTAATTGAATTTGTAAATCAATTACCCTCTGATTAACTGTAACCATCATTTGACTAAACTGGCTGTCCAAATTCATCAACTTATCCTGAACTTCAGTAAGTGTTGGGCTTTCAGCAATCATTTTTATAAGAGAATGATTGCTACCAAGATTATTATTTACAAACAATAAGTCCTGATCTGTGTCTATAAGATTTGCAATATAACCTGTTTTTTCATCTACAAGTAATCCCAATTGCCTTATAAATTCACTAGGAGGTTCTGCATAACTAGTGAATCCAGCTGCACTACTACCTCTATACTTATAGATAACCTTATTTGGATAAACTAACGTTGCACCGATGCTGCCATCATCGAAAGCGCAAATAAAACCAGCATACTGTTCACCATACCGTATTAACTGCCTTCTTTCCTCTATAGTGGCTAAAGTCTTAGGATTTGCAGTAACTTTTAGCATTTTAAACAATACACTCTTGCCTACACTATTGTCGGCTGCAATTACATTTAATTTATCCGTAGCAAAATGCATTGTCAGATCTCTCATAGACTGGCAATTTATAAACCTCGCTTCAAGTAACATACTCACCTCAAATTAAAAAGGGGAGCTATTCGCTCCCCTTCCCACTTTCTATCTATTTATTGCGATTCTGATCGTTACCTTAGTTATCAAAATCCTCCATGTCGTCTGTCATGATCTCCTCAAGATCGACACTCTTAGCTGCCTTGTTTACTGCCTCGATCGTAGCAGTACCCTGCTCTCTGTCATCTGAATCCATAGCAACGCTCATAAGAAGCTGATCAGCAATATCACCCAGTGCTAATGCAATGAAATCCTGGTTATTCTCGATAACTGCCTTTGTAAGATATGGACTGTCTGGATCAACTACTGTACTCAGTGCACTGCACAGCTGACTCTCAACACTCTCATCGTATACTGTAATTCTTGTTGAATTGATCACAATCTGCTCGATATCATCTCTGTCATCTATGTAAGTTGTCATAGACTTCTCAAAGACACCGAATCCGTCGGTATCGATAAGCTTTTCAGTTGGTTTCTCAAAAGTTGTATCCTTACCGATAACCATCGGAGTGTCACCCTCAGCAGGACATGCCATATCGATCTCCCAGAAATCGAAATACTTATCGTACTTGATCCAATCTCCCTGCAGATACTTCTGCATAGCATCCTTAAATCCGCTTGAGTACTTTGTAATCCTAAGGAGATTCTTAATCTCCTCCGGTGTAACAGCTGACAGCTTGATACCGTCAAGATCGTATGTATTACTCAGTGGCAGCTCAACCACAATTGCATAGTTCACTGGATGATCATCTGAAACCGGAACACGTCCCCAGATATCTCTCTTCTTATCCTTGATCTGTTTTTCTGTGAGTTCAATCTTCTTCTCTTCAATCATCTTGTCCAGCTCCTGGGTCTCCTCAAAAGCCATTGATCTGAAAAATCTATTTGCCTGTAAAGCTACAGGTACATCTCCTATAACCTCTCCTGTCATAGGATCTCTGTCTATCTTGATAAGATAATCTCTTGCAAAGTCCTTTGTCATAACCGGTATATTGATATTTACTACCGGGAAAGTATACAAGGATGGTACACGGTATTTCTTAAAGATAACCTTATCATCCTCGGTAAACTGATCAACTGCGGATGTATCCCAGTTGTCAACGCCTGCACGTCTCATAAGCGATTCCTTAAGTGCTGCATTCTCATGCGCATAACCCTTCATCATAAGAGCTGCCTCAGTAGGTGTTACATCTGGACGGAACTTGCTGTCTGGTCCATAAATGTCATCAGCCTCACCTGTAGTTGGATTGAATGGAAATGCTAACTCTGCAAACAGAACCAGCTTGCTCTTCTTTTTCTTCTCCTTCTTAAGTCGCTGGATCCTAGCAACTCTGTGCTTCTCCTGAATGTTCTCATTTCTAAGCTTATGCTTAGAAGTTCCATTCTCTCCCTTGTCCTGCAGACCCTTAAGATACGCTTCAAGTGTCATTTTCTCCATACTTCTTGTCTCCTTTTCTTTTCTTTACTATTTTTACTTACTTGTAGTCGATACCTCTTGCATCTTAACTACTAATTAAAAATAAAATAAAAAAGGAGCTTTTACGGTTAATAACACTAAGGGATACCTAAAGTTTAGGAGTATAATAAGAGTCAATAAGAAACTTAGATTTCACGCAATCATCTAAAACCTGTAAGAATTTGTCCTTATGCTCTGTTTTCAGTATTGCATCAACATCTTTTGTAACCCCTTGATGAAAATAAACACAATTATGCAGATGTTTTTTCATTCTTTCCTCAAGCTTAAGGCCTGCAGAGTCATTATCAGACATTATAATTACCTTCTTTATAACCCTCAACTGAGCCAACATCTCAATAGTTAATGATGATCCGCTTAAAGCACCAGCATTATATCCAAAATGCTCTAGATGTAAAGTGTCAAACAATCCATCTGTAACACACAAATAACCATCGTTGTATGCTTTCTCAAATGTTCCAGGCAACATATACAAATACTTACCCTTCTGCATTATATTCTTGGAAGAATATCTATAGTAATTCATAGTCCAATCATTAGTCTCATGTACCCTTAAATAAGTTTCCGGATTAAATCCACCAAAACCAACAATGTCGCCATTTAGATCAAAAAATGGAAATACTATATTTGATATCCAAATACACTCTCCATGCTCGTACAAACCATTAGATTCATCTAAAACATGGCTACCACCCATCTCAATAAGATACTCATTATTTGGTATGAATATAGCCTTTGCTTTGTATAATATCTCACTATCCATATTACGAACACCCTGGCAGATATAATCAATAAAATTTTTCTGAGCTTCAAAATCCTCAGAATAAATTCTATCAAATAATTCTTTTACAATAGAACTTAGTGCCATAAACTACCTCACAAAAATCAGTTTCTGTGTTCCAAACATTGTTTTTATATTTCTCCAAATAACATTTATATGCACAGTTTTCTGCTCTTCACCCAGATTAATTGTAATATCCTCATCAATGCAGTTTTTAGCTGTGTATGTGATTCTCTGACCTGTACAATCTATAACAATCTCAGTACCCTCTATTGAGTAGAGGTTACTGCCTATAAATACCATAGGATAAATCATCTGCTGCTTGGAAATGTACATCTTAACCAATGTAGCATATGCAATTAACCTAAACTGGTCTAATTCACCCGGTTTCTCAAGGAAGTCCATCATATCGTATATATTTCCAAGCTGCATCATATCAGGATCACTTGGATTTAAAACATAAGCTTTGTTTACAGCCCCAGCAACAACAGAGTTTGCAAAGTTACCTGTCTTTAATAGCTGCATAGCTGTACAATACTCTCCCTTAGTGAAGAACTCAAAATCCTTAATATCAGGAACATTGTTATCGTCTTCTTTTATAAATGCTCCATAAACAAACTCCTGGAGATTGTCAATCTCAGTTACCTTACATAATGCATCGTGGACTCTGTTCATAATCTCGACCAGTCCGTCATACTCTTTAAGTTCCTCTTCGGTATACTCGCCTAACTCGTCACTTAAAAATAACGGAAGGAAAACAGCACCTGAGTTATCTGGATTATATGAAACTAATAATTTCAAATAATCTATCCTACTTAAGTCCGGACATTTCTTTAAATATCCAGCATAAGAATCCTCCAATGATCCCCAAACCCGTGAAATATAAGCAATCTTCTTCATAAAAATACCTCCTACATCTTGTACTTATTTTAATTTCTTTATCAATTCAAAATCACTCATCGTCACTCAAAGTCACTCAGACTCACTTAAACTCAGCCAGAGTCACTCAAGGTCACTCAGACTCAATCAAAATTAGTCAAAGTCATCGCTACTTATCATGCTTTAAACCTTTGACATACTTTAAATGTTTCTTTGTATTCTCCTTTGTGTGACTGGCAATAATGTCTATTGCTCTATGAACTCTTACAATATCCCACATAACCGGCTTATTGTAGTTTAACTTAAAAATATTTGTGACATTAGTTTCATCTAAGCATGGCATTATTATTTTATTCGGTGGTGTACGAACATCATCTGTTTTACCAGTAGCAAAATCAAAAAGAACTAGCTGGTATGGTGCAAACTTTGCATTCTGTGGATTAATAATCCTAAATGGGTGTAACTGATCAGCTAAAACTTTGAAATGTTTCTCATGCTGGTCATACACATCAAATGTTCCGCCTTTTTTCTTACGTATAGTACACTTATCAGTTATCTTTTTATCTCCACCATATGATTTACACTCAAAAGCAAATATCTTCTGTGGAGTAAATACGGTTAAATCTAACTCTGTAAAGTAGTTAGAATCTAAGTGATTCACATCTCGAAGTATTAAACCTTTTTTATAAAACCAGCCGTACCTCTCTAGATTGTATGTTTTCATATAATCTAAAACTATGCACTCTAAAACTGTTTCACAAACTTCCCCATGCATGTGAGCAATAAAGTCGGTACTTTTCTTGTAATCCGTATTCTCAAGCATCGCTCTGGCAATGGTAATCATCTTTTGCAACCCAAGCTCTTCATACTTCTGAATAAGTAAGCTGTGTGTATCCTCTTTGTAAGACACCGTAGCACCTCCTATAATTTCACATACTTATTGTATAATCCTTTAAAAATCGTATTTGCCTCATCAGGTGATGTTATATCAGTATAGGCTTTCACAATGTCATGCCACTCAACATTTAACATTACTACACTAACCGAATACGTTTTACGATTTGTGTATTCATTGACCTTTGTAGTGCACTCAATACCAAATCCATTATGTAAGTCATAGACTTTTGTATCTATCTTCATGCAACCTCCTAAATAAAAATAGAGTGGAGCTTTTACACTCCACTCCACTAACTATTCCACATCTAACACATACCAGTCATTGTCAATCTTCCCAATAAAATAACTCTCTGTAGTCTCTGCTCTTTTTGTGCCTTTATAAATCTCATTCACTTTGCAAACAGCAGCCTCCTTTGCCTGAAGATTAATATTCCATTTACTGTTTATGCTCTTCATTTTCTCAGACAATTCATTATCGTCAACGTATGTGATGCTACGCACTGTAAATGAAGCAGTATAATCTTTTCCATAACTGTCTTCAAGCAACTTCCACAAATCCTGCTCTGTTCCACCAGAAGCCTGATTCAAAAATGAATCTCTTATCTGATCCGAAAATTCATTAGGAAAACATGCAACGATGCTGTTAAGATTTCGATCATTGTAACCCTGCTCTATCTTAGAAACAACGGATGTAACTGCACTTTTCTTGTTTAACCTACCTATGAGTATACCTGTGATACAGAGCAGTACTGCAATAACTATGCACAGAGCTCCGATAATTATTTTTCTTCGCACTAAATCAACTCCTCTCACCAATTTGGATGCTCTTTCTCAAACTCCTGAAAATCCTCAATGTTAAACCGATAATCGGATCCACACATATGATTACCTATAGCATCCTTGTCTATAATCGCCTTAATCAGTTCAGCATTTCTCTTACTATTAAGTATTAGAGCTAATTCATCATTATTGTATATAGCATAATCGCTAACGATGGGTCTTACCTCTACTGACATCTCAACACACCTCCTGCACTTATAACAGGGCAACCAAGAGCAACATAACAACTCGTACACAAAAACCTATTGTGCACAGGATCAAATGTACCTTCATTCTCCCTGACATAATCTTCAGCTGTTGCATAACCATCCATGGCCGCAGCCGTAACATACTCATTGATCTCGCTAGGTGTCTTTCCACACTTAGCACACACGCACTTACTCATACTATTTCTCCTTCCTAACAAAAACTCCACTTTTCAACATATCGTAAATCCAAACATCAAACTCTGGGTATTCACTCTTATCAACATCAGCACTGTATACTTGCTGTAACTCTGCCTTAGTAAACACTCTACCATTGTATGGTTCTTCATAGGTGATAAAACGTTCACCAGCATCCCATAGTTGCATAAATTCCAACGTACTACCTCCTATGCACTTCCAAATAAGTATCTGTACACTGATTCAACATTTCTATTCTGTGTCTTTACTTCCAAATAGTACTCAAAATCATTTTTATCTGTATCTTCCAAAAGCATTTCACTTAAGCTGTAGGCCTTTTTTACTAAAGAAGAAAAATCGGAAGATTCCCATTCACCAGTATCACAAGAATCTTTGATAAATAATTCCCCTCGCCTTATGCCTACAAAATAACCATGACCTTCAAGAACATCCAGCACCGCCTTAAGTTCAAATTCGCATATACAATTAGGAGCCACACACTTAGCACGCCTAAACTGAGTGGGGTTTCTCACCAACCGTATCTTATTACCAAACATACAAAACCTCCTTAGAAAAATTGGGGTGTAATTACTTACACCCCGTGGAGTTTACTCCCGCCTGTCCCCAGGCACAGCTTGTCCTCCCAGACACTAGCTGTATCTAATGATTAACAAATAATTGAAATTACCATTTACCAAAAGAATTCCAAATTTTACGACTGATAGCCGTGAAATTCTTACCATCCATACAACAAAGATCCTCTACAACTTTCTCTTCCTCCTCAGAAGAAAGCTGCACTAGACTCTTTAAACAAAGCTTCACAGCATCATTACGTAAACCATAAAAATCATTATTCAAAAAATTAGACTCAAGAACTATGCCTAATTTCTCCAGCTGCTTTTCCATTCTGTTAATACGCAGAACAATTTCACAGCAACTTAAAAAATCATCCATAGCGCTACTTCCTTTCCACGCGGATTGCACTTATTGCAGGCAAATTCTGATCGTATACCCAAAGTGCATTTTCCTCGATAATCTGTACACAAGTCTCCCAATACCAAAACCAATTACTGCCACAATAACCGCCTGTTGCAATGCTGTATAACTGATCCCTGTAATTGGTTGCCCTTGGCGCGTTACCATAGTAACCATTATTGATACATTCCAAGTAAGCAATAACTCCATCCTCTAAAGAAGCATAACAAGTTTTACCCTGATTTAAGCCCCAATAATTATTTGGTCTACATACGTCACCTAGACTACTCTCCAAGATAGCCTGTGCCAAGCATACACTCGGGTACACTCCATAAATACAATAGTTGTTTCTGCATACCTCAACTATTTTCATTTTTCTTTCTGTTTTAACAGACGTACTAGCTTCCACTCTTGCACTGTTACCTAAAATAGCCAGCACAAGAATAATACAAATTCCTATTTTTCTTATTCTTTTCAAATGTCTCTCCTTTCTTAAAAAGATAGCTACATTCCCGGAGCCTTTTATCTCTTGTAGCGTATGCTCGCACCGTGCGAGTTAAAAAGGTTCTCTTATCCGGGTCTTTCTATAGGCAGTAACTGTGATAAGCTGGCTTTCTTATCACTATTAAAAAATAAAGATTTCTTATCACGATTCAGGTTTCTATCTCTAAGGCTAAACTGGCTCTCTGCCTAAATACAGCTAACAATATGCGTCAGTGTATAGCACCAATACCTCCCCATGTATATAAAGATCTTCATCATCTGAATCAACAAACACAGTACCATGTTTCTCAACAGAACAATCTGTATTCACCCCATTACAAAAAATAAGCGTATCTTCATCATACTCACAAAGTATCTCCTTTAATTCTCTAACTGTCATAAATACTCCTTTCACAACATCACTGTTGTTACTGCTATAATCTATCCTAAATAATCAGTCTATCTTCTTTGCTACCACAGCAAATCTACCATTCTCTGCATGGTAGGCACAGGTTGACAACATTATCAATTTGTCCCCATATTTAGCCGTAGCAGTTTTAAATGGAGTCAACTCTTGCGCATTCTTAACAAACTCATTAAACTCATTTTCATTAGCAGCGTCTCTAAACTCTAGAAAATGATAGTGTTCTTTATCATTCTCGCTCCACGCTACATACCTAAACGCTGCTATAACTTCATACTCGCCTGGCCCATCTAGAGTATCAAACTGGACATATTTATGTTTCTGATAAAACCCCTCGTCCTCATACCTATTTAAATAATGGAACATCTCACCAGAGCTGATATTATGTCCATAAATAATTACATTGTCACTTCGCTTGTCACCAAGTGGAGTACAAAATCCATCAACGTACGGAGTGCCAATCCCACTGTATTCTCTATCAAAGTTTGCATGTAGGTAAAACTCTGGATCTTCCTTACAATACATAACTGGATAATCAATATCACATCCTGAAACCTTTAACCAACCAATACAATCAGAATTCTGTTGGCACAACTCATTTAAATAGTCTGCGTTTCTTTTGAATTCACCACTACCTGTTATAACCTGCCCGGTGCCGCTTGGCTCTTCTGTTGTAATTAAGTTTTTTAATTTCTCGTCTTCAGCCTTATCCGTAAAGATCTTTTTACTGAGTAATGCTAAGGTAACACTAAATGCTGTTATAACAATCACAGTCACTATAAACCTAAACTTTCTCATACTTCCTCCTTCAAATAGGGTAGCCTGTTTTCACTTGTCGAGCTGCACAAACTAGTGGCTACCCTAATCAAATAATAGACAGTAAAAAAGTGAGGTCATTATTACACAACCTCACCTAGTATAATTTAACTCTCTTGTATACTCTGTAATGAAACGTGTAGAATATGTATGCTCCTTACCCTTTTCAGCTCCACTTAGATTCACACATTTATAACAGTCAGCACTTTTTATTTTTCTCAATACTCTGAACATAGTTCGTGATGGATAAATTACTCTAACCTGTCCAATAAAATCACTCATAGAACCTCCTACAATCTGCACACGATTATCTCTACTTCTGTGTTAACAAAAGTCTCTTTTATAAGTTTAGACACTCTGTGCCAATCCAATTTATCTAATCCACAACCGATCATTGGCATCGCTATCCTATTGATATCTTGTTCTACACAAATATCACGCATAGCAACCAAGGCATCTGACATGCTCTTATAAGTAGGTTTCTGCCAATAACGACTCTTTGTTACAAGATTAAATACACGATCCTCTAATAAACAAGTACCCTCGTTCCAATAATTGGCATACCTAGGATACTCTGCTTTTAACCTTTTATGTAGATCAAAACGTCTATTAAACTGAACAGCTATACCCGCACCTAATGCAAAATCTGCACTAATACAATGTGCTAAATAGTATTCAGGTCCTAGAGAAAACAGATCACATTTTATCTCGTTATACCGCATTCTAAACTCCTCTACAAAATAGTATGCTCACATTTAAACACAACTTTTATTCCTCATATAAGAAAATCTCGTTATCTGCAGGAGTGTCGCCATTATCAAGGCACTTCTGAACATACTTATTCCACTCTTCATTATTTTCTCGCTGTATTTTCTCAGCCTCATTCTTATCCTTTGTTCTAAATATCTCTATCCCCTGAGACACTAATACGTATTCTGGCATTTAATTCATCTATCCTTTCTAATTCTCGACCAAGTGTACTGAGTCATCGCTTACATATGCCAACTCCTGATAATGAGTCTTCTCATTCAAAATACCATGTAATTCTCCAGTCTTTGTCTTTACTAGATACCCACAAACCTTTGCTCCATTTGCTTCTCGATTACCTGCATAACGTTCTTTACTTACAACATAATGGCTCTGACAGTAATCACAATGCTCTTTACTAAACCACTTTCTACATTCATTTGTACATTCCATATAACGCCTCCTAACATCTTACTGGCTCATCATACCCATCAAATACTGCATGATTCTCTGAATCAAGCCTATAACGTCTCTTCACTGAATACCTCGTGCCGCATTCTATGCACTCAAACATTTCAAGTGTATTTATAGAACCAACATGGCTCAGTGCTCCGCCACACTGTGGGCAACAATTTCTTTCTTCAAATTTGTAATACACGTTATCACCTCCATAAAAAATGGTACTAGCTTTTAAACTAGTACCACCTAAACTACTGACTTCATTACTATACTCCCTGCTGCATTATTCTATTTTCTCTGATCATTAATCGATCCATTGGTGTCATCACTCTTATTCCACGTGTCTTGTTACTATCACACGTGTAATAATCATCTCCATCTTCTCGATAACGCCTAGATAATCTGCAGGATTCACACTCACCGTTGCAATTGAAAACTGTCATAATACCACCTCCTCTTGATACTTATTTTCTTACTTAGTAATAACAAACAAATATCAAGAAATAGGTTTTATATTCTAACAATTATTGATCCACTCTTTGCAAGCAATACCATTTTTATTAAACCATTCTGCTACTAAATGTCTATGGCAGAAATCCTCTGGTTTCTCATAACAAAGTAATGCTATGCTATCAGCACAACTACCGGTATACTCCACAAGCTTATTTAACTCTCTGTATACTTGTGCTGGATCCAAGTGTGATAACACCTGTTCATAATAACATTTTATATAATAGTCATTATCTCCTGAATTCTTCCACTCATTAAAGAACCCTCGCTTAGGTGCTAACTTTTTGTATTGTAATCCACACCACCACTCAGGAACTCCGCCACAAATGGCAATAGGAATCATTCCACTTGGTAGATTCTTTACATTTGCAAAATAACTTGTATATATCATATCCATTCCTCCAAAATAAAAAGGGTGTCGACTAAACGACACCCTGGGCTACATTAAAAGTGAGGGGAGAACGTAGCCCTAAAGATAAATACAGCTATTACACTGTAATTATCTAGTTTATCTCTTCTATATAGAAGTTATCTCTACAGCACCTACCACTGGTGTAATCAAGTATAGCAAACTCACTGTAGTATTTAGCTCCTATCTCTCTGAGAATCTGTCCAATGTTTTGCCTGTCTGGTGGTACTACTCTTGCTTTCACAAACATAAGAGAACGCTTCTCGTCCAAATCGTAATCACCTTGCTGTGCAGAAAGTGCAAGTATAGCTGGCATATCATTAATATCATGATCCCTGTAAATCCTAACATGATAGATTTCCTTTTCCTCATCATATGTTAAAATGCCACAACTTGTATGTGTATCACCACTCATAATCCTATAATTTCTTAACATAATCAAATCTCCTATCAAATTGGATGAAACACATTTTCTGGTGTTTCTTTTAAGTTTGGCATCAACGAACTGTAGTAATCTGAATCTTTCATTGCCCTCTTAAAGTCACAAAAATCTGTCGGAGTTCTACCTACATAACAATTTGAATGATGTGTCATATTTCTACATCTCATCATAAACTCAAATGGATCATAATAGTCCAAGTGCTGCCTATGAATTAACCTTTTATAATCATATCGTGCTCTTTTAGGAGTACACTTATCTATAAATATTGGCAAACCACCACTCCTAACATATCGGGTCTGTCTTAAGTTTAGATCAATCCCAGACAAAATAATATCATGAAGATCATCATCAGTAATTTTATCCTGCCAGATATTATAAACATACTGAACCTCTCCTGCATCATTCTCCTGTTCAACTAGAGATCCGATGCATTTATTTTCACCAGTGTTAAAGTTGCAATACATAATATAGCACTTTCGTTCTATATTAGGGCATGCAATTTCCTGAGCACTTATCATACTACCATATCTCCTTTAAACTCTCAAATACTGTATCATAATCTTCCATAAGAATTAAACACCTAAATCTAGCTTCTATTATAGTCTTAAACCATAGCTGTACTTCAATTGGGATTACATCATTGAAGACAATAAGACCTCTCCAATCTAATTGTTTAATCTGATTTAATTCTGTGTCAAATCGGTTCGAATAATTAACTAACATCTCATAAAAGTTAGTACGCATTGCCCTATCCGGATATTCCGGTTTCCACATTCTAAACTGTGAACCTGGCATTCTAAACACTCTCTCTTTTATAAAATCGTATTGTCTCCAATCAGACAAATCTACATCTGGAAAAAGACTATTACCGTTATCAGTTATTGGAGCAAATCTGCTTCCAGAACTAGTATTATAGAAGCCCCAATTACCTTCATGTCGATCTCGATTTCCTAGTATAGCATCAAACAGAAACATTAACCAGAAATGATGCAAATAATCCTCCACATCAACTGAACTCATATGTTCTTTCTGCTCTAACACATGAATTACATCATTATATGTGTACTCTTTTCCTTCTAATGAAGTCCCAGCCGTAGACTCATGTAGGTCTCTAAACGTCCTATAAAATCCATCAGGAAAAACATCTTTACAAATTACAACTGGTCTTTCTTCAAAAAATCCATTCCAACATTGCTGACATTCTAATAAGCCACTGAGTCTTATAAAATTACTACCAACACATTCACAAAATGGGGCTAAAGAAAGCTGACGTCTTCGTTTATTAATTGATGAATCCTTTACTAAATACTTAGCGCCTCTGTATCTTATAAAAAATTTATTTTCAGCTCCATCTGTGACCTCTTCATCTATAATTAAATCTTCTGTTACAATGAAACCGTCATACATTGCATCTTCAAACAAATTCATCATACTAGTTGCCTCCTATAATCCATAGTATTTCATTTGATTATAAAAAGCAAGGGTGGCTTTTACACCACCCTCACCTAATTGACCGAGTAACCTCAACGATTACTTATTTCTTCTTTCTTCTAGTTACAAACAATGTAACCACTCCGAGTCCGAGCATACCAGCTAAAATAGATAAGAACATTGCAGTCCTATCGCCTGTCTGTTTTGGCTTATCAATATAAATAGTCTGTGACTCAGCGTCAAAATCAGCCTCTTTACTGATAAGATTGCCCTTGTTGTCATATACATACTCGAAGATAACTATTCTGTGCTTTCCGAGTCCGTCTGTCTTAAATGACATACTTACATCGAATGAACCATTCTCTGGTTTCTTGCTATCAACATGTAATTCAGTAACCTTACGTACCTTCTTACCATCACTAACAACAATCTGCTGTGTATTGTAGTCCCAAGCCTCAGTAACTACCTTGTATGCTACAGAAGAATCAAGCTTGCTATAGTTGACTGTATCAACTATCTTAGCAACTTCACCCTCCTTAACGTGCTGTGAGTTATCCTTGCTGTTCTTTGCAGAGGTCTTTAACTCAGGGTAGTGAATCTGCTGGCCCTCATCAGTAATTTCGGTATGACCACACACTTCGTACCCTTTTGTACGAATTGTTTCAAACGCCGTTATAGTTTCACCTGCTAAAAGTGATGCGTCATACTTAACCTCTACCTTAACTGAACCATCAGTTGTCTTTGCCTGGAACTTAACTGTTGCAGTAATAAGATTACCATTAGCATCCTTTAACGGTCCGGCATCCTTACCATCCTTATTTAAATGAAGAGTAAGTGTTGTGCTGTACCAATCACCTACAATAAGATTATAGTAATCAACTGAATCCCTAAAGATCGCAGTCTTACTTGCATAACCTACATGCAGCTTCGTTATACCATCACTTGCTGAAGTACCACATGAAGGAAGTTTTATTGTCTGATCAAAGCTGTCGAAATCTTCCTCCTTGTCAATAAGAATTCCATCCTTGTATAAGTATACAAAACTTACAAGATCATCATTCTTGTCCTTATGGTATGCATCTGACTTCAAACCATTATACTGATACTTAAGGGCTACCTCTTCACTATTTCCCTTAGCAGTAAAATCAATTGAATTAGTCACCTGCTTACCATCAACAAGCATTGGTTTTCTTGTACTCTTATTATATACTACACCCTTCAGAGTAAATCTCTCACCTTTTGTAAGACCATCAAGCGTAACTGTATCCGTCTGATGGACGTCCTCTGTAAGCATAGTAGCATGTGTTCCATTCTTGTCATCTAAGAACTTAGTTCTAAGTGAACTAAACGAGAATGACTGCTCAGCACTATTTGGATCTGTGTGCTTAAACACTATCTTGCCATTGTAGACTGCAAATACGAATGATGTAAGTCTCTTGCCTTTCAACTTTGTTCCATCAACTACGTAATGTAACTGTACTTCCTGATCAGCTTTGCTTATAGTCTCACTCTGCTTTACTACTACTGGCTTGCCATTCAACTCAACTGGCTTGTTTGTATCCTTATCGATTGCAATACCGTAAAAGTCTACTGAAATTCCTGTTGCAAGATTCTTGCAGAAAATCGTATCAACAACATCTGCATCCTTTGTTGGTGCAATTGTATGATTGTGTGATGTATTATCAACTGCTAAAGTGGATCCTGTTGGAAATGAAATCTGCTGTGACTCTGCATCCTTATCAGTATGCTTTGCTACTGCAACTCCATTAAGTTTAATTACCTGCCGAATTGTAATGGTTTTACCTTCAAGATTAAATGACCTCGGATCAATATCAAAAGTAACATTAACTGTATCATCCATCTTTTCTGGTTTGAGAACCTGAGTTCTCTTAAATGCTTTTCCTACCTCTGAAACAATCTTTCCTGTGTCTTCAGCTACGCTATCACCTGTGCTGTCACTACTTGTTTCATCAGTAACATAACCGAGATCCTTGAGCATATTCCAGTATGGATCTTTCTCGATCTCAGTCTTCTTTATCTCTTCTCCTGTTGCGCTGTCAACAAATGTTGTCTCCAGCTCGTACTCGTACTCTGTTGGGAGATTTGAATACTTAACAGAATCGATTATCTGTGTTTTGTCCAGTATTGAATACTGTGTATTTGTGGTTGCATCTATAGCGTTTGTCTCAACAGCTGGTACATAGAATTTCTCATCAGGATCAGTACCATCTTCGTTGTGAGTAGCTATAACCTCGCCATCGTACTTTAACTCACAAATTACGTATAATGATTTACCAGCATACTCAGTGAGATTAAGACCCTTAAGCGGAACGCTTACAGTCTCATCATCACCCTTAGCAGTAAATTCAACTTCGTTCTCAACCTTGATATTCTCACCATCAGAAACCTTACCTACTAAAGTAAACTTAGTTCCCGCTACCAGATTGTGCAATGTAACTGTATCTGTAACATCTACTTTCTCATCTGCCGGCGCTACATTAGTCTTAGTGCTATCAACTAAAACCTTAGTCTCCAGACTGATAACATTGACTGTCTGAGCTTTATTGCTTACTGATGCATCCTTAGCCACACAATTTGCTGGCTCTACTGGCTTTCCGGCTGAATCCAAAGATACTGTCTTTGTTACAGAACCTTCAACAAGATACTCATAGAATACTAATTTCCTTGACTTGACATTGCTTGTGTTTACGCCTGTGAATGTGACGCTTGCTGTTGTCTCTGGGAAAACCGTACCCTTCTTAACTGCACCTGTTGTGAATTCAACATTCTTTGCAACATACTTGCCATCAGCATCCTTGTATGCCTTGCCAGTATTAGCGTCTACTGCCACTGACATAAGCGTGTACTTGGTTGATGCTTTCAGATTGGTTGCCTTGACACTATCCTTAAATGAGGAATTCTTGCCTGCAACGGACATCTTTGTATTTGTGTCTGTTGAAATGGCACTTGAAGTCATCTTTGGTATTGCTGTGTTTGTGTAAGTACCGAAGTCTATTACGGCTCCGTTCTTAGCACTATCTGAAACTGTAATTTTCTGTGCTGGTCCAAGGTCGTATACCTGTGTCAGCTTGTACTTCTTACCATCAATTGTTACATACTGACGATGTATCTCTCTGATTGTGTAAGTATCCTTGTACAATGGTCTTGGCGCTTTACCGTCAACGGTCTCTTCCTTGATCTCTGCAGCTGCTGTCTTGCCGGATCCCGGTGTTGTAAAGAACACATTTGTTTCTTTGTATGTTGGGTACAGCGTTGTATCAGCCATAGCCTTAGCTAAAGTTGCATCGTTGCCGTTTACATTTGTGTAATCCAGCTTGCTTGAATCGAACTCACCGTTCTTGTCTGTAACTACAACATGCTGATCGCCATTGCTTGCAGTTACAAGGAATGCTACTCCTGCCATTGGATTACCGTATGAGTCAACCTTCTTGAGTTTGAAGTCGTAACGCTCTTTCTGCTCACCGATCTCTACGACACCATCTTTAACTGCTGTGTTACCGTAGTAAATATTACCGTTTCCAATCTTTACTGTAATACTTGCACTTTCAGTAAGTCTGTCGATAGAACCACCTAACTTGATCCATCCTGCATTATCTGCTGTAACTTTCTCATAACCACTCGGTGCTATAACCTCTGTGATTCTCATACAGCCTGCTTCGAGTTCGTAAACGCCAGATGCGTCAACCTCAGCTGGTGCTGCATCACTCTTGTGTGTGCTGTCACTATAGAGATATCCTCTAGCAAATCTGGCAACATATCTACCATCAGCTAACTTTGTCTGTAAATACCACGTATTCGTTGCAGATCCTGATACTGAGTCCTTACCCTTGAAGTACTCCATCTTAAAAACAGCACCGGCAAGTGCTGCTGTACCTGCTGGAACTGCCCTACCGCTGACAGAATCTATCTTCCTTATAACAATACTCACAGGATCGTGTGCAACCTTATCTACTGTATGATAAGTTACTCCGGTTGCTGTTGTGCTAAATGTTGCACCTGTGATTGATGTATAATCCACATGACCGTCCGTTGCGTTTACTCCAATGTGAGCCTCGTACGGATACTTTTCACCACCAATTGCTATCTGCTTGTTCTTGTTTAGCTTGTAATGTTCTGGTGCTTTTGTCTCAACAATATAATATCTAACTCCAGCTTTAAGCTTTACCACTGTTTTACCAACTTCACCAGAAGCCTGTGTTGGGTTAACGCTTGTTATTTCTCCAACACCATTGCTATTAGTCTTAAACCTTACAACATTGACTTTCTCATTATCCTGTGCACAGTATACTAAATACTCAGCGCCTTCAACAGGCTGTCTTGTCTTGCTGTCTGTTTTCCTCAAAGAAAAATTAGGACTGTTCCACTGAAGTTTTGCAGTGAATTCTTTATCAGTTGGCTCTCCTAAAAATCCAAGTACCTGTAACTCTGCGCCAAAATCAGCTTTGTATGCACTGTAACCTTTCACACTGGTGAATTTAATGTCAGATGTTCCACCTTTAGCTATCGAGGCACTAAAGTAAATCTTGTCACCGTTAGAAACTGTCGCAGTACCTGCCCCATGAGTTGACTTCTTTCCTTTGGAATCTGTTTTATGCATTGTAACACCTGTTGGAATAGTTACTGTGACACTCTTCTTAGAGACAACTGCCCATTCATTAGTTGTCTGGGTTTTATCTGTAATATTATATGCTGCTCTTGATGCTGTAAAATCATCAGATTTTCCTGCAATGCTAAAGGCTGTGTCTGCTAATGTATTAGGCATGTCCTTACCTTTCAGCCATTTTTCATACGAAATTGCATTATCATAAGCTGTTCCAAAATCACCAGAATCCCAATACCCTGTGTAGTAATAATCAAGAATACAGCTAAGTGTCATAACATTGTCACCATTTAAGCCACCTGAACTAGGTGCTCCATCATAACTTTCTGCACCTGGTCCAGCAAATGAATAGTATAAAGCCTTTGTAATATTACCCTTACCTATACTCGAAACTGTGCCTGTTCCTGAAGTTGGACCGGTCTTACCTTCTTCCATACAAAAAGCGTAACCAGTGTTGTTATAAGTTAAGCCCTTGTTAATATAGAAGATATAAGAAATAGTTCCTCCATTGTAACCATAACCTGTTCCTCTACTAACTGCTGTAGTTGTAGCGGCTTTTGCAGCCTTAGCCATCCTAAACACTGATGCTAAAGTGGCTATTGGCTTCACCTCTGGAATAGAATCTGTTGGTGTCGCTACCTGTGTAGTAGCCTTTGTTTCCTCAGAACTTGCATCTGATGTAGTTGCGACCTGTGTGTCTGACTCTGTAGTAGCCTCAGTACTAACCTCGCTACTAGCATCTGTTGGCGTTGCGACCTTTTCTGTTGGTCTAAACATATTATTGTCGAGCTTTATTTCCTGGACTCCATCTCCTGCAACAATAGAAAATGAACCCACTGTATTATTGTAATCGTAACCTGTCTTACTGTAATCGTCATTCGATCTGAATAACTTCTCGTCAAGCTGGTAGTAATAAGTATCTTCCTGAAGTTTTGCTATTGCCTTTGATGCATTGGCATTAACTCTCTCCTCAAGATTCTTGTACACAACTCTATCATCACCGCCGTATGCCTTTCCATCATAGGAGAGTACGAATTCAGTGATACTCTCGGTGCACGCAGAATCCTTAAATACTTTAATTACTGCACCTGCTAAGTTCCTGTCTTTATCAGAGTCATTCAGCTCTTTGTAGACAGTAACATCTCTTGTTACTGGCGTAGCGTCAGTTGGTGTTGCCTCCTCTGCCTTGGCTCTAAATACATCCGCAAGACCTACAAAAAGATCTGTTGTGATGCTAAGAACCATAAGAAGTACCATGACTAAAGCTACTACTGTTACTTTAACTTTGTCCTTAAACATGATTTACCTCCCTTAAAACTTTTCCTTGTAGTTACTTTCTTGTTGCTCCTTTCTGCAACATTCATTCTTCTTCCTGCTCCTTTCCTCGTTATTTTCTTGTTTTCAGCTCGACATTGTGTTTGAAAAGACATTGCTTTCAAACGCAAAAATAGGAGTCGGACTTAACCGACTCCTATCTGTCTTGTTTTAAGGGAAACCCAGAACTACTGGGTGAAAAGCTCTAGTAGGAATTACCCTACTAGAGCCTGTTAAACTATCTTGGTAAATTTATCATCTGAGACACGGTAAATTGGTATTTCTGCGTAATCACTGTATGTTTTAACGCCTACGTAATCTTTATCTTCTAAATCATAATCCTTGGAAACTACAATACCCACTGGTTGATCTTTCATTGTAAAAATAAGTTCATTAGCATCCGACAAAAGTTCTATCGGAATAGCTGGATAAGCACCAACACCACTATATTGTATACCCACACGGCTACCCAACTGATATTCCATAAAAAGTTTATTCCCAACTTCATCCAAACCAACTGTATGTTCCCAATCTACTTTATGTCTATTATCAGTACCTAAATCATTGATTCCCATAACGATCAATGATCTCCAATCAAAATCGTATAAAAGAGCAACGGGTCTATTCTGTTCACAATACCAGTGTGGATCTTTTGTATTCGTAATTCTTGTAGAAATCGTAAACACATCGTATCCAGGTTCTAGGTATGATTTCTTCAAGCTGCTAACGCTTCTCAGCAGAACATCCCCTACTAAGGCGTCATCTTGATCTTTTGAATTAACTGTTATAATATTCCCAACGTATACTCGTTTTATAGAAGAGCAGGCGGCTTTTGTGGACAAAGTAAGTTCATTGACTAAACCTCTGAAAATCGAATATTCATTATCATCCATACTCTTCAGATTATTCACCAAGAATTCAGGTATCTTGTTTATAATCTCGTACTTTATGTACTCATCAAAAAGATTTCTCCACAAATTACTCTGAATACGCTCACTACTATTACTTATGTAATCCAGCAACGATATTTATCAAGCACTACACTGCACCTTCGTTTAGTCAACTGTATCAAAAGTATGCATGAAACCTACTGACTTACAGGCAGATAAATCTCTTAGCACCTCCCATTACAAATCGCAATCTCTAGTCAGGTTCACTGCCGGACTGCTCTTATAATACCTAACTGCCTTCTCCAGATACTCATCGTAGTACCGTCCTGTTGCTTTATAAAAATCTACAAACTCGGTCGTAAGCACATCAATTACGTCTGCAGTACTACTAGTATCAAACCTATTATCTAAGATAAGACCTTCTGGTAAAGTACAGCAACTAAACATACACCTCATATCAGTAACCTTACTAGTGTCAAACTTATGACCGAGGGTAAAGCCTTTCGGTAACCCGCAACTACTAAACATACGTTTCATATCAGTAACCTTACTAGTGTCAAACTTATTACCTAAAGTAAAGCCTTCTGGTAAAATGCAATCAGAAAACATACCGCTCATATCAGTAACCCTACTGGTATCAAATTTATTGCCTAGAGTGAAAGCCTCTGGTAAGGTGCAATCAGAAAACATATTGCTCATATCAATAACACTACTAGTATCAAACCTATTACCTAATGTAAAGCCTTCCGGTAGAGCACAATAGAAAAACATACGTTTCATATCAGTAACCTTACTAGTATCAAATTTATTGCCCAGAGTAAAGCCATCTGGTAACTTACACCCATTAAATATACAGCCCATATCAGTAACACTACTAGTATCAAATTTATTACCAAGAGTAAAACCTTCTGGTAACTTACACCTGTTAAACATACAGCCCATATCTGTAACATTGCTAGTATCAAATTTATCGCCCAGGGTAAAGCCTTCCGGTAACATACATTCGTTAAACATACAATACATACCAGTAACGTTACTAGTATCAAACTTATCACCTAAGGTAAAGCCTTCTGGTAATTTACAACCCCAAAACATACCGTCCATATCAGTGACACTACTAGTATCAAACTTAGTACCCAAGGTAAAGCCTTCCGGCATAGCACACCCTGCAAACATACTATGCATATCAGTAACCTTGCTGGTGTCAAATTTATTGCCCAAAGTAAAACCCTCTGGCACAGTACAATACCCAAACATATAACCCATATCAGTAACATTACTAGTATCAAAGTTGTCGCCTAGAGTAAAGTCTTCTGTGAAAGCACACCATTGAAACATTTTTCTTGTATTTGTTATTCCCTTAGGTAAATTTAAAACCGTTGATCTTTCCCTGTAATGCAGATAATCACCGTTATCATCAGTTATTAACTCATAGTCTTCTGAATCATAATCAAAGCAGCCTAATTCACCCTCGTAATGAATTAAGTTACTTTTCTTTTCTGTTGATGACACATCAGTGCCGTTAAATAAATTTAATTCCTTCATAAATACCTTCCTTAGCAATTTATAAAAGACCAGAGAATTTTACTCCACTGAGTCCGTTGTAACTTTTATGTAAAGCTAATAAAAATCGATAATACTTAGAAAATCTAAAGTTGTTATCTTCTCTATACATTTTTCTTCGCCATATACAATAAAGCACTCTTTGTTGTAGCAATCACCTCGTAAATATTATAACACCTTTCTTTTAGATTATAATATCAGTAAAAAACTCTAGCAGGAGTTACCCCGCTAGAGCCTACTGTGTGAATCCATCACTATTAACACTCATACCATTAACTAAATATCAACTTGTTATTTGTTAATATTGCACCATACCTAACTCTGTGATATAATTAGTTTTGCAAACATATTCTTAACAGAAAGGGGTACATTATGAATCAGACAGAATCAGCTAGAGAAGCCATTTTTAATTTTATGAATACCTGCAAAAACGATAAACTCTTTGCACCAGTGTGCAATGCACTTATGGACAAGGAGCGTTGCGCCGATCAGCTTTGGGAGTTCTTCCATGATAAGGAAACTCAGAAAGCAACCATCCCTGGAATGCACACTTCCAAAGTAGCATTCGAGAAGCAGTGTATAGAATTAGAACTATATAAAGTTGCAGAAGAAATTGTTAACAGCAACTTCATTGAGGAATACAATAAAATCGTAAAGTTCTAATTAATGGCGTCTATTCACACAGAAAAGAGGTAGTCCCAATTAAAGGGCTACCTCCTGTTTTTATTGCTTTGTTTACTTTGTAGCACCACAAGTAGAACACTTCTGACCCACTACCTTTGTAACCTCTTTGGTTGTGTACTCTGCATCGTGATGTATTGTATCCCAGCCTGAAACCCAGCTAGCACCCTCGTAAATTTCCTCCCCAAAATCCGGATCATAATACTTCCTGCCGCACACCTCTATATGACCACTACCAACCTCAGTAGCTCTAGCACCACAGTATGAACACTTGTAGTATTCTACTTCTTCGTCCCAAGCATCTTTAACCTTAACTCTTTCAGTTGTAGTTTCGGTAACATCAACCCAAGTATGCTGGTGCTGTGTTGTAGGAGCTTCTGTAGGAGCCTCAGTTGGCGCCTGAGTAGGAGCTTCTGTTGGTGCTTCAGTATCCGGAACGTATGGTGCTTCTGTTGGGTTATTCCAATCACCATTACCTGAATTATCTGATGGAGCCTGTGTAGCTTTCTCTGTTGTAGCCTTTGTGTTGCTGTCATTCTTAGACTCTGTTGTGATATCACCACTTACACTGGCTACTTTCTTAGACTTCTTTGTCGTAGTCTTCTTAGCCTTTTCTGTCGTTGCTTTCTCTGTGGTAGCCTTTGTTGTTGCTTTGACTAAAGTGGTAGCCTCGGTTGTAAGCTTATTTGTGAAAGCCTTCTTGTCTCCTCTACCAGATGCACTTCCCTTTGTGCTACGGAATACTCCAATGGCTACGCCCGATCCGATTATTACTAACAGTAGAATCACTACTGCAATCACAATTACTGCGATCTTCTTTTTCTTGTTGTCGTTGTTCTTCATAATACTCCTCCTTCTTGTGACTTTTTTCAGTCACTACTTCTTAATCATTAGATAATTATATATAAGGATTAAAAAGCCTCATTTAGGTTTTTGTTGACAAGGGCTTGTATTGCTATTCAGTATCATTTCCTTGATTTGAGGGCTTGATATTATCGAAGTCATCTAATGGTTTTGAATAGCTAGTAACTTTATTAACTGACAAAGCAGGTGATTCATACTTATTTGTATCACTATCTACTCGATTCCTTGTATGCATAACAACATCACAATCACTTAAATAACATGAAATACCATATTCATACACAGTATCTATTATCGGATAATCTCTGAAAAAACCTTCAGTGTACTGTTTATTTTCTATCTGCTGTACAGCCGCTCTACTTGATTTTTCTAACGTATTCTGTGAATCTGCATATTTGAATTCTACTATCACTCCTACATTAGGTCTATCTGTAAACATTACTAAATCTGCATAGCCATTTCCATATTCAGGCTCAGCTTTGGTTCTCCAATTTCCTTTAAACACAAGCATACCAAGGAAAAGACCTTGATAGAAATTTTCTTTTTTTCCGCGTCTTGCATTAGCGTTTCTCACACTAGCATAAGTTTTCAAATAAGACTCAAAAAACTCTTTTACAGAAGCAGCATCACCATTTTGTAAAGCATTATAAAACTCAAACACCGAAGTTGTATATTTAGTATTTGCACGTTTAAATTGTTCAATAAAACTTTTCCTAAAAACTGATAATATTTCCAAATTAGGAATAACTAAATTGAAAGAATCTCCTTTATACCCATCTTTACAGGTTAAATAACCTGTCATAAAAAGAGTACTCCATAAACTATCGACAGATGAATATAAATCCCTATACACTATATTTGTATTTACAATTTTATTTACTGGCTGTCCCTGTACAAGTTTTAAAAAATCCACTTTTATTTCAGAGTTATCAGTCATAATTGCTTCATCAATAAAATGTTGTACAATATTATTACTGCTAGAGTTCATCCAAAACTCTTGTGGTTTTGGATCATTGTCAATAACAATAGACTTGCCATACAATAAAACATCCCAAGGGCAATAAATTTCTTTATTACCAAAATGATAGCCATCATACCATTCTTTTACAATATCCATATACGCTTCCAAGCCATAGTAACTTAATAAAGCCTTTACCTCATCTTCTGTAAAGCCAAAAGCATCCTGATATGAAGTGTTAGTGATATCACTAACTGCAATATTATTCAATCCAGTAAATATACTTTCTTTGGAAATTCTAAGGCATCCAGTAAGTACAGCAAACTGCAGATCATCGTTATCTTTTAAAGTTCTACTAAATAAATTGCGTATAAAACCCACCATTTCATCATAATAATTTCTTTCAAAAGCTTTAGCTAGTGGGACATCGTATTCGTCTATCAGCACTATCACTTTTTCATTATAATAAGAATGTAAAAACCGCATTAAGTCGTGTAAACCGTTTTGTAGACTATTACCGTCAGGCTGAAGCTGCAATAACTTCTCATAATAAACCAAATTCAACGAATTTAATTTTTTATCATTATATAGATGGTAATGCTCCAGTATAGCATCTTGTAACTCATTGTATAAACTTTTTTGTGCATCTGCAAAAGTAATACCATCCATGTCTTTCAGGCTCAAATAAATTACAGGAAATCGTCCCAAGAACTGCTTATAAGACATGTCTTGCTTATCTATATATAGTCCAGAGAATAATCCTTCATCTGCCCCAATCTTAAAATAGTTTTTTAGCATACTTAAGTTTAAAGACTTTCCAAAACGCCTTGGTCTGGTAAATAAAGAAACAGTAACCCCACTATCTATAATATCCTTTATTAACTTTGTTTTATCTACATAATAATAATTATCTGTTATAACCCTTTTAAAATCACTAGTTCCTATAGGAAATTTTTTGGTTTTATTCACGCAAAAGCTCATACACAATACCTCCACACCTCTCTAACTAATATTATTTAGTAATGCATGTCTTACCTCATAATTAGGCACATACACTACTCCATAGTTATCACTCCGCTTCTTAAATCCAAGATACCCCCAATATACTAAGGCTGTAAGAGCATCATCTCTGAAATTGATATCACACAAATCGTTTCTAAAAGTTCCTGTATTTACTGTTACAGGCTCTCCAGCAAGTATCTTTGCTATATCATCCTGTAAGTCTTCAGACTCAAGTGCTGCACACCTATCTATAATTTCAGGAACAATTGTACTTATACAATATGGATACAAACTACGCTCCGTCATCGCCTGACATACAGAATACGGATTGTACATATGAAGCCCATTTATCAGATATCCGTTATACCAGATCTTTATATCATCAAACGGCATATCATATTCCTTGCACAGGACTTTAACCTCTTCCTCTGTGAATCCATAGTATCTGGCAATGTTTTTAGAGTCCATCATGGTTCTCTCACGGAAGTTATTAGGCCCTGAACCAGCATTCAACACTTTTATAGGAAGTAAGCCAGTCACATATCCAAGAGCAAGAAACGTATTAGCCTCCATGCTCTTAAAAATCGAATGCAGGAATCTCATATACTTTGCCACAGACTCTGACTGGTCTGAATGGTTTCTGATTATGTAATCCCACTCGTCTATAATTATTACAAATTGGTTGCCTGACTTCTTATAAATATCATTTAATATCATATGAAAAGGGCTATCATAATCTATATCGGGATATTCTCTCTGCAAATCATCAATCAATGCTTGAATTACACTTTCTACTACATCTGCCCCAGCGTAGTCCGAAAATGATGAAACATCAATATGGATCACGTTGTATTTGTTAAGATATTTCTCAAAGTCATCTGCCTGTGCTATCTCGTACTTTGAAAAAATATCCTTTGAATCACACCCTACACTGTAGTATGCCTGAAGCATATCTGCTACATACGTTTTTCCAAATCGTCTTGCATGACTCACTGCTACACATTTATCATTCGTACAAAGTACCTTGTTTAACTCCTTTATTAAACCTGTTTTGTCTACATATATACTACTACTTATATCCTTCATAAATTTCTCATTACTTGGATTGAAATAAAGCCCCATACACAATACCTCAATTAACTAATTCATTTTAACACATTTCATTATAAATTTACATACTTACCTGTTCGCAACAATACGACTCTTACCTAAACACACCTGTTATTCAACCATCTCGTTACATAACCACACATAATCGTTGATCAAGTTAGTGATGCGTTCATAGCCGCTACTCAGCTGCTTTCTCTGTTCTTTGCCAAGTTGAACTAGATGATCAAAATCAGTACCTAAAGTGTCTGCGATAGCCTTAATCTTTGTAGGAGCAACACATACATCCCCATAACAAATTCGATCAATATCCCTTGCACTGTACATCCCGACTGCTCTTGGTTTTCCCAAGTATTGTAATAATCCTAAACCAAAATCTGTTAACATTACAACCTCCATTAAATAAAAATGGGCAGTGATAACTCACTGCCCGGCCTACAATAGCCATAGTTGTTAAGGAGCTCGGCACTCCAAAAAGTAATAGCAACTTTGACATTGTTACTACCTAGTAAATTACGCCGATAGAAAATGCTACCGGCGTAAGAAAGGTACCCTGGCTACAACTCAAGCAAAATAGCCAGACAATGGTAACAGTCTGAGGGGATATGCCTGTTACCGAATAGTGCTAGCAGCTTTGACACTACTAACACCGAGGTTAAAAATGCCAACAATCTGGCGGAAATGAAACATGGCATTACTGCCAAAAAGCGTTGATAGCTGTGACACTATCAACGCCTGGGAAGGTGCATACTGAAGAAAGTATTAGCACCGGTGATGCATATCACCTAACTATTTTGGCAGTTTACTACTACCAACATCCTAGCAATACCTAGTACCATACTACAAACCAGGCTTGCCAAATAACGCTGGTAGCTTTTACACCACCAGCACCAAGGAGTGTTGTGGAAAAATCCACAACAGGTGTCAACGACAACACCGAAAAGTATTAGTAGCTTTGACACTACTAATACCTACACTCAGAGGAGCAAGTTTCATCATTTCTTAGCTCTATTTATAGATAACATAATTTTGATGCATTTTAGGTTTTTCACTCCAAGGTCGGACATGAAAACATAGCCATATCTGCTAAAGAATCCAGTGAATGTGGTGCTGCAATTGCATACATTGTACCGGTTATATTTTCACCAGCTGGAACATCATTCACAAATCCTATGCCATAACCCAGCACTTCTCCAACATTATTCAATAACAGAACCTTCAATGATGTGTAACTGCATCCAGTGGAAGACTCATAACTGTAATTTATACTAACATTATCCCCATAGTCACTGCTGCTTGTACCATCAGTAGTAACAGTTGCATTAACGCTCCAATCTGCTGCAGTCAAATATGCATCAGTAATACTACAATCCTCTAAAGTAATACTTGTTATATTAGCGCTATCACATTCTGTATAATTTATAGTAGTACCACCTACAGCTAGGCACGGCTCTAGCAATGCTATTGAGTCTGATAAACTATTTGTATCACCCTTAATATGTGCACTACCAGTAAATGAAACACTTTTACTACCTAAATTGGTTATGGCAACAACTATACCATCTGGTGTAATTGCAGTACTAGCAACTAGAGTGTGATCGCTGCCTTCAACATAAAACTCGTGATCCCATTTTACCATGCTGTAGTTAGTACCAAGTGAGCTCAACTTCTCTGCTGTATCAGAATCTATTACCTCACCATAAGTCGAATAGTCCGAACTCGTAATGTCATCAGCACTATTTGTATCAGGCTCTATAGTAGTACTATCTTCAGTACTGGACTGTTCGGTAATTATCTCTGCATGAGAGGTAGGCTCGTCGCTTACACCTCTGTATTCATCAACATCTGATGAACTATCTGCTAAAGGCTTACCACTAAATGCAATAAGACTTAAATCCTTTGCTGCTGCAGTCTCAATAATAACTCCGCAGTCTAAACCGACATTAGCAAGATATGTACAATAATAATCATTATCAGGTCGTTTCAAATACTCAGTATCATTATATACGTATGTAGACTCTCCACAGGACACTGTGTAATCTTTGAAGTAGTCTTTATCTACGCAAGTTGCATCGAGAACACAATCTCCACTCTTACTGTTAATCTTAAAACCTGCTGGTGTTTCAACTAACTCAAAAGAAGCACCATCTGTTGTATCGACATAAACTGTCGTTGAACCATAATCACCAACTGTGAACTGATAACTCTTCATTGTATGAATCTTACCAGATGTTATTGGATCTGTGAAAACATCTGAATAGTCACCTGACTCACCTGAAGTTCCTATTGAAAAACCACATCCTGTTAAACTAAGAGTAAGCGCTACTCCCACAAATACTGTTAATAACTTCTTTATCTTCATAACAACCTCCTAATTATATGCACTAAGATCTACGTCAAACTCAGAGCACCCAACAGGCTGCTTTGATCTTTTTATACCATAATCTTCCCACCAAGCCTTGGTAACTACTGTGCAATCACCAATTATTTCTGGATTATTCAAGTACAACTCTAAGTCCATGAAATCATTTTCTCTTTTGAGTATCTCCACTGAAATACCTACTATATCGCTCTTCCTCATAATACAGTTTGTACCCCTGTAATCATCATCAGGATTGTGATATTTCTGAACCCTGGCCAGTATAGTTGAGAAAATAAAGTCCTTTGCAAACTTACATTCATCGTGAAGAATAGCAAAAGACTCCTTGTCATTTATAACAGTTCCACTTTTTAAATGAAACTCTATACGAGTACTATAAAGATTAAAACTATCCCGGACACCCTCATAGTATTTTCTTAAAGCGTTTAAACAAACCTTAGCCTGTCCATCCAACTCCTTAACTTCGTAATCATCAAAAACTTTCATATCTTTCATAACAATACCTCCTCCGTATTACCAAACTTTACTGTATAAGGATAATGCTGTTATTTTATCCTTTACATAATCAGTGTACCCATAAATAGTTTTCACATGATAAAATTCACCTGACTTTGTTATAACCATCACCAACTCTGGGTCTTCCATTATACTGGTGTTAATATGAAATGGAAGTAGCCACATTGCTTTACCACATTTAGCTGAATAGAGCAACTTAACATAAGAACGATCATGCTGTAACATTCTTAACCCCATCATCAATTCATTCCTAAGTTTACTTGTTATATCAACACTAGAAACCGACTGCAGGTTCTCTGGAAATCTTGATCTACGCTCTTCTATCATATGACACAGATCTTTAGTATCTAAATCAAAATCCTCTATAGACGGACAGAAGCCTTTAACATCCTCATCTATAAAACTGATAGGACTGATACCTCTTATAGCCTGATCTTTAGTAAACTCATTTGACATAAAATCGGCTTTTGATCTTATAAGTTTTTCTGGCTTGTAGTTTCCATATTCTGAAAACTTACCGCTAAGATTCATACGATACAATACCAAGAAATCATTTCCAAACTTGTCCATAATGCCAGTGTTAACTATGGCATCCTTGTACTTGTTCAAAACATAGTACCGATCTTCTTCTCTATCAATCAGCTGAGCTAACCTTGTACCTATAGTCTTCAAATACCTATCTAATCCCTTTTCAGTTTTCCAATTAGGGACTAAGAGATTATTGAACACTTCTAAAGTGATAGCAGTCTTCTCCCAAATATACTCAGGCTGCTTTTCCTCCTTGTTAGCGCTATCAAATAAGTTCATCTTTTCCATTTTATTTACGTCTGATGGAGTGTCAAATAAACTCATGGTCTCTAAATGGCCATGTTCAGCTGTTCTGTTTACTATCTGATCTTTTATACTTCCAAACACATCCGAACATACTGGATTTGTAGACCGTCTCATATTCAAATGAGGCTGTGTTCTTTTCTCTATTTTTCTATCATACTTCTCTTGAAATCTTTCCATATTCTCAAATATTACTTTTCGATTGCTGGCAAAAAACTTAGCTGCGTTATTGAATAATCTGTAGTAATCGCCTACCCAGCTACCAACAAATGTACCATTGTACTCATTCTTGAGTAGAGAAATAAATATTGTTCTATCTCTCTGACTAACATAACCAGTATCTAACCATAAGTATACGGCAGCTCTATCACCCTCTGATCTTCCCTGCATCTTCTGATCAAAGTAAAACTTTGTTGCTTTTTCATTCTCGATAAAATTCATCATGCTATTTATATCAAAAGTTTCAGGACCTATCAGCTCCTGCATTCTGCTTATCACTTCGTCTATATCATCTATTATTATATTTTCAGTTATTTTTAACGCCATAATTCACCTCATAAATAAAAGGTGCAGTTTAGCACTGCAATGTCATTAAGTTAAGCACTTGACAGTAAAAATCAAAAGACAGCCACATTCCAATTAACGGAAAAGTGGTTGTCTTTTTTCTTAAATCTTGCCTGTCTTATTGTACTTATTGATATATTCCTCTAATGCTTTTTCGACTGTAGCCGTCTTAGAAAGCTTCGTATCAGCAATGAACTTTTCCAGTTTGTCTGATACAGACTTATCAATTTTACAATTCAGATTCTTGTATTCTTTTCTTGACATAGTTATCGCTCCTATTCATTATTCACTTTTTAACCATTGTGTATATCAAAAAATACATCGAGTGATTCTAATGGGTATAAGTCTGTATCTTTTAAACTGAAATAATCGTCCGAGTAATCCCAATCTAAGAAACTGCTGATATGATACGATTTGATACCCTTTCGCTCCGCTTCCCTTAAAAATGCAAGTACATCATCCACATAAACAACATCTTTTAAGTCAATTCGATGTCCTGCACAGTATTCAACAATACTATCAGCTTTCGAGATATTTTCAAAAGTAAGTATTCTATCTTGTTGTCTAATAATTGGAAAATGCTTATCCAGCCACAATTGTTTATCATCCATTTCCTGCTGAACTTGACAATGACCCATGATGAAATTTCTTCTTGATCCACAAGAATAAACAACTTTTATCATATGCTGAGATGGTTTTCTTGTTAAGAAAATATGTTCACTAATTTCTTTTAAACTCATACCATTGTTCGTACCATCTGGGTCTGAAACATGGTCATTAAAACGATAAGGTGCTAAAGTTCCATCAATATCCCAAAAAACATATTTACCTTCTAAATCACTTTTTCTAATACTTCCAGTTTCCATATCTTATTCTTCCTTTCACAGTTTAATCTCTCAAACAGTCATCACTATAGACTGTATAAAATTCGTAATGTTCTTTCTTCCAATATAAATCATCTATAATATCAGACAGATATTGGTTCTGATTTAATGTAAAAAATGATAACTGATGATGTCTGTTAATAAAATCAAGGCTTGTTCGTTCATCATAAATTTCTTCTATATGTTTTAACCATTTTGAAAAATCTTTGATATGAGAATTATCTCTAAGAGCAAATCTGCTTCTGTAATTTTTGTGCTGTCTTAACTAAATAGATATTTAGTCGGCTCCAATATCATTTTACATGTTAAGACCTGTGTATGGTCTTAACTTAATGACATTGTTTAGCACCGCACCTAATTGCTTAATTTTTTATTTTTCTAAAATTTGTATCTACTAAGCCCGTCTGAATTAATTAACAGATCCCATTCGTACTCCATAAGGTTACAATCACCTATAACATCTGGAAGCATATCATCGTAAGAGTCATACTTAACCATCCACATGAGATATGACATTTTATCGTATACAGTAGCATATGGATTTCGTAAATCTACTGCCAATTTAGGTAAGTTCCACATAACATCATATGGAGAATCTACACCATTATTAGGAATAATAGAATCACGACGGACAATAAAATCATTATTATCCTCATACCCCTTTGCTTTAATTGGTTGATTTGTGTACTCAACCATCAACTCTTCAATACTGTCCGCATCAACAGTACCCAAATACTCACAGTGTCCATAACAAGTAGGTCCTGCATAGTAATCCATATAATGTCTTTTCCAAGTCCGTATACGGGCGCTATAAAATGAAAGAATCCAGGCCTTTACTAAATCCCAATCAACATCGCAACCACGATAAGTGATAGCTGCTACATACTTAATAGGAAGAAACTCTTCTTCTGTACCATCCGAGAGTTTTGCTGTTAACTTAATAGATCTTGTGTACGTCGTGAACAGGGTCTGCTCTGTTTCAATGAGTGGGCATACCTTGGAACTTACTTTCACAGGTATAAACCTATTCAATACCCAAATATTCTCAGGGTATTTAAAATTCTTGATAGACTCAAATATCTTACGGGACACCCAATCCGCTCTCTCCAACTGCTGATCAGACGGAAACTCATCATTCTTCGTAGCATCACACAACCTAGACACTGAATCATCTGGATTCGTTATCAGACGAATCTCACCATTAATATCATCAATCTGCACATTACGATCCTTGTACCAATTCTCGAATAAACGAAAACTCCTATCTCTGTCCTCACGGGGAATATCGGAAACCCCATCTATGTTATTAAATAGTTTTGTTATTTCATTATCCGATCTAGACATACATCCATCAAATACATCCATAACAAGCATATCAATAACTGCCTCAATAGGCAATTTCTTATCTTCCATACTTACCTCCATTTTCTAACCTAAAGGAGAGACTCCCTCAGCTATCTTCTTTGAATCTACCGGCAATACAATACCAGCATCTGTCATACTGAAATAACAAATTCCTGAATTTGTCTCCTGTTCAGAATAACCACTACTGTCTATTCTACGTAAACAAAAACGATACCCCCTTTCATCATAATGATCTTCTATAAGAACATCACACAATGCTCCAAGAACACTGCGTAATGTACTATTCCAATATACATCATGCCAATACAAGCACAGTCGATCTCTGTACTTATAAATTGTTGGATGTAAAGATAATCGCTTACATCTCTCCAAAAAGATCTCGTAAGCCTTATGCTCACATTCGATTGCTAATTCACTCTTTATTTCACCACTTGTCGTAAAAACCACCTCCTGGAAAACTGTGATCTCGCATCATCATATGTAATTTTACAAATTCCTTAAGTAACGCCTGCATCTTTTCTTCGTTCTGTTGCCGGATCCTTCTATTCTGCTCTTCAATGTCCTTCTTCTGGTTTTCAGATAATGAATTCCACCACTGCTGATACAGCCAGTTGTTATACTCTTCTATTCGATTAACGCCATTGATACAATACCAATGGCGTCTCTTTGCTTCTGCCCACCAAGCCATACAAGCACCTCACTTCTTAAAGAAATCTGTTCTACCAAAAACTAACAATCTATCGGTGATAACATGACGCTTACCATCCTTAATATAGTAATACGTATTATCTACAACACCATAGTTAGAAACATCCTTGATTATCTCTTCCCTTGGATGCAGTTCATCATAGCAAACAAGCAAATCAAACTTTCCTACAGGAGCAAAACTAGCGCGAACCTCCATAAGTGCTTTACCTAAAAGATTCTGCCCTGTAATATTCTTGCACTTAGGACAACTACAATCTCCCCAAGTATTATCATGCCAACCAGTAGTGTTCTCTAACAGCTGTTCTTCCCCTGTAAGCATAAGCCAATTAAGTAACTGCACATTCTGGCTAAACTTTGCTGTAAGAACATCCACCATTATAGAATACTTTACAGACTCCCAATCTGGTCGTAATGTAACTTTTCTTCCAGCTCTTTTAGACTCTGCTGGAGTCATAAACTGAAAGGTCTTACGTACTTCTTCATCTAAAGTCTTCTGAGCCTGCCAAGCCGCCTCGGAACTTTTGTAAATAAGACCCTTATACTTAATATCACACCTGTAAAAGTTACTCATCTAACCATAATCATTTTTAGCTCCACTGAACTGAATCATAAAATACCTCCTGTATTTAAAAAGAGAGATTAGCTTTTACACTAACCTCTCAACCAATATGTTATTTAATAATAACGCTATTTTTACACTTTTACGGTTTAATAACCATAACTATAGATACGCCAATTCTATATTATTTACGCTCTACTCAAAGTAATTCATGTTCACAGTCGTAAACCCAAAGGCATCGCCGATAACGGCCCAGTCCTCTCTATGAAACTCAGAGAACATACGCAATCTCTCTATAAGTTTATTCCTCATAAATTTTGCAACCTCTGAATTTGCAGTCCAGTATGACTTGCTAAAAATGATTCTGCTGTATACAGTAAGACTATTCATAATTGTACTATACATCTTCTGTATTTCACACTCAGTAGCAGTGCCTAACAATGCTGCATAACCATACCTGGCATCCATCATTATCCTCCACTCTGCAAACATTAAATCAGCCTTCTCATAAAATACTTTACTGAACATCTCAAGAGCCTCTGCTTCATCAATCAACAAATGAACTTCATTTGTAAACTCCGCTTCTTTAGCCATATTACTGAAAAACTTTCTTAGCGGCTTTTTAAATACAGACTCATCAACTTTTAGTTCAGTCCGTAAATCGACTAATGCTCTTAATTCATCGCGAGAAGCCTTTTTCTCACAGTCATGTGAAGACCTCAAAAACACACGAAACTTATCGGCTAGACTCAGCACATCTATTTCATTGTAGCACTCAAATACGTTCATACTTCCTCCTAAAATAAATTTAGCTCATTACATTCACCACTCTCATTATCTGATAAAATAAGCTTTGACAAGATATCCACATCGCTTGCTGTCAAACCCGGAATGGACTCTTTTACCCTCATAGCTAATAAAGTAAGTACTCTAACGTTTAAACTATAATTTGCCTTCTTGATGCTTTCTCGAAACATAAAGACATTCCGTTTTCTAATGGTCTTTACAATCTTCTCCCACAATTCAGTGCAAAAACCAGCATCGCTACTTCTAACTATTTTCAGCTGCTCTGCATATAATTTAGCCATAACATCACGTAAACCATAATAAGACCACATATACTCTGTCATAAATTCAGCTAAGAAACTACCTTTCACATTCTCAAAACTGTATTTATGGTCAAGCAGACGTTCTATTCTTGGATTTACTGTTATATCGCTCATGTATTCTTCAATAACATCACCTATGGAAGTACGCACTATTTCAGATAACCGATCTTCACCATCATTATTTCCTACAAAAATAGTATCAAGCATTTCCCATATCTCTACATCATTAAACCTCCCGAATCGTAAATTATCTTCCAAAGCTAATGATGCTTTTCCTGTAACAACTCTTAAGTTAGCCGTTATATTTTTATTAAAAATCAACATATAATCTACCTCCAATTTACAAGTAGGGGGTTTTGATAACTCCCTACTGTTTTATCTCAGCATCTAAACTGTATGCTCTAGAGATCTCTGTATCTCAGAACATTTGTAGTAGCAACATAAATAATCTTTTCATACGCCATACCATTCTTCAAGCAACACTTAATATAAGACGGATGCCAACCAATCAATTCGCTTAAGTCGATATTATTATACCACCGATACTCTATGCCATTTACAATACAAGATAACTCTACATCATTAACAGATTCCTGAATTATTTCTCTGTATGACAGATTCTTGTATGCTCTTAAATATTTCACATAAGTACTTGGCTTTTTAAGTTGCCTACTTAAATCTGCATCACTTTTCCAAGAATAAAATTTTCCACTTACATAACAACTGTTCATAAAAACACCTCCAATTTAAAACAGAAAGGAAATCTCTCTATCAATAAGTTATAAATTAGTTGTGTTGTTTACCCCATAATAGCACCTCCACTCTTTAAGTTTTTACACTTAGCCATAATTGTAAAAACCTAAAGGAAAGGTATTTAAAACAAGCCCATATCAGTTGTATCACTTTCATCTTTAGATAAACCTAATGCTCTACGAATTATATCTTCATACGAATCACCATTTCTTCGGTGCTGCCTTACATAACTTTCATTCTTCCCTAATTGTAAAGAAAGATCTTTATCACTACTCCATTCATAAATAACCCCATTTACAACACAAGAAATACTCTTATCAGCTAATGCTTCACGAATTATCTCCTCATATGATGCACCTTCACCTCGGTACCTACTTACATAAGTCTTACTCTTTCCTAACTGTAAAGAAAGATCTTTATCACTACTCCATGCATAAGTAACCCCATTTACAACACATGAACCACCTCTTCCAAGCAATGCTTTATGAATTATCTCTTCATAAGACTTACCTCTACTCCGATACATACACACATAAGCCTTACTCTTTCCTAACTGTAAAGAAAGATCTTTATCACTACTCCATTCATAAGTAACCCCATTTACAACACGTGAACTACCTCTTCCAAGCAATGCTTTATGGATTATCTCCTCATATGATTCACCTTTACCGCGGTGTTCACGCACATAAGCTCCACTCTTCCCTAATTGTAAAGAAAGACCTTCATCACTACTCCATTCATAAGTAACCCCATTTACAACACAAGAAATACTCTTACCAGCTAATGCTCTGCGAATTATCTTCTCATATGATTCACCTGCACCTCGGTACCTACTCACATAAGTCTCACCCATACCTAATTTAATAGAGAGATCTTTATTATTACACCACTCGTATTTAACGCCATCCACAATACATGAACCACCTCTTCCAAGCAATGCTTTACGGATTATCTCTTCATAAGACTTACCTTTACTCCGATATGTACTCACATAACTTATGCTCTTTCCTAATTGTCTAGAGAGGTCTTGATCATTGTTCCACTCGTACTCAACTCCATCTACAATGCAAGAACCGGTGTTACCAGAATCATTTAACTCACCCAATATATCTTCAATATTTACATACTCAAGATTCTTTGCAGTTGTATAAAATATGTCTCGACTTTTCTTTCCGTATGACATCAATTCATGATTAGTGCCTAAAACATTCTTGCGTTTTAATGCTCTGTATACATTCTTACAATCTACAATAATCGGTGATCTCGTATTGCCAATTCTACAACAACGACCAATCATCTGCTCAAATACAGTCACAGACTGTACTCCCCGCATTATTATAATTCCTTGTACTCCATCGGTATGTACACCCTCTAAAATAGCGTTGCAAGACATTAAAACTACTTTCTCATTTTCCTGAAAAAGATCAGAAACCAACTTCGTATTACCATAAATACCAGCAATTTTATGCACAACATAATCAGGAAATATCGACTTTATAAAATCTTCATTTTCATCTAATTCAGCTACAGTACCAAAATAAACTAACCATTTATTCTCTTGATTAGTTTCAACTATACTTTTTAATAATTCTGCAGAACTGTCATAGTCGACAACAAGTTTCATATCATTGTCCTCTGCGTACTTTACATCATCAATGTCTGGGGAGCAACACACATACTCCATCTTAGGCATAAGTCCTTCTAATACAGCATCAGACACTGTTAAACCATAAACTGTGTCATCTACTAAATCTGCAACATTGACCCCATCTGAATCTCTCTTTGGAGTTGCTGTCAGAGCTAATGTCACTGTGCCTGTAGCTCTTAATGCATTCAATAAATTCTTTCCAAACAAATCTGAACCTAAATGATGTGCTTCATCGACGATAACAAAATCATATTTATCTAATAACCTTTTTGATGACTCTAATTCGCTAAACTTATTAAACGTAACAAATTTTAATTTATGTTCGTCGACATACTTCTGGAAACCGGCACGATTACACAAATCAGTTGCTATTGCATTGTACGGAACAACATATAATATCTTATTACAAGGCAAAGTCTGCATAACTGCAGCTGCTACATAACTTTTTCCAATACCAGTTCCACACGTATACAAAACAATCTGATTACCTGCATTAAATGAATCTACAATCTCATTGTATGGCTTCACATTATGCTCTCTTAAATCATACATAATAACCTCCAAATCTAAATAAAAGGAGGAGCCTTTTGACTCCTCCTACTAACATGTGCAATTCTTGCTAAAATCGCACTACATTCTTCCTGTTGATCCAAAACCGCCTTCACCACGTTCCGAGTCACTTAGTTCAACTGCATCTTCAAAAGTTGCCTTTAAGTATGGTACAATCACTAACTGCGCAATACGTTCATTCACCTCAATTATCTGTAACTGACTACCACTATTATGTAAAGCAACTTTTATCTCTCCTCGGTAATCCGAGTCTATAACCCCAACTTTATTTGCAGGAGCCAAATCTCTTTTGACTGCCATACTACTTCTAGCAACCAAGAGACCTACATACCCCTTTGGTATCTCCATACTAATGCCGGTGGAAATCAACTTAGTTTCTCCAGGTGCTATCAAAACAACACCATCCTCCCCAGCATATAAATCAGCTCCAGCTGAATCATCTGTCCCGTATGTTGGTGTCATTGCCCAACTGTCTTTCTTTTTAATTTTTAAATTCATACATACCTCCTATGCTTAACCAAAACAAATAAATTCTCCAGAGTATAACCTAAAGAACTCCACACATTTTCTATGCTGATCCTCAGTTAGCTCGAAATAACGCTTACGTAAAATCTACGCAGCTCACGCATACTATGTATCTCTCTTCTTGAATAATTCTTTACCCGAAATACATCATGAAATCTGCACAGATCCTTAAACAAATCATTAGCCTCTTCATAAGCTAATTTACGTATAGCTATCAACTCTTTCTCAGTGGCCGGCTTATAAAACCATGTGTGACATCCCACAATCATCACCTCCACAAAAAATGACAGTAGTTTATTAAACTACTGTCACCACACAAAACCTATTGTCTCCTACCTGACCTTACTCAAACATTGTCATATACTTAGAAAACTCATTACGATCAAAACACTCTGATGGCTTTTTTAATGCTGCGCCTGTTTTGCAATTAATAGCTTCATATACAAGATCGCCTCTGATTTTAGTTTTCTTACCATCAATATCAAGAACAACATAACCAACATTATCGTCATTATGCTCAGAATTGCCATTCTTATGTCTAACATACTTGCCCACATATTTGGTAAAACCATCCTCAGGTGTGTGGATCTCAACTTCATCACCTTTGATCAATGTGTCAAAACACTCTGTGCTGATAGGACCAAATTTATACTGCAAATACTGTCCTCTTGGTGTTAAGAAGTGATCATCACGATAATGTTTATAAGTCTTCTCTCCTATAAGTTGAGCAGCCTCATGCACATAACCCCACGCTAAAATACGTTCAGCCTCCCCCAATTTGTCAAGTGGTAAAAACTCGAAACCTCGTTCCTGTAGATAATCTACTATTTGCAAATCTTTCTTATAGTTCATAGCATATCCATACATCAGGAAATCCTCAGGGCCTACAACAAAAGAAAGTAATGCAATCTTCTGTAAATCTTCTAAAGGTCTACCCTTTAGAATAGCTGCACCGATCGCATACTGCCATTCATTACCGGAAACATAGTAAAAATCCTTACCATCTTCTGTTGTTAAAAAATCTATAAATGCTTGGATTTTACTTATAAAATCCTGCACATCTAAACATACAAAATTCTTGCTGTCTTCAATTATCTTCATAATTTACCTCCTAAAAGAAATTCATACTACTTGGATCCAACGGAACAATAATCTCTCGAATACCTTCCTGCCTAAACTGCTTATTCTTATTTCCGACTCGCACATTAAAAAATGGTCTACTGTAGCTATTAAAAATTGCATGAGAAAACTCAGTGTAGCCATTAACGTCTGTTATGATTTTTATTACAGCACCAGGCTTTAATGTGTCCACCTCTTGTGCCTGTTCTATCTTTACAGCATTAACGCATGCATAAAAAAGCACTGTTGGTGGTAAGTACTCAATAGACACATATGTCTTAGTAAGTTCTAAGTCTAAATACTTTGCCATTGAGTAAACATAATACAAATCCTTAACTCGTCTGCTATCAGTTAACATAGAACCTACAGTGAAGGAAAACCCTTTCTGTAGTAAATGTTCGATGACCTCCAGAGCAAAGTTTTGATTTTCTGTAAATAAATTAATTAAATCATCATGACCTTCTATTAAAACATACAGCTTAGTTAACCTAGTGATAATTTTATCATCTACACCTTTTAAAATAGCCTCACCAATACTAGCTCGCAAATAATCATCTTTAATAAGAAGTACCCATCCATAATTAGTGATCAACGTATAGTCCCAGTATGCCTTAATATCTTCTACAAACACCTTGCATTTCTCAGCAGTTGTCATAATTTACCTCCTAAGCATAATTTCATTCGCACAATCTAAAAGCAATTCATCTTCACTGCTCTTGACAACAGTGGGATTATCTCATACACCAACTCAATTGAAACTCTACGCATTCTGGACTCTCCCACAAGACAAAAAGCTATCTCATTATTTACAAAACGAGTATACTTACAGAAATACTGTGTGAATCCTGATTCTATTGTTCTAATCTTGCAGTAATCCCCCTCCTCAAGCCTTATCAACTTCTGATCACATCTGATAAAATCATTATTATCAGCATGCTTAACAGGCACAACACAAGCATCAAACTTGTAATCAGGGTAAATACGTCGAATGCTATTCGCTACATAAAATTCGTCGAGTTTCTTTCGAAAAATTCCCTGTGCTCCATCATTTTTGCTGTTATAACCATACAACATCATATTATTTGCAACCTTAACTGCCAGTGTATTGTTAGAAGAAAGCACCTTTACAAGCTCAGAATTATGCTGTATTGTATAGTACACACCTACTAAATTCTGGATATCTGGAAGTCTTGCACCACTTAGAATTACAGCACCAATACTATGTTGTAATTCTTCAACTTCAACGTATCTTGCGAGTACTCCACCTGCAGTATCACAAAATTTGTTATATGCTTCTTTAAATTTATCGCTCATACTATTAAACCTCTTTCTACTTATTAATAATGAAAATCAATACCTAATTAGGTACAACACTTACTAGCTAAATGTTCGCATCTCTGATAGTTGCCACACTTCATCACCATCTAAACAACCGATAGGCACTCTTCTGGTTTCATTCCATTTATTATCGAATATTGCATACATAATAAAATCTTCATCATACACAAGCCCTTGAAACACGTACTCTGGAATCCATTTATAATGACATTCTTTACTACAGCACCAAAGTCCTGCAAAGTCACTGGTGTCATTATAAGCAAACCCAAAATAATCTTTTTCATTTTGTACGTACTCTGTTACATCAAGATTCTGTTTTCTCCAATTAGAAAAAGAGTCTAATATTTTAGACTCTAATGTGTTATAAACAGTGAAATCCCACACTGTTAAATATTTAACTATTCTCATATCATACCTCTCTTACTACCCAAAAAGAAAATCAGCCACATTACCAACAGTAGATGATTTTGCCTTATATAATTCTGAAAAACCACAACTACGGCAACTTATTACGATAAACTTTTTGTTCTGCACATCAAATGCTTTAGCAAATGCACCTCCAGTTGCCTGAAATTGATCCTGTTCAAATGCGTTACATCCACATTTAGGACATACCCACTGGTTTCTTGGTCTGCTGTCATCAAATGCATCCATCTTTTTCATAACATACGCCTCCTTAATTCACTCTTTTATAATTATTTAATCCCATCTGAAGCATTGCAACTACATCAGCATTCACTTTTCTAATACGCTCATCATTCAGCATCTCAGATATTGTTAACCACTTGTAATTGTCCTGCACATCCGGTAATTCTTTCAGCTTACACAAGTATAATGTATGATCATATGGTAAAACTTCTTTACTCTCTTCTGAATACTTGTAATGTACACATCTATATAAATACTTTAAATTACCCGCTGCATCTATACCTAAATCATTCTGTAATACCTTGATTAAATTGGCAACATTACCCCTGGCTATTGTTTTATAGTTAGGAAAGAACCAGCACTTCCAATCTTTATCGTAGTACACAAGAAATTTAGAATCTGAATTTAACTCTCCGTAAGTAATGCAAACTATAGAATATTTCTTTGCAGTCTCTTCTTTAAATAAACCTCCAAGCACATAATCACCTCTTTCATTAATTATAAAAATGCACTGGGCTATTGCACCCAATGCACCTGACTGTGACCTAATTATTTTACTTTACTGTAAATTTAATAACTCTTAGATTACCATTGTTATCTCTGGCCCTAACTATATGAGTACCTTTCTTTTTTACTATGTACTTCTTATTAGCCTTAATACTCTTACCGTCTAAAATAGCTACTTTAACTCCAGACTGCTTGTCTACAACAGAAAATGATGCGGACTTTTTGTATACGCCCTTGTTTTTTACACCACTAATAGAAGGTGCTGTCTTATCATATACAACCTTCACATACGTCATTTTTACTGTATCACCAAAGGTTGTACGTAAAGTGATAATAGTATTCTTCGTTACAGAAACCTTACCTATCTGATAACCCTCTATCTTTTTGCAGTTATTGCAAATCCAATGCCCCCAACTAGAATCTGTATCCTTACGAGGTACATACTGTATCATAGCATCACCGCAATCTGCATCCTCTTTGCAGTATACATTCTGCTTAAATTTTACATCAACTTTCTTAGTCTTTTTGTTGTATGCCCTAGTCACGGTAATAGCGTTTTGGGTAGACATTGCACCAATTGACAATGTAACTGAACCTTTGTAACTTCCACCGTATTTATTATCAAGTACATACTTTACATAATAAGTACCTTTCTTCAGCTGGGCATACTTCTCGTCTGTGCCTAAATCTACCATCTTGTGCACTGGATTTACCATCGATGCATTCTGATAAATATAGCAATCCCAGAAAAGTAATGCACCATCACATTCAAAGCTAGTATTGAATTTCACAATACTATCCTGCTTTAAAGTAAACTTAGTTTTTAAATATTTAACCGACTGGGATTCTGGTACTGTGTAATCAAACTTAATTGATTTACCTGCATACTTGTTAAAATCTGATAAGTGTGTCATGTAAAACACCTTTGCTGTTGGTAATGTAGCTGCCTCTGCGGATACAGGCTGCACCACGCAGAGTGCTACAATAAATGCCATAAAAATGGCTGCAATTCTCTTTTTCATAATAACTCCTGTTCCGGTCACAGTCATTACTATTAAAATAGATTCATTCCTTCTGATTCAGTGTTACTATCCTCATCTGAATACTTCTGTGCAAACAAATTTATGGCATCGCAAACACTGTCCTTGGACACATTCAGTGCCTGACTAAGGTGTTTGGCCAGATCATCTTTGCATACATAATGATTGTTTGCAATCATGTAACATTTGTTTCTATAGGAATCTTTTAAATAGTTTATTACGTCCCTTGCATACTCAAAAGGTAATAGTTTACTCAATTCATCACCATTTAAATAGCAATCATAAAATATATCCTCGGATTTCACTCCTTCCTCGACACTAAATTGTGCGCCGATTGTAAAACCTTTGGGAAACCTACAATCGTCAAAAATACATAACATCCGATAGTCATTCTTAATGTTACAATCAATATCTAAGCAATAGTCCTCAGGAAATTCGGCTCTGGAAAACATTGAGCCTAGATGCACTGCTTTCTTTGTTGTAAAACAATTAGGGAACTTAAAACCCATTGAAAACCTAAATGCACTAAACATTGTGCTGAAGTCTTCTACATTCGAAGTGTCAAATTTGTCTCCAAGGCTAACTTTATCACCTAGCTTACTGTTGCAAAACATTCCGCTCATGTTTCTTACATTACTAGTATCAAAGCTGTCTCCTAGCTCTATGCCATTGTCAAATATAGCAGAAGAAAACATTCGTTCCATATTAACCACATTCACAGTGTTAAAATTTGGTCCAAGACTCAGAACTGTATGTGCATGACAGCTCTCGAACATACCTGTCATATCAACTACATTACCTGTGTTAAAATTTGGTCCAAATGAAAAACCTTCAGGTAAAATACAATCTTTAAACATACCAGTCATATCAATAACATCACTGGTGTCAAAACTCTCATGTAGCGAAAATCCCTCTGGCAACTTACACCCGCAAAACATATATCTAGTGTTTGTGCATCCCTTTGGTAAACTGACAGCTTTGTCATTTCCTATATAACACAAGGCATCTTTACAATGCTTAGTCTCTACACTAAATACATCATCATGATAATCGAACTCCCCTAATGATCCTTTATAATGTCTTAACATACTTTTACCTCCAATGCATTTATATTTTATTAGAACAGATTCATTTTTTCTGATTTTATTTTACTATCTCTACGGCTAACCATATCTAACTTCTGTGCGATGAATTTAGACGCTGCACCTCTGCCTTTATGATATTTTCCGCCATAAGTTTCATTTATATAACTAACTACATCTTTTGCATACTTACAACATAATGCTGTATTCACACTCTTACCATCTACATAACAATTATCAAAAACAGCTATACATTTAACATCGTTGTCAATGCTAAATCTTGATCCAAACGAAAATCCTTTTGGGAAATAACAATTCTCAAAAACATTGAGTTGCCTAGACTTTATATTACATTCTATGTCTAAACTAAAATTATCAGGAAACTTAGCGCAGTAAAACATATCGTCTATGATTAAAGCATTCTTTGTTGTAAAACATCTAGGGAATTCAAAACCAACTGGGAATTCAAAATAATAAAACATTGCTCTAAAATCTTTTACATTTGAGGTGTCAAAGCAATCTCCTAGCCTAAACTTATTGCCTATAACACACTTATTGAACATTCCTTGCATGGTTTCTACTTTATTGGTTTTAAAACTATCTCTAAGTATTAAACTATCAGTAAACACAGCTCCATAAAACATATGTTTCATACTGATTACATTCCCTGTGTCAAACTTTAGCCCAAGATCTAAAGTTTGACATGCATGACAAAAACTAAACATGCTGGTCATGTCTACCACATTAGCTGTATTAAAATTTGGACCCATTGAAAATCCATCTGGCAAAACACACTTGTGAAACATAGCAGTCATATCAATCACATTACTGGTATCAAAATCCTCAGACAACGAGAATCCTGTGGTCAATTTGCACTCACAAAACATATAACGCGTGTTAATACAACCCTTTGGTAATCCTACAGTTTTTTCATTTCCTATATAGCACAAAGCATCCTTACAAGCTATAGATTTTATCATGAATATGCTATCATCATAAGCAAACTCCCCTAATGATCCTTTATAATGTCTTAACATACTTTTACCTCCAAATAAAAAGGGAGTAGTTAATTCTACTCCCTAAAATAAATTCATCTCCTCATAATCCTCTAATGCATACTAAACACAGAATAAATATTACCATCAGTTATTGAGAAAAGTATTCTCTCAGAACTATCCATCTGACACTCCGATACCTAATTACTAAGTAAAGACTTTAAATAGGACTCTACCATACGCTGAACTACTGAAGCAGGTACCTGTAATTCTTCAGAAACTGACTGCATTAAAGCTTCAAGATTGCTATTTATTGTAACACTATCTTTAGTACCCTTAGACTTGCGAAGCTTTAAAATGAGTTCTTCGTCATTCTGGGCCTTGAAATATTCATAAATATCAATATCACTATATTTACACTCACGAAACATATCTCCCATATGTTCAACTCTACTGGTGTCAAAAAGCTCTCCAAGAGAAAAAACCTTTGGTATCTTTCCGTAAGCATACATACTTTCCATATTTATAACATTACTGACATCAAAATGCTTTCCAAGGGTGAAATTATCTGATAATGTACACCCATTAAACATATATTCCATATCTCTAACATTACTGATATCAAATTTTTCTCTGAGAGAGAGAAAACCTTCGGTAACTCACACCAGCAGAACATCCGTTTCATACTTGTAACTTTAGAAGTGTTAAATTTCTCTCCAAGAGAAAAATTTGTGGCAAACTACATCTATTAAACATACCTTCCATATTCGTAACATTACTAGTATCAAACAGTTCTTCGAGAGTGAAGCCTTCTGACATCTTACAGTTATAAAACATATGCTCCATATCCGTAACCCTACTAGTGTCAAAATCTAAACCTAAGGAGAAACCTACTGGAGACTTACAACAAGAAAACATATACCTAGTATTCGTACATCCCTCTGGTAGATTTACTGGCTTTCCTTTTCCACAATAATGTAAATAATCTCCACCACCTGGAGAAAGTTTAACCTCAAACTCCTTAGGATCATAATCAAAGATGCCCCAACTCACCCTTATAATGAATTAAGTTCTTACCAAATAAATTCATACTAACCACACTTTTACCTCCAAAGTAAAAGAGAGGAGCTAAAGTACTCCTCACTCTCCCTGATTTAATTCTTCAACCTAGAAATGATTTCTTCGTCATTCTGTGTCTGGAAAAACTCACAAATATCAATACCATTATATTTACACTCACGAAACATATTTTCCATGTGCTCAACTCTACTAATATTAAAATACTCCCCAAGAGAGAAACCCTTTGGTAAAATACACTCATTAAACATGCCTCTCATATCTGTAACACTACTGGTGTCAAAATACTCCCCAAGAGAGAAACCCTTTGGTAAAATACACTCATTAAACATACCTCTCATAGCTGTAACACTACTAGTATCAAATTTTTTCCCAAGAGAGAAATCTTCATGCAATTTACATTTACAAAACATTCCACTCATATCAGTAACATTACTAGTAGCAAACTTTTCTCCAAGAGTAAAGCTCTTTGGTAAACTACAATAATAAAACATGTTTAACATGCTTATAACATTGCTAGTGTCAAACTTTTCTCCCAAAGTAAAATCCTTCGATAGTTCACAACAGTCAAACATACAGCACATATCTGTAACATTACTAGTGTCAAACTTTTCTCCCAAAGAGAAACCCTCTCGTAGCTTACAGTTCCTAAACATTCCTTTCATACTAGTAACATTGCTAGTATCAAAGTTATTTCCTAAGGAAAAACCTTCCTTTAAATCGCATCCACAAAACATATATCTAGTATTAGTACAACCATCTGGTAAATTAACTGATTTACCTTTTCCACAATATTGAAGATATTGTATACCGATATAGTTTTGAATTACAAACTCCTCAGGATCATAGTCAAAAATACCTAACTCTCCCTCATAGTGAACCAATCTCTTCTTACTACTCTCTACACTTACTATTTTATTATCAAATAAATTCATAGCATCCATACTTTTACCTCCTAACCAAAAAGGAGTAGAATTAACTACTCCTAATTTTATTTTTACACACTACTGAAGATTTCAAAAACCTACAATACACTAAATACAACTGTATGAGATAAGAACTTCTCGGAAGCCGACTGTATTAAAGCAATAAATTGCTATCTGATAAAACATTATCTTTAGCTTTCTCTAGGTTTACAAAGTTTTGAAACTATATCTGCTTCATCCCGTCCGCCCAAATAATCTACAATATCAAAACCGCCATATGTACACTCACGAAACATATCGTCTAAACGCCTAGCGTTATAAATTTCAAATTTATCTCCGAGAGTAAAGTTTTTAGGCATTTTACAAAATGCGAACATAGCATACATATCAGTAACACTGCTAGTGTCAAAGTTCTCTCCTAAAGAGAGACCCTCTGGCATGCTACAACGGTAAAACATAGTACGCATATTTATAACCTTGCTTGTATTAAATCTATCTCCAAAAGAAAAACCAGCTGGCAGTTCACAATCTTTAAACATGTAAACCATATTTGTAACCTCGCTAGTATCAAAATTTGGTCCAAGAGAGAAACCTGCCGGTAAGATGCACTCATTAAACATAAGTCTGGTACTTGTACAACCTTTAGGTAAATTAACAGACTTTCCCGTTCCACAATAATGAAGATACATTTCCCCCAAAAAATATCGGACTTCAAACTCCTCTGGATCATAATCAAATATGCCTAACTCACCCTCGTAGTGAATTAATTTCTCATCAGCATCAAAAAAATTCATTCCATTCATATTTTTACCTCCTAAATAAAGGGAGCGTTTAACGCTCCCTAATGCTCTCTTAATTTATTAATAATTTCAATATCATTCTCAGTCTCGAAATAATCATAAGCATCAATACCATTATACTTGCAATTATCAAACATAAATTTCGCATCGGTAACACTACTAGTATTGAAATGCTTCCCTAAAGAGAAACCCTCTGGTAATTTACAATAACTAAACATACCATACATATCGGTAACTTTACTGGTATCGAAATGTTCCCCCAAAGTAAAATCCTTTGGTAATTTACAATTATCAAACATAAACTTTGCGTTGGTGACATTACTAGTATCGAACTTCTCTCCTAAGGAGAAGTCCCCGGGCAGTTTACAACTTTCAAACATAGACGTCATAGCAGTAACTCTACTTGTATCAAAATGCTCTCCTAAGGAGAAACCCTCTGGTAATTTACAATAACTAAACATACCACACATATCGGTAACTTTACTGGTATCGAAGTGCTCTCCCAAAGTAAAATCCTTTGGTAATTTACAATTTTCAAACATACGTGCCATATCAGTAACATTACTGGTATAGAAACGCTCCCCTAAAGAGAAACCCTCTGGTAAGTTACAATCTTTAAACATACGTGCCATATCAGTAACATTACTGGTATCAAAACGCTCTCCTAAGGAGAAACCCTCTGGTAATCTACGCTGACAAAACATATATCTAGTATCTATACACCCATCTGGTAAATCAACTGAGTTTCCCTTTCCACAATAATGTAAACACTCTGTTCCATCATTAAACTTTTCAACCTTAAATTCCTCAGGATCATAATCGAAGATACCTAACTCACCTTCATAGTGGACTAAGTTATTATCATTAAACACATTCATCCTATCCATACTTTTCCTCCTAAATAAAAGGGAGTGTCGAAACACTCCCTAATGCTTTCTTAATTTCTCGATAATTTCTTTATCATCATCATATGTCTCAAAATAGTCATAAATACTAATGCCATTGTAGGCACACTTGCAAAACATAAACTTCATCTCAGTAGCTTTACGAATATTGAAATGCTCTCCTAATGAGAAATCTCTTGGCAACTCGCATTCCCAAAACATACCCCTCATATCGGTAACTTTACTGGTATCGAAATGTTCTCCTAAGAGAAACTCCTCTGGTAATTTACAAAATGCAAACATATTCTCCATATCGGTGACATTACCAGTGTCAAAACACTCCCCGAGAGAAAAGCCTTTCGGCAATTTACATTTATTAAACATACCACTCATATCAGTAACTCTACTTGTATTGAAACACTCTCCTAAAGAGAATCCCTCTGGTAATTTGCATTCACTAAACATGAAACTCATATCAGTAGCACTACTAGTGTTGAACTTTCTGCCTAAAGAGAAGTCCTCTGTCAGTTTACAACTTTCAAACATACACAACATATCAGTAACATTCCTGGTATCGAAATGCTCCCCTAAAGAGAAACCATCTGATAATTTACACCTGTGAAACATAGATTCCATGCATGTAACATTACTAGTATCGAAATGCTCACCTAAAGAGAAACCTTTCGGTAATTTACAACAAGAAAACATATTCCTCATATCAGTAACTTTACTAGTGTCGAAACTCTCACCAAGAGAAAAGCCTTCTGGTAATTTACATTCAGAAAACATATATCTAGTTTTTATGCATCCATCTGGTAAATTGACTGACTTTCCATTTCCATGGTAGTGTAAATATTCACAATACCCTATCTTTTTAACCTCAAATTCCTCAGGATCATAATCGAAGATACCTAATACACCTTCGTAATGAACTAAGTTCTCATCGTTAAACACATTCATCCTATCCATGCTTTCATCTCCAAAATAAAAGGAGTGCTAAAGTACTCTCTGCTCTCCTTGATTTAATTCTTTTAGCCTATAAATAACTAATTCCTCATCCTGTGTCTTGAAATACTCATAGACATTAACACCATCGTATGTGCAGCCATCGAATATACGACGCATATCTAAAACTCTATCGATATTAAACCCTTCTCCAAGAGAAAAACCTTTTGGCATACTACAATCATTAAACATACTAAACATGTCAGTAACTCTTCTAGTGTCGAATAACTCTCCAAGGGATAAACCTTCTGACAAAGTGCACTCAGCAAACATCCACTTCATATCAGTAACCATAATAGTATTGAATAGCTTTCCAAGAGAAAAGCCTTCAGGAATATTACATCCCTGAAACATATTCTGCATATCAACAACGCTGCTAGTATCAAATTTGTTTCCGAGGCTAAACCTCTTTGGAAATTTACAACCCATAAACATACAATTCATGGATGTAACATTAGAAGTGTCAAATTTATCTCCAAGAGAAAAATTTTGTGGCAATCTACACAAATCAAACATTGCTTCCATATCAGTAACCTTACTGGTGTCAAACTTTTTCCCTAAGGAGAAATTCTCTGGTAGTATACACTTTAAAAACATACGACTCATATTAGTAACATTACTAGTATCGAAATCAGGTCCAAGAGTGAAGCCAGGCGGTAACTCACATTCTGCAAACATATAACTAGTGTCTATGCACCCTTTGGGTAAATCAACTGATTTACCCTTTCCACAATAATGAAGATAATATTCATAACAAAACTCCTGTAACTCAAACTCCTCTTGGTCGTAATCGAAAACCCCTAGTCTACCCTCATAATGCGATACTTTACTCTTCCTATTGTCATAAAATAAATCCAACTCACGCATACTTTCATACCTCCAAATAAAAAGTGAGCAGCCAAACTCCTAAAATAAATCCATCTTATTGTTAGGCTGCTTTACTTCTATAGCCTGATCTCTTTTATTGCCTTTACTAACAACTGTTTCACCAACATGCACAACCTTTTTAACAGAGCCATCCTTGTTCCTATATACTCTCTCATGTGCATGACGTACATGCTCTACAGGTGAGGCATGATGCCCTCCCTGCCATGGTTTATTCTCTCTTTCATATTTGTACAAATTCTGCAACGAAATCACCTCTCCTTTATTATAAAAATTATTAATCGACACCTCATGCCGCTTACATTTAGCTCTACGTACCGAATTTTTTCTCTCCAATGTATGTCTATTTTGATACATATCTATTACATAACCAATAATGCTCATTACTTTGTATGGGTTAAACATCCAAGCATAGCAACGTTCCTCGCACACTTTTTTCTCAGTGCATCTGCAACCGGTGACATGTAAACCATTCTCTGGGTTAACTAATGTTTCCAAATTAGCTTTGGTTAAACAATAATCAAAAGAATCAGTTGAACTATTACAAGGTAATGCTGTTCCATGAGGCATCATCAAAATAAATGGCCAACGCTCTTCTGCTAAGAGAAATGACATTACTAGAGTTGTTGATTCTCCATCAAAATAAAGCACAGACACATTTTGTGTTTTACTTTCTTTACCATTCTGACAAACATAGGACTCCTCTACATTGCACAGCTTTATATAAAATCTACTGTAACCATCTTTTAACCTAAAACTTAGAAACAAATCAGGTGTACTGTCAAAAAGACTTATATAATCGAACGATTCAGTTTCATCTAACATAGCTATAACATCATAACAATCACTCCTGTAAATAAAATGTTTACTATTAGTAAATGTATAAATAGCATCCAAATTATTAGTTACTGTATTCAAATACTGCTGCACTGCAAAATCCTCGTCTCTGAAAACACCTCGATCGACATACTTCTTTATAGACTCAGAGGTGACCTCCATAATTCTACGGTGATTAATATCAAATTGATCATTCATCGCTTTTAAATAACTTGCATAGTCTCCTTCAAGAGCTACATTTAATAAATAATCAAAATCTATCCATGCTCTTTGACACATGCGTTTACAAAAAGGTATATAAGCCTTTTTCGCCTCTAATGAAGTCACATGCTGTGACTTCGGAAGTATAATATCTTGCTTCAACAATGTAGCAATATTCTCAGGACCATAATTAATTAAGTCATCCGATTTACCCAAAACTAAACCTCCATTCAATAAATAAAAAAGAAAGTGTAGCTTTTACACCACACTTTCCTGTCTCTGTTTTACTAATTACTAATAAAATAATAGTAAATATTTATAGGTTTTCATTCCTTACTACTGTTAAAAGTTTCAGCCTATATGACACACCTTTATTTCATTTTTCTCTAACTTAACCTATTACAGCTAGCGAATACCTATAATTTTTGCAGTAATACTATGGCACCACAGAATTTTTACATCACCAATTAAAAATTGAGTGTATACCATGTTTTCTGTTAATACGTCTAACTATTGTAACGGCATTATTTGATTTAGCATACTCATTAATATCTTTATTGTCATACATACAAGAGCAAAATATACTATTGTAAAATCCTCTATCAACTTTAAATTTCCCTCCAAAATAGAAAGATGCAGGTAAGTTTGCACCATAAAAAATACCATTCATCTTCTGAACATTACGAGTATCAAACTCCTCTCCTAAATTAAAGCCATCTTCGATTTGTGCATGTGCAAACATAGAACGCATATCTTCTACTTTGAAAGTATTAAATAACCTACCAAGCGTGAAACCTGTCGGTAATGTGCAAAGATTGAACATACCACTCATATTTTTTACATTAGATGTGTCGAATTTATCACCAAGAGAAAAGTCACTAAAGAATTTACATCTGTAAAACATGGCTCCCATATCAGTGACATTACTTGTATCAAAATTCTTACCCAAAGAGAACCCCTCACGTAACACACATTTCTCAAACATACCATGCATGTCTTTCACTTTACTAGTGTTAAAACCGTCACCTAATATAAAACCAAAACGTAATTTTTGTCTAGCAAACATATACCTAGTGCTAATGCAACCATCAGGTAAATCTACAGAAGGACCTGTACCACAATAACGTAAATATTCCATGCATTCACGAGTTGTATATGCAATGTCAAACTCATTAGGATCATAATCAAAAACCCCGAGTTCTCCCTCATAATGAATCAGTCTCTTTTCCATATTAACAGCATTTGCGGTTTGTACAGAACGTTTTCTTAAAACATCAATTCTCTTATCTTTTAATCTATCTATAACATCCACACTGTCCAATTTATGTCCTCCATCTATTAGACCTGAGGAGTCACTACACCCGCTAAACATACCGGATACCATATTGTATGAATTTATCTCTTCTCTATTCACAATAGAGATATTAAACCTCTTATTTAAGTAGAAATCATCACATATCATGCAATCTTCAAACATGTCTTTCATGCATCTAACATTGCCTGTAATGAATTTTTCACCAAGTTCAAATCCATCTGAAAACGCACATTTCTTAAACATACTTTGCATAGTTTCAACACTACTAGTGTCAAATTTACTTCCTAAGGTAAAGCCTAGAGGAAACTTAGAACCCTCAAACATGCTAGACATTGATTTTACACTACAGGTGTTAAAGTTGTCCCCTAAAGAAAATCCCAGAGGAAATTTACAGTCTTGAAACATACAGCTCATATCAGTAACCCTGGAAGTGTCAAAATTCTCGTTAAATGAGAACTTTCCCAAGAATTTGCATCCTTTAAACATACCACTCATGTTCTCTACGTTATGTGTGTGGAAAGCATCACCCCAAATTACATCACCGTAAAAAGTACAACTCTCAAACATACTACTCATGTCTTTTACTTTATCAGTATTAAAAGACCTGCCTAAATCTAAATTACCGTAAAAAATACATCCCTTAAACATTCCATGCATGCTTTCTACACTACTGGTATCAAAAGCTTCACCAAAAGTAAAACCTTTAGGTATTTTACATTCCGCAAACATTCTATTCATGTTTATTACTCCGCTTGTGTCCAAACTATCACCAAGCTTTAGTTCCATTGTGAAATCTATTCCGGCAAATAATAACTCTGTTACAATACACCCTTTGGGGATACTGGCATATCCACCGAATTTATGACATCCTAAATGAACATCCCTATCGAGACCCTCCCATACATGAAACTCGTTAGGATCGTAATCAAACGAACCCAGCACTCCATCATAGTGTACAGTCGTTATAACATTTTCACACAATTCATCAAGAACTTTTCCCACAGACAATGCTTTAAAATGTTTATAAATATCAACCCCATCATACATACATCGAGCAAACATCTCATGCGTTCCCCAATCACCCCTCAATTTAAAATGATTACCCAACATAAACCCCTTAGGTAGATTACAATCACTAAACATTTGAGCAGCTTGCGTCTCTTTAGTCGTGTAGAATTTATCTCCCAATGTAAAACCAGATGGAATAGTACTTCCATAAAACATAAATCTCATAACTTTAACATTCTTTGTATTAAAATTAAGTCCTAAATTAAATCCTGCAGGTAATTTACATCTGCAAAACATACTTTCCATGGTTGTAACATTACTTGTGTCGAAGTTAGGACCTAGCTTGAATCCAGTTGGTATTTCACAATCCTCAAACATATGAGACATATCTGTTACTTCACTGGTGTCAAAACCTTCTCCAAAATAGAATCCTTCCGGAAGCTTGCATCCAGCAAACATGGAACGTGTATTTTTACAGCCTTTAGGCAAACTGACAGAAAGACCTTTACCACTGTAATATAAATAATCTGAACTATTCACATCTCGCATTATCTCAAACTCGTCTGGATCATAATCGAAAACACCTAATTCACCGTCATAATGAATTAAGTGCTTTTCCTCTGACACGTTATTTCCAAACAAATCCATCATATCCATAAGCTACCTCCATTTAAAACTGTCGTTTATATTTTTTTATTACCCTGCTAAATAAAATTATTACATCTACACTTCATTCCTCAACAATAAAATAGGAATAGCATTAGCTATTCCTACCCTTAAGTTTATTCAAAATCTCCTCTATATCTTGTGACCCCTGAGCACCAATTACAGGCTCTCCTCGATATGTGGCATCCTCAAATAGCATTATAGCAGTTTCATTAGAATTTATACTAAAGTTATCATCTAATATGAAACCGTCAAGGAATTCAGCACTGCAAAATATATAATCCATTGTTTTTACATTATTTGTTTTAAAATGCTCCCCAAATCTAAATCCCTTCGGAAAGACACATGATGTAAACATATTTTCCATATCGATAACATTGCTTGTATCAAATTTCTCCCCGAGGCTGAAGTTCTCATGAAATCTACAAGCGCTGAACATTCTCGACATAAATCTTACATTGATAGTATTGAAATATCTACCTAATGTAAATCCTTCCGGAAATTTACATCGTCTGAACATGCTGCCCATGTCTGTTACCTTTATGGTGTTGAAGTTATTGCCTAATGTAAATCCTTCCGGAAATTCACAAGTATCAAACATACTCGTCATAAACTTTACATTGATAGTGTTAAAATATCTACCTAATGTAAATCCTTCTGGAAATTTGCAACCATAAAACATAAAAGACATATCTGTGACTTCACTAGTGTCAAAATCTTCCCCCAAATGAAAACCAGCTGGAAGTTCACACTCATAAAACATATACCGTGTGTTTTTACAACCTTTAGGTAAGTTCACTGAATTACCTGTACCACAATAATGCAAATATGACGTGAAATACCTATTAATCTCAAATTCTTCTGGATTATAATCAAATACACCCAACTCACCTTCATAGTGCATCAAACCATCTTGTGTTTCCCTAAGTATTCCCTTAGGAGGTACCCCTATTTCTTCAGGAGTAGGTACTCTTATGTCCTGAAACATGGAACTCATATCAGTAACATCACTTGTATCGAAATACTCTGTAAGTTCTAAGGTATCAGGTGTCTTCATCCCATGAAACGTTACATTATCCTTAGAGCCACCATCTATCTTTTCCTTTCCATCCATAAAACAATCCATTTTATTCATAATTTACCTCCTGCAAACTCTCTCGTACTTTTTATTACACTTTGTCAACACTTGTGTTGCCTTATCGTTCTCTGCACTGATACTTACGCTAATGTATGTACCATGCAATTTAACTCTTACGCTCTTCTCAAGATCCTTTTTAAATAAGTATCTCAATATTTTATTATGAAGTTTATAGGCTAATTCCTCATTAAAACAATTATATCTAATCTCAAACATAAAACCTCCATTGACATTGACACCTCCACTTGCTATGTTATCCATGGAGGTGTCAAATCATGCAAACGTACAACTACCAACTACCAAATGGTGTGCTTGTGATTTATGGTCATAATGTTGATTACATGCAGACATACTTAGATGCACACTCAGACTCGGTTGAAAGTCTTTGTAGTTATTGTCATACACATAATCTGCACATTTGTTACATCAGACGTAATAAAACCCTACATTCACTGCTAGAATACTTAAGAATAGAACGCCTCAAATACAAACACAATGTAACCGGCAATATCCTAGACCTGCTGTGATTCGTCATTAAGACGCTCCTTTAATCTTTTTAAACCTGGATATCGTTCTAAGTCTTTAGGGAAGGTCGCCATGGTAATTGCATCCTCGCAACAGCCAACCACACTGTTTATATCAACAGCACCCATAGTCTCTTTGTATCTATCTCTTAATTTCTCAGGTAAATACAACAGGTTTGAATCATCATTTATAAGATCGTACTCTGATCGATACATATACCCTGCACTAAAGACCATTGGAACCCTTTCGAGAACAGTAGATAATAACTGACCAACATTCTGCTTACAAACATCTGTGGTCTTTTCTACAGAACAAATATGGATAAAATCATTGCAGAATGAAATAAAGTCACCAACATAAAGAGGTGTGTGCTCCCTGTATGCTTCCTCATACAATGCATAATCTGTTCCCCTGTATAACTCCAGCTTGATATTATACTGATCCAAAAAATCCCTTAAAATAAGAACATTTGAACCAAATGCAATATCACATTTCATCTTAGTCATGACAAACTCTACAAATTTTAATGGTACTACTACAGTACTCACATCTGAAATTCTAGCTGGTACTCCAGATGGAACTGATTTGCAGTACGCTACATACTGTTCACCTAAGTTTAAAGCTAATGTCTTTTCCTCAGAATACTCCACCTGAATATGTAACCTCTCAAGAATTTTATACCCAATCTCAAGTGGAATCAAATCCTGCCGGACTATACTCTTTGCCTCGTTAGATAAACTCGTGCTCTGCAATTTTAATTTCTCGATAATTTCATCATCACTCTCAGTCTCCAAATAGTCATAAACATAATAATCACCGTACGTACACTTTTCAAACATCCACCTCATATCAGTAACATTACTAGTATCAAAATGCTCTCCTAAAGAGAAGCCCTCCGGCAATTTGCATGCATAAAACATACCCACCATACTAGTAACATTACTGGTAGTAAAGTGCTCTCCTAAAGAGAAGCCATATGATAAACTACAATAAGAAAACATATCACTCATATCAGTAACATTACTTGTATCAAAATGCTCTCCCAAAGTAAAATCCTTTGGTAATTCGCATTCTTCAAACATGCCATACATATCAGTAACTCTACTAGTGTCGAAACACTCTCCCAAGGAGAAACCCTCTGGTAATCCACAACTCTCGAACATACAACACATATCAGTAACATTACTGGTGTCGAAGTGCTCTCCTAAAGAGAAAGCTCTCGGCAATACACATTCTTGAAACATATTTTCCATATTAGTAACATTACTAGTATCGAAACACTCACCTAGGGAAAAACCTTCCTTTAAATTGCATCTTAAAAACATAGACTCCATACATGTAACTTTACTTGTGTTGAAATGCTCTCCAAGAGTGAATCCTTTCGGTAACCCACAATATGAAAACATATACCTGGTGTTTATACATCCATCTGGTAAATCAATTGATTTACCAGATCCATGGTAGTGCAAATAATCAAAATCATCTAGCCTTTCGATCCTAAACTCTCTTGGATCATAGTCGAAGACACCCAACTCTCCCTCGTAATGAACTAAGTTACGCTTTTTCTCTTCCTCTTCACTAATAAATAAACTCATTTCATTCATACCTTTACCTCCTAATTATCATCAATGGTTGCACTAATGCATCCAAAATAAATAAACCACTATTCAATTCTTATTGTTATAGTAGTATCTTTGGGGTAGCACTCTAAACACTGTACCAAATCACCAATTGTAATATTTCGTTTACCACAACATAGCTCATCAACGTTTGATAGTATCAATCGTTTCTCCTTATGATTGTATATGATCCCATTTACATTTGACTCCATAGCATTAACTCCTTTAAATAAAAAAATGGGTGAGCCCAAAAGACCCACCCTAAAAGCGACTAAAGCCTATTTAACTTTAGTCACTGCACAAATCAGTATAACCAGTCTCCAATAGCTGTGTTAATTTACCTGGCATACGGACAGCTGCATCACTGTGCAAATACATGCTTATCTGTTGACCAACTACAGGCTTGATAACTAGTTCTCCAGTCATACTGTCAAATGTTACATCACTTGCACTGATAATACGTACTCCTACTCCATCCTTAATTGCCACTCTCATTTGTAGCCTCCTTGTAATATGGTATTACTAAATTGCATCCGGCTGTAATGCTATTCTTATCGTTCAGATCGTTTATAGATATTACCTCATCGACATAATCTCTTATGTCATCATAATGATCATAGTCTACATACTCCTCAGCAATACTCCATAATGAATCTCCCTGCTCAATAGTGTACATTTTATAAAGTTTAGTTTCAGTTGCAATTGCATCCTTAGTAGAATATCTTGCTCTCAGTGCTGCAACTGCAATAACTGCAATCAAAATAACTGCAACTGCAGCAATAGCTGCCCATCCCCAGCTTCTCATAATCTTTCCAGTCTTATTTAACTCCGCATAACTCTTTCTCTCACATAACCTTTTCATAATTAGCCCTCCTAATAATTTTTCTTGGAATTTTCTTCCTTCATGTGAACAACTATTAATAAGAACTTTTTATTGAATAATAGGGTTTCATTTCACCTACTTCTAAAGCGTTACTCCTCAAACGCATCATCGTATAGTAAAATCTCTACACTATCGATTTTAGAGTCAACAAAGTTGACTGTAACAGTATCGCCGTCCTTCACCCAACTAGATGACGCCTCTGTACTAACTATAGGCTCTCCGTACTCTGCAATCAGAGAGTCAAGACTGTCTTCAGCATTAACACCAACCACATAACTACTACTTCCATAGTATACTTTTATACCTGTAATGGTTCCTCCTGCAAAACTACTTAGCTGCTTTTCAGTTTCGTTTTTCACTGTAAGTTCTATATTGTTATCACCTTTAAACAGTTTAAGTGTATTACGTTGATTAGGAGCTAACCCGTAGGTGTATGTAACATTACTACTATCTAACGCCCACCCAGGTAATCCACCATACTCGGTTGGCAAACTGATCAAATAACCATCAATAACTGCCTGCATTGAAAAAGCATTAGCAACACTAGTGGTTTCAATATTTACACTCTCCTCACTACTACATGCTGTTAGTGCACTCATTGCAATAAAGAATATTATTGTAAATCTAATGCATCGTTTACACATTGTACTAATCTCTCATCTCCTATCTGTATAGTTTTGTTATCAATCACTAATTCAGGCACCTTACACATTTTATCTTTTATTACTGTACTGATACCTAAATTTAAAAGGCATCCATCACTAACTCTACTAACAGATGCCTTACAATCTTTAAAATTAATATTTACCTGATTCTGTTGTATTACCTTATCGATAATTTGTTTAGCTAACTTCGTATTGGCTGAACGTTCTTCTTTATGCTTCTTAGCTATAACAGAACGTTCAGCCCTCTTCTCACTACGATGTAGTCTAAGTAAGTAGTCATTAACCAAATAGATAAGGAACTCTTGAAGATCATCATCCGGAACAGTTTCCCGTACATACTGCTCTGCCATTTTGCAGAGATCCTGACTGTATTTTTGCATAAAATTCCTCCATCTCTGCTAAACGTTTTACCATAATACCAAATGCCTGATCCTTACTTAATTTTCCGTCTCTGATCTGAGAAAAGAATTCATCGGAAAGATAAATCTTGCTATCAACTACTTTTGTTAATCTCTCCATACTACATCACCTCCTTATAACATAATAAAAAGTGATGTAATAATAACTGGTTTTAAAATCATTCAGATTTAATCAAAATCAGTCAAGTTCACTCAAAATTATTCAGATGCGCACACAGTCACTCAGAACCACTCAAGCTTACACAGAATCACTCGAAATCACTGTATAGCCTCCGGCAGGCTTTTTACTGATTCTACAAAATCCTTATTTGCTTCCCAGTCAATGTAAAAATTATTCTCCAAATTATTCTTCTTAGAGTATTTGTATGCCATTAACTCACCCAGTGTGAACACCCTCGCAGAATCCAACGTATTTACAACATACCTTATATACATTCTGTCTGCGTAATCTTCATCCTCAAGTATCTTGTTGTAAACAATCAATCCAGTGTATTCTGCATCTGCTAGAAAGTTTGACAACTCTCTCAGTTTAATCTTTACAAAATTAATTAACTCTGATTCATCAACAGAGTTAACCAGATAATAACAAACTGCGTTGTATTTATCTGAGTACACTGTAACCACGCTTTTCTGATCAGAAGTGTGATGAATATCCAAATAGAGCTTCGCTGTAGCTGGAATAGGATAAAAGCTTTCTCTGGTAAACTCACCAGGCTTTAACAAATTAATCTTATCTTTATTTGCTAGAGTGATATCATTTACACTTTTCTTAAGATCATTGTCACTAACCTTGTAACGATAGCCATAATCAAAATCCAAACGCAATGGACTCCAATCGTCAATTAAAATTGTCTCAAATTGCTTGAATACCCAACAATCTTTCAAGACATTTTTTCTTATCTTAAAAACAGGCTCATCATGCCTTACGTAATAAACACTTATATCATCGCTTGTATATCCAAGCTTATAAAACTCATCCAAAATAGCATTTATAGTTAGAATAACTATTTCAGAAGTACCCATCTGGACTGGTGCATTTAGAGCATCATTCACAATATCGGCTCTTCTGTACTTATTCATAATCATCTCAGAGTTTCCAAAATAACCAACTATATTTACTGGCAGCCCTAAATCAATACGATCATTTATCCTCTGCTCATACTCCACATACCTTGGACACTTATAAAGAAACTCTGTCATACGTTTAATGAACTGTTGTTCATCTGCTATCTGTGAATCTCTCGTCCCGTATACAGTAGCAAGAGTCATCCTCTTGTATACCTGTCGTTCTGATTTAAACTTCTCTAAATCAAATTCTGTATGTTCTTCTCTGGCAACCATTCTTGCTAATGCTTCATATTTATCTTCACAGGAATTCATAATCTCATCATTCTCATCAGAACGCAAAAACAGATTGTATGCTATTCTAAAATCGGACTGTGCAAAGTCACCCCATGCAAGAAAGTAGTCATCCTCAACAGTAATACAACTGTTGTAATCTTTAGGAATGCCAATAATATCGGTATTGTTATAATTGTATCTAAGATTCTTCTGCTGGGCCACATTATAGTAAATATGCCTTATCTTAGTGCCCTCATTATTCACTCCAGCATCTTCAGTGCAACGTTCAAGCAACTTGCCTATTTTGCCACATCTGGAAACATATGATTTGTATGCTTTGTAAGATCTAAGGAAGTCTAGCGCATACCCATTTCCCTCCAATTTCTCAAGCACCTTTTTCTGATCAAGCGAATAGCTATCTCTTTTCTTCAAACAAAAGTATCGCTCTGGACAACCCTCATACTTCATCAAGAAATTTAGTATCTCATTATTAGAAGATAAATCTGTACAATAACCATGTGACTTAAAGATCATTTCATCCTTGGCTAAAGAGGCTAATGTGTCCTTTTGTGCTGTAGCAAAAAGATACATACTCTCCATTAACTCATAATCATAACAAATACAACCATTTGTCCTCAAACGATCTTCATACTTGTCTATGTCTGGTTCATCATGTTTTGTAAATTTATACATAAACCCTCCTATCTCAAGGAACTACATCCTATTATAATAAAAAGAGCACATAGCTTTTACACTACATGCTCCAATAGCTAAATCAGTAATTCACCATCGAGTGTCATCTTCTTGAATTTTCTACAAGGGGGCGTAGCTCCCTTACTGTATAAAACTCCGAGCACAGGCCCAACCTGCTCTGGATAATCCTCATTAGCTTTTATTCTATTTAATTCTCTTGTTGCAACATTATCACAGATAACCCATCTGATCGCTGAGATTACTATCTCTTCCAAATCTTCTGTTGTGGATGTGAATAAGACATACCTAATCTCAACATCAGTAGAATCTTGTAACATCTTCTTCATGCGATTCTTATTTGCAACTTTAGGATCTCTAACAAGACCTAACATTTTATCAATGCCTAGTACCCATACAAAAATCTTCTGGAAATTACTCTTACTAATACGGCTGTTACTGCAACCGTATGAAAAATAACTTTTGATTATTGTATGCACTTCTCGTCTTGCCCAATCTTCTTGCTGTCCTGCATTACCTTTACTACTTACACAATAAGACTCCTTAAAATTAGGATCATTAAAAATTAATCCCATAGCAACTCGATACCTTCCGCGAGTAGTGGCTGTATCGTATTCTGATCCCTTTTCAAAAACATCGTAGAAACCATCCGGTACTATCTCTGTATTAAAATCAGGAGTGAATACAATATTATCTATCTCAAGCATAAGTTTTCTTCTTGTCACCAAATCAAAGGAAAGTCTCAGGCACGAGTTATTGAAATCACGTTTATCATCCCTAAATTTCAATCCCTTTAACTGTGCTGCCCCACATTTATCATACATCTTATCTAGACACACCAACAAACTTTGTACTGAGTTATCATACAAATCCAGATTAGTCTTCAACATTTTAAAGTATCTTTGGAAATTGTTAGAATTATTAGTTAATACACATAAATTCTCAATATCATCACCCGTAAAATCTATTGATACAACCTGCTCGTCACCTTCCATAACATACGATGGCTCACCAAGTAACAACCGATTAGAAGTTTGCCTAAACTGCTGGAGAAATCCTCTGTAATCCTTCTCAAGAATCTGTGCAGTTTCATCATAGAAACTGATAGGCTCTGTAAATCCAAATTCCTTACCTTTACCAATAATTCCAAAAGCTAACTCATGCATCATCTTCTTTGGCATGTATGGAACTCTTACATGAACATTGTCTGCCTTATTATGTGATTCAGGATTAGTGTTGTATAGCATATGTCCCTTCTTACCTACGTAAGCCACAGCACCATCGTTACCTAAAATCTTCTCGGAAACATTTCCTGTAAGACATCCCATGGCAGCCCTAACCTGTATATTTGAAATCATCTCAGGTGTTATATCCGAACCTAACTCCTGTGAAGCCAGTATCAAATGATAACCTGCATTTCGTCCAAGTCTTATTATCTTGTTCAGAATCTCAGCAATTTCATTTTTACGCTTCTTAGCATTCATAAACATTGTCTGAAACTCATCAATGATAATTATATGTTGAGGAAAGCACAATCCAGTCTTCTCTCGAAACTCAGAAATCTTCTGTGCACCTGCTAATGCAAATACAGACTGCAACTTATTCATCTCATCAAGTACAGACTGTAATACAGACACCAGATAATCTGAGTCTCCAGTAGCAGCAATACTTCGAATATGAGGCAATGGTGTCTCCAGAGCGTACGCTTTAAACTCTACTATCTTCGCATCACACAAAGCCAGAGAGACTTCCCATGGTGCGTACTCAGAACACAAACCGTAGATTATAGAATTTAAAGTAACCGATTTTCCCTGTCCTGTTGATCCGCCAAGTATCATATGAATAGTAGCATCATCAAGCCTCTGGTCAGATACTAAAGATGAATTACCATCTACATACCCAGCACGCAAATAAACACCATCTGTCGCATCACCAAACCAAATTGGCGACCACGGACCTTGTACAGGCTCAGTAACAGTTATAACCCTAGCTGGCTCAAAATCACCAGCTAGCATTTCTGAAATACTCTTAGGAATCCTTACCTCGTATGGATAAGTTCTGTTTGCTTTCTCCGCTAACTTAGGAAAGGTCTTTCGCATAAACCCCTCCTGTGTTAGCGGTACATTTACGGCATCTTTATAAGCCTTAAGAAATAATGCATGATTACTCTTTATATCCTCGTCATCTATCTTTATCACTATAACTCCTTATTTCTCAAAAGTTCTGTTGTCATTTCAACATAGTACTCAAGAGTCTCTTCACTTTCAAAGAAAATGGTCACCTTATTCCACTGCTTTTTGTCATAATGTAATAACGTCTTCAGCATGTGCGGTATAATAGAAGTCAGGTGAGTTGCCTTTCGCTGAATACCAGCTGGTGGGTTGTTTATCAGTCCATCTGCAGTTTTCTGATCGAAGAAGTATCTTCGCTGTATCATAACAGGCCTACCATTATTTACAATACCTGTTGAAACCTGCTGCACGTAATAACCACCTACATACTTACCAGAAGGAGCCTTTAACAAAATGGCCACGGTAGGCTTTTCACACTTCTTGAATAAATGACTTTCTTCTTCCTGAACCATACCAACAGGATCTGCTGGATTTTTTGAAGGCACCTGAGTTTCCTGTGGTGTAGAACCAAATGCATTCATCTCTTTTGTTTCAGTATTACCAGGCTCGCTAACAGATTCAACTTTTAATGGAGTTGCGTTAGACGCGGACACCATGAAATCGGCTTCAGAGTTATAATGCATTTCCGCCATAGCCTCTGCATAAGCATTTAGCACATCTGCAAAACTGTAGTTCTTACCCTCAAGTATTGCAGATACCTTTGCAACTATAGGAAGAATAACACTTCCTATACATGAGCCCATAGCCGAATTTTTATGTATGATCTTTCTTGCTTTTATTAAATCATTAAGCTCATTCACACTCTCAAAGTGCATACGCTTAAAGCAATGTTCAAGCTCATCTTGTCTTGATAACTGCTGTAATACATTGAAATGATTTAACCGTGAAGTAATATCATACTCCATTAAAAGATCTTCTAAGCTAGAAGAAACCTTTACTGGTTCCACAAAAGAATCACTGTTCTCTATGGCAGTCTGAACGGTTGCTAATGTATTAGAACGGTTCATTGTAACTTCCCGATCACAATTAAACTTTCCGTTCACATAATTTATACCTGCAACATTACAAGAACCCTGCATTGCTGCTTTTACAATGTCTATTATAGAATAATAAACATTTGGTCTTATCTCTGCTAAACCGACTGGTGTTCTATTCACATAGCGCTGTTCAGCAGTAATACCTACTGGTGCTGTGAGACAACGTGCATTTACTCCAAACTTCTGTAAATACCTAAAATCAGCAAAAGGAGTATCGTAGTAAAATACAGATGTAACTGTAGAATCGCATCCATCAGTCTTAATCAGATCATAATCTGATGCACTGCCTACGTAAGCCTTTGTTGTGTTATCTGCCAGTGAAAATGTCAACGCATACCCATCCACTATAAGTAAAGTTGGTTTACGCTCACCCCATCTAGCTAACTGAATTATAGCATCTACGTAAGCTCTATAACCTACTGTTAATGATGCTGCTCTTAAATACTTCGTTAACTGAAGTAATGCATTCTGCCTGTGCACACCCAAATCTGATACATTTAATGATACTGCACTGCTGAATATCGCTTTCTCATCCTTTGTCATACGGAATGAATACTTTGAATTTACATCATCGGCAGTGTCCTCATCCTCGTCATTATCCACAATAACTGGAATATTGATATTCTGTGACCAATGTCTTGCATAGAAGAATGTAGCAAGATTTTCTAACTCTAACTGAGATAACTTGTCTAAATTAGAGTTGCTTGTGGATACATCAATATCAGGAGATGCATCAGCTTTCATATTAAACTGTACCCATTCAATAAGTGCCTTGTGGAACTTCTCCTCATTCGGATACAAAGGAGCACCATTATTTTTCTTTGAACCCTCTACGTATGGATATAATTCCCTTGGAAATCCACTGTCAGGATCCTTATATAGGGACATATCTTTTAACTCGGCATTACCATAAGGCTTGCAAACTTCGTTTGGATCCGGTAGAAATGCTGCATCATCATCAGACTCCATAAAATCAACTCTATTTGGTAATGCAACAAAAAGCTCATCGGTACATGTGTTCTGAAACTTAGTTACATTATCTGCTGGCTTCAAATCAGAAAATGGCCATGAAGACTCTTTCCTGAGAGTATCTATAAATCTTTTTGTATTATCATAGCACTCATCATAGATATTATCTAAAGCCACATTCACTGGGTCTGTAAAATCAGACCCCTGATTATTCACATACGTCATAGTTATTGCTAAAATAGCATAAACCTGATCCTTGTCTGGAATTTTTGTTTCAAGAGCTTCTCGCAGTCTCTGAATATATGACTGTGAAATCTCACCATTTGGTGAAGCTGCCTTAAGCTTACCTATTGCATTATAAACTGCTGTAATATCCATAACTTTAGCAGATTGTTCTGTTAAAACTATTTCAGGAACTGAAGTGTTCGGAAATACAGCAATTTTCATTGATGCTGAATTAAGCAAAACGCCAAACACATCTGAATCCTTTATCATTGTATCTGCAGTTATCGCTGACTGATTTTCATCAGATCCAACAACTATTGGATACTCTTTACCATTAATAGATTTCTGTATTTTATAAAGCATAAAAACCTCCTATAAAAAAATAGGAGTGGTGCAACAACCACTCCTTAATTTATCTCTAAAAACCAAGTAGTGCTGTTACACACTACCTAGCTATCAATTATCAACCTATGAAAAACCTTCTGGTATTATAGTCAAATTGACTACATAACTACTTCTGTTGAATCGATTCCCTGATTCTTGAAGCTTGTATCACGTGTCTTTACGGCGCCGATATCTGCCTGCTTTTCAAGATACTCAGCGATTGCCGCAACCTCCGTACAATCCTTCAGGAAACCATCAACTGAACCAAGACATGTGTTATACATATCCTGTGTCTTCTTACACTGCTCAAGTGCCTGATCTATAAGTGCGTTACCGCCGTTAGCTGCCTCAGCCTTTAATGCTGCTGCAACTTCTCCGAAAGCATCAAGTACTCCATCGTTGAATGAACGCTTAATCTCTCCGATTGTGCTGTCAAGTGTAACCTTATTAAGTTCCATGATATCTCCTCCTTTCCACTATTAATTCAGTGCTGCGTCTGTCTTCTTGTAGTACTCTACTACCTTGTCGAATGACTCTAAGAGCTCGCTATTAACTTCAAGGAACTGGTAAATACCTTCCTTGCAAGCTGCAACTGACTTCTGAAGCTTTACACTTCCCTGCTCCTTACAGATCTCCTCTGCACCCTCGATTGCTGCTTTGATCTTTGGGATTGTTTCTCCATTGAAGATATCCTTTATTGCTTCAATCTTTGGTACAAGTTCCATGTTTATGTTCTGTGCCATAGTGAATTCCTCCTTTCCACTTATTAAATATTTATAAAAATAAACACTCAAAAAAGCGGGTTTTAAACCACCTGCTTTTTCAAGAATTTACTTCTATTTGCTACCTTTTATCATGAACTACTAACTCTTCAAGTGCAAAGTCCTTAGCTCTTTTAAAAATAGAACCATTTTGTAATGTGTAAATTGTGTCAACTGCATTGACTAAATCTGTTGCTCTTTCCTTCATATCCCTAAACACATCATTAGAAATCAATAAATGTGGAAAAATACCCATCATACTACCATTTCTAAGAACAGCCATCATTTTCGGATCCTTTACAATATCCATATTCAAATTCAGATAAAACAAGAAATTATAATTTTCTGTTAGAGAATCGCTTTCCACCATGGCAACATTATAATCAGCTATGCTGTCGTAATTACGAAGAATAACATTTTTTCTTCGAGCCATTTCCTCATCCAACTCATCAAGAACATCTTTAAGCGCATCCTTACTAGTTACAATTCGAAATAACCTTTTTATTGATTCATCTTTTCCAGCATTAGATGTGTCAAATGCCATAAACTGCACCCCTAAACCATCCACATCAATTATTGTTGCTGCTAAATTAAATGGATTCAGTTTTATCCTAAGCTGAATGCACAAAAGCTTTACAAACTGTATTGCTTCATCTAGCTTATTGTAGATAATCAACATGCTGCGTTGTGGGTGATTAAAAAATACAGGTTTGGCATTTGTTATATCAAAAAGAAATTGTGGATTAAATACCACATCAGTTCCTACCTTGCTATAGTCCAAATACTTTGCCTGTATATCGCCTGCAACATTATGTAATTTCTCACCAAGCTGTTTATACTCCTCTTCCTTCTCTTGTAACTGTTTCTCCAAAATACTTAACTCTTGATGTAAATTTCTCAGGCGATCATCATTAACAACCTGCGCTGCTTTCAACGCATCCCTACTTTCTTTATCATCAAATTTAAATGATTGAGTTCTTTTCTGAGAAGTTTCAAAAATACCCCTTTGTATTGATTTTTCACGAGATTTCAATTCAGCCAATTCTGGCTCATATAAGTCTGCTATACTCTTCTTCTCTTTCTCCAGAACATCAGTAGCTTGTTTTAATAAATCAGCCTCTATATCGTCCAGATTATCTTGTACAGATTTTTGCGCAATTATAGCAGCGTAAATACTATAATGCTTATGCACATTATAAATACACAAAACTGCAAGAAAGGCTAAATAAATGGTTAGAACAATTTTGCCTATGAGCACCAAACTCAGGATCACTACAACAAGCACTAGAACTAACTTTATAGTTTTTTCTTGCTTTTCTCCCTCAAGATTCAAACGAGTAATCTCAAGCAATTTATCTATTATCTTGTCTAATTTATTCGTCCTAGACAGTCTTTCAATGTGCTTTGCCTGCTTATTAAAAAACTTTATAAGGCCTCCCAGACTATTCGAATCTATCTGAACTTGCTGAGTCTCGAGCTGCTGCTCTAACTCAGTCTGGAATCGTGTACTAACTGAATTGTTCAACTGGTCTTGTAGTACAGACATAGAAGCACGTATCTCTGCTGAAATTGCATCACCACCGGTGATCATATCCTTAGCGTCTTTTGCATTTACTTCAGCCATTTTAGTGTCATACTCTTTTTTGACACTAGCGTATTTACTCTGTACCTCATTCAGCTCACGTTCAAATTGTGCAGTTCCTTCTTTTACATACTCGTCTAGAGCCCTCTCTTTTGCGACTTTAATACTATTTTGATATGTATCCATAGCTGCAGACTTAGCATTTTCACATGCATAACATGATTCTTTGTTATTACTTATTTGGTGCTTTATTTGTGAAATGCTGCGTCTACATTGTTCCATGGACTGTTTTAATTCACCAAACTCCACAGCATTTCACCCCTTTTTTTTTAATACATGAATTTCATTGCAAATTCACTGAAAATCTCGTATGTCACATAAGTATCATATAACGCATTATGAAAATCCTTTTCTGCAACATTTGTGAATTTAGATGCTAACCTGCTGTAGCGCTTTTTTAATGTAGCCTCATCCATAGAGATCATTTTTGAAGCCTGTTCCAGCTTTAACCTATCTCTGCCAACCATTAGATTAGCTACAGCCTTCATAAGATCAAAGAAATATACATCTGGAGAATTCCTTAAAGTAGTTACTTTTCTACCAAAATCGAATTCATCAAGCCCATTATTATTCAACGTTTGATTTATCAAACGTTTATCGAAATCAACATTCCATCCAACAAATGTTATACCTTCAGTCATATCAATTCCATTTAACATGGTAAACCAGCGATCTTCGAAAACCTTACCACCAGACAAATCGTGTAACATTTTCTTAGTTATACCATGTACAGCTGCTGCATCCTTGTTGATCTCATGTGGTGTATCACAATACCAATTGTAACCTCTCTTAAGTTTTAAGTTATTATCAAGTATCAAACCACTAAACTGGATTACCTCATCCTGTGAATGTAATCCCGTAGTTTCTGTATCGAAAATTAAGTATTTCATCTGAATCCTCCGTTCTCCAACATCCTATAATAATTTGAAATTCCCATAAGACTTATAGGCTGCTCCACATCATCTTCTGCAAAGTAAACTTTATTCCCTACTAACCAAAACATACGACCAAGCATTCTTACATACTTTGTCTGATCCTGTATATTTACACCTATGCTCTGTAACAGCTCCTTGTATGTATGCCCTGTTGCAGTGGCCATAACCTGCGTAATGAAATAAGCTTCCATATCTATCTGACTGAGAAACATCAGACTATTTAAATGACGGATAAGATAATTTCCTTTCATACGATCACCTAGTACTGCGTAAGCAAGTCCTGTCTGTATTAACTTAGCAATATCCTTACCTGAATATGCTGTCACGAGTTTACCGACCGAAACAACTGTATGCTCTCCACTAATCACAGAAAGCTTTGTGCAATTATCTTTTATAAATGCCCCAACATTTTTATTAGCCGAATGTAAGTTACGTATAACTGATATTGCATCTGTCATTCGATAAGACTTATCTTCGATCTTGACAAGATCGTCTGAAGTGCATAAAAAATAGAGCCTAACTACATCAATAATCTGTAGCTGCTCTTCCGTGTACTTTTTAGTATTTAAATTTTTCTTAAAGATACCAATTGGTTTCTCTAGGGCTTTCAAAACTTCCTCTGGTACATCCTCTAAATTGCCTTGTGCACATAGGACTGCATACTTAAACACCTCACTGTATGTAAATCCTTTAACTTCCGGTGTGCCAAGTAAGGAGTAACAAGCCTCATTAACGGTACATTTATGATCAGTTGCATATTTTCGTAGCACATCCGAAACAGGTGATAGTAAAATCTTATCAAAAGTACCATGCACCTCATAATAATTCCTAACATAAAGTTCAAGAATCATCACTTTACCTCCTTTAATAGATCTGAAATTTTCAACGACTTTTTGCTATTGCTATCATTGAGTTCAATAAGAATTATTGAGCTCTTTATGGCATCTACAATCGAAGACTTCAAATTCTGATATCGCAACAACCACAAATCTAATGAATTATCTAAATCTTCTGTTGAGTATAGACTCTGCTCCTGCAGATAAAACAATGTCTTTCTAAATGCGGGACTTTTGATAATCCTATTATAATTAGGGTCTAATAAACCTCGAACCCATGGAGTAGTCACTTCACCATCAGTATACACAGTGCCATTTATCACGAAATTCTTTATAGTAGATCTTTTGTTAGCTGAGAGATCTTCATATTCTTCCAATGTTAAGTTAGATACTCCTGTACCAAACTGATAATCCTTATAAAAATGTTTAACAATAGGAAATACTGATGTAATTGCTTCCTTAATAAGCAGGATAGTTGCATCAATATCAGGATAATTTAAAACATAATAGTCAATTAGATATGAGAGTTTTAGCCTAATATCCTCATCAACAACACAATACACTTTATCCAGATCTATGTAATACAGTACATCGTGCTTAGAATTATCACATTTACTTTTTTCATAAATACTCAGTAAATGCACTGTAAGCATCTCTTCAACACTATCAAAAGTCTGATAGTTTATAACCACAATTGGCTCCTGCTCCGCCATAGCAACCTCCATACTAATCACCTCCTAGCGTAGCCTCAAAGATTATGGCATATAAATCATTAACGGTTATTTTTTTATCAAGCACTGAAGATCCTATACTTGTCAAAGTACGTCGATCTAAATTGCAATGGTACCTTAGTGTATCTATTTTTATATAAGCATTAACTTTATTGAACTCAAAATTAGCTGCATCTACATCAGCTGTATTTCCTGAAGTCTCGCAAGTTAATACCTTATTTGCAAGCTTGTCCCTAAGCTGTAGAAACTCATTCTCATTGTATACACGCTTAAAACCCTCTGGTTGCTCCTCTCCAGCAGCTAAAACGTATTTAAACTGCTGTTTACTAGGAAACTCTGGCAAATCTGGTCGGAGTAATCCTACAAAAACCTTATAGATAAATTCAGGTGTAAATCGCATAAACTTGCTTAAACCTAAGCTCACACAAATTTCTTCATGTGTAAGCATATAACAGCTTAAATGCTCACTTACTTTTATAATACGGTTCTTCTCCACTGCCATATTATATAATCTACTATTACTTACCGCCTTACTCTCATGATCATCAACAAATGGATCATACACATAATCGTAATGTATAAATACCGGCACAAAGGCCTTCTGAATACCATAAAATGCCTTTTTCTTATAGCACTTAGGTACAATACGGGATTGCGCCCTAGAGTAGATAAACTTTAAATAATTGTAGTACGATTTTTGCTTAAATACATTTTTAAGTGCTCGTAAGTCCTCTGAATTAAACTCATAGCCACCAGCGACCAGGCTGTAGTTATTGGAATCTTTAGCCATAAGACATCGTCCGATTTTGTAAAGAGCACTTTCAAACATAATCAACCCAAGCTGTACATCAACATTTACGTTAATCATATTTATGTCATACGTTGAGTATGTAGTGTTTATACCGCCAAAACTCCCAGACTCCAATTTCCCGGCCAGTATGCCGAAAAACTCAGTGGTAACATACACCTTTTCATTAGAAGTTGGTCCCTGCTCACGATAAAAAGCATCCACCTTACCAGTTTTCCCTGTGTATTCTATGTAAATAGCTTTCTGATTCATAGAAGCATATTCACAATCTAAAACTACAGCAAGTGGTTTAGTATCCAACTTAGACAGTTTGGATGCTACCAGATCCTCAAGTTCTGTTATTCTTATCATCTACTCACCTCCCCATAATAGTTACATGCATTTACTAAAGTGTAGGCATTCTCCTCACTACCGTCCAGTATAGGTCTCTTTTTATCTACCAACGGTATTCGCATAATATACGAAGTTACTCGAATCCGATATAAAAACAGATCCGTTTTAAGTTTACAACGTCTAGCATCGCTCAGATATTGTGCCCCAAGAGATAAACAATCTGCTACGGTCTCGGTTGCATAAACTACATGTATGATTCCAACTGCTGCCGCAAGTTGCAAAGGAGAAAACCCTTTTTTCTTTAAAACTTCCATTGCATCCGCTACACTTGCAGATTCTGGAACTATAGAATAAACTATTGCATCTATAACATCGTTGCACTCTTTTCTTGTTAATTTTTTCATAGATGACTCAAAATACACACCGTAATCGCTTTTCAGTGAAGTATTTTTACCAACCCATTTATAATTAGTTTCCTGAGTATCCCCTAGAGCCTCATTTATAAATCTCATGTAACTCTCAAGACCGCGTATCATAGCATCATACTTTAAAGACATTTGCACAGCTTTATTTATTAAAGCTGTAGCAGTCACCATAGCTGAGGAATATATAGGCACATCTTTAACTACGTAAATATCATACTCAACATTGTTAATCTTTTTTGCGACCTGTACCCTGTCAAACTTTAATGTTTTTGTGCTTACTGGAACTGCAACATAAAATGGTTTTAGTTCTATTATTCCATCATGCAAATAAGCTAACGTCTGATGATAGATATCTGAACTATCGTACATATTCACATACATTGACATTGTAGACTTTGCAATCTGTATCCTATCAAATTTTGCTACGGCACCACCTGTATACTCATCTACCTCTAGAATAGAATCATCAACTATCAAATAATCGTTGAGCATTCCCTCTAAAATAAAACTATAAATAGTATCATCATCGAAGTTTATTCTCCTTTTTATAGAGAATAAATTATAGTCTGTCTCACTAGCAGTAATCCTTGGTACGTCCTCACACATAAGCACACCACTCACAATATTAAAATCATAAGTATAACCACTGCTAAGAACATCAAATATTTTATCAGAAGGTACAATCTCTTCATAAATTTCTGAAAAATCTGCTGAACTGAATACCAGTGAATACCCTACAATAGTATTATTGTAATCGACATACAATACCCTAAGGTAACAGTATTTTATTTTCATACATAGCCTCCTATTATTTTCATTATGATAAAAAGAAGTATTAGCTTTTATACTAATACTTCCTGGCTTAGAATAAGTACATATTACCTTTTTCACTTAGTTTTTCTGTTTTCTCAGCTTCTTGAACCGTTGATTTTGATTGTGTAATATCTTCCAATGAATCTTTCTGTTGATTCTGCAACTGTGCAACTGCAGTCTGTAGTTGAGCTGCATTCTGTTCAGAGGCTTTTATTGCTGCAACTTCAGCAGTATTCTGTGCTGCTACACGCTGACGAATTCGTCCTAATACCTTTAGTATTATGATAAACAATAAAAGCATAATAAACAGCGTCTTACCTGAGTCCATAAGAACATCTACGGAATCAAATAAATATCCTATGCTATCCTGTGGATGTTTTATACTAACCTTACCTGTAAGTGAATCAATCTTATCAGATTGCGACTGAAAGTAAATACGAAACCAAACATAAAAACCTATAACAGTTGCACCTGTGATGCTATAAATTATGATAGTATTACGCTTACCCTCTCGCATATAACCTCCTAAAATAAATTCATCTTATCTTTTTCGTTCAACACACCTGAAGACTTCTCATGAGCTTGCATAACATGCTCTATAGCCTGTTCTGTAGTAGCCTGTGATGCTAATTTCTTTTTCTTCTTTAATAAGAAAAGTATGATTATTATGACCAGAACAGTAATCGTAATAAAAATTGTTTTAAGACTAACTGGCAAACCTAAAGCCTTAAACGGATGCTTGAGATAATATTTTCTGATACTTGAAAATAACTTTGGCAATCCCACAACGGCTAATATTGTTACAACAGCAATAATAACCCCCACTATAAATTTCTTCCTTCTTGTATCTTTCATACTGCACCTCCTAGAACAGATCCATATTACTGTCAGTCTTTTCTGTTGAAGACTCTGATTGCCTTGACTCTACAATATCTATAGCAGTGTTCTGTATCGACACTTTCTGTTTCATTTTTGATGAAACTATTAACAAAACTATGCAAAGTACTGCTATAACAAGAACGATCGGCCAGAACCAATTTCTGAACCACTCAAATTGACTGAGCAAAAACAAACCTACTCCATTAACTGCCAGATAAATCACTAAGGCAACCAATGTTAACACTACAACTATTGTTAACACATGCCAACCGACTGGACTCTTCTTTTTCATAGGGCACCTCCTATACGTTAAAAAGCTGTAAACCATTAACGGTAACAGCAGATCCCTGTGGCACCTTATTCACAGCACTTATCATATTGAGTTCCATCAGAGTGTCCTTAAATGTCTTTACTACTAAAGCACTCTCCAGGAATCTTGGCTCACCCAACTCAATCAAACCAGCAATGGCATCCAAGATTAGCTCTTTATCACTAATATCCTGTACGCAATAAGAATAAAGTGTCTTTAAAGAAGTTTCTCTAGAGACGAAACCAAAGCTATCTTTCATCTCTAAATGCTGAAAATAAGCTGATGCAGCCATTGTTGCTATGTGTAAAAGTATGTCCTCATAAATACCGTTATTTACTCCTATTGCATGAAGTTTCTTAAATACAATGCCTAAATACAAAGCGAAACCACCACACTTACCATCGCATATAGAAGCCAACCCCTTAGTACAAAAATTCACTGGCAGGAAAGAACCTGTTTGAGAAAACTCATCTGTCAAGTATTTCTCATCGTATTCTACAAATCCCTTAAATGATTTGTAATCAAAATCCCCTGTCCACTCAGAAATTTCTTTTACAAGTAATGACCACTGTCCATATACTATCTGTGCAATACACGATAATTTAACAGGCTTATTCTTTAACGAATTTGCAGAAAAACCTGCTTCATAGAATTCTGCCACATTAAACAAACGTGCCGGAATAATGTTACCGTTACAATCCTTTACGTAAAAAGAGTAATAACCTGTTTCATTTACAGTGATACCACTCTTTACATTATTCACATAAGCCAACACATCATAACTGTTGCCTTCTATCAATTTTCTTATATCCAATAGTGGGGTACCACTATTAAACTGATTCATTGCTGTCAACATCTTTCTCATCCTCCACGATATACTCATAATTTGATTTATCTATTAATAAATAGACTACATAAATAACATCTATCAAAATATATAAACCGATAATCCACCATCTTGCTTCTTTGTACTTGAATAACAACAAGTATAAACACTCCATAATACGTACTATTCCGATCTGCAATATAGGCACCATCTGATTTAAATAGCCTAATCCTCCAAGCAAACCCAGTATCCAAACTAAACAAGCTGCTATCTGTAACAACCATAAGCGTGAGTGAGTGCCTTTTAGACAGGGAACTGCTAAGTTTATAACTATCAATAAAACGTACCCGACTTTCATCACATAAGTATTAAACATAATACTTCGCTCATACCTATTCATTGTTAATTACCACTCCTTGTTAGATTCTGCACTAAATCTGCCCAATCTCTTACGTCAGCTGTGCTAAATGTAACAACACCATCATTCACGAATTTACCATTTCTTTTTCCCGGCATATTTGATGGTCCAGAGAAAGTACGCATTGCATTATATGCCTCTCCACCAATATCCAGCTCAAAATGACAATGCGGCCCAGAGCTATAACCGGTGCTTCCAGCCTTAGCTATTAAGTCGCCTTGACTTACTTTCTGACCAACACTAACCAATAGTTCAGAATTGTGCATATATACTGTCTCTACCACTTTACCTTCTTTATTCAAACCATGATTAATAGTAATTACATTACCACCACTTACATTAAAATGTGCTCCAGTGACAGTTCCATCAGCTGCTGCATAAATAGCTGAACCTGTAGGACACCCAATATCAGTGCCACCATGATTTGTGGATGCACCAGTAACTGGTGCAGTTCTAGGACCTACAGCATCAGTAAATACAGGATTAGCTGCAAAATCTACAGGAAAGATAAAATCGTATTCCTCTATACCACTGGCTTCTTGTACACTTTTGCTAGCACCTGAACCACTATTATCGTTAGCAACCTGCTGTTCATTCAAAATTACCGATGCTGATGAATCATCAACACCTGTGGCATTATCCGGACCACTAAAATCCTGATCTGACAAGATTAAATCGTATGGCTGAACTACTTGCTTAATATCATAATTATTAAGCATATAAGACTGCTTATTCCCATACAAACTGTTCACCTTACCTGAAGAAGTGCCGGCGCCAAACATATCCACAGAATTAGCACTACACCCTGTGCACAGAAGAGCAGATGCTAACACCACTATCAGTTTCTTCATACTACCCTCCATAAATCTGTTTTATTAATTCCTCCGCCTGTTTTTTTGCATCGTCATCTGCTAAATCTTCTTCATTCACCTTAGAAGTGATAGTACTATCACCAAACACGGACTCAGTGTCATCATCTGTACTAGGAATAACTTCATCTGAATACAATAATTTATCTGAGTTCTTATCTAATGTAATGGGAGAAAAATCGCAAATAGCAACGATCAACACCACAACCAAAAAAATAATACTAAACACGTTATCACCTACTGTGTTGTGTCATTATTGCTATTATGTTTTGAGCTTCCGCCCTCACCGCCTTTATCTTTAAAGACATTAGCACCACCAAAAATGACACATAATACTACAACTATAAGCACTACTATCTTTGTACCAGTTTCCATATTCTCACCTCCTAAATGCTTATAAATTTAATTAAAGTCTGATCATCTTCTACGTCTATATCAGCATAATCTTCTGCTGACCGAAAAAGAGTTATTTTATAACTCTTGAATACTCTTAAAGTTAATAAAGTATTCAAGGACAACTCTAACTGTCCAATTCTTTTCACATAGGAATCAAACTTTAAATAAAGAGGTAATGACCGTTTATGATCATTACCTCTATTCACAAAATAGTTAAGTTCTTCTTTTGAATTTACACCCTCTATTAAAATAGCTGGGTACTCGATCTCATCAGACACAAGCTCATTTACTTCTTCAAGTACACTAACTTCCTCTAACTCTACATTAGGCATTACCCCACCACCAATCTAATATCGTTATTATCTTCCTCTATCCTCGCGTTGTAATCTCTGAACCAAGCACACAGGTATGACCACTCTACCTTAGACAATTTTAAAGTGCGAATAGTCTCAGTACCGTTCACAATTGAAACAGTTAACTTCTCACTGAATACAAGACCTGCAGTGATTGAATCAATTATTACCTTTCGATAGTATTCTAAAACATCTGATCTTGCTGTACGTAACATTGCATACTTTGTATCACCCAACTCTAAAATATCATGTCTCTGTAACTGACTTACCTGCTTAAGGATACCGACAGCTGAAAAAGGTACAACAGCCACGTTCTTCTCTGCTATAAACTTATCAACTTTATCAGAAAGAAATCCTGTGCTATCGACTATCACATCCAACTTCAGGGGAGCTACGTCACTTAACTCCATAACATCGATGCGCTCTGGCTGCTCACTTACTGCTATGTCATCGAACTCAGACATCTCCTTTATAGATGAGTCTGTCGGCATCCCTACCTTCTGTACAACAGAATCCTCAGAAACAGCATTCTCAGTCACCTGCGCATTAGTATCCTTAGAATCAACAAATGCTGAGGACTTCTGATCCTCAGCATAAATAAAACTCTTTAAATTTGAAAACCTACTCATTCACTTCCTCCAGTCTATCTGGTGCTTGATTGATCTTGTACTCATTTAAAACAACAATCTTGTTCAATCGATCAACCAAGTATACTACGGGAATAACTCTAATCACAGGAATAAAATACAAAACGTATAAGAGGTATTCCCAAAAGCTTAATCTAGCAGTAGATGCAAGCATATCACTGTGTATCCTATTTACAGCCTTCTGTACATTAAAATAACCAATTCCTGTTATAACAGCATTGCACATAACTAACATTATTATTATACGAAACACTACAGTGTACCATCTGAACATAACAAACTCACCCAAGTAGTCTGCTAAAAATGATGAAGGTACAAACAAGGCAAGAACACTTAATGCAACTAATACATAGCTAATAAGAGACATAATCGCCCATTTACCAGAAAATATGGAAATCTCATTCCAAATAGGAATAAACCGACTACATCCGATCTGTGACTCATGTACCTGATAGTAAAGTCTATCAGCTCTTGGTAACAGTACAACATAATGTATAAGTAATACACCAATGATCAACCATGTGAATGGAATCTTAACAGTACCTAAACAGAACGCTATAAATAACCCAATATACACAAGTATAAAAGCCAGTATAAATAATTTATCCTTATCTTTCTTATTCATGAAAACCTCCCAACTTATCAATGAACATCTCAAGAAACTTTGTCATAAATACCATATCATCGTGTGTAGAAATATCATCTAGCATATCTAGTACAGACGTCTTTATTTTTTCAGCATCTGTACTGGCAATCTTCCTCTGGACCATCCGTAACTCTTTAATACTTAGACAATCTTCTGGTTCTTTTTCCTCTGGCTGCATTGCTTTGCAAATAAGCTGCTGTAAAAACATCTGGAACTCCATGCCATTACTACCAACATTACTAGTTTTCATACTAGGAATTGTTGCCGGCATTTGCTGTTCGTCCTTATGTTCTATCTCTTTATTATAAAACTGAGCCTCATCACTTCCGGTTTTCATTTCTACTTCATTGTTAATGGTATCACCCACACTTTTTCCATTTTCAATACAATTATTGTGTTCTACTGACGACTTACCTTCGGTAGCAGCCTTGTACTGCTCAGCAACTGACACAACAGGTGTGTTATCAATCGGTGTTGAAGTTTCTAAGAACTTTTCATTGTCAATTTCACCATCAATATCCTCCTCTGCTTTTGCGAATGCATCCAGTATACCCTGTACGCCACCATAAATATCAATAAAAACCTCAGTGTAAGAAGTTATCTTTGATATAGATAAAATCATACGCATTGCCTGTTTTACGTTATGATTTAACACATTGAGTATGTAGTTGCCATTAGGTATACTGTTCAGATAATCTTCTACGTATGGAATTCTACTATCAGGTAAATAAATAGAAAATCCTGTTAACTGCTCATAATGATCGGAACAGTTCTCTATTAAAGTGGCACTTTCCACACCAGTGTCTCTAGTTATGATCAAATTACTATCAACGTCTAACATCATTATCACCCCTTTCTCAAAGCAAGAATATTTAACAGTCCTGATATATCATTCTTGCCTAACTGATTAAGTAATTGCTCTAACAAATATAACCAATCTAGACTGATCGTATCAAAACTCTCCAATACGTGTCTTAACTGATACTCTGACATTGCAGAGATTGTACTGTCATTACATTCATGTAAAAATATCTTATAATTTTGTAAAGAAAGTTCTCCATCAATCACAAAATTAAATACCTTCTCATACATCTCAACACTATTCTTTAAATAGTTACTTAAATGATCAAATGCATAACGATACTGATAAACACACCCAACTGCCTTTTTGTATGTAACATCTTCGCTTCCTAACAAGAAATTTAAAACATCATAAATTTTATACTTACCAGTTTCACAAGTAAGGCGTCGTATAAGATCTCTAGTCACTGGTCGATATGGTTCTAAAATTCGTACAGAGCTCACTATATCGAACATATAACCATGATGCCTTCTAACTAAGTAACGAGCATCCTTTTCATCTACTTCCAAATGCTCCATAACATACTGCATCTTTTTCTTTTCTGGCACTACCAAATTGTCAATTACATCATAAGTAAATCCCAAAGCTTTTAAAGATTCAGTTAACTCCTGTAAAGTATTTCGGCTAAACACTCTTAGAATTATGACGTTATTACTGTAAGAATTACAAACTAACTTTAGTCTAGCCGTTTGCTTTATCTCACATATAATAAGCCACCCCATAGACAATAAGGGTGGCTTATCAAACTGCTTTAATTTCTCAATTGGAGTCTTATCATATACAAATTTTGTAGAACTGGCTGGATACCTCTCTACAAACCTCGCCAACTGGGAATTCATAACATTATCTCTAGACTCTAATAGACAGATAATCATATTGTTCTCCCAAGAATAAATTCTATCTCATTTATAATCTCTTCTATAACACCTCTGGTGTCTACAGCATCTATTGAATCGTCCATAGTTGGATCATTTCTCTTCTCCAACCTCACAATCGTTGCTGCATCAGCCGTTATTAACTGATTTATTAAGCGATTTATATCTAAATCCGTCTGGAGTGCTGCTATTGGTTTATTTATATCTGTGTGCATAGAACTTAAACTTGCTCCATACGGCTCAAAGAAATTCTTAGCTATTGTAGTATAATTCTCTGTTACAACCCTATAATACTCCCCAAAGCCTTCTGCAACTAATTTATCCTTTGATACATCATTAACGTTCTGTATACACTGATTATAAACAATCTCATTTAAACGTAAGGCATCTATCATTGAGTAACGATCAGAGTATTTTATGAATCCCTCAATTATATCCCTAGTCATTGCACTTACTGCATAATTGACGCATGAGGTCTGCCCTACAACGTCACACAATAATATGTCAATATAATACTTCTCAAAATCTTTAAACTTCTCAGAGTAATCGTAGCATTCATCTGTGCCAAATACATTATCATGTATTGCATCTGAATATCTTTGTAAATAATCAGCAAGAGACTCTCCTGATTTCCTCTTTGGTATAAACCTGCCAAAACGAATACCTTGCAATAATCTTCTACACTCTGCAGTTGCTGCATGTATTTCATCTGTGGAAAAATCTCGCAAAAAGTATTCCTCTTGACTAATGTCATCTGCAATATCGACAGCATCCGCCTGCTGCTTTAATTGCTTTAACTGTTGATTAAGATGATCACTTACTAATGTCTCTGGATCCGCAAGATTTCTTGCACACTTAATAAACTTATAGTAGTTTTCATTTTTAAAATGATATGCCATTTCACTGAGATTTGTTATACAACGTAATGACACGTGTGAAGCCCTATTCTTTATATTTTCCCTATAATCTATAGGTAAAAACCCAACTACTTCAAGTTTATCTAAAAATGAATCCATTAAATCTCGTAACTCATTATCATCAGAACAAAGCTTTAATCTAGTTTTAGAATTAAATGCTCCATTTTTGATCAGATAATCATAAAACTCTTCAGATAACTCCTGAATGATCATTCTGTCTGCAATACGATCCCAGAAAATATATTCCTTCGCATTGCTGCAGTAACTAAACAAGTTACAGACAGGTAACTGTCTGTGATTACCAATAGCTATCCTAGACAAAGCCTCTTCAGATGCATAAAAGTACTGCATTACAGAACTCCTATTTGTTCTCATAAGTGATATTTTATCCTTGACCATATTACGATATCCTACAATACCCTCAAGAGTAAATGGAATATTTTCCTTTTTCATCATCTGTTTAACATCTGATAAAGCATTACGAAGTTCAGGCGTTAATGATGCTTCATTTTTTACCTCTTCGAGTAACTTGAGTACATTCTGCCAATACCAAATAACAGAACAATCAATTACACTAGAAACTAGATCTGACTCCTCCAGCTTAGCAACAATTGAACATAAAGCCCTATTATGTAACTCAATATAGTTTCTGCTCAAAGCAGTAGCCATATAGCCAGCTACATACTTATACTCCGACTCCGATGAATTACTTAGCCATGCAGATTCTGCACTATCATTAAAGTCAAAATCATCACTATCAAATGAAGCAACTATATCTGAAGTAGCATTATTCATCTGAGTACCCTCTATTCCCAATAACATAGAATAAAAACTTTGTATCGCATTATTGTATTCAACAGAGTCTATAGCAACTCCTTGCACATCTGAGACTTTTTCACCAGCGTCAACTGGCTCCTGCATATCTGTACTATTAATTAAATATGGCGCAACCCTTTCTATAACAGATATAGGAGGCTCTATCCTAGTGAAAGCAGTTCCTGTACTAATGTTATATAAATAAGTGCTAATATCACCTAGCACAGAATTGAGCTCACTCTGAATCAGATCTGCGTATGTAAGATACTCTCCTAAATACAGAACATATCCCTGATTACACTCTGGGCATACCTCCACCTGTGGAAATATATTAGCAACATACTTTGAGTTGCTGCTAAACGTCTGATAGTTGTCTGTAGACTTTTCTGTCACATAAATCAAATATGATACAAAGTGCTGCTTCACATCAAAAAACTTCTGACAATTTTCGCAGAAGCACTGAAAATGATTACTGTTAATTTTATTAACTCGTTTGATAATTTTCAGATTATCTGTTAGTAAATCATTGTGATGTTTTTCATCCTCTAACAAAAAATCAGAAGATTTCTGCCTGCGAATCTCATGTGACTTTAATCCAACGCAAAAACGTTCAACTCTTGATATCGCGGACTCTATTAAACCAGGTAAAAATGTGTATAACTTAGACACGTCTAGTCTAGAAAAAACATCCTCTCCCAAATCTAATAATGCACCTATAACAGCATTAACTGTCAATTCATCCCGATACTTTTCAATAGGTATACTATCCAATAACCTTCGTACTACCTGCACTATAAGTCCAGTATCTGTTTCATCAAATGGGCTTGCAGTGATATCTAATGTCATCTGAGATGTGAAGCTTTTGGTAGCAACCTTATTTGCCAAAGTAGCTTTTGAAGCAGCCAAAGATACCCGCAAGTTCTCAAAATATCTATGAAAAGCTTCTGTGAACCCAACCATATACTGCTCATCTTTAATAGCATCCTCTCTACTCTGCAAAGTTAATAACTGCTCATAGTCTAAATCTTCGGTGTTATAACCAGATTCAGATAATGACTGTTTTAAAGCAATTAACTCCTCTTGATCTTTTGATAAATCTTCATCAACTTCACTATCAGCATCAAAGTCAAAATCATCTAATGCAATATAGGTATCAGCGTCCTGGGTCTCAAAAAGACTCTGCTGAGCTGTGTCATACTCACCTGTTTCATCAAACAAAGGAATACTATCAAATGCCACATCTAAAACTGTTTCATTTGGTTTGTCATTTCCTGATTTTCCGAACTCTCCTGATTTTCCAAATTCCTCAAATTCTTCAAAATCATCAAATTCGAGCTCTGGTATTTCATCTTTTCTATCAAACTCCTGCAATTCTCTGTAACCTCTCTTTCCCAATTGCTTACTCTACTGTCAATTGTCCTTAAATATTCATCTGATGTTATCAAAACCTTTCGTTTAGTACCATCGGAATCTATTTCAACTCCTCTAGATAAGCCAGCTAAATATTTGCTGGAACTAGAAGGAATATCTGCAACTATATAAGGAACTGACATCTTCGCTGAACTCATCTGCACCTCTATTACAGAAATTCGCACGCTACTAGTATTCCCTGACAAAGACTCAAGTATATTTTTTCCAGACTGTTCTACTTCTTCAAGGCTTACATTATAGTTTTTATTGAGCATTTTCACAATCTCTACACTATAAACAGCACCTGCGTCTATAGCTGGCGCTATTAATTCTGCAATAGGACGAGCAAATCCATGACGATTACATAAATCAATAAAAGTCTTTTTAGTCATCCGAGAGCCAGACACATAACAACTGCCTGTTATACAAATTTCCTCTACTATTTTGCCTGCCTTACGAATAGTCTGCCCAAACAAGCATACAGCAACTCCTATATCTTCTAACGAGATACTTAAGTAAAACTTTTTCATTGCATCGTAACAATGTCTATTATCACAAAATGCACTAATTCCACCTTCTGAATTAATAGTCTGAATTAATTCATCAAAAGAATTAATATCAGCTAATAATTTAAATGCACTGGTTCCTATCTCAGGCAGACCCAACTTAGATACTAAATCCGGAAACGTGTAAGATGCTTCCAATATTGCAGAAATATTCTGTATCAACACATCAAACTTTGCTGACATCCTGTAACTGATAGGTAGAATATCAGTATTGATCCCAATAATTTCTATGTATGAATTAGAACTTAAGATTGGAGTTCTACCTTTTGAAATTTCTGTATCGTTTAAATTGTGTACTAGACTATATAATTCCTGGCATGTTGCCTCCCCAACACCAACACACCCAAACCTACTGAATAATTCAGATAAGCCTAATGCTTGTTTACAAGGACATCTAGGATCAGTGCACATTATTGAAGATAAAGACATGGTAACAATATTCTCACTACCACATTTACATCTATCTGGGAAATACGAGTGCCAACCCTCAGGGATAATCCCTAAGGTCTTAGCACTCTCAACAGTAATATAATTATCAAATGCATGAAATTTATCATACACACGTCTCATTTCACTAAAAGTCATAACTACTCCTGTAACATCTTGTCATAATCGTAAATAACCTGCATATAGCTAATAACACTTCCTCCGGATGCTAGCTTCAACTTTTCTATTTCAACCACACATATACCACTAATATCCATAGTAGCTGCAGCGTAGTATGGTATCTGGCAACGATAATTCTTATTCTCGTAAGTGATTTCCAGCCAGTACATTTCCATACCATCATCAACAGAGGCACGCTTTAGCTCGTAATTAACAAAGTCCTTATAATACTCCTTGTCAACCACATCATAAGTACTCGTTAATGATTCACCCTCAAGATCCTTTAAATATCCAGATGCATCACTAACTTCAACAGAAGCGACCTCTGTAGAAATATCTTCTGAACTTGTAGGAGTCTCTGTTGTCGTTACAACCTGACTACTAACAGCAGAATTATCCTGATTAGATTCTTTTTTATTTCCGGAAGTTGCTAATAAAACAACGATTACTATAGTGATCAACACTCCACCAGCTATTACCATATATAATTTTTTGTTATCTCCTGTAGTGATCTTAGTTAAATCTGAAACTTCCTTATCTGACTTCTTTGCAGTTTCTGAAGCATCTGTCTGCATATTTTTATCTGTCTTTTTCTCAGGATCTGTAAAACCTATCGGCATAAAATCACCTCCAAATTCTTTAATGCTTTGTCAATCTCAGAAAACTTACCCCAAATTGGTGTTTTTATTTTCAGCAGACCCTTTCCCGGTGCTTTTAACATAAAGCTATAACCTTTATCTGATCCAAATGACGCTAATGCTTTTAGAACCTCATTAACATCTGAATCATTGCACAACTCAACCATGCAATTATTTCCGATGCATTTAAACCGGGTAGGTCTGTATTTGCTGTTCTCCACAGAAATCTCAGCATTAAGTTTTAACTCATCAATCTTGTTATCAAGCCTTTTATAATCTATCTTCTTTCCAAGCTTTAACCATTTTTCAGTTTTAGCCTTATGTCTAAAGATAACAGATGGGCCATCTTTTCCTACAAACTCAGTAAGATACTTTTTAATATCCTCAACGAGTGTAGCGTTTACAGTTATAACAACCTGATTTTGCATAACATTTAAATACTTATATTGCTTCTTCTCCTGCACAAGATCTGCTATTGAAAAAGCTTCTGTTACGTTTGCACCTTCGTCATAACTAAATGTATCATCATCTGATTCATCGACTGACTCAACATCATACAAATCTGATGCCTCTACAGAGTCAAATGACCAGTAATCATCCACTAACTCTGCATCATTAAACAATTCTGCATAATCAACAAAATCATCTACGTCTTCAATAACTTCTGCCTTGTCATGCTTATGCAATACACTAGCATTACCATCAAAATCTATGATTGGTTTACCAATTGGAAACCTTCCTAATGCCCAGGTTTCAAACTTTGAAACCCACTTTCGATCGCCTGCTTCACTGTCACTATACTGTGAAGCATCAACATCGTAATTAGTCGCATATTTGTCAACATATGCCCTAACTGTGTAGTTATCAAAATTCTGAAGAATCAATGGTATATTTATAGGAGCAATATCTATATCTGGCTGCACTTCATGAATTACCTCCCAAATACGATCATCAACATACTTCGCTCTTTCATCCTTTATCAGCTCCTCCCAGGGATCATCAAACCAAAAAGGGCCATTTCCGAACTCACCGGCATCCCATCTTTTTATTACTCGATCAACAAAGTACACTGGTGCCTCACGTTCATCATCTTTTGTTTCTGCCCAAGTATTGCCAATGTTAATACCGACAAAGTAAGAGGTATGTCCTTTCATAGTGACCATACAAGACTCTTTGATAAGCTTGTACATAAAAAATGGATGAATCGACTTATGTACACTACAAAGCAATTCATCATGTATCAACATATGCCATATTATCTTGTCATTAATACCCTCTTCTTCACATCGATTATAGAATCGAATAAGAATAATCCTAAATAGCTCAGCTGCATAAGATTGTATCGGAAAGTTGCCGGCTGGACGTCTGATCTTACCCTCAGCACCATCATATTTTCCCATGGCTCTTCGCTGCTTAGCATCTTCAGACTGATCTATGTCTGACAAATCAAATGCTCTATAGAAACCCAGTTTATTGTAGACAAAGCCAATCGGCTTTTCTATTTTGTTTCCTAAACCATCTGTTACGTAATCACCATTTTTATCTTTCTGCCAAGCATCCATAAAATCTCTCAACTCATTTGACATACTGCGCACTAACAGAGCATTGTCCCTCTCCCTATTAAGGAAGTCCATAACTGGCCTATTACTCTCCTCCCACTTAGCAAGAAGCATACGTGTCATGAGTAACGTCTCGTCATTAATTGTACCAAATATCTTATCGCACAATGATCTCTCACCAAGACCATATGGTACACCAAATGAAACTGACTTTGCCATCTTACGTATCTTCTTAGTAACTCGGTGCGCAGGTATATTATTAACAAGACTTGCTGTCTCCGTATGGTAATCCCTCTCAGGATCTTTCATACGATCTACCATCAACATATGCTGTGACAGACTAAGCATTATTCTGTACTCTACCTGCGACATATCAAAATCACACATATAATAATCATCACTGTATGATCTGATAAGTGCTTTTAAAGAACCTTTCATGGTCTGCGCTGGATTTGATATACGCCTGGTCTCTATTCTAGCCATACTGTAAGATTTAAACATCTTACCTTCTAGATTGTTCTCTAGAATGGGCTTGTAATAACCAGTGTACTCCTTATTCAACTCACTATGTTTCTGCAAAACCAAAGCCAATGGATACTTACAAGCATTAAACTCATCTGCCTTTATAAGAACCATATTATCGGCCCTTTTATTATCCGATTCTTTGGAAGAACTTCTCAAACGATAGTATTCTTCCTCAGAAGCATTGCTACATAAAATATCTTTCTCCAGCTTTGTGAAATGGGTATCATCTGGATTACGCTTTATAGCAATTAACTTCTTCATTACTATTTTGTCCAACTTTGGCTGAGGCACTTTACCTGTTGTCCAATACTTTATTGGGTATTTAAGAATATCAAATAAGACATGACGCAAAGCAGTTGGAGTAAACTCAAACTCAAATAATAACTGATTCTTCGCACTAACATTTTTTACTGCTTCAGAATATTCATCTTCGCTCAGCAGACCTGCGTTCCTCTTTGCCTCTAACACTGACCTCTGCTTATAGATATTTACAAAAGAACCAACATAACTGTACATATATTGTTTTAATTTGTTAATATCTGCCACTGTACTTTCTGCTAACTTAAGTACATCCTGCTCTATAGTGTTTAAGCCATAATATTCAGATCTAGGCAAGATGTTTAACAATGGAACATCCTGCCGCTGATAATAAATAAACATTCTCTTTGTCATGATAGACTTTAATTTATGGAACAGTTTCAATGTGTAATCAGCATCAGCACAACCATAAATTATTGCAACTATCTCTACCATAAGATAACGATATTTATCTTCATTACCTTTACCTAAAATATCTGTAAGTTCCGGTGTTTCGTGTCCAAATAATTTTCTAGTAAGAACCTTCAATTTATTTGAACCTTTAACTGTTTTAGGATTCAAATCAAAAGCCATCTGCAACGTGTCCTGGTCAAAGTAAAAATACTGTCCTAAATCGATAAAAACTCTTTTATCGAACATAACATTGTGACCAATCAGATTTATGTTTTTCCTATTTATGATTACAACAGTTGCACATAAATTAGAGATATCATCTTCATTCAAAGTCACTGAACTTCCTTCAAAGTCACTCAAAGTCACTGAGCTTCCCTCAGATTCACTCAGAGTCTCTGAAGGTCTTTCAGACTCATGGAATAATCCCATCCTTTGTAGTCCACTGTGACCTATGGAATCAGCTTTTTTCCGCTCATAAATCTTTACCTCATTGTCTCCTTTAAAACTCTGAAATAATTCACCAAGACGTTTTGCCACATATTCATTTGGAACGTTATTAAAATATTCCATATCTGTAAAAATAACAAAACCACTGTCTTCAGCCCAACTTATTGGGACTGCAACGCAGTGATCTTTATCTTCATTATCTTTAGACAGATTATACACAAACAAACCAGAAGTCTCTGTATCAACAGCAACATCTATTTGTTCATCTGTACCATACTTTCCGGCTATTAACTTTGTCAATGGCGTCATTATTTTTAACTCAAAATCAATCAAGTTAGTAATACTCTGATAATTCTTTTTCAAAGTATCACCATCTTTATACCAACTCATATCAATGCTATCACACAACATCTGATAATCTATGGTCTTAATTGTCTTATTGATAATGTTGTCTCTTTTTATATGTGCAACTTCAGTGTAAGTTGCCCACTTTAATTTTAAAGTAAATGGTGCAGGTACCAAACGTATATAAATATCAGCATACTTTAATTCAAGTTTATTGTAGAACAAACCACTTCTTTCACATTTGTAATAAAGTGTCTGGTCTTTACCAAAAAAATTCAATTCCTCACCGCCTGGAGTCATTGAATGTTCATTTAAATATATATTCTTTTTATTGAATCTATAATTCTTTGCAAAGAATAGAGCATTTATAAAACTCTCAGCTACGTTAGGTTCCCCGTATGCTTTAACACTGCCAGAGACTTTTAAACGTTCTACGCTTTCCAATACATAATTTTCGTTACAGAACTTAGACATCTCAAATGCAGAACTTAAAACATAATTATCTACATCTTGATATAGGCTAGCTTTGTATAAATCATCCATATGGTATTGACTGAAAATTGTTATAGTCTCACTATTCTTTACATCGCGCCAATACATAAAATACTTTGTATCGCCTATGATAATTTCTCCACAAAGATTCATATACAAACACCACCTTTCTCCAGATATTCAAACTTTTTGTATGATTTAATATGCATAGAGTAATCACCATACCTACCACTCTTCAAAAGTAGATCTTCATCAATTACCGTATTACATGCTAATACAGCAGCAGCGTAACTCTTACTTCGATATATGTAACGTCTTTCCGTATCATTTCTTAGAGTTAAAGCACAGTAATCCCGAATAAGAGCTGTCATGCTTAGTATATCTTTAAAGAACGTAAACAATAATTTCTTTAAAATTATATCTTCGTTAGACTCTTCAGCTGTAGCCTTATGCAAAATACCCATACAATACTTTTTTAACTTTTCATCTAAGCTCATCAAAGAACCCAAAGAAACTGTTGCTAATTTATCAAAATCCATATTCATTATGGCTCTTGACACTGTACTATAGTTGTCCAACTTTCTAACATTTTCCATGTCACAATTAGATAAAATATGTAACACGTAATCTAAGGACTCACTAAAATCAAGCACCACAGTATTATCCGCAGAACCCTTTTCTAAACCGCATGCTTCAAAGATAAACATATTATCCAATGAAATATTACTCGATTTATTATCGTCGCCATCATCCAATCTACTGTATGATCTAGGTGTACCACTCATCTGATAGTAATAACCAATTAGTCGACCTATACGTTCCTGACTAGCATTAGCTTCTCCGAAGTCGATACTATCAGAGAACTGGAATGGTCGGGTCTCTATTTGTCGTGTAACCCTATTTATAGATCCAATGATATTTGAATCACTAAATAAATCTATCAACAAACTCTGATACCCCCTTATCATCAATTTTTGGTTTATCTGCATAGACTTCAATGGAAACAGCATCCATTCTAATTGGATAGAAATTTCCACGGTCCAAATCAAATAAAAAATTTTCCTTTGGTTTTACACCATAAAAATCAAGGACGTCTTGATTCAAAGACGTCCTTGTAACACGCACTGAGCCGTCAGCCATTGTCTGAACAACCCAACCTATTTGTACTAACAAAATATCCATTTTACCACCATTTAATACGCTCTACTTCATACTGAGTTAACTCCAAAATCTCCGTATGATAAGTTTGACTATTATTTACACGAGCCAGCACTACCTTGTATCCGTATTTATGGACAAACGTTTTTCTGTTGTCATCTTGAGATAACATTCCGATACCGGCTCGACCGATTAAATAATTATTAGCATCAAATCTATATGAATCTAAGTAGAATTTCCATTTAGTTGCTCTCTTCGTAATCAGAATATTCTGATTGATTTCCTGAAGAATCTTTAACTCTTTAGCTGTTAAAGTACTAGCACTTTCTGTCTCCTGTAGTTCTACATGTAATGAATTACTGAACATTTCAATAAAATCTAATAATGGTTTGAAAGCATCTAGCATCTCATTCAAAGCATCAACTTCTCTCAAATAAATTTTTCGGAAATTCTTAGATACGTCACTCATATTTCTCGGATCCATATATAATCTACAAGTATTTCCACAAAGAAGCGTAATCTCTTCTCTTTTTTGTAAAGGAAATTTGATATCAAGCCATCTGTATGTAGCAATAGCTTTTGCATATAACAAATATAAATTATTCTCATTTTTAAGTAACTGTGTTGAATTTAATTCTGACACTATGAAATTACAAAATTCAAATAAAGTGCTGTTAGCCTTATAGATTGTCTTTGCATAAGAAAATGCTGTGAACATATGTAACTTATCTATAGAATCTGCATTACTCAGACCATTTAAAATACGAGCAGATGTTTCAAACATCTGGGTAAATGCCACTACCAGTCGCATATCATACGGAAATGCTTCTTTATTCTTTGCAATGGCATTTACAATTTCTGTGTTAATATCATTTTCCTTTAACATATATAAACCTTTTTGTTCGACAGGATTTCCAAGCTCATAAAGTAGCGTTGCTGTTACATTGACAATTGTAGCCGCAATCATAATAGAATGGCTTTTATCTGCTGTAGCTTTCATTATTCCATATAATTGTTTGTACCAACCTATCAACACACCAATCTTCTCAACAACACTATTTTTCCGCTTATCTAAATAATCAAAATCATTCATCCTGTTCATCCAAGAATTACTAATCTGACTATTCATCTCGTTATAACTGTTAGAGAGCAACACCTTTGAAGTTTTACCAATTGTGTTTACAGCCTCTCTTCCCTTGGCTAGTGATAATGAATATGCCTTCTTTATGAGAGTTGGCGAGTTATTAAGCTTATAACTCAGTAACTGGTCAAAAATACAATCATTACTAACCAAATTCTTTTCATTTCGGTCTTCACTTCTTCCAGGAGATTGATAAACCTCATTAACAAGTTTATTGACATCATCATGCATGTATAAATACTCTTTAAGACTTGAAAATCTCTTTAAAAGATTTCTATCTCTAAATATCTCAACTGGAAAATCAAAAATAGTATATCCTGTATCATTTGCACTTGAATTCAGAAAAGCAACTAATTCCCGTAATGCAATAAATCCCTCGAAGTCTGCCTTAAACTTATCCTGATTACATCCTTTCTTCGGATGTATAGTGTTTGATGCATAATAAGGTATGCCATCATTAGCACCTCCGTTAGCATTCATATGAACACATAATTCATCAGCAGTCTTTACAGCGTCCAAATAAAAATCATAGATATTTGATATCTCTATACCAGTGGTCATAAGTCTACTGGCATACATCTCGCATAATTTCATTCGCTTGCTTAATTTAGTAGATTTACTTCCATCATAATCCATAGTCTCTCTACTAAATTCTATCGAAGCAAATTTTGATCTTAAAGTTTGCTTATATCTAGTCCATAACTTATCAGCAATACTTTTACGATACCAAGAAAAAATATCATAGTATGCTATACCGCCATCACCCACATGATTAAATAATGAATAAGATGATCTGTATATCTTACCTGCCAAAGACATAAAATCTATACCTTCTTCTGGCTGCTCTATATCAATATCATCAATGGACATCTCAGCTCTGCTTCTCTTATCATCTTTACTAATAGACCGCATCATGCTTTTGTTCGATATAATATCTCTATAAGCTTCCGTATGTACATAAAAACTCTGAAAAGCAAATATCAAAAAAGCATGTGGAGTACACGAACTAGTATCGTATGAGCCATTAGTTGAAAATGATCTCACGTAACTCCTGAAACCATTTCCTAATGCTTCAATCTGATCAGGAGTAATATTACTTGAAATTCTTCTGGCAGTATTCCGCAAATAACGCTGCCACATTGAAGTGCTCATATAAACGTATATCAATTTATTTACATCTGTACACAACAGTAACTGCATCAGACAGTCATAAATCTTTTTAGCAGACATTTTATTTACTAATGCGCCTAAGCTTTGTTTCTGGAGACCATTATGCATAGAACTAACGTTACGCTCAATAACTGGGTTGTTATAAACATAATTCACATAATCGTAGATAATTCCGTACTTATTATTTTTCCTAAGATATACTTCTAAAGCTTTTCTATCATCTGGCTTAGTTGCAAACATCTGCAACACTGGAGTAGCAACTTCCTTTTCACCATTTAAATCCAGCACTATAGCCAGAGCAAACTGAAGATCAGCTAAATTGAATGAATCTCCTTTAAAAAATCGTGCTAACATACTACCTCCTACGTATTAGATACCATGCAACTACAACATAAACTAATACAGCAACTATTTTTGTCGGTGTGCTCGAAAATGAAAAAGGTGCACTTAGTAATGAGTACACCAAAGAGATAATGCCGTAAATGACACGTATTACTAAAACAACAGTCCATAAAACTATCTTCTGTAACAATAAAATAATTGATTCCCTTATCTTAGCAAATGTGCCTTTTACTATATAAATTCCACCCTTATCAGACTTTTTTCGATTACACTCAGCACAAATAGCAACTGTATTTATAGTTCTATTTATACCATGACCAGCAAGAGGTATTATATGATCCACTTGTACATTACTTCTTCCAATTAAAGGCTTATTGCACTGTGAACAAAACCAAATGCAACCGCACAAACCCGGGTTCTTTTTAAAATAAGCAGCCCTGTAATTAAAAGCTTCTCTTTTTCTTCGGCTTTTAGACATTGTCTCTGCCATCGTTTCACCACCCCCTAAAAATAGAGAGGGCTTTTACACCCTCTCTACCTAATCAAATGCACCAAGCTTAACCAAAGTATCTGGTAAATGCTTTTCAACATCTGTATCTGTATTAGTATCAGTCTTCAACGTAAGATAGCTTGTATCTAGATGAACTAATACATCGTCATTATTGATTACAATCTCACTATTAAAGTCTGATTCAAGTCTTTCATCAGAACAAGCCATTACATAGTGTCCTGCATTAAGATCAGTGAATGAACATTCTCCGGACTCATTTGTTGTACTTGTAGAAATCACTGTATTACCATTCTTCAATAACACAAGTAAGTCTGCAATAGGAACGTATTCATCTGAATAGAAACTCTTCATAACCGTTTTCAATGTCTCAGCATGATTAACTACATCAAGATTATCTGTATTGTTAAGATCATCTATAATATCTGTATCTCCTGTATCTAAACCTGTATCTCCAAACAGATTTAATTCATCCAAGCTACCAAAATCTATTGTTGCTACTTCTATCTTCTCCTGTTTGAAGTCAAACTCCGCTGGAGTGAACATATTCTGCTGTTCACTTTGTTTTACAAAAGATGTGGCCGGTGTACTATGTAGATCAACCTTCTTCCTCGAGAAAAGGTTCTCACCAACATTAATAGCACCGATATCAGCATTAGAGTATGATCTGTGCTCATTAAAAACTAATGAAGGTAATACACTTGGTAAATTTTCAAATGATATGGCTGTTAACGCACCACTATTAGAAATTACTGTTTCCATAATACTATTCACATTTAAAGTATAAATAACACCTGGAACATCAACCACCTCAGCATACTTGTACTTTTTACCCTCAACAAATCTAGGATCATCTGACTTAACAATATAAACATCTGACATTTGTGCCCTAGCAAACACTTCAAAGTGCCTTGCCATAACCTCAATATTGTTATCTATAAAATTGCGATACCAATTGTGGCACCATACCATCTGTTTATATCTAATAAGTTTATCCGTACTTTTTTCCGGTATTTTATATATGCTATCCGGCATGACATAACCTGCTGTTACTGGAGATCCTGCGTCAACCCACTCACCATTTTTACAAATTAACAGATTGTAAGGTATCTTTGTAGACATTGTTATACCAGTCAATGCATCCTTAGTTGCCAGTAATGTACCATCCTCTTTTGTCAACTGTAAAAGGGCATTCCTGTTTACCTTTTCTACTGAAAGATAACCGCTCTCCCTTGTTACTAATGCATCCGTACCTGCACTGTTAGCTTTTATTGATGAACCATTAAGTAAACGATGCAGAATATCTACACCACTAGCTATAGACTCGCCGGCAGAACCACCTTTATTAACCAAAGAAAGTGTCAACTGTGCTGCAGGTTCACCAATAGCCTGTGCAGTCTCTATTCCTATATTATCTCCTATCTGTGGTAATGTTTTGTTTGAATATCGCAATCCGTAACATCTACTACAACAGCCTGCTACTGAACCTTTATGTTTAGACTCATCACGCCCGGTTTTGCAATCAAGAAGTATTCTTGCTTCTATTCGCTCTAAACCGGACTCCTCTACATACTTTAAGGTCTTATCAGTTATAACATACATAGGTGTTACTAAAGCCTTACTATGTGCGCCCTTGTACTCTTCAAGATATGGCAAATTTCTAGCCTCCCTGTACTTAAGAAGAGATTTACACATGGCATCCATGGCATACCTAAACTGAAATTCACCTATATCGGTCTTTATAACCTTTAGACAATGTTTCTGTATAATTGGTATACATGCTGGTGTTATACTATCGAACTCCAAGAAATTCTTTAAAAGTTTCTTTACAGAATCATCAATAGGTTTCGCACCTACAAGTCCATCCAAGCCTGCTGATATTATATTCTTACGATCCTTATCTTTTATAACTATACTATGGAGTCCTTTTGACAATACGTCAAAATCCTCTTCAGTGATAACAGCAGAAGCTCTATTATTTCCAAAGAGACTACTTGTCTCTGAATCAGTTAAATCTAATTCTTTGCCAAGTAATTCCTCCTTAAAGAACTCATAGTTTGGCTTAAACAAATCTAGCTGCTTTAATGGTTTCTTTGAGTCATACTTCACATCAAACCACCAATCGGTCTTACCACAGTCGTACTCAATAATATTTAATCCTGCAACACAATGTATAGCCTGTCTTGTTGCATAACCAGCAGCACTAGTCTCATTCTGCGTAGATGCCATACCAGTACGTGTACTATAGGACATCATCAAAAAGTCAAAACTTGAAAGTCCTTCTGAGTAACTTGTTGTTATAGGATTTGGTAAGTTATCAGTCTTATTCTTCTGTAATGATCCTAAAACTCCTACAGTCTGCATTATCTGACCTTTGCTACCTCTAGCTCCTGAGTCAAACATTATAAAAATATTATTATTTCTACTCATAGATCCTATAATACCCTTTGATTCATTACCAAATACATGATCTTGCACTGTAGCAAGCGTATCATCATAAACATTATGCACTGAAGTGACTTTATCTTCCATAACAAGAAGACCTCTCTGATAATCACGCTCATACTGACTCTTTAAGCCTTCAGCTTTCTCAAGAAGTTCCTTTTTGCTAGACTTTCTTGTTATATCTTTTAAATCATCAAGAGATATACTTACTCCAAACAACTCAGCCATAGTAAATCCGAACTCTGAAATTGCACCGTATACTTTAAGCAAATCTATTGATGGATCCTGAAGACTTTCCTCATATATGCTCATACAAATTTTAGATAATTTGTATGAACTTGTTTTACTACTAGGTGATCCAGATGTTATTAAACCGTCATACTGTAAATCTGCAAAATGTTCTGTATTCACATCAAGTCCTAATACATTACTGTATTCCCTATCACCAGAAAGTCCTCCAGGTACTAAAGAGTTAAATAAAATTCTTCCAGCTGTACTTAAAAATTTCTTATTATTTAAATCTAAGCACACTAAATTGTATGCATGTATAACTCTGCCATAAACATCGCTGCGCAAACTATCAACATTATCATAAAATAAAACATCCTGCATAACATCACTGCTCAGATAATCTTTTGGATCTAATGTATTGTCTTTTAACATTGTAGAACAATAAATTCCCAGTGAAATATCCTGGCTATGTGCCAAAATAATATCTCCACTCTTAGGATTTATAATGTCACACTTTGGTGACATTAACTCTATTGCTTCATCCTGTGCATCCTTAGTAAGCAGTGCAATCAACCACATCTGATCACCATCAAAGTCAGCGTTATAACCTTTACAAACTAAAGGGTGCATTTGTATAGCCTTAGTAAATACTATCTTTGCATAATAACCTCTCACAGAGTACCTATGTAAAGAAGGCTGACGGCCACACAAAACTACACGCGGTGGTAATACAGTTTCATTCGGACCTAATGGTAAACCATCAGTACCTTCCACAAAATACTTTATCCATTTTATGAAAACAGTCTTTATTCCAAAAACTGGTAGCTTATACAAAGCGCTAAACTTATCTCTGTATAATTTCTCCACCTTACTATCACTGCCAGATACAAGTGCCTGTAGAAACTCTCTCCAGACACCAGTACCAATATGCACATCAGAATTAGTATCAGCAGCGTACCTTAATAAGTGCTGTATTAACTGCTCCTCATACATAGCAACTGCCATATGAATTGGTACACCAACATTCATAGGAGACATTGATGTGTCTTGTGCTGGTATAATAACAGAACGTCCTGATCTTGCCACTACTTTCTTCTGAACTGTCTCACGGACTTTACCATGACTGTTACTTCCTTTTCCCATAAACCACTGTAATACAGTTACATATTTCTGCTTTTTATTGGAATCAATACCAATAAAATCTCGTATAGCATTATATACAGCTAAACGATTCTCCTCAGACTCGTTTTGAGCTACCATAGCTGCTGAGGATAATATCTTTGTGTAATGTACATCAAAATCGCTTTTCTGCTCTTTTGTACTTCCAGCAATTCTTGTTGGAAGTCTATAAACAGCAGGCATAACTGGATATGTACTCACCAAATAATCGGAAAGTTTAGCACCTCTATCAATAAAGTCTTTAACAAAAGTATATACATCGCGAAGTTCCAGTTTTTTAGAGTTATTGAACACGAAATCATAAACATTCTCGCTATTTACAATTTCATCAGGCTCTACATCCTCTGGTATTCCAGTAGCTCTATACTCTCCAGTAAGCTGATAATGTTTAGCATCTTCTGCAGTAAATATTGGTTCGACATTCTTGGTTGACTTACTCAACTTTGTCTCCAGATGAGCAAGAGATCCCTTCAAATCATAATTCTTAAAGATATATGTAATTGCATCGAATCCCCACATAAAATGCTCAAGTTCATCCTGTGGAACCTTATCGCAAGATACTAGATCTAGACTGTCCATAACTCCAATAGGCTTTCGAACCAATAAAGATCCCACTGCTATCTTGTACAGATCACTCTTGTTGCATACCTTATAAGACTTCTTTCCCTTAACCAAAAATAGCTGCGACAAATTACCGCGTTCCAACCACAATGGGCTAATAATTTCAGTATGTAAATTTATCCATCCCCATTTAGCTCTGTTTAACATTTTATTGGCAATACCATCATTATTACCAAATATTGTGTTTGAATGTAATGAGTCTGGAGTAACATCAATTGGACTGAACTGTTTTATAACCTTGTCAGTCAATGGCTTGAATGCATAACAGTTTATGCCATTTTCATCGCTCTCTAACTCGATCTCAGCGCCTAAAGATCTCCACAATGCTTGCATTGTGATTGCATTATGACTATCACCAGTTACATCTATATCATAAGGATTTTCCTCTATCTGCTGCATTATGTCAGCTCGTTTATCCCTATCGTCTGCTAATACAGTTTGTATCTCCTGAAGAACCTTATTTGCTCCTATACTTTCCAGACACCAACTTTCCATTTCTCCAAAAGCCTGACCTCCATTCATTTTAGCTGAAGACTTAGCCTGTAATGTGACAGAATTAACGCCATGATCAAATCCAACTGCATGAATTTTCTTACGCACCATATGGACAAGCTTCTCCAAATACTGATAACCTACGTTTATAGGTCGCTCAAAGAACTGCCCTGTCTTACCATCTATAAGTCTAATTGGATGTATTCCAGCTTCCTGCATTTTTTCTTCAACAAATTTACAGCTATCCGGATGAAAAGGACTAACTATACTTATTTTATTTTCTTTATGCTCTGCTGCACCTAAACCAACTTCATATAACTGAGAAATATTCATTCTGGATGGTATTCCAAGTGGGTTTAACAGAATATCCAAAGACTTTCCACTTACTGGATCATAGGGCATTTCTTCCTCTGGAACGATCTTAGCTATAACACCTTTGTTTCCATATCTACCTGCTAACTTATCTCCAACCTCAGCAGATGCTCTCGTTGCTACTAACACCTCAGCGATTGTTTTGCCCATCTTTTCATAAATCTCAGCAGAAATTACCTGTCCCTCTGTGTATGTATTTAACCTGGTTGGTACATACTTTACACGCACTACCTGTTCTTTATCAAAAGAATATGTTGTAACCTTTTTGTAGATAACACAATCTCCAGGAGATAAATGTGTTCCCACTAAAGGTAATCCGTTAGTGCAAAAATTAGTAATAGGCATATTATCTGAACCTACTGGTGCCGCAAACTCCTCAGATCTACTGTCACTACTACTTAACTCTGCTGTCTCCTTTTTAATGAATATTGAAGTAAGAGTATCATCACTAACTAATTTCTTGTTAATAACTATACCATCATCAATAGAAGACCCACCGTAAGATTTAAAACCTACCAAGAAATTATGTCCTAATGCCATAGAACCATCGAATGAATGTTTGTCAACATCTACACCACCATAATCCACCAGTAACTCTTTATCATACTGTCGAATATCATAATCAGAGCTGTATGCTATCACATCATCATAATGATACACATTATTAGCTTTAGGATTAATACAATATGAAAACATATCATTATTAACAGTCTGCTTAAATACTGGAATACTTAATTCCACATAATCCTGATAACAACAATTATGCGTATCACAAAAGACAACATGTAACTTTAACACCCTAGTAGATAAACCCTCATCTATCGATTGAAGTATTAAATCAGAATGAAGTATCTCATCTTTTTCTTTCTCAAGATCTTTATTTAAGTAGACCTGCTCATTATAGAAACCTTCCAGCACCTCAGATGCTTTATATACGCCTACATCAAGCATACTTTCGATACCGGTACAAACTAAAGGTCTTTCCGCACCAATAATAGGAACTGCCTGCTTTCCCTGGTTATCAGCCATCTGTAAACGTTTACCAGCTGAAAAATTACAAAAAGGAATACTTGCTGTAGTAGCTGCCATATTCTGCAACTGACTAAACTGCTTTAAATGTACATTAGCCACATCTACAGTAACAACTTCCCCATGGTACAAAGCATTTACACGCTTTTTAGGAGTACCGTCTTCATTCTTAAAAGTCTCACACCACTCGGCAATATAACTTTCCCTATCTTCGTTGGCATTCAGTTTTACAACCTCTCCCGTTAACTCTCCATTAACAACTACATAATAAGGAGTTACCAAGTAACCAAACTCATCCTCTTCTGTAAGTAGCGTCTTTTCATTTACAAGACCAATCTTTGAGGATTCTGGCGCATCATATGGATCTAACCTACCAAACTGTGAACCATGTACTGATACTAAATCAGCCTGCACTGTTGCATTACCAATATTATTTGTTATTTTAGACCCCTTTGCTGCTAACGAAAGTGTGTTGTTATAATCTGACAACTGGGACTCTGTATTATTTACATCCTTAAGCATAGCTATCAGAATGTCTTTATCTATCTTTGAGCTAAAATCTGTTATCGCATTTGTAACACTCGCACCTACACCATCAGAACCTTTAATGATGTTGAACTTGCCCTCAAAATTATCAAGGATTTTCTGCAAATTCTCCTGAATTGCTTCAATAGCTTTTACATGGAATGGAATAATTATTCTATCAGTTAGCTCAAACTGATCTGAATAAAAATCATAGCCATTTAAATCATTTGCAAATATACTATATGCGGTATATAAATCCTCAATGCATAACGTATCAGCAGTCAACCTACGAACTAATGTCGTAGTATTTGTATCGTTTTCATTTATACGTACCTTTATAGACTCCAATGATGTATCATTTAGAGCTCTAATATTTGCTAATGTCAACTTTGTACCCGCAGAAAGATGTACATCATCACTGTCTATATCCTCGGTTAGTATACAATTCAGTGCTCTAAATGTATATGATGAATACTTATGCAGACTATGTACTTTACTGTTATAAGAAACATAAATAGTATCAACAAGTGAGTTATCTATTTCTTCTAACAGATCAATAGTTAAAATTGTACCAGCAGGAATAACCTTATTCTGTAAAACTACATCCTCCGCAAGTACTTTATTTACCGCTCTAGCAGCAAACGACTGCATTCTAATGAATCTGCTCTTATTTCCAGCACCAAGTTCCAAATAGTTTTTATTAAAAAACCAGTTATTTAACTGGTTTAATAACGTATGAGCGTTTCTAGCATTTTTAGTTCTTTCTAATCCATAAATACATGTATGTAATGCTTTAATGCATTCTTCTCGACTTGACACACTCTCTACTCCCTTTGACTTTATCTCAACAAAAGTAGACGTATTATCAGTAAAATTCATCAGATTATATGGATTATCGGCACCAAACATTTCAAGTAATGCCTGATTTGACATTCCAGTCAAAGCTCTGAAAAATGTTGATATAGAAACTTTTTGAATATCCTGACGGGATTTTGTTGTCTTACGATTAAACTCAAAATAAGGCATCTTTCCTTTACTAGCAAAAGAAAAAGTCTTATGTCTTGCGCATCTCAGAGTTCCCTTTATCTCAGTATCGCTCTGAGTTTCCTTAAATGTGTATGACCATCCCAAAGGTCTATCATATAAATCAAGAACCTGCTTATAGTTACCGGCAATTTTAAAACCAAGGTCTAAATAAATTGGTAACTTGATAATATCCACAAGTATGTCCTGCTCTTCACCGGTAACTTTATCTCTTAAATGCGTAAATGCCTTTACCATTGTGAAGATGGTACCATCTTCCTCACAGTTATTCTGAGAATCTATCGGATATTGACTAAATGTCACTTCATACCTATCATTAAATTCTGTGGAACTATCTTCCAGTAATTTAGGTATAGTACTTTTAACGAGCTTGTTATACTCGTATCTTTGTCTATCATTTACCTTCATACGTGATCCTCCGTGTTTTTACAAATATTATCTATATTTGCTTCACCATAAAACATAGATAAAACCTCTATTAGAGGCCTTAACCGATCTGTCGAAATCCTATTATGTAGAGACCATTTAAGCTGCCCAAGCAATACAATAGGCGGTACTGCCATACGCACTTCATCAGTGACCAGTAACAGTTGTCGATCTAGAGGCATCATTATTGCATCGTCGTAAATTTTCCGAAAATCAGAGTTTTTCATAAAAATTTAACCTCCTTGTATCCGTTATTATTATGTCATTTACCTGAACCTTTCTATATCTCTCGCTATAAACCCCGGTTTCCTCTTCATGACCTAAGTAACCTATAAGAACCGCTTTTTTCATATCTTTCTGTCTATTGAAGTATTCATATACAGCAAGAGCCTTTTCTCTATCTTTCAATAAACTAGCGAATACATCCGCATCCACATAAAAATCAGGTTCACCCGATTCAAGTACAATCGTATCCACATCTGAAATACAAATAATCATTTTAAATCACCTCCAAACAAATCCATATCTTCCAAAGATCCAGAATGTCCTGTACTAGACTTTGGAGCGAGATGATTGTCTTCAACAGGATCAGATTTATTTCTACTATATAGATCAAATCCTAAATCCTCTGCTGTGAATTTATATAGCTCTACATTCCTATCTCCCAATTTCCTTATCACATAACACACCCTCTTTCACTTTTTTATAGTAGTCCTGATCCATAATATTCAAATTATGTTTAATACACACATTACGCTTAGTTTCTATGTCTCTCACACTCTTAGAAGAAATATCCGATCTGTTATAAATTGAATTAAAAAGGAAGATACAAAATGTATCTTCCAAAATAATCCTATTTAACTTTTCCTCTAAATCTTTTATCTCATTTTTATAAAGTGTCACAACCCATGCAGGCGTTCTCTCGACAAGATCGACCAAATCTACATCACTCAAATAGTTGTTAGTACAAATTGAATAGTCAAGCAACCTACAAAAGTCATTTCTACTTAACTTTTTGAACCCTTTATCTAGCACAGCATCTTCATCAGAATCACTATCACCAAATTTTATAGAAAGAATAGCTGTCACAAACCTGGATAATTCAGCTGATAAATGTCTATCATAAATAGATAAAACTGTATCTAAGTTATCTGATACTAAAGAAAAGACTGTAGGTTTACTACTGCATCTTCGAACCAAATAATCCAATAAAAAAAAAGACTCTTCATCATTGTTGGATAATAAATTATTAAATTCAGAACTTATATCTCCACCAAATTTGCAATTGCACAAACTTATTAACTTAGATCTAGCCAGTATAAGACACTCGACGTCAAAATCATTAGAAAAGTCCTTAGAGTCTAAAGCCTTTTCAGCCAAGAATAACAAGCTCTCCATTTCATCACCCCTTCAAAATCTGATCAAGACGCACTCCATGCACCAGTATATTAACCGCACCACTATTCCTCTCAAAATAGACCTCTGTGCCAACTTTTATATCATTACTAACCAGTATAGATGGATTAAAAGTATTGATTATTCTGGCCTCGCAATCATCATTAGTCGTCATTGGTTCTATCTTTACGCGAACAGAAGCATTAACCCTACGTTGTTCAACAACAACCTCAGTAACAACTGCTTTATACAGATCAAAGGACCAGTGCTCAAACTTACAAGCTAACTGTCTGTTAGAATACTGATTTGTTACAATGTCTGTCCAATTGTAATCATTAACTTCCAGCACTAAACCATCCGCTGGCATATCCTGCTCAATCTGTTTCTCATATATAGGATTAAAAACCTCTTTACTTAACCACAGGCAAAACTGGTCAAAATCTTGAGGTATAATATCCCAAGGAATAAATAGATAAGGTACTACTTCAAAACCCATGCTCTGAAGTCTCTCAAAAGTACCCACTACTGTATCCGATAAACCCTCCGCTGCAAAAACTTTTATGTGTAAATCCTTATAATCCTCAATCTGATGTTTCACTCGCAATAAACTAATAGCTGCAGACTTAGAAGTTTTATATTTTCCCGACTTATACTTCTGTCTCAGCGGTTCTAATCCGCCTTTCAATACAAAACTCTCACCAGTGACTCTTAACTCATGTGGAACATTTTCCAGGTCACTTGGAAATACGTATGCAACTTGATCTGTGAAATCAAATGAGTTTGAAGACCTTCCACGACTTAAACTCAAACTAAATTTACCGTCGACGTATAAAGATTTAGTGTTTACACCGTCCATCTTTAACGATGCAACTAAATCCTGTTTTTGATGTACCTTGTCCATCACAAAATTATATGTATCCCTGTAATTCGTTACAGAACTAATCGATAATGATTTCTCTTCATTTAAGACATCATAAAGCTCTTCACGACCATCTTTTCTAACAGGGATATAAGGTCTCAACCCAACTTCCTGCAGCAATGCATATGGAATAGGATCGTCATCATACGTTCTATCCAGATATTCTTTAAATGGCTCCCTATATTTCTCTTCAAACAATCTAGTGAGCTTATCATACTCACGATCAGATAGAATAGGCTCTTCTCCTATTCTATACAAATAGCGGGCTAGTATCCATAAATCACCAGCCCGCCCATTTTTCAAAAAATAATTCCTATCAATCATACATCACCTATAAAAGACAACAAATAAATTCTTGTCTTTATCCAAAACTCTAATTATAAGTAACTGCTTAACATTCGGTTGCTTTTTGATACAAGTGAATGTTGAAGCTTTATACACCGATGTAACATATTTATTAAATTCCTTAGTATTCTTGAAAGTAGTTATAACCTTAGGTTTCTTTTTATCCTCATAAAACACAGAAAATAACTTATAACTTAAATCTTTACCCTTTTTACGAGAAACAGTACAAGTAGTATTTTTCAAAGCAGTTTTCTTATCAGAAAACTGCTGCATCTTATCAAGGATATTAGTAGACTCAGCTAATGAATCAATGAATAAGACACTGCTACTAAAATCGTACTTTTTATTCTCTTTCATTGTGATACACCCTGAAATTGAAACATTACCAGCATAATCATGATTTGCAAATAAAGAATCATTTTTCATTATAGGTAAATCCACAACATCTTTAATATTTAACCACCCAACTGCATTTTCATTAGATTTCAATGTCGCATCTTTTCCAGGTAATTCAGCTTTAGTATTTACTAATACGTTAAATGCACTTTCATCTGTGTCCAAAAACTCTGAATTATTTACAGTTTCAGCTTCCGGTTTATTTTCTACTCTATCTGTGACTAAATGAACTCTTAAAAATAAACTGGATCCAACAACTACGATACTTAATACAATACAACAAATAGTTTTACTGAATTTTTTCATAAACTACCTCTTTCTGCCTGTCATAAAATTTCCCACGAAAAGAATCACAGCTATAACCAATGTGACAGCTGCGTACTGCTTTAAATCACTACTCAACAGTATTATTGAAATAACTATTAGTATAATAAGGAAAATTAAAGACACTAAGCTTCTGTTTTTCTTCCAGTCTATATCCCCATGCTGTCTTGTCATCCTATCATGACTTATATGTGGTACCTCTGAAGAGAAATTATAAAAAGGCCGATCGTATGCTCTATGATTTCTCGGGACAGTGCATCTATCATAAGTTTCATCATTTCTATATCGGAAATTTCTAGATTCTCGTGATCTATCAGCATCGTATCTATTTTGCATTTCTGTAAAATCTTGATACTCTGATTCTTCATCAAAATTACTCATTCTCCTCATAATCAGCCTCCTTCCAAACGCAAACATAATCACTCTTATTGAATTTACGATACTCTACTTGCACATTATCACACTTTATTGCCTTAGTTTTGCTGGCTGGCGTTCTTTTAGTTAGTATCTTTCCAACGAATTCAGGAACTGCCTGCTCTACATCAGCAGAAGGCACATGAGCCTCTTCTGCTGAATCTTCATCATATGCCCTCCGCATAACTACCTCCTATTCTGATGACTTATAAGTCATCCTCATCAATAGATTCTTCTTTTTCTTTCTCAGCTATATCTTCCATCATCTCAATTACAGTCATGATTACTCCTCTCCGCCAAACATGCAAACAAAATCATCAATATCGATAACATCAGCATCCAACAAATTGTATGCAATATCTATTGCATATCTATCTAGTTCCTGTGTAAATACCAACTCTTGAAGCTTCTCATACACCTGTTTGTGTAGAAAAGACCTACTTTCATCTGGTACGTACTTATTATTATCTAACACGTAATACAGGTCCTCATAAGTCTGTACAGCTTTCATGCACTCCGTAATTTCATCATTAGCTGATTGTACCCTGGCAGCAAGTCTTTTAGATTGCTCCAACTGCTGCTCCTTTTCATACTCAGCTTTGAAAGAGTCTACCTTGCCCTCATCATAAATATTGCTCCAAATATTTAATTTCTCATAATAGCCAAAATTATCGCCCCAGAGCTCCACGAACTTATCATAAATCTGTTGCATATAATCCTTGCCGTATACCAACACAAATCCTTTATTTGCTAATGCATTCTTAATCACATTTTTAAATAAAGTTGGTCTGTAATCATGTACGATCTGCAGTAATTTATCTGCAAATGCTCTATTATCCTCTGTACTTAAAAAGCCCCTATACACATCAATACTTGCCTGCCATGTATATACAATGAAATTATTAATCACTGTCCCTGAGCTAAATTCATAATGCATAAAGCATTCATAGGCAGACTGATCCTCTACTGCACCTATCAGTTTTATCACCTGATTTTCGGATAATCTCCTTTCATCAAAAACACCCAAACTGAGCAAATGATTTAATGTATCATTTGGGAAATCCCGGGATAAATCTTCCAAGTATTGTGATTCTCCTATCCTATCAAGAAAAGATATCAACTCCTCTTGTGTTTTAATTGCTAGAACGTCCTTATCTAGACAATTAAACTTATCCGGCTCACTCATAAGATTAAATTTATCCAGATCTAAACTTATTAAAGGATGTACCAAATAGAAAGGGCAGTCAGAACACAATAAATTCCTCTCAACCAGTGATTTAATAAATAACCAATTAGCCTCATTATCAACTGAGCTACAGTCCTTAAATAGTTCTACTTTCTTTAAACCACGCTCATCTAACAAAGCCTCTACAATCAGCTTTCTCATGTCATCACCGAGGTCTACCTCAGGCTCTAAACATGTCTGCATAAATCTTACTAATAAAAGTTTTGCGCTGTCTCCATAGCTAGACTTACCGAACATCTTGTAGTTAAGCCACACTATCTCTTGCGCAGAAAAACGCATATCAAGTAAAGTCTTAAACCATTTAGAATTGCATAAAAGCTTTTTCTTCTTCAGCTGTTGTAATGCTGAGGCTATTACATTTAAAAAACCATCAGAATGTGTTACCACTCTATTGGCAAACCACTCATAGACTCTTTCATTACCGTAAACAGGTAGAGTTCTACCAGTGACCAATAATGGAACTAATATTCCATTATACTCGCTAAGGAATTCATCCAATTCCTCATCATCAACAAGTTCCAATATCATCAATGCATTGTATGTGTCCATATCTAAACTTGTTAATGCTTTGTATCTGTCCTCCTTTCTTTTAGTGCGATACGCTAATTCTATTAACGCACCTGGGTCATTTGATTGTTTTAGCTGATCTAAATCTGTGCCAGCCCATTTCGTGAAAATACGTTGTGCCATTTTCACTACCTCCTTAATTGTATATTCTGTATCAATCCGATACCAAATACACAATTAAACAAGGGCAGGCTCGAAAGCCTGCCCCCTCAATTTTGTAGCTAATTATTCAACTACTTGTAAAGTACCATCAAAATAGTATAATGAATCAGATAAGAAGTCTTTAGGTGATACTATATCGCAGTTAGTAGAGTGTATAATCGACTTTAAATAATCAGTGTCGAACCCACTAGCTGAAGATTTTGGCAAAACAAGCAACTCATGCTGCGATGAAGGCAGGACATAATAATCCTCCTGTAATCGCTCTCTAACAGTCTGTAAAATAGAATTACACAACAGTATAGTACTACTATAAGCAGTTTCGTCATTTAAACGTAATACATACATACTCGATTTATCCCTTAAATCAATTGGAGCTTCCATCTCTTTTAAAACATCCACCAAACTCTTTAGAGAAAATCCACTGGCAATACTATCCTGTATTGCAGTTGTAACGATAGATTCCACATCATAACCAAACCTTTCCAACTCATTACATGGAATAAAAGATCTGTACATGCTATCATCGTTATCGCTAATAACAGACTGTATAAGCATATTAAGATCTAAAAGCTCTCCTGCAATCATGCAAGTATCAATGGTGTGCTCAAGACCTTTGTAACTAAGTTTAATACGTAGTGTATGATTTTTAACAGCATACCTTATGTCAGAGCATTTTCGTATCTTACTCTCGCTTTTTGCATACGAAATACAAGCCTGTAAGACGATATCAATAAAGGCTTCCTCACTAATATCAGAGTCCACACCTTCTACTGGGAAACGTACACCTATACCTTTCTTCTTGTCCTGCAAGTAAACGTAGTCAACTAAACCATAGTTCAAATCGTTCACCTTTTTTATGCAAACATCAGTAAAATTCCTTCTAACTATTGCATTTTGTTTCAAAGTAGCCACAACATTATCTTTGTTCATAAGTCCTCCTAGTATTACAAAGGTATTTATCGCCACGGGCACCGCCCGCCCTCCTTTCATGGATTACGTAAATACCTTTGTTATTACTAATTGAGTCCCTTTACAAAAGTATCATGCTCCTGCAACAACTTATTAGCATCGCAGGAATCATGTTTCATGGAAGGTACACAATTAGCACATTTACCAGACTTTGAACTTACATAAGTCGTATATGTACTACCTCTTTTTTCTGTAACAACTTCCATATTATCGCCCTTTTTAACATTTTTACTTATGATTCTCAATACACCCAACGCCTCCTTCATTCCAAACATCGCAACAAATCCAAATACCACAAACATGTATAGAATCCAAATATTCTATATCTCTACCGTAGTATTTTCTGATCCTTTTAGCAAAAATACCAGAAGAATGCGGCTCATGTATACAAACTTTTATGCTAACGCTTATAAAGGCCAGCACAATTATAAAGACTATACAAGCTAAAACACATAATGCACTGATAATCCATACAATAAAAAGTGTATTTATAATAAAACCAGGATAATCAGGTTTTTTCTGTGCTATAGCTGAGATAGCATAAAAAACTAATAGCCCTCCAACAATACCTAACATATTCTTTTTAAACCTGCTATCAATTACACTTTTAATGACCATACTACCTCCTATACTGTGCAAGAAGCTCCATCGCAGATTTCTTTGGTGCACGCTTTACCTCTCCAGCAGATGTTGTAGTTGTAGTCACTTTCTTCTTTCTCTTCTTGGTCAAGGATACATCATCAATCAAACCATTTTCAATCAACCCCTCATATGAGTCCTCGATCTTATCACGCTTAGCCTTTACCCTAGTGGATATACCCTTTAATCTATCCAGTGGGAATGACATTCCTGTCATAAGAACAATATTGTTCTTCTCGTTGAACGTCTGGAATGTATCCAGTGGCTCGCCGAACTCCACAAAAATGGATTTTTTATCAATATCCTGAGTGGTACTCATTACATAATAGAGTACAGTTCCATTCAGTGAAGCTGGTGCATAGATACTTTTATCCTTAAGATCATGTATAATGCACTCTGCAGTACCTCTCTCTCTTGGTCTACAGAGAATCTTACCCATACCATGTGTCTCAAAGATAACCTTCTTTATCTCCGCCTTATCAACATTACCCTTCACACTCTTATGCAAAGCTGGAATACTTAATACAGTATCCAACTCACTTACAAAGACCTTATTGATCTTCATCTTATCTTCCATAGAATTATTATCTATGAAAAATACTGTACCAAGGTTCTCGATATCTAAAATCTCTTTACAGCAACTGTAACTGTTTATAGCTGGCTGTAAAGGCTCAGAGTCACTCGGAAGAATAGTGATAGCGCTAAACAGCTTAGCTGGATTTGCGCTTAATTCACCATCTTCATCAGTGGAGAACTTCTCTACCAAAATATTTAACAGATATGGTGATATACCACTACCTGTTCCACCGCCTGATGCGAACACCACAAATACATTTTTCTGTGGAACCTTAGTCTCGATCAAATCAAGCAAATGATCGATATCATTTGCTAAATGGTACTTAGCTTTATCACGATCCTTTGCACAACCTTCCCCATTTGGAACATGATATACATGCTTAGCGTTCTTTAACAAAGCTAAGTCCTCTGAAGAAGTGTTAATATACAAAACATTGTATCCTTTCTCTTCAAAGAGCAAGCCTATGTTTCCAGCAGCCTGCCCAATACACACAAACCCTACATCGCTACGAATGTCTTCTTCGTTAAAATTCATTCTACCTCACCTCTACTGCTTTAACCACTGCAGTCCTTTCTCCGTAATATAATAAGTATAAAATTTTCCTGATTTCATACCATACGCCACCAAGTCATAACTAAGTAGATTATTTAATGCTCTACGTACTGTACTCTCTGACATATCTCTAATAAACTCAGACTCATAAATGACACTAAAAAAAGCGGATGACTTAATACCGTTATAACAAATACGATCATTATTAGTCCCACTCAAGAACTCAAGTATCATCATCTCTATTACTGTTGGAGTGTACATTGTATACTCTTCCTCCTTTTCCTTTCTATTGATTAATAAAATTCTCGCAAGATAAATGAGGTTTTTATCATAACCTGATAATTATAAGATAAAAGCCATTATCAAAAGCAAACAACTCAAAACATAGCAAATACGACGGTAAATGCTCTCATACTTAGTTCCTGTACCAAATACTGGATTTTTAGGTACTAATGCAATCCTTTTACCGGCAATAACTATGCCATCACTTGTACATAAATCAAGAATCAAATGCGACAATAGGCCACAAAATAAACCAGTTAGAACAAGAAATAGAATATTTGTACTAATCTGATTTAAATTAAAAAATGATTTTCCTAGAATAGACATTATGCATAGCACCCCTGCAATTACACAAGGAGCCACATGAGATTTTACACTCCTGTGTCCTGCTTGTATAATTCTAAAAAAATCCTGTATAACTGAGTTAATTGGATTTGTCTCAACCCTGTTTTTATTATTCTGATCAAGATCTGGTAATGTACTGGCCCAGGTTGCGTAAGGCAATATAATACCTAACTGCAATGGCTCCCATACACTATCAACCAATAAACCTGTTTTCTTCATCAGAATATAACTGCCTAAAGCAAAGACATTTCCTCCAACGACATGTGTTTTTCCTGTCATACTTCTCCTTTCAACATAAAAAGAGAGTGCTTAAGCACTCTCTTTTAACTTTAACTATTCATCTGTGTTACCTGTAATGTTACCCACACTGAATCGAACTGCTGTTCTGGCTTAATAGTACTGACACTATTTTTCTTCTTTTTGATCTATAAAATGCAAAGTACACCAAACTCCCATTTTCTACATATTCATCATTCAAGTCTTTTTAATGAATAAAATATGTTTCTCCATTGATCACACTCTAAATAAATCTGTACCTTTTTCATTGAAGTGTTTTGCAACAACTCCATACATTGATTTCCCCCCTTTCCATAATTTTACGATTCATTTGAAATTTACATTTCAAACTTAGGTCATACAACGGCACTCTGACGCTCTCTGTAACTCATAGAAGCGTTTTAAAGCCATTAGTGAGTATTTCTGTGTATATGTAAATTAAGGCATTAAAATAAGCCCACATACTCATAATAAACACAAGTATATGGACTTGCTTAGATGTCCTAAGTTATATTCGATTTTAATTTTGGTATGCATTTAAGGCTTCGTATTTAGTAAATAATTAGTATAATCAGAAAATTTGCTCATTATGTACCTTACAATACTTTATTTACTGTAACTTTCAGAAGATAATTGCAATCGTAATCCAAAATTGAAATCATCTGTCTCTGTCCTTTCAAAAGTTTTTTCTAGAACCTCAGCTTGCTTCCCTTGCCGCCGCGCTTGCCCGGCTTAACTCTGGTGAAGATTATCTCGTTGTCTCCAACCTTGAAGGTATCCCTTGTGCTTCCCACAAATACCGACTCAAGAACATCGTCACCCTCTAAATTGATGAGCTTGACTCCCGCTGCACCCTTGCCCTTTTCAGGGATCTCGGAGATATCAACTCTTATGTAATATCCTTTTTCTGACTGTGCAATAATAAAATCTCCCTCAGAGAATTTACCTATGTAAATTATATCATCACCGGCCTTTGAAGCGTTTGCAGCACGCCTTGTGGTGTCAAATGCGGAGCCGTCAACAACCTTGGCAAGTCCCTGCTTGCTGACGAACAGCAGCTTGTCCGTCACAAAATGCTCTATGCAATCCATGAACAGAATGTTCTCGTCACCGTTCATGTTGCAGAATTCGAACACCTGGATTCCCTTATCGGCAAGACGTCCTATGAGGCTTCCGCCCCCCTTCTTGCTGGTGTTCTTCTTCGCCTGAAGCTTGATGATGTCGGCAACCTTGATCGTATACACCTGATTATTGTCGGCAAATACTGCTATCCTGTCAAGATTCTGACACTTCACTGCAAATCTATAATCACGGTTTATCTGCTCTATATTCTTCTCGTATACATTTGCATCTACGACCTTGATATAATAGAATCGGTCGAGAAGTACAGCCACATCTGTGGCCACAACCTCTGCCTTCTTCACAACAACAGTTCCATAATTGTGGATCTGTGTTCTTCTAGGTATGGCATATTTTGCCTTTATCTCAAGCATATCATCTATCATCTGCTGCTTCATGGCATCCCTGGACTCCATGAGCCTTGTATACTTCTTGATAAGCTTCTCAGCGTCAGAAAGTTCCTTCTTGAGGGCATTGATCTCCAGACCTATGAGCTTCTGAAGTCTCATGGCAAGTATCGCATCCGCCTGTTTCTCTGTGAAACACAGGAACTTTGCATCCGCCTCTGAGCCCTTGAATCTGAACTTAACGTTTGATGTATCGCCGTGCATGAGACACGCCTTGGCATCTGCAACCTTTGTACTTCCGCGGAGTATCTCTATGATCAGGTCTATGCAATCGACAGCTGTGAGGAGTCCCATCTTGATCTCTCTGATCTCCTCCTGCTGTGCAAGAAGCTTTCTGTACTTCGTGTCATACAGACCGTACTTGAAATCTGTGTACACCTTCAGTATCTTCTTGAGTCCCATTACCTCCGGCTTGCCGTTGTTGATGCAGTTGATATTCACGCCAAATGTATCCTCAAGGGCTGCCTTCTTATATAATATATTGATAATGTTCTGTATCTCCTCATCAGAAGTTCCCTTCTTCACATCGATACACAGACATTCACCGTTCTTGTCTCCTCTGTCCGCAATATCCACGACAGCTGGAAGTTCTCTGTTCCTGACAAGCTCTGCAACAGTATCGAGGAACTTGGCGGTGCCTCCGATCATGGTATATGGAAGCTCTGTGACACAAATACTCTTTCTTCCGTATCCGATATCCCTGACCTCTACCTTACCGCGCACCTTGATCTTGCCAAGTCCTGTGGCATACACATTGTACAGTTCCTCAGGTGTGGCATTGATGATTCCACCTGTGGCAAAATCAGGTCCCGGCATGAGTTTTAACAGGTCCTCAAGCTCTATCTCAGGATCATTCAGATATGCAACAGTTGCGTCTATGACCTCACCGAGATTATGTGTAGGAATATTTGTCGCCATACCTACGGCGATACCGGTTGAACCGCTCACCAGGATATTGGGTACCTGGAAAGGCAGGAAAGTCGGTTCTGTCTCCGTTCCGTCAAAGTTCGGTATGAACTGATCCTTGAAAAACGGAAGATCCTTCATACACACATCCTCTGTGTACTTGGATATACGCGCCTCAGTGTATCGCATGGCAGCCGCACCGGAGCCGTCCACCGCGCCAAAGTTACCGTGTGGGTCAACAAGTGGTATCGGCAGCTTCCAATTCTGCGCCATATTTACAAGTCCTTCGTATATAGAGCTGTCTCCGTGTGGGTGGTATTTACCCATTGTATCTCCGACTATTCTCGCACACTTTCTGTGTGGCTTGTCGGAGCCTGCAAGACCATCCAGTGAGTAAAGTATTCTTCTCTGGACAGGCTTTAATCCATCCCTTACATCCGGGAGCGCTCTCTCTGTTATAACCGACATGGAATAGTCCACATAGGACTGTCCCATCTCGCTCTCATAATCTACGTTTAATATCTTTTCCGACATGATCTATCCCTTTCATCATACAAACTGTGAAAACACACTGTGCAGTATTTATCAAATATAACTCTATATAAGCTTAGATATCGAGTACAGCATCCGCACTGTGTGTCTCTATGTACTCTCTTCTAGGGGCAACCTCAGTTCCCATGAGCGTCTGTGTGAGCTGATTTGCCTCAATACGGCTGTTCACTGATACCTGCTTTAAAAGTCTCGTCTCCGGATTCATGGTCGTCTCATAGAGCTGGTCTGCGTCCATCTCACCAAGGCCCTTGTATCTCTGTATCGTAAACTTGCTTGTATGCGTCTTTCTATACTTTGCGAGCTCATCATCTGAGTACAGATATTTGATGTTCTTGCCCTCGCCAACTCTGTAGAGAGGCGGGATAGCTATGTATATATGTCCCTCGCTGATAAGGTCGGGATAGAATCTGTAGAAGAATGTCAACAGAAGTGTCGCTATATGGGCACCATCCACATCGGCATCCGTCATGATGATTATCTTGTCATAGTTCAGCTTGCTTATGTCAAAATCGTTGCCGTAGCCCTGCATGAAACCACAGCCAAATGCATTGATGAGCGCCTTGATCTCGGCATTCTCAAGCACCTTTGCAACAGGCTTTTTCTCCACATTGAGTATCTTTCCTCTAAGTGGCAGTATCGCCTGATACTTTCTGTTTCTCGCGGTTTTGGCTGAGCCTCCCGCAGAATCTCCCTCAACTATGAATATCTCACATTTGGACGAATCTGAGGACTCCTGCTTTGCCAGCTTGCCATTTCCCTCAAATGAAAACTTATTGATATTGATCTTGGACTTCTCAAGCGCCTTTCTCTTGGAGAGCGCTACCGCCCTGTCCACTATATCCTTCAGCACGTCATAATTTCTGTCAAAATATACAGTGAGCTGCTCTTTCACGATATCATCCACAGCCTTTGACACGTCCGTATTTGAAAGCTTTGTCTTGGTCTGTCCCTCGAACTGAGGATCAGGATGCTTAACTGATATGATGGCCTGCATTCCCGATCTTATGTCTGCACCTGTGAGGTTTGAATCCTTCTCCTTCAAAACTCCAAGCTCATTTCTGGCATAATTGTTGATGAGCTTTGCAAATGCCGACTTGAATCCCGTCACATGGGTTCCGCCTTCAGGATTCGTGATATTGTTGGTGAATCCTATGATATTCTCCTCGCCATCGTCCGTCATCAGAAATACGATATCAGCAGCGATTCCATCCTTCTCGCCGGATATTGCTACAACCGGTGATGTATGTGTAAGTCCCTGTGATATATCCTCAACAAATGCTGAAAGACCTCCCGGCTGATGGAATACTATAGGCTCCTCGCCGTCCCTCTTGTTCTGAAATGTGATCGTAAGATTCGGATTCAGGTATGCTGTCTCCTTGATCCTTTGTTTGATGGCATCCGCTTTGAACTTCACCGTCTCAAATATCGTATCATCAGGATAGAGTGTAACCGTTGTACCAGTTCTCTTTTCCTTAAGTTTTGTCTTTGGAAGCATTCCGTCAACCAGCTCAGTTGTCGGTATTCCCTTCTCATATGTATCGTGATAGAGATAACCATCTCTAGCTACATCCACTATAAGCTTGTTGGACAGTGCATTTACAACGGCAGAACCTACACCATGAAGACCTCCACTTATCTTGTAGGTGGAGCTGTTGAACTTACCGCCCGCATGCAGCACAGTGTATACAACTCTCTCAGCAGGTATCCCCTCCTGCTCATGAAGATCAACAGGAACCCCTCGTCCATCATCCGATACTGTTGCTGAACCATCCTCGTTTATGCTAACCCATATATTATTACAATAACCCGCCAGATGCTCATCCACCGAGTTGTCTATAAGCTCCTGTATGAGGTGATTCAGTCCGCTTCGCCCTGTGTTGCCGATGTACATTCCCGGTCTCAGTCTTACCGGCTCAAGTCCCTTTAACACCTCAATGTTTTTTGCACTGTATGACATAATCTTCTCCCATTTTATAAATATATTTGCGGCTGCCAGCATTCAACAGAAAAAGGAAACCCCTAGAATTATAGCCTAAAAGTTTCCTTCTTGCAAAGTATTTATTGTTCTGACACATTTTCAGTCGTATTATCTTCGGTATTCTCCGGTAACAGTCCCGGTTCGTCCCCATCCTGTTTTATGACATCAAGATCAAAATAGAATACCACGCCGTCTTCAACATTGTATACACCATAGTTCTTGTTATGAGCCGCCATGGATGCGGCAACTATCGAGAGTCCTATTCCGCTTCCGCCGTACTCTCTCGTTCTCGCCTTATCCACCTTGTAGAACTTGATGAATACCTTGTCAAGCTCATCGGTAGGTATGTTTGGTCCCTCGTCATATACAAATACTCTGAGGTTTCCTGTGATCTCTCCGTCGTCAACCTTTCTTGGCGCATCATAGTCCGTCTGTGCGGTCCAGATCTTGACCTTGCCGCCATCATTGCAGTAATGAAGCGCATTTGTGAAGTAATTTGTAAATACCTGCTCTATCATAAATTCATCGGCATACACATTGCACTCTTTGTTCAACGCTTCTGGCAGCTCAACATCAGCATGATTCTGCTCTATCAGAATCGATGATGAACCGACTACATTCCTCATGAGGACATTGATGTCAAATGCAACGGGCTGAACCCTGTTCATACCAAATTCTAGCTCATTGAGATTCAGCAGCTGCTTAACGAGCCTGTTCATCTTGCCCGCCTCATCAAGGATAACGTCACAGTAGAACTCCTTGCTCTCGTCATCCTCAATAACATTGTCCTTCAAGCCCTCTGCATATCCCTGTATGAGTGCTATAGGTGTCTTGAGTTCATGTGATACATGAGATAAGAACTCCTTCCTCATCTCATCTATCTGAACCTTCTCATCTATATCTGTCTGGAGTTTGGCATTTGCCTGTTGCAGCTCTGTCAGAGTGTTCTTCAGCTGATATGACATCTCATTCATGCTGTCCGCCAGCTCTCCTATCTCGTCGTTGGATGTGTGATCTACCTTCACATCAAGATCAAGCTGAGCCATTTGATTTGCAACGGATGCCAGATTCTTTATCGGCTTTGCAACAGCATTGCTTATAAAATATATCAAGATAAATCCAAATATCGCCACAACTGAGAATACAAAGAAGAAGAACTTCAATGATATCACGATCGTGGAATCAACGCTGGATATCGGCTTTCTTATTATCACCACGTATCCATTGTCAAGGAATCCCACCACATCATAGTAACTGTTCCCCGTATTCTTGTCATTTGTTATCTGGATATCGTATTTGTCGGTCTTTTCTATCTGCTTTCTCTTAATCTTCGGATTGTCCGGATTCTTACCGCCACTATAATTAAAATAGTCCGCAATGAACGAAAGATTGTTGTACACTGCAGCCTCTTCATTCACCGTTGTGTACACTCTCATATTCACACTGTCAAATATGAAGATCATGGCTCCCGACTGGTTCGTCACATCATTTGCCAGCTCTCTGCTGTCTATATCCTCATCCTGTCCAAACAGTTCATTGCAGGAATTGTATGTATCCACCAGCATCTGTTCCATTCCATGATAGAAATACTTCTTTATAAATAGCATGGTTATGGCACACGACATGACGACCATGATCAATATGGTTGCCGCAAGAAACAGCGTTATTTTTGTTTTGATCGATGTCATTTTTGATTTGCGCATCACTCTACCTCGAATCTATAACCTACACCCCATATAGTCTTGATATAATCACCCTTAGCTCCCATCTTGCTTCTGAGCTTCTTAACATGTGTATCTATTGTTCTAGCATCACCATAGTAATCGTAATTCCATACGTTGTTCAATATCTTCTCCCTCGAAAGCGCAACACCCCTGTTTACTATGAAATACTGCAAAAGTTCAAATTCCTTGAAGCTGAGCTCCACCGGCTTGCCGTCTATAGTGACAATATGCGCCGAAAGATCCATATCTATCCCGCCAGCTGAGAGTCTCTCCTCAGATGCTGCATCTGATGTTCTTCGGAGTATCGCTGCCACCCTGGCAACAAGTATCTTTGGACTGAACGGCTTTGTTATGTACTCATCAACCCCAAGATTAAATCCCTGAAGCTCATCTCTCTCATCCGCCTTGGCTGTAAGCATGATCACAGGAACCTGAGAGAACTTTCTGATCTCCTTGAGCGTCTCCCATCCATCCATCTTAGGCATCATGACATCAAGTATCACAAGTGATATATTCTTATCTTCCATAAAGATATCAAGAGCCTGCTCTCCGTCTCCGGCCTCTAAAACAATATATCCTTCCCTTGTAAGGAAGTCCTTTACAAGCTTTCTCATTCTACTCTCATCATCAACCATCAGTACCTTTATTGTATCCATAATATACCTCCGCACATAGAATTTCTTCATTTTTCAATAATATACCATCCATGTTTGTATAAAGTGTGAACTATATCAACAATTTCCACATTTTTGTCCAGTTAGTCCATTCTAACGGGGACAGGTACCTCCGTCCCCACCCTATGCATAAAAACAGCATGTGGTTGAGTCAATTATCTGACTCAATCACATGCTATCTATAATTATATATTGTCTTATTAACCTACTCTGCTGCTTCTGTTGTCACTGTATCATCAGTCATTGCTTCGCTTGGATCTATGGCCTCTGTATTTGCCTCTGTGGTGCTTCCCGCTTCTGTGGTAGCCGTTGTCGCAATCTCACCGTTTAATGTCACATTTTCCTTCTGTGCAAGGGCATACACTGCATCATTGTATGCTGTGTACTTGCTCTGCGCAGATGACAGAAGCTTCTTTGCCTCGTTCTGGACATCCTTATCCTTGTTCTTTACAGCTGCCTGCACCTTCTGTATAGCCTCATACTGGGTATTCATCGCATCGTAATACTGATCTCTGAGTGCCTTTACCTCATCTGTCTTCAGTTCTATCGCCTGTACAGAATCAAGAAATGCCTTGTACTTAGGGATGATGTTATCTGTGAGATCTTTCAGAAGAGTATCTGTATCTATAGTTGCCCCCTCTGCAAAATATGAATTGTATGATTTCATGACAGCTGCCTCATCCGCCTCAACCTTTGGTATATCAGTTCCTATAAACTGAATAAGTTCATCCTTTACCTCCGATTCTGCCTCGGTGCTAGCTGCTGTTGTCGGCTCATCTTTCTTGCTTCCGCAACCGGCAAGTGAAAATACCAAAACCATAGCCATCATTGTCATAAGTAATCTGCGTTTCATAATGTTTTATCTCCTTGTTCTTCCTTGTATTTATGTATGCCCTGTAGTCTCGTTCCACAAGGTTATGGCAGAATTGACATAAGGCCTTTCACACTCAGGTGCAAATTCTTTCTCAATTCTGCCATTCATAGTATACCACTTTAAAACCCCAAGTGACAACCCATATATCCCGGTCTGTATTATCAAAACGCCATTTCAGTTATCAGTGCCGGATTTTTTTTGTTTTTTCTTTTTCTCTTTTGGAGGATTCTCGGCTATGTACTTTTCATACATATCCGGTCTGTTCGCCTTGGTCCTCTCTATGGACTGCTCCAGTCTCCACTCATTTATGAGCTTATGATTACCCGAGAGAAGCACATCCGGAACTCGCCTGTCCATGAACTCCGGTGGTCTAGTGTACTGCGGATACTCAAGCAGATTGTTGTAAAATGTCTCTATCTCCGCACTGTCCTCATTGTTCAGTACCCCCGGAACAAGTCTGGATACCGCATCTACAATAGCCATGGCTGGAAGCTCTCCACCAGTAAGGACAAAATCACCAATGGACATATAATCGTCCACTATCATCTCCAAAACTCTCTCATCTATGCCCTCATAGTGTCCGCAGAGAAGAACTATATCCTCCTTCTCCGAGAGCTCCTGGGCTATCCCTTGATTGAACGTCCTACCCTGCGGAGTCATATATATGACCCACGGCTTCCTTCCTATCTTCTCCACAAGCGCCGTATATGCATCATATACAGGCTGTGCCTGCATTACCATACCAGCACCGCCACCATACGGATAATCATCCACATGATTGTGCTTGTCCTTGGTGTAATCTCTTATATTTATAGCCTCTATATGAAGTTTTCCAGATTCTATAGCTCTTCCCGTGATACTGGTAGACAGTCCATTCATAACCATTTCAGGGAAAAGTGTCAAAATATAAAAATTCATAATCTACTCCTGATATTTGAACTTAGGTTTAAGCCTTTGCCAGTTCACACTCTTATCACTCTGTCTTGTGATCCGAATCGTCCGCCTCCACCATCTCAAATGTCCTGACCTTGACTTTTCTATTCTCAGTGTCCACGTCATAAACGAAATCCGAAACAACAGGGATAAGTAGCTCCCCGCCATCATCCTTCTTCACAACAAACACATCATTTGCAGGGGTCTCAAGCACATCATCAAGTATTCCGATATGCTCATCATTCTGATCGTAGACATCCGCATCTAAGACGTCACAGATGAAGAATTCTCCATCCATGAGCGGAACTGCATCCTCCCTGTCAACTAATATATCATAGTTCTTAAAACGTTCTATATCATTTATGTTATCGTATTCTTCAAATTTGAGAATAACCATATTTTTCAAGAATTTGCAAGATGTACAATTAACCTCCAAAGTCTCTCTGCCATTTGACAGATAGCACTTTTCCAGGGTCTTGAAACGATCATTGTCATCTGTTGTTGGATATACCTTAACCTCGCCCTTTATACCATGGCTTGAGGTTATCACACCTACTCTGAGTCTGTCTTCTGTATTATGTTCCATACTCTCTCCTATACAATATGGTAGCACGCTGATGCGTGCGCAGGTCATCAGGCTTGCGCCTGTGACATATAAAGTGGTAGCACGCTGATGCGTGCGCAGGTCATCAGGCTTACGCCTGTGACATATAATAAGGGGGAGTATAAACTCCCCCTCTTAACTCGGTAATAAATCCTCTGTCATATGAAGATTAAGAAATACCACTTATCCTGCCTATGCAGTTCTACTTAATATCAACGACAACCTTCTTATCACCCTTTGAAGCAGCTGCCTTGACAACTGTACGGATGGATTTGGCTATTCTGCCCTGCTTGCCGATTACCTTACCCATGTCTTCTGGTGCGACTGTAAGGTCTATCTTTATTATGCCGTCTTCTTCAGTCTCGGTTACAGCTATCTGCTCAGGATGATCTACTAGGGACTTTGCAATGATTTCTACTAAATCTTTCATCTCTATACCTCCCAAATGGAACACCAGCCATGCAAAATCGACTTCGTCGATGGCTGGCGCTGCATATCAGCTTTTCATAGAAAAGCTGATACATCCGTAAAATTACTTCTCGATACCTGCCTGCTTTAATAACTTTGCAACTGACTCAGTTGGCTGTGCGCCAGTAGCTAACCACTTCTTTGCAGCCTCCTCGTCAATCTTTACTACAGATGGCTCCTGGTTAGGATCATATGTTCCGATCTCCTCGATGAATCTACCATCTCTTGGTGATCTTGAATCTGCTACGATTACTCTGTAGAAAGGATGCTTCTTATAACCCATTCTTCTTAATCTAATCTTTACTGCCATTGTTCTTGTTCCTCCTAAATATTAATTATCTTAAGCCAAAAGGCATTTTAAAACCACCGCGTCTTCTCTTTCCGCCCATCATGCCTGACATCTGCTTCATCATCTTCTTAGACTGTTCAAACTGCTTAAGAAAACGATTCACATCTGCTATCTGGACACCTGCTCCATCTGCGATACGCTTCTTTCTTGATGGCGATATCGGATCCTGGAGTGAACGCTCTCTAGGTGTCATGGACAGAACGATTGCTTTTGGTGTTTTAGCAGCGTTCTCATCTATCTCAACATTCTTCATCTGACTTGCCATGCCTGGCATCATCGAAAGGATCTCCTGCATGCCACCCATCTGCTCGAGCTGAGCCATCTGATCAAGAAAATCGTTGAAATCAAAACTTGCTTTGCGGAACTTCTGTTCCATCTCCTTTGCCTTTTCCTCATCGATGGCCGACTGGGCTTTCTCTATGAGTGACTCAACATCACCCATACCGAGGATTCGACTCGCCATACGATCCGGATAAAATGGCTCCAGATCTGTAAGCTTCTCTCCCATACCTGAGTACAGGATTGGCTTGCCTGTAACTGCCTTGATCGACAGTGCGGCACCGCCTCTGGTGTCACCATCCAGCTTTGTAAGGATGACACCATCTATACCTATTTTGTCATTGAACGTTGTAGCTACATTAACCGCATCCTGACCAGTCATAGAATCTACAGTCAGTATGGTGTAGGCAATGTCCAGATTCGCCTTTATCTCTGCCAGCTCATCCATCATATCCTCATCGACATGAAGACGACCTGCCGTATCGAGAAATACCAGATTGATATTGTTCTTGGCTGCATGCTGTATAGCCGCCTTTGCAATATCCAGTGGCTTGTTGTTGTCACCCATGGCAAATACGGGGACTCCAACCTTCTCACCATTTACCTGCAGCTGCTTGATAGCCGCCGGTCTGTATACATCACACGCTACAAGGAGCGGTTTCTTACCTTTGTTCTTAAACTGATATGCTAGCTTTGCCGCTGTGGTGGTCTTACCTGCACCCTGAAGTCCACACATCATGATGATCGTTATCTCATTTGACGGTCTGAGCTTGATCTCTGTCATCTCAGAACCCATGAGCTTGTCCATCTCTTCTTTAACAATCTTGATGACCATGTGTCCAGGATTCAGACCTTTGAGGACTTCTTCACCTACAGCTCTGTCACTCACCGACTTGACAAATGACTTGACAACTTTGAAGTTAACGTCGGCCTCAAGAAGTGCTCTTTTAACTTCCTTCATAGCCTCCTTGACATCATCTTCTGTAAGTACGCCCTTGCTTCTCAGCTTCTTAAATACGTTCTGCAGTTTATCTGATAAACTGTCAAATGCCATAGACATTCTCCCTTCTGATATAAACTATCGGGTACATGCAGCTCCACTCTGTAAATCCTGGGGTGGTTCCGCAATACATCACTACCTGTCATCAGAAATCTTCGAGTATCTTATCTGAATAATTCACTATATCTTCAATTCTGCCCGCAAGCCGTTCGTCCGAATTGATCGCCTTGAGTTCATCCGCACATTCCTTGATCTTCTGAACCTGTTCCTGTGCCTTCATGAACTTATGTACCAGCATAAGCTTCTCCTCATACTCCTCAAGGATCTTATCACAGCGCCTTACCATATCGTACACGCCCTGTCTGCTTATGTTGTTGAGTCTCGCTATCTCCGAGTAAGACATATCATTGTTCACGACATCCTCGTACACGCTCTTCTGATGCTCTGTGAGCAGCTCACCATAAAAATCATATAACATAGACTGTCTGACTATCTTCTCCATAACAAACTCTCCGTAACGCACTTGCATGTAAAGTGTTTTTGCTTTACCATGGGCTATTCTAATACAGGTGGGATGGGTTGTCAAGTGTTTTTTCTTGACAACCTCACTAAAATTCTAAACTATCTGCATTAAGTAAAAAATATTTCATTCCCATAATCACAAATCCTTCATCATTTCTATACGGCTTTTTCGTTCCATTTACTATAACAATCTTCTTAAATGAATCTGGAATATTCCTAAATGAATTAAATTCCTGTGTCTGTTTTTCTTCAGAAACCATATCATAGGCTACTTGAATATAATATCTCTGACTACCCTGATTCACTACAAAATCAACCTCAAACTGCTTGCGAGTAGTTTTTCCATAATCATTCTTTGCATACACATCTACGATACCAACATCCACATTGTAGCCTCTAATAAGCAGTTCGTTATAAACTATGTTCTCCATAATATGAGTAGGTTCCTGCTGTCTGAAATTTAACCTGGCATTTCTAAGTCCCACATCTGAAAAATAATATTTTAAGTTAGCACCCACATATTTTCTTCCCTTAATATCATACCGTTCCGCTTTAGAAATCAAAAAGGCCTCCGTCAAATAATCAATATGATTAGATATAGTCTTATTGCTATAATTGATACCCCGTTCACTTTTGAAAGTATTTGATATTTTAGTTGGATTGGTTGGTGCGCCTATGGCAGAAGCAAGAATATCGACTAAAGTTCCAATTTCATCAACATTTTTAATGTTATTCCTCTCTACAACATCTCTGATATAGACATTGGTAAAAATATTTTTTAGATATTCTGCCTTTTGGCGTTCCACAGAAAATTGTGCTACCTGTGGCAAACCACCATATGTCATATACTCTTCCCAGGCTTCGTCATAATCTCCATCATACGCACTATAGAACTCAGCGAAAGATAATGGATAAATTCTTATCTCATCACCTCTGCCTCTAAATTCAGTTACAATATCACTGGATAAAAATCTCGAATTACTACCGGTCACATATACATCAATATTGCTAATTCTGAGCAAACTATTCAGTACTTCCTCAAATCGCGGCATAAACTGTACTTCATCCAAAATCAAATAATACCTCTGCTCATCTTTCATTGCATCCTTAATGTATTGATAACACTTTTTCGGATCCCTCAGTTCTTCGTTTTCGATGCCATCTAATGCAATCTCAATAATGTGTTCATTATCTACACCATTCTCTAATAAATATTTCTTAAATAATACAAATAATAGAAATGACTTTCCACATCTCCTGATTCCTGTAATAATCTTTATCATTCCATTATCTTTTCTTATCTTCAGCTGTTCAAGGTATGCATCTCTCTTGATTTCCATTGTCACACTCCTTGTTTTTGTGTATCGACACATTTTTTAGTAATATTATTTTACTATCCCGTGTCTACTTAATCAATACCAACTACTATTTTATGTGTATTTTCACGTTTTTATGTAGCACTCAACAATAAAAATATAAAAAATATCTACCCTATACAGATTCAGTTTTTTATTATCTATTTATATCAGCCTCTCTACTATCAAATAATTATCCAATTTGTATACATCTGATAAAACAGCAAATGGCTATGCGATTAACGCATAGCCATTTACGTATTATGTTGTTTCCCAAGTAGCGAAACAACTCTGTTATCATCCCCACTTAAGGCAGGCACTCCTTTGTTTAATAATATACTCAACACTATTTTATGTCAATATCGATGAAAATTTTATTTTAATATACCTTCCTAACCTTCTCCACGCCATAAAGCTCTTTGAAGTATTCCAGATCGTCATCCGACTTTATCACCATCACACCCACAAAGCTGCCGTCCTGTCTGTTCTTAAAACCTGCGACCTGCTCGCCGGTGCAGATAGAACACCTGATGACAGCCTCATGCATGTTCTCATCATATGGGAACCTGTTATCTGCATCACCACGTCCAATTTTAAGCCTTGTTATTATATTCCTGATTCCCATTATGTCATCTTCTTTCTCTGTCCGGAAATTTGTCTGTCAAACGTCACATCACTTACTTGTCACAGGCAGCAGTATTATCTTCACACTCACTGCTCGATCTGTCCCAGTATATAAGGATCCTTGATCTTATTATCCTCTGCAAAGAACAGTATCTTCGTGAGCACCTCCGATGTCTTTGGATCATCATCCACAAATGGCAGGAATATTCTGCCCCGCCTCTGCGAATGCACAGGAAGTACATTTATCATAGGGCCTGCCTCCTGATGCACCACTCCGCTTCCAAGGTGGACTGTATAATTGGCGCGCTTGCCCTCTATCACCGCATGGTTCTTTGTAAATGTGACATTTGTCAGCCTGAAAAGCGGCATGGTGAATTCTGCTATCGCCTTTCGCATCTCAACAGTTGAGTGTGAGGTCTCAGGATCCACGCCTCCTGCATGCGCCACGGAAACAGCCATGTCCACATCCCTCATGACCTCGGAGAATATGATGTCCGGGATGTCCTTGATCCTCATATTCTTTCCTGTCTTTCTATCTGAGAACACCACCCATTCGAGGGTCGGTGACTCTATATCCGCAGGTGAGAACCAGTCTGCAAGCGCGTATATCTGTGCTACTATGTTCTCCTTGTAATAAACCTTTTGAAGTCCATCCTCTATGTCTGCCACCCAGTGTCTTGACCTCAGACAGCCCAGAGTTTTCTTCGGCTGGATCTGATTGCCCGCGTATCTGAGGGAATGTTCCATGTTCATCTCCTCTTCGGTCTTCACATAGAGCTCTCTGAACACCTGCTTGAACGGCTGGACGATCTTGTTGTCAAATACATATTTCTGTATATCATGCCATTTGCCAGCCATGTACATGTGGAATGAATGTGCTACTGTGAGCTTTGTGTCATCTGACAGGTTCATAAGGTTCAAGCCTGTTTTTTTGGAGCTATTATTTTCCGTTGATTTTGATACCGTATCCGCAATATCTGCATCACCGATGGACGTTGCCACAAATGTATTGAATCCATCCTCAGTCGCAAATCCCAGCACAACATTCTTGCTGTCATAAAGTTCATTTGCCCCTGACATAATACTGTCAGCCGCATTATCAAGCTCTGCCTTCACGCCATCCGGCTCCGCCACCTTGAACACCAGCGCAGCTACCATGTCATGTATAACAGGATTCTCCAGCATGCCCCTGATCTCAGCCCAGGTGTATTCCTCCTGACTCTCCATCGCATCCTCAAGCATCGACTTTGTACGCCTTGACTGCTCCGCCATCTGCTTCTTGGCATCCATCAGAGTCAATACATACTCATCCTTCTTGATCTTTGCCGGAACGGACTTTAACTGTTTGCCGTTCTTCTCACAGATGACAGCGCATTTGCCGCCATCCTCCATCTCAAGCCATACGGTCACTTCTCCGACCTCATGCGGCTGAAAATATTCCCTCATGCCCTGAACTACAAGGCTTTCCATACGTAGGGTAAGTCTCGTCACGTCCTGATATCCGGCATTGATCGCCATATTGCGCATAGCTATAGAAACTGCTGCCGCCTCGCTGGCTCTCCTCTGTGCTCCGAACTGCCTGCTCTCCTTCTTGAACTTCTGAAGGAACATGTACCTGTCCTTTATCTGCTCCTCATTCTCTATCGGCAGGATTCCCACCGCCATGAGCAGATCTTTGTTTCTCTTTGCCTCGATCTCAGCCATCAGCTCGGGCTCATCATATTTGCCAAGTGCCGCATCCGCATATTTTCTCGCCCTGGTATGCTTTGCACCGTCCGAAATGTATTTCGCCGCCTTGTATATGAGCTGGAAACGTTTGTCACCCAACCTTTCATAGACTTCGGTAAACCACGTCCTGTCAAATGCGCCGTCGTTCAGCTCATCCACCTCAAGCGGTGTAAATCTCGCTATCATAGCCTTTCTCTTGTCGTCAAATGACTCGTTCATGTGCGCCATAAAGTAATAGCATCCCGCAGTAAATCCATCCCATCCAAGATACTCTCCAACTATATCTATCCACTCTGGAGAATACATAGCCGCCTCTATAAGCCTGGCATCACTTATATCCGTACCTGTAAGATAGGCCTTCAAAGTCTCCGCACTGTCATTTGCATCAGGCACACACGCCTGAAGAAGATGAGACATACTGTTCTTCTTGCTGACCTTCTGACGATTATAGTAATAACCGGTATTGAAATACGTTGATCTCTCCAACGTCTCCTTGCCTAGGGCTGACAGTATCCTGACAAAATACTCCGCTCCGAATATTCTTGTAAGCCCATATATATATGGAGAGAATTCTGTCTCCGTGTCTCCCCTTGTGAGCTCTGCAGAAAGCACAAGCTCTGACATATCAGTGTACAGCTTCTTAGCTATATCCAGCCTTTTCTCGTCCGTCTCTGAGAACTCTCCTTCCGGACTGTGAAGAAGTATCTGCCGCACACTTCTCAGCCTTTCACGCTCCGTATATCCCCACTCATAGCCTCTGGTCTGCACCTTCCTATTGCGCTCCGTTATAAAACGCATCACGTCAGATACACATTTGAGGCTCCTATCCAGGGAATTCCCCTCAAATGCCATCTTGTACATATAATCTTTTGAAATCAAGCCACGACTGTATGCAGCAATATAGTTCTGGAGACCTGGAACCGGCATGACACTTCCTGTGTGTACCCAGTAATATGAATTTCTATCATTTACAACGTCTGAAGGTATATTAAAGTTATGACTCTTTGCAAGGGCATAGTTGTATGGAAACAAATGCATGAAATTTTCTTCATTCTGCCTTGCCTCGTCAGAATCCTCTTTTACGTCTAATATATCGCTGTCACCATCGATTGCAAGCCACCATGTTATTATCATGATCTGCTCATTTGTGAGCACACTTCTGTGATATACCTTTGAATCATCACCAGATATACTGCTGCCACCTTTATTCCCGCCAAATGTATATATGAGCTCATCGTTTCTTCCAAGCAGATAGTCTGCTGCCACAACGGCAAGCCTCTTCTTGTCACTATCCATCACATATCTTCTATACAGGAAACCAATTACAGCTCTGGAAATGGCAAGATATCCGAATGCCGGACATTCTTCTATATATATATTTCCAAACATATCCGCCATAAAGCTCTCACAGTACTTCTTGAAATCCTGTTTGTCACTGTTGTAGCCATTCAGATACACGTAGAGCTGCATGCACATATACGGAGTCTGAATATTTTTCTCGTAGAAATCTACCCACAATTCCTCACATGCCACTTTGTCACGGTTCACATATATGTTTCCACCTGACTCACCAAGCAGACCGATTTCTCCGTCAGTCATCTCATACTCATCATTTTTGTGTTCATCCACAAATGCATCAAATTTTCTTAATATATTTATTACTTCTGAATCAGATGTCGTGTCTTTCTTTTTAGGCACAATCTTTGATTTGAGTTTTGCAAATGCACCCTCGCTCTTAGCAGTCTTGCACAGATTATCATTTGCAATCCCGCTTTCAGGGAAATACTTTTTGTACAGCTCAAAGCACTCAGCCAGATAACTCTTGTCAAATATCGGCTCATAGTCCGCATTTACATCATAAAGTCCATATCCCTCATCTGCACCAGCCCGGTCTGTGCCAACATTTTTAATCTCACGTATAAGAATCTGCTCCTTAGTTGTAACACTGGATCTTCCATTCGCAGACTCCCTCTGCATAGCGTCTATATGACCAACACAATCTGCAAAAAGTTTCTGCCTGTTCTCATCATTCTTGAGCTGGAGCAACAGGTCAAGTCCCGCTGTTCTCTTTTCCTCCTTGGGATCTGCAAGAAGTCTTCCAATGAGGCCATCCATGTCTTCACCGTCAAGCTTATACAAAATAGATAAAACAGTCTCCCTTATGTCTGACTTCTTGTACTTGAGCATATTCTCAAGCTGTACATAATTCTCCGGCGAAAGTTTCATATCCTTAACGATCATCGCCGCCTTGTTTCTGGTATATGTCTCCTTGTCGGCAACCGCATCCACCAGTATGGCACGCTGTCTGTCATTTGCCGGCTGCCTTACAAGCAGAAGCAAAAGCGCATCTCTGCTATACCTTGCGGAATCTATCTCAGGAACCATCTCCGCTATGTGTGTGATCCTGTCCTCGTCCTTTAGAGCGCTTGCACAGACCGCAAGTCTCATGATGATTGCGGATCTGTCCAGATATTCGGCATTCCATGGAAATACACACGGATCAAACTCAAGCCTCTTCTTTGGCATGCGCTCAAGTATGCCCATGAGGATGTCGTACATCTCCTGACATTCTTTCCTGCTGTCAAAATATTTGTCCACCTCGGCAAATGTCATTTTCTTAAGTTCATTGTTGTACGATCTGCCGTCTTTATATATGAGACTATTCATATAAGGCTGGTAATCCGACATGAAACTTGGCATGATGACCGCCATGGTGTCCATCTCGTCTGAGAATCTCTTGATAAATTCCTTTGCAACGCTGTGTGTGTACACCTTTCCCAGACTCATTGCCCTGATATATGTGCCAAATACCAGTCTTTGGTGTCTGCTGCCATCAAGTGCCAGCTTGTTCATCACATGGCATGCCTCGTCCACATCAAAGAAACCATAGCTCCACAGCGCAAGATAGATCTGCATGGCATCATCGCCGGATAAAGCTTCACGCCTTGCATTTTCATCATTCAGATATGTATCTATAAGAATCAGCTGTTTCTTCTGTATACGGTCAAGCTTGCTCTCCTCGTCAGTCACAAGTCCTGTCCAGGTGGCTACAGCCCTCATAACAGACGAGAATCTCAGAAGATCATTCTCCTTTATTACATGGAACAGGGTCATAAATGCACCTGCCGTTCCATAATCCATATTCTCACATATCGCCTGCCTAAGCCCCTCCTGAAGCTTTGCCGCAACGAGCAGCTTGCCTACAGCCTCATGGAGTCTTGTGTTGGAGCTCATATATATTCCCCTGAGGATATTTGTCGTGAGCCTTGTCTGCGCACTCTCACCGAACATGATGTCCATGAGCACTTCCTCAAGCTCTGCATTCCCCCTGTCGAGCTCCGCCTGTATCCAATATTCTGATATTATTCTATATCCGTTGCTGCTGCCATCCCTGTAATAGCACAATATATCCTGCGGCAATTTCTCATTGTAGAGAGATACTATGTCGCATCCGTATATCCCCATGGAGTGATATTCATTCATGATCCTGAAATATCTGTCAAGAAATGCCCCGTACCTCTTCGTACGCATGGTTCTTCTGTAATAATACTGGCTTGTCTGCCACTTGATTATGCTGTCTATTGAAATGTAGAAATCCTTCAGCAGATGATCCGGCACCCATCCCGGCAAATGCTTCAGCTCCTTTCTGAAGAATTCCGAAGGAAGATTCTTTTCATTCTCAAGAAATGTCTCAAGTCTCTTGCCGATCATCGACTCTTTTACATCTCCATAGTAATTATCCATCTCCTTAAGAAGCTTCTGCGCATCCGCACTGTAGCTCTTTCTGAGCTTCATAGAATTCTCGTCAAATACCTCTCTCACTTCATCTGCAATCCTCTTCTGCTCCTCAAGCTCAAGTCTTGTCTTCTTGTCCTCCGCCATTGTAACCCCTTTCTTTATGTTCTACCACATTCTGCCCGCCAGCATTGTGAGGCGGATAAATGTGATCTCATCCCCTTCGTTAAACTTCTCTTCCCTGTTCAGCTCCGTTAATTCATCCATACCGCGGAACACTCTGAACAGCCCATCCTCAAATCCCTGAATGGCTGTCTTCACTGCCTCATCCACATCTGGTTTCTTCTCCCCATAGACGATCCCGAACGCTATCTTTCCTATTCTTCCCATGTCATCGATCTGTTCATCTGTCAGCACTGCATCGCCGCGATCCATGCGGGATATGTACTGTGCCACGCATATCTTTACTGTCTCTGTTATGAGTTCCCGTAGCGTACTCGGTGCTGTGTCATATTCAAACGGGACCTTGTGCACTGTGTCCTTCCGCTTGCCAAGCTGTTTTATGTTCATGTATAAAGTCATGTGATTCCCCCTATATTATTTTTTATCCCCATAACTTGATTTTCCTTCAGCAACATTAGCTAGTTTTACATCTTCACTATATCTAAACGTACTATCATGCTCTCCCACGTAAGGCGCATCACTATTATCCGTCCACAGCTCACACTGGCTTATTACTGTATTTATGGCAAAATCATAATCCTCTGGTGGGTAATGATGTTTCTTAAGTAGTCTTTTAACCATCTTTCGCATAGTTGCCCTTGCAGTTTCCTTCTTCTGCCAGTCTATGGTTCTATTCTTTCTAAGCATTTCCGTCAGTTCCTTGGTAAGCGCAATCAATTCATCATTTTTATAAAAATCTTTTATATGTTCCGGCTTTGTCAGCGCATCATAGAATGCCAATTCCTCCTGGGAAAGTCCAAGTTTCTGTCCATTCTTATACAGATTTGCAATCTCGTTGGCTGTCTCAAGAAGCTCTTTTATCACTTCCTCATTTGTTATAAGTCCGTTGTAATATGAATTCATAAGCTGTGCTATCTTCTCTGAAAACTTCTGCGACTGAACAACATTTGTTCTTTTGTATAAAGAGACCTGCTCTGCCATGAGTTTTTTCAATATTTCCACAGCAATGTTCTTTTCTTTCATTCTGGATATTTCATCCAATACAGCCGGATCAAATAAGCTGAAGTTCTCTCCACCAGTCTTGCTACTGTCAAACAGATTGATTACACCCTCACTTTGAACTGCTGCCTTGAGCAGATCATTTATCTGGTTGTTTATCTCCTTAAGTGATAATGTCTTTCCGTCTGCACCGCCATATGTAATCTTAATAACTGTTGAGCGAACCGCCTCCATATAAGCTGCCTCATGGCGTTCTTTCTCAGTAGTCATACTTGAACAGAGAGACTGAGACTGTCTTAACAGCATAGCCTCCTTCAAGAACAAATCCTTTCTGTCAGGTACCCTCGCATCAAGGACAAAATTCACTCCCTTGGTTATAAGTTTTGCCATAACAAGCGGCGAACCATCTATAAATCCACTGAAATCAAATCCATGTAGCAGATCCTTGCACACCTGTAGTTTTTCCTGGAACTTAGGATATGCCACTTTAGCAATATTCATATCCCCGTATGTGTTTTTATCTCTCTCTGTGTATTCCTTCATGGCAGCCTTAAGCGCAGAAGCTATACCTACATAGTCAACAATAAGACCGCCTTCTTTGTCCTTAAACACGCGATTAACACGTGCTATTGCCTGCATAAGATTATACCCATGCATAGGCTTATATACATACATAGTCGCAAGTGACGGAACATCAAACCCTGTCAGCCACATATCCACTACTATTGCAATCTTCATTGGATCGTCATTATCTTTGAATTTTCTTGCAAGTTCTTCCTTATGTGCCTTGGTACCAATTATCTCCTTCCAATCCTCTGGATCATTGTTGCCACCAGTCATTACTACTCCAACCTTCTCTTTCCAATCAGGTCGTATCTCAAGAATTCTTCTGTATATCTTCATGGCTATTGTACGAGAATAGGCAACTATCATAGCCTTACCTGTAAGCAGATTAGCCCTGTACTTCTCGTAATGCTCCACAATATCATCACATAATGACGCAATAGTTGAATCAGCGCCGAGGACACTCTCCATTTGTCCCAGCATCTTCTTGCTCTTCTCTATCGTTGCTTTATCGGATTGCTGCTCAAGAATATCATAAGTCGAATCAATAAGTGCAAGCGTATTCTCATCAAGTTTCAGATGAACAACTCTGCTCTCGTAATACACAGGTCTGGTCGCTCCATCTTCAACCGCCTGCGTCATATCATAAATATCTATATAATCGCCAAATACCTCCCTGGTATTTCTATCTTTCGCTGATATTGGAGTTCCGGTAAATCCTATAAACGTAGCGTTCGGCAGGGCATCATGTATGACTCTTGCATTTCCTACAACAGTATGTGCCTCTTTCTCTCCTGCCTGATTCTCGGATACTACAATCTTCTCCTCAAATCCATACTGACCACGATGAGCCTCATCCGCCATAACCACAATGTTTCTGCGTTCTGAAAGAGGTTTCTCACCTCGCTCAAACTTAAACATAGTTGTGAAAATAATACCATTTGCACTTCTGCCATCAAGGATCGACTTAAGATGTTCCTTACTTTCCGCCTGAACAGGCGTCTGTCTGAGAAAATCTGCACACTGAGAAAACTGTGCATATAGCTGATCGTCTAGATCAATACGATCAGTCATTACTACTATAGTAGGGCTATCTAGTGCCTCCTGCAGCAAATGCGCATAAAATACCATAGAGAGTGACTTACCTGAACCCTGTGTATGCCAAAACACACCACCTTTTCCGTCCGTTCTTGTTGCAATTTTTGCCCTCTCTATAGCTTTTCTAACTGCAAAATACTGATGATATCCCGCAAGCACCTTAAATCTACCCGTACCCGTTCCTGAAAAAAGTATAAAGTTCTTCAGTATATCAAGCAGTCTTTTCTTCTGAAACATTCCCTCATAGAATGTCTCAAATTCCGCAAACCCGCTCTCTTCCTTACTTCCATCCTTGCATTTCCAATCCATAAATCTATCAAGCCCGGATGTTATAGTTCCAGCTTTATTCGATGAAAGATCACTGATTACACATATTGCATTGTAATAAAACAGAGATGGGATGTCCTTGATGTAATTACGAATCTGCTTATATGCATTCTCTACTCCTACCTCATCCTTAGAAGGGCTCTTAAGCTCCATCAACACAAGTGGCATGCCATTTATAAACAGAATAATATCCGGCCGCCTGTTATTGCCATTCTCAACAAATGTATACTGATTCACCACATAGAAAGTATTGTTGTCTATCTTTTCATAGTCAACCAATTTCACTATAGTTGCCTGTTCCTCGCCATTCACAAAGAACTTCACTGTAATTCCATTCTGCAGATAGTCCATAAATGTCGTATTCTTCTGCAACAAGCTTCCAGTATCAAATGTCTTAACCTTATTAATAGCCTCTTCTATGGCATCTACAGGCAACCCCCGATTTATACGCACTAAACTATCTCTAAGTACCGAATCCATCAACGGGCTGGTGTAATCCCTGTCAAAATCCGGTGCATAGATATGCTCGTATCCCATATTCTCGAACAACTCTATTATCGCTTGTTCATATGTATCTTCTGTAAATAAACCCGGCATTTAGTCCCCTCCCCTTTGTGTTGTGTTTTGTAGAGCAAATAAAAATTTATCTTTTCATGTATATTGATTACCAAACATATGTTTGCTATAATATAAGAGGTGCTACCCTATTCGGTAGGCGGTTAGCCTTCGCCACAGGAGTTTATAGCCTGTGTTTACATAGATACATCCATTTACGGAAATCTATTACGGAGGTTTGTGCTTATGCTTACAACGGAACTTTTTATAGCCATCATCAGCTTATGCATAACATGCTTTGCTCTTGGTTATGCCGTTGGCTCTAAGAGCAATGATAAGAAATAAGACAAAAAAATAACCGCCCGGTCCTGAGAAAACTTGGCGGTTATTTCTTGTCAACAATATCAGGGCTAACCGTCTATCGGTAGCACCTCTTTACATTTACATTAGCATTCAACCGCTTTTATGTCAAATATATCGTTTTTATTGTTTGAGTATAATCGTTTTTATTATTAAAGTATAATCATAACAATTACCATTTGTCGGAGTAACTAAATTTTCAAATCAGAAACATCAAGTTCGCCTGACATCAGTTTTGGAAGTAAGGTATCTCTTAGTTCAACAAGTCGTTTTGATTCCTGCTCATTCTTCTGAATCTGTTTCATTATTGGATCACAAAAATCAGAAAATCTTTTTAAGGTTTCATCATCAGGAATAACTGTAGGAACTATTTTCATAGCTGAACCTGAAATCTCTTTGAATGTGGATCCTGACGCCATATTCTCTATTGTAGGTAATAACTGTTTTAACAGATAATATACGTATGAAGTACCAACATTATCATTTGGCACAACAGACTTAAATCCCTGATTTGTGCATATCTCATTTGCCGCAATTGCAATATATCCAATAGGGGCTCTTGAGCTAAATAAGACTGTTCCTGCAGGCATCATAGTCGCACTACTTTTCTGCAATCCTAATTCTGTAATATCATTTTCTCCATGTGAAATGAAAGCTGACTTATCTACAGACAAATCCTTTGGTGTAATCCAAGCAATTCCATTGTCAGTATAATATTCTTGATTCGACTTAGATGGCGTTCCACCAGCCACTATGGAACCAACATCACTTAGAATTCCCTCTTTCCATTCGACTGAAGCATTTTGAATAAATAATTCGTCAAAATATGCTTGTGCCTGCTCCGACAAATTCCTATTTATGCAACCAATGATAAATTCCTATTTATTGCATCATTATTTGCTATTTTACCATCAATGGCGCTCAAAATCTCCCCTATCCTTATTTGAATATATTTCTCCGGGCACATGAAAGTATAATCTGAAAATTGACTTTTATTTATTATTGGCACGGCTGTTGAAGTTTTACTATGAAAATTCATTACTTTTCCAAGTTCCTTCATCCTATAATATATGAAATCAATATCATACTCTTCTTCGCAAACAATTATTGAATTAATTTGTTGATTCGTAACAGATTCTTCTGTTGTAATTACCACTTTTCCTAAATCAGAACCTATACAGCTAACGCAAATTGCATTTTTCGGTAATATACAGTTCTTTACTGATAATTTTCCCTCTGTTGTCAATTTCTTACGAGTTGATTTTATATATTTAACTGTCATATCATCTGATGGTGTTATAAATGGAGTAGAGCCTCCATAATATTCTTGAATTGATGTTCTTGGTGTCTTTCCAGTTACTATTTTACCAATATCACCTACCCTAACTTTTTTCCAGTTATTCATATCTTCCCTCTCAATCATAATATCAATTAGCTACCCTATATATCTCCTATGTGCATTCTTAACATTACTCTGCTTCACCATCGCATAATGCAATGTTGTATCTATCTTTTCATGCCCCAACAACTTTTGAACCTGTTCAATCGGCATACCTTTATCTATCGCTGTCGTTGCCATTGTTCTTCTAAATTTATGCGGATGTACCTTCTCAACCTGAATAGCATTTCCCATTCTCTTAAGTCTCGATTCCACACCGCCTATTTTTAGCCTATTATATGGCTGCTTCAATCCAACAAACAACGCTGGATTATTATCGATTCTATCATCCAAGTAATTCTGCAGATGTATCTTCGTCCTCGCATCAAAATATACAATCCGCTCCTTATCTCCCTTTCCAAATACAACGCACTCTCTTTCGTTAAAATTAATATCTACCCGATTAAGTCTTACTAATTCTCCGACTCTCATTCCTGTTGATGCAAGTATATCAATCAATGCTAAGTCCCTCAATTCCGTACAACTATCCCTTAACCGTTCCAAGTCTTCATCAGTATACGTTTCCTTTACAGAGGTTGTAGCTTTAACCCTATGTATACGTCTTACTGGGCTTTTCAATATATAATTTTCATCCTCAAGCCAAGAAAAAAAGCTCGAAAGATTTCTTCGTATATTATCTATTGTAACCTTACTAACCATATTACTGTTTTGATACTCTGAAAGATATCCTCGCAAGTCATCTGTCGTAATAGCTTTAATATTCTTTCCAATTGAGGTTAACATTTTATCTATTGTATTCCTATAAAATACCAGTGTTCTATCCGAGCATCCCTCAAGACGTTTTGCAGCAATAAAACTATCAACCAACACTTCATCAGATTGATCCGAACCCGTTCCACTCTTCAGCATTGCTCCCTCTAACACATTCTTTAACAGCACTATCTGATCATTAGATAAATATGGTATCATCTGACAAAGCACTTCATTTATTATCTCTTGATTCATATTGAAATCCTCCTTTACTCTTTACATTATCAAGAGAATATAATAAAAATACAAAACAAATAAAAATTTATCTTTTCAATTCAGTCTTTTTATAGCCATCATCAGCTTATGCATTTACATGCTTTGCTCTTGGTTATGCCGTTGGCTCTAAGAGCAATGATAAGAAATAAGACAAAAAAATAACCGCCCGGTCCTGAGAAAACTTGGCGGTTATTTCTTGTCAACAATATCAGGGCTAACCGTCTATCGGTAGCACCTCTTTACACTTATATTAGCATTTAACCGCCTTTATGTCAAATATATCGTTTTTTATTATTTCACGTTTATTATTTATGTATAATCATAACAATTACCATTTGTCGGAGTAACTATCCCTTTAACTTTTCATACTGTTTCTTCCAAGACCTTGATGGTTTCTTGCAGATACAATCATCACTTGTAAAAGCACATACTCCTGGAATACTATTACTTGCACATATATCAGGATTGTTCTGTCGGCAACCATAAGTCTGGTTTTCTGCATCTATTTCATTCAAAGGAGCATTAAACGGTATTTTTAGTTCTTTTTCACTCATAACTCAACCTCCGACACATCCATTTCCCCTGACATGAGCATTGGCAAAAGCTCATCTCTCAAAGTTGCAAGCCTTCTATTTTCAACTCTATTAGAAATAATCATGTCATATAGTGGACCTAAAACTTCACCAATTCTTTTGTATGAATCACTATCTGGAATTAATACTTCTGCTTTTGAAAGTTCCTCTCTCTTAATATGGCCCATTGTAGTTGCTTTATCAGCTGCCACTGCAATAAATCTATCAAGATGATACAGCGTCCAAGCATAATAAAACCACTTATCATATTTCTTAGAGGTAACCTTAAACAAATGCTGATTTAATCCACATTCTCCACCACACCAGAAATCGACCAATAAACTTCCTGACCATGAAAAAATCACATCTCCATCGTGAATAATATACTCTGGCTTTATATTTAGAGAACATAGTTCACTGTTTGCATCACAAGAACCTTGTCTTAATTCTTTAATTTTAAGAACTGGTAATCCTTTTTCATCATCACCCGACCTAAATTTCTGCATTGCTAATCCATTCAGGTAATCTGCAATATCACTCAACGAACCTTTCTTCCATCCTTCTGGAACTGAATCAAATTTTAATAATTCTTCCTCAAACAATACCTTTGCTTGCTCCGACAAATTCCTATTTATGCAACCAATGATAAATTCCTATTTATCGTAACATTCAACTGTATCTTATCATCTATATCACATAATACAGAAACAAATTTATTCTGTATCTCTAATTCAGGTATATCAACCTCTATATCAGAAAATGTATCTCGTGTTATAGTGTCAAACACAGATCCATGAACATTTTTTTGTAATTTACCCACATTATATTTTATTAAATAATACAAATAATCACTAGATATTATCTTTTTCTTGGCTCTAAGGCCATAACATGATTGATTAAATGTCATTGGATATGGAATTGATGCAATTTCTCCAACAGTTCCTCTTGCAGAGATTATCATATCTCCTCTATCCAAGAATTTTGTGCTTGAATTCTCCAAACCTAATTTAGTTATTTTCTTTTCTGTATTATATACATATCTCAAATCATTATTGAAATCTTTCACGGACAACCATGGTATATCCCCATCCCAATAATCTGGATTTGAAGTTTTGGGCGTTCCACCACCTATTATGTCCATAATGTCTGAAAGCTTATATATCATACCCAATCGCCCTCAACTTCCTACGAATCTCATCCTCCAACTCATGACTCTTGTCAAACAATTCAGACAGTTCAGATGTAAGCCTTGTCATCTTCTCCTCGAACGGCTCGCCATCACCCTCCTGTTCTTCTATTCCTACATATCTGCCCGGAGTGAGTATGAAATCCTGTTTTTCAATCTCTGCAATATCCGCAACTGCACAGAATCCCTTCACATCTTCAAGAGTTCCATCGACAAATGCTGTATATGCATCTGCTATTTTCTGAATATCTTCATCTGTGAGCTCTCTGAGCTTGCGGCTAACCATAGTTCCCATCTTACGAGCATCTATGAACAAAGTTTTGCCAGACTGTTTTTTCTGTTTATTAAGGAACCACAATGATACTGGAATCTGGGTTGTGTAGAATAACTGAGTTGGCATAGCAACTATGCACTCTACCAAATCAGCATTTATTATGTTCTTACGGATTTCTCCCTCTCCACCAGACTGTGATGACAGAGATCCATTTGCAAGAACCATGCCTATCTTTCCTGCCGGTGCAAGATGATATATCATATGCTCCAGCCATGCAAAGTTTGCATTTCCTGCCGGTGGCATTCCATACTTCCAACGTACATCATCTTTTAACTTATCCGCTCCCCAGTTTGAAAGGTTAAATGGCGGATTTGCCATGATGTAATCAGCACGTAATGTTGGATGACGATCTTCAAGAAATGTATCCGCTGCATAAGATCCCAAATCAGGCTCTATTCCTCGTATAGCAAGGTTCATCTGAGCCATCTTCCATGTCGTTGGATTGGAATCCTGACCATATATTGATATATCACTTATATTTCCGCTATGTTTTTCTATGAATTTCGCCGACTGAACAAACATACCGCCTGATCCACATGCCGGATCATACACACGACCTTTGAATGGTTTGAGAACTTCCACAAGAGTACGCACAACACATGACGGAGTAAAGAATTCTCCGCCACGCTTGCCTTCCTGCTCGGCAAACATTGACAGACAATATTCATATGTTCGGCCAAGGATGTCCTTCTCGTTCCCATGTTCAATCATTTGAATATTTGTAAATAAGTCCACTACATCCCCAAGACGCCTCTTATCAAGCTCTGGTCTGGCAAAATTCTTAGGAAGAATATCTTTAAGTCTCTTATTTTCTTTCTCTATCGCTCGCATTGCGTTATCTATTATCGTTCCTATCTCCGGAGTATGCGCATTTGCTGCTATATCCTTCCAACGTGCTCCTGCAGGTACAAAGAAGATACCTTCTGATGTATATTCATCTACATCTTCCTCGAATCCGTCTCCTTCCTCCATAAGTTCTTTATATTTCTCATCAAATCTATCCGATATGTATTTCAAGAAAATCAGACCAAGCACAACACTTTTATACTCTGATGCATCCAGATTTCCACGGAGCACACATGCCGCATCCCAAATCTGTTTTTCAAAACCTATTTCAGCAGTATTCTTATCAGCCATCTTCCCTCTCCTCCTATACGCAAATTTTTATTTATCATGCTATAAATTATACACCACGTAATATCAAAAGCAAACAAATAAAACTCCCCAGGCCAGCCATTTATGAAGGGAAAATATCAGATATGGAACACCATATAAGTGCAAATGAGCCATACGACAGTCAGTCATACGTGGACGAGCTCACACGGATACCCGACGATTTTGACGACTTCAAATACAATGCGGGCAGATTGCAGTTCTAATTGGGAATTTTAGTTACCATTATAAAATAGTTTATACGACAAAACGTTTGTTGGCGGGGCAAATCTCATCCAACAAACGTTTTCTCTGTTTTATAACATCTTGGCTTTATATCCCATATGAATTTGTAACGCCTTGCCTTTATATTCACTCTACATTTTATAACATGTTGTTTTTCTATTTTGTTCTACATTTATCAACATTTGGTACAATTTTATCCAAATTTCCAAACAATACCGTCTTTCAGGATAAAGTCCTATTGCAAATTATTCCGTTCTGGGCTGATTAAGGATAAAAATCAAACCGGCTCACGGGCAGGAACAAGTCCTATTTCTATTGCTCCATTCTCTCCCTGAGCACTTCCTCCTCAGTGTATGTGTGCTTTCCAAGAAGTTTATCTCGTTTTCCGCCAAATGCCTTATTCAACTTACCCAGATTGAATCCAACAAGGAATGCGGCAATAACCGTACCGGCGCCCACGCTTCCAAGACTATGTATACAGATCAGACATGTTACGACCGACACAGCCACCATAGAACAGTCAAATCCGATCTTTACCTTTGAAAATTCAATGTGTGTAACCTCTGAGACAGCCTGCATAACACCCTCCCCGGCAAGTGGGATGAGATCCGCCGGCAGATAAAAGAATATTCCGCCTGCTATGAATATGGTACTTACAAGCATCAAAACACCCCTGACAACTATGTTATCTGTTGATGGTAGAAATGTCGCAAGATAATTACAGAACGTCGTAAAGTATCCAAATACTACTCCAACCACTATCTGAAGGAGATTTATCGGTTTGAAATTCTTTCGAAGTATAACGATCTGTATAAGCACTAATGCCGCATGGAATATGATCGTCGCCTTTCCCATCTCGATTCCCCATACACATGTCATCGTATATGGTATAGAGCTCACCGGTGACACTCCTAGATTGGATTTGACTGACAATGCTATACCTATAGTCATAATAAACAGTCCGACAAAATACATTGGGATCCTAGCCTTCATGTTTCTCATTTTTTAGATCTCTTCTCCTGTTGTTTTTTCGCTGCATTTAATTCTAATTATTAGAACGCTAAACATAATACTCTTTTCTTATCTTTCATGTCAACATCTGTGACCAAACAGGGTCTGGCACCTCCGTCCTCAGTCTTTGTCTATAAAAAAGATCCAGGCACAACTTATACGTCATGTCTGGATCTTTTTGAAATGTCTATAAAGAAATTTTTTATTTAATATACCTTACTTCTTGATAACCGCTTTCTTAGACACACCCCTTGCTACCAGAAGTTTCTTATAATAAGCAAGCTTTGATGCCGGTACTTTGACGGTCATCTTTGCGTATGTTCCTGTGAAGACCGCAGCTCCTACCGTCTTTGTGGTCATGGCTGTGTTTCTCACCACAAGTGCCTTGAGGTTCTTACATCCGTAAAATGCCTTTGAACCTATGGTCTTTACATTCTTGCTTATAACAACCTTTGCAAGCTTTGTATTGCCCTTGAATGCTCCGCCTCCTATGGCAGTGACCTTGAATGTCTTTCCGCCAAGCTTTATCGCATCCGGCACTGTAACAGAAGCTGTCTTCTTGACAGCTGACACAAGAGTTACTGTTCCTCTTCCTCTTGTGGAGGCATTTGTTATCTTGTATCTATAGTTTCCGTATGTGTATACCTTTCCAGCCTTTGTAACTATATTGAAGTATCTCACCACACTTCCACCATAGTTGCCAATTCCGGTTATGACGACCTTTGCCTTGCCGAAGTTCTTATTGGAATAGCATGTTATCTTGTAATTCTTATTCAATGTGAGCTTGGTCTTGCCGTACACCACCTTGGTATTTGGCTTTACAGCCTTGCCTGTATACAGAACCTTTGCTGACACAGCCACCTTTGCCTTTTTGATATCTCTCTTTGCAATGGCAAATGTCAATGTAGCCGTGCCTTTGTATTTTCCTTTGCCCTTTATGACCACCTTGGCTGTTCCGGCATTTATATTCGATGAATATGTAACTGTGTAATCTGTGCCAGATACAAGTGTGGTATTTCCGACACTAACAACTACTGCAGGAGTTATCTTCGCTCCCGTATATGTCGCCTTGTAGGATGCCTTCTGTGTCGCCTTATAAATCACCTTTGCGCTCTTAGATATGTCTACCGTTATCCATGTCCACACAGCCTTCAGTGTAATATCTCCGTCCACGGCTCCATACAACGCATCAGTCGCATATGTCTTACCTGTCTGATCTGTCCATGTCAGGCTGTAGCCAGGCTTTGATGCTGAGTAAGCTACACCATCTTTTGTAGTTATATCGAGCTTTGAGATATCAAGTATTGAACCCTTGTTGAATGATGATACACAAATCTGATCATCATTTTCATCGACAAATGTCACCTTGACCATAACAATGCTCTCACCCGTGCTGTCTACAGGATCCTTTGAATACGTCGGATCTCCGCCTATAACGGCATCTCCGTCAACTATGATCTTTCCATCGTCTGATCTGACACCAAATGATCCACCTGTACTTGAGCCTGATGCATCTGCTATGATCTTTCCGCCTACAAGCTTTATAGAATTGTCCGCCGATATAACCGACTCATCCTCTCCAAGAGCTGTGGATGTGGCATCAAGCAAGCCACCTGTCATCTCTACATCCTTCGCTGCAACGGCCTCCGACACTGCCTCTATCTTGTTGCTGCCACCGGATATCTTCACTGTGCCAGCTGATTCAACGCCCTTGCCCTCAGACTTTATCTTTATGCCTGATATCTCAACATCTCCGTCAGCCTTCACCGCCGGAGCATCCGGTGTTGATGAGACTATCACTGACGAATCGCCATTTCCATTTATCTTCACAACACCTGATCCCGCAGAATCCTTCATGCATTTGATTCCATCTGAGACAATATTGTTTCCAAACACACTGAACACGAATGTTCCAGAATTGCCTGGATCTACTGTAAGCTTCTTTACAACAGCACAGTCTATCGTGATACTGCCTGCTTTTCCGGTATCAACCGCCACATCTGCACCATCACCCGTCACAGTATAATCACCACTCTGTGTAAATGAAACCAGTATATTTCCACCGGACTCAGACACTCTTACAGTTGGATTGCCATTGCCATCTACCAAAGCTCCAACATATTCTCTGTCACCAAGTCGTCCAACATCTATCGTGTATGGATCTGACACAAGTGTCACAATCTCAAGTGCCTTGCTCTTTGCACCGGCATTCAGATTTGAAGTTGCCTTCATTCGTCCATATACATAATACTTTGTAAATGCCTTGCGTCCTGCAAAATATGCGCCGTCCTGCCATGTGAGACTATCCGCGTCTTCGACAGGAACTGTAGATATTGCATATTCAACTCCTGTATTTGTACCTGATACATAGCTCTCAACTGTTACAGATGATGATGAAACTGCCTTTTGGGCAAGTGACACATTGGCTGTGTTCTCAGACTTTGCGACTTTCGCTTTAAGAAGTATATTCGCTGTTCCATTTGCTGTTGTGATCACAAGTGTATCGCTATAGCTTCCTGCAGCAAGGCCTGTCACAGGTCTCACCTCAACAGAGGTCTCCTGTCCGGCTGCTATCTGACCTGCAGGATATACTGTGATCTGGAAATTACTTCCGGTCTTGAGACTCGCCTTCACATCGCTCAGCTCAGTCTCGCCACAATTGCTTAAGCCTATGCGTTCTGAAGAAACATCCCCGTATCCATAGACAAGAGCATTCCATGCCTTTCCAGAAGTTTCGCATGACAGTTTTCCCGGCTCAAGAACCTTGACTTTGCACTCAGCCTTAACGTCTGAACCATTCTTTGCCTTTGCGGTGATGGTGGCCGTTCCGGCTGCAAGTGCCGTTATCTTGCCATTCTGTACCGATACCTTTGTCCTGTCAGAGCTTGTCCACACGAGTGAGCTGTCTGTCGCATCCGCTGGTGTGACTGTGGCTTTTATCTGTCCACTCTCACCTACCTTCATAGTAAGCGCCGTTTTGTCAAATGTGATTCCTTTGACTGGTATAACCTGAGTTTCCGTAGAAGACTCTGTTGTCTTTTCTGTTGATGAACCTGTTGTCGATCCTGTCGAACCCGTGCTGGATCCAGATGAAGGATTCTTTGTCGCCTTCTCTGTGGTAGTTGTCTTTGTCGTAGTCTCAGTGGTGACATTTCCACCTGACTCCCCGCGTATCGTCCTGAGCTCTGACGACACCTCGCTCTTTGGAACCACCTTCTGTGCTGCCTTCTCCTCATCTGTTCCGCTATTCTTCACATACAGATAAAGTCCAGCTGCTGCACCCACAAGGCTTGCATTATAATCCAGTGCAACCTCGTTCTGGTTATAATCTTCTGAGTTGTCTACATAGGATGTACTCGAACCCGCCGGGCCGCCAACCAAAGCGCCGACTAGTACATGTGCCTGCTTTGTATATGCATTTCCAGTTACTGAACCCTGATATCCGCTTGAGGCTCTGTGATGAGGGTACTTTGATGAATACTTGTTGTAACCGACAACGAAACACTTTGAACCTGCATTGTTGCCAAGTATGTACCTCATCTGACCATTTGCCCATGATGAATAATCATTCTTTCCATATATAGTATCATACAGAAGACCTGTCATCTGATGAGCAGTGTTATATCTCGCCGATCCCCAGCTGTCTATCAGGCAGAAGTTGTTATCTCCTGACTGTGTCTTGCTTGCTATAAGTCCTGACTGGTTCTCCACGAACACACTCTTCTTTGATGAATTAGGACTGTAGAGCAGAGCCGCCTGAGCCACGTTATTCCAGCAAAGAGCCCAGTTAGGATTTGTTCTGCCACCATATACATTATTGTATTTTGTTGCATATGCTGATTTACCTGTAGCCTTGTACAGAAGAGCCGCCGCAAGGGCATAGTCATCTTCCCATGAATCCGAGTTATAGAAACCAGATGCCGGACCCGAGCTGTTCTTCTTAGCCTTTGTATCCGCATATGTGAAAAGCTTCTCCGCATAGGAAAGCGCTTTCTTATCCTTGTAATTTATATAATATGCCGCAAGTGCCGCAGCTGTCTCTGAAACGATATCTGTACACGTATCCGAATCAGATGTGAATGTTGCCTGTCCACTTCTAGATGACTGCTTTTCCGGAGCTCCCCAGTATCCATGATCTACATTTCCATCACCGACCTGATAACAGAAAGCCTGAACCGAACCATCGCTTCCAAGGACTGTGCATCTCTTGAAATAATCAACGAATCTGTCCATGATCCTCTTGTAGTGTGCCTCTGTAGCAGTATCCGCAAATGCCTCAGCAAACTCCATGTGCGCAAGTCCTAGAACTGTAGCCGAATATGCCTGTGGCAGACCAAACTTGGCATGATCTCCCGCATCATGGTATCCACCGCTGACATCCACAGTCTTTCCATTATATGTTGTTTTTGCATCCTCAGTATGACAGTTTGATCTCCAAGAGAACTCACTCTTTGCAGATACATCACTTCCGCACATATTCGCATCATAAAGATACAGTGACTCCTGAAGAAGCTTTGCATAATTGTACTCAACATCTGTATTGATCTCACCTGTGTTGTCCCCGGCTCCGCCAGATGATGATGAAAGCGAACCGATAAATGAGTCAAATGCACCTGACTGTGAGCTGTAGTACACCTTGACACCTGTTATAGACACACCGTTTGCCGTACCTGTGTAGCCAAGCTTTGAATATCTCACGCTCGAACCGGCATTTACTGCACCTGACTTCTTGGATGTGTTTGGATATATGTACAGCTTTCCATCACTGAATACCCCCTTGAGATCTGACCAGCTGCTGTAATCCTTAACTGCAGTTACCGAACCATTCACATCAGCTACCGCTATCCAGTCAGCTATGTATGAATTGCTCTTGTTATTTATCGTTATCTCTGTCTCGTAGTAGCCATCTCCCTTGGATGTTCCATCTCCATCGGCAAGGCTTGCAGTTACGCTTGAACTTGTGTTTCCAATTGAATCAAGATCTGCACTGCCTGATCCGCTGTCGCCTGAACCGCCTGACTCCCCAGACGAACCGCCCGAGGTGCTCTTTGTTCCTGAGAGAACCGCTGACACGATCCTGAATTTGATCGTGCTGTTCTCCTGAAGATTGGCAACCTGTATACCAAATGCCACCTTCTCCGTGCTGGTTGTGCTGATAGATGCCAGATCAAGTACGGTCTCAAACTGACCGGTCTTGGACAGATCGATCCACTTGTCATTATTTGACCATGAAGACCCATATGATGCAAATGGCATAACTCCCGCATTCTGTCCACTTGCAGCGGTAAATGTATCAACCGCATATGTGATCTTGAGCGTCTTGTATCCCGCATCCGCAATAGCCTTCATAGATGCAAGATCTGATGACGGCGAAAACCTGATCTCCGCCTTTCCATAATCACTCCACTCATCTGTTGCCGCAGTCACCGTCTTCCAGCCGGTGTCCGGTTTCAGATCCTTTGTGATAGTCTCCGCCTTAGCTGTGATCTCCGGCCAGGTTATACTGCCGATGATCATGCATAAGGTGAGAACATACGCCAGGATTCTGCTCCCTGTTCCCTTTCTCATTTTCTTTTCCTCCTTGTACTTCCTTTTTCCTCCTAAAAAATACCCTATTATTAAAAATATAGCACAGAAAACACCTTCATGAGAACAAATAACCAGTCATTATTTATCCGCATTTTTGCCAATGTTTTCTGTGCTATTTTACCAATTTACTATCTGCAATTATTTTTTTTGCTGCATCTATGTCGTTTGACATCTGCTTCTTTAGTTCCTCAATACCTGCAAATTTCTTCTCGCCGCGAATCTTCTGTATAAGCTCAACTTTTATGATATTGCCATATATATCCCTGTCAAAATCAAATATATTGGTCTCTATGGTTATATTGCCATTATCATTCACCGTAGGATTATCACCTATGTTGGTGATTCCCATATACATCCTGAATGGATCCTCGTGACCTGCATGTTCGCCTTTTACGATCTTTATCCTGGATGCATACACCCCCGCTGGCGGATATAGCTTATGATCCTGCGGCAGCATATTTGCAGTTGGGATTCCGATAGTTCTCCCAAGCTGTTTTCCTGACACGACCTCACCGGTCATGCTGTACGGTCTTCCCAGCATCGGTATTACCGCTCTCACGTCGCCCTCGGATATATTCCTTCTTATGACTGTGGAACTCACCACCTCGTCATCCTGCTCCAGCTTGTCTATGACTATGACCTTATAACCATACTCCTCCGCATGACTCTTCAAGGTCTCCACATCACCTTTTCTGTCTCTGCCGAATCTATAGTCACTTCCAACCACCACATATCCGGCTCTCATCATACCCACCAGTATATCCCTGATAAAAGCCTCTGGCTCTGTTGCAGCAAATGCATCATCAAACGGATATTCGACCAGAACGTCAACACCTGTATCCGATACCACCTGTGCTTTCTCTTCAGATGTATATATGGTCTTCATATTACTCACATCGAACACATGATTTTCCCTCATGTCAAATGTGAACACAACTCCCATGTAGCCCTGCTTCTGAAGTTTTAACACCTGCTCTATCAGAAGCATATGCCCCTGATGGATTCCGTCAAACTTTCCAAGGGCAACCGCTGTACGCTCTGTGCTGTTTAGTTGTATCTTCTTCGTATTCTTTATATGAATCATAAATGTATGTCCTAAATTTCATAAAATATATATTTGTAAACAGGCTCATCTAGCGATCACTGCCAGACTTATCACCTTACCATTAAACCCGCTCGAAATCATCTGCTCACCGGAAACATCTTGAACGGCACATACTGCCTCTTCTCATCGCTGTATTCATACAGTGCTGCAAATCTCCCGTTCTCATCGTACACCTTGACGTATGTGTCCCTGTATATCTGATTTTCCACAAATGAATCCGCAGAGAGTTTATTGCCATTTGCAAGAAGCTTCTCACCCTTTGCTGATATATGGAGCTCTGGAATATCCGGCATAAGCTTGTCTGTTGTAAGCACATGCTGCATAAGCGTTCCATCATCCCTTGCCTTCTCCACGGCATCAAGTGTCAGACTTTCTTCTATAGTAAAGCCTTTCACCTCTGTTCTGATAAGTCTCTCCATCACGGCTCCGCAGCCCAGCTTTTCTCCGATATCCCGGCAGAGACTTCTTATATAAGTACCCTTGGAACAACTCACGTCAAATGTTACCCTCGGAAGATCTGTCGAAAGTATCTGAATACTGTGTATCGTAACAGGTCTCGGCTGCCGTTCTATGACCTGCCCGGCTCTTGCAAGCTCATAAAGCTTCTTGCCATTTACCTTGATGGCAGAATACATCGGTGGGATCTGCATGTAATCCCCGACAAAACTCATCACTGTCTCAATGACTGTCTGCTCATCAGGATAGATGTCTGTCACATCTGTGAGTTCACCTGTGACATCCTCCGTATCACTGGTCTTGCCAAGCAGCATCGTACACGTATATGTCTTATTCTTCTCCGTCAGAAGATCACACATCTTTGTGGCACTTCCAAGACACACAAGAAGAACTCCCTCCGCCATGGGATCGAGAGTTCCGGTATGACCTATCTTTTTCTGTTTTAGTATACCCCGGAGCTTTGCAACCACATCAAATGATGTATAGCCCTGCTCCTTATATATATTGATAAAACCGTCTATCATAATTATTATTTATTCCTATCCAAGAAACTTTAAGCTGTTTTTATACCAACTGCTTTTCAATCTCTGCGACTATCTCTGCAACTATCTTATCCGGATCGCCTTTTATATTGCATCCCGCTGCTTTTACATGACCGCCGCCGCCGTGGCTGCATGCGATCTCGCTCACATTCACGATGTTATTTGCTCTGAGTGATATCTTATACTCATTCTCGCCAGACTGATACATGAAAAATGCAACCTCTGTTCCTGATGTAAGTCTCAACTGATCGACTATGCCATCCGTATCCATCTTTGAAGCACCAAACTTTTCGAAATCTTCAAAAGTAAGCAATGTATGCGCAATCTTGCCATTTGCAAACTGCTTCATACCGAGCAGTGCGTACCCCAGGAGCTTATTCTGTGTAAGAGTCTTCTTATAAAATGTTTCATCTATAACAAAACTTGGTCTGGCTCCCTTCTCGATCAGAATTCCGGCAATCGTCATGGCTGATCTTGTCGTATTGCTGTGTTTAAACACGCCAGTGTCATGAACTATTCCCATGTATAGCGCCTCGGCGCAAGGCTGATTTATCTTATCCTCATCAAGGAGTTTGAAGATTGCCTCCGCTGCAGAGCACGCCTGTGGCTCCACATAGCACACATCGCCAAAGCCCTTGTTGGATATATGATGATCTATGCACAGCGTCCTCTTTGCAGTCTCAAAATACTGTGCAAATGGAGTGAATCTATCCGGATCCCCACAATCGAGTGACATGAACAGATCATAGATCTCATCATCAGTCTCATGCTTGACCTCAGATGCGCCATTCAAAAACATGAATACATCAGGAAATTCCTGAAGATATACCTGAACTTTCTTACCAGGGTAATTGCTTGTTATATAGTTATACATTCCAAGTGTAGAACCTATACAGTCACCATCAGGATTTATATGTCCTGTTATGGCTATACTGTCTGCATTCTCTATCTCTCTTATAAGATCGTTCATATATACCTCCCGCCGGCTCGATGTAGGAATATACATTGTGACAGTTTGCCCATGCACAACTGCCACAATGCTCATTTTTCATTATTCTTCACTGTCATCTGAATCATCTGTTATATCTTCTGTCTCGTCCCCGTGCTTTCCAATAGCCTCGTCTATCTTGTGGGACATGTTAACACCATACTCTATGGACTGATCCATGATAAATGTTATCTCTGGAGTGTTTCGAAGATTTACAGAATGAGCAAGCTCTCTTCTGATATATCCCATCGCACTGGTCAGCCCTGCAAATGTGGAATCAACAGCATCCTGGTCTCCCAGGACACTGATATATGCCTTACAGAATTTGAGGTCAGGTGTGACAACCACATCAACAACTGATGTCATAGGTGATATTCTGGGATCCTTGATCTCACGACTTATGATCCTGCTCAGTTCCCTCTGAACCTCACCATTTATCCTGTTATTCTTTACACTGTTTTTTCTCATATCTATTACTACTTTCTAGGCACCTCTACCATCTCGTATGCCTCTATCTGATCTTCCTCTGCAACGTCCTGGAAGTTCTCAAATACCATACCACATTCGAATCCTGACTTAACTTCCTTTACGTCATCCTTAAATCTCTTGAGTGAAGCAAGTTTTCCTTCAAATATAAGATTGCCCTCTCTTGTGATCCTTACGCTGCAGTTTCTGTTGATTGTTCCGTCGAGAACATATGAACCGGCAATGACACCGATACCAGAAGCCTTGTACGTCTGTCTGATCTCTGCGTGTCCGATGACCTTCTCCTCATATATAGGATCAAGCATACCCTTCATTGCTGAATCAATATCCTCTATTGCATTGTAGATGACTCTGTACAGACGAACATCTACGCCCTCGCTGTCTGCCATATCCTTTGCTCTCGCATCCGGTCTGATATTGAAACCAATTACGATGGCATTTGATGCTGACGCAAGAATTATATCTGACTCGTTGATAGCACCTACACCTGCATGTATACACTTGATGACAACCTCGTCATTTGAGAGCTTTAAAAGGCTCTGTTTAACGGCCTCAACTGAACCCTGTACATCTGCCTTGATGATGATCTTGAGTTCCTTGAGGTTGCCGGCCTGGATCTGGCTGTACAGATCGTCAAGTGACATTCTCTGCTTTGTATCTGCAAGGAGCTTCTCCTTACCCTGTGAGATATACGTCTCAGATATGGTTCTGGCTTCCTTCTCATTGTCAACTGCCATGAATATCTCACCTGCATCAGGTACTGTGTTAAGTCCCTGGATCTGTACAGGTGTTGATGGAAGAGCCTCTGTAACTCTCTCTCCTCTTGAGTTCGTCATAGCACGAACCTTACCGTGTGAAGCACCTACTGCGATGTAATCTCCAACATGGAGTGTTCCCTTCTGTACAAGCATTGTTGCAACAGGTCCGCGTCCCTTGTCAAGCTCAGCCTCTATGACGATACCTCTTGCCTTTCTGTTAGGATTTGCCTTGAGTTCAAGCACATCTGCTGTTAGAAGTATCATCTCAAGGAGATTGTCGATACCTTCCTTAGTATGTGCAGATACAGGACAGAATATTGTTGAACCGCCCCAATCCTCTGGGATAAGCTCATACTCTGTAAGCTCCTGCTTAACTCTCTCTATATTGGCACTTTCCTTATCGATCTTGTTGATCGCTACGATGATCTCTATTCCGGCAGCCTTTGCATGGTTTATAGCCTCAACTGTCTGTGGCATTACTCCATCATCGGCAGCTACAACAAGGATAGCGATATCTGTACTCTGTGCACCACGCATACGCATTGCTGTGAACGCCTCATGTCCAGGAGTATCAAGGAATGTTATAGTCTGACCATTTACATCGACAACTGATGCACCAATGGCCTGTGTGATTCCACCAGCCTCACCTGATGTTACCTTTGTCTGTCTGATAGCGTCAAGGAGTGATGTCTTACCGTGGTCAACGTGACCCATAACACAGACAACAGGTGGTCTTGAAACCATATCCTTCTCGTCCTCTTCGTCCTCCTTCAGGAGTTCCTCGATAACATCTACCTTCTCCTCTTCTTCAGCTATACAGTTGTACTCGAGAGCGATCTCTGAAGCCTCATCAAATGAGAACTCAGAGTTCACATTAACCATCTTTCCTGCAAGGAAAAGCTTCTTTATGAGAGCTGTTACAGGTGTCTTAACCGCATCGGCAAGATCCTTGAGTGTAACTGTCTCTGGAAGTGTGATGGTTCTGATTGCATCCGGATCCTCCTGTGGTGTCTGCTGCTTCTTCTGAGGCTTGCTCTTGACATTCTTTGCAAGTCTGCTGATATCTGCCTCAACCTCCTCTGGAGATCTTCTATTACCCTTACGAGGCTTATTCTTATCTCTGTTGTAATTGTCTCTGTTCTGACTCTTCAGATCCTTGCCTGGCATCTCCTTGGCGTCGAAGTCCTTGCGGTCTCTTCTAAAAGGTGCTCTCTTCTGAGCCGGGCTGTCATCCTCGTCATCCTTGCCAAATGGCATGTTGATACGATTGCTGAAACGGTTTCCGCCATCTCTTCCAAAGCCTCTTCCGCCCTGGTTTCTGTCGCCTCCGTCTCTGCCAAAACGGCCGCCGCCCTGGTTTCTGTCGCCCTGGCCATCTCTGTTAAATCTTGGCCTGTCGCCCTGGTTCCTGTCACCCTGACCATCTCTGTTAAATCTTGGTCTGTCGCCCTGGTTTCTGTCACCCTGACCATCTCTGTTAAACCTTGGTCTGTCGCCCTGGCCGTCCCTATTAAACCTTGGTCTGTCGCCCTGATTTCTGTCGCCCTGACCGTCTCTATTAAATCTTGGTCTGTCGCCCTGGTTCCTGTCGCCCTGACCGTCTCTATTAAATCTTGGTCTGTCGCCCTGGTTTCTGTCGCCCTGACCATCTCTGTTAAATCTTGGCCTGTCGCCCTGATTTCTGTCGTTCTGATTTCTGTCGCCACTGAATCTTGCTCTGTCAGTGCCGCCCTGTCTGTCGTTGTTAAATCTGACTCTGTTTCCGTTATTATTCATCTTGCCGCTGTTCTTATCCTCTCTGGCAAATCTAACATGATTGCCAGCCCCCTGTCTGGCTGCCTGATTGTCCTCTCTTGCAGAAGTCTGTCTAGGTGTTTCTGCCTTTGTCTGCTGCTGTTTTGGAGTCTCTGTCCTAACAGTCTGTGTCTTCACAGTCTCGGCAGCGGTCTGTGGCTTTATCTGCTGCTTTGGCTCCTGCTTCGGAACCACTGGCTTTGCCTGCTGCTTTGGAGTCTCTGTCTTGGCTGCTGCCTGCTTTGGAGCGTTTCCAGCACCACTGAACTTTGACTTAACTATTGCCACCATTGAGTCATCAAGATTTGACATGTGACTCTTGATCTCTATTCCCTTTGCACCAAGGGTATCTATAATATCTTTATTTGAAATGTTCAACTGTTTTGATAATTCGTGTACTCTGATTTTTGCCAAATGTTACACCTCCATGTTTTCATTTACATTCATATACTTTATGATCTGATTGCCAAAACCTTCGTCCAGTATAGCCACCGATGTCCTCATCTCGTTTCCCGTGTACTTGCCAAGCTCATCCTTGGTTCCGTACTCGTAATATGGGATTCCATAGTAGTTGCACTTCTGGTCGAAAAGTTTCTTTGTATTGTCAGAGGCATCCTTTGCAACTATAACAACATATGCACTCTGAGTCTTTACCGCTCTCTCTACTGAAAAATTGCCACTGCAGAGCCTTCTCGCTCTAGCACACAAAGAAATAGTCGAGTATATCTTATTGTTCTTCAATATCACGCAGCTCCTTGTCTAATTGTTCATAAACCTCAGAAGGTATGCTCACCTTGAAAGACTTCTCAAGGGCTTTACTTCCGACCGCCTTCTTCAGACAGTCCGTTTTCCTACATATGTAGGCGCCTCTGCCGCTAAGCTTTCCTGTGGCGTCAACTGCAAACGCACCGTCACTGCTGCGGACAATCCTGATAAGCTGATTCTTCTGAACCATCTCACGGCATCCAAGACATTGCCTCAGAGGTATCTTCTTTGCCATCTCATCACTCCCTGTTTCTTTTCATGTGCCGTCCGGTATCTTCCGGACAAGTGCAGCGCATCGTCATAACCAAATGTAAATGACTATTCCTCTACGCCTGTGTCATCGGTTTCATCTATGTCAACTGAAGCTGACTTGGCATCTTTATCATCGTCAACCTCATCATAATAATCATCATCGCTTCCGTATGGATCAAAATCTTTGTCATAACCACCGTCTGATGCCTGATCGTCGAAATAACCCATCTCCTCAGCCTTTGAATGACTCTTGATATCGATCTTATATCCTGTGAGCTTTGCTGCAAGTCTTGCATTCTGACCTTTCTTACCTATGGCAAGTGAAAGCTGTGTATCAGGCACTACGACAAATGCACTCTTCTCATCAAGATCAACAGATACATCCTCAACATCTGATGGACTGAGTGCGTTGTAAATAAACTCAGCAGGGTTCTCACTCCAAGGGATGATATCTATCTTCTCGCCATTTAAATCTGCGACAACCGCATTTACTCTGTCTCCGTTTACACCGACACAGGCTCCTACAGCATCAACATTCTCATCATTTGACCACACAGCGATCTTTGATCTTGAACCGGCCTCTCTGCAGAAGCTCTTGATCTCAACAACGCCGTCCGCGATCTCTGTAACTTCCTTCTCAAACAGTCTCTTCACAAGCTCTGGATGTGTTCTTGAAACCACGATCTTTGGTCCCTTGTTTGTCTTCTTGACCTCAGTCACATACAGCTTGATCCTGTCGCCTCTCTCATATGTCTCGCCCTCGATCATCTCTGATGGCTTCAAGAGTGCCTCTGTTTTATCATCAAGACTTACATTCACACTGTCTCCGACCTGTCTCTCAACGATTCCTGTAACCACATCCTTCTCTTTCATATGGAAATGATCGTATATAGCAGCTCTCTCGTTCTCATTAATTGCCTGAACTATGACATTTCTCGCACGCTGAGCCGCTATTCTACCAAAGTTCTTTGTTGTTATCTCAACATTTACCGTATCGCCAATCTCATATCTTCTGTTCAGCATCTTAGCCTGGCTGAGAGATATCTGAAATGACGGATTTTCAACCTCATCAACAACCTCCTTGGCTGCGTACACATGGCACTCTCCTGTCTCTCTGTCAAGTGAAACTGTTATGTTCTCGTCTGTATTGAAATCCTTCTTGCAGGCTGTCTTGAGTGATCTCTCAATAGCCTCAAGCAGTACATCCTTGCTTATGTTTCTCTCCTTCTCCAGCTGATTCAATGCTTCAATGATCTCTGACACCTTTTTATCCTCCTAATATATAAATGCTAAACGTATCATAGAAATATCTTTTCTTGATATTGTAACTTCTGTTTCATCCTCGAATTCTATGGTAACCGTAGCGTCATCATATGCCTTAAGCACACCCTCAAACTCCTTTGCACCATTTATCTTGACAAATGTCTTGATCTCAACTACCTTACCAATACTTCTCTTAAAATCGTTCTCTTTCTTCAGTGGTCTTGTAAGTCCCGGTGAACTTACCTCCAGTATATATGCATCACTGATATAATCCTCCTGATCGAGAAGGTCTCCCAATGCCCTGTTTACTATCTCGCAGTCATTTATCGTGATGCCGCCTTCCTTGTCAGCATACACTCTCAGATAATAATCACTGCCTTCCTTCACGTACTCCACATCCACAAGCTCAAGGTTGTTTGCCTCAATGATCGGAGTTACCAGTTCAACTGTCTTTGCCTCAATATCTGCTCTCTTCGTAATACGACCACCTTTCTCTTATAAGACCTTTACAACAATTAAGAGTGGGCCAAAGCCCACTCTCATGTTGCATACTATAACAATCATATTTATTGTATCATAATTATCAGATAATTCAAGTGCAAATATCAACAAATATGCCGATAAATACAGGTTTTTCCTTGTAAACATCTTGTAACTATAACGATATAACGTCATCCGCACTCTATCTTCCCCATATCATCAGCCGTTTCTTCTGGCTGCGTCCTCACGGTAATATTTATCAAGTATCTTGTTCGCTTTCTTGTCATCAAGGACACATTTGTTCGAGAGGGCTGTCTTTACGAGTTCATCGAGAGCCTCCTCCCTCAGTGACGGTGTCTTTATGTTGACATTTGCAAGCTCTGTATATGCTCCCATCTTTCTTGTGAGGGTCTCATACTCCTCTGGGAGCATCCTGTCTATCATGTTCCTGATCTGCTTCGACACTGCCTGACTGTTGCCTCCAGTCGTCACACCCACAACAAGATCTCCTCTCACGATAACTCCAGGGAAAAGGAAACTGCTGAGATCTTTGTTGTCAGCCACATTCACCATGATATCATTGTCGTTGCAGTATTTGCCTATCTTTGCATTGATCTCTAGACGTCTTGTGGCTGCCACAACTATATCCGCGTTCTGCAGGATATCAAGAGCCACGTTGCTCTCATGCACATTTATGCCCTTTAAAGCCTTTATATCATCGCATATCTTCGGAGCTATAACTGCGATCTTTGCGCCAAAATAAAGCAGTGAGTTAATCTTTCTGAGCGCTGCCTTTCCTCCGCCTATTACGATGACCTTCTTATTTTCAAGATTTATGTACATTGGGAAATATGCCATATCGATTCTCCTTCCGAATATATAAAAATAATCTGCATATATTGTAGTGAAACGACTGCCCTCTTATGCGACAGTTACGAATAGAATTATAAATGAGGAAATAGAAAATGGCAATTACAAATAACGTGGGTTCACTAAAAATTCATATTACCAACAACAATTTTTTTCCTGTACAGGGCGCATCTGTGTTCGTAAGCCCCACGGGAATTCCTGATGCGGTGTCCGAGGAGCTTGTAACCGATGAAAATGGTATCGTGATCGATGAGGAGCTTCCCGCCCCTGATGTAGCCTACAGTCTAGAGCCCGGCGACAACCAGCCCTACTCCGAATACAATGTTCTCGTAAATGCGCCCGGATATAATGAGCGCTTTGTCTCCGGTGTTCAGATATTCCCCGGTGAAAATGGCATCCAGAACATAGAACTGACCCCTGAGGATGGAAGTCCCGACTCTCCCACTGTCCTTGATGCCCACACGCTTTGGGCGGAATACCCTCCAAAGATAGCTGAGGACATTATAAAACCTGTGAATCCATCCGGAGGAATAGTTCTGAGCCGTGTCGTCATACCAGAGACCATCGTTGTCCATGACGGTGCTCCAACCGATCCGACCGCCAAAGATTACTATGTTCCATATAAGGACTACATAAAAAATGTCGCCTGCAACGAGATATATTCAACCTGGCCAGATGCCGCTATCCGTGCAAATGTCCTGGCGATACAGTCATTTACCCTAAACCGAGTGTACACGGAATGGTATCGGGGTAAAGGCTATGACTTCACCATAACCAGCAACACGGCATTTGATCAGAAATGGGTATACAATGCGACTATATTTGAAAATATTTCACAGGTGGTCGATGAGATGTTTGCAAGCTATCTCTCAAAGCCGAATGTCACTCAGCCGCTGTTCACCCAGTACTGCGATGGCAGGCGTGTGTCCTGTCCCGGCTGGATGACTCAGTGGGGCTCAAAATCCCTGGCCGACGACGGTCTGACCGCCATCCAGATTCTCCGCTACTATTACGGAGACAATCTGTACATCAACACATCCGAAACCATATCCGGAATTCCTTCATCATATCCTGGCTATGACCTCACCATCGGTTCAAGCGGCGACAAGGTATTCCAGCTTCAGCGCCAGCTCGCCCGAATAGCACTGAACTATCCTGCTATTGGCTCCATAGCTGTAGATGGAGTATACGGTCAGCACACTGCAGATGCCGTAAAGAACTTCCAACAGATATTCAATCTTCCGGCAACGGGTGTCACGGATTACAAAACGTGGTATAAGATTTCCCAGATATATGTGGGCGTTACCAAGATTGCGGAGAATGTGTAGAATTATATGTGATTTCTGTCCGCCAAACAGAGGGGTCAGGCATATGAGGTAAGGCACCTTTTACATGGATTTTACACAAAGCAGAGGGGTCAGGCACCTTTTACATGGATTTTACATATAAATGGCATGCACTTCTTTTGTTTGGTTTTTCTCTTGATGGCGCGCAACACAAAAAAAGCTGAAATCATAATGATTTCAGCTTTTAGCAGTTCGTAGGGGAATCGAACCCCTGTTTTCGCCGTGAGAGGGCGACGTCTTAGCCGCTTGACCAACGAACCATAAGTGCTTGTTTTCTTGCCGCTTCGCTTGCGACCTGTTTAATATAACAGAAACGAACCAAGAATGCAAGCACTTTTTTTATAAATTTCGAAAGAAATTTTTCAAAGAAATTTCGTAAGATTTTTGTTTGCCCTTCTTGTGTATAATGTCTTAAAGTTCTCCCTTAAAGGTCTTGCCTGTACCTGAATCTCCGTTTATCAAAGTCAGCCTGCTCTTTAGCTCTAGCTCAAACACCATATCTTCACTTTTTATCTGCATATTTTGTATCATGTCCTCACCTCATATAATTCATATAGTTTGTATTAAAGTATGCATCATTATAGTCTATTGTATTTTCCGGTTTATCCAAATAGATATTTAACATATTATTACCGTCTTGATTCCCCTCCATATATTATAACACTATGTATATCGTACCATTTTATGTGATTTTTGCATTCTATTTGTAGTGTAATCTTATTCATTTTTAAAATTTCAGTTTTAATACTTTTAAATTTAAGACTTTCCGTTTTATCCATTCACTGTTTAACCACTTTTCATTTTATCCATTTATTTATATATTAACAAAAAAGATACAATATTTTCCCTGAACAAGTCTTTTACCCCTTGAAAGATACAAAATATTCAAATATTGTATCTTTCAGAGGATAAACTGGCTAATATGGAAAATGTTGTATCTTTTAAGCATAAAACTTATTAACTTGGAAAATACTGTATCTTTCTTGTATTTCTAAGTATAAAACTGATCAATATGAAAAATGTTGTATCTCTTTACATAAAATCAAACAGCGACAGCTGATTTGTCTCTGGCATTCCATCCAGGATTCCGAGTTCGCTCATCTTCTCTATGGCACCCTTGCCTATCTTGGCACGCTCATTGATCTCCTCCTTGGAGAGGAACGGTCCCTTCTGGGCAGCCTCGTAGAGCTGCTGGGCAGCCTTCTCTCCCATTCCTTCTATGGATGCGAAGGATGGCATGATCTTACCGTCTATTATCTGGAATCTGTCGGCTTTCGCCTTATATATATCTATAGGGACGAAGTCGTAGCCTCTGGCGTACATCTCAAGCACTATCTTGAGATCCTTGAGCTTGCCCTCGTCCTTGGCGGATCTTTTGCTCTTATCTACCTTGCTTATCTCATTGATATGGAAGAGAACTCTCTCCTTTCCAAAGCACATCATCTCATAACTGAAATCATCAGCTCTGATACTGAAGAATGCCGTATAGTACTCAAGCGGGTAATTGACCTTGAACCAAGCAATTCTCCACGCCATCATGACATATGCCGCAGCATGCGCCTTCGGGAACATGTACTTGATCTTCTGGCACGACCACACGTACCAGTCAGGCACTCCGTGGGCTGCCATCTCAGCCTTCCAATCCTCCCATTTGTCACATTTGCCCTTGGCTACTATTCCTTTACGGACTTTCTCCATGATATTGAAGGCAAGTCCGGCATCAAGTCCCATATGTATCAGATAAACCATAATATCGTCACGACAACAAATGGCTGTCGATATAGTACACTTGCCCGACTTGATGAGTTCCTGTGCGTTGCCCAGCCACACATCGGTTCCATGTGCCAGACCCGCTATTCGTACAAGGTCTGAGAAACATGTAGGCTTGGCATCTATAAGCATCTGCATAGCGAAATCCGTTCCGAATTCCGGTACACCCAGACTTCCAAGCGGTATTCCGTTGATATCCTCCGGCGTGATCCCCAAAGACTTCGTGCTGTGGAAAAGCTCCATGACATCCTTGTCATCAAGTCTTATCTTCGTGGCGTCAAGTCCCGTCAGATCCTCAAGTCGCCTGATCATGGTCGGATCATCGTGTCCAAGAATATCGAGCTTAAGCAGGTTATGATCGATTGAATGGTACTCAAAGTGCGATGTGATGATATCCGATGTCACATCATTTGCCGGATGCTGTATAGGGGTAAATGAATATATCTCCTCGTGTCTCGGGAGAACTATCATACCACCCGGATGCTGACCCGTAGTTCTTCTGACACCAGTACATCCAAGAGCCAGACGCTCCATCTCACACCTTCTCTTTGTGACTGTTGCATTCTCCTCAGCGTACTTCTTCGCGGCTTTCTCATCCATTCCGGACGCCTTGGCCTCCGCCATAAGTTCCTCTTTGGAGTGATCCTTGAAATAATTGTACACATATCCAAATGCTGTCTTTTCCGCAACACCACCTACTGTTCCCGCCTTGAATGCCTTGCCCTTGCCAAAAAGAACCTCGGTGTATGCGTGTGCCTTCGACTGATACTCTCCTGAGAAGTTCAGATCGATATCAGGCTCCTTGTCTCCGTTAAATCCAAGGAAGGTTTCGAATGGTATATCATGTCCTTCCTTTATGAGTGGTGTTCCGCAATTTGGACAGTCTCTGTCAGGCATATCACATCCGCTCATTCCAGAATACGACTTTACAAGCTCCGAGTCAAAATCTACAAAATGGCACTTCGGACATATATAGTGCGCTGACAGAGGATTAACCTCCGTGATACCAGCCATTGTAGCGACAAATGAAGAACCGACCGAACCTCGCGAACCAACCAGATATCCGTGGTCATTTGAATCCCACACAAGCTTCTGCGCAATTATGTACATAACCGCGAATCCATTTGAGATGATGGAGTGCAGTTCCCTGTCCAGTCTCTCCTGAACCTGCGGTGGAAGCTCAGGACCATATATCTGATGTGCCTTCGTGTAACATATATCAGTAAGTGTCTGATCCGAATTCTCGATTATTGGCGGTGCCTTATCAGGTCTCACTGGTTCAATCCTCTCCACCATGTCAGCTATCATGTTAGTGTTGGTTATGACTACTTCCCGTGCCTTATCACTTCCAAGATACTGGAATTCTGCCAGCATTTCCTCCGTTGTCCTGAAGTAGAGTGGCGGCTGCATGTCCGCATCGTCAAATCCCTTGCTCTTCATGATTATCGCTCTGTATATATAATCCTCCGGATTCAGAAAATGGACATCACATGTAGCGACAACAGGCTTGTTGAACATCTCGCCAAGCTCCACTATCCTCTTGTTGTACTCTATCAGATCGTCCATGGTCTTTGGATTTCTAGTATCCCTTGTCATGAACTCATTGTTGCCAATGGGCTGTATCTCCAGGTAGTCAAACCAGTTTACCAGTCTCACTATCTCTTCATCGGGAGCATCGTCAACGATGGCTCTGAACAGTTCTCCCGCCTCGCAGGCAGATCCCAGTATCAGTCCCTCCCTGTATTTGTTGATGAGACTCATCGGCATACGCGGTCTTCTCGCAAAGTACGTAAGATGCGACTCAGAGATGAGCCTGTACAGATTGACCCTGCCGATCTCATTCTTTGCCAGGATGATCCCATGGTATGTCTTGTCCTTTTTTATGGCGTCAGGTGACGTACTTCCGAGGACATTCAGATCATCCATGGTCTTGACATCCCTCTCCTTCAGCATATCAAGGAGCTTAAAGAACACCTTTGATGTAGCCTCTGCATCATCTATAGCCCTGTGGTGATGGGCATTGACAACCTTAAGCTCCTTACACACTCTGTCCAGAGTAAATTTGCCAAGCTCCGGCAGAAGTATGTGGCTGAGAGTCATAGTGTCCAAAACTGTATTGTCGAACCTCAGTCCCAGTTCCTCCGCATTCTTCTTTACAAATCCAGTGTCAAATGACGCATTGTGTGCTACCACTATGTCATCACCGCAGAACTCCACAAATCTCGGTACTATGACATCATACATAGGTGCATCCTTTACCATGTCATCGTTTATGGAGGTGAGCTGTTCTATCTGGTATGGGATCGGAACGCCTGGATTGATAAACTCTGAGAACGTGTCAACGACCTCGCCGTCCTTCACCTTGACAGCACCTATCTCTATGATCTTATTGTGTTTCTTTGAAAGTCCTGTCGTCTCTATATCAAATACTACATATTCTGAATCGAGACTCTGGTTTCTGGAATTCTTGACCAGATCTTTGAGATCATCTACAAAATATCCCTCGACACCGTATATTATCTTGAAATCTTTTCTGAGTCCCTTTGTGTGATTGGCTATAGGGAAAGCCTGAACCACGCCGTGATCGGTGATGGCTATAGCTGGATGTCCCCAGTCACTGGCACGCTTGACTATCGTCTCTATGTCTACGACACTGTCCATCTCACTCATCTTGGTGTGCATATGGAGTTCGACTCTCTTCTCCGGATATGTATCCATACGAGGCACACGGAAATCCTGTATATGCTTCATTCCGAGTACTCTGCAGATCATGACTTCCTTAGCATACGAGTCAAATTCGGCTAGGCCCTTCATCCTGTAGAACTTTCCCTTTTGTATCTCCTCACGGTAGACCTCCATATCCTCAGGGCTACAGAACATCTTGAACCCTATGGTATCCGTGAAATCCGTGATATATCCCGTAAGAATGATCTTGCCATTTCGAAGTTCCCTTTCCTCCGTGTTCATGATCTGTCCGTGAATGACTACCTCACCGATACCGTCATTGATACTGGATATCTCAAGGAGCTGTCCTTCCACATCCCTTCCGATGAACACATCGGGATCATCTGAATATCTCTTTCTCCTGCCAAATGCCTCCTTGCCCGCAGGCTTCTGAGCATTGTCCCCAGCCGTTGCCAGGGCAGCCTTTGTCTCTGTCTTTTTCTCACCAGCAGCCTTCTCCGAACTCTTGCTGACAGCAAGCTGCTCCTTCCCAACCGCCTGACCGTCAACGATTATATCGCCATGGTCTCTGAGGTTACTAAGTATCGCATCTATCTTCTGCTGCTCCACAAGTGCACTCGCCCGGCGCAGCTTTTCCTTGTCAGCCTCATTAAACTCAAATGCAACATTTACATTCATGTCAAATCTGTCGTGGAACATCTCTTCCATGTAGTGCTTTATCTTGTCCGCATGGATATGGGCTATTTTACTGTCCTCTATCGCTATAGTTATAACGTCCGCATCACAATACCAGTCGCCAACAGATCTCGATATCAGCCTGTATCCAACATTACTGAATGACTTGATGTCGTAGAGAATGCTCTTCTCATACGCCCTGACTATAGCCTCAAGATTATACTGTGTAGACAGATCATAGTGTTCCCTGATCTGAACCGTGTACCGCCGCTTTCCAAATATATGCTTTCTGAGTGCCTCCTCAGCCTTCTCAATATTAGGACGGCTTATTATATGTCTTGAACTTATATCTACTCGCAGAATCTCCCTGTTCTCTATGATAACTACCCTTGTTACATATACCTCTTCCCGGAACAGTCCATCCAGTTCCTTAGGCATCTCAAGTCCGCCAAACACATCAAAAAACAGCTGCCTCTCCGGATTTTCTTTTTCGTCCGACTCTGTCTCAGCATGCTTTCCTTCAGTTTTCTCTGGCTCATCTTGCACTGATGCCTGGACTTTATCCGGAACATTCTGCACAGGAGCTTCGTTTACCGGCTGCGGCTCCATCTGCATGTCCTCATACATAAGCGACTGCATCTGTTCTTCATACATCTGCTGTTCGTACGCCATGGCATCCTGCATCTCACACGCATATATATCATCTATATTTTGTTGCCCTGTCCCCTGATATTCGTTACTATTCAATCTGATCACTCCAATTATCCAGTTCATGCTTAAGAACTGGTATAAACTCCTCTTCACTTAGTTTTCCTACAATCTGACCACGCTTTATGAGAAGGCCGCAGCCTTTTCCTCCGGCTATTCCAAGATCAGCCTCCTTAGCCTCACCGGGACCATTTACAATGCATCCCATGACCGCAACCTTGATATTTAAATTGTCGTAGTCGGATACAAGTTTTTCAACCTTATTTGCAAGTCCTATGAGATCTATCTCAGTCCTGCCACATGTAGGACATGACACAAGCTCAACGCCGCCCTTTCTGAGACCGAGCGCCTTGAGTATGAGCTTTGCAGACAATATCTCATCCACCGGATCACCTGTCAATGATACACGGATAGTATCGCCTATTCCCTCATGCAATATGATTCCAAGGCCAACTGATGACTTTATGTTTCCTCTAGTCACGGTTCCCGACTCAGTGATTCCAACATGGAGCGGATAGTCTGTCTTGTCCGCTATAAGCTCGTGAGCCTTCACACACATCATGACATCTGAGGACTTTATACTAATAACTATATTGTGATAATCGAGATCTTCTATCATCCTCACCTTGTCAAGAGCACTCTCAACTATGCCCTCAGCTGTGACTCCGCCGTACTTCTCCACCAGGTCTTTTTCGAGGGAACCGCTGTTTACTCCTACCCTTATCGGTATATTTCTCTTTTTCGCAGCCTCCACCACTTTGGCAAGCTTCTGCTGTCCGCCAATATTTCCTGGATTTATCCTTATCTTGTCAACGCCGTTCTCAATGGCCTTAATCGCGAGTCTGTAGTCAAAATGTATGTCCCCAACTAGAGGTATATGAATCCTCTTTTTTATCTCTGGAACAGCATCAGCCGCAGCCTCGTCATTTATGGTGCATCTTATTATATCACAGCCCGCTTTTTCAAGCCGTAGAATCTGTGCAACTGTAGCTTCAACATCACTTGTCTTTGTATTTGTCATGGACTGGATGAGGATCGGATTTCCCCCTCCTATAACTCTGTCACCTATGTGAATCTCTCTTGTCTTCATATATCCATAAACGCCAGTGCCGAAACGGCACCGGCGTCTTCCTCCTATAAAAATATTTATAACTTTACCTGCAATATTCTTTATTCATTAACAGACTGATATGTCAGCTGAAGAATACATTCTTTATATCATTGAACAGTATAACTACCATCAATATCATTACCAGTACGAAGCCTATCACCGTAACTATGTTCTCCTTCTCTTTAGGAACTTTCCTCCTGGTTATGAGCTCTATGAGCAGGAACAGGAAACGTCCGCCGTCAAGTCCAGGTATCGGCAGCATATTCATGATTCCAAGGTTCGCTGAGAGCAGTACTATATAGTTCATCCAGTTGAGAAGCACTGTTAGAAGATCAACCTTTGCCGCCTCCTTGAATGTGTCGTTCATGCTCTTTGCGACTCCCACAGGACCAGACACTTCATCTGAGCTTACCTGTCTGGTAACTATGAGCTTGAGACTGAGGAATGTCGCCTTCACCCAGTATCTGACCTCATATGCAGAATACTTCATCAACTCTCCAAAATTCTCCGGCAGCACATAGCCGCAACTCATTATTCCCACTTTATATCCGGAACTCGTTTTGACCGGATACACCGTCGTATCATATACAGTGCCGTCTTTTCTCTGAAGTTCCAGGTCTATCGGTGATCCGTCTCCGTATATCTCAAGATATATCTGAAGTTCCCTGAAATTCTTTATACTGCTTCCGCCTATCTTAAGTACTGTATCTCCGTCCTCTATGCCGGCTTCCTGCGCTGGATAAACTCCGCCAAAGTCCTTAACAACATCCGCGTACTCACTGTCCTGCGCCATCTCCTGATCGTACACCTGACCGATTGTCGCCGGATCCGTTCCACAAAAATGTATGAGTATCACTGAGAATATAAATGCGATGACTATATTCATAAACGGACCAGCCAGCACAACAGCCATTCTTGCCCATATTGATTTCTTGTCAAATGAGTTCTCATCGTTCTCATTCTCCTCCTCATCCTCGCTGAGCATCATGCAATATCCACCGAGAGGTATAAGTCTCAGTGAGTATTGTGTCTCTTTCTTTTTGAATGAGAAGAGCTTGGGACCAAGACCCATTGAAAACTCTTTTACGGTTATATGATTCATCTTGGCTACTATAAAATGTCCAAGTTCATGGAAAAATATTATCACGCCAAACACAAGTATTATAAGTATAATGTTCAATCTACCACCTGCTTTCTACCAATTCATATACCCATTTTTCCGTATCCAGTATCTGGGATACATCAGGATCCTCTATGATCTTATGCTCCGACATACACTCCTCTATTATCCTATATATGTCAAGGAACTTTATCCTTCTGTCTAAAAACTTTGCTACTGCACATTCATTTGCCGCATTGAACACAGTAGGCATTGAACCGCCCTTCCCTATAGCATCGTACGCATATTTAAGTCCCTTAAATGTATCCATATCCGGTTTCTCCACGAGGATTGAATTCATCTTCCAGAAATCCAGCCTGTCTCCCGCAAGATATCTCCTCTCAGGATAAAACAGTGCATACTGTATCGGAAGTTTCATATCCGGTGTGCCAAGCTGCGCCATAACCGCGCCGTCCCGGTATTCTACCATAGAGTGTATGATACTCTGAGGCTGCACAACCACCTGTATGTTGCACGGATCGACATCAAAAAGCCATTTTGCCTCTATAACCTCAAGGCCCTTATTTACCATCGTAGCTGAGTCTATGGTTATTTTTCTTCCCATGCTCCAATTTGGATGCTTGAGTGCATCCTCCACCTGCACATGTGACAGGAATTCTGTATCCTTACCTCTGAAAGGTCCTCCTGATGCAGTAAGAAGTATCTTAGCCACATCGCCGTGTACATTTCCCTGAAGGGACTGGAATATCGCTGAATGCTCACTGTCAACAGGGAGTATTGACACGCCTTTTTCTTTTGCAAGAGGCATGATGATGTGTCCCGCTGTGACCAGAGTCTCCTTGTTTGCAAGAGCTATATCCTTGCCTGCATTTATCGCCGCGATGGTTGGTCTTATTCCTATCATACCAACTATTCCCGTAACCAGGATATCCGATGACTGAAGCTCTGCTATCTCTATAAGTCCATCCATACCAGACACTACCTTTATATCTGTGTCGCAAAGATTCTGCTTAAGGACTGCTGCATCTTCCTCGCTCCATATACCGATGATCTCCGGTCTGAACTCCCTAGCCTGTTTCTCTAGAAGCTTTATATTCTTTCCCGCTGCAAGTGCCACAATATTTAAATCATCATTTGCTCTGGCTATCTCCAGAGTCTGGGTTCCGATGGAACCGGTGGATCCGATTATCGCTGTGTTCTTCATATTTCCTCCTGTACACTCCTGATACGATCAGGACATAAATAGGCAGCATCCAGTGAACTCACTGGGCACTGCCCATTATTTACAAACATTTATCCATTACTGCAATACGATGATAATATATTACAGCAGATACATCAATAAATAATAGATTATAGGTGCTGTAAATATTATACTGTCAAATCTGTCTAATATTCCACCATGACCCGGGATAAGCTTTCCGTAATCCTTGATGTCATTGTTTCTCTTTATTGCCGATGCTGCCAGATCACCTATGACTGCAGGAAGTGCTCCGACAGCTCCAATCACTGCAAAAAGCAACGGTGCATAGTTCATTTGTTCTACATATGAGTTGAACAGTATACCAAATACCGCTCCAAATATACCGGCTCCCATTATTCCGCCGATCAGTCCCTCTATGCTCTTCTTCGGGCTGAGTACAGGCGCCATCTTGTGTTTGCCGAGTGCTCTGCCGACAAAATACGCACATGTGTCATTTATCCATGAACTGACAAATATGAGGAGCACCAGAACAAGTCCATGCTTCATATCTCTTATCAGATACACAAATGACAACATGACACTCACATAGAAGAAATCCATAAACGATGCCATGATCTGTTTATCAGAATATGTTGGGAATGTGAGTACATACACAGCAAGCATAACCAAAAGATATATCACCATCATAGGGATTATTATATCCATACGCTGAAGATATATTGCCACATAATAGAAAATCGTTGCTAGATAACATACAATCCCCGGCAGCTTTCTGTTGACTCCATATACCCTAAGCAATTCCATATTACCTATAAGTGACACAAGTCCCATGAATGCACATGTGACTGCACCGCCAAAATACAATGTGACAGCAAGTATCACCACCAGCACCGCTCCACTTATAACTCTCTGTTTCATTATATAATATCCTCCGGATCACTGATATCTATTTTGCATCTCCGAATCTTCTCTCTCTCTTGTTGTAATATCTGACCGCCTCAACGAGAGAATCCATATCAAAATCCGGCCACAATGTGTCTGTGAAATAAAACTCCGAATATGCAAGCTGCCATGGCAGGAAATTTGAAGTCCTCTCCTCACCACTGGTCCTTATAAGCAGGTCCGGATCAGGAACTCCCTTAGTGTCAAGATAATCTGCAAACAACTTCTCATCGATATCACCGGCCTTAACCTTTCCGTCAGCCGCATCATTCAATATCTTCTTCGTCGCTCTGACTATCTCATCTCTTCCGCCATAATTTATTGCAATGTGGAACTGAAGTCCGGTATTATTTGCTGTCGCTCTCTCAAGATCATTCATTTTCTGGACGATATCCTCTGGAAGTCCCTCTCTCTTGCCTATGAGATTGACTTTCATATTCGCATTGTTTGACCTCTCTATACTGTCAACCAGATATTTTCTGAAAAGGTTCATTATACCTGTGACTTCCTCAACTGACCTTTTCCAGTTCTCAGTAGAAAATGCATATACCGTAAGGTGCTTTATACCCAGCTTGTCACAGTTCTCACATATCGCCTCAAGAGCTTTCGCACCCTCAGCATGTCCATAATTTCTTGGAAGAAATCTCTTTTTTGCCCATCTGCCATTTCCATCCATTATAACCGCAACATGTTCTGGCACATTGAGCAATTCTCCGTTAATTTCTCTCTTCATATTTTCTCCGATATCCCTATACAGTCATTATTTCCTTAGACTTTGCTTCAACAGCCTTGTCTATCTGTCCAACATACTTGTCTGTGAGCTTCTGTATCTTATCTTCGTTGTCTGCAAGCTCATCCTCGCTGATGTCTCCACTCTTCTCCATCTTCTTGATAGCATCATTTGCATCTCTTCTGATGTTTCTTATTGCAACCTTTGCAGCCTCACCCTTCTTCTTGATATCCTTTACGAGTTCTTTTCTTCTATCCTCTGTAAGCTCAGGGAAGTTGAGGATGATATTTCTTCCGTCATTGTTCGGTGTGATTCCTATGTCTGAATTCATGATAGCCTTCTCTATCTCCTTAACAAGTGATGGCTCCCATGGTGCGATCATAAGTGTTCTTGCCTCTGGAACTGTTATGTTGGCAAGCTGCTGCATAGGTGTTGGAACGCCATAATACTCAACCCTTAACTTGTTGAGTATATTAGGGTTCGCTCTTCCCGCTCTGATTGTTGCATACTCTGCTTCAAGATTGTCAAGTGACTTCTGCATCTTCTCTTCGTACTGTGATAACATTACTCTCATTCCTCCTGAAATATATATTGATCTCTTAATTTATTTTATTGAAACTATTCTGCTCTGACGTATGTTCCTGTGAATCCCCCTGTAACAGCCTTCACTATACTGTTCTCATCACCAAGTCCAAAAAGCATCATAGGCATCTTGTTCTCCATTGCAAGAACCGCTGACGCAAGATCTATAACGCCAAGCTTGTTGTCCACGATATCGCTCATCTTCATCGAATCATACTTCTTTGCATTTGGGTTGGTCTTCGGATCGCTGTCGTAAACTCCGTCGATAGCCTTACCGGACAGGATAACATCTGCGCCTACCTCAATCGCCATGAGTACTGTAGCCATATCTGTTGAGAAATATGGATGACCTATTCCACCGGCAAAGAAAACCACATCTCCTTGCTCCATATAATCTATTGCCTTATCCTTATCAAAAAGCTCTGTCATGTTTCCACAGATAAATGGTGTCATGATATGAGTCTTTATACCGCAGCTTCTGAAACTATCCGCTGTGTAAATACAGTTCATGACTGTGGCAAGCATTCCTATAGAATCTGCCTTTACTCTATCCATATTATCAGATGTTCTTCCTCTCCAGAAGTTACCTCCTCCGATAACTACGCACACCTGTATGCCCTTGTCAACGATCTGCTTTACCTGATTTGATACATCCTTTACTGTTGTCTCATCAAATCCGTGCTTCTTGTCACCGGCAAGTGCCTCACCGCTCATCTTGAGAAGTATTCTGTCCATCTTGATATTATTAGCGTTCTCCATAATGCATATCCATCCTTTGCAATATTATAAATGTTATATTTCATCTCTCTGCACATTCTTAGATAGTATATCACATACAGAGCATAATTCAAACAAAAAAACCAGCTATATGACCTACTAAAAAAACTAATTATATTACACCTATAAATCCACTGCCATGAAAGTCCATATACGACAAATGTCCCGTCCGAGTCATCTGCATGACTGCGGGCAGGACATCTGATATTTTACTATTATTTATATCAATAATCATCTGACTCTGTATTCACAATCGAATCCACATCATCCTCAACTGTGAACGTATCCAGATCCAGCTGATTGCCATATCCTGATTCATTAACGATATTGTCGCTGATATTCTGGACTGTTGCTGAAGGTGTGTAATTACTGTCGTTGAACAGGAATCTGTGAAGTGCTGTGGCATTTGTTGCAAGATCACACGCAACCACATAGCTCACATCATTCATAGTCGGGCTTGCGATGGTAAATGGGAAACCGGTAGTAGTCGAGAGCTTGTAATTGAAGCATGACTTAGCCATGTCCATTATCTCACTCTCTGTAAGGCTCGATGCAACATCGTCAACTACAACGTTGATACAGTCGAGTAATCTTGAAAGACCTGCGCTCTTTGCTGCCTCTATCATCTTTGATATGACCGTTCGCTGTCTCCATGTTCTCGTTATATCACCCTCATCGGTGCTTCGTATTCTTGAATAAGCTGTCGCCTGCACACCGTTCAAATGTACGACTCCTGTGTCATACACATAGTCAGAATAAATTCCATTTACACCCATCTGCTCATCGATACACTGGTTAAGCTTATAAAGTTCTTCCTCCTTGAGCTCGACATCGATACCGCCGAGCGCATCTATCGCCTCTGTCAGCGCAGTGAAATTGACAGCAACATAGTCTGTTATGTTGAGATCCAGGTTCTTGTTGAGCATGTTTACAGCTCCCTGTGCTCCGCCGTATGCATATGCATGGGCAGCCTTCTCATATGACTGGCTGTCATTGCAAAGCTCCAGGTAGGTGTCTCTGTATACTGAGAGAAGCTTGACCTCCTGAGTATCATTGTTAATACTGCAGATTATTATACTGTCTGATCTTACGCCGTCATCGACCATGCCTGAATCCCTTGTATCTATACCGAACAGGGCTATATTTGTGTATCCCGTCATCTTCTTGACCGATTCTTCATTAAGATCCTCGTTGATGTGAGTGTTCTTAAGCTCGTTATACTGCATCTTGCTGTATGTGTTGTTGATATATGACTTCACAAACAGAACGCCTATAACTATCGCTGCCACTATCTCTAGAGCTAGTATGATGCCCCATACTCTGTTTTTCTTTTTTCTTTTACTATCTTTCATATCCTGCCAGTCTTCTGTATCATCATATTCTTCGTCATAATATCCATCTTCATCAGACGGATCATCATCCGCAGCCGCCACATCATCATGCCATGCGTCATCATCCGTATCATAGTTATCTGCATCAGGACCAAATGCGCTGTCGCTGTAGTCGTCATTGTGAGCCTTCATATCGTCAACGACATCATAATCAGCGTCATCATCATAGTCTTCTTCGTCGTCAAACAACATCTCACCTGCGTAATCCGGCTTTCTGTATTGATCACGGTTCGATTTTCTGTTGTCCCGACCGCCATTGCTGTTTCTCATAGTTTTCTCCTAAATATCAATATATTATCCCTACAACCATACACGTAGCAGGGATTTTTTGTTATCAGCTGTCTTTTATGTCTTAATTGTTCATACAGGATTGCATTTTACTACAAAAAAAACTCAAATTCAACGCAATACTGATATTTCACATATATTAAATATTTTCTACTCCGAGAATAAACTTGTCCACCACTGGAACCAGACCGTCCTCATCATTGGAAAGTGTTATATAATCGGCATGTTTCTTCACTATATCCTGTGCATTTGCCATGGCAACACCAACACCTGCATATTCTATCATAGTAAGGTCGTTATAACCGTCACCACATGCGATAAGATCCCTGACATCCATATTTAGAACACCCAGGAGCTTCTCAAGCGACGTCGCCTTATGGACATTTTGCGGCATAATCTCTACAAAATATGGCTCAGAACGGAATATCGTAACCTTATCTCCGAATCTGGACACAAGTTCTTCCTCTATCTTCTCCGCCTTGTCAGGTTCTGCGGTGAGCAGACATTTGTTCAGTGGAAAATCTATATACTCCTTGAAATCATCTATACGCATGAGTTCCATATGATTTATGCTGGCCTCAAATGTCATATATCCATCTATATCTGTTCCCGTGATGACACGATCACCGTCATATGTCACCATACCACAGCCGGCCTTCAGACAATAATCATATATATCTCTGACGATCTCATTGTCGAGAGCAGCCTGATATACTACCTCACCCGTCTTATAATTGACTATCCTTCCACCATTAAATGCCAGAACATATCCGCCAAATCTGTCGAGCTGTATGATGTCTGCGATCTTCCTTATCCCCGGCAACGGACGTCCCGATGCTATCGCAACGACATGCCCTTTCTCCTGAACCTCTATTATCTTCTTCAAGGTTTCAGGTGTTATATCCTTCTGTGTATTTGTAAGTGTGCCATCAATATCAAGTGCCAACAGTTTTTTACGCATATTTTCCTCCATATACAATTTCTTATACTATGCATTTTCTTATACTATGCATTTTCTCCCAAATAATATATAATTACATATCAGCATTGATTATGTCGAATATACGGAGAAAATCACATGGATATAAACATATACGTTAATCAGAAAAAAATCAACCCTTTGTGCAGCAGCGCGATAGCTGAATATGTAAAGAGACTGTCCCCTTATTGTAATATGAAGATAGTGTGTGCACCGGGACATGTAAAATATACACCTGGACACAACAGCGCCCATTACGCCGTAATACAGGCATCTCAAAAGGTCGTTTCATACGGATATGGAAACTGGAATCACGGATATGAGGAATATCAGTCCATCTCCGATTCTACCAGCACAGGCTCTGCACGCACCATATCATCAGAGGATTTTGCCAGTCAGATAAACGCTGTGACCACAAATGGCACTTCAAAGCTGAACTACTACATCGGTTATCCATCAGAGGACACAAACCATATGGATGTATTTGCAGTTTGCACCATAAAGCCATCGGATGAGATGACCGCGCTTCTCCTCAGTGAACAGGTCTACAGAGCCTACACGATCCTGAACAACATAACATACCACAAATGATTGTTCATGATTGCTTATGAACTCTTATGAAGATACTCTGAGACGATCATTATCTGCTCTGTCAAGGCAACTCTCATGAGCTGATGTGGAAATGTCATATCCGAAACGCTCATCTTATAATCAGCCAGCTTCATGATATCATTGGCAAGTCCAAGGGATCCTCCTATCACAAACGTAACAGTTCTCTGATCTCTCTCCTCAGCCTTTCTCACCTGTTCTGTAAGATCTGCCGTGGACATCTTCTTTCCATTTATACAAAGTACTATGACGTAATCCTCCGGTGCGATCACATTTTTCAGCCTCGCTGCCTCAGCATTAAGTATAATAGAATTTACCCGATCTCCATTTTTCTGGGGGATTCTCTCGTCAGGGACTTCACATATCTCTAGACTGTCCCTTTTGTTTATCTCCTTGCGGTACCCATCTATCAGTTTCGTGAAATAATCCTCTTTTATTTTACCAACACAGGCTATCTTGTACTTCAAACACTTCGTCCTCCGCCTTATATCTTTTCACTCTGCTATCTACATCTATCCGCACGCCACTATCGCTGTTCCTCCACCATGCGGTCGAAATCCTTGAGTTCTTCTTCTGAATTCTTCCGAGTACATACACTTACTAGAACGGTCAGTATGAAACTCACCGCAAATCCAGCAACATCACCGCTGAGGTCCAAATATGCCTTCAGTGTCTCCCCGTGTATAAGCGAAATGAAATTCCACACTATAAATGATGCCATTCCGGATATTATACCCACATACACACCAGCCTTTGTAGAATGTCTGTACATGAGGCTAAGCATCAGCGGTGCCGCAAGCGCCGCGGTACACATTCCCCAGCTGAGTGTGATCATCCGCTCTCTGTCATACTCAACAAATATTCCAAATGCCAGAAGAATCACTCCTGTGAGCACCACCACTGTTATATCTATTGCAAGCTTCAGTCCTCTCCCGGCCTTTTTTATGGATGGAACTATTCCTCTTATGTGTTCGCATATCGTTCTCATAAATGATTCCAGCATAACGACGACAGCCAGAATGAATATCATAAGGACAACAAGCCTTATGATATCTGCATGCTCGTTTTCTCCGAGCAGCCGCTTGAGCATCAGGTTATATACCTGAAACGAATTCATATATGCCGATATCCTTCCAGGATATAGAACCGGCACGACCAGCAGTGCAAGGGCACAGCTGGATATTATGGTGAATCCTTCAAATACTATCGCCCATATTCTGCCGGCATCCAGCTCCTTCACATTCTGTATATTGATAACCCCTTTATACATAAGCGGCATGGCTATACATCCAAGTCCTACCCCCGCCATGGAGACAGCACTTCCGGCATTCACAGTATCGCCATCATAGTACAGGATATTGAGGTATGTGCTTGTTCCACCGGAAAGTCTTGCCCGCCTATAATTGTCCAGTATCTCCCACACATCCATTCTGTAAAATACAAGACCTATCATAACAAAACATGCTATTATAACCAAAATGAACACCACTGTCTTTATGATGCCCATAAGCCTGTTGTCAATGAGAATGGTTGCAAACACAAGAAATGCCACGATGATAGCCATACATATCCACTCATCCATATTCATAAAATAGGCAGCCACCGACACTATTACTTTTAGAACTGATACAAGGATCAGTCCGAGTGTAACTATCCAGATGACCGAAACAATGTCCTTGAGCAGCCACGAGTCATACCTTGCCGCAAACAGCTCCGGCGCATTGTGTATCTTCTTTTTTGATATTTCTACATATGAATTCATGCGTTTTGAAAGAAATATCCAGCCAATTACATTTCCGGCAAACAGTCCTATCGCCACAAAGCACTGCCCAGCTCCGTGCAGTACAATGCTGACCGGCAGCAGGAAAATTACCCATAGTATGATATCATTTGCACATACCTGTCCTGCCGTTGACAAACCGCTGGCATTTTTTCTCTTTATTCCAAACACTCTCTTATCTGTGAAAACTGACATATCTATCTCCCATAATGATTTTTCAAATCTCTCACTTCGCGCTCATTCTATCACACTTGTAAGCTCACCGCCACCATCAAATTTGTTGGTACATTTGACGAAATGTTAATATTATTTGTATTATTTTTTTCAATAGTACAAAAACTACTATTGTGATATAATCGGGTATAAATGGGCTTTTTACATATTCATTACATGTTATTTACTTTATACCGTTAAAGTAAAAGATATTTTACTCAGGAGGGCATTAATTTTGGACTTTTTTTCTATTTTAACATTGCTTGGAGGTGTAGGCTTATTCCTGTTCGGAATGAATCTCATGGGCGCCTCTCTAAAAAATCTGGCAGGAGGAAGTCTTGAGAAGGTTCTTGAAAAACTCACAACAGGCAAAAACCAGTTCACCGGAACGATCAAAGGTTTCTCTCTCGGTACTGCTGTCACCGCTATAATCCAAAGCTCGGCGGCAACCACCATCATGCTCATTGGCTTTGTAAATGCTGGAATCATGAAGCTGGGACAAGCTATCCCGGTTGTATTTGGTGCGAATATCGGTAGTACAGCGACAGCCCAGATTCTGCGTCTCGGAGATCTGTCTGAGACCAGTTTTATACTTAAACTTTTAAAACCGTCTTCATTTGCTCCTATCCTTATATGTATAGGTGCTTTTATCATACTGTTTACAAGCAACAACAAGAAACGTGATGTTGCCAGCATTCTTGTCGGTCTCGGCATCCTTTTCCTCGGTATGAACACCATGGAGGGTGTATTTGCTCCGCTCAAAGAATCAGAAAGTTTCCAAAACCTTTTCACTTCATTCAACAATCCATTACTCGGAATACTCATAGGTCTTGTGCTGACTGCTATAATACAAAGCTCGTCGGCTTCAGTCGGTATACTCCAGGCAATATCCTCAACCGGAGTCGTCACATACGGAACCGCCATACCTATTATAATAGGTCAGAACATCGGTAAGTGTATGACTATCATTCTTGGCGGAATCGGCGCAAACAAGAAAGCAAAGAGAGTTTCTCTCTCCTATCTCATGTTCAACATATTTGGAGCCGTATTCTTCGTAGTTGTCATCTACGGTCTCCAGCTGTTCATCGATATGCCTTTTATGGCCAAGGTCGTAAACCGTGGTAATATTGCAAATGTACATTTTATGTTCAACTTCATCACGAGTTTGATTCTTCTGCCATTTTCTAACCAGGTAGCAAAGATTACTGGAAAGATCATCAAAGATGAGGAGGAATCCAAGATTGACAAGGAGCTTGCTACTCTCGACCCAAGACTCATCGCCACTCCTGCTATCGCGATATCCCAGGCAAGAAACGTAATGTTTGCCATGGCTGACTGTATCAGAGAGAATTTTGATATAGCCAGAAAGCTCATATCTGAGTACAACGAGGAGGAGGCAGCAAAGCTTGAGGAAAACGAGGATTTCATAGACAAATGTGAGAGTTCACTCAATAACTTTCTTCTCAAGGTCACTTCGCAGAACAATATGTCAAGAGCTGAGCGTCTTGATGTGTCTGAACTTCTCAACAGCTTAAGTGATATGGAGCGTATCGGCGACCACTGTGAGAATCTTCTTGTGGTATCGAGAAACATACATGAACAGAAGATCAGCTTCTCCGATCAGGGTATGAAAGAGATCGAGATGGCTCTCAAGGCAACTGCTAATATCATAGACATGACACTCAGTGCTTTCAAGGAGGATGACCTTCAGGCAATCTCAAGGATCGAGCCTCTTGCCCAAACCATAAGTGAGATAACAGAACTTATAAAGGATCACCATGTAATCAGACTTCAGGTCGGTGAATGTGGCATTCCCGGCGGTTTTGCCCTTGTGGATATCCTCACAAGTCTTGACCGTATAGGAAGCCATTGTAAGAATATAGGTCTTCATATTGCAAAGAAGATCAGAGGAACCCATATGGACGAGATGCATGGTCACATATATATCACAGGCTACAAAACATCCGAGGAATACAAGGCACTGTATGTATACTACTCTTCCATGTACGAGGATCCTATAGCTGAGAACTTCGACAACAGTCTGCGTGAGATGACAACTGACTATGAACCTGCTGTAGAAGAACCTGCTGTGGCCATATCAGACTCAGATAACTTATCAGATGGATCTGCTGTCACTGTACCGGCTGCCTCTGACAAGCCAAAGCAAAAGGACAAATCATCAGCCGGTCAGGATGGAAAGAAGAAATCCTCAGCCAAGAGTAAAGCAGCGGAAAAACATGAAAAGATCAAACAGAAAATCGACGGAAAATACTCTGGTAAGAACAGCAAAAATTCCAAGAAAAAATAAATTACACCGACAGGTTAAGAAATCGGTATCGTACACATAACTAAGACATAAAACAAAACGTACACACGGATCATATTGCTCATGTGTACGTTTTATTTTATGTATTCTGTTTATCCAACCATGCTATATATTATACATATCAATCCCTGCTGTATATAACTATCATGTAGCCATCCTCAAACTCTATCCTGGCGCTGTCGGCACTTATCGTATTGCTCACTCCACGGCTGTCACCGATATCAAATGTGAAATCCTCCACATTATACTCAAAACCTTTCAGGGTTACATCGGCAACCGGTCCTCCATATGGTATAAGCGATACATAATCAAATCCTTCAATACGGTCGACCGTCGCACTTCCGGCAATCATCGTTATCACGTTGTGGTCATCCTCGATATAGGCATTCACTCTTCTGTCTGCACATTCCTTTAAAAGCCCGATATTGGCCATTGTATGGTCCATACGTGTGCCAGTCGCACCGGCTATATATATATCAGTGGCACCGTTATCCATCGCGTATATGAGAGCCACATGTGTATCTGTGAAATCCTTGTGTGTGTCAAGATCAATAAACTTTATAGATCCCTTCTTGTCAGCCATCTTCCTGTACACGCCCACAACCACTGAGCTGGCAGAATCAAAATCACCGACTATGACATCCGGCACGATCCCGATCTTGTTGCACACCTCAAGGCCCTTGTCAACGGCGATCACTGTGCTGTCATCCATATGGTCTTCCGAATAATCTCCCATATGTCTGTCCATGATACCCTTCAACGACTGCAGGTCGACTCTGCCACCCGTTATTATAATATAACTATTCATCTATCTCTCTGCTCCATCAGATCCACGCTCTCTGAATTTTTCCATAAATTTCGTGCTGTTTTCGTAGATATCTCCATTAAACACTGCAGAGCCTGCAACGATTACATCCGCTCCGGACTTTATTACTTCACCGACATTTTTTAGATTGACACCTCCGTCAACCTCTATACGGACATCAAGATTTCTCTCATCAATAAGCTTCCTTACCTCAACGATCTTCCTGAGTGAAGATGGTATAAACGACTGTCCACCAAATCCCGGATTGACACTCATGACCAGAACCATATCCACCTCGTCAAGCACATAGTCGATGACTGAAACAGGCGTTGCCGGATTGAGTGCAACACCGGCCTTCATCCCGGCTTCCTTTATAGCTGTGATCGTTCTGTGCAGATGCTTACAACACTCAGCATGTACTGTAACCCAGTCCGCTCCCGCTTTCTTGAAATCATCGATATATCTCACCGGCTCCTCGACCATAAGATGTACATCAAAGATCATATTCGTTTCTTTTCTGAGACACTTTATAACAGGGGCTCCAAATGATATATTCGGCACAAAAGCTCCATCCATAACATCAAGATGAAGTGCAGGAACCTCCGCCCTGTCAAGTTCCTTTATCCCATCCGCGATATGAGCAAAATCCACTGACAATAATGAAGGTGATAGAATTATCTCTTTACCCATTTTACCATTTCCTCTTTTCTTTTAAATCGTTGTATATCATGACATAGTCGTCATACCGCACCCGGCTTATCTCCCCGTCCTCAACAGCTTTCCTGACAAGGCAGTCAGGTTCACTTATATGATTGCACATATTAAATCTGCACTTTCCTGTGTAGACAGCGATATCTGGAAAATATTCTTTCAGATCCTCAGGCTCTATTGAATCCACATAAAGGGAAGAAAATCCGGGGGTATCCATAATATATGTGTCCCCCTCGATATGCATGAGCTCCGAATGACGCGTGGTGTGTTTCCCTCGTTTGATCTTCTCACTCACCGCACCAGTCTGTGCCTCTGCCTCTGGCTTGATAGCATTTAACGTCGATGACTTTCCAACACCAGAAGGTCCGGCAAAGACGGTCGTCCTGTCCCTTAGAAGTTCTCTGAGTTCTTCGATGCCCTCATTCTCCCTGGCGCTTATAAACAGCGTCTCGTAACCGCTCTTGCTGTACGATCTACAAGTTTCCATATTGTCAGGACTCAGATCCGTTTTATTGAAGCATATTATAGTCTTTACATCGCTCTTTTCCATACTTACCAGAAACCTGTCTAACAGATTGAAATTAGGCTCTGGTTCGCTCACCGCAAATATTATTATCGTCTGATCAACATTTGCAACAGCAGGTCTTATTAACGAGTTAAATCTAGGCAATATCTCAACGATATTACCTAGATCTTTCTCTGAATCAATTATCTCTATATTGACATTATCACCCACAAGCGGCTTTATCTTCTTGTTGCGGAACACGCCCTTGGCCTTGCACTCATAAAGCACGCCATCTCTGGCATCGACATAGTAGAATCCACCTATTCCTTTGATTATCTTTCCTGTTATTGTTTCCGCTGCCACTTATTCTCCGCTCTCCTGTGTAAATGTTGCTGACAATCCTCCGGTATTAAAGCTTGAAGTCACATCGATTCCCTCCGAATCGGTTATGGTCACTGTAAACGTACCACTGTTTGTCTCTATTCCTGTAAGCCCCTGAACGCCATCAATACTTAGTGGGAAATCACCTGCACCGGCTGAACCACTGTACACTGAATAACTCTCCCTGCCTATGGTATAAGATATGCTTACATTTACTTTTCCAAATGTGTCAAAGTCAAATTCAGTATTTGTAAGTGATCCGCTAAACGCAACTGAATATGTGACTTTCTCCTGACCTTTACTCACAACATATGAAACTGTACTCTGCTCATCAACCTCTGTGTTAACCACTGGATCCTGCGATATTACCTGCCCCTCTTTTACAGTATCACTATACTCATACGTAGGTGCCCCCACAAGGTTTAACTCTGTGAGTTTTGCAGCCGCATCAGCCTCACTCATTCCCTCAAGTTTCGGTACCACAACCTTTTTCTGTTCCTTACCATTGCTGATGATTATCTTTACTGTTGATCCCTCTTCCACCTCTGTTCCAGCAACAGGATCAGAGGATATTACATGATCCTTCTCAACATTGTCATCATATGCATATCCATGTGTAACCTTCAGCCCAGCCTCCTCCAAAAGTGTGGTAGCCTGACTGTCCTCATAATTGACTACATTAGGTACACTTGTCATCTCTTTTCCAGAAGATATCACTATCGTTATCGCTGTATCTTTTGTTATGGCTGTTCCATCATCTACACTTTGGGATATTACATATCCCTTTTCAACGGTCGCATCTGTCTGTTCCTTGAATGTATAGTTTGTAAAACCATTCTTCTTCATCTGCTCCTCAGCAGCAGTCTTGTAAAGTCCTACCACATTGACCATCGGTATAGTCTCCTGCTCTGTCGTTGACAGGGCATCTGTAGGTGCAAGCACGTCTGATCCCGTTGTCTTCTCTGTCGTAGCCTTGCCACCAAACAGACCGCCTGGGAACCATCCCGCTATGTTGCCTATGACGACAAGTGCCAGAATAGCAAGAACAACAGCTATGGCAACGCTCGCTACTGTTATGATCTTCTTGAGTCTTGGATCAAGATCCTCATCATGTTCCGGCTCATCATCATTCTGATAGTCATCGCCTATATCATTTTCGCTTACCTCATCTTCCGGATCATCGTCATCTGGGAACAGGTCATCAAACTGTGACGGTTTCATAACCGGTCTGTTGACCTGTATCTCAGATGTTTTTGGCCTTGCAGGTGGAACCTCCTGTGTTGCAGCCGCATCTACCTGTCGTCCAGTCTTTATCATCTCCATCTCCTGCTTGGTCATCTCGATTGTCGGAGATGAAGGGACTGTCTGTTTTGGAACTACTATACAGTCGATATTCGGATTTTCCTTAACTCTGTATAGATCTGCAATAAGTGCATTCGCTGTGAGATATCTTCTCTCAGGCTTCTTCTGTGTACACTTTCTTATGATCTTTTCCAGACTTGTAGGTATATCTGGATAATATTCTCTAGGTGATACCATCTCACTCTGGATATGCATAAGTGCTATAGCCACATTGTTCTCTCCCTCAAATGGAACGTGACCTGTGAGCATCTCGTACAGTGTAATACCAAGAGAATATATATCACTTCTCTCATCACTGAAACCACCCCTCGCCTGTTCTGGTGATATGTAATGCACGCTTCCCATAGCATTAGTTGTTGTTGTGCTTGACGATGCGGCCTTCGCGATTCCAAAGTCCGTCACCTTGAGTGTTCCATTGTTTGCAAGTATTATATTCTGCGGCTTTATATCTCTGTGAATAGTATGATGCTCATGTGCAGCTTGAACGCCCTGGGCAATCTGTATGGCAAAATCTATCGCCTCCTTAGGTTCTATCCTGCCATGCTTCTGTATATACTCCTTGAGAGTTATACCCTCCACAAGCTCCATTACTATATAATATACTCCGTTGTCCTCTCCCACATCATACACATTGACAATGTTAGGGTGAGAAAGACCTGCTGCTGACTGTGCCTCAATCCTGAACTTAGTGACAAAATTAACGTCTGAACTGAATTCTGGCTTGAGAACCTTTATCGCAACAAACCTGTTAAGTACATGGCATTTAGCCTTATATACCTCTGACATACCGCCAGAGCCAACCATCTCAATGATCTCATATCGACCACTGAGCATCGTTCCCGGATTCAACATACCAACTATTCCTCCCAATCTATAGCAACCACAACAGCGGATATATTATCCTTACCGCCATAGTAATTAGCTCTGTCTATCAGTTTCCTGCAGGCCTCATTCAGGTCATCAGTACCCGAAATGATGTCTCTTATCTCATCGTCCTCTATCATATTGGACAATCCATCAGAACAGAGCAACACCTTGTCATCTGATGCGAGCTCGACCTCAAAAAAATCAGGAACAACGCCATCCCCTATGCCCAGCGCTCTTGTAATTATGTTTTTCTCCGGATGATTTCGTCCTTTATTCCTGTCTAACTGACCATTCCTGATGAGTTCCTCAACTAGCGAATGATCCATTGTTATCTGTTTTATTTCACTGTTTACTATATATAATCTGCTATCACCTATATTGGCAACATACATAGTTCCATCATCTATAATCGCAGCTACAAATGTTGTACCCATACCGGCATAATCGTCAGGATCGCTGAGTGCAAGCTTATACACCTTGTCATTTGCATATATTATAGATCTCTTCAAAAGTGTAACAGGGTTCCTTGTCTCGCTCTCACGTATATATTCTGTTGCAGCCTCTATCGCTGTCCTGGAAGCAACGTCCCCTGCCTTATGACCTCCCATTCCATCCGCAACAATGTACAGATTCTGGACAGGTCCTACTGCCTCATCTGTATAAAAGATACTGTCCTGGTTCATGGAACGCTTCTTGCCAACATCTGTTATTCCAACTGATTTCATATTCTATATCGTTCTCCAACATCTTAAAATATAATCCGATACGCCACCTTGCCTATTTTATCACAAGACATAAAAAAGAACAAGATGAACCTATTTAAAGTCCATCCCACCCTGTTCCTCGTACTTTCGACGCAGCTGTCCGCATGCAGCATCTATATCCCGCCCCATACTTCTTCTGACTGTTACAGTTATCTGCCTGCTCTCAAGCACCTTTCTAAAGTTTTCTATGGAAGTGTTATCCGCCCGCTCGAAGCTTCTCTCTTTTATTGGATTGACCGGTATAAGGTTGACATGACAGTTCATTCCTTTTATGAGAGCCGCAAGTTCGCGCGCCTTTTCAGGGCTGTCATTCTGTCCCTTGACCAGTGAATACTCAAATGTGATCCTCCTGCCAGTCTTATCAAAATAATATCTGCAGGCATCTAACACCTCTTCAATGCTGTATCTGTTCGCAATCGGCATGAGTTCCCGCCTGTCCGCATCATTTGGTGCGTGAAGCGACAGTGCAAATGTTATCGTCAGATCCAGATCCGCAAGTCTCTTTATCTCCGGAACCAGACCGCAGCTTGAAACCGTTATATTTCTCTGGCTTATGTTGAGCCCGTTCTCATCCGTCAGCATCTTTATGAACCTGACCAAATTGTCAAAGTTGTCAAGTGGTTCTCCTGTTCCCATGACAACGACATTTGATATCCTCTCACCTGAGATCTTCTGTATTTCGTATATCTGTGAAAGCATCTCCGACGCTGTTAGATTTCTCACTAGACCACCTATCGTGGAAGCGCAGAATCTGCAGCCCATGCGGCAGCCAACCTGGGAGGATATACACACTGAGTTCCCATGCTTATATCTCATGAGGACGCTCTCTATTACATTTCCGTCATGAAGTCTGAAAAGGAATTTATTTGTTCCGTCTTCCTTCGACTCAAGTCTTGTGACAACATTTACACCGTATATCTTCTGTTCATCCATCAGCTCGCGGAGTGATTTGGGAAGATTTGTCATCTCCTCAATGCTTCCCGCCAGCTTTACATGAAACCACTGATATATCTGCTTTGCCCTGAATGCCGGCTGTCCAACGCCCTGCACCCAGTCCTTGAGTTCATCTATCGACATGGACTTGAGATCACACTTTGTCTCTTCCGTATTGGTATTATTGTCTGTACTGCATTCTGTATTTTTTTCTGTTTTGTTTTTCACACCTGTATCTGACATATCTATTCCTGTCCAATCTGATTATTACTGTCTGCCCTGAATTTCGATATAAAGAATCCATCACATTCATCTATTCCCTGATGCAGAGTCACAAATCCTCTCTCTCCGCCATGTTCTGGAACGACATCATCTATCCCGCACAGGCTGAAATCATGCGTATCTGCAAACCAGACCGCATTTTCATCGTTCTCAATGCTGTCTATGGTACATGTTGAATACACAAGAGTTCCCCCCGGCTTCACATACCGACACACGGTATCCAGTATCTCCCGCTGAAGCTGTGCAAGCTCCTTTACGCTCTCCATGGAAACGTGATATTTTATATCATTTTTTCTACCCATGATACCAAGTCCCGAACACGGAAGATCCGCTATGACAACATCCGCCTTGCCAGTCAGCTCCTCATCAAATTCCCTTGCATCATGCACCTGCACCGTCACATTTGAAAGTCCAAGTCTCTCTATATTCTCCTCTATCAATTCCGTTTTCTTGTCTATCAGGTCTCTGGATATGACATGGCCTTCACTTCCGGTCAGCATGGCTGCATACATGGTCTTTCCTCCGGGAGCAGCACATACATCGACCACCAGGTCACCCTCATTGATACCCGCAGCTTTTACCGCAAGACATGAACTCTGATCCTGGACCACGAATTCGCCATCAAAAAATCCAGGAACCTTTCTTATATAATCATAACCGCTTATGAGCAGTGATGTATCATTCATCGATCCTCGTTCCACGGTGATACCGTTTTGCCGAAGCTTCTCTGAAAAAGCCGTGACACTTATCTTTTCCGTGTTCACCCTTATAGCCGTCGGGCGGTCACTGTCCCCGCTTGCCAGAATCCTGTCTATCGTTTCATAGTCATAATCCCTCTCCAGGATTTCAAGCAGTTCCTCCGGCACTGAATACATCACCGAATAATATGCCCGCTTATCCTTTTCCTGATCAGGAAACACTATTGAGTCCTTATTTCTCGCTATGTTCCTCAGAACGCCGTTCACAAATCCCCTCAGACTGCCAAATCCGTGGTCCGCCGCCAGTTTGACACACAGATTACATGCGGTATGATCCTGAACCGAATCCATGTAGAATATCTCATATGTCCCCATTCTCAGGACACATCTTATGAGCGGCTTGCACTTGTTTATCTTTGTCTTTGAGAACTGATTAACTATATAATCCAGTCTCATGCGTTTTTCCGTGACGCCCTCCACCATCCTAGTAATATAAGCCCTGTCCTGTTTGCTCATGAACTGATTTGCTCTTAGTGCTGTACCTAGCGCAGTATTTGAAAAAGTATGGTTCTTTTCTATATCAAGAAGAATAGAAAGAACCACCTCACGGGTATTCTTCTCCATTATGTCTCTCTATATCCTTTCTCCATCACACAGCTTGTTTCCCGCAAGGAATGCTGCGGCATCCATAGGTTTCTTTCCCTCCGGCTGGAGTCTCTTTATCTGCAATGCGCCCTCACCGCACACAATGGCAAATGATTTCTTTGTCACACCTGTGATCTGTCCCGGCTCCGTACCTTCCGGTGCATCTGTGACACACGCGCCATATATCTTCACACTCTTACCTTTTATCCTGGTAAACGCGCAAGGCCATGGCTGCAATCCCCTGACAAGTCTCTCTATCTCGTCTGCTGGCTTTGTAAAATCAATATCCCCCATATCTTTGCTGAGCATGGCTGCATAACAGCTCTCATCATCGTTCTGCACCGTTCTCTCGGCGGTACCATTCTCTAGTTTATCAAGTGTTGACAATATAAGTTCCGCACCAGTCTTCGCAAGCTTGTCAGTCAATGTCTCGCCGGTATCGTCACTCATTATAGATACGACGCTCTGTTCTATGATATCGCCGGTATCAAGCCCTTTTGCCATGTACATCGTTGTGACACCGGTCTTACTCTCTCCATCTATGATTGCCCTCTCTATAGGGGCTGCTCCCCTGTACTTTGGAAGCAGGGATGCATGTATATTGATACATCCATACTTCGGGATATTCAGAATGCTCTCAGGCAGTATCTGTCCATACGCCGCAACTACGATGGCATCAGGGGCATACTGCTTTATTTTCTCCACATTTTCAGCCTCACGCAGCTTCACCGGCTGATATACCGGTATGCCATACTCAAATGCCTTGACCTTAACCGGTGTAGGCTGTAGCACCTTACTTCTGCCCTTCGGTTTGTCTGGCTGTGTATAACAGGCAACGACCTCGTGTCCTGCATCAACCAGACTCACCAGTGCATTAACTGCAAAGTCCGGTGTTCCCATGTATATAATTCTCATCCGTTATTCCTCCTGTAAATCATACGCCCACTTCTGACTCTCAATTACTTCTGCTCCACCTCATGAAGACCGTCAACCACCAGATCCTTGTAGAGCTTACCGTCCAGATGATCAAGCTCATGACATATTGCTCTTGCAAGCAGTCCCTCTCCCTCGACCGTAAACTCCTCCATATTCTCATCGTATGCCTTACATACAACATGCATAGGTCTTGTCACCGTTCCAAACTTCCCAGGCAGGCTGAGACATCCCTCCTCGCCTGTCTGCTCACCGTCAGCCTCGATTATCTCGGGATTTATAAGGCACAGAGGATTGTCATCACAGACATCTATAACAACTATTCTCTTGAGTATTCCAACCTGTGGAGCAGCAAGTCCTACACCGTTTGCCTCATACATCGTATCAAACATATCATCGATGAGGGTGAGTGTCCTGTCGTCCATCTTTGTGACAGGTCTACAAGTCTTTCTGAGTATGTCATCTCCGTCAAGTCTGATATTTCTTATTGCCATCTTTATATTCTCCTTTTCCTGATTTATTGCTTATTCTTTATTCTTTTATCTCGTCAATACATATTCATAGGATTGAAATCATAAAACACATTTATACCGGAATTTATCTCTCTAGTTTCGTCATCCCGAAGCCATTCCTCAACGCAGTTCTTCACATCCACGAGCACCTGATAATCCCGATGCTTTATGTACAGCACTTTCCGATACAGATCCTTCACCTTTGCAAGAGCAGGCTCCGCAGGGCCTATCACCGCCAGATGCCGCACATTCCTGTGATTTCCTCTTATATGAGAATACATCCTATCCATTGTATTGGCAAGCTGTTCTTCATTCTCCCCGACCGCCATTATGACCAGCATATTCCACTCAGGTGGGTATCTCATAAATGAACGGTAGGCACTCTCCGTCTCATAGAATGAACGGTAATCCTGATTTGCCGCAGCCACTATGGCATAATTATCCGGCTTGTACGTCTGAATGACTACCTTTCCTGGCACATCACCTCTTCCGGCACGTCCGGCAGCCTGTGTCAGCAGATCAAATGTCCTTTCACCGGCACGGTAATCCCCGTCAAAAAGTGTGAGATCCGCAAGCAGGATTCCGACCAAAGTCACATTTGCAAAGTCATGTCCCTTGACTATCATCTGCGTTCCTATGAGGATATCGGCATCTCCCCTGCCAAAACTCTCCAGTATCTGCTCATGTGAATTCTTCTTAGACGTTGTATCCTTGTCCATCCGGAGTGTCCTGGCCACAGGAAACATCCTGTTTATCTCCTGTTCAACCTTCTCTGTTCCAACGCCGTATCCGCCTATCAGTCTGGAGCCGCAGGATGGGCACTTTGAAGGTTCTTCAACCGTATAGCCGCAATAATGGCAGACCAGCTTTCCCCCATTTGACGCCATGTGTTTTGTCATAGACACATCGCAGTGAGGACACTTTACTACCTCCCCACAGTTTCTGCATGATACAAAACTGTTGAAGCCTCTCTTGTTGATGAACAGCATTATCTGCTCATGCCTGCTCAGCCTGTCCGTTATATCCTCAGCGAGTTCATCGCTTATGATGGATCTGTTGCCCCTTCTGAGTTCTTCCCTGAGATCCACTATACTCGTGTCCGCCATCTTCCTGTCCGACACTCTCTCATCCATCGTCCACAGCCTAAACTCACCGCTCATCGCTTTTTTATAGCTCTCCACAGATGGGGTGGCCGATCCCAGTATCACACTGGCACCCTCAAGCCTTGCGCGTTCTATCGCCGTCTCTCTGGCATGATACTTAGGTGGATTATCGCTCTTATAGCTACTCTCATGCTCCTCATCGATAATTATCAGACCAAGCCTTTCAAACGGTGTGAACAGAGCTGATCTGGGACCTATAACAACGTCGACATCCCCTTTTTTAGCCCTTTCAAACTGATCATACCTCTCACCACTACTCAGTCTTGAATTGACCACAGTCACCCGTTCTCCAAAATACCTTGTAAAATATTTTATAGTCTGATATGTTAGAGCGATCTCAGGAATCAAGACAATGGCCTGTTTTCCCTGCTCTATAACTCTGCGGATACACTGCACATACACCTCTGTCTTCCCGCTTCCTGTCACTCCGTGCAGCAGGTAAGTCCTGTGCACATCTTTATCAACATCATCTTGAAATTCATTTATGATCGACATCTGTATGTCGTTAAGCTCTATATCAGGAGCCATGAAAGCCTCTTTGCGCACAGCGTCGGATGTGACTTTCCTGTAGCAACTGTCCTCAGTGACAGTGATCACACCTTCTTCCTGCATAGCTTTTACCGTCGCAGAAGATACACCAAGTTCTCCTGTAACTTTACTCATAGGGATGATATTTTCACCTTTCAGCGTCCTTAGAAGTCTCAGCTTTGCCCTGGCATTTCTCTTCATATATTTATATTCGATCTCATCAGTCTCATCTACTGCAAGTGCCACATATCTGACGACCACAGATCTCACAGTTTTCTTCACTGGCATGACAGTCTGAAGCGCATTTATCATCGTCGAGCCGTAATTCTCCTTGATCCATCCGGCAAGGGCCACCAGTCTGCCGGGAGCAGCTATCCCCTCCGTGCACACGGAATCTATTGTCTTCATTTTTGTCCTGTCGTACTCTGTGCGGTCAGATATACCTATGACATATCCCGTTCTCATGGTATTTCCTCTGCCAAAAGGAATATTTACCTGACATCCCGTTCTGATCTGCGATACAAGTTTCTCTGGAATGACATACTGAAATGCTCTATCTATCGCCTCATGGGATATATCAATTATCACGTCCGCATATAACTCCTGCATCTTCTTCCTCCAAAATCTGCCCTATCAGTTCTCTCTCATCCATATGTGTCCTGTGCCCCATCACATCCTGATATGTCTCATGTCCCTTTCCTGCCAAAAGTACCACATCACCGGCCACGGCATGGACGATCCCATATCTTATCGCTTTTTTTCTATCCGGTATTCTGATGTACTCCGCCCCGGCAGCATTTAACCCGTCTTCTATATCATCCATGATAGCCTCTGGATCCTCAAAACGCGGATTGTCATTGGTAACAATAGTGAGATCCGCCATTTTCCCTGAAACCATCCCCATTCCTATTCTTCGGCTTTTTGCCCTGTTTCCACCACAGCCGAACACGCAGAATATCTTTCCACCAAAATATGATCTGAGTGTTTTTAATACATTTTCAAGACTGACGGGATTGTGTGCATAATCAATATACACATAGGCACCTCTGTATACGGCAGCACACTCCATCCGCCCGCGGACACATATATCCTCCAGTGCCTTGGACACTGTACTTCTCGGAAAGCCAAGCACATCCCCAGCTGCAATGACCGCAAGAGCATTATATACGTTAAATAGTCCCGGCATATCAATATGGATGGGAACCCTATCTCCGTCAGGCATAACGCATTCACATTCTGTCCCCGGAGTTATGCCGTTGTATGCCATAGCAAGCTGATCTCCGATATATAATGAAAAATGTATGTCATATACAGGCATATGTTCTGATATTTTATCATACAATTCTTTTGACCAGATGTTCATACCATATCCGATAACCCCACTGCACTTTTTCGCGCCGTTCACCTGTATACCATTACATATACACGGAGCATATACATCATCCATATTTATGACCGCATACCTGCACATTGAAAACATGGTGCTTTTCCATCTGATATATTCCTCAAACGTCTTATGCTCGTTTTTCCCTATATGATCCGGAGATATATTTGTGAAAATCCCAATATCAAAATCCACACCGGATACTCTGCCCAGCATGATTCCCTGGGATGACACCTCCATCACGCAACACCTTGCACCATTTGAGACCATGTTGTGCAATATCCTGTGAAGCTGTACCACTCCAGGGGTGGTGTTGACTGACTGCACCTGGCTGCTGCAATCGTCCACCTCTATTGTTCCAATAAGTCCCGTCTTGCATCCACAGGTCTCTAGGACTTTTTTCATCATGTAGGTGACTGTTGTCTTTCCCTTAGTACCCGTTACACCTATGACTGTGAGCTCCCGGGAAGGATATCCCCAAAAATTATTGCACAGTCTACCAATGCTGTATCTTTTATCATGCATTACAACCACAAAAAAGTCATCCGGATAATAGCCGAGCGATCCTGACATGCTATCCGCATCATATACATCCTCACTGTCCCACACTTCATCAGTTATGATTATCCCTGCCGCGCCGCGGGATATTGCATCACCGATGTATTTTCTCCCGTTTGTCACAGCGCCTCTTCTGCACACAAATACCGCATTGGGAGACACCTGTCTTGAGTCATCTACAATATCACATATATCTGCATCAAGACTGCCCTTTATCAGCTCGTATCTGATACCTGAAAACAAACATTCAGCACGCATGAATACCTCCGCCGTCTATAATATCTGTTTAATATAGACTATGCTGGAAAGTATCACTTGTGAAATATAGAAAAGGGAGGCTGTGCTTTCACGCTCCAACCTCCTCTGATTCACCTACTCTACTGATCGATCAAATATCAACAGGTCAATAACAGATTACTCCTCATCTGCTCCTACTATCTTGACCTTTCCATGATAAACCTCGTCAACCGCGATCGACAGTGGCTTCTTCTTAGGATCAGCTGCCACCAATGGCTCCTGTCCGTCTATTATCTCCCTTGCTCTCTTTGCTGTTGCAAGAACTATTGAATATCTGCTGTTTACTACAGGCTGCTCACCTGGCTCTACCTCTGCGTTTACTACTGACATTAGATCTGTGTATGATGGATGTAACATATTATTAGATCCCCTTTCTTATATTGATTATTTGAAATGGTCTTGTTTATATCTTATTTTAATTCTGCATTAGATATCTAGTATAATTTATCAGAGTTTTCTTATCTCTGCAAGTTCTTCTTTTATTCCAGCTATATAACCAAGCTGGTTATCCCGGCGGCAGCCATAGCTTCTGATCACAGAGTCGACCGTATGTATACACTCCTCAAGGTCATCATTGACAACCACATAATCGTACTTGTCCATATCCTCGGCTTCCTCTGTAGCCTTTTTGAGACGTTTAATTATTGTCTCCTCCGACTCTGTACCTCTTCCCGCAAGACGGTTTCGAAGTTCAGATATACTTGGAGCTGAAATAAATATGAGTAAGGCATCCGGGAACTGCTTCTTGACATTCAGTGCGCCCATTACCTCTATCTCAAGGATTATGTCTTTGCCCTCCTCAAGGCCCTTTTCAACGTATTTCTTTGGAGTTCCATAGTAGTTTTCCACATACTGTGTCCACTCTATAAATCCGCCGTAATCGATCAGGTTCTCAAACTCTGATCTCTCCATGAAATAGTACTCTCTTCCGTTCACTTCGCCTTCTCTAGGTGCTCTAGTCGTGGCCGAAACAGAAAGATTGTATCCGAAATCCGACACAAGTCTTTTTACCACTGTTCCCTTGCCCACACCGGAAAATCCCGAAATAACTATAAGCGAACCTCTCTTCTTATTCTCCGCCATGATCAATACCTCTGTTTACTGCAAAATTTTATTCAAGATTCTGTATCTGCTCTCTTACTTTCTCTATGTCAGTCTTAAGCTGTATAGCTTTGTCCGATACATCAAGGGAATTCGCCTTCGACAGTATCGTATTTGCCTCTCTGTTCATCTCCTGCGCTATAAAATCAAGCTTTCTTCCAACGCAGCCTCCGACCTCAAGGATTTTTCTTGTGCTGTCGATGTGACTCTTAAGTCTCACTGTCTCCTCGTCAACACATATCTTATCAGCATAAATTACGACCTCTGTAGCTATCCTGTTCTCATCGATGACCGGTCCTGCAATCACCTCTGTTATCTTGTCTGTAAGCTTGCGTCTGTATTCCTCTATAAGTTCCGGTGACACCTTTTCTATATAGTCCACCGCTCCAGTCATCTCGTCTAGCTTATCGAGGAGATCCCTCCTGAGATTCTCACCCTCCGTCTGTCTCGATGCAACAAACATCTCTGCCGCCTCGTCCAGTGACATTTCAAGAACTTTCCACAGCTCATCCTTATCCACTTCTTGTTCCTCAACCGTGAACACATCAGGAAATCCGCCAAGCACTGCCGGTGTCACATCGTTGGTTATGTCAAAATCTTCCGCCATCTTGCAGAAATAGCTCATGTATTTCTCTGCAACATCCTTGTTATATTTAAGTTTGACATTGTCATCCGAGTAGTCCTCATATGTAATGAATACATCAATCTTTCCTCTCTCGATATACTTCTTGAGATAGGTTCTTATCGATGTCTCAAAAAAACTTATCTTCTTTGGAAGCTTTATGTTTATATCACAGAATCTGTGATTTACCGACTTCATCTCAACGACTATCTTATATGCATCCGTAACCTTTTCGCTACGTCCAAAACCTGTCATGCTGTTTATCATATATATCTCCTATAACTCTGCATACCGACAATATGATAATATCTGGCAACAGATATTATATTATACGTCATGCAGCTGTAAAAATCAATTTTTTCTTGATTATTGTTTCTTGTAATTTATTATTGTCATGTCTTCGCCACGCATGAATCAGACAAGCTCTTTTATGCCTGCTATCTGCGGCTCAGCTATCATAGAATAATTTGTATGGTATATGACAAATCCCGGCTTAGCCCCAGTCGGCTTTTTTATATTTCTTCTCTCTGTATAATCGATCTCGACCTTTGGCGCCGTTCTGCCCGATGAGTAATATGCCGCAAGTCTGGCTGCTTCCTCATATGTCGAATCCGGCAGTTCTCCCGCACCCTCAAGCCTTACTACCACATGTGAACCCGGCATCTTTTTTGCATGAAACCACATATCCCCGCCGTTTGCAAGTTTAAATGTAAGTTCATCATTCTGTATATTGTTCTTTCCAACATACATATGGAATCCATCTCTCGATATGTAATGCAGAGGTTTTGCCTTTACAGCCTTCCTATCGCCTTTCCTGTCGCCATTTCTGCCATAGTGCCCCTTTATATATCCGCAGGCCACAAGCTCCTCCTTCACCTGTGTCAGAGAGTTCTCATCTATGGCCATATCCAGAAATGTCTGTACAGATATCAGATGATCCAGCTCCTCCTTGGTCTCCACCGTCAGAGCCGCCAGAGCATCATATGTCCTCTTAAGCTTGTTGTACTTGGCGAAGTATCTCTTGGAGTTATCCATAACGGATATTGTCTTGTCCAGTGGGATCTTCACCATCTCATCCGTGTAATAGTTGAGTGCCTCAAAGCTCTCCGTCCCCGGCTCAATACCATAGCCGTATGTGTTAATCAGTTCTCCATAGATACGATACTTTTCTCTGGATTCTGTATCTTTCAGCTGCTTAAGCTGAAGATCATATTTCTTGCTGGTCCTCTCTATGGCATTTGAAACTATCTTTCTTAGATCTGCAGACTTTTGTCTGATTCTCGTCACAGCACTCTTCCTATAGAAATACTCATCCAGCACCTGTGATATGTTTTCGCGGTATTCAATCATCTTGTCCACATACATCGTCATCTCTATCGAAGAAAACTCAACAGGTGTATATCCGTCAATCACTATCTGTGGCACATAATTTCCTGACTTTATATCTGAGACAACCCCAGCAAACGAACTGTACAGAGAATCCATATCACCCTCACTGAGACTTGCCGTTGACGCATTGCCGTCCAGGCCTGCCCTGTAACATATCTCGGCTGCTGCCACAGGAGAAAATCCTGTTATGTTCTGATATATCGCCTTTATTATATTTACTGGGCTCTCTTTTACCCGTTCTCTGAAATTCTCCTCTGTGATCTCAAGAGGAGACACCTTTCCGCCAGCCGGAGGATATTCATAAGTTCTTCCCGGAAGCACCTCTCTAACGGAACTTATCATATGTGAGATGTGCTTTATACTGTCTATTATAATATCGTCATCAGTTGCAAATATTATATTGCTGTGCTTACCCATTATCTCAGTGATAAGCTTCTTACGCTTGAGATCTCCCATCTCATCCAGATGCTCTATCACGATAACAACTATACGCTCGAACCCCGGCTGATAAATATCCACTATCCTGCCATTGTTGATATGTTTTCTGAGCAACATGCAGAAATTCGGCGCAGTCATAGGGTTTTCCTTTGCCGACTGCTGAAAATATATAAGCGGAAGACTGGCATCCGCCGATATCAGAAGTCTGTAATTCTCCCTATTGTTTTTGATAACAATATTAAGCTCATCCTTTTCCGGCTGGTATATCTTGTATATCCTGCCATCCACAAGCTTCTCTTTCATATCTCTAACCACATTGGATATTACTATTCCGTCAAAAGCCATACATGTCTCTCCTGTCCTGAAAAAAGGCAGAAAATGCAAATCATTCTCTGCCCCGTATATTCTTATAATGAATTATATAAATCCTTGTATATATTCGCTGAGTTGTACCATGAATAATCCTGCCTCATGCCACGCTCCTGTATATAATACCAAGCCTCTTTGTTGTTATAATAAACTTCCTTTGCATAATTGATAGCATTGAGAAGTTCATAAGGATCATAGTTTGCAAATGAAAATCCTGTTCCTGTTCCCTCAAACTGATTGTACGCCTCAACTGTGTCTGCAAGACCGCCTGTCTCACGCACAACTGGAACTGTTCCGTATCTGAGTGCCATAAGCTGTGTAAGTCCGCAAGGCTCAAATCTCGAAGGCACCAGCATAACATCACATCCAGCATACATCTTATGTGACCTCTCATCTGAATAATAGATATTAGCCGATACCTTTGCAGGGTGTATACCCTGATAGTATCTGAACATATTCTCATATCTGACATCACCGGTTCCAAGGACTATGAACTGTACGCCGTCACAGCATATATCATTCATGATCCTGTCAACGAGATCAAGTCCCTTCTGGTCGGTAAGTCTTGATATTATACCAATGACAAACTGATTCTCATCCTGTGGGAGTCCACATTCCTTCTGAAGCTCTATCTTGTTGATCTTCTTGAGTTCCCTAAAGTTGTCAACACTGTAGTTCTTGTATATCTGTGGATCCGTGGCAGGATTCCAAACCTCGTAATCTATACCGTTAACAATTCCCCACAGCGACTGCCATCTTGCACTTAAGAGTCCGTCAAGTCCCTCTCCATAATATGGAGTCTGTATCTCCTTTGCATAGGTGTTGCTGACCGTAGTTATCTTATCAGCATACACAAGCCCTCCTTTTAACATAGCTGCATCTTTCTGAACCTCAAGCTTATCCGGTGTAAATACATAATCAGGAAGTCCTGAATATTCCTGAATAGTCTTGATATCCCACTTGCCCTGGAACTGCAGGTTATGTATTGTCATAACCGACTTCATGCTTGTATAGAACAGATCACCGGCAAATAGCGTCTTGAGATATACTGGGACTAGACCTGCCTGCCAGTCATGACAGTGGATGATATCCGGCTGGAACCCTATCGAAGGCAGTATCGACAGTGCTGCCTTTGAGAAATAACAGAACTTTTCAATATCCCACTTTACATCACCGTAAGGCGTTGGTCCATTGAAATAATACTCATTGTCAATAAAGTAAACCTTCACGCCCTCATACTCAAGGTACATAACTCCTACATAATCATTCTTATATCCGATATCCATATAAAAATGGGTTATATACTGCATCTTCTCTCTGTACTTATTCGGTATACAGAGATAATTCGGCATAATAACTCTCACGTCATATTCATTCCTGTCAAATATCTTTGGAAGTGTTCCAACAACATCCGCAAGTCCACCTGTCTTTATAAATGGCACACACTCTGACGCTACATATGCAACTTTCTTCATCTAACAAAACCCTCCATAACATCTAAGCTCTGAACCCACGCTCGGCAGTCTCCTTCCGCCCACGCAAATATGTTGATATTATACCACATGGGCTCCTATAATTCAATAAAGTTGACAAGTGTGTCCGTTAATTTTATGATATAAAAAAACAAAGGAGATTTGACATGGCAAACACAAAAAACGACTTTCCAAGCGACATGGACGACATCGAGATGATCGATATAACCTACGAAGACGGCACCTCATGCAGCTGTGAGGTAATAGCTCATTTTGATGTGGAAGATATATCTTATGTGGCTCTCCTGCCGGAGGGCGATGAGGATTCCGATATTCTGGTTTACAGATACTCCGAAAACGGAGATGACGTGGAACTCTGCGAGATCACAGATGAGGATGAATTCAACAAGGTTGCCGATGTCCTCGACGAGATACTCGACGATCTTGAATTCAATTCGGAAGACTGAGTCTGACCTAATGAAGCAATATTAACCGTGATAGCATCTCCAACAGGCACCGGGATCTGATCAGGATATATCCAGCATCTAATCTTTTTGTCTGTCGAAGATGCCATCAATCTCTAATTTTCATATACTTTATCTGTCATATTTTTCTATCATATTTGTCTGTCATATTTTATCCGTCTGACCTTTGCACATATTCTTATCTCTGTACGTTTTCTATCAGCTCATTGCTTATTGTATATTCGAGGCTGAGTGTCTTAGTCTCTCCGTTTTTCTCAAAATATACGCACAGTTTTTTTTCATCCACATACGTTATAACTCCCTGTCCGTATCTCTTGTGAACTATCTTATTTCCAACCCTGATGAGATCTCTGTCCACAAGCATTTCCTGGACAAATCTTGACACATTCATATTCTTTCCAAATATCTTCTGGGGAACATATATGTAAAGCCCGTATTTTGCCCTAGTGACTGCCACATAAAACAGCCTACGTTCTTCCTCTATGTTGTCATTATCCACAGACTTTCTGTGAGGCGTCATCCCCTCAGCTGCGTCCATTATAAATACATACGCATACTCTAGTCCCTTTGCCGAATGCATGGTGGTGAGCGTCACGGAATCCGGTATCATGGAACCGGTCCTGTTCTTCTCTGCAAGCTCCGCGGTATATCTGTCTATATACTCAAGCCACCCATCCATACTAAGAAAATCTCTGGCACTTTCCTGTATCTCGTCTAGCACATCCATATAATCATCGGCGCTCACACCTCTGTACTCTGCATATTCACGCACATAAGCCTCAAGCCCCACAGCTTTTCTGATATAATTCACCGCAGCATACGGTGCAAGCCTGCTAATCCTCTCGAGATCGTTTTCAAGGACATTTATATTGTTAACTATGCGGTATTTGTCCTTATAATATTGTCTAAGCATCTCAAAGTCCACCTGCGATGAATCCAAAGCATCACGGCTTATATACCTGTTAGGCTTATTGATAACCCTCAGCAGTACCCGTCTCTCTCTGCAGCCCCTTGCAAGCTTTATATAGTCAAATATATTTTCTGCAAGGAAATGTGTAAATATATTTGGGATACTGTCCTTCATAGAAAACGGTATTCCATTTTCCATGAGTTTTGACGAGAGCGCCCTTGGCTCAGTGTTCGTCCTGAATATGACCGCAATATCTGAGTATGGTATTCCCGCAGAATTCAGTTCTCTGATCTTATCCACGATCTTGCGGTTCTGCTCTGTTCCATCCTTTACCTTCACAATATGTACCCTGTCGCTCTCTCCCGGCGCAAATGCCGACTGAAGATTCTTATCGTAACGATCTGTATTGTTCTTTATTATTCTCTTTGAACACTCCACTACATCATAGCTGCACCTGTAATTCATATTCAGATACTCTATCTTCGTTCCAGGGAAATCCTTTGGAAACCGCTTCATTATCGCAGGAGCCGCCCCTCTGAAGCCGTATATAGACTGGTCATCATCGCCCACAGCAAATATATTATTTCGTTCTTTTGCCAGCAGTTTTACCGTATCATACTGTATTGTGTTGATGTCCTGGAACTCATCTATGAGGATATATTGGAATCTGTTTCTCCACATATCCAGTATATCCTGCCTCTGGGAAAGAAGTTCATACGTAAATACGAGCATGTCATCAAAATCAATCTTTCCCCTGTAGCGAAGAAAATTCTCATAATCATCATATACCACCCGGAAATCATCTGTTTTCATAGTCGTGCTCTCATACGATTTTAGATCACACATTTCGCTTTTCACACATCCAATCTCCCCCAGAACATTTCTGGCAAAGTCCTCCTGACTGTCATATCTGAATCCGTGTCTTTCTATGCTATCCCTGACTGCTCCGTATTTTTCAGCATCCGTGATGATATCCGTTCCAGTATAATTATAGGCATTTCTAAGTATCCAGAAGAATACAGAATGGAATGTTCCAAACGTCACGCTGCCGACCTCCGGACAGAGATTCCTAAACCTGATTTTCATCTCATTCGCTGCCGCCTTTGTGAAGGTGATGACAAGTATATGTTCAGGTCTTATGCCATGATGCTGTATCATATACTTTATTCTATGGATAAGCACTGTGGTCTTTCCTGAGCCCGGTCCTGCTAGAAGCAGCATGGGACCACCCCCATGTTCTATAGCAATTTTCTGAGATTCATTAAATTCCACTAGTATCACCTCCCGCTATTTCTACATAATTTACATTTTTGATCATCGACATTAGTATAACTTCACATAATAAGGCGGTTAAAGATCACACTTTAACCGCCTTATCAGTTGCCTTATTTTTCGAACCACTTTCTGAATTTGCTTTTCGAATTTGCTTTTCGAATTTACTTTCCGCAGCACTTTTTGTACTTGAGACCGCTACCGCATGGACATGGATCATTTCTTCCAACCTTTGGAGCCTTTATGATCGTCTTTGATGATTTCTGGATCTTATAAAGCTCATCTCTCTTCTCCTTAGGGAATATTCCATCCCACTGTGGCAGAGTATAGAGCCATTCAGCGTTGCACTCAACCATATTCATGTAAAGCTTCTCATAGTCAATGGCGAGCTTGACCTCTGAATCCTCTGTTACATCATCAAGGTTGTTTGACTCCATAAGGCTGTCATCTATTCCATCAAGGAAGCCTATCATATGCTGGATGCTAAGACCATACTTCTCAGCAAGCTCTTTAACTGTTCCATGCTCTGGATCAGCAAGCGGGTTTGAAAGGAGCTTCTCATAAACACCCTTCTCAGCCTGAAAATAATTCAGCCAGAACTCCTTGCCCTCCGGTGTTCTGTCATCTAATCCATATGCGTAATCACGCCATTCTTTTAATAAACTCATCTCATCTACCTCTTAAGTATTTTTTGAACTTTTATGAGTATATCAAATTATATGTTTTTTTTCAACATCTTTGTAATCGTCTTACACCTGCTCGTCTTACATCTGCTGATATTACGCACAAACATCCCGCAATAATACATCAATTCTCATCATCTCTGTTCGCTGCAGATCTTATCTCCTCACCCTTGCGCTTTAGGACTCTGGCTATCAGCCATACACCCCAGCACAGAACAGGTATGGCCACATCAAGAAATATCATTCCCATGAAATTTCCACGTCCTGTAACTCCCATGACAAATGTGGCAACATACATTCCTACCAGCAAAACTACAAGTGCAATAGCTCCAATTCTCTTCAACATATTTCTGTCAACTTTCCTCTGTGTTTTTCTTATTCTTTATTCGGTCAAAATACTGCCTTATATCCCGTTCATATCCATTGTCCGAAGGTTCATAAAATACACGTCCTGCAATCTTATCCGGCAGATACTGCTGATCAACATAGTGATTTGGATAATCATGCGCATATTTATATCCTGTATGTCCAAGCTTCGCCGCACCACCATAATGTGCATCTCTCAGATACACTGGCACCTGTCCTGTATCCTCATTTTTAACCGCATCCATAGCTGCAAATATCGCATTTACCGCAGAATTGCTCTTTGGAGCACACGCCACATATGTTGCAGCCTGGGCAAGAATTATCTGAGCCTCCGGCATGCCTATACGTTCAACAGCCTGGGCACATGCGGTCGCCACCACTATTGCATTCGGATCTGCATTGCTCACATCCTCACTGGCACAAATCATAATTCTCCTGGCTATAAACTTGATATCCTCACCACCGTAGAGCATTTTTGCCAGATAGAATACCGCTGCATCTGGATCTGATCCACGCATACTCTTTATAAACGCAGATATTATATCATAATGATTATCCCCATCCTTATCATACCTTATCGCTCTCTTCTGTATGCACTCCTCGGCAACAGGCAAGGTTATATGTATACGTCCATCATCACTTCTCTCGGTTGATAAAACTCCAAGCTCTATGGCATTGAGTGCATTTCTCGCATCTCCCGATGCCATATCAGAAAGGAAGTCCTCCGCGTCCTCATCTATATCCGCATCAAAGGCTCCCATGCCGTTTTCAGAGTAGACCGCCTTATGGATAAGCTTCTTGATATCCTCCTTTGAGAGCGGATGCAACTGGAATATATGGGATCTGGATATAAGAGCCCCATTCACCTCAAAATATGGATTTTCCGTCGTTGCACCTATGAGTATCACAGTTCCGTCCTCGACAAACGGAAGAAGATAATCCTGCTGGGACTTGTTAAATCTGTGTATCTCATCTATGAACAATATGGTTCTCTTGCCATACATAGCCTTGATATCCCTGGCCTCATTCACCACCTGCTCCATATCCTTCTTACCTGCAGTTGTGGCGTTCAACTGTCTGAACTCAGCCTTTGTAGTATTTGCTATAACCATAGCCAGTGTCGTCTTTCCGGTCCCAGGAGGTCCATAAAATATGAGTGAACTGATCTTATCCGCCTTTATCGCTCTGTACAAGAGCTTATCCTTGCCTATTATATGCTCCTGTCCTACAACATCATCCAGGCTGACCGGTCTCATCCTCTTCGCCAGCGGAGAGTCATCCTCGGATGCATTCTCTCTCATATACTCAAACAAATCCATATCTTATCACCTGCTATTACCATTCTCTTTACTATCGTTCTCGGCTATTATTTTATTACCCTTACTGTTCTCTTTGATGTCGTCTATAGACACATCGAAGCCCGATATCTTTCAATAGCGGGCTTCAGAATCTGATACAATTTATTCTACTTTATGATATCCAGCTTTTTCAACATATCGTTGAACTTCATGATATCTATCGGTTTGCAGATATAATCATCATAATCATCACTTGCAAGATTGCTGTCAAAACTTGCCTCGTCAAGAGCACTCGTCATGATAACCTTTGATCTGAGCATTCTTGACACCCCATGCTTTCTCTCCGCACTTCTTATAGATGCCAATACCTTATACCCATCTATCTTTGGCATCATAATATCCAGACATACAAGTCCAAACATCTCACCTTTCTCAAGTGCACTGACGAACTCATCAACAGCAGCTATTCCGTCAGGTGTTATCACCACATCTCCAAACTTGCTTAAATATTTAGATAAGAATTTTGCATTTGCAACATCATCCTCAGCTACTAAAATCTTCATGGTCATTCCTCCCTAATCTACAACCTAAGTATCTTTTCGAGATGTCCAATCATCTCTTTCATCTCCACACGGAAACTCTTTCTAGAATACTGATTTCTGCGTTCTAACAATCCCTCTGTAAAGAGTCCGTTAAAAACAAGTGTCAATTCCTTCGGTGTAAATACCGGTCTAATTTCCTTGTTCTCAATTGCTCCCTGGAATAACGAACACACAAAATCGTTTCGTTTCAGCATGCACTCCGAGATGATCTCCCGTGTCTCAGACATATGCAGTAGTTCTTCATAATGCAGCATTATAGCCCCCATACCTATATAATTATCATAATATGTCGCATATGTATCCGCATAATATCTGATCTTATCAATATATGAACCATCAAGATGATCAACGGTTCTCTGGATATTGATATCAAATGCAGCATATTCATTCACAACTGCTATAAGCACCTCATCTATCCCGCCAAAATACTTATATATCAATGTGTCCGAAATATTCTGCTTTCGAGCAAGATTCTTTGGTGTAAGAGCGTGCAATCCCAAATCTCCGATAAGTTCAATAGCTGAAGCGACAATTTTATCCCTGTTAGAAATATAACTATCCTCCACTACCTATTTCCTCCCATTACACATATATTAAACCTTATAACACTGTTTTTATTCTATGTCATGGGGTATATTTTGTCAACCAACATGTTGCAAAGTAACAGTCAAAATATTTAGTTATCAAGGTTCGTTTTGTGCACTTTAAACAAATATTCTTTGTAAGCTACACTATCTCTGTCAATTCTCCACTATCTCTTCTATACACATATATGCTGTCAGATAAAAACTCCATTGGAGTTATTGCACTCCTGTTCGCCTCGTGCACAAGATTCTTAAGATAGTCCTCGCCAAAGGAGCAGTGCGCTCTTATAAACAGAAGCTCATGCACACTGCATGGAAGAATGTATATATCGTCGTCCACCATGTCTGCGCATCTCGCCAAAGTTCCATCGTACAGTATAACCGAAGCTCCGTTTATATCGTATTCATTTGTCATGACATACAGTTCATCTATATCCGGAGCCTGTCCGATATTCTCACTTACAGAATAATCGTACCTATCCTCCAGCACCGAAAAAAGATCCTTTATGACAGGTGGAAACAGCCTTTCCGTATTGGCAAGCGCCAGTCTGTACATTGTATCCAGATCCAGTCTCCACCTGTCCATATCGCTGTTAGTCACACCGGAACTTGAGATACCTGTATCGGACACCTCTATGACTCTCCTGAATGTGACAGCCATATTCTGGTACTCGACATATGGCACGGTCTCAAGTAACTTTCTGTTCTTTTCACGGTTCACTATTCTAAGAATGATATTGTTTTTCACATCACTCTCATCCATCACCTTTTCAAATGTCAACCTGTCATCCGTCCCGTTTCTCCTATATATGTCAATTATGGAGGAACATATATCCGCCATCGATCTTCCTTTTTCAAATTCCCTGTAGTAGGGCTCAATGTATATGGTGGGGCATATATTCTGGGATGTTTTTCTTATATTCAAAGCTGTGAGCGTCACCCCGTTATTCTTTAATATTTTGTCAGTCTTTATCTGTATCCCGCTATCATTTGGTGCGAGACGTGCTTTCATACAGTCCACGAGCAATTCCGTAAATTCTTCAAATTTCATTTAGTTCTCCTTTATCATCTTGTTTTGTGATTTGTAATTTTGTATTGAGATCTAACGAAACGTTTCGATATTTTTTGCTGCTGAAATATTTCATGGATGCATTCTATAAAAACAGACTGTGAAAATCAATAGATTTTGTGCGCGAATACGCGTCATTCTGCGCTTTATTATGGAATCCCACAGATCGTATATAAACAGTCTGTATACTTGTAAAGAAAAGCAAACTAAAAACCGTGCTTTTACGTCATCCCGAAATACTTCCAGGATTAATTAAAAGCACGGTTTTTAACTTATTGTATACTCTGGACATATCCAGTCAGGAACTCAACAAATTTGTCCATCTCCTCATCCGTTCCGATGGAAATACGGAGATAATTGTCTATGCGCGGTTTGTCAAAGTATCTCACATAGATATGAGCTTTTTTCGCAGCCTCAAATAGCTCTTTTGCCGGTATGTTCTCATGTGTGGCAAACACAAAATTTGCTGATGACTCAAGACATGTAAAGCCAAGAGGTCTGATACTCTCAACAAATCTTGTCCTTGTAGCCACAACCTTTGCCACCATCGCTTTAAAGTACGCATCATCCTTCACAGACTCGGTCCCCATGATTATGGATGGTCTGTTCATTGTATATGAATTGTATGAATACTTCACATCGTTCAAAGCCTTTATGAGAATCGGATTGCTTATTGCATATCCGATACGCAAACCTGCCATGGATCTTGATTTTGAGAATGTTCTGACAACCACGAGGTTATCATATTTATCTATGAGTTCAAGTGCTGACTTTCCACCAAAATCTATATAAGCCTCATCTACGATCACTATTGAATCGCCGTTGTGACTTATAATATCCTCCACATTTGCAAGATTCTCATATATTCCTGTAGGCGCATTTGGGTTTGGAAATACTACACCGCCATTTTCCCTGTAATAATCCTCTTTTACAAGTCTGAAATTCTCATCAAGAGCCGGTCTTTCATAGGGAATACGGAAAAGTTCTGCCCACACATCATAGAATGAATATGTGATATCTGGAAACAATATCGGCTTATCAGAATTGAAAAATGTCAGAAATGACATTGCAAGTACATCGTCTGATCCCACACCGACAAACACCTGGGAGGAATCAACGCCGTGATACTCCGCAATAACGTCCACAAGCTGCGATGCTGTAGGATCTGGATATAGTCTGAGCAGATCCGGATTCTGAATTACCTCTGCCACCCTTGGCGACGGTCCATATGGATTTTCATTTGTGTTCAGCTTTATCACATTTGTGTCCTTTGGTTGCTCGCCAGGTACATAAGGTTCAACTTTTCTAATATTGTCACTCCATGCTGCCATCATTATTCCCCCTCTTCTACTCCTCTTCGTTAACCTGAGCAAGCTTTGCTGTCTGGTCGGCTGCTATAAGGCTGTCTATGAGTTCGTTAAGGTCACCGTTCATTATCTGGTCAAGCTTATAAAGTGTGAGCTTGATTCTATGATCTGTCACTCTTCCCTCGGGAAAGTTGTAGGTTCTGATCTTCTCAGATCTATCTCCTGTTCCTATCTGGCTCTTACGATCTGCAGCCTCAGCATCATGCTGCTTCTGAAGCTCCATATCATACAGCTTTGATCTGAGGAGTGCAAATGCCTTTGCCTTGTTCTGAAGCTGTGACTTCTCTGTCTGACTGTAAATAACTATACCTGTAGGTATATGTGTAAGTCTGACGGCGGAATCGGTTGTATTGACACACTGGCCACCATTTCCTGATGCCCTCATGACATCAATTCGGATATCATTGTCGTTTATCTCTACATCTACTTCCTCCGCCTCAGGCATAACCGCAACTGTGACTGTAGATGTATGAATCCTTCCACCTGACTCAGTCTTCGGTATTCTCTGCACTCTGTGTACACCGCTCTCGTACTTCATCTTTGAATAGGCTCCATCACCAGTTATCATGAACACTGCCTCTTTAAATCCGCCTATACCATTCTCATTGACACTCATAAGCTCAACCTTCCACTTGAACTGGTCAACGTACTTTTGATACATCCTATAAATCTCATAGGCAAAAAGAGCAGCCTCGTCTCCGCCGGCACCGGCACGTATCTCAACTATTACGTTCTTTGAATCGTTAGGATCCTTTGGAAGCAGAAGGATCTTGAGCTCCTGCTCTATCGTCTCAAGTCTCGACTTGGCATCGTTCATCTCCTCCTTTGCCATCTCACGGAGTTCCTCATCGTTCTCCTCCTCAAGTATCTCAAGACTGTCCTCTATTGTAGTCTTTGCATCCTTATACTCTTTGTATTTATCTACGATCGGAACAAGATCGCTCTGTTCTTTCATCAGCTTTCTGAATTTGTTCTGGTCTGTGACCACATCAGGGTCTGTCAGCTGATTGTTGATCGTGTCAAGCTTATCTACTAATTCTTCTAATCTGTCAAACATAATATGCCTCTCCTTAATACAGTTAATCTTCTCAATGCAGTTTCCATATACTTTATAATTACTTTATAATTATTTTCTGTGATATCTTCCGTACACAACTCTGTCATTTCTGCACAGATCCTGCACCACATGAACGTCATCATAGCCTGTATCTACAAAGAGGTGCTGTACATCTTCTGCCTGATCATTGCCAATCTCAAATACAACATAACCTTCATCCTTTATATATTTTATAGCCTGACTGACTATTATTCTATAAAAATACAACCCGTCTGCTTTTCCGTCAAGTGCCAGTCTCGGCTCATTGTCCCTGACTTCGGGCATCAGAGCTTCTATAACATCACTTTTTATATATGGCGGGTTTGATAGTATAAGATCAAACTGCCCGTCCACATCACCAAACAGATCCGTATTTATGACGTCAAACCGCTCCGGCTCATCGCACAGCTTTGTGATATTTTTCCGGGTGACTCTGATGGCATCTCCCGATATGTCGGCCAGTGTCACCTTGCTGTCTGGTCTTAGCAGACCGTATGATATACCTATGCAGCCTGTCCCGCAACACATGTCCAGAACATCAAGCGTTTTCTGCGATGATTTCGTGAGATTCAGTGCAGTCTCCACAAGTATCTCCGTATCCTGTCTGGGAATCAGCACGTTCTCCGAGGTACAAAAATCATATCCCATGAAATTCTGCACTCCCGTTATGTACTGCAGCGGTTCTCTGGTGCACCGTCTCCTTATTAGTTCAAGATAACCTGTTTCCAATTCAGTGGATATATCCCTGTCTCTTTCAAAGAACATATCCGTCCTGTTCATACCTGATGCATGCTCCCAGAGCAGAGCCGCATCTATTTCTGCATCGGGTACACCGCTTTCCTCAAGCATCCCCTGTCCATATTTTACAAGTTCAAAAAGCCTCATAAACGCTCCCTGTTATTTGTCACTTTTTATCTGTCAATTCTCTATCTTACCATCATGCATTGCCTGCTGGTATTCTCTCCAGTCTATGACCGCCTCGACCGATGCGATGGCGACCTCTATCATATCAAGATCCGGCTCCCTTGTGGTGAGTCTCTGAACCCACTTTCCCGGCGCTGAGAGTGCATTTGCTATCCACGAATCGCTTCTTCCGGCAAACATGATGAATTCGTATGAAATACCTGCTATAACAGGAACCAGCAAAAGCCTTATAAGCATCCTCATCCATGCCGATGGCGCATCTATGAACATAAACACTATTATGCTGACTATCATGACTATAAATAAAAAGCTCGTTCCACATCTCTTGTGATATCTTGAATATTTCTTGACATTCTCCGGTGTGAGAGGCACTCCCGCTTCGAAACAGTTTATCGTCTTATGCTCCGCACCGTGATACATAAACACTCTCTGTATATCCTTCATGAGGGATATAAGAGCAACATACCCAAGGAATATAGCAAGTCTTATCACTCCCTCTATAGCGGACATGAGCACTCTGCTCTCCACCACGCGTCCTATCAGTTCCCCGATAAATGCTGGCAGCATCATGAACAGCGCTATGGCAAATACCAGCGAGAACGCCACCGTACCATACATAGCCAGATCATCTGATTTCTTCTGCTGCTCCTGGGTGCGTTGCTTCTCCGCAGACCTGGTGCTTTCAGAATCCTCTTCCTCGTCATAAAATGACGCTGAATACATGAGCGTCTTGACTCCAATCACAAGAGACTCTATGAAATTGACAACGCCTCTTATTATCGGGATCCTAAAAAACACGCTTTTGGATCCGATGGAGACATAATCTACTACCTTTACCTCTATTTCCTGATCCGGTTTTCTGACCGCCACAGCATACCTATCGCCATTTTTCATCATGACACCTTCCATGACAGCCTGACCGCCTATTTTAACTCTTTTCACGTAATTCTCCTATAAAGTAAAAAACAGCCTGAGATTATTTTAAAAATAACCTCAAGCTGTCATAGTTTTATTAGTTGGCCTGAACGCCATACTTCTTGTTAAACATATCGATTCTACCACGAGCTTTGATTGCCTTCTGCTGACCTGTGTAGAATGAATGACACTTTGAGCAAATTTCTACGTGAATCTCTTCCTTAGTTGAACCTGTAACGAACTCGTTACCACAGTTACATACAACCTTTGCCTGATAGTAATCTGGATGTATTCCTTTACGCATTTTTTTCACCTCTTTACATATATTTTTTATATATGAGAACAGGCATAAAGCCAGGGTTCTTCATAACACAACTTCTGTATTCTATCATAGTACATTACACAATGCAAGATATTTTTTTGATTTTAAATAGCAATTTTGATAACTTTTTATTTTATCTGCTTTTATTTTCTCAGCAGTGACTGTTTTATATAATGAATAAATTCCTTATTATCCTTTGTTCTAATGAAAAGTTTTCTCACATCCTCCAAAACATCCTCTGATCGGCTTCCCATAAGTTCCTTATGTATAGCCGCAACAACCTCCTGTTCCTCCCTTGAGAGCAACAGATCATCTCTTCTTGTTCCAGACTTTGCTATATCTATGGCCGGGAATATCCTCTTTTCTGAGAGCTTTCTGTCGAGAACAAGTTCCATGTTACCAGTTCCCTTGAACTCCTCGAATACGACATCGTCCATCTTGCTTCCAGTATCCACAAGTGCTGTTGCAAGAATCGTCAGGCTTCCACCCTCCCTCATGTTTCTCGCAGCACCGAAGAATCTCTTTGGCATGTAGAGGGCTGCAGGATCGAGGCCACCTGAGAGTGTTCTTCCACTAGGAGATACCGTCAGGTTGTACGCTCTGGCAAGTCTTGTGATACTGTCAAGCAGGATCACTACATCCTTCTTGGACTCAACAAGTCTCTTTGCTCTCTCTATGACCATCTCTGACACTCTCTTGTGATGTTCCGGAAGTTCATCAAATGTTGAATATATGACCTCAACATTCGGTCCCTCTATGGACTCTCTTATATCTGTAACCTCCTCCGGTCTCTCATCTATGAGCAGCACTAAAAGATGCATATCTTCATAGCTTGTGCTGATCTTCTTGGCAATCTGCTTTAAAAGCGTTGTTTTTCCAGTCTTTGGAGGTGAGACTATCATACCTCTCTGTCCCTTGCCTATAGGTGCAAGCAGATTGATCATTCTTATAGGAATAGGTGCTCCGGCTCCGTCCAAGTCTATTCTCTCATTTGGGAATACAGGTGTCAGATCCTCGAAATTCTTTCTGTTTGCGATCACAAGAGGGCTCTCATCGTTCACGCTTGCAACATAGAGCAGCGCACTGAACTTTTCTCCCTGTGTCTTGTTTCGTATATTTCCTGTGATTATATCTCCTGTCTTCAGGCCAAATCTTCTGATCTGTGCTGGAGAAACGTATATATCCTGGTCACCCGGCAGGTAATTCGCACTTCTTATAAATCCGTATCCCTCAGCCATGACCTCAAGTATTCCGTGAGCCATCCTTCCACTGTCAAGTTCCGGATTATATTCTCCCTGGGCGTATGACGGAACATTCTTCTGATCCGCTTGCTCCTGACCCTCCTGGACAGCCGGCTCCTCAGCTTTGGTCTCTGTCTGCCTCTGACGAGGCTCAAATTGAACATTCTGTCTGCTTTGGCGTACCCCGTTCTTTCCCTGGAAGCCCACTATTCTTCTACCCTTTCTCTGTTGCTGTCCGGCTCCTGTCACATTATCAGCCGCGGTCTCCCTCTTCTCCTCCACAGAGCTTTCAGTTGCGTATGTGCTGCTTTCTGCTACAACATCAGCATCATTTCTGACTGGTTCCGCTTTAGGTGCAGTCCTTGTATCGACACTGTTTACCGACACCGCTGTCACATGCTTTTTCACATACTCTGTCAGATACTGGGCAAGCTCAGCCTTTTTCATGGCTGAGCAACCCTTTATCCCGTTATCCTTGACAAAAGTTTTCATCTCTGCCAGAGAAGCTTTACTAAAATCCATATACAATTTTCTCCTTTCATTTAAATCAATATGAATCAACACAAATTTAAAAATCGATATTTTCCGATACAATACCTGTATGAACGTTCTTTTGTACTTACGACTGACTGTTCGAAGCAGTTCACGATCTGAATATATATCTGATAATCTTGTAAATATATTTTGGGAATTATACACACTTAAGGAAATAAGTGTCTCTCAACGATACATTATTATTAAATATACTCACTGCCACCCCAAATGTCAACATCAGTGTTAAACAATCCTTTGCAAATATATTGATTTTATATTTTTGTAATGTTATCATGTGACTGTTGCTCTTAAATAAGCAAATATTTATTTGACAAAGGATAAATCATATGGGAACGGAATCTATTGTTTTATACAAGCTTATAGTACTTTACATGTTGGACAGAGTTAACTTTACTCTCACCAACTCCCAGATCTCAGATTTTGTTCTCGAGAAGGGATACACTAATTATTTCACTCTTCAGGAGTCCATCAACGGACTTGTAGACAGTGAGTTCGTATATGTATCCACCATAAGGAGCTCCTCACACTACAAGATCACCGACAAGGGTGAGGAGGCGCTGAGCATGTTCGAGAACAAGATTCCATACGCAATAAAACAGGATATCCTCGAATTCTTCGAGCAGCAGCAGATCAACCTGAAAAAGGAAACCGAAATCCAGTCCGACTACTATTTGAATGAAGCAAATGAATACACAGTCTCCTGCGTGATAAACGACAGAAATGAGCCTTTGCTGGATATCAAATTCAGTGTTCCAACCAAGGCTGTTGCCGTTGCGATATGTGACAACTGGAGGCAGAAAAGCACCGAGGTATATGATCTCCTGGTTCAACAGCTATGGACATCAAAGCCATCGTGTTAAATAGACAAATATTAACAAAACAGGCAATTACAGATTCCCGTGATCGCCTGTTTTGTTTTTTCGCATATACCTATATCTCTTCCTGATATATAATTTAGTCTTATTTTTCCTGAAGCTCACTATCATCATCCTCAGATTCAGATAACGACAGCTCTATAAGATTCCATATATCATCCTTTCCCTGCTTGGTGAGGGCCGAAAAAGGTATCATCCTTGTCCCCGGAACCAGACCGAGTTTCTCTTTTATCTGCTTCAGGTTCTTCTGCACCTGGCTTCTCTTTATCTTATCTAGCTTTGTACATATTATCACCGGCTCATATCCGTTATTCACTATCCAGTCATACATGAGGCAGTCATTCTCAGACGGAACATGCCTTATATCTATCAGCAAAAATACCTTTTTGAGCTGGGCTGATGTATGCAAATAGTTCTCTATCATCTTTCCCCACTTCGCTCTGATCTCCACAGACACTTTTGCATATCCGTATCCCGGCAGATCAACGAAATAAAGTTCTTTATTGATATTATAGAAATTGATCGTCTGTGTCTTACCCGGCTGTGCGGATGTCCTCGCCAATGACTTTCTGTTCAAAAGACCATTGATAAGCGATGACTTTCCCACATTTGACTTTCCCGCAAATGCAATTTCCGGAAGTTCATTGTCCGGAAGCTTACTTGTTATTCCACACACCGTCTCAAGTTCAGCACTTTTAACAATCATTCGTCTTACCTCCTATCTGACCAGTGCGTAGTCAAGCACCTGTCGCATTTTGTCTACAAGATGTATCTCAAGTCCCGACACAATATCAAAATCAAGCTGAAGATAATCTGACTCATTTGCCGCTGGAATAAGGACTCGCTTCACCCCCTGAAGCTTTGCAGCAAGAAGCTTCTCCTTCAGGCCTCCAATAGGAAGAACCTCTCCTCTAAGCGTAATCTCTCCCGTCATGGCAGTCTTTCCATCCACTGGTGCACTAAATATCGCCGAGTAGAGTGCCGTAGCCATCGTGATTCCGGCTGAAGGGCCATCCTTTGGAACCGCTCCCTCTGGGATATGTATATGAAAATCGTGCTTAGTGAAGTAATCATCGCCAAGCGCAGCTGATTCTTTGAGCGATCTTATATAACTCATACCCGCATAGGCTGACTCCTTCATGACGTCCCCCATCTTACCTGTGAGCTGGACCGCACCTGAACCAGGAAGTACATTCACCTCTATCTCCAGTGTCACTCCGCCAACGGCTGTCCAGGCAAGACCTGTGACTACTCCAACTCTGTCTTTGAGGTTGTTCTTTTCATCCTTATATTTATACGGGCCAATGTAATCCTGAATATTTTTCTTCGTTATCTTTGCCGTTTCAATTTCTCCAGCAAGTATCTTACGGCACGCCTTTCTGCAGACCTTATCAATATTTCTCTCCAGATTTCTGACTCCCGCTTCCCTGGTATAGTGGCGGATTATGTCTCTTATTGCTCCAGCATCCATCTTAAACTGGATTTTTGTCAAACCATTCCTCTCCCTCGTCTTGTCAACCAGGTACAGCTTTGCAATATTGTATTTCTCATTCTCGGTATATCCAGATATCTCTATTATCTCCATTCTGTCCAGAAGTGGTCCTGGTATGGTCGAGATATCATTCGCCGTGGCTATGAAGAGCACATTGCTCAGATCAACTGGTACTCCCATGTAATGATCATTAAATTCGTTGTTCTGTTCACTGTCAAGCACCTCAAGAAGAGCTGATGACACATCACCCTTATAGTCACTGCCGACTTTGTCTATTTCATCAAGCAGCATCAGTGGATTGTTAACCTTTGCCTTTATCATAGACTGTACTATCCTACCTGGCATTGCACCGACATATGTTTTTCTGTGTCCTCGTATCTCAGCCTCATCGCGCACTCCGCCAAGTGACAGTCTGATATATTTTCTCTCAGTTGCCCTGGCTATGGATCTGGCTATTGATGTCTTTCCTGTACCAGGAGGTCCTACTAGACATATAATAGGAAGGTTGCCCTTCTTATTCAGAATATGCACGGCAAGATAATCTATTATCCTGTCCTTAACTTCCTCCAGGCCGTAATGATCCTTGTTGAGAGTATCTATAGCTGACTTTATATCTGCATTCTCCTCCGTTGCAATATTCCACGGATAGCTCAGCATCACGTCTATATAGTTAGCCGTCACACTGCTCTCCATTGAACTGAGTGGGATACTCTTATAATTCTTTATCTCCTTGGATATCTTCTCATATACCTCTGGGCTGCATCCAGAGGCATCAAGTCTCTTCTGGAACTCATCCACCTTCTCATCCGTTCCATCCTCACCGAGTTCTCTCCGTATCACTGCCATCTGTTCTCTGAGGATGAAATTTCTCTGATTCTTAGCTGATTCCTGATTTGTCTTTTCCAGTATCTCCCTCTTGATCTTCGCAACCTCAAGTTCCTCATCCAGAATCTGGATAAATCTGAATGCGCGCTCCTTCACATCGACGAGTTCGATAAGCTCCTGTCTGCTATCATTCGGTATGGTAATATAATCTGCCATACTGTCTGTAAGAGAACCTATGGAATCATTTGCCGCCACCTTTGAAAACATGACATTATTCCTTGTCATTCCATTGTCAACCGCTTCCTTAAGCTTGTCTCTGAGCAGCGATAATATTGCCCTCTTCTCGTCAGCTGTAACTTCATCCTTTTCGTCTATCTCATGAACACTGCACATATAACATGTATCTTTGTTATACTCTATAAGCTGAGCACGTTTTACCGACTGTAAAAGCACCCTCATAGTCTTATTAGTGTTTCTCACATACTGTTTTATCCTTGCAATAACACCAACTGGATAAAATGTAACCTTTCCTGCAATCTTCTCCGACGTGGGAGTTGCTAGAAAAATATAACTGTCATCCTTAACAGTACGTTTCACAGCCTCACACGCATCTCTTTTTACAGCATCAAGATAAAAAGACACCCCAGGCATAGCCACGCCATCTTTAAGGCTGATCATAGCTATATTCTTTATTTCTTTGTTCATAACCTTATCTCCGTTTTACCATATGCCGACCACTTTTGCCGCAAAGCCATCATGCAGTTATACAACTACAAAATAAGACGTTACTATACGCTTTCCCCGTGTAATAACGCCCTATCTGTAAAAGTCTGTCTAAGCACTTTCTCCATTATCTGTATTTGTCTTTTTCTTTCTCTGAGACTTCTTGGATGATCCATCATCATCCGTATCTGTACCTTCTCTGTAGGAAAGAATTGGCTCTCCATTGCCGGTTATAACATCCTTTGTTATGACACACTTGTTTATAGCCGGATTGGACGGGATCTCATACATAAGATTGAGGGTTGCATTCTCCATTATTGCACGGAGACCTCTGGCACCCGTCTTACGCTCCATCGCCTCTTTCGCGATCTCTCTCAGCGCATCGTCCTCTATCTCAAGCTCAACTCCGTCAAGCTCAAACAGCTTCTTATACTGCTTACATATCGCACTTCTAGGCTCAGTGAGTATCCTCACAAGCGCATCTTCATCCAGAAGATCAAGTGTAACTGCAACCGGAACTCTTCCCACAAATTCAGGAATCAATCCATATTTCACAAAATCATGTGGCATTACCTGCTTCAGAAGCTGTCCTATATCCTGCTCTGACTGTTCAACCACTTCTGCATTGAAGCCGATGGACTTCTGTCCTACACGGTTTTCGATTATCTTCTCAAGTCCCTCAAATGCTCCTCCGCATATGAACAGAATATTTGTCGTATCTATCTGTATAAGTTCCTGATGTGGATGCTTTCTTCCACCCTGTGGTGGAACTGAAGCAACCGTTCCCTCTATTATCTTTAACAAAGCCTGCTGAACGCCCTCTCCAGATACATCTCTAGTTATGGACACATTCTCGCTCTTCTTTGTGATCTTGTCTATTTCATCAATATAAATTATTCCATGCTCAGCGCGCTCTATATCGTAGTCTGCCGCCTGTATGAGTTTTAACAGGATGTTCTCCACATCCTCTCCAACATATCCAGCCTCAGTGAGCGTTGTCGCGTCAGCTATCGCAAATGGGACATTCAAAAGTTTGGCAAGGGTTTGGGCAAGATATGTCTTACCTGAACCTGTTGGTCCAACCATAAGAATATTACTCTTCTGCAACTCAACATCAAAATCTTTCTGTGCAAGGATTCTCTTATAATGGTTGTACACGGCAACCGCCAGTACTTTTTTTGCCTCTTCCTGACCTATCACATACTCATCAAGGAAACTTTTTATCTCCTTCGGCTTCAGAAGGTTGACATCTTCAAGTTCGGTATCCCCAAGTTCTTCCTCGATTATCTCAGTACATATCTCAATGCATTCATCACAAATGTAAGCTCCCGGACCTGCAATGAGTTTCCTCACCTGATCCTGGGTCTTGTTGCAAAAAGAACACCTGAGCATCTTTCTCTCGTCACTACGATTTGCCATTACAATACCTCTGTTTTCACTATTTATTATATACCAGGCATGGGGCTGGGCCGCCACCGCAGCCACATGTCTGGTATATATCTGCAGGTTTTTCTGACTTAATTCCGTCCTGTTCTCCTGCCCACAATTATCTGTTGGTTATAACGCTGTCTATAAGGCCATATGCGCAGGCCTCATCAGCTGTCATCCAGTTATCACGATCTGTGTCAGCCGCAATAACATCAAGTGGTTTTCCTGTATTCTCTGCCAGCATTTTGTTGAGCTTTTCCTTTGTCTTCAAAATATGTCTGGCTGCAATCTCTATCTCTGTCGCCTGACCCTGAGTTCCTCCAAGAGGCTGATGGATCATTATCTCTGAGTTTGGAAGGGCGTATCTCTTTCCCTTTGCGCCACCTGCCAGGAGAAATGCTCCCATGCTGGCAGCCATTCCACAGCATATAGTTGAAACATCACACTTTATATATCTCATTGTGTCGTATATTCCCATTCCTGCTGTAACCGATCCACCAGGACTGTTTATATAAAGCGATATATCTTTTGACGGATCCTCTGACTCGAGGAACAGCAACTGAGCTATAACCAGACTTGCTGTTGCATCATTCACCTCGTCTCCAAGGAATATGATTCTGTCTTTAAGTAATCTTGAATAAATGTCAAATGTGCGCTCTCCGCGACTGGTCTGCTCTACGACGTATGGTACTAATGCCATGTTATCTACCTCCAATACTGGTCAGATTAAATCTCTTTAGCTGCATCCACGATAAGCTGCGCTGCCTTCTTCACCGCAACATCCTTCTTCATGCTTGCGATCTCTGCATCACCCATGAATCCCTTGATATCCTCAAGCTTCATCTGGTACTGCTCAGCCATCTTTGTAAGCTCCTCATCAACTTCCTCGTCTGTAGCCTCGATGTTCTCTGCCTTTACTACTGCCTCAAGAACTGCTCTCTGCTGGATTCTCTTAAGTGCCTGTGGCTTGAATCGCTCCATAAGCTCATCCTCAGTAACATTTACTATCTGCATGTACTGCTCAAGCTTGATTCCCTGGTACTGAAGATTCTGAGCGAACTCGTCTCTCATTCTGTGCTGCATATCCTCAACCTGAGCATCTGCAATATCCATAGTAGCGTTCTCGATTACCTTATCGATTGCCTTAACTTCCTTCTCGTTTGCTGCATCCTTTGTCTTCTTTGCAACAAGCTTGTTCTTTACTTCTTCCTTGTACTGATCAAGTGTATCACATCCGCCTACCTCGCTTGCGAACTCATCGTTGAGCTCTGGAAGCTGTGACTCTGTGATAGAGTTGATCTTGCACTTAAATACAGCTGGCTTACCAGCAAGCTCGTCTGCCTGATAATCCTCTGGGAATGTAACGTTGACCTCTACATCCTCGCCGATGTTTTTGCCAACAAGCTGATCCTCAAATGTATCGATGAATGAATGTGAACCAAGAACGAGCTTATAGTTCTCACCCTTTCCTCCTTCAAAAGGAACGCCGTCTACAAATCCTTCGAAGTCAAGCGTAACCTCATCCTCAAGTTTTGCAGGTCTTCCCTCTACAAGAACCTTTCTTGCATTCTGGAGCTGCTCCTTCTTGATGTCCTCAAGGACTTCCTCATCTGTAACTTCTACATTGATCTTCTCAACTTCAACACCCTTGTACTCACCAAGAGTTACCTCTGGCTTAACAGCAACCTCAGCTGTGAAGATAAGATCCTTACCCTTCTCGATCTGGGTAACATCGATGACTGGCTGTGAAGCGATCTCAAGCTCTGAAGCGACAGCCTCCTTAGGATAGTACTCGTTGATCATGTCGTTTGCGGCATCCTCATAAAATACTGCAGGACCATACATCTTCTCGATGAAAGCCATCGGTACTTTGCCCTTACGGAATCCAGGAACATTGAATCTTCCCTTTGTCTTGTTGTAAGCTTTTACCATTGCCTTATCAAACTCTTCTGCTGGAACTGTGATAGTAAGTTTTGCCATGCTGTGCTCAAGCTTTTCTACTGTGAAACTCATCTTTTTATTTCCTCCTTAAAATGTGCAAATGGTGCCTTAGCCTTTCTTATAATTTATTTTAAGGCACTCAAGCAGCATCCATTTATCCTATTCTTATTATCAATGCAAACAAAAGTCCACATCAATCATCGATTATATCATAATGTGCAAATGATTGTCTAGCACATTATACTATAAAGTTGTTAAAGTTCTGGACGTCCTGCAGCTTTATGTCTCACTTTGTTAACGAAAAAAGCCTGATGTATTCATAATACACCAGACCTTTTTCTCTCCGTAATTTTCACGAAGACTTTTACGGTTATTTCAGACTATTCGGATTTCTCTTATCTGCCTGACATCTGCTCTTCCTGTCTCTTGATCATCTGACGAACCATCTCTCCTCCGATCGATCCAGACTGAGCTGAAGTTAAATCTCCATTGTAGCCGTCCTTAAGATCTACACCGATCTCCTTAGCTACCTCCATCTTGAACTTGTTCATAGCACTCTTTGCCTCTGGGACACTTGCCTTGTTAGAGTTTGAACTTGCCATTTCCCATTACCTCCATATAAATGATTTATAGATGTTTAAGACTTTCGTCTTGTTACTATTATGAGCAATATGGTGGATCTTATAATGGCAATTTCTGCTATAATTCAATTTTAGTACTTCATTGGCTCCTCTTCACCGTTCATGACTCTGAGTGCACCCTGTGCAAGTGCGAGAAGCTCATCCTCACCTGCATATACTGTAAATGGAGCTATGAAGCCAGCTCTCTTCTCAAGTTCTTCGCATGTATGCTTTGAATAAGCTATACCACCTGTAAGGATGATCTGATCCACCTTACCGCGGAGTACTGTAGCCATTCCGCCTATATCCTTTGCAACCTGCTGATAAAATGCATCCTGAACAAGCTTTGCATGCTCATCACCATCGTTCACAAGCTTCTCAAGATCTCTTGCATCGTTGCTTCCTATATATGCGTTGAATCCGCCCTTACCAACAAGCTTCTTCATAACCTCTGCCTGTGTATACTCACCGGAGAAACACATCTTTACAAGGGCTCCTGAAGGTACACCGCCAGCTCTCTCCGGTGAAAATGCTCCGTCACCATCAAGTGCATTGTACACATCTACAACTTTACCGTGATCGTGTGCACCAACTGATACACCGCCGCCCATGTGTACTACGATAAGATTGAGGTCTGTATACTTCTTGCCAACCTCCTTTGCGTATCTCTTTGCAACTGCCTTCTGGTTGAGTGCGTGGAATACGCTGATTCTTGGAAGCTCTGGAACTCCTGAAAGTCTTGATGATGGCATAAGCTCATCTACAACTACAGGGTCAACTATGTATGAAGGAACTCCAAGCTCATCTCCGATTTCTCTGGCAAGTATACCACCAAGATTAGATGCATGCTGTCCCTGCTTACCTATCTTGAGATCCTCAAGAAGATCATCGCTTACTGCATATGTACCACCAGGGATAGGCTTGAGCATTCCACCACGTCCTACACATACATCAAGTGTCTTGATATCAAAATTCTTCTCTGCAAGCACGTCAAGGATAACTTTCTTTCTGAAATCCTTCTGATCAACTATCATGTTGAATCCTGCCAGCTCCTCAGTTGTATGTCTGAGTGTCTCTTCAAATAAAAGTGTCTCATCCTCGAACACACCAATCTTTGTTGATGTTGAACCTGGATTTATTATAAGGATCTTGTAAGCCATTTTATAAAACCTCCATTTTCTTTAATGCACAGATCTGTATCTTTTTATTGTTTATTATATTTTATTATTTATTCTTCTTGAGTGACTCTGCTACAACGGCTGCTAGAGCTATTGAATTGAGCTTGACCTCAAATGTATCTGATCTCGATGTGAGGATTACAGGAGCATCTGTACCTGTAATGATACATCCGTTCTTGCACTTTGTTGTGTGAACAAGTGTCTTGTATACAAGGTTACCTGCATGTATATCTGGGAACAGAAGGATATCTGCATCTCCAACTATCTTTCTGTCCGTAGCACCCTTGTGAATAGCTGCTTCAGGCTCGATAGCCAGATCCATTGAAAGAGGACCATCAACGATACATCCTGTGATCTCGCCGTTCTCGTTCATCTTTGTAAGCTCTGCTGCCTCAACAGTAACAGGCATCTTAGGATTAACTACCTCTACTGCGGCAAGTGGAGCTACCTTTGGACAAGGTATTCCGCACGCATGGGCAACCTCTACAGAGTTCTCTATAATTGACTTTTTCTCCTCAAGTGAAGGATATGTCATGAATGCAACATCTGTAAGATACAGAAGTCTGTCAATTCCAGGGATTTCAAATACACATACGTGTGAAAGCGGCTTGCCATTTCTAAGACCAACTTCTTTGTTAAGTACGCTCTTAAGGAAATCCTTTGTTGAGAGAAGTCCCTTCATATACATATCAGCCTTATGATCATGAACAAGTTTCACTGCCTTAAGTGAAGCCTCTATATCATCTGGCTCATTTATGATCTCATAACCTGTAAGATCCATACCGATCTGATCTGCGACCTCTCTGATCTTTGCCTCGTCACCCACAAGTATAGCATCTGCGATTCCCTTCTCCTTTGCTGCCTTTACAGCCTCAAGAATAGGCGCATCCTGTGCTACTGCAACTGAAACTTTCTTTCTGCTGCACTGTGAAACCTTTGCCAATAAATCATCAAAACTTTTACTCATCTTTCGCACCTCACGTGAAAATTATTATTTAAACAAATCCATTTTGTATGTTATCACTAAAAATTATAAAGGTCAACATCATTGTACCATCTTACATATTATTGCAGATCTTCGTTTTTAGGAAATTTTTTTCTGTATATAAGCAATCCTGCCGACAATAGAACAGCCATTACAATAAACACAACCGTCAGTACCAGTGGAGCCCCATCTCCGGTTTCCGGAGATTTATTCTCCCTAGTCATCTCTGTTGTTTTATCCTCCGTAGTCTTTGTGGTCTCCGTAGTATCTGTTGTCTCCGTGGTAGTATTTTCCTTTTCATTTACAAATATGACTGGATTTTCTTTATTATATATTTTTTCACCTGTATCGATCTCAGTCGCTTCTCCTCTGTGCTCATATCCTTCCGGAGCTTTCAGTTCCTTTATGTAATATTTTCCGGCTGGAATCTGCTTAAACTCAGCATATCCGTCATCACCTGACACAGCTTTCATCACAAGCTTATCCGACAACTTTTCATACAGACCAAACTCCGCCCCGCAAAGGGCTGCTCCGTCATCTGCTGATTTTTTGTAAATGTACACTGATCCATAATGATTTTTTACTATACGCACAGGCTCATTCTCATACTGCCCGCTCTTCACTGTCACTTTTATGTGTCCTTCCGAATCTGCATCGACAGCCATATATCCCTCCGGAATATTGTCCTCCACAAGATAATATTCCCCAGGTGACACATATTCAAATTCCAGATATCCCTTTTTATCTGTCATTTTGCTGTCGACCTTTTCTCCACTCTCCGCAGAATACAGAGTAAACCGAACTCCGCCAAGAGGCTTATTTCCAACATCGTCAACCTTCTTTATCCGTATCTTTGCAATCTCATCGATCATTCTGACCTTCTGGGTTCCATAGTCATCATCCACCGTAAATGTTATTTCTCTGCTTTTCAGATATCCCGCCGGTGCACTACGCTCACTCAGCGTATATTCTCCCGGCTTTATATTCTCCACAATGTGCGCCGTCTTTCCTGTTATCCATCTGTCGACCACTTTGCCAGTACTATCTGCAAGCACAAGTTCTGCACCCGAAAGCTCATCACTCCCCGTCACAGCGGTCTTGCTGATCTCCAGTCTCTTTTCACCTACATGCACCGTCTGCCCCTCAGACTTTATATCCTGGTGGGATGCTATTACCTCACCCTCATAGGTAGCATCTGTCAGGACTTCGTAGCACACCAGATCTCTGCCGCCAAGACCGGTCACATCAATAACAAAAGGAACATCCACACTCTGGTTTATCTCTTTCGCAGTGAACTCAACTCTGTTTACAGCACCTGCCTGCTCAAGCACCTGCTCGCTATCCTTATCAAGGACCTGTCCACTTATTGTATACACATGTCCTATCTCAAGTCCGCTCATGATCACAGTGTCCACTAGCACCGTCTCCGCCGCCGACTCAGGAATATTCTTGCCTCCCGTGTCCCTGAATTTTGCAACAGAATCCATCTCCGCAAATCTCTCATTTATGATATCGCCTATATCGATCACTTTGCTGTCAGAGTCAATTGTAAATGTTATAGTCTCCGCCGATCTGTACTTTCCGGAGTTCGCATCGCATCTCAGCTCACTCAGATGATATGTACCATACGGAAGTGCGCCTCTGTCGTCATCCGTATTCTCGTCCCCAAACCATATACCACATCCACTTTTTCCGGAATTCGTATCGAATGTATGCCTGATATACGATGCGCTACTCGAGTAAAACCCGTTTTCATCTGTATATATTACGATCGACTCTGATCTGTCATTATTTTCCAAAAGAAACTTTACCCCAGCCATAGTCCTACCTGTGTCCGCAGCTTTCTTGCTGAACTGAAAATCTCCACGGATTACACGGTTTCCGACTATCAATTCATTCCCTATCTCCAGGCTCACACTCTGCCCTTTGTTTGTGATATTTGTCAGGCATATTCCTTCACCGGCATCCGTTATTCTTTCACCTGTATCGCCATTCCTTATAACCGACTTTTCCAGGATATAACCAACCGGCGGCTTTGTTTCCTTAATAGTTATCGTTCCGGCAGCAAGCTCAATGTTCCCGTTCTCATCGATGACTGTCTCGTCGCTCTTCTTTGAAGCTGACAGGTACTTTTTCTGCAGCATACATATCCCGTTCCTGTCCGTTTCAAGGATCCACGTCTTGTCCGGTCTGTCCGGAAGCTCGCTCAGGGAGCCATACATGCCATCATAATAGTTCACCGTAAACTCAGCGCCCTTAAGCTCTGCCTCACCCTGTGCATCGATCCCGGTTGAGACGTCCTGCTTATATATGCTAAAATCTATTTTTCCGCCTTTTTTCTTATCTGAGGTGTTCCATACGATAGCATTACCTTCTGAATCAGATGATATTTTTTCTCCGGCTGACAGGGTGCTTCCAGATGCCTTTATCTTAAGCACTGCCTTCTCTTCATTCTTCTCATACCCCGCCGGAGCCTTCTTCTCATATATCTCATACGTTCCAATTGGCAGACCAGTAAGTTCCGGCGTATTTGTACTGCCGTACTTTGAAGCATATACTATTCCTATTCCACATCCATCTGTCTTCAGCTTTGCTACGACCTGATCCGAGGTCATGGAACCCGACGCCTTTCTCACCACATAATAAACCGCGTTCTTCACCGGCTCCTGTGTATCTGCGTCCGTTTTCTTCAAACCGAATCTACCGGTCACCACATCATCCTCCGCCGCAATATGGTACGCTGTGGCCATACTTCTGACCGAAGTTTTCTCTGTGAGTTCAACCTTATACACCTTAGGATTGTATTTATATCCGGAGTTTACGACCTTTTTACCTGTGGATTTAAGTTTTCCTGTCTTGTTGTCGTAATCCCACAGATATTCATTTTCCGATACCTTATAAGCTCCAAATGGAAGCTTCGCACAGCTTATATCCAACGCGTTGCTGTATTCTTCCTTTTCCGTTTTAGATCCAAATACAACCTGCCTGCCCGTTGCCTTGTCAGCATAACACATTCCATTATATGACAGTACAAACCTGAACACATCACTACCGTTTTTGTCCCTGACATCGTACACGATTCCCTTATAAGAGTAATTCTCCGTTCCGTATATGTCTGCACTATACGAATTCATATTTTGCAGACAGTTCTCCTTCTCATTATACTTTTTGTTTTTTGTGATCCACATATATCCGCTTCCGCCGTCATCACTCCAGTCAAGATCCAGTGAGACAGCACATTTGTCTGAGTGCTCGGCAAACAAAAGCTGCTGGTCAAGATTCGTATCATTGGAATCAGCCGTATACACAGTAAGTCCACTTTTTCCCTCCGCATATGTCATCCCCTCTTTTCCTGTGTACGACACTGCCGATGTAAAAAACACTCTGTCTCCTACATGAATGATTACATTCCCAGTCTTATAAATGCTGTATGTCTTATCACCCGGCCTCTTAACATGGATCCAGCTGTGCCCCGGCACACCTATTTCTATGTAGTTACCGGATTCCCCCTTCAATCTGAACAATTTTGTCCTGTTTCTCACGGTCTTTGTTCCCGGTATCGTATATCTTCTATAATTGCCGAGCGAGACAGACTGAACTTCTCCGCCCTCATCCCCCTCCACGACCAGGGACAATCTCGTCTCATTACTTTTAAGAGAAACACTTTTCTTATCCATCGAATTTATATAATCCAGATATTCTGAGATAACAGGAAAATACTGTCCATGTCTCAGATAATTGAGGGTAAGCGCCATGATAAGCTGCACATCGTTTTCACTCTTATTTCGGAAGCCCCCCCATTCATATTCACCATCCGGTCCGCATGCAAATGCCAGCCTCAGCATAATATCATCATTTTCCGAAAAGCTTACATTGTTCGTGCTCCTGACCGCATTCTTATTGTGGTCTCCGCAGTATGCCCTGTGATCCGTGCCAGTTCTGCGCACCGTATAAAATCTCGTATATGCTGCCCCAGCATAATATACAAGTCCTCCGCTGGTTATGCTGTTCTCACTACCCGCAGACGCTATCTCCGCCCCAGCATCCGTCCCTGTCGCCACGCCATCTGTTCCCTCATCTGCAAAGTAAACCTCAGTATGTACATCACTATCCTGAACTACTGACTCAACAGCACTTGAATGTATCTCATCCCTGTCATAAAACACCAGCAATACAACACTCACCGCCAATAACAAAGCCACTAAAGTCTTGCAAATATTCAATTTTCTCATATGCTCACCCTTTCACGCATTCTTATCATTATTATCACCCTTATCTCTTATGAGTTTCTGCTTCCAAAGAGGGACGTAGGTGCCATCAATGAAAATATCCACATTCTCATTGAGATATAGCTGTTCCTGTCTGTATTCATTGACAGACATTCCTGCCCGGTAAAACGGGGCATCATAGTAGAACGGATCTTCATATATGTTTTCCTTCTGACATTCTATGTCCTTTTCAGACTCAACCTTCATATCTTCCTCCTTGAATTTATTTGACCGTTTCCGGTCATTGATAAGCTGTTTATCTGCGCAAAAAAAGCTTACGTGCATATTAAATACACGTAAGCCCAAAGTCAATAGAGTGGCACATATTCCTCAAATCAGCGCATTTAGGGGGTATTTTACCCCCTGATTTTACTTTTTGGAAGATCGCACCCCTTATTTTTCAATTTTGTTAACCTTCCGGATAATGCAACCTGCTATCGTCAATATTATACAAAACCTGTGACAGGAACTTCTCTGCAAGGTAGTTTGCCATATTGAGATTCATATCGAGATAGTTTCCACACTCCCTTGGATTTGCCCCTGGGATAGGATCGTGATAATGTCTTATGAACTCAAACATCGATATCATAAGCTCAACTATATCCTTTGACTCATAGTCACCGGAAAGTATGAGATAAAATCCCGTACGACAGCCCATAGGTCCAAAATATATAACCTTGTCCTTATACTCTTCGTTATTTCTGAGGTATGTGGCTCCCAGATGCTCTATGGCATGAATCTCCGCTGTGTTCATGACCGGCTCATAATTCGGCTTTGTCATCCTTATGTCAAATGTTGTAAGGACCTGATCACCTGCCATATCCTTTCTGGACACGTATATGCCCGGATTTAAAAGAAGATGATTTATCTGAAAACTTGCTATTTTATCCATTTCTCTAACCCCCTATGAATCAAATCTATTTATAATCTCTGTCATAAGTCTGACACTGTTGTCTATCGCCCTGGCAGCAAATGTCGGATAATCCATCTCGGCGCTGTCATCCGCTTTGTCCGATATGGCTCTGACTACGAGATATGGGACTCTGTTTAACACTGCAACGTGACCTATTGACGCGCCCTCCATCTCGGCACATCTACCGCCGAACTCCGATACAAGCCATTTCTTCTTCTCCCTGCTTGATATGAACTGGTCTCCGCTGACAACGCGTCCCGTGAATACCTTCACATCCAGCTTTGCAGCCTCAACCGATGCCTGTGCAGTCTCAAGGAGCTCAGTATCAGTCTTAAACACGCTGGTCTCCGTGTCCGGTATGATGCCCGGCGCATATCCAAGTGCTGCCACATCCATATCGTGCTCAACTGTATCTGTGGCAATGACTATATCTCCGATATCTATATCTGCGTCCAGCGAACCGGCAATTCCAGTATTGATGATGGCATCCACGGAAAACAGGTCTATCATCGACTGTGTACACATGGCTGCATTTACCTTGCCCACGCCACACTTAACAACAACCACATCCTTCTCACTGATCTGTCCTTTGTAAAATTCCATTCCAGCCCTCTGTACAATATGAAGACCAGATATCATCTCCTTAAGTCTTGCAACTTCCTCATCCATTGCTCCTATAATTCCAAGCATCTCATACCTCCTATATCTTTACAAACAAGTAAATTCTTCTCATGACCGGAACCGTTCTCCGGTATGCCTTCATAATATCCTGAAGCTGTTTCAACATACCATCAGTAACATCGGTCTGCCCAGTCTGCATATGTACAGATGGTGTATCACTATCTCCTGCAACTGCCGCTGAGCGATCATATGATACAGCTTCTATTTTTTCCGCAAGGCCATCTATGTCAAACCCTTCAGATTCTTTCATAAATATGCCAAGCTGTTCTCTATGATTTCCCGCTCGCAGGAAATCCGACTCCGCCATTCTTGCATAATCGCACATATATCTGTAATATGCAACTATATTTTCTCCAATATCACCACTGTGATAACTCCGCACCCGAACTATTTTCCTGAATACGATAATACCTGTCCAGCCTGCGATGAAAGCTATGACCACGCATGCGATCACATATAATATCCACATGTATCTATCAAGTGAAAACGACACCGCGTTCGTACCTCCAGCCCCAGTCTGGTCTCCGTCATCCCCGCCTGCCAGCCAGTTGCCGAGTCTGCTCCAGAAATCCTGAGTATTTTCATCCTCGTCCTCACTTGACGGAGGTGTAAGTTCAACCACCTGCCACCTGCCATCTATAAATGCCTCTATCCAGGCATGGGCTGCACCATCGGTTACGTTCACCTGAACCACAGCCGTACGCCCAAGCTCTGAGTCTCCATTATAATAATCATCGTAGCTGAAATCGGTGGAATCAAGAATCTCGGCCTCAGCAACATCCGAGTAATCTATGACATATCCCTCAACATACCTAGATGGAATACCCATATATCTAAGTATCAGAGTCCCCGCCGTGGCATAGTTGGCACAAAGGCCTTTCCTGGTCGTTTGGAGGAAATAGTTCACATAGTCCTCCCTTGCCGGCGTAGCCCCAGGATGGAGTGTATATGGGTAATTATCCCAAAAGTAACTATACACCTTCTGTATACGCTCATCCACACTATCTGCATCTTTTATTCCTGCATTCTCGCAGAACTCCGCTACCACAGGCTGATTGATCTCTGGTATCTGAAGATACTTTTCATCTACATTTGACGTTTCCGGCTCAGACTGAACGTCCGGACTGTACTGCACCGTGAGAGTCCTACTCTCTGCATCATAGCTGTCTGTCTGTTCTGCATCAGCTGAATTGAAATTGATGAGAACTTTCCCAAGTGCCGTATCATAACCTGTGTAATACGGATAATAAAGCAGATCGTTCATTCCGTCTTCGTTGCTTATATCCATCCTTCCAACCGGAACACCGCCTGTCATATCCGCAGATGGATATGTTCCATCCCTGTCCCTATTCCAGTGATCCCATTCGTATTCATCGCCGACAAATGCTTTCAGGTATATACGGTCTGCACTATATGGTGTGAATCTTACCACAAGATCCGTTTCTCCATCGAATGTTACATCGGAAACTCCTCCCAGTCTGCCGCTCGCAAGGCCTCCCGTATTAGCCGTATTTCTCAGTGACTCAAAACCATACATTATAAGGTTTCCAAGTGGAGCCTCTATCTTTTTCTTGATGGAGCTATCCCTGTATCTGTAAAAATATCTGTCAACCGGCTTGACAACGGTCATCACCACAAATACTATCACACACAGCACGCCGATCTCCGCTATCATCTGTAGGGATGCCCTGTCGCTGTGTCTGTATACCAGCCACCTCTTCTTGGGCTCGCTTTTAAAAGTGTCGTCCGCATCTATTATCCTGAAATGCCTGTTACCCTTCAGACAGATAACGCCAGTCATTCCGGTTATTCCCATGATCATTGGAAGGATATCCGGTTCAAGTCTGAAAAACAGCGGAGCTATATACACAGGCAATGTAAATGCCACTGCCCACAGGACACTCATACTGTTGTTCAGGAATATGTTCAGTATTACTATCTGTATTGTTCCGATCGCTATCGCCGCTATCGGAACTGTGACCTTCCTGTTTTCAACAGCCTCCTGGAACACCTTCACCTCGGATGCACCATAATAGTCCGTCACATGGTCCAGAAATTCATTTATCATGGCATAAAAACCACTGTTTATGTATTTTCTGAACACCACCACAAACCCGATGAACAATACCAGAAACGCAACATACCACAGATCCCTTATCCACGTCTTTCCCGTCTTGAATATCCAGCTGAAAAACAAAGCCATCATGGCATATGCTGCAAATATCAAGGGGACATTGTACGCACACTCTATTGACGTGAGAAAACCCACCATGGCTCCCCACACCACAAGCACCTCAAGAACACATTTTGACAATATGCCGTGGCTGTCAGCCATGCCCTTTAATTCCTTCAGACTTCCCGTATGCTTTCCAAGCTTCCGCCTCGTTATCTCAGGTTTGTTGAGCAGTGTGGCGCCAAGACAAAACTCAAAGATATTTTCTTCTTTTTTATTTTTTCTTTTTTTCTCTAAATGCCTGCCATCTGGTTCTCTCCTACTCACTTATATATCCTTTCACGCAGTCTCCATATGTAAATACCTGTTCACCATCTATATCGTCCGCCGCAGTGACGGTAAATATTTTCCGGTCAGAGTCTAACAACTTCTGCATCATATCAAATCCAAGTCGGTATTCCGGATACGGGATCTCGTAGAACACCCCTTCCATCCACTCATGCATATCTCCATTGTTTTCAATGACTGTCTCTATCATGTCATCCCGGTTAACGCTCCAGTAATACATTGAAAACGGTACCCCCGCCGACAGCAGATATTTTCCAAGTCCATATGCTGCCTTCAGTATATCATTGAGAACGTGTTTTTCATCATCGGACAATTCCACACAGATGATAATCAAATCAGATGACATGCTCTCCCTCTCCTTAACCATCAGCTCATCACGTCCTGCCGAGAGCTTCCAGTGTATGTTCTGGAGCTTATCTCCGGGCTGATATTCCCGAATATCAACGACCTCTGAGAAATCATTTCCCTTATGCCTTGTCTCCTCCGCCTCACTCATGCCTCCTGCAAGCGTTGTCATATCAGGTTCCACCTCTATCTCACCATCAGGAAAAACCTCTATCTCCTTTACCGCATCACTGGTTTTCTTTATCCTGATAAATCCAAGCCAATCCGTCACATATATCCGTTTTACAGACACCGTAAGCACTCCGACAAAAGACTCAGAAATCTCATAACTCACCACATTTGCTGCTCTTACATACGATGGCACGCTCAGTCTGTGATCCCCGGATATACCAAACAGACAATTCTCCATATGTATATCGATATCAACATTCATTACCGGAAATACTGATCTGTTGCCGAGTATGATATTCACAGGAAAAGGTTCATCGGTCTCCGTATCACCCATACCTCCACCGATCTCCACCGTCATATACCTTGCCGCCATAAATGCTGCAAATACAGAACAAAATGGCAGCACAATGAGTACGACCAATACCACCATATTGAAGTATGAGTGCAAAAAAAGAAGGAGCAGCAGATTCACAATAAATACAAGAATGTATCTGACAACATTCGTTACATGCATCATCTCCCGATCCTCCTTATGTTCTCGGAAGCTTCACCGACTTCCTTACTTCCTCCAGTGCCGTATCAACCGTGAATCCATTCGCCCTAGCTCTGGAAGACAGTTTAACCCTATGCCCCAGAACAGCCGTGAACACCGCCTCAATATCATCAGGTACAACATAATTCCTTCCTGACAATAACGCCATCGCCCGGCTCATTCTGAGCAGCGAATTTGCGCCTCGAGGACTTGCACCCAAGGCAAAATACTCACTGTTTCTAGTTTTCTCTATCAATGTGACTATATAGTCAAATATAGAGTCATGGACACTCAAACTGTTCGTCTTCTTCTGAAGCTCCATCAGTTCCTCCCTGGACACTACCAAATTCACACCGTTTATAGGGACAAACTCCTGTCCTTTCAGTATCTGTACCGCAGCATCATGGGATGGATATCCCATGGAAAGTCTTATCATAAATCTATCCAGCTGGGATTCCGGCAGCATCTGAGTGCCTGATGATCCAATGGGATTCTGCGTCGCTATGACAGTGAACGGTTCAGGGAGCTGTCTTGTGACTGCATCTACAGTGACACATTTCTCCTCCATGATCTCAAGAAGTGCCGATTGACTCTTTGGTGATGTTCTGTTGATCTCATCTGCCAAAAATAGATTGCAGAATGCTGCGCCCTCCCTGTATTCAAAATCACCTGTCTTGGCATTGTACATCGAGAAACCCATGATATCACTAGGAAGGACATCCGGGGTAAACTGTACACGGTTATATTTCATATCCAAAGCTTTCGCAAATGCCATTGCAAGTGTGGTCTTTCCGACACCAGGGATATCATCGAGCAATATATGCCCACCAGCTAGTATCGCAGCGTATACCTTTGTTATGACATCTCTCTTGCCCTTGACCACCTTCTCTATCTCGTCTATAACTACGTTGCTGATGTTGCCGTTTTTTTCAGCATCCGTCCTTCTTATGTCAACCATATATTACCCTTCCTTCATGTATCGTGCGCCACTCAGTCTTCATATATCTGACTTGCATGTCAATCCATATTGACACGCTTTACCTCACTGACAAACTTCTCCATAGGCAATGGTTTTGAAAAATAATACCCCTGAATGTAATCAACACCCAACGCCTCAAATTCCTTGAACGACTCGAGAGTCTCAACGCCCTCTACAAGGATCCTCAAATTCATATCTCTCACCATTGATATAGTGTTCTTCACTACTTTGAGCATCTTGTCATTCTCGTTCATCTCTGTAAATGTCTTATCCAGCTTAACTATCGCAAATGGCATTGACGCAATCCTCTTCATATTGGAGTACCCTGTTCCAAAATCATCCAGTGAAAACGCTATTCCATCGTCGTTAAGTTCTTCGATATTGTTCATCATAGTAGTCTGAGCATACGCAGCGGCTGTCTCCGTGATCTCAAGGTTGAGCTGCTCTGAGCTCACATTATATCTGTTCATTATCTCCCTGACATCGTCTGCAAGTTCACTGCTCATGCACTGTATCACCGACAGATTCACTTCTATATAATCAAGTCCAAGTTCTTTAAACTTATCGCTGACTATAAACCTACACACCTCTTCCAACACAAACTTACCTATCTTATGTATCATACCGCTCTTTTCAGCTGCCGGAATAAATATATCAGGTCTTACATAACCATATTTTTCATCGTACAACCTGAGCAATGCCTCAGCACTGTTATATCTCTTAGCGCTTAATGAATAGATAGGCTGATAATAAACTTCAAATCTTCCGTCTACGAAAGCACTGTCTATTATCACATCAAGGTTCTTGATCAGATCATAATTTTCTTTTTTGTATATATCCCTTGCATACATGATCTGTCCTGTATATTCCCAGTCAGAGAGTTCTGTACCAAATCTCATAACAGCATCCACATTGTCTATATCCTCCGGACACCTGGTAATACAGATATTTGCAAGAAGGTTTATCAACATTCCATTGTATGTGTATCCCTTTTTCAGCTCAGAGTTTATGTTGGCTGCAAACCTCTCCGCCTGATCAGCCACCTTATAATCCATTATGCATCTGAACATGCCATTGCCAAGATAATACCATTCTGTGTTGTATCTTTTTGACTGTCCCATGGCAACCAGCTTGTCTGAAACACATCTAAGCAGCTTGTGATATTCCACAACACCGATCATCCCCCTAAGCGCCTTGTCATTCACAAGCGATATCATGATGATGCCTATATTAAGTCCATTGTCAAGAACATTGTCGACATCCTCCATATATCTGGTTATGTTGTTCAGACCTGTTGCGTTGCTTATCATCTGTTCAGGGCTCTGTATTAACAGTGCAACAAACAATAATCCTATAGAATTGGCAAACATCTCTACTGGAACCTCAGGTACGAGCACCTGCTTGAATGCTGCAACAACCACCAATGGGAAGATCATGATAACAGATATCAGGCACTTTCTAGATAGCCTTCTTCTGTATTTCATGACAACTATAAACCCTATGATCATGTATATGAACGATGTGATATAAAGAAAGACCATGAACCGCTCTCTTGCATACTCACCATCAGTTCCAATAGAGAATACCGTTGGATAAAACAGATTCACTATCAGAAGTAACACACATAACAAAGTCGGAAGTGCCAGAATAACAGACTTTACTCTGCCCCTGAATATATGTATGGCATCAACCATACTTATAACGTATATTGTATATAAAGCAGCCGAGAGCACATGAAATACAAGATATCCCGTATGGAAAAAATACTGAGCAAATGTATGTCTTTCACCAATATTATCGTATGCAATAGCACCTATATCAAAAGAGGTTGCAACCAACGCCACGATCAGCACTATAAGAAATTGCCTGCTCATCTTTCCTCTGGTCAGTCTTTTCATGACGACTGATATCAGAATAAGTGCAAATACAATAAACGCAGCATAATCAAAATACAGTACCTTGTTCATCTCATCCCCTCCTTTGTACCTAATATCCTTCTCTGTCTAGTCTGTTTATTCTTTTAACTTTAACTATAGCAAAAAATCAGTTTTCTATCAATGGATATGTTTCATAAGGAGATCTGGTCTGTCAGATATTATCCCATCTACGCGCAGTGCTATCATCCTATCCATAATTTTCTCGTTGTTCACAGTCCACACAAACACAGGATACCCTTCCCTCTTCATTCTCCGCACAAACTCTCTGGTACACAGAAGGTAATGTGGTGATACAAAATCAGCCTTACACCTCTTTAGTCTTCTCGCTGGAAAGTATTCATTAAGCCGCACACTTAATCCAGCCTTATCCTTGCCAATTAACAGCCCCGTGGTTATCCTTGGATCTATGGATTTCACTTTATATGAAACCTTATCCTTAAATGATTTGATGGAAAATTCATTATACCCATATCGCTCTTTCACCAGGTTCACTACAGGTCTCTCGTAACCACTCTCTTTGAGTTCAATATCCAAATGTATCTTTCCCTGGCAGAGATCAAGGACCTCCACCAGTTTCGGAACTCTGTAGCCCAACCGTCTGGTTATATCATTTATCCTGTTATATGTGAGATCTCTGACTTTCTTGCCATCTATAGCCGAATCATGAAAGACAATGAGAACATCATCACTTGTCTTTCTCACATCAAATTCTACCATATCTGCTCCAATATCTATGGCAATCTGAAACGACTCCAGGGTATTTTCATGCTCTGCCAGCGCACTGGCTCCGCGGTGTGCTATGGTGAGTGGTCTCTCATTTTTATTTGCTCTATAGCCCTCAAATGATTTTTTATTTCTTTTCATAATAAAAACCTCTCTCATAAAATATCGCTTTACAATAAAATATCGCTTTACAATAAAATCTCATTTATGTCATATACATCATCCACAGGTATTGCAGCTATGCATCTGCCGCTTTCATCTCCCAGAAGGATCATCTGGCGGTACATATCCACTTTCATTATTCTTCCTGATACATGTTCATACCGCCCACCAGACTTTCTCTCATCCCTGACAAAATACTCCACATCCACTAATATTTCGCCTGCACTATGCATTATATTCGTAAGTTTCTGATCAAGAACCGCTTTCTGGCTTTCATCAAGTTCCAGTCTATCCTCCGTAAGCCTTGCAGTCTCCGCGATAGCCGCCCCATGCCCTGTAAGCGCAGCAAAGGGCGCAAACTGAGCTGCTCTGTCATGTATGGACATATGTGGATGTCTGTCAGATACGTGATGCGGCATATCATACATATCTTTATATTTAGGATTCAATTCTATCACCCAGCCCCCATATCTTTTTCATCATGCACGATGTCCGCCTATCTGTCCATTTCGGGAGATCGTGGTTCCGCCCTCCTCAAGATTCATACCCTTGAGTATGGCATTCTTACCGAACTTCTTCTTTATCTCTATCATCGCCTGCTGCATATCCTTCTCACGTGCCTCGTCCGCAAGTTCCCTCTGTCTGTTCTCAGCTTCATCTCCAAAATCTTCAAACAGGCTCATCTGTCTGTATCCCTGTCTGTCCTCCGCTTCATCATCTGATATCAGATTATTTGCAGTGACATACACTCTCCTCACGTAAAGCTTCGGATCAACTATCTCCTCAAACAATCCGGTTACCGCGTCCATTATCCTGCGGGTTGACGATGTATACTCACCCAGGTTCACCGTACCATGTGCATTCTTTGGAATCCGTCTGCCATATCTGTCAGTCTGTACTACTCCGGAATATCTCTTTCCTTGATCATTCTTTTTCAGATTGTCTATGTCGTAACCGACTGTAATGACAATCTGATCTGTCTTGACCTTCTTGTCCACAAGCTCAAGCACCAACAGATCTGTCATCTCCCTGACGATAAGCCTGGCCTTATCATATTCATACGGACACGACAAAACCTGCCCCGAACCCATACTGTTGCGCTCTGGTTTATAGGACTTGATATCCGCAATCGTACAAGGTTCCCAGCCCCACGCATGATCTATGAGGAGTTCCGCATTTATGCCAAACAGTCTGTATAGAAGATCTTCATTGTAATATTCATCCTCACGTCCTATGGAACACCTTGCAATATCTCCCATGGTATACATACCATGTTCCTCAAGCTTCTTCGCATATCCTCTTCCGACTCTCCAAAAATCCGTAATGGGTCTGTGATCCCAGAGTTTTCTCCTGTAGCTTTGTTCATCGAGAATCGCTATCCTGACACCATCTTTGTCCGGGGCTATGTGTTTCGCCTCAACGTCCATCGCTATCTTGCACAGATACATATTTGTACCTATTCCCGCTGTGGCTGTTATTCCAGTCTGGCTGAGTACATCCTGTATGATCGTCATGGCAAGTTCGTATGGTGTCTTGTGATATATTCCAAGATAATCCGTGACGTCCATAAACACCTCATCTATGGAATACACATGCATGTCCTCAGGCGCAACATACTTCAGATATATGTTGTAGATCATCGTACTGTATTTCATGTAGTACGCCATCCTTGGCGGTGCTGCTATATATGAAACCGCAAGTTCCGGATGCGTTGTCAGCATAACCGAATCCGTGCTATCCCCAGTAAACACCCCATTCGGAGCAATAGTGCACCTGCTGGCATTTACCTCCTTAAGCCGCTGGACTACCTCAAACAATCTGGCTCTTCCAGATATTCCGTACGCCTTAAGCGAGGGGGACACCGCAAGACAGATAGTCTTCTCTGTCCTCGACGCATCAGCCACCACCAGATTCGTTGTGAGGGGATCCAATCCACGCTCTACACACTCAACTGACGCAAAGAAGGACTTGAGGTCTATGGCTATATATGTCCTTTTTTTATCACTGGTCAAATCTGCCGTCATAAATCTCCGCCCCCTTATCTATAAAACTGCTTTATGAAATCGCCTTAGAAAATTGATTTTGTTTTTTCGTATGTCCCAGCAATTTTCTAGACACAAGTATATATGCAATTATCATGGCCGTACCTGTGATTATCCACGACACTATATATACATTCAGCAGCATTCCAAATGAATGATACTTCGCAAATACGGTGTAAAGCCATATGATCCTGAACACAACTGATCCGATGACAGTTATGACCGCCGGCAGCATCGACTTGCCTAGTCCTCTGAGTGCGGCCGCCGTCATCTCATATGTGCCCGTCATTGCCTCAAGCAGCATGACATGTTTCATTCTTATAAGAGCATACTTTATAACCTCAGGATCCTTGGTGTAGAACCTCACCAGGAAATCTCCGGCCAGCATCATGACACAGCTAAACACTGCAGTCATGAGCATTCCCTCAAGCATAGCTATGCGAAGTGCCTTTCTGCACCTCTGTTTCTCTCCTGCGCCATAGTTCTGGCTGACAAATGTAACCGCAGCCTGAGCATATGCAGATATGACAAAATATGCGAAATACTCAAAATTCAGTCCCGTGGACGATCCAGCTACCGCATCAGATCCAAAACTGTTGATTCCTCCCTGTATAAGAACATTCGAAAGAGAGAACACCGCTGTCTGTATCGCGGATGGTGCACCTATCCTGAGTATCTTTCCCAGGCACACTTTATCTATTCGTATATTCTTCATATCGAGTCTGAGTGGTCCTTCCTCGTGCATCAATATGTACATAACTATTCCTGTGCTGACCACATTGGATATGACCGTTGCCATACCTACACCTGCGACTCCAAGCTTGCACACGCACACAAAGAACAGATTGAGGATAACGTTGAGCACACCGGATACTATCAGACAGTAGAGAGGTCTTCTCGTATCTCCTATCGCTCTGAGCACTGCAGCTCCAAAGTTATAAAGTATGATAAACGGCATACCCACAAAGTATATCCTCAGATATAATACCGCCTGGTCAAGCACCTTGACAGGAGTATCAATAGCCTCAAGTATAGGTCTTGCCACAAACATTCCAGCCACAAGCATAGCTATTCCGCATATAATGGCGAACTTCACGCTGGTATGCACACATTTGCTTATTGAATCCTTCTTGTTCTGACCTATATAATGAGCCACAAGAACATTCACACCAACCGAAAGTCCCACAAATACATTCACAAAGAGAGCAACGACTGCGGCATTACTTCCAACTGCCGCCAGTGCATCACTTCCCGCAAATCTTCCTGCCACAGCCACATCCGCTGAATTGAAAAGCTGCTGCAATATACTACTGGCCGCAAGCGGCATTGCAAATATAAGCATCTTAAGCGCCAGTGAACCGTTTAACATATCCATCTCATGTGATTTTTTTCTATGATCGGTGTTCTTTTCTGTATTCATTTCTATGTTTTTTTCTATACTCTTTTCTGCTCTAATCCTGATGTCCGTCTCTTTTTCGTCATTGTATTTCATCCTGATATGATCTCCGTTTTCTTAACTAGTGGGCACCCTCATACTTCTGAAGATAGTTGAAAAGTGCTCCTATGAGATTGGAATCGTTGCCAAATTTGCACAGTCCCACCTGCATCTCATTATAAATCACTGAAAATTTCGCCAGTTTATCCACATACTTCTTCACGCCCTGTATGAATCTTGGTTCCGCACTGATTCCACCGCCAAGGAGTATGATGTCCGGTGCCAGCAGAACATGCATGTTCATACAGTGCTTGGCAATATTCAGATACCAGTCCTCAAGCACATCTATGACCGCCTTATCACCGACGGCCTCCCACTCATATATCATCTCACCTGACACTTCATCTTCCCTCATGCCCTTGACTGCTGCCACCTCTCTTCTGAGTGAGCTTACCGATGCCTGCATCGTCCAGGTGACATTGTCTGGAAGTTTTACATGTTCCTTTGTATTCTTGAGAGTCGCCTCAAGCGGTACAAGTTTGTCTATATTGTCCCTGTTCACATCTTCAAACAGGTATGACATCTCACCAGCAACCATACCTCTGCCGTGGAGTATCTTTCTGTCTATGACTATTCCCCCACCGACACCTGTGCCAAATACCAATACAACTGCGCTGCTATAGTCCTTTGCATTTCCCTGCCATATCTCCGACAATGCTGCACATTTGCCGTCGTTCTCAAGAGCCACCTTAAGTCCATCGCATCTCTCGCTTACAAGCTCGCCTATATGTGCTTTGTCAAGGTAAGGCAAGGCTCCGCCGGCATAACATATCCCGTTGTCCACATCCACCTGTCCAGGAAGTGATATAGCTATTCCTTGTATATCATATCTTTTCTTATATCCATCATATATCGACTGAAGTGCATCAAGGAATGCATCCAGCCCCTGTTGTATGTTCTCCAGTCCATTCCCAAATCTTCCAGGTGTAGGGAATTTATTCTTCTCCATTATCTCAGCATCTCTGTCCATCACACAATGCTTTATAAATGTTCCGCCTACGTCTATCACAAGGTACATAACTTCTCCTCCATACCGAATATGTTTTATTACTATATATTTTTCTTCAAGCTAAAAAATAGCAGTCTCAAATGTATCTACAGTATACGTTATACCATACGTCATCGTACACAATCATGATGACATACTCTCGCATCAGCGATTTCATTATACTATATCGAACATACATTCGAAAACTACTATTTTTATGTTAGCATATTTTTTTGTTATCAACAACTACTTTTGTAGCACAACCTTTTGTTATATATGACTTATGGCAACACCTAATGTACCATTCCGGAGTTACTTCTGTACTTCTCATTGAGTTCACGGAGTTCCTTCTCACCATTTATATATGGCTCATAGAACGAATCTAGGGGACCACCTCCATATCAAATATTATTTATATTTGTACTTTTCAAACAACTCCTCCGGATAACCGTTTTCCTGACCAGTATCGCCCTGCGAACCATCGTGGCGGTCATCCTCATTTATGCCAAATGCCGACAACACAACTTCGCATATCGCTTTTCCGGCAATTCCAAATCCTTTTACTATCTTGCCCTTATCAATCAATTTATATCTCCTGTTTACCATGATCAAAAATGTTCATCGTACTGATAACTATCAAATTATATTATACCCTCAGGACTCTTTATAATCAACAATTCACAGTGATATACTATGAATTTTTGATTTTAACTTTTTTATTTTAACTTTTATCTTTTACCATGACGCCTCTTGTAATCGTTCCTGATGGTCTCACAGCTTGCATACACCGCATTATCCAGTTCCTCTTTGCTAGATGATCTGCGGACTGCAGACAGTGTCTGCGAAATTGCCTGGTAATTAAGTGATACTCCTACACTGTCACATTCATAATTGAATGCTCTGTCTGCCCCTATGCCAAATCTTCCCGCAGTCTCTATCGCGTCAATATTTGCTCCAAAGAACAGGAACTCCCAGCCATATTTTTTCTTCTCCTTCTCCACCATCTTTTTTACCATTTTGTAAGTGTACATTCGGCTGGAATTTTCCATTCCATCAGTGGTTATGATAAACATTGTCTTTTCCGGTCTGTCTTCTTCCCTCGCATATCTGTGAACATTTGCAATATGGTCGATCGCTCCGCCAATGGCATCTAGAAGGGCTGTGCAGCCCCTGACATAGTACTGCCTGTCATTCATCGGCTCCACTTTATCAACCGAAACCCTGTCATAGATCACCTCTGTCTGATCATCAAAAAGCACTGTGGAGATATATGCCTCTCCCTCCTCTTTTCTCTGTTTCTCAATCATGGAGTTGAATCCACCTATGGTATCTGCCTCAAGTCCCCTCATAGAACCACTTCTGTCCAAAATAAAAACAACTTCTGTTAAACCTTTACGCATAATATTTGTCCTCCTTATGATATGTCATCACCTCTCGGTGTTTTATCTTATATCCGCATTATACAAAAGAGGGCACGAAAAAAGGTCGCTTCGAAAGCGACCCTGAAAAATCCTGTAATATTACGAAATGGCACACGGCAGTCCGTGTTCTTCCAGTTGAATATCCAGTTCAATAATGTCATATATTTCATTTTCTATGAAGTAAGAGAATATGATATCCGTCTTGTCGCATGGGGATAATGCATAACCGGCTCTTGCCAGCAGATCCCTCGACTCATCAAGGTTAAGTCTCGCCCCTATGCAAAGTCGGAGTGCCGTCTGTTTGTTTGGATGATAGTCCGGGTTATTCTTGATCTTTGAAAACACCTTCTTGCTGACTATCGAACCATCATATACCTCTTTACTCGTCAGATTCTTTTGATGAATAAGGTACATCAGATACTCCGAATAGGTGTCTGATATATGTTTGATCCTCTCATCAAGCTTATCACCGTGGCGCTCACTGAATTCAAATGAAACTGCCTCCGGAGCACCTAAATAATCGCTTATGCGGCGTGTATCTTCAAAATTTCTACTCCGCCCAGTCTGTGCCACACCAAATCCGTCAGGTAGATACTCTGTCTCATTTGCCACTTCGACATAATGCATATCTATATACGTCTCCAGGTCCGGATATATCTTCTCGCCAAGCCGCGTAGACTTCTCGTCAAATACAACCAGGAATATGTCCACCTCATTCTCAAAAAGGAATGCATTTATCTCATCCACCGCGATTCTAAGTCCTTCTTCCTTCGGATATCCGAACCCTCCGGTCGAAATCAACGGAAATGCTATAGACCTGACACCACTCTCCTTTGCCAGCTGTAAGCTCTTTCTGTAGCACGAACGAAGCTTTCCCTCTTCTCCGTGATCTCCGTCTATAAACCTCGGACTCACCGCATGAATGATATATCTGGCATTAAGGCCAAACCCCGGAGTTATAAAGGCTCCGCCTTCTTCCACAAACCCGATATATTCCCTGCGATAATTTAAAAGTTCATCATACCCTGCTGCCCTGTATACGGCTCCGTCACATCCTGTTCCAACGACCACATGATCATTTGCCGTATTCACAATGGCGTCCGTGGTCATCTTCACAATGTCATTTCTAACTATCCTTAGTGGCATATAATCTCCTCCCAGGGACGTTCCTTCTGTCACAAAGAGCGTCCCTCTGTCCCATTCGTGACACGGGGACACTCCTCGTTACAGAAGGAACGTCCCCGATTACTACTTTTCTTTAGGCAGGATAATGTTAAGCAGAATTGCAACCATTGCCGCAGGAACAATTCCGGAGCCTCCAAAAACAAGCTGGAGCAGCTGAGGGGCATTTGCAAGAATACCCGGATTGGCTCCCATTCCATAGCCCACACCCAGTGCTACTGAAACTATGGACAGATTGCGCGCGCTTAACGGTTCCTTTGTTATGAGCTGAATACCACTGATAACTATCGAAGAAAACATCATAACTGCAGCTCCACCAAGTACTGACTGAGGCATGATCGATACCAGTGCTGCAAGTTTAGGGCAAAGACCACATAATATCAGGAATATCGCTCCTGTTGCAAGCGCAAATCTGTTGACGACCTTAGTCATGGCTACAAGTCCCACATTCTGGCTGAATGATGTATTTGGAAGGACTCCAAACACCGCTGCAAGAGATGAACCCAGACCGTCACACATCACACCACCTGAAAGTTCCTTGTCTGTGGCTTCCCTTCCAAGACCACCTTCCATAACACCTGATATATCGCCTACAGTCTCCACCGCTGTAACAATAAACATTATGAGCACAGGAAGGATTGCGCGCACATCAAACACCGGTTTTACAGGCATGAGCTGTGGAATCGCAAACCAGGAAGCATCTTTCACCTTGTCCCAGTTCAGCACCCAGGCTTTTGTATATTCCACACCATCAGCAGTTATACCTGTTCTTGGAAGAACAAGTCCCATTATGATCGCCGCGATATAACCTGCGATTATTCCAAAAAGAATAGATGACGAACTTAAAAATCCTTTTGTCCAGTGCTTAAAGAAAAGGATGACCACAAGGACAAATAATGCAAGCAGAAGGTTCTCCATGGAGCCAAAGTCTGCGGCATTATTTCCACCTCCAAACGAATTTATTCCCACCGATATAAGGCTGAGTCCAATAGATAAAACCACTGTACCTGTTACAACAGCCGGGAAAAACCTGCGCAATGGCTTCAGGAAAAAGCCAAGCACAGTTTCAAATAAGCCACCGATAATGGATGCGCCCATAATCGCACCATACGCAAGCACTCCACCGCCCATGGTTGCCGCCACACTGTTGAATACACCTATAAAACCTGAAGATGTACCCATAATGATCGGTACCTTTCCTCCAACAGGCCCTATTGAGAAAAGCTGTATCAGGGTGACAACTCCCGCGATAAGCATTGCGTTCTGAAGCAGTGAAAGCTGAAGATCAGCAAATTCACCACCGACCAGTCCGCATGCTCCAGTGATAATCAATAATGGTGTCAAATTTCCGACAAACATTGCAAGGACATGCTGAAGTCCAAGAGGTATCGCCTGGGAAAGAGGCATCCTTCCATCAAGCTGGAATGCTGTTTCTGAAAGTTTAAACTTATTTTTCATCTGTTGTTTTCTCCTGTATATTTTTTTTCATATTACAGATTCTGTTATTCTGCTTATGTTATCTCCAATCACTCTTCCGGCATGGACATAAGAATCTTCTCCGGTGTGATCGGCAGTTCTCTGTGCCATACACCTGTCGCCCTGTATATGGCATGTGCAATAGCAGGTGCCGGAGTGTTGATAACTATTTCTCCTATCGATTTGGCTCCAAAAGGACCTGTAGGCTCATAGCTGTTTTCAAATTCCACTCTCAAATGTCCCATATCCAGACGGGTTGGTATCTTGTATTGCATGAAACTCGACTCTATCGGGCATCCCTTCGCATTGTAGGTGATGTTCTCAAACAGAGTGTGTCCTATTCCCTGGACTATGCCTCCCTCTGCCTGAACACGTGCCAGTGCCGGGTTTATGGCTATGCCACAATCCACGACTGCAGCATAATCCAGTATCTTCACTTCTCCTGTATATCTGTCAAGTTCTATCTCAACCATTCCGACCATATATGGAGGAGGTGAAACCGGAGATGAATGAGAGACTGTGGCTACAGCAGCAATATCATTTGCGACCTGATCCTTAACACTTATATCAGCCAAAGAAACGCTTTGATCTGTTCCTGTCCGATATGCCATGCCATTTTCGAAATACATTTCATCCTGCTCACATCCAAGCATTCCTGCTGCAATTGCACACAGCTTCTTCTTCAATTTATCACATGCAAGCTCCACAGCCTTTCCTGTTACATACGTAGTGGATGAAGCATATGAGCCGGAATCATATGGTGAAGCATCTGTGTCTGCTCCAAATACCGCCACGTCATCAACCGAGCAGTCCATACACTCCGCAACCATCTGTGCAAGGATAGTATCACATCCAGTTCCCATATCTGCAGCACCGATTATCAGGTTAAATGTACCATCATCCGCAAGCTTGACCGTTGCAGATCCTACATCCACATTCGATATACAAGAACCCTGCATGGCCATTGCCACTCCTGCAGCCCTGACTTTTCCGTTTCCCATGTCCCTGACAGGGTATTTATCATCCCAGTTAAATATCTCCTTGCATCTGGCCATACATCTGTCAAGAGCACACGCATTTGCCGTTTCACCATAATACGCAGGCATCTTCATTCCCTCGCGCAGCATATTCTGCTCACGGATCACAGTCGGATCTATCCCCAGTTTCTCCGCAAGCTCATTCACCGCAGACTCAAGTGCGAAGATTCCCTGCGTAGCTCCATATCCTCTGTATGCGCCGGCCGCCATGGTGTTCGTATATACAACATCATATCCAAACCTATATGCCTCAAGCCCCCCTGTATATAACGGGATGGACTTATGCCCGCTAAGTCCGACTGTTGTAGGTCCATGCTCCCCATACGCTCCAGTGTTGGACAGCGTATACAGATCAAGTCCTCTTATATGTCCATCGCGGTCTGCTCCCAGACGGACTCTCACCTCCATCTCATGACGCGGTGAACCTGCGATCTGACTTTCCTGTCTCGTAAATATGATCTTGGCCGCACGTCCGGTCTTCATGGTCACAAATGCAGGATACACCTCACTTACCGCTGTCTGCTTTGCTCCAAATCCGCCTCCTATACGTGGTTTTTCCACTCTGATCCTGCTCTTTGGAATGCCAAGCGCCCTTGACAGAATACGACGTACATGAAACACGATCTGTGTAGAAGAAATTACATGAAGCCTTCCATAACGGTCAAGGTGTGTATACGTTCGAAAAGTCTCCATCATAGCCTGGTTAAAGGCTCTCATATGATATCTGTTCTCCAACACCTCATCGCAGTCAGCTATAACAGCATCAACATCGCCATCACCGCCTACATCGCTTGCTATCAGGTTGCGTTTCGGATTGCCTCCTACCTGAACCGGCGGGAACCAGTCGTCCTCAGGATGAACCAGTATATCATTATCCTTTGCCTTGCGGAAATCCAGAACAGGCTCTAAGATTTTATATTTTACCTTTATGAGTTTCATAGCCTTAATTGCTGACTTTTCATCCTCAGCTGCTATGATGGCAACCACATCGCCCACACACCTCACATGGCGGTCCATAATGAGTCTGTCATACGGTGACGGCTCAGGATATGTCTGTCCTGCTATTGCAAACCGGCTATTTGGCACATCCTGCCATGTGTAAATATCTACTATTCCGGGTATTTTTTTTGCTATGGAGACATTTATATCCTCCACAATGGCATTCGCATGTGGACTGCGAAGCAGTTTCACAACAAGTGCATCACCGGGAGTGATATCATCCACATATACCGGTTTGCCAAGAAGTAACTGCATAGAATCTTTTTTTCTAACGGATTTATTAACTACATTGTATTTTTTATGTTCCATGAGTTCACCCCTTTACTGTCTGTCATCTGCAGGAATTCTACTGTCTAAGTAATTTCGGATTCCTCTCAGTTGTCCCTCATATCCGGAACATCTGCACAGATTCCCGGCAAGATATGCCCTGATCTCATCATCCGATGGGTCAGGATTTTCCCTGAGAAGAGCTATTGTATTCATCACAAAACCCGGGTTGCAGAAACCACATTGATCAGCACCCTGATCAGCAATGAATCCGGCAAATTCTGCCGCCTCATCCTGAAGGCCCTCAAGGGTCTGCACCTCGTGTCCATCTGCCCTGGCAGCAAGCACCGAACAGGAAAGGACTGGAGTCTGATCCATAAGCACTGTACACAGACCGCAATTTGACGTCTCACAGCCGCGTTTCACGCTATAACAGCCATGATCACGTAGAAAATCTATAAGGAGCATATCAGGAGCTATATTTCCCGAGACGAATTTCCCATTTAATTTAATTTTTATTTCCACTGCTGCTCCTCCTCAATCTTTTTCAATAATCTCTGTCCAAGCACACGTATCAGACGGTTTCTGTATTCTGCGCCAGCACGATGATTGCTTCCAACCGGAACCTTGTCAGAAACCCAACTGGCAAATGCTTTCTCTGTCTCATCAGAAAGTCCCTCTGTGAGCAAGCCTTCTTCATCCAGAACAAGCATCGCCCTTCCAGGCCTTGCTCCCACAGCCAGACGGTATTCTCCATCTACGCATGATGCTGAACAGGCAATGACAGGAAAATCTGTTCTCTGATTGCGGACTGATGCATAAGCAAAAACTCCGGGAGTTTTCCTGATGATCAGATGTACAATCACGTCCCTGTCCTGCTTCATATTGACAAATTCCCTGAGAGGGATCATCCCACCATGATAAAGCTCCACAAATGCATCCATAGCTAAAAAAACTGTCAGAATGTCCGAAAACCCGAAACGTCCCCATATGCTTCCGCCAATCGTGGCGAGATTCCGAAACTGAACTCCCACAATATCCTTCACCGCTTCGCATACTGCACCATGTGTATATTTATTTAATCCGTCATGCAGCTCTATCTGACGGAGTGATGTCATTGCACCAATAATAAATTCGTCATCTTTTTCCTCGATCGTATCAAGTCCCAGATCACACATATCTATGGCTGTCTGTATCAGGCGATCCTGCATTTTTGTCCAGAGCATTCCTCCTATAATACAGCTTCCCTTTTTCTGATTCAGTTCATATGCCTCATCAATACTTTGTGCGCGTACATAATTCTGTATTGTTACCATAAATACTCCTTTTAACATATAAACACAATTTTTCAAAATATATTATATTAAAACAGCTTGTCTTTGAAAAGATGCTTTGTTACAATACCGTTGTATTATTTCAAGAATAACGAAAGGAACATTGAATTCATGAAAACAACTTTTAAAAAGCAACTATCTATCATACTTATCTGTACTATGCTGGCAGTACTTACAGCCTGTGGTACAGACAGTGCTACAACAACACAGAGTACTACGGAAAGCACCACAGCTGTTTCAGTATCCGAATCAGCTTCCAGTGAAGAAGCATCAGAAGAAATATCATCTGAAGAATTATCTTCCGAAGAATCTTCCACTGAAGCAGATGCTGAACAGACTGTCTACCCTGTAACAGTTACCGACCAGGCTGGCCGTGAAGTTACAATTGAAAAAGAGCCATCTTCTATCGTGAGCGGCTACTATATTTCTTCAAGCCTTTTGATCGCTCTTGGTCTTAAGGATAAGGTTGTCGGTATTGAAGCAAAAGCAGACAAGCGCCCTATTTATAAGCTTGCTGCACCAGAACTGACTGAGCTGCCGAATGTTGGAACTGCCAAAGAGTTCAACCTTGAGACATGCGCTGCTCTTTCACCTGATCTGGTTATTCTGCCAATGAAGCTTAAGGATGCAGCCCAGAGCCTGACAGACCTCGGTATCACAGTACTGCTCGTCAATCCTGAAAGTCAGGATCTTCTGACAGAAATGATCAACACCATAGCTACGGCAACTAACACCAACTCAGAGGCTGCAAAGCTGCTCGCATATATAGATTCTCAGAAGGATATGCTTACTTCAGCTCTGTCTGGCGTAGAACCTGAAAGTGTATACCTTGCCGGCAACTCATCATTCTTGTCTACTGCCGGTCCTTCTATGTATCAGTCAAGCATCATCGAGCTTGCCGGTGGAAAAAATGCAGCTGATTCTATCACAGACACCTACTGGGCCGAGATAAGCTATGAGCAGCTTCTTGCATGGGATCCTTCTTATATAATAATCGCATCGGATGCCGAATATACAGTAGATGACATAATGAACGATCCAAACCTTGCAGAATGCACTGCTGTAAAAAGCAGCCACGTATATGCTATTCCTGGAGACATGGAAGCATTGGACAGCCCGGTACCTGCAGGAATCCTGGCATCTGTATGGCTTGCAGGGATCCTTCATCCTGATCAGGTATCAACTGACACATATACAACTGAAATGACAAATTATTATGAAACATTCTATGGAATCAACAACTAATAACAAGCGTAAAAATAAAAACAAAGCAACAATAACTATTATACTGGGAGCTGTCATTCTGGCAGCTCTTAGTATATTTTCTTTTTTTGTCGGAAGATATCCTCTTACACTGAATGGATTGCTGCAAGGTGATGACATGCAGTGGCGTGTATTTCTCACGCTTCGCGCAAGCCGCGGAATCATCGGCTGTATAGGGGGATTTGTTCTCGGCATAGCAGGATTTGTATATCAGACTGTCTTTAAGAACCCATTGGCTTCTCCAGACATCATAGGTGTATCCTCAGGTGCAAGCGCAGGTGCCGCATTTGGCATTCTGTTTTTGTCCGGAACAATGTCTGTAACCATATCTGCTTTTGCCGGAGCCATATGCTGTGTGATACTGGTTCTGCTTCTGTCATCGCTGACATATGAACGTGATGGAAAAAGCATAGTACTGGCAGGCATAGCAGTACACAGTCTTGCCCAGACCGCTCTTGTGTGTCTGAAGCTGACTGCCGACCCTGAAAAACAATTAGCATCAATTGAATACTGGATCATGGGAAGTCTTAATGGCATAAGCATATATTCCATTGGCTCAAACGTAATACTATGTGCGATCTGCCTGCTGATAATCTTCCTGTTGTACAGACAGATCATAATGCTCTCCCTTGATGACGCAGATGGCAAAATGCTTGGCGTGAATGTTAACCACATACGAATGCTGGTTCTTTTGATCGCAACCCTGGCAACTTCAAGTGTGATCAGCATGACAGGACTTATCAGCTTTATTTCTCTGCTTGCTCCGCACGGAGCCAGAATGCTGCTCAAAAATAACCGCTTATCAACTATGCTTCTGAGTGGTCTTATAGGTGGATGTCTTCTCACTTTCGGCGATATCCTTGCCCGCAGTGTATGTTCCACAGAACTGCCGGTCAGTATATTCACAAGTATTGTAGGAGCACCGTTTCTTATATATCTATGCATAAGGAGGAAACCTGTAAAATGAGTATATTAAACATATGCGATCTGTCAGCCGGCTACCACCACAGCAGCCGCACCAACACCACAGATGTGCAAAATGTGATAAATAATATCAGCTTTTCTGCAGAAGAAGGTACAATTGTTGGTATACTTGGCGAGAATGGCTGTGGCAAAACAACCCTTATCAAAGCTATTGCCAATTTGATTCCGCATAGTGGCTGGTGCGAGTTAGATAATCTCCAGCTGGAACATATGCCTCACAAAAAACTAGCACAGCTATGTGGATATATCCCTCAAAAAAGCGGCATATACATAGACATATCTCTCTTAGATGTTGTCATGATGGGATTTAACCCAGAGCTTAAGCTTCTTCAGCCCCCTACTGAGGCCATGAAAGAAAAGGCTTATAAAGTTCTTGCAATGGTCGGACTTGATTCACGGATAAACGATAATTTTCAGACATTGAGCGAGGGCCAAAAACAGCTTGCCCTGCTGGCACGTACATTTGTGACAAACCGGAAGCTTTTACTCCTAGACGAACCGGAAAGTGCACTGGACTTCAGGCTGCGTTACCAGATCATGAAACTTCTGTGCAGCTATGTTGAACGAAACCACGCGGTGTCTTTGGTAACGCTTCACGATTCATCACTTGCATTAAATTACTGCAACACCCTTCTGGTTTTATCTGAATCCAAGCTGATCGGTGAAGTATATCCCGATAAAACACCCATTGAAGAAATGGAAATGCTTCTGTCCAAAGTTTATGGTACAATCAGTATCAGAGAACTTCGCAACCGTCAGGGAAAGCGCCAGCTTGTCATGATGAAGGAGGATGATATGCATTGAGAGCTGCTATTAAAATAACATTTTTTGATGATAATGATGAGAAATTCTTTGGTGAAGGTCCATATCGCCTGCTTTTGGCTATAGAAGAAACCGGTTCTCTCCGCTCCGCGTCCAAGTCCATGGGGCTTGCCTACAGCAAAGCATTCCGCATGATAAAAAATGCTGAAGAAGCGCTGGGATTTTCACTTACAAGCCGCACAACAGGCGGCAGATCAGGTGGCGGAAGCACGATAACACCAGAGGGAAAGGAATGGCTGAAAAAATATGAACAATACAGAGAAGCCTGTATTCAGGCTGGAAGCCAATTGTATATGGAGATCTTTTCTGACTAGCAAAAAGAAACATATCGTTATTACAGGTGGCAGGAAAAGAGGCAAATCAACACTTCTCTCTTCACTTTTCGACAGACAAATGCCCGGAATTACATCATGGGCCGTCCCAAAAGAAGGCGTATACATGAAAAACAACTCAAGCGGTGAAGTTGTACGTATCGGCAGATTCTGCTCTGATGCCACAGGTTGCGAGAACCTCATGCAACCCATTAAAGATTCCTTTAACAGCACATGTATTGCTTTTTTAGAAAGCCTAGCAGACACAACAGCACCATGGATTACTGTAGACGAAATTGGATATCTTGAAAACACATCATACGATTATCAAAAAGCTTTCGAAAGACTCATGAATAAAAAGCGGATCATTATGGTTGTTCGAAAACAGGATCTCTCATTTCTGAACTGGCTGTGCAGCCATAAAGATGTGTTCCTTGTTGACCTTGACAGACCATTTGGCAATTCCGGATGTATCATCATGGCTTCAGGGCAGGGAAAGCGCTTTGGCGGCAATAAACTCATGGCTGAATATCACGGACAGCCGCTCATAAAGTGGATGCTTGATATAACAAAAGATTTGTTTTCCAGACGACTTGTTGTCACCATACACCAGGATATTGAAAAGCTTTGCACAGAATATAGTATACCGGTAATCCTTCACTCCTCACCATATCGGAATGATATGATCCGTCTTGGTCTGGATACAATTGGTTCCTATATTGACCGCTGTGCTTTTATTCCTTCCGATCAGCCACTCATAAAGGCGGAATCTATAGCATCACTATTATTATGTGCCCAAAATGATCCATCATATATATGGAGAACATGTTATGACAAAACTCCAGGATCACCTGTGATATTTCCAAAAGAATATTTTGATGAGCTTATGTCTCTCCCACAAGGAAAAGGCGGGAATGTCGTTGTCCACAGTCACGAATCTCAGGTAAGGCAGCTACCCGTCACCAACAAAACTGAATTGATGGACATTGACACACCAGCAGATATGGCGCGGCTGAGCTGACGCGGCTGTAGGGACGTTCCTTCTGTCACCAAGAGTGTCCCTCTGTCTTATTCGTTACAGGGGGACACTCTTGGTGACAGAAGGAACGTCCCCGATTATTCTTGGATTTGACTCAAATCAAATGCACCGTTCTCAATCAACTTCAAAATTGTGTCTACCAAGTTGT